>Ga0208037_1000016_pt1 | contig 198686 bp, 215 predicted proteins | sample June2015DPH_13_1_3_FD_184710 | JGI IMG/M metagenome (GOLD analysis project Ga0208037, IMG submission 184710) | Peatland microbial communities from SPRUCE experiment site at the Marcell Experimental Forest, Minnesota, USA - June2015DPH_13_100... | ecosystem: Environmental > Terrestrial > Soil >...
TCATTAACTGCGCAGTCTCCAGACATTTCTATGGGTGTAACCGAATCCAAAGGACACGAGCAGGGCGCTGGTGACCAAGGAATGGTTTTCGGCTACGCAACCAGCGAGACAAAGGAGCTTATGCCTTTGCCGATCATGCTGGCGCATAAACTTGTTAAACGCTTAGCTGAATGCAGAAAAACCAAAATTATGCCTTATCTGCGTCCTGACTGCAAGTCTCAGGTTACAGTGGAATATGACGGTTACAAACCAAAATGCGTTAAAGCTGTTGTTATTGCTGCTCAAAACAACGGAACAGTCGACGATGCAACCTTAAAGAAAGATATTATTGAAAAAGTAATCAAGAATGTCATACCTGCCAATATGATAGCTGAAGACATAAAATACGTCATTAACGGCACAGGCAGATTCGTAATCGGCGGAACACTTGCAGATTCAGGATTAACTGGCAGAAAAATCATCGTTGACACTTACGGCGGAGTTGGAAGCCACGGTGGCGGATGCTTCAGCGGTAAAGACCCATCAAAAGTTGACCGTTCAGGCTGTTACATGGCAAGATACATCGCCAAAAACATTGTCGCCGCTGGGTTGGCAGACCAATGTGAAATCCAAATTTCCTACGCTATCGGTGTTGCGCAACCAATCTCTGTGTTGGTGAATACTTATGAAACTGGGAAACTGCCGGATGAGCAAATTCTCGAGTTAGTGAAGAAGCATTTCGACATGAGGCCTAAAGCAATCATTGACCAACTAAACTTGCTAAGACCAATATACAAGAAAACAGCGGTGTTCGGCCACTTCGGAAGAGAAGAACCAGAATTCACCTGGGAACAGACCGACATGGCAGAAGTGCTTCGCAAAGAACTAGAAAAAGCCAAAAAAGCATAAACTCTCCCATTTTAACTTTCATTTTTTTCATACTTCCATTATCAGTTATCAGCATATTACACTATTTGAGAATCTATCTAACCGAAAGTTATCCCCTCGTATTTGATGGAGAAATTCACTAACAAATACTATCCTCCTCCCTCCCAATTTAGCTACTAATTTCCGCTAGCAAAATTTACCCGACCCTTCTGCCTGCACGCTGAAAAATTTGTTTCCGAACTGCACAATAACGCTAGAACACCTGCTTATTGTGTAGATTAGACCTAAAATTTTCACTGCTGAAAACTAACATGAGAATCAACCCATAACCTCAAGCTTTCCTAATGTTAAACTACAATTATCGCCAAGAACTTATTCAAAATTCTAATGAAGCAAAAAATAAGAATATTTTGATGCGCCTACAACATGCATGTAGGCTGTTTCTTGAGGAAAAGGACTTAGTCATGCCATTGATAGTTACTGTTCGACGATGGCTTTTCCACCATTCTCCTCAACCAAAATTGAAAGTTGCCTCATGGCTTTCTCAAGCATTTCCATTGGTCTTTCTTTGGCTTTGGCTGCAACTGTTAAGTGAATTTCGATATGCGGCTTATTTTCTACACCCATCGGATGAGACTTTATATAAACCCCCTTATTGGCACTCATGACTTTGTCGATTAATGGCGCCAAATGCGATTCCATTATGTTATCCAGAAACATGCTTTTTTCACAAAAAACCCTGTCACCCACAGCTTGTTTAAGCATAGGCGCTATAGTTTCCGTAAAAATCGCTTCCATCTCTGAAGGCACACCTGGCAGGGCAAACAGAACAGTCCCTTCCAAATCTATGTGTACTCCTGGTGCAGTGCCGATTGGGTTGTTGATTGGTTCTGTTTTTTCTGGTAGGGTTGCCATTTTGACTCTTGGCGGTGTTAATTCAATTATTGTTGAGAGCTGCCTTTTTCTGGCGTATTCTTCGCATTTTTCCTTAACCATTGCTAACGCTTTCTGGTTGATTTCCAATTTGCGGTTTAGTGCTTTTGCTATGCCCTCTAACGTTTTATCGTCAAAAGTCGGCCCTAACCCGCCAGTAGTAATTATGAACTGTGGCTTTCGCTCAATGGCTTCGCAAATAACCTTGGCGATTTCATCAACAATATCCTGTACTACTGTTATTCGCTTAACGTTGGCTCCAAGATTTGTTGCCTGTTTACCGAGCCAATGAGCGTTTGTATTAAGTATCTTGCCTATTAGTAACTCGTTGCCTGCGCAAATTATTTCCATGTCTACAGTCATAGCCTTCACTCGATAGGTCCAAGTAATTAGAAAAATATGTTTTATAGTGTTTGCTAACTAAACGTGTATAATGCTTGGCTATGCCAGTTTTATTTCTTGCTAAGCCACCATTTGAGGTATTCTTTTCTGCGGTTTTCTTTCTCTTCTTCCGCTGTTTCTTCGTTTGGCCTGTTCTTTTCACGCAGTTCCATGAGTTCTTGCTGTGTCACTGATAACCCGCAGCTTTTGCAGATGTAGTGTTTGGTGGCTATAAGGTACTGCATTTCTCCGCCGCATTCAGGACAGTAATTCATTTATATTCTCTCAGGGAAGTTTTATAGTAAATCGCTTTTGCAGAGATATTAGTCTTCGCATAGGTTTGAATACTTTTAACCTAAAAATCGTGATTCTTAGACGTGTGTGTACATTTTGTCGCTGGTGTATTTTCCTGTGTCCATTTCCTGTTCGATTTCTCGCAAAAGCAAAATGCGCTTAAACGTCGGAGGGTGAGTGGAAAACAAGCTGTTTATTTGGTGCCATGTACTTTTGGATTCTCTCTCCATCGCTAATTCCAACTCACGCTCATCCAAAACGCCATCTTTGTCTAAGTCGTACTGGTCTTTTTTATCCATGATTTCCTTAACTTCCTGTTTCGCCGTTGCTGGGTCTGCAATATAGAACGCTCTGGCTCCTTCCGGTGGCTTGGGCGAGATGGATAAGCCATAAGTGATTTTTGCCAAGGCACTTTCCAATTCTCTAGGCGAACCTGTTACGTAAGCGGAGTATGAATCAGCAAAATGTTCGCGGAGTCGACTAAGCCTCATAACAATCAAGAATGTTAATATATAAACTATAAACGAGATTATCCCGATTATGATTAATATTGCACCTGAATTGCCTTGGTTTTTTCCTCCTCTTCCCGAGCCTCCTCCTCCGCCGCCGCTAAACGCGCCTGTTATCAACGCAACCTCTGCAATTAAGTATGCAATTAACGGCAGCGCGGAAAGAACAGTCATTACAATATAATCTTTATGTTTAATGTGACCTAACTCGTGAGCTATTACGCCTTTAATTTCATCTTCCTTCAAACTCCTCAAAAGCCCGTCATGCACCGCTAAAGTGGCGCTGCTTTGGGATCTGCCAAAAGTAAACGCGTTCGGCGTATTATTTGGAACTACAGCTAACTTGGGCATTGGTAAACCGCTTTTGTCCGCTAATTCTTTAACTGTTTTTTCAAGCCAGGGGTTCTCGCCGGGCTTTAGGTAATGCAGTTTTGTTGAGGCTTTAACCATAAATGGACCTATTGCGTACTCAAAGAGTATGAAGAGTGCTGTGCCGCCTACGGCGACAACTAAACCGGCAAAAACACCTAATTGTAAGAAGAAAACAATTGCAAACACGAGAAGACCAAATATGAACGCGGCTAAGAAAATAGAAGTCGCCATTGCCCACTTTAATTGTGATAGACTAGCCAACTATTGTGCCCTCTCGTTATTTTCCAAACAAATACTACAATAAGGAATTAAGTCTTTCCCAAAAAATACCGAGATAATCACGGGAATACAAAATAATAAAAAGGGAGTTTTAGATTGGGTAAGCTCCGCAAACCTTGCAGAACTGGATTTTTGTTTTAATGTAGCTTTTGCATTTTGGACACTGTATTCCACCGTTATCTGGAAAGACGTCTTTTGGTTTGCCGAATTTCTTGCGGAAGTGCTCGTAGTAGAGTAATTGTTCTTTGTCTGGGATTTCGACGTCGTCTTTTTCTTTAATTGACTTCTTTTTCGCTTCAAAATCCTTGTCAGAAATCATGTCGTTGAAGTATGTTCTGAGAGTTTCTGTTCCTGTTCCCTGTTCAAGCGGTGCTTTTGTTCTCCAAATGACGTCTTTGGGTATTACATCTTCGTAGGCTTTGCGAAGTATCCATTTGCTGTATTTTACTCCGTTGTACATGTTTATCTTGAATTTGATGGGTAGTTTCTTTGCCCAATTCATGAACAATGGATCCATGTAAGGTGCGCATATGGTCTCTCCAAGAGACGCGGCCATGGGGAGCGATGAGAAGCCCATTTCTGCCCACATTTCTTCCTGCTTCTTTGCGAATTCCGCTTCAGTTAGGTGGAATTGCCATGGGTACCCGAAAAGCTCGTCTAATGAGTCGCCTGTGAATACGCTTTTTATTCCCTTAGCTTTAAAGATGGTTAAGCCAATGTAGACGGGTAGGCTGTTTCTGATTTCCATGGGGTCAAATTTTTTGAGTGCTTCCACAACTTTCGGGTAATATTTGAGTACATCTTCTTTGCCGAACTCGTACGTTTCCTGCTTTAGCTTTAGGAGAGCAACCATTTTCTTTACGTATTCGGCGTCTTTTGGGTTTCCATGCTTAAAAGCTAAAGTGAGGCATGGAATGTCAGGTTTGTACTTCACTGCTTCATAAGCAATTATTTGAGTGTCTGTTCCAGCTGAAAACAAGAAGCCGTCAGCCATATTTTTCTTAACAACTTTGCTTACTAAAGTTCTAACTTCTGGTAAAAGTTTGTTGTATTCTGATGGGTCTAGCGCCATTTCTTTCCCTCGTAATACATTGTTTTTCATCCATCCACTATTTAAGGTTTCTCCATATGCAAACAAAAGCAAAAAAATAATAAACATCTGTGAGGAAACTGAGCAAAATACTGAACAGACGAGATTTTCAACTACACAAAAATCTGCCTGCATCAAAACACCACATTTAAAAGTCTTAAAAGCTGAAACTCAATAACACAATCATTCGGAGGATTCATCCCTTGAAAACAAGCCTACTCCACATGAAAATACGCGACTCACTACAAGGTAATATAACAGCAGCCAAAATAGCAATCCAAAAAGCCGCTAAGCAAAAACCAGTCCTAATCGCTCTCCCAGAATATTTCACAGTTCCAAACTGCATGGCAGACTTCACCGATGCATCAAGTGTTTCGAAGGAAACCTGCAAAGAAACGCTAGATTTTCTGGCTGAAATTTCTAAAGAAATACCTAATATTTACCTGTTGGGCGGTTCAGTGCTTGAGGAAGACAGCGGAAAATATTACAATACGAGCACTTTGTGGAAAAACGGTTCTCTTTTAGCCAAATACAAAAAGATAAACCCTATTCAAGCTGAAATTAAAGCTGGCGTCGCCAAAGGCGCAAAACCCGTTGTCGTTAACACAGAAATTGGTAAAATCGGGCTTTTGGTTTGTGCTGACATGTTTGACGCTGACCTTGTAAAACAAACTGCTAATTTAGGGGCTGAAATAATTTCTCTCCCCGTTGCATCGATGGGCACTCATCCAAGCGTTAAAGGCCACCCCTTAACCGAGAAGGTTTCCACTGACAATGGCTTGTTTGTGCTTAAAGTTGGAAACGTGTGCTCAAGCATGAGGGGTGGAAGAAGCGCAATTGTTGCTCCATGGGGCATGCTTGGCGAAGTCTCCGACGCACCTGAAGATTCCATATTAACCCGGGATCTTGACATGCGACGGCTCAGAGAATACCGTAGAAAGCTCAGTAAATCTTAGCCCAATCATCGACGATTCGGCTCATTTCATTAAAATTGTATTTTTCAAGCCAATTTCGGAAGTCAATGTTTTGAACAGCAAACCTGCAGATCTGTTTAGCATTCTCTGAGTCATGTACTAAAAGTAGCACTGCATCTAGCTTGTGCCTTGAAACGTAAGCCACCGTTTTCAGTAGCGCATCCATTTTCTCGTCGGTTGGCATTTCGGCGCTTAATTCTAAAACAACAGGCTTCTTCAATGACGCGGCAAAATCTCTTGCCAGCATGTCAACCCAGTACATAGTCAAATAATCTCTCGACGAAAGCGGCACATGGAAATAATCAACACATTCAGCTATCGCATTTAAGTCTAAGCCGAATCTTTCTTTAGCAAGCACTGGGTCAGGATAAATTTCAACCGCAAAAGTCTGCTTCACTCGTGCTCTGGCTTCTTGAACAAATTTCGTTGTTGTTTGTGCTCTCCATTGAGTCCAGTTTAAGCCGCTCTGCTTCCACAACTCGACGCATCTAGGGCATACGCAGAATTCTTGGTCAGGAAAGTGGTATAGGTTCAAGGTTACGCCCATACTGTCTTCTTTGCTTAGGCTCTCAATGTAGTCTAACACTTTGGTTCTGTACCCTGGGTTTGTTGGGCAAACAAAATCAAAAGCCAAATTAGATCTCCTATTTTTGCGTAGCGCTGGACCACTGTTTGAGACAGCAACTATGCTTGGGTCTTCCCTGATAGCTTTAGCATCACAAAACACTGTAACGTCATTCTGCATGCCTTTTGCTGTTGGGAAAACTTGTCCATCTGCCCATTTTGAATAGTAAACGTGAAGATCAAAGCCCTCGACTTTTTCCGGGGTATAGGTGACTAAGCCTACTTTCATATTCTCTTACCAGATGCGCGCAAACAATATATTCTTGGCGCTTATTTAATTGTTGATTCGCATGAGCAAGCAGCATAAATCCTTTATTATCATTGATACCGCTAAATGTACTCCCTGCGCAGGGCTTATCTGTGTCGGCGTTTGTCCGCAGGGCGTTTTAGAGGAGGGCAAAAACAAAAAACCACAAGCGATTGATGTTGTGTCATGCACTCGATGTGGCGTCTGCGTAAACCTGTGCCCATCAAAAGCCATTACTATAAATCCTAGTAAACCCTCAAAAGTAAAATAATTACGAGGGGTGGCTGGCATGGAACAGTTTAACCTTGCAGACAGCGCTAAATTAATCATCAAAGACAATGTGCTAGCCGTATTTTCGGATAAAGCTTTAATGACTATAAGTTCAGCAATTTATAATGGCGGGAGCAAACAGGTTAAAGCTGTCCTCAATGTAGGCGTGCCGGAAGGGTATAATGACCGTTCCTTGCACCTTGACCCGCTGGAACTTATCACTTCATCGGCGGCGAAGCTTGGATTAACCAAAGATTATCTTGCCATGGTCACCGCTGCAAAAATTACTAACTACAGTTTAGTATCCAAGAAAACGGGTGATTTTTCAGTCAGCGTTGCCGCTACCGCAGGCTGCTCGCACGGTGAATCTTCAGGCGAAGAGATGGATGTTCAAGAAATCGTAGGCACCATTAACATTATCGTCTTAATCGACGGGAACCCAACGGAAAGCTGCATGGTCGCTTCGCTAATTACCGCCACGGAAGCGAAGACGGCAGCGCTGAGGGATTTTGACGTCCGAAGCAGGTACACTGGTGACTCAGCTACAGGCTCAATAACTGACAGCGTAACCATAGCCTCAACAAGCCAAGGCAAAACAATCAGTTATGGCGGTCCAGCATCAAAACTCGGCAAGTTGGTCGGGTATTGCACAAGGAACGCCGTTAGTGAAGCCCTAATCAAGCAAGAGCCAATTTGGGCATGCCGAACCGTTTTAGATAGACTTAAAGAAAGGCATCTTCCGCTGGAGAAACTAGCTGCTGAACTATCCAAAGTCAAAGGTATAGCTGTCGATGAGAAGGCTTTGGCTGAGATTTTAAAAAATAAGCCTCTTGCTAGTGCTTATTTGTTAGCCGCGGCGAAGCTAGATGATGACTTTAAAAAGAACCTGTTCCCTGCCGAGCTTGGGGATGCAGTTGAGTTAAGTAAATGCTTTGGCAACCTTGCCCGCTCCCAGTTGGATTGCTCTAAAGTGCCAGGTTATGATTCGGTTGATCTGCCGCCTTTTCTTAAGCATGCATTGATCAAAATTGTGAAAGAAGCGTTTTCTAAGGATTAACAGTAGATGCAGGAGTTCTGAAGTTTTCTCGGTGGTCGACATATACGTGTGTAGACTACCTATTGACCGTGGTCTGAAAGCTTATACAGTTTGATATACACTTTGATATACACTTCGCAGAAGCAGATTTGGGCGACCGCGTAGCTGAGGATTTCTCAATCTTTAAAAAAACCTGCCGGTATGGCGGCTAACTGAAAAGACTTAAATAACTTGCACTTTTATTCGGTTATAAAACAAATGTTAGAATGGTGTATCAAACTTGAAATTCGGCGTATTTCTTTACCAACCTGAACCTGTTGAAGGCGTCGATTATAACTTCTACCGCATTAAACCAGAATCAGGAACCGTGGGGAAACCAAACCCTAAAATGTACACTAACATCGCATGCTTTGGCGATAACGCCTTAGCAGCGAAGCGTCCCGAATTGATATCAATCTCTAAGGATGGTCCTGCTCTCCGCACGAACAAGAAGTACAATTTGCGCTGGGATGTTCTATGCATGACTAACCCTGAGGTTCGAGAGTACAACCTTAAACTAATCGCTGACTGCGCCAAAACCACGCCGGGAATAAGCATCAGCAGCCAACACTTTGCTGAACGCGACTTCTGCGTCTGCCCACGATGCGTTGAACAGTGGCGCCAAAGCGGCTTGAACTGGGTGGATTGGAGAGCAAAAACCGTAACAGAATTCCTCAAAGAAGTCCGAGACGTCGTCAAAAACAAGCCCTTATTCGTTAATTGCCTGCCTGACCCGTTGCTTGGCAAAGCACGCTTCGGCTACGACTTCGAAGCCATGGCAGAATACGCTGACTACTTCGTTATACCCATGTTCAGCAAGGCTTATCCAACCCCATGGTACTGGGAAACCATCGCAAGAGGCTACAAAAGCTTCCTAAAGAAGCCAGTGTTCGTAAACTTCTACGTCCGAGGTCCAAACGAGACTTGGGACACCGTGGCACCAACTAAACAAATAATGACAGTAGCCACACGCGCAGCAAGAACAGGCATAGACGGCATAATCTTCCTAGCAGAAAAAGCCCAATGGATACAAGAGTTCCAAAAGAACGCGGTCGCAGACAAAGAAACACGAGAATTCCTCAAAGGTCACGGCGGCGACGAAGTCCTAGAACTCTTCAACCGATGGGAAAAGATGCTAAAAGCATAGCATCCCACACTTCTTATTAATTTTTGTGCTTTGTTTAATCAGGCAGGATATTTCTTTTCTTCAACGATGTTTCCTGAGATTGTTATTAGAACAGCGTTTCCATTGACAGAAACAGCTATGTGCCTTCTGCCGATGCCATAAAAGCCGCTGAATTTCTCTGGAATCTGCAAAACTATTTTTCCTTCTTGTCTTTTTATTGGAATTTCTACCGTAAAGGAGGCGAACTCTTTCCATTCTGGTATTTCGCAGCCTGCTATTCCAATCGTGGTGCTGTCTAGTGCATAGACAAATGCGCAGTCGAGCCATTGCCCATTTTCAAATTGGAATAGATTTTCTGGTACTTCAATTATGTCGGGGGGTTTGGTGTCTTTTGGGTAAATAAGATTCACCCGTCTACCAGTCCTCTCAATGCTCTTGATTACGATCTGGTTCTGGTTGAATAGTCTTCTAATGGCACCATCAACCCGTCCGCTTTGCCAATTAAGCTTCTTTGTGAGTTCGTACTGAGAAAGCCCAGGGTAATCTTTTATGACATCTAGTAAGGCTTTGTCTGATTCGACCCCTCTTCTGTTTCTAGTTAATTCCTGCATAACTTGCATCTAACCCTTGGTTTAAATCAACAGTACTTAACCGTATAGCATTATTAAAGGAGCTTTTAAGGTATAAGTTTTTTGGAATATTCCAAAACAATTAAGTGATAAATACTAGAAACCCACAAAAAGAACCACATGGCTTTCTTCCAGCCGAAAAAACGAATCTTCACTGGACAAATAGAATTAGGTCCTCAGGTCAGAACATGGATTGCAAAACATAGAAGCTTTGCCAGCAGGGAATGGGTTGAAAGCCAAATCCGATACAATGAATGGATCCCTGATAAGTCTGATCAATCTCGTTTCCTGATTTACACCAACGATACCATCGGCATAAAACCTCTAACAATTCTAATTAAGATACGAGTGTTTGATACTCATGTCTTTGTTTATCATGCTCACGTCTTAAGAAAAAAATGAGGCTGCGGCTATAAGGAGGATTCTATCTAACGCTTGGCTGCTACTAACGATGAAAGGTTACTTATTTTTTGCTATTCCTACCCTTTGTATATTGCTGCGTTTATTATTGTCAGGTTAACTATTTTCCTCTTGCTGTTGAGCCCTAAAACGATTTCACCGTATTTGTCTACGATTTTGCTGTCAACACTTTTTGCGGGGTACTCAAAATGTACGTAAAGAATATCTGCCGAATCATCGTAGTGAAACATCACTATTTTTGAGGGCAAATTCAAGTCGTATCGCTCGGCAATCTGAGTAACGATTTTTGGGGCATCGATGGCTAGATTCACGGTTTTCGCCAAAAGCGGTACATCCTCCTTTTTCTTCTGTCACTAATAGAAAAAGCGGTTCTCAGGGTATATGTGTTCTTGCTTTTACCTTATACTTAACTTTTTAGAGGCGGCGACAGTTGGACGCAGCCCCAGAAGGTCACACGTATTCGGGAAAGCCCGAAAAGTAAAAAAACGGAAAAAGACATCCAAGACACTTAACCAGCAAACATTTCAAGCCCTGAACACTAAAAGCAACCCAAAACGAGTCCTGCCTAAAACTGCCTACCGATAGACCTACCCTACTATTTGTGGCAAAATTCGTCAACAAAAAGCACCAAATTTTACTTAAATAAAATAATGGAGGCGGAGCTACGAGAGTTTGATGTGCATGGCTCTTAATGCGTAGGCAGCTGATGTTTTCACGGCTGAGATGCCGTAGGTTCCGCCTCTGCGCATCATCTTCAGAACGTAGCCTGGGCGTAAGTAAAATTCTTGGTAAGCTTTGTAGCGGATTTCTGCTAGTTTCTCGATGCTAAGCCATGGCGTTTCAAAGGTTGGTGTGGCGGTGTCGTATTTGTTGAAATCAGTGACTCTTAACCATCCGTTCTTGATGACTTGATCGTACATTGGCGTGCCGGGATAAGGTGTTGCGACGTAGAAGCCCACATCATCAGGATTCAATTCTTTGACGAAGTTTATGGTTTTTCGTGCGGTCTGCTCTGTTTCGCCTGGGAAACCCAGTACGGTGTTGGCTATAGTCATTAACCCAATGTCATGTGCGGTTTTGTATGCTAAGCGTGTCTGGTCCAACTTTATACGTTTATTCATGGCGGTTAGGATGGCTTCGGAGCCTGATTCTACTCCTAGCCAAACGGCTATGCAACCTGCGTCCTGCATGGTTTTGAGGAGTTCGCGATCTACCATGTCTACGCGTGTTCCGCAGTCCCAGATTAACTTCAGTTTTCTCTGGTGGAGTTCTTCACAGATTTTCACGACTCGTTCTCGGTTGACTGTGAAGGCGTCGTCATAAAATGTGACTTGGTTTACACCATACTTGTTGTGGATAATTTCCATTTCGTCAACGACGTTTTTGGGGCTGCGCATGCGGTATCCTCTGCCGAACATGCGGACGGTGCTGCAGAAGTCACACCAGTAAACGCAGCCTCGGCTTGTGATTAGGGGGAAAAGCACTTTGCCCATTCGTTTTAGTGAGTCAAGCGGCAGAAGATGGTGTGCTGGAAAAGGCAGAGCATCCAAGTCTTCAAGGAAGGGTCTGTCTGGGTTCCGGCTGATTTTGCCTTCTTTGTTGCGAAAAGTAATGCCTAAAACTTCGTCGAAGCTGTTTTCTGTTCGGAGCTTGTCGAGGAGTTCTATGAAGGTTGTTTCGCCTTCCCTGCGCACGACTATATCTAAGCTTGAGTATTCGTTGAGGGCATTTTCGTCCCAGAAGGTGCCGTGTGAACCGCCAAGCATCGTTACTGCATTTGGGTGAACTTCTTTGGCTATGTTGATTAACTGCATTGCAGATTTATAAAGCAAGGTTGTGGCTGTTACGCCGATAACGTCTGATGGGACTTGGCTGATTCGTCTGCGGAAGGCATCGTAGGTGAGTTTTTCTGCTTGGCAGTCGACGACTGTGACATCATGGCCTGCTTTTTCTGCAACTGCACCTAAATATGCAATGCCCAGCGGAATGAATGGTGGATGTGAGTGTACGCTTGGCGGATAAGGAGGATTAACTAGCGTAATTTTCATGTTGATGTGTTCCCCTTCTGCAGGTGGATTTCTACGTTTGGATACAATATATTGTTTTCTTAGTTGGTAGAGAAAACAGGGGTTAAGAGGGTTTGAGATGGAAAAATGTTGAAACAATAAGTTTCCAATTGTGTTGTGGGAGCTACAGAAACAGGTTGGATGTATGTGGTAACTTCGTGTTAACATTTACTTTTTTTCTTGGAACTGTTGCTTGAAAAGGAACACAGAAACTGAAAAAACTTCTGCTTTTAACTTTCGGAATCTCCGCCGTAAAACCTCAGGCGCTTACTTCTTGATGAGTTTGCACGTGAAGCTCTCTTAACCTTCTTATAAAAACAATTACAGCAAAAATTAACACTACTGCACTAAGCGAAATTGTTATTGAAGTGAAGTTAATCCCGATAGGTGAGAGACCTAAGAATAAGCCTACAAGCCCATCTAAGCCAAAGCTTAACGCAACCGACAACACTAATTCTTCTACGAAATCAAGCTTGTTTCTATTCATAAACAAAATATTAACTAAACAGTACCCCGGCAAAAATGCGACAAAAACAAAACCGAAAACGTAACGAAAAACGGCAAGCAATGAGTTGCTTGGTATAAGATAAGTTACTAGTAAGGTTAAAACTGTAAAACCAACGATAATTTCAAGCCATCTAACTGGTTTCAGTTTTTAACACTTCAAAAATTTAACAATAAAAAATAAAGGAAGGAGTTTTACATGAAGGCCTTGTAGATTGGGTGGGTTTCTTCTAGTGGTCTTGTTTCAAGATCGGCTGCGGCTGATGCAATGTATATGTCAGTTACTGCAACGGCTGGGAATACCCATTCTGCTTGTTCTGCGGGTCCGATCATTAGCCAGTTTGCGCCTGCTGTTTGCATTATCGAGTTGGTGGCGGTTACGCATCCTTTTCTGAATTCTTTTGCAATGTTCGCTTTAATCCAACCCATGGTTGTGACAACGTTTCCGCTGCCTAATCCTACGGGGTGACCATACTTCTCTTTCATTATGGGTATGGTCCTTACAGCAGTGCCCATGTCTGGAGCGAATGCGGGAATTGCTGTGTCGATCAGAGGCTTTGTGATTCCACCTTTGTCAGCTAATGCTAATGCTTCTTCTATAACAGACATCTTTCCTTCGAGGCTGTTGTCCTTTGGATTGTCAGCAAGCACTATGGACATTTTGACTCCGCTTTCCTTCAAATTCGCCAATTCAGCGTCGGTGACGCCTTTGTACACTGAGTTGTATATGCATCTGTCTGAAAGACCCATTTTTTTAGCCATTACAGCTGCTGCCATACGTGTCTTAGGGCTCATAGCATCGAGCATCAGTGGTGCATCACTGTGCTTCGATACGAAGTCAATGTACTTCTCAAAAGCTAGCTCAGTTGTCCCAACAATGTCAAAAGCGAATTGTACACCAGTAATGTCACTTTGAGTTTGCATTGTATTAATTATTTTTTCTGCCTCTTGCGCATCAAAAATGCCTTTGTTTGCGTCTTGAACCATTTTCTGGCCTAGCCAAAAGATAGAACCAATCAGAAAAGTTGGTAGTTCCCCTGGCTGACCGCCTACTTTCGCTCTTCCTATAGTGTAGATATTTTGTTTCGTGTTGAATTTAAAGGACATTTTTCCTCATCTGATGGATTTATTTCTTGCCCATAGCTTTCTTTGCTAACTCGGGGGCCTCTTCCTTGTTCTTACCAAACAGCGCGCCTAATGCGTCAGCATCTTCTTTTTTGACTGCAGCGCCGCCCATGATTATTCCGATTTTGCCTTTTAATCCGGCTGCCTTCAATGCTTCATCTAGTTTTGCCAGATTATTTTTTGCAGGTACCGTGTTTACTGAAATTGCAATTATGTCCGCGTTGTTTTCTCTTGCTTTATCAACGAAAACTTGCGGTGCTACGCTTTTTCCAACGTCTATTGTTTTGAATCCTGCGCGTTTTAGTGACCTTCTAACTGCTTCTTTTGCGGTGTCATGCATATCTGGTTCAATGTTGCCTATTACGATTATCCCCAATGGATTCTCTGGTTCTGGAGGCTCTTTTTCCATCATAGATTTAAGCCATGACATTTAAACACCTTTTTTCCTTTTTATTACTCTGGGCTTTTTATACTCGAATTTCATATTTAAGCTTGACTAATAATTTCATCAAATGCGAAAGGATAACTACAGAAAGGCGGGGGATAAATGTTCAAAGCAACCAAAAAGTATGTCTTGCTATTGCTGATTTTCGCTTTCTCGTTTATTTACCGTATAATTCTAATGCTTTGGCAAACATTCCCGCCAGGCGCTGATATCGGCTTACACGCCAGCATCATCAACTCAATTACACAGTCAGGCAACACAAATTTCCTATCGGATTTCTACCAGATGGGTGGAGGCTTGTCCTTGACTTTTCCAGGATACCACATTTTCGCAGCAGGAATAATAATTATGACTGGAATGCCCGATTATCTGGCGCAGACTATTATTGTGGCTTTATTCTCTTCACTTATTGTTTTGTGCGCTTACTTGATAACTCGAACTGTATGGAGTGAATCAGCCGCTTTAATCGTTGCGTTTTTAGTGGCAATCTCAAGTTATGATATAGAAATGCTCATGTGGGGAGGCTACCCCAACGTAATCACATTACTTCTGATTCCTTTAACTTTCTACCTGTTTCTTCAAAGAGACAGGTTTTCGCTAACGCCTTTTCTCTTATCAACCTCTATTTTAGTGGGCTCAATATTTTTAACTCACTCTTTAAGCGCCGCCGTTTTCGTTAGCATAACAGTGGGCACTGTGCTATGTGTAATGATCTCACCTAAAACGTTCGGAACATCAAGAAAAAATGTCCTCTATTGGTTGCTACCACTATTTGGCGGAGCCATCCTTGTTTCGCCTTTTCTAGCAAATGCAGTGCCCGCATATTTAAGTGCTAACTCATCATTTACCGAAGTTACCGAAATTAACCAAGCATTGCTTGCAACGCGAGTGGTTCCTCTTGATATAGTGTTAGCGCTTTTTGCTTGTCTTTTGCCGTATTTTTTGTTATCGAAAAAATACAAAGGACGATTTTTGTCGCTTCCAGTGTTTCTTCTTATCATGTGGCTTTTAGTTCCTTTAGTGTTAACACAGGGCTTCATGTTTGGGCTTTATGTGGATTATAATCGGTTTCTATACTTCTTAGTTTTACCAGTCATAATACTCTTCGCTGTGATGATTGATCACGCCTCAGGATACTTTGCGCATGTAATAGATACCTACCGTGCTTTAACTAGCCAAATGCAGAAAACAAAGAAGACCGTAAACAAGCTAAGATCGAGAATCTTAACTCGGATAACCCATAAAACAGTTTATTCTACCTTTTTATTGGGCTTTTTGCTTATCTTACTCTTAGGCTTTCCACTTTTTCTGACTCCTTGGGAAGGCGTCACGATTCAAAGTTTCTACCAAGTTATGAATAATCCTGGCTACCAAGCAGTAGAGTGGGCTAAGCAAAACACGACAGTTGGCTCAGTGTTTGTTTCCGATGCTCTTTACGGGTGGTGGCTTGGCGGCTTTGCTCAGCGGCCAACTTTAAGCGCGGTTTCCCCACAATATTTAACGGTCGACCAAGAGTTGCCAGTAGCCACAGTTGCTGCTAATCTACTTGACACGGATTACATTATTGATAATGGTTACATTCAGGTTAGGGAAGACGGCGGATACATTGGTAGACATAATCCCGAGTTTTTAGCTGACCTTAACTGGACCCCTTTCCCCTACGCGTTCTTTCAATTTAATGATAGCGAGATTACTCTGCTTTCTCAGAATGGTGAATCTGTTCAATCCACTGACATAACACAGATACCTGTAACTAACATGCAACTTGTCGGCGCGCAAACTAATAATCCATCAATTATCGTTAACAAAGGAAACAGCGACTTCAATTACTCAGAAATTTTAACCGTCTCAAAAGGAGTCACCTTCGCAAATATGACCATAGCAATCCAGAGTAACAATCAGAATGATTCCTTGGATTGGATTAATTTCATTTTAAACTCCCAAGGCGAATTTCTACAACCAAGTGAAAATACGGTTGCAATGTTAGACGTTGGCATGAAGGAGTGTGGCCAATTAATTTTTGTTGAAAATCAGCCAGAAATTTACTCATTTAATTCAGAAAATCCATGCATTACAGAATTATCCTACAATTTACAAGGCAAAACTACGGCAGAAATTCAAATTTTAGTTGGAATCTACCCAGTTTCCGAAACTGAAATACAAAACCAAGCAAGCCTCAACCAAACGTTAACCGATAATGTTCAAACCGCCCAAAAACCAACTGTCGCTTTGCCTATGACCACGTTCGATTACCAAGCAGCTATACAAGAATATTCAATTTCCTACATTGCAAATCGCGATTTTGAATTAAACCCCAAATTTGCTGACGATCCCGCATTTAACCTTGTATTTATTAACAATGAAGTTGCCATCTTTAAGGTTAAAGCTAATGGCTAATCTAGTCGGGAGATAACTGGACGCCTTGATGGGTAAATTGATAAGAGAGAGAGAACTTGAAATCACCTTTATCATTGTTTTCTCAGTGTTAATTTTCGCTATTTTCTATACCCTCATATCAATGAACGGCGTAGTCTTGGGAAACGACCCTTCTGTCCATCTGGAAAAAGCCCAAATCTTCCTGCAAACGGGAAAAATCTCTTTAAGCGGCTTAAGCTGGATGCCTCCGCTCTTCGACATTTTGCTTGCGATGTTTATTTCTCTTAGTGGTGCAAGTAATATTGGGCAACTGATCTTTTTAGTGAAAGCTCTAGCTGTAATAGTTGATTGGCTCCTTTTCCTCTCTGTTTATTTGATCGGCAGCAAATTTTTTAACAAAAAAATCGGGGCAGTAGCCGCTGTTTTGTTGTCAATGTGCTTTCCTATGTATGAACTTAATGCATGGGGCGGCTATACCACCGTGCTTGGCATAGTGTTTATTTTTTTGGTACTTCTTTATTTGCCTTTGGCAGTAGAGAAACCCGGATACCTTCTGGTCACTTTCTTTGTGGGGTTTGGTCTTGTTTTATCTCATCAACTAGCTGCATTTCTCGCGGTCATGATATTGCCGCCAATAATGCTTTTTATGCTTATAAAGTCTAGAGGCAAATACCTTAAAGTATTAACTGCATTAATTTTAGGAGGAGGAATAGCGTTTTTGCTCTATTACCTCCCGGTGATGATTGGTTACTTTGGCATTCTTATTAATGTCGTGTTTTTTGCGCAAACAAGTTATGCTTACGAGATTCCATTTGCAAGTTTCAGTTCTTTCATGGTTAATTTCGGGTTCATATTTTTCTTGGCTTTAAGTGGCATTTTCATTGCATATTACCTGTTGTTGAGGGTAAATAAGAAGCCGCTTTTTTACTTGATATTGCTTCTTAGTTTCTTTGTTCCTCTTTTTTTCGCTGAGTCTTACCTTTTTGGTTTGTACATGCCTTTTCAATGGTTCATTTACTATTTGACGCCCCCGATGGCAATTTTCGCGGCTGTTTCCGTTGTCTTTATAGTGGAAAAGTTCTCAGCCTACTACGCCAAAAACAAACAAGGATTGCGCAAAAATTGGTTAAAGATAGCTACTGTCTCTTTAATTGTATTAATGTGTCTGCTAATTGTTTTTCGTTCAGACACTGTGTACGGGAAAATAATGGAAGCCAGCGTTTTCTACTCGACATCTGACATAAAAGCGTATGATGCTGGAGTTTGGCTTAATCAAAACTATCCTGGTGACGCAACTGTAGTTGTTACCCAAATTCCCGGCTTTTGGTTTTCAATCTTTTCTGGCAAAACCGTAATTGCGCAAACCAACGCTGCCGAGGGAACAAATGAAATTGCCCAGTCCGTTTTGAGTCTGTCTTACGAAATTCAGGGTTCACAAACTTTGGTGAAGGCTTACGAGGCGAACGGTGATATTACCGACGAAAATTACGTACCCATAAATCAGGTCTGGTATCGAGTTTCCTACTCTTCTACAGCTGGAGATTTCATATCATTCACCCAAAATGGCACAAATTACAATTTTGCTCTCTCTGACTTAAGCAGGGAGGTATCTTTTGATGAACAAAGTTACCCCGCAAAGGTAGAGTTCCTGTACTCCAATGACTATGTGGAATTAACGGATACGATGCTTGTTCAGAATGATAGTTACCCAATTAATGTCTCTTGGGCTGTCACTCCCTTAAATAACGATATTTCTAATGTAACATTATACTTAAGCACTTATTTTGACCTTCAATTTAACTTTGATGAAGCGCAGATACCTCAACTTATGAACTGGGTTAACCCATGGGATGTGCCTTCAAAAACTACTGATGGAACACAATGGGCAGTTGTTAATTTTTCAAACTTAGACTTAAAAGATAACTACATAGGCCTCTATGATGACAAAGACCAGATTGCTTTCGCTTTTAACTTTACTGATTTGCCCAATTGGGGAAACATCGGTGCCTTGGCAAGTAGACAAATAGATGCTGTGAGATTCCAATACCAATTCAACGAACTCAACATCAACCAGACAGTTACACGGCAGTATCAAGTTCTCACCCTTTCAAAAAACAGTTTTCCAACATTGCAGCCAAACGAACTGGAAAACCTCTTCAATTTCAAACCCGGCCAATTTACAGTATCCACCTTAGACTTTAAGGACTACATCGCAGAAAATAACATAGAATTCATCGTTTATGACAAAAACCAACTTAATAGTAATATGGCCAGCTGCTCATTTTTAGAACTAATTTATTCAAACGATAGGTACGACATCTTCAAAATCTTAAGCAATTACAATCAAACGCAAACTTGAAAATAAAGAAGAATGTTTTTTCCTAAAGCCCAGAATAAGCGTTTTTTTCACGTAGCGTCTTTGTATGTATGTGCAGTGTCACTAACGGGTTCTTTGGGTTTTCATCTAGCTATAAACGGGTCAAGGTAGCGGGTAAACCTTCTCTTCGGTAAGAATCTAGGCGGCATATTTCAAAACAGCGATCGCATCTTCTTTCTTTAGTTGCGGATAGTTCTTGAGCATTTGTTCACAGGAATGACAGAAAGAAAAGAATGGTGTGTTTATTGTTTTTTAAGGGCTTTTGGGTCTTCCTGAAGCAGCTTTGGTATGTAGTTGCAGGCTGGGTCTGACTCGAACAGGTCGCCCGTGTAGTATTCGGCGCGGGTTCTGCATCCACCACAGATTTCTCGGTACTCACAAACTCCGCATTTGCCCTTAATGTTGCTCTTGTCACGCAACTTCAGGTGCAGTTCGCTGTGTTGCAGATCATCCCAAACCTTAGTCAATTTCTTGTCTTTGACGTTTCCTAAACGGTAGCCTTCATGGAAACCGCAGCTACGGTAGTCTCCGTTTTCAGTTATGCCAACGTAGTTGCCGCCGATGGTGCATCTGCCGAGATAGCCCTCATGATACCAGTCCCAGAAGTCAACTGGGTTTTTCTGACGTACGATTCTGGCGTAGAAAGGCGAGTAAACGTTGACTTTAACTTTGCCCATAAGTTTTCTTTGGATGTCGTATATTTCGTTAAAAGTTTCCTCATATTGTTCAGGTGTCGGTGCTAAGTCAGGCATATTGCTTCCTGCTCTGCCAACTGGAACTAGGTTATGGTAGACAAGCATACGGGCTTTGTATTCCTCTGCAAGTGCTGCAGGGTGCGCCATGTGCTTGATGTTATACTTGGTCATGGTTGTGACTAAGCAGTCTAGTAATCCAACCTCGGAGAGCTTCTTCATAGCATATACTGCTTTGTCATAGCTACCTTTGCGTCGAATAATTTCATTTGATTCCCTGTTTCCATCAATGCTGATTGCCGTGTGAACATTATACTTTCTAAGCTTATCAAACCGTTCCTCATCAAACGCAAACCCACTTGTGATAAGACTAATTTCCATGTCATACTTTTCTTCAGCATAAGCAATAACTTCAAAGATGTCCTCTCGAATCAAGGGTTCTCCGCCGCTAATGCCAAACCATGGCGAACCGAAGTCATGGATTTCGTCAACCATCTTTTTGGCACCTTTGGTGTCCAGCTCGGTGTCTTTAGCATAGTCTTTGGTATAACTGCAGTACATGCAATTGCCAACACAGTTCCTTGTACACCGCCAAACCACCATGTACAATGGTGACTTATTTGGAGCCATGTAATATCACGGTTGAAAATAAGATTAGTTAATGCGATATAAAACTTACTCCTAGAAACCAGCTTTCTATTTCTCTGCAAAGGTTGCAGAAATCAATCAAGTGAGGCAATTTTGATCTTCAAAAGAAAACCCGTTGGCTTTTGCTTTCTTATTTTTCCTTCTTAGATATAGAACATGCATAGGCTTTGGGAAAGTCTTATAAAACCAACCAGCGCTAAATTGAAAGGAGAAATCAAGGAGATTAAGAAATAATGTCTAAACCAAAAGAATATTCATCGATGACTAAAGATAAACTGATGACTTACACCTTCGTCTCACTCGTTATAATTACCGTCATATCAGCAGTTCTCTGGTCCGCTGAGAAAAGCCCAGATGGCTGGAACCTAGGGCTTACATTAGCTATCAACGCCATAATCGCTGTCGGTATCGCCGTAGGACTTGACGCTCTACTGCACAAAGTCACAGTTGACAGCCCACTTAACCTCATGTCCGCCGCCGTTTTTGGCTTAATCGTCACTGACATCTACGTACTCGGCATCCCCAGTATGGCCACAGTCGACCTGTTTCCTCTGGAGGCACCTCAATGTTTCGCCTTTGTTGCCCTAATGTCTGCCATAGGTTTGGTCGTTTTCAAAAAAATCGTCGGTCTTACAGGCAGAAAATACGTGAATCCTGCGGCAGCTGCAAAACTAGTCGTTATGATACCCTTCATTAACACGTTGCTAATAGCAATAGATCATCTAAAAAGCTCTTTGCTTGGCGTACCTTCATTGGCGGGTCCAATTGGCTTAGCCAGCGCAGTAAAAGGCAATGGCCTAGCCGGATTTGGTAGCTATATGATCGCCTGTTTTTCTAACGCCAACCTCAAGGCTCCAGCAGCAACAACTAACAACTTGCTTCAAATAATGTTTCTAGATAAGTTCCACGCTTGGCCTGGAGGAGCCTGTACCGTTGCAGTCATCATCGTTGGCATAGGCTTCTTTATCGTAGCGCGCAAATACGTGAAATGGAGAATAACTGGAGCTTACTTTGTGACCGTTGCCATAATGTCATTGCTCTTGTCTTTTGCTTATGGTGATGCAGGTGTTACTGTACGACTTTTGTTCTTGCTGTTCATCGGAAGTTCAATATTCCTGGCCTTCTTCATGGCAACAGATCCTGCGACTACACCGTTAACATATACTGGACAGGTAATTTTCGGAGTCGGCGTGGCAATATTGACCGTGCTCATGATAACCTACATGCAGTTCTTCGGCGCCTCCTTTGTAGCGCTAGTCATTATGAACTTAACTGTACCAGCACTTGATAGAGTTGGCAAGCTCAAACCCACCACCGAATCGAAAGAGCCCAAACTGCCTAAAGCCAAAGCATTCGCCCCTGAAAAAGTCAAAGAATACCAATGCATGAGATGCGGTGCTTGCATGCGTGTATGCTGCCACAATCTCAGCCCGATACTGATTAAGCAAGCGTTTGATAAAATGAACATCGATGCCATGAGCAAGCTAAATGCGGATTATTGCACTGGCTGTGGACACTGTAGTTACGTTTGCCCCGCAAGAATTGACCTGAAAGGTGCTGTGCTCCGATCAAAAGCTATGCTGCGACAGCAAGAATAAACTTCATTTCCTTTCTCTTTTCTTTTATTTTATGCCATTTAATAAAAAGCTTCTTTAAATTGACGTTTTTTTAAAGCTTTGTACTTTTATTGTTTGTTCGTATGTATTTGGCTCCTGGCTTTTGTCTTAGGGTATTTGTGTGTGTGCTCAAGCCTACCCCCCGGTCTACTAGATGCTTCTAATATGCTTCAAATATGATTCAACATAGTTCAACATAGAATTAATGCCCGCACTTTCAACATAGAAACGTGTTTTATCCATGTACTTTTTTGGCACAATTAACATAGACTTTACTGTCAGATGTTCAAATCTGCTCCAAATATTTTTCAGTCTTCATAGGTAAAAAGGGTACCGCGAAGCGTTATCATGATTGATTTAAGCAAGAAATCACTAAAACGAAAATAAGAAAAAACAAGAGCTAAATACTCACGTTTGTTCAGCGCTGTATTTTTAGCTTCAGAAACACTTGTATGCCAAGCTTGCAAGCATTAAGCTTATAAACATGCCACCACGTAAAATAAGTCAAGGGATAAAAATTGGAAACAGAAAAATTTAAACTGGCTGACATATTCTACGCCATAATCATACCCCTCATTCTAGTGCTACTAATCTTCTTTCTAGCAATCTATGTCAACGTCAGCGGAACCCATCATATACTCGGAACTACTGGTACAATCGCTACCATTGGTGTCATTATAACCTCTGGCTTTGCTCAAATGATCGTTCTCGGCATCCCACTAGTGCTAGGCTTGCTCTGGAACAAATGGGCTGGCGGCGCAGCAGGATTTATCACGGGCGGCATGTATTACGTAGCCAGCGCAGGGCTTTATACAGGGTACTATGAAGCTTCCTCTGGGCATTACAACTTTTTCGGCGACATGAGCATGCTAGGATACCTCGTTAACGCTGTTATCATCGGTTATATGGCTGGAGCATTGTGCAATAAATCAACGAATTTCAAACGCATGCTAGGTGCAGGCTTAACAGCTGCGGTGATAACTGCAATAATCCAAGCTTATCTCAACTCCACTGTTGCACTCGCACCGGCGCTGTCCATGAATCATGGACTTTGGGCAGACACATCTATTCTAGGGGTAGCTGGATTGTATGGCTTCGTGTTGGAATTCGTTCCTAGCATTGCTTTAGGCGTAATAGTACCTATTATTGCTAAAGTGATGACCTGGTATGGGCTTCAGCCGATGAGGCATTAATAAAATCCCAATTCCTTTTCTTTTTTAACCCAAAAGCGTTTAATTTTTTAGTTGCGATTGCAATAATCCAGTTTTAAATTAAAAGGTACGAGTGTATTTAGCTACCCGCTTTTTGACCAAGAACTAGTTATGATTAGGCGATGTTCTCATAGCGCTGCATTAATGTGTAGGAAAAATATTGCAAAAATGATGGCTTTCTCCCTGTTTTCTGAAAGCCTTTTCAGATTGCTTTTTTGGTTCAGGGCTTGAACTGTTTGCAAGTTGCGTCGCTAAACGTCTGAAAAAAGTCCAGAAAAGTCTAAAAAAGGCATTTTCGTTAGTGAACCTGCAGGGTTAAAAACCAAATTACAAAACGGGAGACCGAACTGAGGCTAAAACACACTAATTTATTTGCGATAAAATTGCAGCTAAGTTAATCACATACAAATGAGGATGTCTTTTTGGATAAGCCGGCTTCGCAAACAAGCGTTTATTATGACGTTAATGGCACCAAGGAAAAAAAATTAAGTTTGGTTAGGTGCGAATTCCCAAGCAATATTTCCTTTCCAAATCTCACCTAACTTTGTTATTCTAACCTCTTTGTCGTCAATTTCAATTAATCCCTTATCTTTTAGCTTTTGAAGTTGCTTTGGAAAGACTTTCTCTGGTGTGGTGCCAAATTTTTGCATAAATTCTTTTTTGTTTACTGGCAACCGTAGATATAATCGGGTCATTGTCCGTCTCATCATATCTTCAGTCGTTGACTCTGAAAGTCTACTTATTGGTAGTTTCCCTGCTTTTACAGTTGCCATGTAATCGTTTATGTTTTCAATGTTCGAGTAAGAGAATTTCTGGAGGTATCCCATGAAGCATCCGGCTCCTGTTGTGAGAATGCCTCCCCATGGCCATCCGTTGAGACAGTTCTCTCGCATGTGCCATTCGACTCGGCTAAAGCGGTCGTGACCTACTGCCTTATAGCCTGCATCAGTCAGCATTTTGTAGGCGGTAAGGTACATTTGCTTCTCATACTCTGCATCTCCTTGTGGCGGAGAAACTCCTGTCTCAATCATTTTTTTAAGTATAGTGCCTGGATCCACATGTAACGAGTAAGTGTCAATCTCCACATCCAGTTCAATCGCCTTCTTTAGCGTACTGATCCAGCTTTCCATTGTCTGCCCAGGAAGATTGTACATGAGGTCCACGCATACACATAAATTCAGTTTTCGTGCGTGTCGAACGGCTTTTTCAACGTCCGCCGCGCTGTCGGGCAAGCAAAGCTTTTTCCTTAGTTTATCGTCAAATGTTTGTGCACCCATGTCCACTTGGTACACGCCGTACTCGGCGAGTTTGTCAATTTTCTTGAGCGCAAGTGTCTTTGAGGAACCAGTTACTTTGATAAAGTACTCCTTGTTAATGTTGAATTTTGCCTTGCAAAAATCTATTAGGTCGATCATCTGCTCAGCAGTCAAGACACTGGGGGTTCCGCCTCCTAAAACTATTTCGTCGAACACGCTTGTCTTAACATACTTGGTTTTAGCGTACATTTCGAGTTCTTTCTTGAGCAGTTCAAGATAGGACTCCATTTTGACCTTGCTTGTGGGAGTTGTTGGAAAATAGCAAAAAGCGCATTTTGAATCGCAAACAGAAATCCACGGTTGAAGCTCCATTAATCTGCCTGACGTATTTTCCGTATTTAGGAACTCAATGAAGACTTGGTATGTTTCTGGTTTTATGTCTGGGTAATCCCTATACGTGTAAGGCGGCCAATTTTCACGCGAGCCGTAAACTTCTAGCTTGCCTTTTTCAAGCTCGGAGGCTTTTTTCATTAATGAATCCCTTTTTATTGTGCATTTAAACGGTTCGATAACACATAAAGCTTACGTTAAGAAGCTCCAACTTACTGAATCTATGTAAACGACCTCTTTTACGACTAATTAGACAAGAGAGCGGCAGCTTTGTTAAGAAAGGATATAGCCTTTACCGAACAACACACTTTTTTGAAGACCAAGATCTCATTAAAAACGTTAAGACCACTACCGATGCAAAGCCGCCAGCAGCCGTCGCCACCCTTCGCCTGTTGGCAACGCATAGAAATTTCCAGCCAAAAACAGAAAGTCTAATATGGTTAGAAAGAGAGAATATGGCTTTAAAGGTTTACATGATCCAATTAGATGAAATCATCATGGAAAACTTCGAATATCACAGCGTTTCGCTATTTTCGTCCTCGCTTAAGCAAATCGATGCTTGTCTGATACCAACGGTTGAGGATAGGCTGTAAAATCGGGGGTAGTGAAAGATGTCGTATTTATCGAAACCACCGCATACCAACACGCTCAGTAATTTGTCAAATACGGCGGTGGAGATTGAAGAGGAAGATGTCGATGCCTTGGTCAGTTTAGGTCTCACTGCTCGCCAAGCTAGGGTATACCTTGCGCTTCTCATGATAGGAAGCTCGAAGGCAAAAACAATCGCCGAGGTTTCCCTTGTCAACCGACAAGACATATACTTGATAATTTCTAGTCTCCAAGACATGGGCTTAATACAAAGAAAATTAACCGCGCCAACTACTTTCACTGCAACTCCTATAGGCGAAGCCCTAGAAACTCTAATTCAACGGAAAGCCCATGAGCTCAAAAGTATCCGTGCAAAAACAAAGCATCTTGTGGAAAAATTTAGCCAAATTCCCTTGCATACGGATATGTTTGTGGGGAGTCCTTGTTTGGGTGTTGTTTCGGAGGGCGATCGTGGTAAAAAATATCGATATGCACTGGAAAACGTTCTTCATGGCGTGGAAGTCGTCACCACTTGGAAACGGTTCAAACAAGCAAGCATCCTATTCGAGGATCAAATAGGAAGTGTCCTCGGACAAGGCGTAGCCTTTAGAGTAGTGACGGAAAAACCGCAACCTGACTCTCTCCCAAACTGGGTAACTAAAGCATTAACAAAAAATCTGAACTTTAAACTAAGAACCATTCCATCCCCACCTTCAGCAGTGATGGCCATCTTTGACAACGTGGAAGTTGCCATCGCCTTCAACAACACAGCAAGCTTAACGTCTGGACTGCACCTGTGGTCAAATAGCCCTAATGTAGTAGCTCTCTCTCAAGTGTACTTCAGCTCTCTGTGGAAGCAGCTGGAGTAAAATCAGTAGCAACCCAATTCTTTAATATGGATGTTTCGGTGCCACTTTTTGGCTGCGTTTTCATTTTTTGTAGGCTTTATTAGCCTGTTTACTTTCTGCCAGCTTGTTGCGCATGCACATGTTTTCTGTCGCTCGGCGTCCGATCAGCAAAGCGTTAAGTACCAAAAGCGCCAATTAAGTACTGGTATTATTTTATTACCATAAAATATAGGAGAAAAAGAAAAATGTCTGAATCTTTCACTATGAATAAACTGACAATCCGCGGAAACAAATTAATTTGCGCAATTACTTTAATTTTGATATTAGCTGCTAGTTCTTTCGCAGTTCTAGTACCACTCGTTGGCGCACAAGCAGCTGCAGGCAAAGTTGATATTCCATCACATGCCTACATTAATGCTTTCCCAAGTCCCGCTGGCGTCGGTCAAACAATCAGCCTCTTTGCTTGGATGAGCAACTATCCACCAACCGCGACCGGAGAATACGGTGACCGATGGTATAATCTAACTATAATCGAAACGAAGCCAGACGGCACCACAGTAACATTGGGACCCTACACGTCAGACCCCGTTGGCACGATTTTCAAAACCGTCATTCCAGCAACAACAGGTAATTATACATTCAAATTTGTCTATCCTGGACAACTTCTCGCAGGCAATAATCTGAACCCAGCACAACTCGCCGAAGCCCAGCAATATGCCGCATATGGCCCTGCCGCTGCAGGAATGCCCCCAGGCACACCGGCTTCTGTGGTATTGGCTTTTTGGGAGTCCGTTTTTGTAACAGGCTACAGTAGCATAGGCAACTATTACGAGCCTGACACATCCAGCGCAGTTACAGTCAACGTGCAATCGACGGCTATTCCATCCGCACCCGCTTATCCGTTACCAACTCAATACTGGAGTAATCCAGTCAGTCAAAGTGGACACACGAGCTGGGATTATATCACAGGCGACTGGCTAGCTATCAACCAGATAGGCTCAAACTTCAATGACTACACACAATCGCCAACAACCGCCCATATCGCATGGACTAAACCCATAACCTTCGGAGGCGTTGCAGGTAACACAGGTGCTATTGCTACTGGTGGTGACAACTACTACACAGGTCTTTCATATGAGGGAAAATTCGCGCCTCCAATAATCATGGGTGGGCAACTCTACTATAACATTCTTACTCCACCAGAGTACGGCTTCGTTGACGTCAATTTACAAACTGGACAACAAGTCTGGTATCAAAACAGTACAGGTCCATTCCAATTAGGATTTGGCTTCGCCGGACAGAGTTATCCGCAACTTAGCATGGGGCAGGAACTTGACTACGAATCACCCAATCAACACGGTACTATCGACTATCTCTGGAGCATTTGGACAGCCGCTAACGGATCGAGCGTCTGGTCAATGTTTGACGCATTCACCGGCAATTGGATATGCAATCTCTGGAATGTGCCAGCCTCTTCAGCAATGTTCGGGGCCTCAAGCCTGATTACTGACCCAAGCGGTAGTTTCATAATCTACACCGCCAACCTCCTCGCCAAAACCTTCAGCGTATGGAACAGCACCAAAACACTCCAAGACACGTATCCTTCAAACAGCGTAACAGTAGCTGCCAACGGTTACTGGATGTGGAGACCTCCACTGGGTGGACAAGTAGACGCATCAGTCGGCACAACTGTTTATAATATCACTGGTACTCTACCTGCAGCTGCAACTGCCACTGTTATGACTATGTTTGGGCCTGGATCTGCAGCATCACTTTTATACCTTGACAAGGCAGACCAACTCGCCATATACAGCACAGCCGCAGCGATACTCGGTGAAACAAGTTATCCTACACCCGCTAGCTACACACAATTTGCCATCAGCACCAACCCCGCTACCATGGGCCAAGTGGTGTGGTCTCAAGCATACCCATGGCCAACAGGTAACATAACCCTCGAAGGTGGAGCCCTAGGCAACGGCGTATTTACATTATTCCAGAAAGAAACAACACTTTGGATGGGCTATAGCGCAACCACAGGAGCACTACTCTGGACATCAGCAGCATCTGAAGTTAGTAACCACATGTACGGCGCCTCAGCAAACATCTATAACGGCGTGCTATACAGCAGCGACTCAATTGGCGAAGGCGGAACCGTATACGCCTACAACACTACGACTGGAGCGCTATTGTGGAGCTACAAAGCGCCTTCTATGGGCTATACTGGCTACTGGGACAACCTCCCCACAACCATCGGAGCTTTCGCATCAGGCAATGCGTACTGGTACGGAATGGAACACAGCCCAGGACCAAACCTTGAAGCCGGATTCATGCTAGGCGACATGAACGCAACAAACGGAGCACCAATCTGGAACATCACCTTCTGGGATGCAGCTGGAATGCTTGGTGGCACCGCACTGGCAGACGGCTACCTTATAGCTGAAAACGGTTACGACAACCAAATCTACTCCTTCGGCATGGGACCAACAGCCACAACAGTAGAAACACCATTATCAGGTGTCACCTTGGGACAAAGCTTAATGATACAAGGCTCAGAACTGGACATTTCTGCTGGCACTACGCAGTCTTCAATAGCGGCGCGCTTTCCAAACGGTGTTGCAGCTGTTTCTGACGCAAGCATGACTCCATACATGGAATACGTGTATATGCAGAATCCTATTCCGTCAAACACTACTGGCGTACCAGTTGACATCACCATTATTGACCCTAACGGCAACTACCATGACCTCGGCACTGTCACAAGCGATGCGAGCGGCCACTACAGCTTCGATTATAACACTGCTACTGTAAATGTACCAGGAACGTACATGGTCATCGCTACATTCCACGGAACTAACGCTTACTGGCCATCATACTCAGAATCCAACTTCGTAGTTAACCCGGCACCTGCAGCTACTACCGCACCAACAGCTACTCCGACATCTGTCGCTAACATGTACTTTGTTCCCGCAATCGCCGGCTTATTCGTTGTAATCATCGTAGTAGCTATTGTACTAGCTCTATTGATGCTCAGGAAAAAACCATAAACACACGCAAGGAAAAAAAACTAATTTCCCCCTTTTCTTTTATTTTTCAAAGAGCTTAAGGCAGGCAGCTAAAGTTTTCTTTTGGTTCCAGTTAACGGCTATTATTGCGACGGATTTTTGCTTTTCCAGAGGCTTCACCTGCTTTGGAAGATGGTTCGGTATAGCGTTATTGCCAAGCGTGCTATATGTAAGCCTTGTCATATTTTAGTTTGAGGCATTCTAGAGGGCTTACCGCATAGGTAGCTTTTGAGTAAAACTTCATTAGGTGCCATTTAAATACGCTTATCAAATAATCAAGAGAGTAAGACATCAGGCTGGAATGACTTGGCAACGTTTCTCGTGATTCACCCGTACTTGGATATTTACGGCGGGGGCGAAAGAGTATGTCACAACGTAATCAAAACCTTAGTTGTCCACAGACAAAAAGTAGAGTTGCTGACTTTCGATTTTGACGCTAACAGGTATAGAGAGATTGTAGGCGAAGAATTTCCTAAAAATGTCACTATTCATTCTTTGGGAAAAAGAATTGAGGTTAAACCACCCTTCACCATTTACAAAAGACGCCAAAACTTTGCAAAATTACTAAAAAGGTATAGAGACCGCTTGGAATATGATTACTTGTTTTCCACACAATCATCCTCCCCGTTTGAACCTGTTTTCTTAAATAAGGCTAAGAAGAACATTGCGTACGTTCACTTTCCAGAAATACACTTTGACTATGACAGGGCTAAGCTGAAAAGAAAAGTTTACCTCTGGCTATTTAAGAAGTGGGTTGAACAAGGAGCAAGTAAACTTGATTTGGTTTTCTGCAACAGCAACTACACCAGAGAAATGATTGAACGCTACTGGAAAACACACGGCGTAAAAGACCCAATTGTTGTTTACCCACCTGTGAACTTGGATAATTTTTGGTGTGATAAGCCGCTATCGGAGAGGCGCAAAAGAGTAACCTATGTGGCGCGTTTTATTCCAGTGAAAAGACACGAAATAATGAAAAAGTTAGCCGTTGACTTGCCATCATACGAGTTTGTAAGCGTCGGCGGATTAATTGAAGCAGAAAAAGATTGGTTCAACAAATTTTCCGAGAACCTTGCCCAAAATTATACTTTGAAAACTAACTTGCCAGGGACAGACCTGCTTAAAATTCTGCATGACTCAAGGGTTTACGTGCATTTGATGGAAGGAGAACACTTTGGCATAGCTCCCGTTGAGGGTTTAGCAAGCGGCTGCGTCACGCTGGTTCATAATAGCGGAGGAATAAAAGAGTTTATCCCTGAAGAGTTCAGATGGGAAAGCTATGATGATTTGAAAGAAAAAATTGTTAAGTACATGGAATCGGAGAATGAAAGCGCAAGTTGGGAAAATAAACGCAAACAATTATGGAGTAAAATTTCCGTTCTAACTCCTGAAACATTTCAAAGCAAAATATGGTCTCACGTTCAAACTTTACTAACAGGAACTCAGCTAGGTTAATCCAAAAGATTAATAGAGACCTTTCATGGCACTATGCATTAAGCGTTAGCCTTAGCCAAAGCAAACTTCAGTGGGAGGAGTAATTTCGAAAACAATAAGTATCGCCAATAATACAGGGGAACCCACTGTAAGTATTATTGTAGTTTTCCCAAAGTTTCCCAACAAATATGTCACCCTTTTATTGGATTCAACAAGTAGGTTATCAATAAAATATGAAGTTATTTTGGTAACAGACTTAATCGAATCGGAGAAAGACGCCGAGCAAAGTTTGCTTGACATGTCAAAAGGCAAGCCGAATCTAACAAAAGTAAGACTTGTATTGATTAACACTGAAAACGATAAAGAACCTGCATTTGGAAGAAACCTTGGAGCACTATTGGCTGATTCTTCAATCCTTCTCTTCGCTGATGATGACACGATGGTTGTGGATGACATAAACCCTTTACTGCAGTATTTGCAAACCGATAAGTGTCAAGGCCTTCAGCCTCTACTTATTAGATTTGCACCAGAAATTGTTGATTCGGCTGGAGACTTCATAAAAAAGGTGGATAGAACCCGATACACTGCATATTGTAGGAACGCTGGAGTGCCGCTCAAAATTCTAAGCAATCTGCAAACAGATGAAGTTCCATCCTTAAGGAGCGCATTTATGCTCGTCAAAAAAGACGCGTTTTTAGGGGTCGGCGGATTTGACAGCACCTTCATCTTCAACTATGAGGATGTTGATCTTGGATGGCGGATGACATGTGCAGGTTATAAGCTACTTTTTATTCCCCATGTAAAAGCCAAGCATAAAGGTAGCCGAGCTGCCAGCAATCTGATAAGCGACAGAAATCTGAGGCTTGAGATGCTTAACCTCCACGCCATGTATTTAAAGATCGCCCCATATTCTTTTTGGCTTTATATATTTTTTGCTCACTTCCAACGGAGTTTACTCAGATACGAGCTGGCTCGAACAAGACAAAGAAAAGCTACCTATGCAAGTGCAATTAAAGATTTGTTCACCATGAATAAGCTGTTTATTGAACGTGTTAGGCAGGCACGACTCCATCGAAGAATTTTAATAAGAAAATTCCATCTTCAGGGAAGACAAAAACTCGAAGACATGGCTCATGGAAAACGCTTTATTTACCAACTCTAAAACACAATAAAGACCCAATTGTTGTTTACCCACCTGTGAATTTGGATGCTTTTTGGTGTGACAAGCCTCTGAACCTTAATCAGTTAAAATCAACGATTTTTTTGAAGATATATTAGCAAGCAAACTAGTTAAAAACTAAGAAGTGATAAATTTGGGAAAACACGAAGATAAAGTAGAAAGAAAAGGAGAGAATTATGGTAGATATGGAGAATAATGGGGTTCACATGAAAGAAGGCGATACAACGTCCAACATATCCGAAGAAATGGGAGTTGCGCGTATGACTTGTAAGGTATATTTGTTTGAACTTCTTTCGGAAGGGAAAGTAGAGAAATATGCTGTCTCTCAATCTATTTTCTTTGGTAGAGATATAGACGCTTGGAGAATCACTAATTAGGAAAGGATAGTCTGCAGGCTGAAAGTCATAGGAGACTTGAAAAGGAGAAAAACAAGATTGTCCATTCTAAAGAGATGGGGAAAATGAAACTACCATTCCATAAAACCATCAAACAAGCTAAAGAGAAAGGCTTTGTTAAGACAGTTTTTATGCTTTTGGCGTTATCGCTATCGAAGAGAAGTATTCTTCCGTATCTAAAACACATCCCTGAAAGCGCTATTGTAGAGGTGAACAAATCCAAGATGCTTTTGTTTCCAAGAAAAGGTGGCATTAACTGTATTCACTTCGACCTATTTTTGTACAAAAAAAGAGAACCAAACTGTACGGACTACTTGATGCACTCAGGTGCCCTCAAAGATGGTGATATTGTCTTAGATATTGGAGCCAACATCGGTTATTACGTGCTGATTGAATCACAACTTGTAGGGAAAAGCGGAAAAGTCTATGCTGTCGAACCAGTTCGCAGCAATTTTGAGTTACTGAAAAGGAATGTGCAACTAAATAATCTGAAGAATGTTTCTACGTTCCAGTTTGCATTTGGCGATGAAGATGCAAAATCGGGGACTATGTACGTTTCAGACAAGACTAATTTATGCACTATGAACAGAAACGCTGCTGTTAGTGGCAAAATTGGCAAAATCGTTAGTGAAGAAGAAGTACCTGTGGCGACGGTGGATACTTTCTTCAAAGACAAAACTCCTCCGAACTTTATTCGCATGGATGTAGAAGGCTCTGAATACGAGATAATTAAGGGAATGGTTAAGACTCTTAATAGGGACATAAAAATTCTTATGGAGCTGCATCCCGAGATTCCATATCTTGAACCTGGAAAAGTGAATGAGATATTTCATATTCTGGAGGAAAATAACTTCAGAGTTCGATTTGCGGTTTTTGAAGATAAGGTTGAAGAAAACGAAATTGTTAGATTCCTTTTGAAGAAAGCTGGAAATAAGCTACCGATCATTGCTTCGAATATCTCTCTGCAAGAGTTTAAAAAACTGGTGGAAAATAACTCAAGATTGGCTTATCCAAGTGTGGTATTTGAAAAACAAAATGCGGGGATTAAAAATGAGGGATGCTAAAATGGAACGTATGAACATTCCATGTCTTTACAAGGAAAGATATTATTTCATCATAAAAGGCGGTGTCGGAAGAAGATGTCTATGTGGTGATAGAGAAATGCCTTTAAAACCGTTTGATGTGTGGATGTGTACTCATAATAGTGAAGAAGTGTCACCCATAGTTCTACCTCAGATTAGTCGAGTAATTCCACCCATTAACAGAAAGTTCATCGTTGACGATTTTTCAAGTGACGGTACAAAAGCGGTCGCGAAAAGTTTAGGCTGGCAAGTTTTTAACAACAAGAAGAGAGGACTGAATAATGCCCATGCTATGCTTTTTCCTTAGTTGAGACGGAGTACTGCGCAAGCGCGCGCAGGGGAATTAAATAAATGGTTAAAAATGGTTATAAGTCCGTTTTTGCTTGTTTGAGCACTAACGGGCTTCGTTGATGAACACGTTTTGGCCGAAGTCTCACCCAACATTCTTCAATTTATAATATCGGGACAAGGCAGCGCGCTACACACCTCTATACCATTATTTTAAACTTAATGTTTTTCTCGAACGGAGAATCTTTTTGTAAAAACAAGCGCGCTAGTCGTTCGTGCTGACCTAAAGAATCAGGCTCTTGAAGTAGCTTGCAGTAGCCTGGAATTATGGATTTCTTCTTTTTTATGTGCTATAAGAAAGAAATACTCGGGTTTTAGAATTCTTAATGATATTAAGAGAGTATCTAAGGTGCAGACAAAACGTATTAGGCCAAATTTACATCTACAATCCGGTCTGAGCCTAGCAGCAACACGATGGGATATGCCGCCAGAATATCTTTTTAGCTCTGTAATTTTGAACGTACCCATTATGGTGTTGATTATGTTCTCTCCAGAAACATCCTCAAATGGCGAAGTCAAAACTTCTTTAGTTCTCTTTCTTTTGGTACTTTGTCTTTTTAGTTTTTTTATTATAAATGACAAAGCCGGTTTGATTTTTGTAGAGAAGTCATCGCTTGTTGGTAAGATGAGGAGAAGGAATTCAGAAGTTACAGTTGCAAAAATGATCTTCCACTTTGAAGTTGAAGGGGAAACGTGATCGTGGACTGCGAAAACGGCATTATCTTTTAATGTTTTGTAGACCTCAGAAACTAAATGATCTATATTATTGATGTGATGAAGACCGTCCCAAACGAAGACGGAATCATATTCTCTTTGTGGAAGTTTAATTCTATTGAGGTCGCCAACAAATAAATTGACCTTTCCCGAAGTGAGATGTTTTAAAATCTTCCCTTGATATTGTTGCCCAATCTGGATAGCTTCAGATGAGATATCAATACCAGTAACATCTGCGCCTCTACGTGCTGCTTCAAGGGCTAATGAACCTGTGCCGCAGCATAACTCTAAACACTTTGCAGCATTTTTAGCGCAACAGGCATTCAATATCTTCGAGATATATTTGCCTCTAACAAAAAAGTTAACTTCACTATCATCCGAAAGAGCTTGAGCATTTTGTTTTCTGAAATGGACCTGCAGATCTGGAAGTTTCCCTTCTTCGAGTCCCTTGTGTGCCATATAGCCCCAATACTTGGATTCTTCTTCCAGAAGCTCTTCGAAGTTCTGTTTTTTAGTTATCGCAAGGTCCCTCTTCTTACGTATAAACTGTCTATATAAGCGTTTTATAGTTTGTGCGCCCGCTTATTTGATTGCCACAATGTCCTGAAGAGATGACGACAGTGACGAGACTTTCATTCGCTCCACCGCGCACGAATGCGATGAAGGCAGCTGGATTTGTGTTTCTGGTGATTATAAAATTTGCACAAGGAATAAGTGGGATAACTCAGTTAATTCTTTAACGGCAAATAGCATAAGAGGCAAAGAATAATGGTTAAACCTCTTTGTGTAGACCTCTGTAGCGGTGAAGAAGGTTTCAGCCAGGCATTCAAAGAAGATTATGAAGTTGTTACGGTAGATGTCGAAAAGAAGTTTAGGCCTACTATCTGCGCTGATGTCCGCCATTTGCCTTTGAAGGAAAATCTACAACCGGCATTCTGATTATGATTTTGAACTTCTTTTCCAGAAAAATACTGATTTCTGGGGAACTATATTTCTGCCAATGGTGAAAGCTCAAAATTCAAAACAACACTGGCTTAGTTCAAATGCTACAATGCCCAGACCGCCAAGTAAGAGAGCAAAAATTCCTTTTGCAGTAAGTTTAGCAGTTAAACAAGGAGCAAAAAAAATGAGTTGTCCACGCTGTAAGGAGTGAGTACTACATATAACCATAGGCCCCCTGTGCCTCTGCGATAGAAAATGAATTTGCCAACTTTGTAAGGCTCAAAGTTCTTAGCATTCTCTAGGGCCTTAGTTACAGCCTGAAACTCTAAGATTTGTTTTGCTTCTTCAAAACTAATGTATCTAGCGTTAAAATCAAAGCGAGAGTTTCTAAGTTGAGGATGTAAAAGAACAGAAACTCACGGAAGATTCAACGCAACAATGCTGAAGACATCTACAATTTATTGAAGAAGCTGAAGACTGAAGAAAACTTGCAAAACCCGATTTTAGCTGAAAACGAAAAGAAAGTGCTAGAACTATGCGTCGGTGAGGTCTAATGTTAAATAATTGGTTAACAATATATTCTTCAGCCAGTTAAAGCGCTAAAAGTGAAAGTTTGACTGCTTCCTGCACAGACCGCGACTAATCCCGCTGGCGAAATTTGGCATGTGGGAGGACGTAAAACATAAAGAAAAAAACTCTCAAAAGACTAAGTCTGTGGATTACAGTTTTGTAGGTGTAGATCACATGCATGTTTCAGGTGAGGAGGACTGTTTCGGTTGAAGCTTGACTTGGTTATGTGGACTAAGAATGGCGCTGAAACTTTAGGGTCTGTTTTAAACAGGATTAATCATGTTGTGCCAGGTAAGGTTGTTAATCAGAGGCTTCTTGTTGATGATTGCAGCGTTGATGACACGGTTAGGATTGCTGAAAGTTTTGGTTGGCATGTATTTAGTAACGAAGGAAAAGGGATTGGCGATGGCGCCAACACAGCTTTAAAGCATGTGGAAACTGAATACTTTTGCAGTTTTGAGCAGGATATTTTGCTTTCACCTTTTTGGTGGAATAGGATTTCACGGTTAATTTTAGGCAAAGACGATGTGGCTGCTGCTTGTGGTCTAAGGTTTCTTCCTAAAAACAATTTGTTCTTTAACGTTGTACCTTACCGGTTGACTAGGCGTCATGTTGACTATCTTGGCGGTTTCGGTAAAACCTTAGATAACACCATTTGGAATACAGATGTTTTGCGTGGTTTAGGAGGGTTTCCGAAGCTTAAATACGGTAGCATCGACACTTACTTGTGGAATTTAATTGATGCTAAAGGTTACAGGTGGCTGGTTGATTATGATGTTCAAAGCTTGCACTTGCGTCCTAGCTTGTTTGGCGAGCTTAAGCATTGGTATTTTTACGGTTTAAGCCTTCCAGAATCTAATAAGCGATTATCTATATTCAGTAGTGCTTACCAGAATCAGGGTCGGTTATACTATTTCTTGAAGTTTATGAAGTCGCCTGCAACAAGTTTCAAGATGAGCTTGAAAATGCATGATGTCCGGTTGCTAGTTGCTTATCCAGCCGTCAGTTTCTACTCGCTTATGGGTTATCTGAAAGGCAAAAGTTTGGGAGATTCATGAAGCAATGATAAAGCTAAGATTGGATGTGGATTACCCTTACCCATCAAGGGCTAAAAGCTTTCTATACATAGCTTTAGGAATCAAAAAAAGAAAAGGCAAAGATTACTTGAAAAATGCTCGAGTCATTGCTAAAATGGTTAATGAGTCGCCAAAACAAGTTATGGCTTACTGGTTCTTTACACCATACACAATCCCAGACAAAAAACTGCTCGATTTGCTAAATCTGGACAGGCATGAGGTAGCTCTGCACGTTGCAAACAACCCCTATCGAGAATGGAAAATCTTAGAAAATGAAACCAACCGAACAGTAAAGTACTATACCATTCATGGAACCTCACGATTACTTGCCCAGCTATTGTGGAGACGAAAACCTGGAGACAGGCAAGCTAAGGTTCCCAGCGACTTCCCGTTAACACCCTTCCACGATTTTACCATTAATACCATTAAAAGTTTAGACACTAGACGTTATAAATTTGGTTTAGACGACGCTAAAAAAGAAGCAGAAAAATGGATTAATCAAAATTATGTGTTGTCTATTCATCCTGAATGGCTCTTTAAAAAGGGAGAAAATAACTGTAGAGGACCATTTTATGATGTATTAAAGAGTATTTTAGAAGTGGATAAAGAGCTTGAAACTTTACGGATAAGAAAGAAAGCTTTCGTCAAAATAGCCCATGACATCAAAGAGTACGAAAAAAATATTGTTCCCACGGATGAGTTCATTGAGAAGCTAAGCGAAAGAAGCATAGATATTTTCACTTTTTTGGAGAGAAAATGGTGTTGCCCAATTCCTAATCCGCCAAGCACATGGATAAAAACTGAAGATAACGTTGGTTTGCTTGAAATAAAAGACTATGAAAGTTGGTGGAGCAACGTTGGAAAGAAAACGCGCAACATGGTTCGACGAGCAGAAAAAAGCGGCATAAAGGTAACTGTTGCCCAGCCAAGCGAGAAATTCGCTGAAGGTATGTGGAAAATTTACAATGAAACCGCAATAAGGCAAGAGAGAGCTTTCCCACATTATGGCGAGCCTCTTCAAACAGTTACTGGAAACATGTTTGCAGCCCAAAACTCCACATTCATCGGCGCATTTTTGCAAGAAGAGCTTGTGGGATTCATCCAAATAATCCATGGCGAGAACATAGCTGTCATTTCCCAGATACTTTCGATGCAGAAGCATTGGGATAAAGCCGTAAACAACGCGCTCCTTGCTAAAGCGGTTGAAGTCTGCGCATCCAACGGCACGCGGTGGCTTATGTACGGAAGAATAGGAAATCACCCGTCACTTGATAAGTTTAAAGAAAGCAATGGGTTTGTCAAGTTTCCGATAACACGTTACTACGTGCCTGTAACATGGAAAGGCAGAGTTGCTATACGCTTGGGATTGCATAGGGAGTTTAAAGATGCCTTGCCGCAGTCGCTTAAGGGTCCGCTTATTCCAGTTTTGAACTGGGCGAGCAGAAATAAGATGCGATTCAGACATCGCTTAGCCAAACAAGTAAAAAGCTGAACTTGCGTTGGCGCTTAAAGTAGAAGATTGGCAAGGAGGTCATTCAGTTCTTGCTTATTCTTGATGCTTCTAAAAATAGCTTTTCCACTTGTGTAGAGGCGGAAAGATGTGTCTTGAAAAGTTAATTCAAAAATTATTCCAGCTATGGTATTTTTCAATGTGGCTTTCTTTAAAATACGTGCGATTGCTTCATCTTTCTTGTCGTACTTGAAAACTACTATGACGTCTTTTTCTTCACCGCATGTTCCTTCAATTCGCGACACGTAATCTTCAACGGTTGCCATTAGAGCTGCTCGATCTCCTTTAAAACTTCAACGAAACGGTCAACTTCCTCGCGTGTGTTGTAAATGTAAAAGCTTGCCCGGTCAGAGGAGTGAAGCTTTAAAACTTGCTGATGCAGCGGTTGTGCACAATGGTAACCGCTTCGTATCATTATTCCGTAGTTGTCACAGATGAGTGCAACATCATGTGACGATAATCCTTTAACGCTGAAGGGTATTATGCCGCATTTCTTAGAAAGGTCACTGGAGCCATGAATCGTAACTTTATTGCATTCTTGCATGCGTTCAACTGCATACTTAGTTAACGCTTTCTCGTGGCTTAGCACCTCGTCCATGCCTACAGCTTCAAGATACTTTACGGCTTCTGCTAAGCCAACGGCGCCGCCAATGTTAGGCGTGCCCGCTTCAAACTTCCACGGCGGGTCATTCCAACTTATGCTGCAGCCTTTGCCTTGGCTATAAGCTACTTCCTTTATCATTTCTCCCCCACCTTGGAATGGCGGCATCTTTTCAAGCAGTTCCTTTTTGCCGTAAAGCACTCCGATGCCTGTGGGTCCAAGCATTTTATGTCCTGAAAAAGCCAGAAAATCCATATCCAAATCCTGAACATCAACAGTCAAATGCGGCACAGACTGAGCGCCATCAACAAGCATTAAAGCGCCATTATCATGTGCAACCTTAGCAGTTCGTTTGACGTCGTTAATTACGCCTGTAACGTTTGAAACATGGCTTAAGCAGGCAATTTTTGTTTTGCTTGAAAATTTGCTTTCAAAATCATCATAATCTAACGTGCCGTCGGCATTTACATTGGCATATTTTATTGTGAAACCTTTTATTTTAGAGATGATTTCCCAAGGAACAATATTGCTGTGATGCTCCATTAGGGAAACTAAAACCTCGTCGCCCCTGTTTAGGCTGTTTAGTCCCCAAGAGTACGCAACTAAGTTGATGGCTTCCGTTGTGCCTCTAACAAAAACAAGTTCTGAAGACTCTTTGGCGTGGATGAATTTTGCGATTTTTTCCCTTGACTTCTCATAAAAATCCGTTGCCTCCAAAGAGAGCGTATGTACTGCTCTATGCACGTTCCCATTGTGGTTTTCATAAAAATCGCTTACGGCGTCAATTACTTGGCGGGGCTTCTGGGTAGTTGCAGCATTATCAAAATAAATTAGGGGATAGTTGTTTACTTGGCGTTTTAATATTGGGAAATCTTGACGAACCGCTTGGATGTCCACGATTACTTCTCTGCCTCTGTCTTTAGCCTCTTGGACAGCATCTTTGCTAGCTCTTCTTCTTCCAGCGCCTGTTTTTCTTCAAAAGTGTGTTCTGCTGGCAACCAACTGGGCACGGCAACACCTTTTTCTTTGTAGTATTGCCTTATTGCACGTTTTAGTGCGCCTACAGCGAGTACTCCGCAGTGGAATTTGACGCTTGGTAATCCACCGATTTCCTCAGTGACTTTCTTCCAAGTTATGTCTCTCCATGCAGCTTCAAGGCTTAAGCCCTTAACCATTTCTGTAACTATGCTGGATGTGGCGATGTTTGCTGCGCAACCGTAACTTTCGAAACTTGCTCTTTCAATAATTTCTTGACTGGTTATTTTTAGGTAGAAGGTTATCATGTCTCCGCAGGCTGGGTTTCCAGCGACTGCTACGACAGTGGCGTCTTCCATTTTTCCCAGATTCTTGGGGTTCCTGAATAAATCCATCACTTTCGGATTGTAAGGTAGTGGTATACGCGACATTTTTAATCAACTCCTGTTGAGCCAACTATCCCTCTTATACGGTTCACAGACGGAGGTAACACTTTCAAAACGTAAGCTATATCCTCTTCTGTAAGATAACGCGTAGTTTTCATGAGTATACTGCCGTGTGCTTCACTGAATCTGCGGCCAATTGCGACAAGAACGTGGCTTGGCTGAAGCAGTCTTCGGCTGCATGCGCTGCCGCTGGAAACGTAAACGCCCTTGAGGCTTAACTCTATGGTTAAGGCTTCGCCTTCAGCTCGTAAAATGCTAACGTTAGCGTTGTCTGGTGATCGTTTCTCACCTTTTGGACCATTAAAACGCAGGTCATCCAGTTCGCTAAATATGCCGTCAACAAGCTTATCGCGTAACATTCGCATTTTAGCGGTGTTTGCTTCGAAGTTTTGGAATGCAAGCTCCGAAGCCTTAGTAAAACCGACGATTAGGGGTGTGTTTTCGATTCCTGGCCAAAGTTTCTGTGTTCCAATTTGCCCTTCAAGAATGCGTTCCATGTTTACGCCGTCACGCAGGTACATTGCTCCCATGCCGCGTGGACCTTGAATCTTGTAACTGCTGATTGTGGCTAAGTCTACCTTTAGGTTTTGCACGTTAAAGGGAATTCTGCCATAAGCGTCTGACGCGTCTGTGTGAAAAAGTGCTTGGGGGTTTTTGGCTTTAACAATGTCAACAGCTTCTTTAATCGGCTGCACTGTCCCAATCTCATTGTTCACAGCTGAAACGCTGACCAGTATGGTTTCGTTGTCAACTGCTTCTTTGAGTTTTTCAAGGTTGATGAAGCCTTCTTGGTTTACTGGGATTTTTGTGGTTGTGAAACCGAACTTCTGCATCATCTCAGCAACCTGCAACACGTTAATTGGTTCAATTTCGGATATGATGATTTTTTTGCCTTTGCTTTTTTGGGCGAACGCTGAGCCCATGATGGCTAGGTTGTTGGCTTCTGTTTCGCTAGGAGTGAAAGTGATTTCCTCCAGGATTTTTGCGCCCATGAACTTGCTGATTTTCTGGAAACTGTTCATTATTACTTCGAAGGCTTCCCAGCCGGGTTTGTGGGTTAATGTGGGGTTGCCGTAAGCTTTCTGGTTAAAGTAGGGCAGCATAGCGTCCACTATTTCTTGGGGAACTATGCTGGAGTTCTCGTTGTCAAGGTAAACCTCGTGTGTTATACCTTCATGCAGTTTAAGGAGTTCTTTCACGTTTTCAACCATACAGTATCCTCCTGTTTTGAGGGATAAGATAACTCGTCACCTTGCTATTATCTAGTTCAAATAGAAAAATGTAGCTGAAAAAACAGTTTTCGCTACGGCTAATTCTATTAATTAGCTCGTTCAAATAAGTGATAAATTAACTAATTAATGGCGAGTTTAAAGTTGAAGATTGCAGAGTTGCCCGTTCCAGAACAAGTCAAGGAAATACTGCTTAACTTGGGGATTACAGAGTTGTTTCCTCCTCAAGAAGAAACCATACGGGCAGGAGTGCTAGACGGCAAAAACATCGTTTTGGCTAGCCCAACCGCTTCAGGTAAAACGTTGATTGCTGAACTCTGCGGTCTCAAACATGTGCTGGAGAAGAACGGCAAAGTAATTTACCTCTCGCCACTCCGAGCGTTGGCAAGTGAAAAGTTTGAAGAATTCAGAAAATACTCGTCCATCAGAAAGGCGGATGGCAGAAAAGTCAGCGTGGGCATCAGCACAGGCGACTTTGACACCGCCGACACATGGCTCGAGCGCTATGATGTCATAATTTCAACGAACGAGAAAGCCGATTCGCTTTTGCGGCACCGTGCCAAATGGATGGACGACATCTCCCTGGTGGTTGCGGATGAGGTTCACCTTTTAAACGATGCGGGGCGCGGTCCAACCCTTGAAGTGGTGCTTGCAAGGCTGTTGCAGGTTAATCCTGACATTCAGGTTTTAGCGTTAAGCGCCACCATAAACAATGTTGACGAAATCGCATCGTGGCTAAAAGCCAGCTACGTTGTGACTGAGTGGCGTCCAGTCTCGCTTAAGGAAGGCGTGATTTTGAATGAGGAAATCCAGTACAAGGATGGAGACGCAAGAAAAATCGAAAAGAAAACACGCTACCCCACAGTAAACCTGGTTTTGAACACTCTGAAGACTGGTGGGCAAGCGTTAGTTTTTGCTTCAACAAGGAAAAACTCGGTTTCAGCGGCAAAAACCATTGCCCAACATACAGGCGAAGTCTTATCTAAGCCTATGAAGCGAACGCTGGAACATGAAGCACAAAAAATCCTCGCTGCCGGCGAGCGAACCCAAATCAGCGAAACTCTCGCTGAGCTTGTTCGGTGCGGCACAGCTTTTCACCATGCCGGCTTGGCGGGTGTGCATCGTAAGCTGATTGAGGATTCCTTTAAGGAGGGAAAAATCAAAGTGTTGACTGCCACGCCTACGTTAGCGTTTGGTGTTAATCTTCCGGCGCGAACGGTTATTATTCAGGATTACAGGCGTTTTGAGCCAGGCTATGGGAACTACCCGATTAGCGTGTTGGAGTATAAGCAGATGGCGGGCAGGGCTGGAAGACCAAAATACGATAAGGTGGGTGAATCAATCCTTATCGCCAAAACCTCGGGTGAAGCGGACTATTTGATGGAAGGCTACGTTTTGGCTAAGCCTGAGCGGATTTGGTCTAGGCTGGGGGTTGAAAAAATAATCCGAGGACATGTGTTGGCAACTGTCGCGTCAGATTTTGCTCATTCAGAGAATGGTATTTACGAGTTCTTCGGCAAAACCTTCTACGCTTACCAATACGACGTGAAAGCCATTAAGAGCATCATTGGTAAAATCCTAAAGTACCTCTATGACGAGCAAATGATTGATTTCAGCGGAGACAACATCTACGCAACAAAGTTCGGGAAACGAGTAAGCGAACTCTACATTGACCCACTCTCAGCAGTTGTAATCCGCGACGCCCTAAGAAACAAACCTGCTTCTCTAACAGATTTTGGTTTGCTTCATTTGATTTCTCACACGCCCGACATGGGGCCAGTAATGAGACCCTACACGCGAGAGTGTGATGCGCTGGCGGTTCAGCTGGAAGAGCACAAAGATGAACTTTTCACTGATGTTCCAAACGAGTGGGGCGACCACTTTTCATACGAGGAGTTTCTTGGCGAAATCAAAACTGCCTTGGTGATGAAGAGTTGGATTGAGGAAGTCAGCGAAGAAAAACTCATCGAGCAGTTCAACGTGCAGCCCGGCGACCTGTATCGAACCATTGAGAATGCAAAGTGGCTGCTTCACGCTACCGACGAGTTAGCTTCGCTTTTCGGAGAAAAAGAGGTTTTGCCACTCACCAACGAGTTGGTGGAGAGGGTTTCTAAAGGCATAAAGAAAGAGCTACTGCCCATTGTCCGGCTGGAAGGGGTAGGCAGAGTCCGCGGACGCATAATGTATAACGCAGGATACAAAACCATAGAAGACATAAAGCACGCGTCAGTCGAGGACTTGACTAATTTGCCGCTTGTGGGGCCAAGGTTAGCTAAGAAAATTAAGGAACAAGTCGGCGGATTCGTAAAAAAGGACACATGGGAAAAACTCGATAGAGAGCAAGAATTTAAGCAGAGAGCGCTTTCAGATTTTTAGTTCTTAGCTTTTAGCAAATTTTTCAGCCTGTTTGATTGCCGTGCCCAAATAGTTCTTCGGGTTTAATGCTTCATCTATCTCTTTTTCGCTCATTTTGCTGCTTACGAATTTGTCTTGGAGGAGAACTTGCTTGAAGTCCCGCTTTTCCAGCGCACTTTGAATTGTCAGTTTCCTCAGTAACTCGTGTGCTTCCTGCCTGTTCACGCCTTTCTTTGTCAACGCCATCATTACCGCTTCAGACATGGCGCGTCCCTGAGTCAACGATAGATTCTGCAGCATCCGCTGGCTATCGACCCGCAGGTTAGCGATAATATTGCACATTAAGTTGAGCATGTAGTCAAGCAGAATGTTTGATTCTGGCAGAATGAAGCGTTCAGCTGATGACTGCGTTAAATCTCGTTCATGCCACGTAATCATGTCTTCCAATGCGGGAGTGCTGAGGCTTCGGACGATTCGGGCTAAACCGCAAACTCTCTCGCATGTTTCAGGGTTCTGTTTATGCGGCATCGTGGAGCTGCCGACCTGCTTGTCCGCTTCAAACGCCTCAGAGAGCTCGCCGATTTCAGGTCTTTGGAGCTCCCGTATCTCGGTTGCAAAATTCTCCAGCGAAGAAGCAACCATCGCGTAAGCGCAAACAAGTTCAGCGTAACGGTCTCTCTGAACAATCTGTGTTGAAATCTCGGCTGCACGCAGACCAAGCCTTTCCATTACAAGCTCCTGAATCACCGTGGCATGCTCACCTAAACCAGCCTGCGTACCCACTGCGCCGCTTATTTTTCCCACTAAGACGCGTTTTTTGCACTCGTTTAACCGTTCAATGTGCCTGTTAACCTCGTAGCCCCAAACCGCAAACTTAAAGCCCAAAGTAATCGGCAAGGCGTGTTGCCCATGGGTTCTGCCAATCATCACCGTTCCTTTATGCTGAGCCGCTTGCTTTTTCAATATTTCCTTCAAATCGGATAGCTTTTTCTCGATAAGCCCTAAAGCATCCTTTAGTTGCAAGGCGTTAGCAGTGTCTACGATGTCGTAGCTTGTTGCGCCCAAATGTACGTAGGCGCCGCTTGGACCGCAAGCTTCGGAGAGCGCACGAACCAGCGAGGCAATATCATGCTTTATCTCTTTTTCAATAGCTTTAACTCGTTCAACTTTTACGTACTTGGTTGAAGCCATGGCGGCGATTTTTTCCGCGTCTTTCTTTGGAATATTGCCCACTTCAGCGTGTGCTAAAGCTAAAGCAGCTTCAACATCAAGCAATTTTTGAACTCGAGTTTCCTCTTCGAAGATTTTTAGCATTTCTGGTGTTCCGTAACGACCAGTATCTATAGGTAGGATAGGCAAGTTAGTGTTTCCTCAGAGTGAAGGATATGCAGATTAAAGATTAATGTTTTGTCCGTAAAAAACTCACAATACGTATGTTTTGTTTTAACTTTTTACAAAAATGAGCTAATTAATTTACCGTTTGTGTCTGTGTCAAATGTGTACAAAAAATGCATTCAATGCACTCAATGCACTAAGCTGTACAATCTGTGAACTATCCTACTTTTCCGTATCTTTTCATATTTATGTACATGCAAGCGCATAGCGTGCCCATAGCGTGCGCATAGGTGCAGCATAGGTGCTTCGCAGTGCGTTAGAGTGCTTTATAGTGAGTGAGTATTTCAGCGGTACCAATTCAGTTACTGCAAAGTACTAAAAAGGTACAAAAAAGTATCTGTTGCTATAGTAACCTATAGTAACCTGTAATAGCCGTTACTAACCAGACAGCCAAAGCATCGCAGACACTAACTATAAATACCAGTGCAAGGCATATAGAAGAGCGATGACTAATGGCAAAGAAATCAGCACTTGATATAGCTAATCTAACTGTTGTACCAGAAGAAGTTGTTCCAGAGACGAAAAGATATACGCCTTACCGAGAAATACTTGGTAGCATAAAAAAGGGTTATGCTGTAGTTCTTTCTTCTGAAGATGTCAATTTGGAGTCTGTCAGAGGCGGAATTAGGCGATTGCAACGGAGAGGAGAATTCAAAAACATTGTTCTGAGACCAACGAATGAGCCTAACGGTATCAAAAAGCTGTACATATTAAATCCAAGTGATAAGAAGAAACAATAGATGAAGTTTGAGGGCAGATAGCCTAAAGTAGAAAGGAGAGCCGACAGCCGACAAACATGGACGGCGACAGTGACTTTGGGTAGTCCTTGGCAAAGTCATTGCCGTTCCAAGCGATACGAATGAGGCTCAAACTCTTTTTCTGCGGGCAAATATCTACCTCTAACTTCTCTCTCATTACGTATAAGTCTTTTTCTTAACTATGCTCGTTGCTGACAACAATTTTTCCGCTCGGCAGACACAGCCGCGACATGCCAACCTTGAGTTAAAAGTTTCCAATTGTTCTTCGCTTACAAGTTGCTAGAAATGCCGGTTATAATAAATGTCTCATTCATAATTAAAACGGTAAGGCAAAAAAATACGTTAAAATCGTTAAAGATTAATGTTTTACCAATACCTATTGCAGAATGTACGTAGTACTTGAGTGTGTGAGGGTATGAAAGTATGAAGGTAACTGTTGCAGTATTAGATAAGCAGCGCAATAACGTAGTTGAGCGGGTTCTTGAATTACTTCAAGCGCTCGGTGATGTGCGGACTTGCCATTTTGGGTTAGTTTCCCCGACGAAGAGTCTTTTAGACAAAAACCTTGACATCATGAGCAGGCAAGGTTTAGTTTCATCAGCTATGGTTGGCTATGTTTCCTCGAAACCTAAGTCGGCGGGCGGTTATGAGTTTTTGCAGTTGGAGGACTCAGCGCTTGTTTTCGAAGGAAGAGTCTACTCGCCTATACCGAAAGCCGCCGTCTTGGAACAGGTTGCTAAGGAACCGCTCCACTGCGAAGCCCTCCTGCAAACACTAATCGCGAATGCGGATGGGGATTATTCGTTTCTAATGCTCAAGGATGGTTGGATTGCGGCGGGAAGAGACCCAGTAGGAGTTCAGCCGCTCTATTACGGCGAAAACCAAAGCGTTGCCGCCGTTGCTACAAACCGAAAAGCACTGTGGAAACTGGGAATAGAAAAACCAACGTCTTTTCCGCCTGGAAACATAGCCTTTGTGAATTGTGAAGGCTTCCAGTTCAAACCCGTCAAAACGCTAACTTACGCAGAACCTACGCCGATAACGTTGGATGAGGCGGCAAAGAGGCTTCAAGCTCTTCTTGAAGAATCAATCCGAAGGCGCACATATGACGTGAAGGAGGTTGCGGTCGCGTTTTCAGGAGGATTAGACAGCAGCTTAGTTGCTTTTTTGGCAAGTAAGCTTGGAGTGAAAGTTAACCTGCTCCATGTAAGCATGGAAAACCAAGCAGAAACTGAAGAGGCAATCAAAGCATCAGACGGATTGAATCTGCCCCTTCAAGTGCATTTGTTCAAGGATTCTGACGTGGAAAAGACTTTGCCCAAAGCAGTAGAGCTAATTGAGGAGCCTGACCCGATTAAAGCCAGCGTTGGATTGCCGTTTTATTGGGCAGCAGAAAAAGCGGCTGAAGCAGGCTTCCGGGTGATGTTGGCTGGGCAGGGTGCGGATGAACTGTTCGGAGGCTACCAACGCTACGTCAACGAGTATTGCAAAGAGGGAAGCGAAAAAGTTCGAAAAACAATGTTTAATGACGTGGTTAGGATTCATGAGAGCAATCTTGAACGCGACCTCAAAATCACGGGTTTTCATGATGTGGAGCTGCGTTTGCCGTTTGCATCGTTTGAGCTTGCCGAGTTTGCTTTAAGCTTGCCACTGGAATGTAAAATTGAGCAGAAACCAGACACGCTGCGAAAGCTCGTTTTGAGGAAGGTTGCTTTGAATGTTGGCATGCCAAATTCAATGGTGGATAAACCCAAAAAAGCGGTGCAGTACTCAACAGGCATAAATGACGCTATAAAGCGGGTAGCCAAAAAACACGGCAAAGCAGTCAACGAGTACATAGGTGAGCTTTTTCAGGAATCAAAACGCTGAGCTCTTTGGTTTATTCTGTAGGTAACCACAATATTAATTGGCCTGTTGTCCCTGTTTAGTTCGAAAAAATGTTACTTAACGGTATTATACCGTAAGGTATTATACCCAGAGGTATAATTTAAAATCTGGGTAACAACATTGATAAATCCTTTCACGTACGGAAAGATTGTTTCAGGTGATAATTTTGCAGATAGAGAGAGGGAAACTAAGCAACTTTTTGAAGATCTAAAAAGTGGACAAAATGTACTGTTGTATTCTCCACGGCGCTATGGTAAAACATCGCTGATTTTTAGAGTACTTGATCAATTAAAAAAAGATGGACTCGTCACTGCCTATATTGATGTTTACGGCTGTTTGACCGTACCCGATTTTATAGATAAAATAATTCAGGAAACGGTTGTACCTTCACAAGGGTCTTTGCAAAGAATTGGCGATTTCTTGAGGGAACAAATTTCGGGTCTTAGCCCTGAAGTTACGCTAAACAGCGATGGCAGCATAAGCGTTAGCTTCAAAAAAGAGGCAATAGCTCAAGGAACCGAAAAAGTTCTAGCCAAAATAATTGATGCGCCACAGAAGTTAGCAGAAGCTAAAAAGAAGCGGCTGGTTGTCGCCTTTGATGAGTTTCAGGAGATAACAACTATGGATGGGTTAAGTTTAGAGAAAACCGTGAGGAGCAGTTTTCAGAGGCATAAAGATGTTACGTATCTCTTCGCTGGAAGCAAGCAGCATATTATGACTGAAATGTTCGGTCAAGAGAGACGACCCTTCTATAAATTTGCCAAGCCCTTTCCTCTTGAAAGAATCCCTTTGCCAGAATTTTCCGCGTTTATATCTAGCAAATTCAAAGCAACCAATATTTCCATAAGGCCAGAAATTGTACAGTCCATTCTCGACTTTACTGAAGGTCATCCCTATCTGACACAACAACTATGCCATGAGCTATGGAGCATGAGTACCGAAAGGAAAAAGGTGGCTCAGGAAGACATTGCGGTGGCGCTGAATACAATTCTCTCGCAACATGGGGATTATTTCTCAGGTATTTGGGATTCTTTATCTTCAGGCCAGAAAAGATTGCTGTTGGCTATTGCGAAAGAGGTACAGGTTAAAAATATTTCTTCGGTGGATTTTGTGGCTAAGCATGCTTTGATTTCTGCTTCACACATCATGAAGTCGCTTCATTCTCTAGAAAAGGGGTCTCTTGTGGAGCATTCGGACGGTGTTTACTTCATAGAAGATGTGCTTTTCAGAGAGTGGATAAGAGCAAACATGTGTTCATGTCAAACAGCGACTTTCAAGTAGCATCTACAGCCCCAGATGAAATGCGAAAACTCAACTATGCCCCAAAAAGACTTCATAATTTTCTAACTTTTCGCCTTTTTCACATTTCAACCTAAACCCAAAATAAGCCCTAAACCAAAAAAGCAACCCAAAACAAACCCTAACCAAAGCCGCCTACCGATAGACCTACCCTGCTATTTGTGGCAAAAAACAACCACAAAAATGTAACCAAAAGCAAACAGGCTTATGGCGTTAACCTAACCCTGTCACGCGGGTAAAGCGTTACTTCTCGGATATTCTTTTTCCCAGTCAAAATCATTGTTAACCGCTCAAGCCCAATAGCCCATCCGGCGTGAGGCGGCATCCCATAATCGAACGCTTGCAAGTGATACTTGAACGATTCAGGGTTCAACCCTTTCTCTTTCAGCCTTTGGATGAGCTGGTCTTTTTGGGAAATTCTCGTTCCGCCCGACACCAGTTCTATGTACCGCCACATTAAATCGAAACCTTCGCAAAGTTCAGGCTTGTCACCCCGCGGTTTAATGTAGAATGCCTTTGCATGTGTTGGCCAGTCTGTTATGAAGTAGAAGAATGGGTAGAGTTTGCCTAGTTCTCTGAAGGCTTCCGTGGGTATGTCTTCGCCCCAAGGAATCGTTACTCCTTGCTTTTTGAGGTCACCGAGAACTTGGTCGTAGGTTAAACGTTTGAACGGAATCTCTGGGATTTCAAACTTGTATTTGAGCGCAGACAGCTCGTTGGTACACTTCTCCCTTACTGTAGTGCAAGCGTGATGTATGACTTGTTCAAGAAGTTGCATGACGTCTTGAGCGTTTGCAAAAGCCTCTTCAATGTCAACGGAAACGAACTCGCTTAAGTGCCTGCGAGTGTGCGATTCTTCTGCCCTAAAGAAAGGTCCAACCTCAAAGACTTTCTCAAAGCTTAGCGTTAATTCTTCTTTGTAGAGTTGTGGGCTTTGCGCGAGGTACGCTTTTTGACCAAAATAATCAACAGTGAAAAGCTCTGCACCGCCTTCAGTTGCAGAAGCAATAATTCGTGGAGTGTGAACTTCCAAAAAACCTTTCTGGAATAGGAAGCTTCGTATTGCTTCAAGGGCGATGTGCTGGATTTTGAAGACGGCAAAGTTTTTTTCTTGGCAAAGATCCAGCGGTCTTGCGTCTAAGCGTGCTTCTATGTTGGCTGGCGTTTTCCCTGTAATATCGATGGGAAGTTGAGGTGTGGCTTCGCTTAAGATTTTGATTTCCACAGGTATTACTTCGACGCCTCTTGGCGTCATGTTTGTTTTTTTAACCGTTCCCCTAACTGCTAAACTGAATCTTTTCTGTGCAAGGTCTGACTTGCCTAAAACTTCAGGCGCTATTCTTTTTTTAGGAATGGTTATTTGGATTGTTCCTTCTCGGTCTTGAAGTATAATAAAGCGGATTCCTCCTAGGTCGCGGATTTCTTGAACCCAACCGAAAAGAGTAACTTCTTGACCGTCTGTTTGTGGTGTCACGTTACAGGTATAATGGGTTCTAATCCATCCATCAATCAAGTCCAAGTTCATGTTTGTTCGCCAATCCTTAATCTGCGATTTCTACGCGTAAGGACATTTTACGTACTTTACTGGCGATTTCCTTTAAAGCCTTAAGGTCAAAAGGCAACTGTGCGCCACGTTTCCGCTTCAGGATAACTCTGGTTTCGGTTGTTCCATCTGGAAGCCAAATCGTGTTGATTGTTAGTATGCTGAAGGGTATGAATAGGTCTTCTAGGAATTTGCGGTCATCAACACCATACTCTAATACGCGAACATTCTTGCCAGTTTCATCGCTTAAGGCTTTGATGATCTTGCCACTGTAACCTAAAAGTCTTGGCACGTCTCCGTGTCCAACGATGATGGCTAAGGTTTTTTCTACTTCAATTGCTTTGTAGAAACAGACGTTTTGCAGGGAAGGATATTTCTCTTCTAAAGAGAGCAGTAAACGGGCTATTTTCAGGTCTATCTGACTGATTTCGCCAGATTTTACCTTAGCTGAGCATTTTTGGCATAGAATGCCGCTTTTTAAGCAGAAACTGCATAGTTCCGTTTTCATTTGTGCTTCGTTTTTCCTGCAAATAGGAGTTTGGCTATTGCATGATTCATCTCGTTAACGTTATTTCTATCGTGCTAACGTTAATTGGTGAGTCGCTTTCTTCTTGTGGTAATAGTTTGTCTGTTCCGATGCCTATGTTTTTGATTTTTACGTCTGGGAGGAATCTGTGCCTAACAACTTCGGCTACGTCTATTGCTCGGCTGATGGCTCTTCCCCGTGCTTTTATGCTTACTTCTTTTGCTCCGCCATGAAAGAAAGTGATGCATGCGAGTACATAGTTCATTATTGGTTTTTTTCCGATTAAGACAGCGTTGGTATCAGTCACGTCTTCGCTTCACTCCTAGTTTACTTTTTAAGTGGCTTCAGTAAAGCTTTTTTTAAAAATAAATACGTTGTGGTGTAGGTTTAATGTTCTGTCTGGGCGCTTGCAGATTGGTTGCCGCTGGTTGCTGTTTTTTGGTTATCTAGTGTCACAGTTTATTTCAAAATATACAAGCTCTTCTTTGGTGCTTGTAAAAAATTAATAACCCTATTTAAGAAGCCAAATTAAGAATCTTGCAAATAAGAAGCCCTAAAGTGTTATAGAGCGTTTGCATTTTTGGTAGATTAGCGTCTGTTTTTGACGGGTTTGGTAACACCAAATTCTTAAGCAACCTTCATTATTGTAAAGTTTAACTTAAAAAAACATCACATAAGTGACCAATTTGGAGCCATTAACTAAACGTTCAATTCAACTCTTAAAAACACTATATGAGAAGGGGAAATCCACAAACACCTATACGCTGAGGATTAAGCAAGACGAGTTATCAAGCCAATTGGGAGTGAGTAGGCAAGCGTTAAACGTGCACTTGCGCAAACTAAAAAACCGAGGCTACATTCGAACTGGCAGAGGCTTCATAGATGTTACTGATAAAGGATTGAATGCTCTCGGCGTATCCACTACTCCAGCCTTTATTCTGCTCAAGGTTTCACCAATTAAACGAATACACGTTTATGATCAAATTCGTGAGCTTGCCGTTTCTAGAGCCTTCCGCATAGCTGGCGAAGTAGATGCATTAATAATTGTTGAACGAGATAACCTAGACGAAATTCTAAAGAAACTCTATGGCATAGAGGGAATCGAAGATACACGTTCTTATGTCACGATTGAGGAAATTAAATAGGGACAGTTTTGAATTTATTTGAATATGAAGCAAAACAAGAGTTCTCAAAGCATAATATTTCTATTCCAAATGGCGCATTGATTGCTAAATTCAATCAAACAGCCCAAGCAATTGCTAAACTTAAGCCGCCTTACATGGTGAAAGCGCAAGTTTTAGTTGGCGGAAGAGGAAAAGCAGGCGGAATCATAGCTGCCAAATCGGAAAAAGAAGCAGAAGAAGCCGCGGTTAAACTTCTTGGGGCACGGATAAGAGGTTTGCTTGTTAAGCAGGTGCTAATAGAAGAAAAACTTCCAATCCGCAAGGAATTGTACTTGAGCATTGCGATTGATCGCTTTAACCGAAGCTACGTTGCCTTAGCCTCTACAACAGGCGGAGTAGAAATCGAGGAAATAGCTAGTAAAACACCAAAGGCAATTATCCGAACCTTCATTGACGCGCAGTCGGGTGTGCGTTCTTTCGACTCCGTGGCAATAGCAAAACAGTTAGGTTACAGTGGCAATCAACTTGTAAAATTATCAACTATCATCCAGAAGCTATACCAAGTTTGCATTGACAACGATGCTGAATTGGTTGAGATTAACCCGTTAGCCGAGACAGAAACAGGAGACTTCGTTGCCCTAGACGCTCGAATGGTAATTGATGATAATGCCTTGTTTAGGCATCCAGAATACGCTGAAAGGCAAGTTGAAGCGCTTTCATCGCAAGAGGTTTTGGCTTTAAAGAATAATCTGGCTTACGTTAAACTTGATGGCGACATAGGTGTGGTCGGCAATGGCGCTGGATTGGTTATGGCTACGCTTGATTTGCTGAATTTTTTCGGCGGTAAACCAGCAAACTTTTTGGATTTAGGCGGTGGAGCAACCATTGAAGCCATAGCGGCAGCCTTGCAGATTGTTTTTGCTGAACCAGACGCTAAAGTTATACTAGTCAATGTCCTTGGAGGAATAACCCACTGCGATGATGTTGCACGCGGCATTGTTGAGGCAGCAAACGAGGCTAAAGTTAAGAAACCGTTGGTTGTTAGACTTGTAGGCACAAATCAGCAGGAAGGCCAAAAAATTCTCGCTAATGCTGGCATAAGCGTTTTTGACAGCATGGAAGAAGCAGCAAAACAAGCCGTTGAAATTACCAGGGGAGCGCAACCGTAATGGGCATAATAATTAATGCTGACACAAAGGCGATTGTTCAGGGCATCACTGGGAAACAAGGCAGTTACCACACTAAACTAATGCTTGATTACGGAACTAAAATAGTGGCTGGAGTGGTTCCAGGCAAAGGCGGAACAATAGCCAATGGAGTCCCAGTTTATGATACCGTAAAAGAAACTGTTGAGGCGTATTCGTCTAATGCTTCAATAATTTTTGTGCCAGCTCCGTTCGCCCAAGATGCAGTTCTAGAAGCCATCGCTAACAAAATCAAGACAATCGTTGTGGTTACTGAGCATTTGCCGATAAAAGATGCGATAAGCGTAATGGCGTACGCAGATCGGTCGCAAGTCACCATTATTGGTCCAAACACAAGTGGAATAATAACGCCTGGACAATGCAAACTTGGAATAATGCCAGCCAACATCTTCAAGCCAGGCGAAATTGGCGTGGTTTCAAGAAGCGGAACTTTAACCTATGAAATAGCCGCTGGGCTCACAGCCAAGGGTTTGGGACAATCAACCTGTGTTGGTGTCGGCGGTGACCCAATCGTGGGCTTAAATTTTATTGAAGCCTTAGAACTGTTCAAAGAAGACCCGAAGACGAAAGCTGTGGTTTTGATTGGTGAAATTGGCGGTAACATGGAAGAATTAACAGCAGAGTACATAGCCAAAAAGCTTTACCCTAAGCCGATTGTGGCTTATGTGGCTGGACGTTTTGCGCCATCTGGCAAGCGGATGGGTCACGCGGGAGCGATAATAATGGGTAAGCAGGGGACTGCTCAAAGCAAAATTGAAGCATTCACAAACGCTGGAGTGATGGTGGCTGAGAAGCCTAGTGATGTCGCAGCATTGTTGGCTAAGGAGCTTTTGCCTTAAGGATTAGCTTTTCCTGTAATTGCAAAGTTAAGACAAAAGGTATATTTGATACTTACCCATCAAAGACTTAGCCAAAATGGACGGTTAACAATAAAATGCCAATATTAGACCCAGTTAAAAAGGCCATAGCGCAGAAGCACAGGTTGTACATGAAAATCTGCAGAGACTGCGGCGCACGCAACGCTGCAACTGCATTGAAATGCAGAAAATGCAAAGGCAAGAACCTGCGCTGGAAGAAACGAGAAATAGTAAAGTAAAGTAAAGTAACAGAGTTTATTTTTGTTTTACTTTTATCTTCCTGAAAGGACTTCTCAGGACATTATATTCGATTCAGGTCATATAGTCTATGAATGCATATTGAAAAGACAGGGTAGTAATAAAATCAAGTCATTATAGGGTGAGAGTATAGGTATAGTCGGAAACGAGTATACGCCGTTCGAGTCGTTGACGCTGGGTTCATAAATCTCTTATTTTACAGCGTTTTTATCAGCGTTTCAATGTTGAAAAATGTATTGGCACAGCCGTTCTTTAGCAACGGAACAGATTGCCAAGCCATGCCCATACTGCTCAACTTTTCGCCAGACATAATCACTTCTGGACCGCATGCAACGCCCACAACACCCTCGTACTTCTTCTGCTTCAAAATATTAGGCATACAAGAACCCCCAGATAAAACGTAAACGTCGTACCCTTTCTCTCTGGCAATGTGTTCCGCCTTGTTGACAAAACAGTCGGGTGAGCAATGAGCACAAACGTAAGAGGTCAAGCTCGGCTCAAAAACGGCGTGGCATTGACTATCCATGTATTTCCTACAGCAGTGGGGAAGGAACAGAGCCCTTTTTTTGGTCTGCAGAAATTCCTGTTTTTGTGTCAAATTCAAAGTTTGCATCTTGAGGAGGTCTTGAATTAGCACCACGGCATCTTGGATGTTAAGTTCTGTAACTTCTTGAATTCTGAATTTTCTGATTAATTCCTGTAAGGTTTTCTCAAAAACCTTCTGCATGCCCATTTGGTTGCCGACAATGGCGAGTTCTATGAAAAAGTGTTGGGGCGCCTTTGAAATGTCGAAAGTAAACTTATAGGGCATAACTCAAGATGAATAAAGAGCCAAACTTAAAAAGAATATCTTTTACAACTGCATATGGAAACGCAGTTTTGTTTTAGCGCCGCGGCGCGTTATCTTTTAAGTTTTAAAAGTGTTCACCTGTGGCAAAAAACGAGGCTTCTAAAAAGTAAAAGAGCAACCACGAACCCCGCAATAAGCAAACTCTGGAACTAGAGAACTTTTACGAGCGTTTCCATATTAAAAATGGTGTTTGCACAGCCATTCTTTAGCAACGGTATAGCTTGCCCAGCCACATCCATACTGTTCAAAAGTGGCCCCAACACTTTAATTTCTTCTCCACACGCAATTCCCACCACGCCTTCGTAATGTGTATTCTTCAGAATCTTGGGAATGCAGGAACCGCCTGGCACCACGTAAACGTCATATCCCTTTTTTCGAGCTAAGCGGTCAGACTGATTAACTAAGCAGTCTTCTGAACAGTGGGAGCACGAGTAAGACGGGATATTTGAGTCAAAAACTGCTTTACAGCGGCTATCTAAGTACTTCCTTGTGCAGTGAGAAAGAAAAAGGGCTCTTTTCTTGGTCTGCAAGAATTTGCCTCGCTCTATCATGTTTACTGCTTGTAAATCAATTAGATCCTGAAGCAAAACTAAGGAATCAGAAAGGTTTAGTCCAGTGGCTTCTTGTATTCTAAACCTTAAAATAATTTCTTGTAATTTTTTAATTAATGTTCTATGCATGCCCTTCTGGTAACTCACCGTCGCAATTTCAGTGAAGAAGAAACGCGGGACCTTTGACAGATCGAAAGTAAATTTATAGGGCATATGTTTAGTTAAGCTACTATGATGCTTAAAAAAATAACTGTATCTGTGTGAGAATTAATGTGAGAATTAACAGGGTTATTTCTTCTCCATGTTCAAGCCTAACAAATCTTTAATGGCTTTAAGCTCTTCTCGGAGTCGCTTTACTTCCGCTTCAAGGTCGCTGGCTCTTGATTCTGCATCTTTCTTGGCGTTCTCTAAGCTAATCAACAATTCAGGCTCTGAATCAAGCGTTTCTAGTTTCTGCTGTAGATCGGCTAAATTTTGTTTAAGCCCTAACTGTATTTCCTTAAGTTTTCCAATTAGCTCTTTTATTTTTGGCGCTTCTGAAGATTTTTTGTTGGACTTAGTCATCTGTCTAAACACTTTGCTTGAAATGAAAAATAGGAAAAGGCGGCTATTAGATGCTTATTTCGAACATTAACCGTTCAACGAGTTCCTTGTACCTGTTCCGAATAGTAACCTCAGTTACCTGCGCAATCTCGGCGATTTCCCTCTGAGTCTTCCGCTCACCCGTCAAAACAGACGCGACGTAACTTGCTGCCGCCGCAATTCCGGTTGGTCCTCTGCCTGACGTGAGTTTAAGTTCTTTTGCTCCGGCTAAGATTTTGTGGGCGATTTCTTCAACTTTTCCCTGCATCGTCAGTTGATTAGAAAACTTTGTTATGTACTGGCTTGGCCTAAGTGGTGGAATTGAATAGTTTAGTTCTCTGATTAAGAAACGGTAGCTTCTGCCAACTTCTTTCTTGTTTACACTTGAAGACTGAGCGATTTCATCTAAAGTTCGAGGTAAGGCACATTGTCTGCATGCTAAGTAAATCGCTGCTGAAGTAACACCCTGAATTGACCTGCCTCGGATTAGGCGCTCTTTTACTGCTTTTCGGTAAATTACTGAGGCTGTCTCCAGAATGTTTTTTGGAAGGTTCAAGTTATTAGAAATCTTTGTTATTTCAGAAAGGGCAAATGCCAAGTTGCGTTCTGTGGCGTCTGAAACTCTGATGCGCCTTTGCCATTTCCTGAGACGATAAACCTGCGCTTTCTGCCCGGGCGAGAGACTTTTACCATAAATGTCTCGGTCGTGCCAATCGATGGTTGTTGATAAACCTTTATCGTGGATTGTGTATGTTAAAGGTGCTCCAACTCTGGTTCTTTTTGACCTTTGCTCGTCGTCGAAGGCTCTCCATTCTGGTCCTCGGTCAGCTATTTTGGCTGCTACTACGAAACCGCAGTCCATGCATACTATTTCGGCGCATTCATAATCGCGCATAAGTCGGGTGCTGCCGCATTCAGGGCATGATTGTATTTTGGCCGGTTCTGTTTTTGCAGATTGGTCTGTCTCTTCATGTAACTTGCTATCTCTAATCATTCATTTTTGCTCCGTTTCGTTTTCGAGAGAAGCAAGTACACCGGTTTATTCACTAGTTTAGCGGGTTCCCTGACAGTTGGTTTAACCACTGCATAGGGAGCAGACACTGGACCTATAATATCAAAAACTTTACCGATAACCTTTAAGTTTTCATCAACAACTTCTGAGCCAATTTTAGGAGCTTTTTCAGTCTTTACAATCATGTTTTTTGACGGAGTTAACGCCCGCACTCTGCCCAATTTTTGCAAACGCGCCATTCCCCTCTCGAAAAACATGTAGGAGACCGTAGTAGTTTATTTAAAGCTTTCTAAAGGCTTTATAAGCTGAAAGATTAGACTGACATTTTAGAGTCGAAAGCTTCTTAAATAAGAAGTGTGGATAAGACTGTGCCTTAAAAGGGTGAGGCTAATATGTCCAAACCATTCTATGTAAAATATGAAGTACCGAAAGAAATCGTAGATGCAGCCTATGAAGCCCTAACGATTGCTTCTAAATCAGGAGTAGTTAGGAAAGGAACAAACGAGGCAACAAAAGCTGTTGAGCGATCTCAAGCAAAACTTGTCGTAATAGCTGAAGATGTTGATCCGCCAGAAGTGGTGGCGCATTTACCGCTTCTCTGCGAAGAAAGAAAAATCCCCTACGTGTTCGTTCCAAATAAAGAAAAACTAGGCAACGCAATAGGCATAGACGTTCCATGCGCAGCAGCATGCATTCTCAAGGAAGGAGAAGCCGCAGGATTAATCAAAGAAATCGTTACTCGGATTGACCAGGTTAAACGAGGATCTCAGTAATGAGTAAAGAAGCAGCGGAAGAGCTTATTCCATCAGAAGTTATCCAAGTCATAGGCCGTACAGGTGTCACTGGCGAAATCACACAGGTTCGAGTCCGCATCATGGAAGGAAAAGATAAAGGCAGAATCATAACACGCAACGTTAAAGGACCAGTTCGCGTTCAAGATATTCTTATGCTGCGGGAAACAGAAAGAGAAGCAAAGAAAATTACAAGATAAACTATTAAGGAGAAATTGTCATGCCAAAATCAAGAAAATGTTCGTTTTGCGGTGCTGATTTCCCAGCTGGTACAGGCATGATGTTCGTTAAAAACGACGGATCAATTTTATGGTATGATTCTGGCAAATGCAAGAAAAGCTCACTGCAATTCAAACGAGACGCACGTAAACTAAAGTGGACCAAGTACTTCGGTAAAGAAGAGAAAGGCAAAGGTTAAAACCACAAGTCCTTTTCAATTCCAACCCATTTTTTCATATTTTATTAATTTTGTTATTCGCTTTTTTACTGAAAGCTTATCTTTTGGTCGTTTTAATCTAAAATTTAGGTGCCCAACTTGCCCCTTTTTCGTACAAAGAAAGAAGCATTCGAATGGTTAACCTCAAGCAAAAAAACTATTGATGTCAGAAAGGGGAATCCACACCGCGGCGAGGTTGCTGTTTATCTATCAGGGCGGAAGGTTCTGCGGATGAGGATTATTAAGAGGGAAACGGGAAGGCTTAGGGAAGTTGTGCGGTCGGATAATTACAGACTGGTTATTCCTTCTGCTGTGGTTATTGATGATGCTCTTGTTTATCTGCGAAGGCTTTACGATGGCTATGATGGCGTTTTTACCGCTTATTATATTACGCCGTTTGAGAGTTAAGCATTTTTTAGCCATTTTACGGTTGCGATTACGTTGAAATAAGTGTCAAATTAGGATTATCATAACGAACATATTCCGTTTTTAGTAGAAAAAATAAGGAAAACGTAACGCTTAAATATACTGCTAATGATTTGTTCATTACCTATAACGAGGAATTAAAAATGGTAAGATTAAGTGGCTGTTACACTGCGCTAATAACCCCCATGACTCGTAATCGCCAAGTCGATTACGAAGGCTTACGTCAACTGGTAGATTTCCAAATAAAAGAAGGTGTAAAAGGTATACTCGCCGTCGGCACAACCGGCGAAAGTCCCACCTTAGACTGGAATGAACACAACAAGGTAATCGAAAAAACCCACGAATGTGCAGGTGCAAAAGTCTTAACTATAGCTGGAACAGGAAGCAACTCAACGCAGGAAGCAATCGAAGGCACGGAACACGCCCAGCACTTAGGCGTGAAATGCGTTCTGCTCGTAGACCCATACTATAACGGGCCGAGTTCACTGGAAATACGCAGGGAATACGTTGAACCAATCGCACGGCAGTTCCCTGAAGTCCAAGTAATTCCATACATTATTCCCGGCAGGACAGGAACCCAACTTTACCCACAAGACCTAGCAATACTTCACCAGCAATACCCAAACGTCCGCTGCGTAAAGGAAGCCACCGGCGATTTGAAAAACATGGAGTTAACGCGCAAACTTTGCGGCGAAGACTTCGACATCCTCTCAGGAGACGACGACAAAACATTAGCAATGATGACTTCACCCGATATTAATGCAAGCGGCGTAATCTCAGTTACATCAAACGTTACACCTCGCGCAGTAGCTGACATGACACACTACATTCTTGACGGTAATCAGGAAGAAGCCACCAGAATCGCTCAAGCACTCCAACCACTCTTTAGCATAGTCACCGTGAAAACACAAGAGCAAACACCATACGGCACAGTAGCATGCAAAGCCCGAAACCCCTTAGCCTACAAGACGTTAATGAACATGTTAGGCATGCCGTCTGGTCCATGCAGGCAACCTCTGGGTAAAATGACCCGCAACGGCTTAGAAGTAGTTCTCACAAACGCCAGAAAAGTGTACGAGAATAATCCTGGAATCCTTCAGCCCATAGCAGACTACTTCAACGTAGACTTGAAAGAGCGATTATACAATGAGAGGTACCTGGAGGGACTCTTCTATGCTTAAAATATGTGTAGCAGGCGCCGCAGGCAGAATGGGCAACGCTATTATCAATGAAGCTACCTCAAAAGGTCATCAAATAGTTGGTGCAATCGAGGCTCCAAATAATCCATGCACAGGCAAAACCTTGCGAGAACTTGGCATCACCAATTCGGACACCCAAATTCTTAGTTCCGACAGACTAAATGAAGCTGTATACGACGCAGACACTTACGTTAGTTTCACAATGCCCGCCGCTGAAGTCGTTAACATACCCATCGTTGCTAACCTTGGAAAACGCATAATCCTTGGCACCACAGGTTTCACTCCAGAGCAAAACCGCCAAGTAGTAAACGCCATGTCAGGCAAAGTTCCAGCCGTGTTCTCGCCAAACTATTCAGTAGGCGTCAATATACTGTTCAAGCTAGCTGAAGCTTTGAAGGCTTTTCCGCCAGGATACGATTTCAGTATAAACGAAATCCATCATACAGGCAAGAAGGACGCGCCAAGCGGAACAGCAAAGAAACTAGGCGAAATCATCGCTAACACTCGCGGTTACACAAAAGTCGTTTCTGGAAGAGAAGGCATAAGCCCAAGGCAGCCTGGCGAACTTGAAATCACAGCTTTAAGAGCAGGAGGCGTCCCAGGAATCCATGACTTAATCGTAGCAGGACCATACGAGATGCTACGCATAGAGCACACAGCGTTCTCCCGTAACGTTTTTGCTCAAGGCGCAGTTTACGCAGCAGAATGGTTAAACAAGCAGAATCAGCCTAAAGTCTTCAGCATGGCCGACGTTCTAGGCTTATCTTAGCAGTGAAGCATGTTGGCTATCAGGGTTGTTATCAAGTTCGGAGGCGCTGACCTATCGTCAGGTGAGAAAATCCAACAAGCAGCGCGGCTTATAGCAGAAGCGCCTTTCAAAGAAATTGTTGTTGTAGTTTCAGCTATGAGCAAAATGACTGATAGCCTAATCCAAACGGTTTCTCAAATAGGCGTTCCCGACGCTGAGTGGGCAGAGATAATATCTATAGGTGAACGAACAAGTGCCCGAATCTTTTGCGCAGCACTAAGAGCCCAAGGCTTAAACGCTAAACTATTCGACCCAGCATACGAGAACTGGCCCATCATAACCGACTCAAACTTTCTCCACGCTAAACCCATTTTGGAAAAAACCGCATCTTTAACCGAGCAATTCGTCAAACCCCTACTAGGTACTGTTATCCCTGTTGTGTGTGGTTTCCTTGGAAAGGACTCGCAGGGTAGAGTCACTACTCTGGGAAGAGGCGGAAGCGATACAACAGCGCTATTACTAGCCAACTGTATATCCGCAGACGAAATCATTCTGGTGAAGGAGACAAGCGGAGTACTCTCAGCAGACCCAAAAGTAGTTTCAGACGCAAGACTACTCAATAAGTTGGAAATTCACGAAATGTTTGATTTGGCACAAGGCGGGGCAAAAATCGTCAAGGCTGAAGCCCTCAAATATAAACTACCAAATCAAGCCCTCAGAATAGTAGACTTTGCCTCAGGCAACCTTGCTTGTGGCGGCACAGAAATCACAGGATCTTTCAACCAGAATTCGGCTGAAATCTTAACACAAGAAGGTTTGATTGCCATAAGCGTAGTTTGCAACGTTAACGCAGAAAATATCAGAAACATTTTCTCAGTGCTTAGCAAAAAACCAGTTTACGGTGTCAGCTCTGGAAGAAAATCAGTAACAATCTTCACCGCAGACGGCGACGTCACTCAAGTCCTAAACAAACTTCATGGCATAAAAGGCTCCAAGGCGATAACTCATAGGGAAAACGTTGCCATGGTCCAAATTAGCAATCCTATCTTCATTGATTCACCTGGTGGCATAGCAAAGATCTCCACTGCTTTAAGTCAAGCTGGAATTAATATCATTGAGGTTACAACGAGTAAGGCAACCATTAACGTTTTTATCGAGGAAAGCCAAATCAAAAGAGCAAAGGAAGCAATAGAAAATGTCGTCTAAGCGTAAAGTAGCCATATTAGGCGCAACCGGAGCCGTTGGACAACGGTTCATTCAACTATTACAGGGGCACCCATGGTTCCAAATTGAGGTGCTTGCTGCTTCAGAGCGGTCAGCAGGCAAAAAATACGGGGATGCTTGCAATTGGGTTATGGAGTCAAACTTGCCTAAAGAGATTGCTGAAATGCCCGTAGCAAACGCTGATGTTGAGTCAGTGGAGAAGTCAGGCGACGTGGATTTGGTGTTTTCGTCTCTTCCAGGAGACTTGGCGGGTTCAGTTGAGTCTGAGTTTGCGGCGCTTTATCCGGTTTTCAGTAAGGCAAGCGCGCACCGCATGGAAAAAGATGTTCCTTTAATCATTCCAGAGATTAACCCTGATCATGTTGATTTAATTAAGATTCAGCAGAAGTCACGAGGTTGGAAAGGCTTCATAACGACGGATCCTAACTGCAGTACCATCCAACTTGCAATTACGCTAAAGCCTTTGATGCAATTTGGCTTAAAGCAAATTATTGTCTCCACCATGCAGGCGCTTAGCGGAGCAGGATACCCAGGTGTTGCATCATTAGACATAATCGACAACGTTGTTCCTTTTATCTCAGGCGAAGAAGAGAAAATGGAAGCGGAAGCCCTAAAGATACTTGGCACCTTCAACGGCAAAGTTGTCCAGAACGCTGATTTCAAGCTTAGCGCAAGCTGCAACAGAGTCCATGTAAAGGATGGGCATTTAGAATCAGTCTTCATCAAGCTCGCAGAGGACCCCTCGATAGAAGAAATAGAAGCTGCCTTTGCCAATTTTAGCGGTGAACCGCAAAAGCTCAAATTGCCCTCTGCCCCAGCGAACCCAATCGTGGTTCGGCATGAGAAAAACAGGCCTCAGCCACGTTTTGACCGAGATACAGGCTGCGGCATGAGCGTTGTAGTTGGCAGAATCCGCAAGGACCCAATTATGACTTTCAAGTACATGTGTCTTGGGCACAATACGGTTCGTGGTGGTGCAGGCGCAGGCATTCTGAGTGCTGAGCTCTTTGTAGCTAAAGGCTTAGCTTAACTATTGCTCAAAATAACGCATTCAACTGGTGTAAACAACATGGTAAAGAGAAAGCTTCGTGAACCCTTAGAGGACCGAAAAGGCAGCTTGTTCTTTGATGGCTTCTCGGTTAAGGAGTTGGCTGAAAAATACGATACTCCCTTGTACGTCGTAAGCGAGAAACGTATTAGAGATAATTACAATCGGCTTCATGACGCTTTAATCCGCAATTACAAGTACGTCCGCGTCTATTACGCTGCCAAAGCAAACTCTAACCTCACGGTTCTAAAGATTCTGCAGTCAGAAGGTGCATACTTGGACACTGTCAGCCCCGGCGAAGTGTTCATGGGCTTAATCAGCGGGTACACACAAGATCGCATAATGTTCACCGGAACCAGCGTCCGAAATGACGAGTTAAAAGTTCTAGCAGACGCCAACATTACAGTAAACGTGGATTCTCAATCAGAGCTAGATAGGCTGCTAAAGATTGCTGTGCCGCCGACATTGTCGGTTCGTGTTAACCCAGAAATCGGCGCAGGCCATCATAGCCATTGCATAACTGCTGGTCCAGACTCAAAGTTCGGTTTAACGGAAGAAGATGCTCTAAAGGCTTATGCGACTGCTAAGAAGGCAAGGGTCGAACGATTTGGTATTCACATGCACATTGGCTCGGGTATTCTTGACGTAGAACCTTACGTTTTGGCGGTGGATAAACTGTTGAGCATAGCTAAGCGGGTTCATGATGAAATAGGCATCGAGTTTGAATTCATCGATATCGGCGGCGGTTTTGGGGTTCCTTACAAGCCAGAGGACCAAGAGTTCGATTTAGTAGCCTTCGTCTCGAAAGTGGTGGCGCCGTTCAAGGGTAAGGTTGCTGAATATGGTCTCGGTAAACCCTTTTTGTGCGTTGAACCAGGCAGATACTTGGTCTGTGACGCAAGTATCCTCTTAACAGCCGTTAACACTGTCAAGATTACGCCTACAAAAAAATTCGTCGGCGTGGATGCAGGCTTCAACACGCTGGTACGACCAACGATGTATGGTTCCTACCATCCAATACTAGTCGCCAATAAGCTTGCAGCGGCTGATAAGGAAACCTATGATGTGGTAGGTCCAATCTGCGAGTCAGGCGACGCCTTAGCCAAAGACCGAGAGCTACCTGTGGTCGAGGAGGGTGACTTGCTGGCGGTTTTGAACGCTGGAGCATACGGTTTCAGCATGAGCTCACAGTACAACTCAAGGCCGCGAGCTGCAGAAGTCATGATTAGGCAAGGCAAGCCCGTCGTGATTAGGGAACGAGAACAGCTTGACAATTTAACCGCTAATCAGCGGATGGCAGAGTGTCCTTGATGCGTTTCTGGAAGATGCATGGTTTAGGCAACGACTACATAGTGATCGACAACAGAGAAGAGAAAATTAGCGGTAAGCAAGCTGCAGAATTAGCTAAGAGGCTTTGTGAGCGGCGCCTTTCTGTTGGAGCAGACGGGCTCTTACTGGTTTCTAACTCTAAAGCGGCTGATGTTAAGATGCGGATTTTCAACGCTGACGGTAGCGAAGCAGAAATGTGCGGCAATGGCATACGGTGCTTTGCCAAGTACTGCTACGAAAACAAAATCGTTCCCAAGCAAGAGTTCGCAGTTGAAACACTTTCAGGCTTAAAGCTTGTCTGGTTAACCTTCAAGGGCAAAGAAGTTAGCGCTGTCAAGGTGGACATGGGCTCGCCAAACTGGGAAAGAAGCTCCCTTCCCATGGTCGGACAAGGCACATGCATCAACGAGAACTTAGAGGTTGACGGCAAAGTCTTCAAGGTAACATGCCTTTCAATGGGCAATCCGCACTGCATAATATTCGTTGACAAAGCAGACGATTTTCCAGTAGAGCAAATCGGTCCAAAAGTGGAGAATCATAAGGCTTTTCCGAAAAGAACCAACGTCGGCTTCGTTCAAGTCCTAAACCCCTGCGAGTTGAAAGTCCGTGTTTGGGAAAGGGGCTGCGGAGAAACCTTAGCGTGCGGTACAGGAAGCTGCGCTGCTGTGGCTGCTGCAAACAAGCTTGGAAAAGTTGGAAACAAAGTTACTGTTCACGTGCTGGGTGGTGATTTGCAGGTTGAAGTGGCTAAAAGCTTGTTTTTGAGCGGTGCAGCTGAAAAAGTTTTTGAGGGAACGCTATTCAAAGAGGTATAAACATGACGTTTGAAAATGCCGAGAGAATAAAACGGTTACCACCTTATCTGTTTGCTGAAATTGAGAAAATTATTAAGGAAAAAAAATCGCAAGGCATAGATTTAATTTCACTGAGCATAGGTGATCCAGACCTTCCGCCCCCAAGATTTGTCATTGAAGCGCTCAAGGAAGAAGTCGCGAACCCGAAGAATCACAATTACTCTTTCAGCCAGGGTGAACCCGACTTCCGAGACGCAGTTTCAGGCTGGTACAAGAAACGATTCAACGTTGACCTGCAGCAAGACCAAGTGGTTGCGCTTTTAGGCTCCAAGGAAGGCATAGCAAACATTGCTCGAGCATTCATAAACCCAGGCGACCGAGTGTTAGTTCCTGACCCTGCTTACCCAGTGTACGCTAACGGTGGCACAATCCTCTGCGATGGCACAGCGGTGCCGTTACCGTTGCTTGAGGAAAACGGCTTCACGCCAGATTTTGAAGCGGTAGACGCCAAGAATGCGAAGATGATGTTTCTCAATTACCCCAACAACCCAACGGCAGCCACCGTTGACAAAGGATTCCTCAAAGAAGCAGTCGACTTCGCTAAAGACAACAACATCATCCTTTGCTATGACAACGCCTATTCAGAAGTCACCTACGACGGCTACCGCGCACCCAGCATTCTGGAGGTTGATGGTGCCATGGACGTCGCCATCGAGTTTCACTCGCTATCAAAAACTTTCAACATGACAGGCGACCGCATTGCCTTCGCCGTTGGAAACAAGCAACTCGTCACTGGATTAACCAAGGTCAAGTCACAAATCGATTCCGGACCGCCAGTTTACATTCAAAAAGTAGCGGTCAAGGCCCTTCAAAGCTACAAGAACAATGAACCGCCGGATTTCTTGAAAAAAAACAACCAAGTTTACCGAGAGAGGCGGGACGTGCTCATTGAAAGATTGTGCTCATTAGGCTTCAAATGCGACAAACCAAAAGCCACCTTCTACCTTTGGCTAAACTGCAACTCCGATTCGATGGAGTTCACGACCAGACTGCTGAATGTTGGGGTGGTGGTTACGCCAGGGGTTGGTTTTGGTGAATGCGGAGAAAATCATGTTCGATTTACCCTGACTCAACCGAAGGAAAAGATAGAGGAAGCTTGTGACAGGATTGAAAGCGTTTTCAAGTAGCTCTTGAAACGCGCGCCAGCTTGTTGAGATTGTGTGAAAAGTCAAATTTTTTCAAGAATTTCGCTTTATATGTATAGAACACGTCTAGGCCCAGCTTTTTGCATATAAAACAAGCAATTTTCTGAAATCGACCCGAGTTTTCACACGGTCTCGGTTAGCCAGGGTTAATACTGTATGTATTCAAATGTGCTTAGTTTATATAAATTAAGGCGCGTACATATGTAGGTTGAGGGACAGTATGGAACGAAGGGTTATGTCGCTTGGCAGATCTTCTTTGGTAATTTCTCTTCCCAAAAATTGGATGCAGCTAAACGAATTGAAGAAAGGCGATGTTGTCTCATTTGCCATTCAACGCGACCGCTCTTTGGTTATTTATCCTGGCGCGAAGAAAAAGACAGAGACAAAAGAGACAACGCTTCGCATTGACCCGAATGAAGACGAGCTGCTGATTACGATGAAGATAGTGGGGTGCTACTTAAACGGATACAGCGGAATCACCCTTATCTCAGAAAAAGTTTTTTCCGTCCCGCAGATAAAGGCAATCCGCAAGACCGCGGGAATGTTATACATGAGAATTATGGAGGCTAGCTCTAGGGGTGTTTTCGTTCAAACCTTAATGGACGAAACTAAGGCGGATCTAAAGCAAACTGTACAGAGGATGCATCTGATCTCTCAGTCAATGGGGGAGGATGCGATTAAATCGCTGAAAAACAAAGACATAGCATTGGCAAAAGCTGTTTTCTCTCTTGACGATGATGTGTACCATTTCGCCTATTTCCTTATCCGAGTGCTCCGCAATGCTGCACAAGACTCCGTTTTGGCGAATGAGTTTCGTATCGACCCGTTGGAATGTATGGATTATCAGACTCTGGTTTACATGATTCGGGACGTGGCAGACAATTCAGCGGACGTAGCGCGGCACGTAATAATGCTAGACGGGAGTCAACTGAAAATTCCGGAGAACGTATTGGAGCTAATGTTCATTGCAGGAAATGAAGCTGTGAATTTATACGTAAAGGCGGTGGACACTTTCTTTTCGAAGGATGTCTCGAAATCAGTTGAGATACTTAGGCAACGAGAAGAAATAGCGACGTTGGATCAGGAAATAGCCGCTAAAGCCTTCGCAGAAAAACAAAAAAATGAGCAATTGGTTTGTGCAATCTGCTCCGTCAGAGATGACATAAAAAGAATTGCGGACTGTGCCGCAAACATAGCTAAGATCGCGATAAATCGCGCGTTTAGTGTATCTACTTAGGATTTTTTGAAGGGGGATAGCTCAAAGTCAGCGTCAACTTGGTGGGGAATAGCTCTTTCTGCAACAGTTTTCGTGCAAGTGGCAGATCACCGTTGTAGTTGTATACTTCTTTTCCGTTGGATCGTGCGTCGCGTAGAATCTCTTTTTCAAGTTTGTGTTTTAGATCTCCAACTGTGAGTGCTCCGATTGTGAAGATTCCAGGCAGCATTTCTCGCATGTCATCTTTTAATTCTATTCCTTCGACTCCGAATGGTGGTACTGCGTTTATGTCAATTAGGACCTTCATGGTTTTGACTTCATTCAGCATTTCTTTGTCTATGATGCGAACGCCTCTTACTCCTGCGCACATCACTACATCGGCTTTCTTTATGATTTCAATTTTCGAAGCTGGGGTTGGAGCGAAGATGCCTTCGACTTGAACGCCGTGATCCTTGGCTAGAAGTTTAGCTATGCCCTCAGCGTGTTCTTTTCCGTCAACGCGTTTCGGATTAAGGCTGGCAATCATTACATTGCATCCTATTTTAGCCAAGAGAACCGCAGCTATTTGTCCTACAGCACCTGTGCCGAGGATAGCGACAGTTTTGGTTTTCAATTCGCCGAGCTTGCTTGCCTCGAGTGCATTTTCAGCTTTTGCAACCATTGCAGCGGCAGTTGTATATGCACCAGCAGGGTCCACGATTATACTTGTTTTGAATGGGGGAAACATCGAATCTTTCGCAGCTTCAAAGACTTGTTCGGCTCTTTCAGCGTTTTTCCCTCCGATCAGAAAGACCGTGTGCTTAACGGCCTTTGGTCCTCTGGAGAGTAAAGCATCTAGCACTATCGTTTTGGCGTCTTCTGGAATGATGTTCTCGTAAGGAATGACAGCGTTGTATCCGGCATCGTAGGCCATGCAGATGTCAAATGGGCTTGCTTTAACGTCGGTGTCGAGGTAGAACAGCAGGTAAGGTGCGTTTTCAACTGCTTTTCCGATAACGGGCTTAACCTGGATCTGCATTGATTGGAGCCAGTTTTCTATTTCCTGTGAAGAGGGAGTTTCAACCTGAGTTGAGATTATCTTTTTGGAGAGTTTCGCGATTTCGACGTTGGCGTTGACCGATTCTAGCAGTTGCTTAATTCCTGTCACGTGTTCGGGGCTGCAAATGTGCAGGCATGTTATCTCGTCTTTGTTCTTGATTTCTCTTGCGTGCTCCATGATATCCATGACGATCCAGCTTTCTCTTATTGAGAAATTGACTTCGTGTTCTTGTTCCTCTATTTCGGATTGTAAACTCTGTCCGTATGCAACGAGGTAGTCTCTCTCTGTGGAATCGCTGCTTTTTTGTTTGTTTAGGTTTTCTATGTTCTTGATTATGTTGTCTCTCAATGCTGTTTTTTTGTCAAAAGCAGATTCAAGATAGGTTTTGGCGTCGCTGTCAATGTCAACGGGGAAGAAAGGAATGCTGCTTTTTTGGAACACGTCGGCTAAGATGTTATCTTCGAAGAATTCTTTTTGAGATCGATTGCCTAGCTCTTCCGTGACGAAGTCTATATTTACTTTGGCAACCACATTCTCGACAAATTTGTAGAAGCCGATTGATGGTTTTAGGAGCGCTTGGAGAACATTTAGTTTTGCGGATGATGATTTTTCGAAAAGCTGAAAAGGCTCATTGTATTCTTTTTCCTGTATCATTACAGTTAAGTTCTTGTTTTCCAACGGTTTTACTTCAAGTACTTTCATATTTTTTTGCCTCTTTATTATTGGTCATACATGAATAGCAGTGAAAAATATATACTTAGTCGAAATACGTTATATATGGGTATATACAGTATATACAGTTTGACTACTGTAAACCGCTTTTTTCATAGAATTCTTCGGGAAAAGTCGGCGCGAGCATCAGTCTGGTCTTGACCTTCTGCCTGCCGTCTTTCGCGTGAGGTTTCCTAAGCAAAGTGTCATTGTATTTCTCAATTTCACGAGCTTCTTCAGCTAATCTCGCAGATGCTTGAGCTATCTCATGCGCACAGGCGACTAGGGGAATGTACTTTTCACTCTCTTTCTCCATGAAGCATGCTTGAGTGTCTACCTCTGCAATTTTCTCCGCCATGCCATAGGCAGCCATTGCTTTCGCTTTTGCATACGGATTGTTGAAAGTTGAATTGTCTCGTATGGCATTCATGTCTATTACCAATCTGGGTAGAGTTGGAGTCTGGCCAGTTTCAAGCGAATAAATCACTTTATCAATTTCTTGTTGAACTATCCTGTAAACGCCAGTGATCGCAAGTATTTTGTTGACGTTTGAGTTGAATATCGCCATCTCAATGGGATCCAAGAATTCTTTTCTGGCTCCGATTAGAGGGTCACCGGTGATGATTATGTAGCCTAATCCTTGACTTTCCATTTCTGCTTTTGCCCGTTTTGCTGGAAAATCGGAGATCACAATGCCCGGCCGACCGCTTTTTGAAATCTGCTCTCTAGCCTTCGCCGGTCCCGGCAAGGCCGTATTAGGCGATATCATGACCAAAATATCTGGGTTGAATTCTAAGATTTTGGGGAATGCTTCTTCAACGTCTTCGAGGTTCATTTTTGATCCTGTAGTGACTGTTCGAACTTTGATGTCTTTTCGGTCAGCCAATTCATCGAGGAGAAGTTCAAGATTTGGTGATGTCCCAATGTTGCCGCACTTAAAAATTCCGATTTTTTTGAATTGTTGCTGTTCCAATTTTGTTCACTCTATAGCTAATAATGCGGTTGGATTTTTAAGATTACCGTTTCAAATGATTTTAAAAGTGTGATTTTTAAGAGAATTCTAATATGAGAAATAATATTTGACGGATGTTGTTGAAAAAAGCTTGAAAAAAATAGGTATAACCGTTTCCAAACAAGTTTTAGCAGCTATTTGCGTTGTGTTATCTTCGGTGTGATAGTGATAGTGTTTGAAGAGGTTCTGGCCATCGCAGGGGGCATTTTCTTAATAATACAAGGCATACTGTTGCTGACCGATTACATGGAAGTTAAGAAACAACAAGAAGCATCGCCGACAGTAAATAAACAAATCTTTTTTTAATTTTTTATCCATCGAGCTAAATTGTACATTGCAAAGCCTAAAACAGTTTAAATGACCACAATTATTTAATAACTTAGTCTTAGTTAACAACCTTAAAGAAGGCAAGGTAATGACGCTAAACGAAACTCTAGAACAACTCTCAAACGCCTGCGGAGTAACAGGCAGAGAAAACGAAGTCAGAGAATTAATGATTCAACTCATGAAGCCCTACGCAGACGAAATAGTTGTTGATAAACTTGAAAACGTAATAGCCATCAAAAAAGGAAAATCGAATGCTCCTAAAATCATGCTTGCCGCTCATATGGATGAAGTCGGCTTAATGGTAAAAATTATCACTAAAGACGGCTTTTTGCAGTTCACTAAAATGGGCGGAATAGACGACCGCATCTTACCCGCGCAAAAAGTCACAGTTTTCTCAAGAAAAGGTACCTTCCCTGGAATAATCGGTTCAAAACCACCTCACATCCAGAAAGAAGAGGAGCGAAAAAAAGTCACAGCTTTCGATGAGCTTTTCATCGATATTGGAGCCGAAAGCAAGGAAGACGTTATGGCATTAGGCGTTGCAGTTGGCGATTCAGTAGGCTTTGACATAAAATATGTTCCGTTAGGCAGGGATGTTGTTATTGGCAAAGCTTTTGATAACCGAGCTGGCTGTGTCACAATGGTTGAAGCTCTTAGATTAATGGAAAAAACTGATTGCACAGTTTGTGCCGTGGGCACTGTTCAGGAAGAAGTAGGCTTACGAGGTGCAGCAACAGCGGCTTTCGGTGTTGACCCCGATTTAGCAATAGCACTCGACGTAACAATAGCGGGCGACGTTCCTGGCGTAAGAGAATTTGACACAACCGTCAAGATGGGTGGAGGTCCAGCGCTCACAATTTCCGATTCTGGCTTGATTACTCACCCGAAGGTTTTGCGGTGGCTTTTGGACACGGCGGAAGAAGAGAAAATTCCCTTCCAGCTTGAAACAGGGTTACTCGGCTCAACTGATGCTGCACGGATTTCCATAACCAGGCAGGGCATTCCAAGCGGCAACATATCCATACCAACACGGTACATTCACAGCCCAGTAGGCATGCTATGCTTAAAAGACATAGAGAACTCGGCCAAACTTACTGTTGCTGCAATACAAAGAATTTCAAAATACTTCTAAACTTTCTCCTTGCGGTATGCTGCATGAGCGAAAGCATTTTTAAACAAACATTCTTCTTATCCTATTGTGGCTTAACTTATGAGCACGGCGGAGAAATTTGCTGGAAAATTCGAGTTTTTAGAACATACTGCTGACGTTTACATTCGGGCGCATGGCAGAACAATGGAGGAAGCCTACGAAAACGCCGCGCTTGCAATGTTTGAAGTTATGACAGACACGGATAAAATCACCCAGATGCAAGAAGAAACATTAGAGGTTGAAGCTGAAGACCAATACGCGCTGCTTTATAATTGGCTTGAAGCGTTGCTTGTAAAACTTGAAACGGAAAATATGCTTTACTCAAAATTCCAGATAACAAACTGGGAAGAAACAGATGAAAACTTCAAATTCAAAGCGAAAATTTGGGGCGAAAAATTTGACCCTCAAAAGCATCCGCAGAGGGTCGCTGTTAAAGCGGTAACTTACCATAGAATGGTAATAATAAGAGAAAGAGATCGAGTGGTGTTAGAGTTCATTTTGGATATTTAGGCTAGCTTTAGTTTCTTTATTTCTGCCACTATCTTGTCAACTATTGGTTCTGGCGGTTGGTCAAGGCTTGTAGTGCTTGAAGTGGCGAATGGCACTTTTTTCTCCTTAAAGTATTCTAAGAGCGGCCTTGTCTGTTCCTGATAGACCTGCAGTCGTTTCTTTATAACTTCAGGGTTGTCATCTGACCGTTGGTATAAGGGTCCTGTGCATTTGTCACAGATGCCTTCAACTTTTGGTTTTAAGAATCGAATATTGTAAACGGTTCCGCAGTTACGGCATATTCGGCGTGAAGATAGGCGTTCAATAATAATCCAGTCAGGAACATTCAGCAGTAGTATGACGTCAATTTTAGTAATAGAATCTAAGATTTTGGCTTGTTCAAGCGTTCTTGGGTAGCCATCCAAAATAAAGCCTTTTCCTTTCGGAATTTTGCTTAAGCGTTGCTTTAGTACTTCTACAACAACTTCGTCTGGAACAAGAAGCCCCTTTTCCACATAACCCCTAACTTTCCTGCCTAACTCGGAATCTTCCTTCATTAATTCACGGAAAATATCGCCGGTCGCTATGACTTCAACGCCAAGTTTTGCTTGTAGCCTTGAAGCATAAGTGCCTTTTCCAGCGCCTGGCGCTCCGAAGATAATTGCTTTCAATTTACTTCTGTCACCTTTTAGCCTCTCCCATAGAATAGTAATGGATAATTAAGTTTTACGCGTCCCATCTTACGTTTCAAGGAAACGTTTATGGCATAACAGCACTTATCAAACCTAACCAAAGGTGAAGCTTTGCACACAAAAGAAATCGGGAAAAACCTGTTTCTAATCGAGTTAGAAACTGGAGGATTCAAAAACCTCATTTGCAGCTACATAATAAAATGCACTAAAACTATCCTTGTGGAGTCTGGTCCAACTTCTTCAGTACCCAATCTTGTTTCTGGCTTAAAAGAACTCAACATCAGATTTGAAGATGTTGAATACGTTGCAATTACGCATGTTCATTTAGATCACGGTGGCGGCGCCGGCACATTGCTAAAGTTTCTGCCTAACGCAAAAGTCATCGTCCACCCGAGGGGAATGCCGCATCTGATTAATCCTGAATGGCTTTGGTCATCTGCTCAAGCGGTTCTTGGGTATGTAAGCGAAATTTTCGGTAAGCCTGAACCTGTTCCGAAAGAACGAATAATTCCTGTCACTGAGGGCTCCTTTGACTTGGATGATGGCGCAAAACTGACGGTTATTGAAACGCTTGGCCACGCCTCACACAGCCTTAGCTTCCACGAATCGTTAAACGGCGGAGTTTTCCCAGGGGATGCTGCTGGCACGTATTTCCCAGAGTTCGACGTGGTAATGCCCACTACGCCGCCTCCCTTCCATTTCGGCGCGGCATTAGCTTCATTAGATAAATTAATCAGTCTTAAACCGACAGTTTTGTATTATAGCCATTTCGGAAAAGTCTCAAATGGAGTTCAACGCCTGAAAGATTACAAGGTGCAGCTTCAATTATGGGCAAAAATCGCGGAAGAAGGCGTCAGGAAAAACCAAAGTTTAGAGGAGGTGCGTGATAGAATAATTGCTGAGGACAAGGTTATGCATCAACTGGCGGATTACTTAAAATCGCATCGAATTTACTCTAAGACCGCTCTTGGAAACAGCGTTCAAGGCTTTATCGACTATGCCAAGCAAATTCAGGCTAATGAGGGTTCATAAACGTTTTATAGTATCATTCCACTTTGTTTTTAAGGTGAAAAGTTTTGGGCGAAAGTGAAAGCAGAAAAGCGCCAGAAGAAGTTCCCCTCGAGAAAATAAACGAGTACACTTGGCGTATCCCAACATATAAACCGGGCATGAGGGTGCCAGGTATGATTTTTGCAAACGAAGCTCTTTTAGGAAAGATGAAGACTGATCGGACTCTTTGGCAATGCACAAATGTAACGCAGTTGCCCGGAATTTACAAGTATGCAGTAACATTGCCCGATGGGCATGAAGGTTACGGTTTTCCCATAGGCGGCGTTGCCGCAACCGACTACGATAATGGCGTTATCAGCCCTGGCGGCGTAGGCTATGATATTAACTGTGGTGTCCGCCTCTTAGCAACAACGCTTACAGAAAAAGAGATCCGACCCAAACTTGCACCATTAGCTGAAACCATTTTCCGTAATGTTCCTTCTGGGCTTGGAAGCCGACGAAAAGACTTAACCGTTTCCGCTGCTGACTTAGACCGTTTGGTAGTTGAGGGTGTGCCGTGGCTTATTAAACGCGGGTTTGGTTGGCCTGAGGATGCTGAGCACTGTGAAGAAAGCGGTTGCATGGCTAATGCAGACCCAGATAAGGTGTCATCGACGGCTAAGAGCAGAGGATTAACTCAGATTGGCACCTTGGGTTCGGGAAACCACTTCTTAGAAATACAAAAGGTAGATAAAATCTATAATCCTAAGACAGCTAAGGCTTTTGGAATTACGCAAGAAGGCCAAGTTACAGTCATGATTCATTGCGGTTCAAGAGGCTATGGTCACCAAGTCTGCTCCGATTATCTGAGAGTTATGGAGCATGCAGTGCAAAAGTATAGGATAACGTTACCTGACCGCGAATTAGCATGTGCACCTGGAAGCAGCAATGAAGCAGGTGATTACTTCCAAGCTATGGCTTGCGCTGTTAACTATGCTTTTTCTAATAGACATGCAATCATGCATTGGGTCAGGCAAAGTTTTCAGCAAGTTTTCCATGAGCCGCCTGAAAAATTTGGTTTAAAACTCGTTTACGATGTAGCGCACAACATTGCCAAGATAGAAACTCACAAGATTGATGGTGGAGAAAAGAAAGTTTGGGTTCACCGTAAAGGAGCAACACGCGCTTTTCCAGCAGGGCACCCTGATGTTCCAGCTGATTTCCGTAGTGAAGGGCAACCAGTGCTTATTCCAGGCAGCATGGGCACAAGCTCATGGGTTCTGGTGGGTTCGAAGAAAGCTATGGATTTAACTTTTGGTTCAACCGCGCATGGCGCGGGCAGAATGATGAGCCGGTCAGCGGCAAAACGGCAGTATTGGGGTGGAGACGTAAAAGCGGCTTTGGAGAAGCGGGGCATTGTTGTTCGTGCGGCAAGCATTTCTGTTTTGGCTGAGGAAGCCGACGCAGCGTATAAGAATGTGGATGTGGTTGCCGACGTCAGCGACAAGATTGGAATTGCCACTAAAGTTGCAAGGCTTGTTCCACTCGCAGTAGTAAAAGGGTAAATTAACCATCCGTCTTTTTTCAGTTCTTTTTTGTAAAATCTTGCTTTTTGTAGGTTGATTTGGGAAATCGTATATCTAGAAGTTTAATAATGCACTATACCTTAAATCGATAAAAGCAGGAAAGCTCACTTGAGTAAAAATCAAATAAGGCTTCAGTACAGCGGATTTATTATTTTTACGTCTCAAGTAATAGGCATAATTACTGGGCTTGTGTATACGCTTTTGCTTACCAGAAACATGACCACAAGCCAATTTGGTATTTGGACAAACATTTTTGATTACACTGGGTACTTTTTGCTTTTCAGTGGCCTGTTACCTTTCTGGGCAACTCGGTTTATGGCAAGAGGTAAGGAGGGAACTGTTAAAACTGGCGCTTTAGCGCAATTGTTAATAGCTCTCATTTCAGTCGTTATTTATCTTCCTGCAATTGTTCTGATTTCAAGAGCAATTGGAACCGAAGTCTACTTGCTAATTTACTTGATTACAGGCTTGTATATTTTGAACACTTATATGATCGCAATTTTTGAAAGCGCTTTGACTTCTATGAAGCCCCAGGCACTTGGGTATGGTTTTTTGATTCAGGAAATAGTGAAAGTGATTGTTGCTTTAGTTTTGATCCTTGGTTTAAGGCAGATATTCCTCGGCGCAATATTAAGCCTAGTTCTTGCCGCCTTAGTTCAAATATTATATTACGTGCGACTTTTAGCCGACGAATTTAAGCAAAAAATAAACTGGAGCTACCTAAAAGAATGGCTTAAGGGTTCAACAGCACTTGCCTATAACGCTATTGGCGCGCAATTACTCGCGTTCGCCCTTATCTTGCTTTTCCTCTATGGTGGATCAACCGATAGAGCCTACTACCAAGCATCTTTAAGTTTTACGACAATAGTGGGCTATTCTTCTTCTTTGGCATTCGCGATGTATCCTAAACTGCTGGCTAAAACTTGCCCAGACGAACAAGTGGGAATATCGTTAAGAACAGTGTTAATGTTGGCGATTCCATTATCCACCATAACGATGGTTATGTCTACCTCGTTCTTAGCCGTCTTAAAGGTATCTTACAGTGTTGCTTGGTCAGTTCTCATTGCATTAACTATTTATACATTAGTGGGTGTGATAACTTCGTTTTACTCTTCACTCATTATGGGCAGAGAAGGGTTCGACGCCGAAGGAAAAATTTCACTTCGCAAACTTGTCGGAAGCAAAATCTTCATGGTTTTCAGTGTTGGATACATTCAGGCAGCAATTGCTTTACCCTTGGTGTATTACGTTCTGACGCATCTGCCGGTGGCTGGAACACCGCAAGCGGCAGTTGACGTTATAGCAATACTTACTGGCGTTCAGCTTTCAACCTTTATTGGACTATACTGGTTTTGGCGTCGTTCAATTCGGTTACCTGTTGCTTGGAAAAGCATAGCCAAATACGTTCTCGCTTCCATCTTTATGGGAGTTGTACTTTTCCTACTTCCCACGACATCAACATTGATTCTTACAATAGCTAAAGCCGTTGCGGGCTTTGCACTTTACGTGGGCTTATTGCTGACTATTGATGCGCAAGCGAGAGAGCTGATTAGATTAATATGGGAAGAAATCACGGGTACACTACGACAGTTAACACATAAAGGCAATAATTCGGGTGAAAACGGTTTTGCAATAAGTGAAAATTAATATGTCTAAAATGCGGAATATGTTTAAAGTGACTTTTAAGATCGCTTAGTAAAAGGTTGACGAATCGTTGAAAGATGAATGCGGGATCTGCGGAAGAGTTCTCCGAGTAGCTTACATGCGTAAGTGTCAACGTTGCAAGAAACTGTTTTGCCGGGACTGTATGGTGCCTGATGTTGCCACTGGCGATCCAAATGCAATGTTGTGTTTGCATTGTGCTAGGCGAGTGGTTTCGCCACGGTCAGCGTCTAAGTATGATGGGCTTGAGAGTCATTTGAAGTTTAGAGCTGCTTTCACTGGGTTGGTAAAGCTTTCCTTTGCGAGAATAGACGGTTTAATTGGCAGTAACCTTCCAATAAGCGCTTTCAGAGATGAAGCTTGGTGGAGTAACTCATCATCGAGCGCTCACGCTAAGGCTTGGTTGAATGCAGGCTGGGAAGTGCAGGAAGTAAACCTCAAAGAAGGCTATGTTACCTTCAAGAAAGTGCGTAATGTTCCATTCAAGAAGTCTGGACGGCGCAAACTTGAAATTACTAAGTCATTCACGCCTGTGCCCGTTCATGCGCCAAGGTCTAAGGTGCCGTCTAAGACCAAGGTTTCGAAGCTTTATGCTAGGATTAAGAATCTTGAAAGGCAGCGAGCCATGGCACGTAGGCAGATTAGAGGTTTTAAGGCTAGGGCGCGGCATTAGAAGAAGCTTTTTAGGTCCAAAGTAGCAACTAAATGTTCAAGTCTAAGTGGTGCCATGGTTGCTTAAACGAACTGTCAGTTTAGGAATCGATAAAGCGTATGCAGATTTGAAAGCTGTTCTCTTAGAGAAAGGCTGCAAGATAATCTCGGAAGAGCCGCCAAAGCAAATTTCGGTTAAGCAGGGCTCGCTATGGGGGATGTCGCCAAGAACAGCCAAGAAAACAATAGACATCAATTTTGCACCAGTTGATTCTGGAACACAAGTAACCTGCTCTTCCCGCTTGAGTTCAGACTGGAAAAACCTCACAATAGTCGGCTGCGCCTTAGCTGCTGTGTTGGTTGGTTTATGTCTGTGGATAACGTTTGATTTAAACGCATTTATGGTTACGCAGAAGCCTAGTTTCTGGAGTTGGCTGGCAACCGTTAATGGCAGCGTGGATTTCCAAGTAGGGCAAGCTTTTGTGAATCTAACAAAGGCTCTTGCCGTCTTCCTTTCAGTTATTATCCTTTTAGAAATTGTGATTGCCGTTTATGTGAAGGCTGGGATAGACAGGTTTGCAGAGGGAACCCTCAATTCACTGTTGAGCCGTGAACCAGCTGGGAACGCACTTAAAAAGTAGAATTTGCGGCTTAAGCTATTTTTTTACCGCATTTCTCGCAGTATAAAGCGAACGATTTGTTGCTTGAGCCACAATAGATGCAGAATTTGTTGATCTCTAAATTGGCATCTGCCACCTTGGGGCTGCTTGGTTCTGGAGAAACTGTTTGGTTAAGGGGTGATCTTTGCTTGGATTTGCTTGCTGTTTTAACGGTAATAGTTATCGAAATTACTATTGCAAGGATAATTAGTATGAATAAAATAGGTTCGCCAGAGATTAAATTAACTGAAATTGGTAGAACTGGTTGGATAGTTGGATTGGGTTCAGTTGATGAAGTTGCCTGTAAATTTGGAACATATTGTTCGCTCTCATCTATCGGGTAGACATTAACGGTTTGACCTGTGAATTGCTGGGGAAGCTCGCCAATTGTAAACCCGACCCCTGTGGTTTCGCAGTAATAGTAAGTTTGGTTATTGCAGGTACAACAGGTGCCTTGAAGGTTATTTCCCAGTACGCCAACCGCTAAATGGTCTGGAGGGTTAATGAAAACTGTACCGTAACCCATAATGAGCATTAATGTCGCAAAAAGTATGGAATGGGATTTGCAGTCTCCAACATCATCCACTAAAGTTTCAACGGGGAACCTTGGATAATCTTGATACCCTATGCTAGCATTGTCCATCTTGTAAGGTATGCTCTGTACGAAAGCTAAAACAAAATTTACTTCATCACATGAGCCGTATCCAAGCTGCGTTGCAGTTTCATTGAGTTTATCAGCTAAGGTTTGCATGTAATTATCCTGAGTTGTAGTGAAAAAACCAAAGTCTGCAAGTCCATACTGTATTCGGACTGAATCGGGAACTGCTATATAGGCATCATAAAGCGTCACTGGAATACTCAGGTTCCAATCCCAATGGTTCCCGCCGTAATCCCATGCAAACTCTGTGTTGTAATACTGGCTTTGATCGGGGCTTTGAGCAGCAACAGCTCCCAAAGGACGAATTATTGGTAAAGAAACAATAAACGCTAACGTAAAGATAATTAATAGTCTGACTGGTTTACGGCTAAGCAGCGGCCTGCTCATTCAAACATCTTCAGCGACGGTAACATGAATCAATCAACCGTTTAAAACTTCTCCCAAATCATAATTTAATGGTTAACTGTTGAACGGTTGGACCAAGTAGTTAAGCTGTAGGCAGCTATTGCCAAAAGGCAAACCAGCACTAACAATTTTAGAAATGAAAAAGCCTCCGAAAGCGAGAAAAATAGAATTGTTGCTGGAAGCGGAAAAAGAAGAAAATAAATAAAAGCTATTAGCCCCAGCCTGTTTCCAACGCTTTCTTTCTTGACGTATCCTTTTCCAAAGAATGCGCCTGCGAGTCTTCCAAAGCCGCTTGTGCAAGTTTTGCATTTGTAACAGCTGCTGCAACCGAGCCTACGCAGAATAAGGTAGATTACAACGGCTTCTAAAAGCAGGTATAACCAACCGTAAATCTGATTGTAAAACAGTATGCCGAAAAACGCTAGAAAAACCCATGCAAGAAGCCCCAGATTTCCTAAAACAAGAAGCGGGCGAGTGAATTCAAGTTTTTCTTCAGTCACCGTTTTGACTCCTTTTTCTATTTACGGATGGTTCCGCCTTATAGCTAATTTGTTTTGGTAAAGTTTTTGCTCAGGTAGGGCTAGTTGGGCAGAACAGGAACTCAAAAATAATGGTGTAAGTAGTGACAAAAGCCTATTTTTGCTTGATTACGCCGTAGCTTTGCTTTTTCCACAAATCCCTAAACTTATTATAGTAATCTATAGGTTGAAAAACAGGAGCATACGTCAATTGCCATTCAAGACCACATTTGCAAACGGCGTAAACTTCTTTCTTGTTTACATTCGCCAAAATCTGCAACAATTCCTTCCGGCATTTTGGGCAATAATACGGTCCATTCACCATTTGCTTCGCGTCTTTAGTTAATATTTTAATACGGCTGTTAGGAACCTTACGCGCTTCCTTTCCCAAACCCATCTTCTGATTCAATCCAATAGTTTATCCAAACATGGACTAAGATATACCATTCCATCTTACAATCATGATTTTAACGATAGATTCACCATTTTCTTAGCCTTCTCAAAATAGCAGGCGTTGAAAACAACTCGTGTGCTTTAACCAAATTATCCTTAACCCAGATAAATTTAAATTACGCTGAAGGATATGGACTTATCTTGCGCGGTCGTCGTCTAGTCTGGTTTAGGACATTAGCCTTCCAAGCTAATGATCCCGGGTTCAAATCCCGGCGACCGCACCAACTCCTCTTGTGCAGTTTGCCGCTTACTCGTATATCCATTTAGTTTTAACACCTAATGTCTTAAAGTGCAAGTCATCTGTAATCACGTATTCTGCTGCTCCGTTTTTTACAAAGGAAGCGATTAAGGCGTCGGCAATGGGCACGTTTCGGTGTGCAAGAAGCAGGCTTCCTGCAGTTAGTGCGTCTTTTTCATCTATGGGTATTATTCTTAATCCCTTCTCTTTGAGTAGCCTTATCCTTGTCCTAGCTGCATCTTCACCAATTCTTGCTCCGGCATATTTAATGAATTCAGTTATAACAATGGAGGGCGCAAGTAGCTGCCTTGCGGTTTCTTTTTCAACAAAATCCTCTGCCTTTGCCGCAAGATCCTCGTTTGGCGGAAACTCTAGGGTAAGCAGAAGACGTGTATCAGCTACGCTTGTCAACGCCAGTTTCTCCGGCCTTCATCAAGTTCACGGATAATTTTTTTATACTCTTCTTCACCCACAACTTTGCCTGCCTTCAATCGAGGGGTAGGTTTGAGTACAATTGTGCCTTCTTCTTCTTTAATTTCCAGAAGGGCTCCCTCCTCTATGCCAAGCTTTGACCTGAACTCCAGTGGAATAGTAACCTGCCCTTTCCGTTTGACTCGAATGTGAGACGACTTATTCATAGTCGTACTTAGATGCAGTCATACTAAAAAGCATTTCCAGTAACTATCAAGATGTCTTTTGTGATAAAGCAGACCAGCGAAAATTGGCTAGTGGTAACTCCTGCTTGAATCTTGGCGACCGCACCAATTTTTGCTTTGAATATGTTTTAGTGTTTTTAAAAGATATGCGGGAGGTGGAGTAGACGCTTTTTAGGTATGAAAATTAGGATTAAAAAGAGGGTAGGGTAGGCGCACTATTGCTTGAAAATTACATCAATAGTGTAGATATGGTCTGCTTTTTGTTTGGTAGTTTAAGTAGCATAAAGAGGGTTAACTGGAGAGAGCTTGGGTTGAATGGTTAATTTGAATGGTAAATGTTATAAAACGGCTATGTGATTGAATGGTTCGGTGGCTTGTTTGGCGAGGGGAATTGTGGTAACTTCCGTCTGCTTGGCTGTAGCTTGGGTTTTAATAGTAAGTTACCAAATTTTTACTAAAACAGCCCTAACCACAATAATCTCTTTTTTCCAAGTTTCTGCTCCGCTTATCGCTTCATGGTTAAATTCTAACATTGCCGTGGGCATCTTTCTTTTTTCCTTTGCTTGGATGTTTGTTTTATCCTCTGTCATCACAAACTTCATTGTTGGAAGAGACAAAAGGATTTTCATACAATTCTTAGTCAGTTTAGGATTAACCGCGATAAGTTCCGTCCTCTTAGGGGTAGTGAAAAACTTTGGTCTAAACTTATCAGACCCGAACCTCCCGCACGCATATTCTCAACTGTTTGGTAACGCGTTTTTTGCGTTTTTCTATCTTTCTTTGCCCTTTATTTTCATGTTAGCTATAGATTTTCACCGCTCAAGAAGAGAGTGAAAGCGAAAAGGTGAAAAGGCACAAAGCACTGTCTAATTTTCATTGGTGACTTTGAAATGAGCGACGTAGATATGGCAACAATTCAACTTAAAGGTGCAAAACAGACTTTCATCTTGAGCGGTGAGAAGAATTTCAAGACTGGAAGCAGAGGCTATCATGCTCAAGGAAAAATGCAGGTTGGCGACAAAAACTATCAGGTAAATATTTTATGCGTTGAAATCGGTTCGAAGCCGAAAGAGAAAGAAGAGAAGAAAAAATAGCCATTCTTTAATTTTTTTCTTTTATCCATTAGTTCCGAAAGTGTCTGGCACCTGCTTGGGTATAACGCTTTTACTTGCTAAGCATAGTTGCAAGCCAGCTTAAGGCTGCTTGAAAGCCTTCAACGACGCCTAAGAGCGTTTTACCTGCAGAAGCCTGAGCAATCCACGCCAAGAAACCACTCAAACTTTACCGCCAGCCCAACTGTACCGTCAAAATGTACCGTCAAAACGTATATAACTACACCTACCTGGTAGGCAGTAGAGCACACAAACCTAACCCACTTACGGATTCACTGATTATCTGGATTATGATATAATTGATGCTTTAATTACGGTGACTAAGTTCACTGGCTGACTATCTTCGCCTGTATAAGGATTTGTGGTCACTGAGCATTAGCTATTGCTTCAACAACGCTTTGTCCTGAGATAACGGTTCCGAAAACTTTGTAGGCAGAATCAAATTTCCTGCCAGAGCTATCTACAATGTTGTTACCGTTGTCTACTAGATTTATGAAGAATTGGCTTGTTGCAGAGTTAGGTTCGCTGGTTTTGGCCATCGCAATTGTATAGGGTAAATTGCAGTTGTTGTTTCCTATCTCGTCAAGTAATAGTCTCATTGCTGGCGCCGGGCATGCAACCGTTTCGCCGTCAAAGAAATGGCAGATTAAAAATAAATGTACCTTATGATATTATGTGCTTAAGGGTAAGAGTTATGACGGATGTTGTTTTCACTTTCGAGGTTCATCAGCCGCACAGGCTAAGGCGAAGCTTGTTTTGGGAAGGCAAAGTTTTCAGGCGCTTGAAGAAAGAAGAACTGTTCAATTACTATTTTGATAATGAGGTTGACAGGGAAATTTTCAAGCGTGCTGCGCGCAAATGCTATTTTCCTTCAAACCAGATACTGCTCGACTCAATAGATAAGCACAAGCATGAGCGCAAGCAGGTTAAAGTCTCATTCAGTATTTCAGGAGTGTTCCTTGAGCAATGTGAAATGTTTGACCAAGACCTCCTAGAAACTTTCAAGCAACTTGCCGCCACTGGGCGCGTGGAATTTTTAAACCAAACCTACTATCACTCAATTTCCAGCCTTTATCCTGACAAAGAAGAGTTCATTGAGCAGGCAAAAATGCACAGGCAAACCGTAAAAGACTTACTAGGCTATACACCGAACATTTTTGAGAACACCGAACTTCTCTACAACAACACCATAGCTAAAACGGTTGAATCCATAGGCTACAAGGGCATCTACACTGAAGGCGTCGAGAAAATCCTTGGCGAAAAATCCCCAAACTACATTTACACTCCGAAAGGCGCTAAAAAAATTCGCGTATTACTCCGCAACTATAAACTAACAGACGACATCGGCTTTCGGTTTTCAGCAAGGTGGTGGCCCGAATGGCCTCTAACAGCGGATAAATATGCAGGTTGGTTAGCAGGCACACCAGGTGAATGCATCAATGTTTTCCCTGATTACGAAACCTTCGGCGAACACCATTGGCCAGAAACAGGCATCCACAGCTTCCTTCAGCACCTTCCCGAAGAGATATTGAAGTTTGAGCATTTGCAGATGGCTACGCCTTCCGAAGTGGTAGATAGACATAGGTCAGCAGGCGAAATTGATGTGCCGGAAGCAGGAGGCACCGTTTCCTGGGCAGATATCCAAAGGGACCAAACTGGGTGGCTTGGCAACGTTATGCAATGGGCATACTATACTACATTGCGGCGATTGGAGCCATTCATAAAAGAGGCAGACGACAGCGAATTTCTCAAACTGTGGCGTGACTTCCAAATAAGCGACCACTTATACTACATGTTCACTGCAGGCGGTGGACCAGGAGAAGTACACTCTTACTTCAGCCCATTCGAATCGCCCATGGATGCTTTCGTGGCAGCGCAAACGTTGCTAAACGATTTTGAAGCTAGGCTTAGGATGGCGATTTTAACGGCGAATGAACCTTTCCTGTTCTACACGGGCGTTGGAAGGGAATATTACACGGGAACCATGGCTTGGAGCTTGAAAGGATTCATTAAAGCACTCAAAGAAGTTAACGCCAAAGCCATAGAGTTCCACGTTTGCAATGGAGACTTTGAAAGCTGGGCACAAAACTCGCTTAGAGACCAAAAATTAGCATCCAAACTCAAAGAAATAAGGAATTCAAAAGAAAACGGGGAAAAATTAAGAGAAACAATAGTTAATTTTGCAAAAAAACGCTATACTGCCCTAATTAAGCAAATGCAGGATGCAACCCAGCTTTTCTAAAACCATCGTCGCATGCGTTTATAAGAAATGCCGTCTTATTTATTGACGGTAGGGTGCTATTAAAAATGAGAGAAGAACTTCCATTTCCAGACAAAGTTTTGCAAACACTGCATAACTTATGCGCTACAGCCGCTGATTTGGCAAGAAGAGGCGACGACGTAGCTAGTCTTATGCAGAAAGACCCAACCGAGATTGAGAGCATTTTGGATAGGTACAAGTCAGAAGGCTTCGCTGAAAGCTTCGTTGATAATGAAGGAAAAAAATGGTACTATCTTACTGGAAGAGGAATAATTAAGGTCTGCTCGCTTTTCACGTAGTGGAACCATGCGAATCATTATTTTTTCATGGGAGTATCCACCAAGAGTGGTAGGCAAATTCTCAGAATACGTAAAAGCCTTATCCACTCAACTCGCCGCTAATAACGTGGAAGTCAACGTTGTAACTTATGACGATTCTATAACTGGTTCAGCCCAAGAACCGACAGGAGTACAAACCGTTCGGGTATCAAACCCTGTTCGAACCCATATTGGAGTTTTAACGTGGGTTTTAACGCTAAACCAAGAAGTTGAAAGAGCAGCAGCCAACATTTACTATCAAGCTAACAAGCAAATAAACCTCTTAGATGTTTATGACTGGCATTTTATTCCAGCAGCAGTCACTTTAAAAAATGGGCTTGGCATACCTTTTGTTTATTCTGTTGAAAGTTTGGAGGATCATCGGTCTCAAGCTGTGAATACGCCGTATAACATGGCGATTAAAAGTATCGAGTGGCTGGGTTTTTATGAGGCAGAAAAAATCAGCGTTAAATCAGAGTGGATGCGTGACGAGGTCATTAGAATTTACAAGGTGCCCAAAGAAAAAATAGTAGTTATCTCCACAACCTCAAATTCTTGGATAAAAGAAATCCTCAAACTATACAATAACGTGGCTGGAGGCTTAAAGGGTAAATGAAAGACGATTTAGCTGTTATGATGCTCAGCTGGGAGTTCCCGCCTAGAGTAATCGGAGGAATTTCACCGCACGTTTACTTTTTATCAAAAAGTTTAGCAAAGCAAGGTGTAAAGGTTTATGTGGTAACCTGCGATTTTCCAGATGCACCCTCACATGAAGTAATTGATGACGTAGAAGTTTACCGCATTGACTCTTACAAGAATCCAGCGCCGGATTTCGCCACATGGGTTTACCTAATGAACTTGAACATGCAAAAGGAAACAGCTGCATTAACAAGAAAAATCGGAGACAAAATAGATGTTTTTCACGCTCATGACTGGCTTGTGGCAAACGCCGGAATAGGACTTAAACATGTTTTCCGAAAGCCCCTTTTAGTAACCATGCATTCAACTGAAATAGGTAGAAGAGATGGATTACATACTAGCACTGAAAAAATGATTCATGAAACTGAAGCATGGATCACATACGAAGCCTGGAGAGTAATCTGTTGCAGTGAATACATGATTTCACACGTTAAATGGGCTTTCGGGCTTCCAAGCAATAAGTTAGTTATGGTTCCTAATGGCGTAAACACGCTTTGTTATAACGATATTGACGGCGATTTAAAGGATTTCCGAAGCAAGTTTGCTTTGCCTGAAGAAAAAATAGTGCTCTTTGTAGGACGCTTAGTTTATGAAAAAGGCATCCACGTATTAGTTAACGCTGCTCCCAAAATTTTGGAGAAAGTTGACGCTAAATTCATAATTGTAGGTAGCGGCTACATGAAAGAGCAACTGTTAAACATTGTCCGCAGCATGGGACTTGAGCATAAAGTGCTTTTTGAAGGCTTTCTCGATGAACAAACTTTGCTTAAACTTCAGAAATGCGCTGACGTGTCCGTTGTGCCGTCGCTTTTTGAACCGTTCGGAATCGTCGCATTGGAAGCTATGGCAGCGAAAAGCCCAGTGGTTGCATCTGACACTGGCGGTTTATCCGAAATCATCGAGCATGACGTGACAGGGGTTAAAGTTTACCCAAATAACCCTGATTCCTTAGCGTGGGGAATAACAAAGGTTTTGCTTGATGACAATTACCGAACACGCATCAGAGAAAACGCCTACAAGAGAGTCCTAGAAAAATACAATTGGGAAAAAATCGCTCAGCAAACCAAGCTTATATACGAGGGCGTTTTAGGTGAGTATTCAAAGAGTTTTTGGGCTTAATTGCCCTATAAGCAAGGCTGTACCTCTCTTTCACTATGCAATCAAAAAACTTGACATCAACGCTATTTTCCAATCACTCGCACATTTTCAACTTGAATCCACGGAGAAATCAACTGGCCCATCTGCCGCTCATTACTACCGACCAAACTCACGTTTTTCAGCACCTCAAAAATGTTGCCTGCCAACATTACGCCTCGGCTGCAGTGGACTATTTCGCCTTTCCTTATTTTCCAAGCTGGGGTTGCAACGACTGAGAATTCGCCGCTGACAGGATTGCTGCTGTGAGCGCCTTGTAGGTAATAGATTATTAAGCCGTCATCCACTTCGCTTAGCATTTCGTCGGATGTTTTGTTTCCTGGCATAACGTGGAAGTTTGTGGTGTCGATACTGGGTGTTGACAGGTAACCTGCTCTGGCAGCGTTCCCACTGCTCTCTTTTCCATCTTTTTTTGCCGAATAGTTATCATACAGGAAATTTTGCAAAACGCCTTTTTCTATGACCGCTGTCTTCTGATGAGGCACTCCTTCGCCGTCAAAAGCCATCGTGCGGAGACCGCCGGGGAATAAGCCGTCGTCGTAAATTGTAAGGTTTTCCGAAGCGACTTTTTCTCCGATTTTTCCTTTAAACGGAGATTGATTTCTCTGGACACTATCGGCTCTAACCGCGTTAACTAGCGTGTAAGCGAAGAGGTCCTGCAATGCAAACTGCGTCATTATAAGCTTAGTGGATTTGGTTTCAACTGACTTAGTTTTTAACGCTGAAACCGCCAGTTTCGCTGCTTCTTTTCCAACCCAAACTGGATCAATATCATAGTTTCTTGAAGCGTTAAATTCAAAACAAACCGGCGTGACTGCACTGCCTTCCTTAGCCAACGTCGCTAAACTGCATTCAATTACCGTTCCCTTATCAAAACCTGAGATTCCGTTCGAGTTAGCGATGGCGTTAGAGATGTAAGCGCTGCCTATTCCACCCTCAATCGGGAAAACGCGTTTATCAACTTGCCCAGCAGAGTCCAACATGGTTGAAGCTAGATTAACTAGCTCCTCTGACCCAAGCTCAACAACTTTATCATCAAAAGTTTTTTCCAATGAAGCGTAAGGTTTCTTTTGCGGAAGTCCCTTCCAGTCTGCGTCAGGTTTGCTTGCTTTTGCAGCATTTAAAGCCCTAAGAATCACGCTTTCAACTGCTTTTTGGTCATCAATGATGTTTGTGTAAGCAAAACCTACTGCTTTGTTTGTGGCCACGCGGATGCCTACGCCTCGGTCAATTATCCTGTTGGTTTTGCTGATTTGTCCCAGTTCAATGCCGATGTTTGTTGCTTGCCCCTCGTAAACGTACGCTTCAGCTTCAGAGGCTCCACTTTTCAAGGCTTCATTTACCGCGTTTTCCGCTAAACTTACCATTGTATCTTTTTTAAGCACTGCCACCAACAACCACCTCTTTAACTCTAATGTGCGGTCCACCATCGCAAATGAAGGCTGTTTGGCCTTTCCCGCACCTTCCCGGGTCTAACATGAAATCTTTTCCCACAGCATCAATCTTATGCAAGGTTTCAAGCGTATTGCCGCTTATTGACGCATCGCGTACTGGTGCACCTATTTCTCCGTTGACTATTTCGTAGCCTTCTTGGATGCCAACTTGGAAGGTGCCGTCAAGGTTAGCTTGCCCACCCCTAAAACTCTTAAAGTAGTATCCTTGCTTTACTTTTTCGATTAATTCTTCAAAAGAACGGTCTCTTGGCGCCATGTAAGTGCAACGCATACGGATGATTGGTTCCACACGGAAATCTTCAGCCCTCGCATTACCCGTCGGTTCAGCATTGAATTTTTGCGCTGTTTCCCGGTTATGCATCAAACCAGCGACTACTCCGTCTTTTATGAGAAGCGTTTTCTGGGTTGGAACTCCTTCATCGTCATACTTGAAAGCGCCAAAAGCTCCCTCGATTGTGCCATCATCATAAAACGTTACCAAGTCTGAACCGATTTTTTTGTCCATGTTACTTGCTAAAACACCGCCCGAAAGAGCCAAGTCAGCTTCAGCTAAATGCCCAAACGCTTCATGAACAAAAACGCCCACAACGTTTGGACCTAAAACAACTGGGAATGTTCCGCCTTTAAGCGATTTAGCACTTAACTGTTCAATCGCGCGTTTCGCAACTTTTCCGCCCAACTCGTCGGGAGCTTGCTCGTCGAATACTTCGTAGCCTGCTGTAGAGCCTATTTCTTCACGACTAAAAGTGAAAACACCCTCGTTTAAGGCTGAAGCAGTTATTCTTGCCCAAACATACATTTTATCCTGCTCTATGCTTGTGCCATCGCTGTTCACAAAATAGCTAGTTCCTGTCAAATCAAAGTAATCTATAGTGCAACTTTTCACTCGCTTATCAAAGCCCAAACTTGCCTTGTTTACAGCCAAAGCAGTTTTAATTTTATCCTCCATCAAAATATCTGCCGGGTTCTTTTTCGGTTTTGCCTCGACGCGGTCATTAACCACTTTAGCTTCGGCAAGCTTAATCGGCGTTTTCAACCGTGAACTAGCCATTTTAGCCATCCTACAAGCATCAGAAACAGCGCTCTCCAAAATTTCGCCGTCAAATGAGCCGACAGAAGCGAAGCCCCACGCGCCATTCACAAGCACACGCAAGGCAACGCCATTTTCAATGCCCTGTTTCGCTGCTTCAACGCGCTCCTCTTTGAGGGTGAGCATTGTTTTGAACAGTTTTTGTGCTCGGGCTTCAGCGTACTGGGCTCCATATTTTTGGGTGGCTGTGTTGTTGATTTTGGTTAGAAGGTCTTTCAAGAGTAATCTATCCTTTGTATAGCTAAACGTTTTAACTAGAATTATTTGAGGGAATTAAATCATTTCGTTTTCGTAATGGCTGGATAACGCTTACTTGGAATTTTCCATTACCAGAAATCGGCAATATTTAACTGCTTAACGGTTCCATGTGCGATCTTAGGTTTAACTGCTGGAGCATCAACGCCTAAAACAAGCTGCCCGTAAACTCCATCGTATCCTGGTGTAACCTTAGCTGTGCCATTTCTAACTTTAACGACGGCTTCGGCAATCGGCGCATCCACCACTTTAACCAGAGCTTCCATTGGCGTGTCAATCAGCACAGAGTACTCATCCCCAAATTTCTCAACAAGCAAATTATAGTTTTTCCAAACCGCCTGTGTCGAAGGCGAATCAGTGCCCAGCACTGCCGCGATTATTTCGGAGAGTGGAAGCAACCGCAAAAACCCCGGTGCACCTTCACGTTTGAAGTTTATGGGTCTGTCTGCAAGTTCTTCAACGCGTTGCTCTACGCCTTTGGTTAGTCTTCTGCGGCAAACTGGGCAAACATTGTTGAATTTCATGGCTTCTTGCGGGGATAAGGACACTTTGCAGTTTCGGTGGCCAGTCCAATGATATTTCCCGTAAGCAGGGTCAACCTCAATGGTAAACTTGAACTGTGCAGGGTCATTGCTTATTATGGCACCTGTAACTTGCTGGTAGCTGAATTTTTCTAGCTCAAAAACGTTGGCTTCCCTGCCGATGCGCCATGGCCAAAAACTGTGGCAGTCGCTATTCGAAACCAAAGCGAACTTGTCCAGGTTGCTGAGGCGCCAGTTCATAGGTGGGTCGCTGCTTAAACCCGTTTCCAAGGCGTGAATATGTTTTGTCATATCCTGATAGCAATCTTCGATGGTGTCGAAGCCGCTGAAGGCGCCGAAAATGCTAAACCATGGTGTCCAAGCGTGTGCTGGGAAAATCATGTTTTCGCTTGAGACAGCCATTACTTGTTCAACGAGCTGTGGAGCGGTCATGTTTAGGATCGGTCTGCCGTCTGAGGCTAAATCGCCAAAGTGTTTAAGCGCCTCATTAATTTGGACAGCTGTCTCCTTGCTCGGAGTTAGAATGACGTGGTGTACTTTCTTGGATTCGCCCTTATAATCGAAGATAGTGCACACTTCGGTTGTAAGCATAAAACGAACCGGAGAATCCACATTCTTGGTTAACTTGAAGAGGCCTGTATCCGCTTCGGGCGTTAGGGTTTCATTGATTTCTTTGAGCCACTGCGGATGCGTAAAGTCGCCTGTTCCTACAAGGTTTAACCCTTTAATTTTTGAGTAGCGAGCGATTTCGGGAATGCTCATTTGCTCGCTTGTTGCCCGACTGTAACGGCCATGAATGTGCAGGTCAGCTATGACTTTCAAAGCTTAGCGCCTAATCCCTAACGTGGTCTCTAACCATTTTAAGGCTTCGCAAAATCAGCGCTAAAAACATTAAATTCGCATATAGCGTTTATTTAGCTCTTGTTTTTTCTTTTTTAGTGCTTTTTTTCTACATTAAAAAACAGACTTTTCTATGTTGAAAAGCACCGTTCTGCATGCAAAGTGCGCGGTCTTCGCTCTATGTTGAACTATGTTGAATCATATTTGGGGCATATTAGGTGCATCTAGTAGACCGGGGGTAGGCTGTTGCGCACACACAAATACCCTAAAGACAAAAGCCAAGAGCTAAATACATACCGTTAATCAAATTTTACTATGGCTTCATTTTAGTCTATTAGTCCATGTTACCAGCGCTTCAAGGAGTTGCCTGATGAGCGTTCGTGTTTGTTCGTTAGTTAACCTTCCATTGGCATCCACGTTTTCAGCGGCAGAGGCCAGCATGACTTCAGGCTGGTTAACTGGGTGCATGTTAAGAAAAACAAAAGATTGGCGTAGGTGGTATTGTGCTCTGGCTCCGCCAAGCTTTCCGATTGATGCGCTCATGATTGCGACGGGTTTGCCTTCAAACGGATTTCCTTGTTTAGGCCTCGAAGCCCAATCAATCGCGTTCTTTAAAACTCCTGGAATTGAATAGTTATATTCTGGAGTGGCAATCAAAAGCGCGTCTGCAGTTCTGATTTTTTCTTTGAACTCAGTTACCTTTTCTGGTAGGGTATTTTCAAGGTCTTGATTGTAGGGTGGAATCCCTTCTAAATCGAAAACTTCCATTGCTACATTTTCAGGTGCAAGCTCCACAGCCGCACGGACTAAGGCTTTGTTGTATGAGCCTTTTCTTAGGCTTCCAGCGAAGGCGAGAATTTTGATTTGTTTTTCCATATAAATCACCAGTTTCTACGCAAAGGATAGCTAAAAATAAGCAATAAAGCTGATTTAAAGCTAGCCGTTACCTCAGTAGATTCGCAAGTGGGTTAGCTTTAATGTGTGTGCGCACAGGTACCTACCGGGAGGGTAAACGTCAATACGTTTTGTAGATACATTTTTGCCTGTGTTCGGTGTCTTAATTTTGAAAAGCTTACGGTAGCAAATATAAATAGAACACGCGATTTTCTCTTTAAAACCGAGATTTATTACCATATTCTTTTAAAGTTGCATAAAGTTAGGTTAGTTTATGCATGAATGGGCTTTAGCTGAAGCAATCCTCGCGTCGGCGAAGGAGATTGCTGAGAAGGAAAAGTTGAAGGAAATTACGGAAGTCACCATCAAGGTGGGGGAGCTTCAGCAAGTTGAGCCTGATATTCTGCGCTTTGCCCTCTCGCAAATGAAAACAGAAATTTTTAAGAACGCTAAATTTCACATTTTGAAAGCTAAGTCAACGCTTAAGTGCAGGGTTTGTGGAACCTCTTGGCAGTTTAATATTAAAAAAATTGATAAAAACACTGCTGAAGCTATCCATTTTGTTCCTGAGGTAGCGCACACTTATATTAAGTGCCCTAAATGTGGCAGTCCTGACTTTGAAATCGTCAGTGGGCGTGGGGTTTGGCTTGAGAACATAAAAGGAGCCAGATAATCGTGGTTGACCCCAGAACAAGCATAATTAACGAGCGTTTAAAGCGAATAAGCAGAATTATCGCCGTTTCAAGCGGCAAAGGCGGGGTTGGAAAAAGCATGGTTGCAACCACGCTCGCATTAACCCTTGCGCATAATGGTTGCAAAGTCGGTTTATTCGACTTAGACTTCACCAGCCCATCAACCCACATAATCCTCGGCGCCCAAAACACTCAGCCGAAAGAGGAAAAAGGCTTAATTCCGCCAATAGTTCACGGCTTAGAATACATGTCGCTTGTTTACTTTGTCGGCGACAACCCAGCGCCACTGCGCGGAGCGGACGTTTCAAACGCTTTGATTGAGCTTTTATCAGTTACGCAGTGGGGGACGCTTGATTTTCTAGTAATTGACATGCCGCCAGGCATCGGCGACGCAGTTCTTGATTTGGTAAGGCTGATTAAACGAATAGAATTTCTAATCGTTACAACGCCTTCACTTTTGGCTTTTGAAACCGTAAAAAAACAAGTAATTCTTCTATGCGAGTTAAAAATGCCAATTATCGGCGTCATCGAAAACATGAAAATGGAAAAGGCAAAAGGCATCGCAGAGGAAACAGGAAAGTTAGGGTTAAAGTTTCTGGGAGAAATTCCCTTTGACCTACAGGTTGAAGCCGCTATCGGTAACGTAGAGAAGTTGCTTAACACCGCTGTTGGCAAAAAAATCCAACAAGTAGCCGACAACAACATCTTAGCGAAAAAGAGAGAACCCTAAAAATGGCATGCGTTAAAGCAATAATGTTTGATTACGTTGGCACACTGGTCAACTGCAAAAACTACATGATGGAAGCCTCAAGAGAAAAACTGTACACAGCACTGGTAAATGAAGGCTTTGATGTTGCCAAAGACAGGTTTTTGGAAGCTTACATTTTGGCGCACGAGAAATACCGCAAGATACGCTATGAACAGCTAAGAGAAGTGACGAACGCTGTTTGGGTGGCAGAAGCACTCTGCAACCTCGGTTTTAAGGTGACGGCGGGTGATTACCGAATTAAAGCTGCTTTGAACGTTTTCTTCAAAGACTACATAGACACGCTTGAGCTACGGGCAGGCGCAAAAAAACTAATCAAACAAGCCGCAGAACAATGTAAAGTAGCTTTAATCTCAAACTTCACCCATGCACCAGTCATCTACTCAAGCCTAAGAAAAACAGGAATAAACACGTTCTTTAACGTAGTTGTGGTTTCAGAAGAAAACGGCTGGCGGAAACCAAGCAGCCACATATTCCAAGACGCCCTAAAAAGGTTGCAAATCCAAGCGAACCAAGCAGTTTACATTGGCGACAGCCCAATCGAAGACATTAAAGGCGCTAAACAAGCAGGCCTAAAAACAGTATTTGTCCCCTCACAATTTAACACTTTAAAAGACCTGTTTGATAGTCAGCAAAAACCAGACTTCATTGCAAAAGATCTCCAGTCAATCAGCGAAAATCTTACCGAAATTATTTCAATAAGCAAATAAAGCAATAAAAAATAAAGAAAAATAAAGTTAGATTTTCTTAGTCTTAGTAGCTGTTTCTAGAGCTGCAACGCCTGGCAGTTTTTTGCCCATTAAGAATTCGATTAGTGCTCCGCCTGCTGTGCTTATGTAGCCGATTTTTTTGCTTAAGCCGTATTCTTGTATGGCCGCGATGGTGTTTCCGCCGCCTGCTAGGCTGAAGGCTTTGCTGTTTGCGATGGCTTCGAAGACTTTTTTGGTGCCATAGTTGAATTCTTTGTTTTCGTAAACTCCCATTGGTCCGCTGACAACGATGGATTTAGCGTTCGAGATGATTTTTGAATAGTTCTCGACGGTTTTTGCGCCTATGTCAAAGATTGAGTACTCAGTTGGCAGTTTGCTTACGGGGATTTCTTTGCGTTTACCATTCACGTCTAAAGCAACATCAACTGGTACGACAACCTTATCGCCGTACTGCTCCATTAACGCTTTAATTCCTGGAATTAAGCCTGTTAACTCTTTTTTTGCGAGAAAATCCATTGTCTTCTTGCCCAAATCAACGCCTTTTGCCGCAAGGAACAATTGAGAGGTTACGCCGCCTACAAGTACGTAATCTGCTATGCCGTTGCCGAGAACGTACTTGCTGATTTCAAGGCTGTCATCGGCTTTTGCTCCACCCATAACGTAAACCGACGGCTTCTCAGGCTTTTCCAATGCTTTGCTTAAACTTTTCAGTTCTCGCTCCATAATGCGCCCGGCAGCACTTGGCAACACTGCAGTGAAGCCAACCATTGAAACGTGCGCACGGTGTGCAGCGGCAAAAGCATCGTTAACGAACAAATCCGCGAGTGGTGCGAGGTTTTGGACGAGTTCAGTTTTGCTTTGTTGTTCTGGTGTGCCGTTTTTGGTTTCTCCATCCCAGGAGCGTACGTTTTCAAGAACTAGGATTTCTCCGGCTTGCAGGTTTTTGATGGCGTTTTTTGCTTTTTCGCCGAAGACGTCGTCGACGTATTTTACTGGACATTTAAGGATTTTCTGCAGTATTTCCGCGTGTTGTTTTAGTGGTGTGTAGTCTGGGTCTCCTTTGCGTCCTTGATGTGCTAGGACAACGGTTTTGGCGCCTTTTTCAGCGAGCTCTTTAAGTGTTGTTTCAGCGTATGGTCTTATGCGCACGTCGCTTGTGACTTTCTTGGTTTGAGGGTCGATTTCTGAGTTAAAGTCAACTCTGACTAGGACTACTTTGTTCTTTACGTCAAAATCATCTAGGGTTTTGTATTTAGCCATGCTTTTCACTTCTTTTAGGTTATTTTTTATTATTTTTCAGTTAGAAAAGAAAAAGATAGGAAGGATTTAAGCTTGTTTGCTTGCTTAAAAGCCTGCTTTTTCGCCGATCATTTCGATGAATTCAACCATGCGGTTGCTAAAGCCCCATTCGTTATCGTACCATGCGAAGACTTTAACGAAGTTGCTCTTTTCGCCTAAAACCATGGTTAATTGTGCATCTAGGACTGCTGAGTAAGTGCTGTGTAGTACGTCGGTTGAAACGATTGGGTCTTCAGTGTACTGTAAGATGCCTTTAAGTGGGCCTGCTGCGGCTTTCTTCATGGCTGCGTTAATTTCGTCTTTGGTGACTTCTTTGCCTAATATAGCGGTTAAGTCAACAATGGATACGTCTGCTGTAGGCACACGCAGGGAATAGCCATTCATTTTTCCAGCGCAACTTGGCAAAACTAAGCCGATTGCTTTTGCTGCACCAGTGCTTGTTGGGATGATGTTGATTGCTGCTGCTCTTGCTCTGCGTGGGTCTTTGTGGACAAGGTCTTGGACTTTTTGGTCGTTTGTGTAGCTGTGGCATGTTGTCATTAAGCCTTTTTCTAAGCCAAAGTTGTCGACTAATACCTTGCTGATTGGTGCTAGACAGTTTGTTGTGCATGAAGCGTTGCTTAAGATATTGTGTTTTTCGGGGTCATACGACTTATCATTTACGCCTAACACAAAGGTTGCATCTGGGTCTTCTGCTGGCGCGCTGATGAGAACCTTCTTTGCTCCTGCTTGAAAATGTTTACTTGCACCTTCACGGTTGGTAAACAAGCCAGTGGATTCTACTGCTAAGTAAACTCCAAGGTCTTTCCATGGCAGTGCTGCTGGGTCTTTTACGCTGAGACATTTGAGGGTTTTTCCGTTGACGACCATGTCGTTGCCGTTGACTTCGACTGTGCCGGGGAAGCGCCCGTGGATTGAGTCATATTTGAGAAGATGAGCATTTGTTTTGGCGTCTGCGAGATCGTTGATTGCTACGAAATCAATTTTTGCGTTGCGTTCGAGTGCTGCGCGGTAAAGAAGCCTTCCGATTCTTCCGAATCCGTTAATTCCTACTTTTATAGCCATTAACTATCACCTATTTTTTGTGAGTCACTTGTACAGACTCTAACTTAATTAATTTTCCGACAAAAATACAAGCAAACCAATAAACAAGCAGCAAATCTAGCGCTTGAAAAAAGTTATAGCATTATTGTCTTAAAGCAATTAATGTTGCATAGCTTTAGCATCAATTGCTTGAATTGCCCACGATCTTTTGGTTTCCAAGCTTAAACGTTTAGTAAATTCCGCCTTCTCTAAAGTAATAGTTCTCTTCTTTTTTGGGACCAAAGCTTCTTACGCCTTCACGTTTAAGCTGACACCGCAGTTCTTCAGCATACTCTTTGGTTATTTCACCTTTCTTCTGCAGGTAAGCAATTATTTCTTCCGCTTGCGCTTCTGTGTCACATCGGCGGATAAAATCTACGGCGGAAGGATTAAAATGACGCAGCTTATCAGGCGTCTCAGTGCAGGAGGCAAACTCCTCTTCCTCGCACTCTTCACACTCGACAGCGTCCTCGGCTTCTTGTGGGTTTTTTCGTACGGCGTTAATTGGTACCTTGGCGTCTCCTGTTTCAAGTTCCTTGTAGAGGTGTGGAAACATTTTCTTGAGCGATTTTTTATCCGTTGCCATTTTTCATCAGTTATTCAAAAATAAATATCAAATATGTTCTTTATGTGCTTTTTTGATGGAAAACAAGATTCAGCGAGAATTATAATGGAAGGAATCGTTGGGTTGGGTTAGTTTTAAGAACTTTTTCGAGTTCCTGAACCTTTAAACCCTTCATTTCATCACCGAAAACCTCGCACTTTCTCTTTTTCCCTGCTTCCTCAGAGCTTCGAGCAACAATCTCAAGTCCATGTTCAGCTGAAGTCTCAGCGTATATATGAAATGACGCCAAAGTTATTCCACGCTTGTTTACAGTTGTCCAAGCCGTTTTTGAAATTTTAATCCTCTCAGCTTTGAGGATTTTTACGATTTCTTCTGGCACGTCCGTATAAACGGCAATGTCAATGTCGCTTCCCTGCCTTATCGTTCCCCGCCAAACGCTCCCAATTAAAACAGGACAATAAGCATCAAGAAGCTTCATTATCTTTAGGGCTTCCTTTCGCATTTGAATCAGGCGCTCTTTTCTTTTTGCGCCTTCGTTTTCTTCAGCTATTTTGTCCAGTTCAAGAGCAACTTCAAGGTTAGAAGGCAAAAAGTGCGCGCCCAAAGTTTTTGCAGCTTTTTCTTTAGCTTGTTTGTATTCTTTTTCAGCGCCAAAATAAAGTAAAGTGGCAGCTTCTCTTGCGACTCTGCACTTTAAGTCAAAGTCAGCAGTCATTGTTACCAAGCGCTGTTATCAGCTTTTCACTATTGTTTCGTAAAGTTCCAAGGTTTTCTCGGCAATTTTGCTCCAAGTGAACTCGGCTAGAACACGTTTCCTGCCATTTTTGCCAAGCACCTTGCGCCTTTCAGGGCTTTCTAAAGCGCTGATTACTCCCCATGCAATATCAGACGGGTTATTTGGATCTACGTGGTAACCGCATTGTTCTTCACCGCAGCAAATTACGATTTCACGCATTCCGCTGACGCCAGCGGCGCCAACGACAACTGGCTTCTCCATGCTCATCGCTTCAAGAGCTACAATACCAAATGGTTCGTAGTGGCTGGGGAAAACTGCTATGTCGCATGCAGCATAATGTAGTATTCGTTCTTCCTCTGGGATAAAGTCGAAACAGAATTTAATATACTCGTCAAGCCGCATGGTTCTAGTGAGGTTTGTTAAGTATTCTTGAAGGTCGCCTACACCTACAATTACCAGTCTTGCATTAGGAATCTTGGTTAGAATATGCGGTATCGCCATTATGAGTTTATCAACGCCTTTGACGCCTACGAGCCTGCCAAGGAAAAGAATCATTAGTTCATTATCTTTTATGCCATATTTGCTTCGGATTCGCTTGATGTTCTCGGAAGAAACGTTTTCAGGATTATATTTTTGTGGGTCAACACCGTTGTAGCTTACTTGAATCTTTTCTCTTGGAAAACCAAGCTGTATAAGCTCATCTTTCATGGCGTACGATACTGTTACAACCATATCAGCCATTTTGCCCGCGCGCAATTCTATGTTGCTAACTACGCCTGAGCCATTTCCTAAGGTTCGACCTTTCTCAGTTGAGTGAACATGGAAAGCTAAAGGCAAACCAGTTTCTCTTTTAACTGTAATCCCGCCCATAGCGGAAAGCCAATCATGCGCAACAACAATGTCGTATTTCATGCCTTCTTTCTTTATTAACTCGTTGATGAGTTTAGCCGCTGACAAATAATTATAAACCATTAGTTTGCCGAAAAAATGTAATCCTCTGCCCCATTTTTTAATGTCTTCAGCAATCACGTCTGGAAGCGAGTCTGAAATGTCAATGTGCAATGGACGATGAATCTCTATTCCACGCCAAATTTCTCTAGTCGGCAAAGAACCTGCATCATCATTCATAGTAAAAACCGTTACATCGTGATCGTCCAAAACGAACTTTCGTGTTATCTCCGCTGCATAGGTGCCTAATCCACCAACTATTTTAGGCGGGTACTCGTAAACGAAAACAGCAAGTTTCATCCTAACCATTCACCAATGTACCATTAGCATTGACAATCACTATACTAAAGCTTTGCTTATCTGCCGAAGCAAACTTGAAATCGAAGAAAGCTCAAAAGAGTTAAGGAAAAGTTTGATTAGACGGTTCTGCATAGCACTAGCAGGCAAGGTGCTTGCAAATGAGTTTATCACCCGTTAAACAAGAGATACTTGAAACCATGTTGCTATATGAAAAACCCATGAGAGCCATGGAAATCGCGAAAGAAACCAAAAAAGAGTTTCCTCCTGTAATGATGCATCTTTTAGGGCTAGCTCGCATGGGATATGTAAGCTCACCTGAAAAAGGACAATACGTTATAACTGAGAAAGGAAAAGAAGCCCTCGGTTTACCGGAAACCAACAAAGAAAAAGCCACTGCCATATTGGCTTATTCGCCACATGATATAGCATTCAACTTCTACGCTGACATTGGAAAACCACTAAACTTGCACGCTCACAACCTTCGTGATTTTGCCAATAAAGTTGAAAAAGCAGACATTGCATCAATAGAATTCCATACAAAACGTGGAGACTTTGAAGCCTGGTTCAACGGACTCGGAGACGTAGAATTAGCAAAAAAGGTTGCATTATTAAAACAAAGAAATGTGGTTGGAGAGGACCTGCGCAGGCAATTGCATGAAATCGTTAAGCAACGATATATAGCATTAGCTAAATTGGCAGACCAACCAGTTTACACTGAGTAAATTTAGCTTTGATTTAATGGCATAAATCGTTTGTCATTTTCTGCAGAACGTGCTGTATTGCCGTATACTCCATGTCTTCAGCGCTTAACCGTGCTGGTTCAAAACTCACCCATCCGTCTTAACATGGTACCGTTGTTTATTGCTTCATGTCTAGCAATAGAGGCAGGATCATCAAATAAGTCAGCGATAAGCGGTTTGCATTCATGGTCACTTGAGATTTTACCGTTCGCAAGCTGGAACCCTAAAGCAACAATCCAAGGTGTACCATCAAAAGCAGTACATTTAGACGCTTTTAATCCAACCGGCATAAGTGGACCCCAATGGCTTCCACGCATCCAACCCTGAACAAAATAGCTGTGCGCATAAGTTTTTCACAAATTCGAGCGTTAGGTTATAGAAAAAATGAAATACACAAAGGCGAATATTACGTGGCTGAGGAGAGCCTCTATTGAGCGAAGTTAGAATAGTTTCAGTCAAAATACCTGAAGAAGTCTACCTCGAAATGGCGCTGCGTATTCCTGAAGGTGACAGAAGCAACTTTATCAGGGAAGCCATAAGTGAGAAACTTCAGAAAACGCCTAAAGCAGACAAACTTTTAGCCCTAGAAGAGAGAATGGGCAAAATAGAGCAGGAGTTCGGGCAAATCAGAAAATACCTAGCCGATTTGGAACTGCTCACGTTTCAGCATGGAAAGATTAACCCGCACTCTTTTTGCATCGATGAGGTGGATCATAAAATAATGGAGTACCTGCTTCATTACAAGAGCGCAACTACGCCTGAGTTGGCTGCTTACGTTAAAACCAACAGGTGGCTCATACTTAACAGGCTTAGAAAAATCCAGAAAACCTCCAAAAAACAAGTTGGAAAACCAGTAATCGAGTATTATGCGGGCGAAAGGTCTGGGAAGAAGAAGGCTTGGTGGATAGACGAAGAGTTAATCCAAGAATAACAAGGTTAGCTTTAAATTAATTGGGCATGTTTGGTTTGTAAACTGTGGGCCCGTAGTCTAGTACGGATTAAGGCGTCGGCCTCCGGACGCTTCTCAAAGCGGGGGTTAGCCGAAAATCCTGGGTTCAAATCCCAGCGGGCCCGCTTCTTTGCTTTACAATATAGCGGTGATGTGGTTGTGGTAGTGTGGGTGAGACAACAAGTTTTCTTATAGTGCTTTTGCTAATGTAAAATGAAACTCTCGCAAGTGTGCCTGCATGGTTACCTGTCAAAACTGTGGAAAAAACCTCACCAAGCCAGATAGGAAGCTGGAAAACGACTTGTTTTGTGTAGCAGTTTACACTTGTGACAAGTGTGGTACCAGCTTCAAGATAGCATATTAAGTTGTTTTAGTGACTACTTTAGGTTTGTAGATAACCAGTTTTCCTTTTTCTTCTTTTAATGCTAAGCTGTGTTTTTCAGCAATATTTCGTATCTGCTGTTTAGTTTCACTATCAAGGACTGTTTTAATATGCACTTGATATCCTGTTGAGTTTTGCTCATCCATTTTTGAATGAAATAAGATAACAGAATCAGGCGACATGTTTTCGCAAGTATTGGTAATTTCTTTTAAAAAAGCGACTGCTTCATGCCTCTTCATCCTGCAAATCACCAAGTATATTGTGTCTCATGTATCAATATAAGCTTTGGCATTTTGCCTCAATATGCACGTTAATATATACAGCATGGTTCCATTTTTGTTGTTAACGCTATTTTAGCCAAACAGGTTTCTAATATATTTCAAAATGAGTTGCGGCTGATCAAATGCTGTCTTCAACGCTTTCCGTGGATTTTTAATGTGATTCAGTAAAGATAATTTCTTATACTCCTCAAGCGCCTTAGCCGCTATCTCTTTCACTTCTTGAGAGGTAAAATCCTCAGTTGAAATCAACGGCATGCCTTTTGGCTGACGAGCCTCAGCAAAGGAGTTCCAAGTCAAATCTCCCTGAATATACCCTTTAGCCTTACATTCATCATATAGCCTTGTCCCATAAGATGGCGTCGCAAAGAAAAGGTGCATGCCGACATCAAAATCGCGTTTGAGCTTTAGGGCAAAATCAACGGTTTTCTGCATGTTCTCTTTCTTTTCGCCTGGAAAGCCAATAATGTAGAATGCGCCTGTTTTCAGACCGATGTCTTTGCAGATTTTCGCAACTTCAACTACGCGGTTCAAGTCTAGGCTTTTGCAGATTACATTGTTTAAGATTTGCTGGTCGCCTGACTCAACGCCGAAAAAGACGCTTTGGCAACCTGACTTTTTCATTTTTTCCAGCAGATTCAAGTTTAAGCAGTCTGCTCGGACTCCGTTTGGCGTTTCCCAACCGATCTTGATTTTTTTCTCAATTAAGCCGTCGCAGACAGCTTCGAACCTTGCAAGATCAAAAGTTAGGTTATCATCTTCAAAAAAAATGTTCTTAACATTAAATTTTTCCACAACAAACTGGATATGGTTGAGCACGTAATTTGCGGAGTGTGCCCTAAACTGCTTGCCCATGTGCAAATGGACCGAGCAGAAACAGCAGTTAAAGGGGCAACCCCTGCTGGTAATCATTGATATTGCCCTGTTTCTGAAGCTGCGGTAACCTATCCTTTTGGGGCTTAGGTACTGCTCCATATTCACTAGGTCGTAGGCTGGGTAGGGAAGCTCATCCAAGTTTTTAATGAAAGGCCTCGGTGAATTTATTATGATTTCTCCATCTTTACGGTAGGCGACGCCGAGAATTTCGCTTAACTGTTTTTTGCCTTCAAAATACTGAGCTAATTCAGGCATTGTGTATTCGCCTTCGCCTGTCACCGCAATGTCAACGTTTTTTGCCTCTTCAAGAAACTCTTTTGGCACCGTGGTTACGTGTGGACCGCCTACAACTGTTAAAATGCCTGAGTCAACTTGCTTGGCTAAGTTACTTATTTTAACTGAGTTTTCTATTTGGCAAGTGAATGGTCCTGCTATACCAACAATGTCTGGCTTCCGACTGTAAATTTCCTGCTTTATCCGCTCAAATGGCATGCCAACGTTTATGGTTTCGCCGTTTTTCAGGAATGAGCTATCACTCATAAAAGCATCTAAAATTTCAGTTTTGTAACCTGCTTTGTCAAGCATCGCAGCGATGTACATTAAACCAAGAGGCAGATTGCCTGCTGGTTGTTCAGAACCTGGATAAAATACTTGCGGCGGATTGATGAGAAGCACTTTCATTCAGGTTACCCAATGATTATAAAGTTGACCTGTCCGAGATATTTAAATTAACTTATGAATCTGTATTTAGCTCTCGTTTTTTGTCTTAGGGTAATTTGTGTGTGCTCAGCCTACCTACCCGGTCTACTAGATGATCCTAATAGGCTTCAAATATGATTCAACATAGATGTGCATAGAACGAAGACCGCGCACTTTGCATGCAGAACGGTGCTTTTCAACATAAAAAAAGCTGTTTTTTTGTGTAATTTGTCCATATGAAATAATCTTCCATTTTGCTTAGTTGGCATGTTACTGTTATGCCACAACCACATAAGTTTATGAGCGGTTATTCGGCTCTAATATTGATAAGTTTTCCGTTGTTTAATAGGAGGTGAATTTTTTTGAGTATGCGTGAAGAGCACAGAAAAGGCAAGATGACTGTTGCTGAGGCAGGAAGGAAAGGTGGAGAAAAAACCGCTCAAACCCATGGGCGAGAATTTTATGAAGAAATCGGTCGTAAAGGCGGCGAGAAAGTTTCTCAGGAACGTGGCCCAGAATTTTACAGTGAGATAGGCAGCAAAGGTGGTTCTGAGAGGGCCAAGCAGCATGAAGGAACAAGTGAAGCTATGGGAAAAACAAGCCTCGAAGAAGCAGGCCATAGAGGTGGGCAAAGAGTCCGAAAACTAATTCAAGTGGGCAAAGAACATGAAGAATAAAAAAGCTTATTTTTGTAACTACTTGTTAATTTCCAGTTCTTTAGATATCAAACACTTTGTTTGTTTTTAATGGAGGTGAAGGGTATTGTCGAGAGAGGAGAAAAAAGGTAAAATGACGGTTGAAGAAGCTGGAAGGAAAGGCGGACTAAAAACATCTGAAACCCATGGAGAAGAATTCTATAGTGAAATAGGTCGCAAGGGTGGAAAGATAGGCGGACCGAAAGGTGGGCAAAGAGTCCGTAAGCTTATTCAAGCAGGAAAAGAGCACGAAGAAGAATAGAAAAAACTGCGCTTATCCTTAGTTTTAATCTGAATAACTGATCCAAGACTTTCTATCGTTTCTAGTTTTGGACCTAATTTATAGTCTAAATTCTATTTTTGACATAAAAAAAGCTCCTTTCCGTTGTTACTGTGCTAAGACAGCCACATATGTTTAAAAGTTTTGTTTCAGGCTAGAAAATTGAGAAAGCGATTAAGAAGTTGAGAAAAAAAGCAGTTGTTATGTTTTGGAGGTGATGTGTTTGAGTGAAGCGAAAAAGAAGGGAAAGATGACTGTTGAGGAGGCTGGTCGGATGGGCGGAGAAAAGACGTCTGAGACTCATGGACCTGAATTTTACAGTGAGATAGGTAGCAAAGGTGGTTCTAAGCGAGCAAAGCAGCACGAAGGTACAATGGAAGCAAGAGGGAAAACAAGCCTTGAAGAAGCAGGCCATAGAGGCGGGCAAAAAGTTCGCAGGCTTATTCAAGCCGGAAAAGAATATGAAGAGGAATAGAAATTTTACTGAATTTTAAGCATTTTGCATTCCAAACGTATCTTGTTTTCCTTAGGAACGTGAAATGCATTGACGGAAAGAAACCCAGTGAGTGTTGAAGAAGCTGGAAGGAAAGGCAAGCAGAAAAGCGGCGAAAGATCTGAGGGGCACATAGGCGAGGTTTCTATGAATATGTATGGCAGTACAGCAGGTATAGGGTTGTCGCGAGCTTAATTAGGAAGGAATAGGGCAAGAGATGGAGTAACTACAGGTTAATTTTGAAGAATTTTTCTAAATTTTTAGTTGGCTTATATTTTGGAGGTGATGTGTTTGAGTGAAGCGAAAAAGAAGGGAAAGATGACTGTTGAGGAGGCTGGTCGGATGGGTGGACTGAAGACGTTGGAGACTCATGGATCTGAATTTTACAGTGAGATAGGTAGCAAAGGTGGACAAAAAGTTCGAAAACTTATTGAGGAAGGAAAAGAGCACGAAGAAGAATAAACGGTAAGCATGTTTTTTATTTTTTCCAGTTAACTCGTTTAAGAGTATGGAGGTGAAGGACAACGAGTAGAGAAGAAGCTCAAACAAGTAGGCGCGTAGGCATAGGTCAAGGTAGAGGGGCACGACGACAATATACAAATAGAAGCGGAAAATCTGGTCACGTTAGCCCAGCTATAGTGGAAAAATATCTTGCTGGCATGCATTACCCAGCAGAAAAAAAGAACTTGGTCGACAAAGCACAAGATAAGGATGCCCCAGACGATGTAATGGATTTATTAAACAAGTTGCCGGATAAAACCTATAAATCGCCAATAGATATAACAAAAGAAATAGGAAAAATAGAATAACTAACTAAACATTCCGTTTTCTTTAATTTAATTTCTTGGCGTTAGTTTCCTATTTTGAAAAATAGAGATTACTGTGGTTACCTACGCTCGCCCGGGTAGGTTTGTGATTGTTTTTTGATAACCACACACGCTTAAAGGCTGTCCTTGAGTAGATAACAAGACAGCCTTTTTCGAGGAAATAAAGGGAGGTGAATAATTTTGGTAGTTAAAAGCGAAGAAAAAAGGAAGATGACACGTGAAGAAGCTGGAAGAAAAGGCGGCGAAAAAGTGGCTCGAGAAAGGGGTCCGCAATTTTACAGAGAGATCGGTAGGAAAGGTGGAGAAAAAGTAGCTGAGGAGCGCGGTTCCGAATTCTACAGGGAAATAGGAAGGAAAGGCGGAGAGAGCAGAGGAAAAAGGCGTGAATAAAGCTCTTTTTTCTTATAGTTTTATTTTCTTGTTTTAATGACCGAAAGGCAAATATTGAAATAAGGTTATTTTTTATTTGGTTTTATGAAGGAAATTCTTGTTTTATATTATAGCAGGACAGGAAATACTGAAAAAATGGCGAGAGCAGTAGCTGAGGGAGCACAAATCAACGATAAGATTAGGGTAGAATTAAATTTTCACATTGAACCTGAAGAACTAAGTAGCTTTGATGCTTTAGTTGTTGGGGCACCTACTTATCATCATGAGATGCCTATTGATTTCAAAAAGCTTTTCGAGGAAGTTGCGGTGAAGGGCATAAGTTTGAAGGGTAAAGTCGGCGCCACATTCGGTTCATATGGTTGGAGCGGTGAAGCACCTAGACTTATTTTGGAAATTATGAAAAATAAGTTTGAGATGCAAGTTGTTGAACCGCCTTTACTAGTGAAGTATATTCCTGACGAAAAAATGCTTAGCGCCTGTAAGGATTTAGGAAAAAGAATTTCCGAAAACTTGATGAACAGGACTTAACATAAGTAGAGGGAGAAAAGAATGGAAAAACCAAAGAATAATCTTATTGAATTTTTGAAAAATCAAATAGTGATTGAAAACGAAATAGTTGCTTCCCTTGAAAAAGCGCTAGTTGGCATGAAGAACCCGGCTGTTAAAGGCGTCCTGAAGGGTGTCTCGCTGGATTCTGTGAAGCACGCTGAACTTTACTCGGCAGCCGTTACCCTACTGACTGGTACTCCTACAGCATTAACGCAGGAGCATCTTGATCAGCAAAGAGCACTCGTAGAAAAACACATTGAGATAGAATCTAAGCTAATTAAGCGCCTTGAAGCCATGATACCTAATGTTGAAAACAAGAAGGTTGTGTTTCTCTTAAACTCCATATTAGCTGATGAATGTAGACACCACGCTATGCTAAAGATGGTTTTAGAGATAATTGTTCACGGAGAAACCATAACAGAGGAAGATTGGTGGAAACTGCTGTGGGAAAACGCGCCGTTTCACGGAGCTCCTGGCGGAGGATAACCAAAAAAGAAAGCCATGAAGGATTGTTTGCTAAGAGTTAGCGTTGTTATGCATGACTTGTTCAGAAGAGCTCCATGTGTCTTCGACTATTTGCTGAAGCTCCTTTAGTACTGACGCTAACATTTCACCTTTGCAGGTCAAACCATAAGCTTTCGGAGTTTTCCTTATAAAAACTAGTTTTTTGCCTTTCAAGCCTCTTAGATACTTGTAGGTTCTTCTCATGGAAAGCTCTGTTTCTTTGGCAAGCCTTCCAGCTGAAATTCCTTCATTAGGGATCATACCGTAAACTTTTCGTTCGGAAATTGTGAAGGTTTCTCTGTTTGGGTCTCGTTTTGATTTGAAGAAAAATATGTAATCCCTTTCAATGGGGGTTTCTATCAAACCTGCGGAGCGTAAACGTTTTAGTATTCGCGAAGCGATTTTTGGCGAGATAAGGGCTTGAATATCTTCAAACGTTTTTGGTCCTGATAGTAAAGATTGTAAAAGAATTTCTTCATAGCATTCTGAGTGAGCTGGAAGCGTTTCGGCAAATTCTGGGAAGCATCCTAGTAGCTCGGTTAGGCGACCACCGAACATGGTTGCGTAGTATTCATCTCGTGCTTCGGTGGCTAGACCTACTGCCATTAAAGGCTGCAAATATTCTTCGTTTATGGTGTCTTGGCTGTGGCTGTGTCCTGTTTTTTTGAGTTCTTGCTGTAATTGGCTTACTGAGTATCTACCGTTTACGATTGTTTGTAGAATATGGAGTCTTGTCTCGTTTTTTAGAACGTTGAAGAGCTCTTTTATGTAGTTCGGGTTATCCATGGTTTCCCAGAGTTTTCTCAGCTCGTTTTTTAGTTTGTATACTTGGCATCGGTTTATGCATTCTAAGGGTGTTATTGGAGCGCAGTTTCTGCATTCTGCGTCAAGTGACTTAAGCATTCCAACTAGGTCGCGGTTATTTTCACTTTTTCTGGTTGGCGATAAGACATTGCCCATTTGTTTTTTCTCCTGTCTTGGCGTGTGTCTTGACGGGGAAGGAGTGAGAGATTGGGTGTAAAACTGCTTTTTTTGCGATTGGTAGCCCGTCATGACACGTGTCATAAACTATGACAGGCGGCATATTTAAATAACTTTTCCCCAGAAATAAGATTAATTGGTGTTAAACTTGATACTACCGTGCGAAGTGGGGGTAAAAACCGTTTTGCCTGCAGTAAAAGCTATCATGGCAAGGTCAATCGTTGAAAAACATGGATTGAACGAAAAACAAACCGCAGAACTCCTTGGACTATCACAGTCTGCAGTAAGCAGATATGTTGGGAGAGAAAGAGGAAACCTACTCCCGATAGAAAACTCGACTGAAGTTTTAGCACTTATAGATCAAATGGTAACTTTCCTCATAAAAGAGCCAAACAACAAAGCAGAAATACTCAATCTATTCTGCCAAACATGCACAGCCATCAGAGAAAAAGGCTTAATGTGCCCATATTGCCAAAAAGAAATGCCTCCACACTGGGCGGAAAACTGTCTCTTCTGCCGCTAAATTAAGAGCAATTAAGATTTATTAAAAACGAAGTTTTACTGTTTTTTTGAGGAAAATCAATGTCTTACGATGAGAACGCTGTTTTAGATACTATTGAAAAAGTGACCAAAAGCGTAGTTAACATAAGCGCCATAAAACTTGTCCACAACATCTTCTACCAAGCGGTGCCAGTTAGCGGCATAGGTTCAGGCACCATAATCGATCCAAAAGGGTTAATTTTAACAAATAACCACGTGGTCGGTGGCGCACAAAAAATCAACGTCACTCTAGGCAACAACGAAGTACTTGAAGGCACAATTGTTGGGTCATGCGCCATTCACGACATAGCCGTGGTTAAAATTAATGGCAATAAAAGAAATCTTCAAGCAGCCCAACTTGGCGACTCAGATAAGATACGGGTGGGACAAAGGGTCTATGCTATTGGTAACCCCTTCGGCTTAGCAGGTGGACCAAGCGTAACATCCGGAGTAATCAGCGCTATTAATAGGACAATAGACTCTGACAGAGGCTTGATAGAGAACCTTGTTCAAACCGATGCCTCTATTAATCCAGGAAACAGTGGCGGCCCACTTGTAGACGTGACAGGCAAAGTTATAGCAATAAACGCTGCCATTATACCGTTTGCGCAAGGCATAGGCTTTGCAATTCCCATAAACTCGGCGAAAAGCTGCACCAATGAAATTGTCACTGAAGGAGGAGCCAAAAGACCATGGCTCGGCATAGTAGGATTAACTTTAACACGGGAAATCGCGCGCTACTATGGTTTACCAGTGAACCGCGGAGTATTAGTAACCAGAATTGCTGACGGCAGCCCAGCAGAAGCCGCTGGAATGGCTGAAGGAGATATCATTCTAGAAATAAGCAACGTAGAAACCAATAAAATCGAGGACTTGGTCAACGAGATTCAGAGGAGAAAGATCGGTGACGTAGTTAGAATCCTTGCATTGCGCAATGGTAGGGAACACTTTTTTGAGTTAAAACTAAGCGAAGCGCCATAAACGCATTTTTTTAGACGACGATGGGAGGTTTCGGTTGGGTCAAAATCAAATTAAAGAAATCTTAAAAAAATACAAAGTTATTGCGGTTGTCGGGTTATCCAAAGAGCCGGAGAAAGACAGCCATAGAGTTAGCGCTTACCTAAAACAACATGGCTACCTTATCATACCAGTAAACCCATTCGCGGACGAGGTTCTTGGCGAAAAAAGCTACAAGAGCCTGCTTGATATTCCGCCCGAAATCCAGAAAACCATAGAAATAGTTGACATTTTCCGGCCAGCGAAAGATGTGCCGCCGATAGTAGAGCAAGCCATCAAGCTAAAACAGATTTATGGTAAGCCTTTTGTGGTTTGGATGCAGCTTGGAATAGTCAATGAAAAGGCTGCTGAGGCAGCTAGGCGTGCTGGTTTGATCGTGGTTATGGATAAGTGCTTAATGGTTGAGCATCACCGCTTAGCTTAGCAGGCTATATCGGTTCTTCTATACGGCGCTAATGAAGAAGAAGCCCTGGGTCTATTTGATTTGTTCAAGAACGTTCTGTATTTCCTGATAGTTTGGTTCAACTGCTGGATTGTCTGAAACCCAAACATACCGTACTATACCTTTCGAGTCGATGACGAAAATTGAGCGGTTAGCGACCGTGTAACCGTTGAGCCCAGCAAAATTTGGTAACTCCAATCCATAGGTTCTGATAACTTCACGCTTGTAGTCACTTAGTATTGGAAAGGGCAGCCTGTTTTTTTCTGTGAAACCTTTGTTTGAGAAGGGGTCGTTTACGCTTAATCCGATAACTTGAGCATTCAAATCGATAAGTCGAGCCATGGAATCACGGAACTCACACATTTCCTTTGTGCATGTTGAAGTGAAAGCGCTAACGAAAAAGGCTAAAACGATTTTTTGCCCCAAAAACTCCTTTAAGCTTCTGGGTTTCAAGTCAACATCTGGCAAAGTGAAATCGGGTGCCTTGTCTCCGACATTAATTTTGCTTACCATAAAGATCAATCCTTAATTCTAGAAAAAAGATAAGCGGGTATAAATGGATGACGCTTTTTAGCCAAAAGTAAAAGCACATGGGCAAATCTTGTTGAGAACGCATATTTCGCATTTGGGTTTTCTTGCAATGCATACTTGTCTGCCGTGGAAAATCAGCAGGTCAGTAAGTTTCATCCACTTGTCTTTTGGAGTAATTTGCATTAGGTCCTGTTCTATTTTAGCAGGTTCATCGTGCTCTGTAAGCCCAAGCCGCTGTGAAACTCTGCGGACATGGGTGTCCACTGCTATGCCGGAGATTATGCCGTAAGCATTGTATAACACTATGTTAGCGGTTTTTCTTGCCACTCCAGGCAGTTCCAGCATTTCCTCCATTGTCTTAGGTGCTTGGGAATTGTATTTTTCGATTAGGAGTCGGCAGCACTTTTTTAGGTTTCTGGCTTTGTTATGGTAGAAGCCTGTTGAACGAATATCTTGTTCTAACTCTTTTATGTCAACATTAGCATAGTCTTCAGGTGTGCGGTATTTTTTGAACAGTTTTTGGGTTACTATGTTTACTCTTTCGTCAGTTGTTTGAGCCGAGAGCATGGTTGCTACGAGTATTTCCAATGGGTTGGAGTAGTTTAGGGCTGTTTTTGCGTTAGGGTACTGTTTTTCAAGCAGTTCGATTATTTTTGCTACTCTCTGTTTGGGTTCAAGGTATATTTCTGGTCTTTTCATTTAGCGTTCTCCTTAGAAGTATGCATGACCGTTAATGTAGTGGACTGGTGGGGAAATAAAAGTTTGCTTCGATGGATAATCGTTTTAACATTTGTTTAATAATATAGTTGTAGGCTTCAAATTTGCAAACATTTATCTGATTGTTATTGCGTAATGTTTATATAATTTCCAATAATCTGAAAATATGTTAATTTAGTGAAGTGGGCAGTTATGGTTAACCCAACAAGAATAACCGTTGCATTTGACAAAACAACAGCTGACTTACTAGAAAAAATAAGCACCGAAGCACAAGTATCACAAAGCGAAGTCATGCGCCGTGCCCTAAAATTCTACAACGAAAACAAGGCTCTCGAAGACCCGGCAACCAAGAAAAAAATTCTCGCCTACATGGATATGCTTCTTAGCGGAGAACACATCATCTTAGATGTTGACCACTGGCTTATGTTCTTGCGGTTAATCGCTTCATCTCCTGAGCAGGAAAAGTTTTGGAGTGAGCATAAAGAAGTAGCTCGAGCCCATTGGGAACAGCTGAAAACAAAGGTGCGTTCAGCAGAAGAAATGCTGGTCAGGCTTGAGATCTGCAACTTTTACCGTTTAACAAAAAACGCTCCGAACGACTACACATTGGTTTTAGTCTCGGAGACTTCAAAAGATTTCATCAGAATATTCCTTGAAGAATACTTTGCGGCCATGGGTGTTAAGGCAGAGATAAAAGAGAACTTAACTAAGCTCAGAGTAACAGTAAAACCCGGCACACCAAGAATGTAAACAGGCTCCATGATTTTTTCAACTTCTAAGCCTCTGTGGTCTGCACAAAACTTTTTACCCCTCGTATCACACTAACCAATATTCTAGGTGACCCAAGTTTGAGCTTGAAACTAAAAGTTGATGGAAAAGAAATACTACTAAACGAATTTGTTGAGAAAATCTTAAGCGGAACCATAACAGGCGCCGTAACTTCCCTTCGAGGAATAAAAGAGGACTGGAAAAAAATCGAGGTTGAAATCCAACAATAAATTTAACCATTAAATTCAACAGTGCTCTCAATTTCAGCAAACATTTCTCTTTTAGCCTTGCATATTGGGCAAATGTATGGGGGGTCTTCCCTAAACACTACGTATCCGCATTGTTTGCAATACCATAACTTCTTTTTAACTCCCGATTGCGCTTTTTCCGCTTTGGCTGGCGGTTTTTCTTGCCCTCCTTGCGCGGGTGCTTGTTTAGAGGCGGCTGCTTGCGTTCCATAGGCTCTTGCTTGTTTCTCGAGTGGTCTTCGCTCGGGAACCTCAGGTAAGTTTTTGCTTTCGTAAACTTGTTTGTTAACATAGAGTCTGCAATAGCATGAGCCGTACTGGGCGACGTCTGGATCTCGATAGTCACAGGGACAAATAATGTCTCGGTCATATTCGAATATGCCTGAGGTAAGCCTGCAGGGGCATAAAGGGTAACCGTAGCGGTCTTCGTTTGTTTTTAATCCTTCAAGGAAGCCCTGTAGAAGTTCAGGCTGAGGCGTTAGATAGTACCCGTATGTTTTAGCGTCAGCTTCAGCTCTTCTGCGAACTTGCTCTATCGTGGTCAAATTTCAAGTACCTCTTTGAGCTTGTCTTTCCGAAAACCAGTAATCACAACTTTATCATCTACAATTGTGGTGGGATAAATAAGACTTCCAACTTTGCTCTGGATTACGTCGCGAATTTTCTGCTTATCGTCTTCGTCACACAAATCAACATAGATGTATTCGTATTCGACATTGTTCTCGTTTAGAAACTCCTTGGTCAACTTGCACCAAACGCAAGTGCTTAAAGCGTACAAAGTAACCTTATGGTTGTTTTTTTTACCAGAAACCTTTGAGAACTGCATATTCTCACACCTAAACTTTGGTTTAAGCCGAATATAACTGTTTACATTGACCAAAAAACTTGAACTTTAGGCGGTTTAGCATAAAGCTATGCTGGTGTAAGGTTGCCAAAAGCGTTCTGTACCACCTCTGACATGGCAGGATGAATATGCATTGCTTGCACGATGGGCGCAAAACCCGTTTCAGAAACCATTGCATTTATGATTTCTTGAATGAGTATTGAAGCTTCAGGACCTATTATGTGGGCGCCAAGGATTTTGCCTGTTTCTCTTTCAACCACCACTTTCACGAAGCCTTCAGGAAATCCCATAGCTGCGCCCATGGCTGTTTCACCGTAAGGGGCTTGTCCCACGAGAATGTTGTGATATTGCTCTTTAGCTTGTTCCTCTGTTAAGCCGACGGAGGCAACTTGCGGATGACTAAAAACTGCGTGAGGCGCCGCTGAGAAATCCATTTTAACCTTATGATCATGAACGGCGTTATGCCAAACTACACCTGCCTCATAATTGGCCACATGCTTGAACATTTGAATGCCAATAGCGTCGCCGAAAGCCCAAATGTTCTTTTTGCTGGTTTCAAGGTACTCGTCAACTTTTATGAATCCACGCTCGTCTAGTTCTACTCCTGTTTTTTCTGGTTTTAAAATGTCAGCTTTGGATACTCTGCCTGTGGCAACCATCACTGACTCAGCGGAGAACTCATGTTGGCTGTCGTCTTGGCGGTTTTTTGCAATGAGCTTTTTTAGTTGGCCTTCTTGTTTTGCTTCGGTAACCTCAAAGCCGGTGTATATTTCCATTCGCTGTTGCATTTCCTTCTTTAATAATTCAGAGATTTCTGGTTCCTCTTCAGGCACCACTCGGTAGGGCCTTTGGAGTATGGTGGTTTTTGTGCCGATGCCTGAGAAGAAGTGCCCGTACTCCATGCCAACGTAGCCTCCGCCAATAATTAGTATGCTTTTGGGCGGCGTTTGTAATTCTAAGACCGTGTCACTTGTCAGGTAACCTATGTTTTCTATACCTTTGATTGGCGGTATCCCGGGACGTGCGCCTGAAACAATAAAAATCATTTCTGCCGTAATTGTGTGTGCGCCGACCTGCATGGTGTAATCTGAGATGAACTCGCCTTTTTCCTTAAACCATGTAAGGTTAAGAGTGGCTTCAACCGTTTGTGCCTGATGCCCTGAGTCATGGTTAACCAGCGTATGCATCCTAGTCATCATATTGTTGAAATCAACCGATTCCACGGTTGCGTGGACGCCCAGTTTCCTTGCCTCTTTAATGGCGGCGATAACATCGGTTGGGTATATCAGCATTTTGGAGGGAACACAACCAACATTTATGCATGTGCCACCCATTTTTCCGTGCTCAACTAGTGCTGTTCTGAAACCTTGCTCAACTGCTGCTGAAGCAACAAGCATTCCAGAGCCTGAACCAATAACGATTACATCGAATCGCTCCATAACAAAGCCTCACACAGTTAAGTGAAATGTTGAATGACAAATAAACTTTTCAACTATTATTTTTGTGGTTGGAAAATCTTTTATGCGAGTTAGAGATAATATAATTTGAGGATTTTCATGGCAAAACCAACCAAACCAACAAAAGCAGAAGAAGAAAAGAAAAAGAAAGCCTACTATGCCAAAACCGAGAAAAAAGCCAAACAGGTTAAAAAGTAAGCTTTTTGCTCAGGAATTTTGGCAAGCACCTTTCATCGTGGATAGCGTCGAAGCTTTCCAGTTCACCTTTTGTTAGTGGCAACACAATTCTTGACACTAAACCGTTTAAGCTGTATGGAAGCCGTATTAAGCGCATTTCGCCAGAAGTGACCCATTCGTCAATGTGAAACCCAGCGCTTTTTACTTGCTGTGCAAGGTCAAGCCTCTCTTTGGTATTCAACAGGTAGGCTTGTTGGTCTAAAACATGCAGGTGGAAGCCTCTGCCAGAATAAACAACCCTGACCTCAGAAAAACGATTTGCAAGAAACTCGTAGAGGCGTAGTGCTTCCTGCTTAACCATTTCCAGTTCTAATTCGCAGAAACTAAACCCTTGGTGTCGCTTCATTTTATCTGCTAAGGTACCGTGGATTGGGCAGGTTATGTTTTCTGGGTCAAGGTCGAAAGCGAGCTCTTGACCAATCTTGTGGTCGTTTTCATCATAGACGTTTCGGTCGTAGTATACTGCTTCAGGCAAAAACTCAATTATCTGCCCTTTCACGTCCTCTAAGCCTGAATACTCATCGATTATTATGGTTGTTGAAGCGTCTTCTTTGTATTTTTCGGGGTAAATTTTTGTGTGCCTGCCTATGATTACCGCAAACTTTACTTTGTCGCTTTGACTGCCGAACCATTGGGCAACTTTTTGAAGATTAAATTCAGAACTGTAGAATTGTTTTCTTTCTTCAAGAGTGGAGTATCTCATCCCAATGGGCAAATAGTACTGAACCATTCAAACCACCTAAAATAATAGGATAGTTATCCCAAAAATGTTTTGTGGAAGAACCCTGAGTAGGATACTGTTAAGTTATTTGACCCAATAGTTGCTGGCATCAAAGGGGTTACTGAGTACATCTTCGTATGGTGGAGAAGTGATAACAAAATCCGCTTGAACCACAAAACAAATCTATAACCTCATCATAAAATAACTATAATGGTGCGGGTAGTGGGATTTGAACCCACGTTTCCAGCTTCGGAGGAGCCATCACACTTAACCGAGCTATGTTATGCCCGCACTATTTTTCTTCTCACCTTTTATTATATAAGTGCCTATTTTAAGCGTTCTGGAACACAAGGGCATACTAACTCATGTTGAATGGGAGAAAAAAATCAAAAAAAACGTAGGAGTTGCCTAACCTATCTTCCGAGCAATGGATTCCAAGTGCTTCATCGAATCCTGATTTACCGCAGGTTTAGTAGCTAAATATTTTTTCATCTTCTCTACCCCAACTAAATCACGAATTTTCGCTGTCTCTTTCCGTTGCTCAGATTTGTTGAAGTTTCGTATAGTAGCAGGGTTCACATATTTCCCAAATTGCGGTCGCAAATCTGGATAACGCCGAATGTCATACGCATATTTGTCTCTTGAAAAGACTTTTGCTCTAGGTTCGCTGTCGCCACCACCTCTCTGTTTGAAAGTAGAACCTAAAACATCAACATACGCAAAAACGCCTAAGAAATCATCTGACACAATCTCGGTCGCTTCATAGGATGGTCCTATGCCAGCGTTAAACGCAAAAATTACAGTCTGTTCCAGAGGAATAACCGACTTCTTTATTGTGGAAAGAAGATACGCAAAGTCATCTTCGTAATCCATTATATCATTGAAACCGCAATCAATTGCAAAAGCTCGAATGCCCTCAGAAGCATAAAAATCAATTATTGGTCTAGCAAACTTGGATGGCAGAAATGGAACCATGCCGACAATTTCTTTGCCGTTCTTAGGCATCCTTATCTCGTCTATTATTAGCTTCATCATTTTTTTGTAAGATTCTATTCTATCCAAGCTAAGGCTAGGCGTTTTAAGCCCAGGCCTATCGCCCATAAGTAATGCTTTCTTTACTGTAGGTAGAAACACCACTTTGTCACTTGCCCCATGCAAGGCATGAGCAATTACCCTAAGGTTATCGTCGCTCGGAAAATCATTATACTTAAAGTCAAAAAGTGTAGCGTTTAGCTTATCAGTTGCAAATTCTTCTTTAACAGCATCGGCAAAGGGCTTTATGTGTCTAGTTACCAAAGAGTCAACTACTTTTTCGTCAATATGTCGAATAATTTCCTGAATCTTTATGTCAGGGTCAAATTTGTTGGCTCTTTGCGAAACAACGGGACTATCAAAGCAAAAGTTGCTATTGTCGGATGTTATTTGCTTCTTGATTAGCCCTAGTTCTTCATCTCGACCCTTTTCTTGGATTTTAAATATTTGTCCCATAAATATTTAATCAAGTTGTTCAACATTTAAAACTATGTGCTATATCGAGGATTACGGTCTTAACGCGCCTTCAAGGAAATATTCACTTATGGTTTTGCAGTTAAAAGACCGATGCGACCGCAAAGAAATGGACATCATTCACTTGCACAAGATAATCCGTTATTTTGAGTACCTAAGAAACACAACAGAAATCAGGTTCTCGAACTTTAAACTAGGAGTTGTCTCATACGAGTTAGAAAAGAACCTTGAGACACTCCAAGACTCTGGCTTAGTAGAAAAAGACGATAAGAACTATGTTCTTACAGAAGAAGGGCAAGAAATAGCCGAAAAGTTGCTGTCTGGTCTAGACAGGAAAGACCTTGAAAAATTGATTTTCGCCAAACAACAACTAAATGACTTGACCCCTGATGAGCTGATGTACTTTATGTATCGTCTCATTCCTGAATCAGTTGTTAATTCTACCGAGTTTTCAAGGTTAGAAAAAAAGAGAGTACCTCTTGTTCAGAGTCTTTTCCTGAAGGGTCGCATAAATTCAACTACAGCCGCTAAGTGGCTTGACATGAGCGAGAAAGATTTCCTTGGCTCTCTCTGCAAGTAAAAAGAAGTATGTTTTTGATACTTCACCGTCGATAATGCTTCTTGAAAAGTGCCAACTAAAAGCGCAGTTGTTGGCATTCTCTAACAAATTTACCATAACAGCACCTACTCGCGTCATGGAAGAATATTGTATGGGGGATAGTGAAAACCCTAAACCGAATGCTGATGCATTCAGAGAAGTTTTTAGCCCAACTGATGTGAAGCTAGATGTTGAGTTGCTTCCTTACTTCTACTATGAGTCAACTTCTGGCGAAATTTGGGTTGTTTCTTACGCTCGCCAACATACCGAGTTTATTTGTGTAATTGATGAAATGTTTGCTCGAAATGTCTGCAACCTTCTGAAAGTGAAGGTAATCGGAACAATCGGCATAATCAAAGAAATGAAAGACAACGATTTTTTAACCCGACAAGATTTAAGAAACATACGCAGCGCAATCAAAAACTGTAGGTTCTATCTCTCAAAAGAACTGTTGCATCAACTCGACCAAATCTGTGGCTCATCCATTTAGGTCAAATAACTTAACAGTATCTCTGAGTAGAAAACCTAATATTCAGGTTTTTCTGAATTTAATATTAATATGGTGAATTTTTATGCCAATAGACCCTGATTTTCAAACAAAACGCCAAGTTGTCGGCGAACATAACGGACATAAAGTTTGGGGACCAGTTGAAGCCCCGCTGAAACTGGGTATTCATGGGACATCCAGTGCTGTAGACTGGGATTCCTGCATTGGAGACGGAGTATGCATAGACGTTTGCCCCGTTTCATTGTATGATTGGGCTGAATCTCCTGGGCACCCGCTTTCTGAGAGGAAATCTGACCCTGCCCGCGAAAACGACTGCATACAATGCTTAGCATGCGAAATGCAGTGTCCAGCGCAAGCGATAAAAATCACCCCGCCACCATAAAACAAGCGCTGATTTGCTGTAGCCTTTTTTGCCTTTTTGCACCTTTTTTAACCTTTTTTAACCAAATTTTACCTTTTCTAGCCCCAGCCTAAACCAAATACAAGCCCTGAACAATAAAAGGAGCTTGAAAAACGCTTTTCAGAAAAATGAGTCGGAGCGGTCATTTTAGTTGCTTATCTGCACACAAAAAATAAGAAAAAGGTAAGCCGTAAGCTTACTTTACGAGGCTAAGGTTTTTGTTAACTTTATCCCAGTTGACGATGTTCCAGAAGGCTTCAACGAACTTTGGCCGCTCGTTCTTGTAGTCCAAGTAGTAAGCGTGTTCCCAAACATCCAAAACCATCAAGATGTTGAATGTTGGGTAAACGTTCATGTTGTGTTTTTCGATTTGCATTATCAGTGGTCTTCCGATGCATGGGTGCACGGCTAAGGCAGCCCATCCTGAACCTTCAACGCTTGTAGCAGCCATCGTGAATTCCTTTTTGAACCGCTCGAAGCTTCCAAAGCCCATATCAATCATGTCGGCTACGGCTCCGCCTGGTTTTCCTCCGCCTTTGCCTGCTGGCGCCATGTTTTCCCAGAATGCAGTGTGCAAGATATGTCCTCCGACGTTGAAGGATAACTCTTTCAGCATGGCTTTCATATCGACGTCAGCGTTTTCGCTGCGTGCCTTGTCAAGTTTTTCAAAAGCCGCGTTTGCACCGTTCACGTAGGCTTGATGGTGCTTGTCGTGGTGGAGTTTTAGTTGTTGCTCTGAAATGTATGGTGCTAGAGCATTATAGTCATAGGGCAGTTTTGGTAGACTAAACGATTTTACTTTCTCCATAAAATTCACCAAAAATCAAACAAACCAAAGGAAAAAACAACTAATATACTTTACCATAAGCAAAATGAGAGGCTCAATTCTTTAAAAAACAAGGTTAGACACTTAGAGCGTGAGTATAGCTTATTACCTGCTTTTGATTAACTATTTTCTGGTGAGTTTTATGACTAAAACTGATGAGAACCTGAAAGCTGCTTTTGCAGGCGAATCCCAAGCGAACAGATTGTATTTGGCTTTCGCTAAGAAGGCGGAGGAAGAAGGCTTAACACAGATTGCTAAACTATTTAAAGCGGCGGCTGAAGCAGAAACAGTCCACGCTCTAAACCATTTGCAGGTAACTGGACAAGTAAAATCAACCGCTGAAAACTTAGGCACTGCGATTACTGGAGAAACATACGAGTTCAAAAAAATGTATCCCGAATTCATCGCTGACGCCAAGAAGGAAGGAAATAAACACGCTGAAATTAGCTTTGATTTCGCAAACAAGGTTGAGCAAATCCACGCAGGCTTATACCAGAAAGCACTTGATGCATTGAAAAACAAAAAAGAACCTGCCAAGGTAGACTATTACGTGTGCCCCGTCTGCGGAAACACGTTTGAAGGCTCAGCGCCCGACAAGTGCCCAATCTGCGCAACGCCTAAAGAGAAATTCATGAAAATAACATAAAAAAGTTAAGATTTGATTTTTTGGGCTATTTGCTGCCCAAAATCAAAACATTTTTTCAAATCTTCCTCGTCTGGAACATATTTTACTTCAACGCTTGGTTCATGCACTTCAAAGCCAGCCTTTTTCGCCATATCAACCATGCCTTTAACTGCTCCTCCTCCCCAGCCGTAAGAGCCAAAGAAACCCCAAAGTTTACCTTTAGGTTTCAATCCAGTTATGTACGTTAAAAACGAGCCTAAACTGGGAAACATCTGATTGTTTAGCGTTGGCGAACCCACAATCACCGCCTTTGCGTCGAGAATTTCGGTTACTACGTCGGTGTTGTCTGTTGCTCGAAGCTTGAGAAGTTTAACTTCGACGCCTCCGCTGGTTATGCCGTCTGCTATGGCTCTTGCCATTTTGTCTGTGCTTCCCCACATGGTATCAAAAACCACAACCGCCTTCTGTTTAGCCGCGCCGGAGCTCCAGTTCAAGTAAGCATTAATTATCTTCGACGGGTCTTTTCGCCAAATTATGCCGTGGCTTGGCGCAATCATCTCGATAGGAATCCCCATCTGAACAACTTCCTGAATCTTCCTTGTTATCAGCGGTGCAAAAGGCATCAAAATATTAGCATAATACGTTATGGCTTCTTCCATAAGCGCGCACTCATCAACCTCGTCATCAAAGCGCCCTGAACTGGCAAGATGCTGCCCGAAAGCATCGTTTGGCATAAGGATTTTGTCTTCAACTATGTAGGTGAACATGCTGTCTGGCCAATGCAGCATAGGCGCCTCAATAAACCGCAAAGTACGCTTTCCGAGCTTCAGTTCATCGCCACTTTTAACGGTTTCAACCACGTTGAAGTCTGCCCCGTAATGCTCGATTAAGGCATCTTTTCCTCTTTGAGAAGCAAGTATCTTGGCGTTTTTCGCAAGCTTCGCAATCACTGGCAAGCTGCTTGAATGGTCCATCTCCACATGATTAACTATTATGTAATCAATTTTTTCAAGACTCGTTAACTCCGAGATGTGCTCGATAAGCTCATTTGAGAAATTGCTTTTCACGGTATCTACGAGCGCTATCTTTTCATCTGAAATCAAGTATGCGTTATAGGTGCTTCCTCGGCGGGTAATGAAGCCGTGAAAATCTCGTAAGTTCCAATCGACAACTCCAACCCAGTTTACTCCTTCCTTCAAAACAACATTAACCATAATATCTTTCACTCCTTTGTCACGTTTACTCTATAACTTATTTTAACGCCTACCTTCTCAAAAAGGATTCCTACAGGCAATTTTCAAGCGTTAACTTATGCAGCCTTTCAATTCTATCCTGCGGCGCATCAGTTTTAATTTGTATATCAAAGGTCTCCTCAGCTATGGTTCCTGTTTCATCCGATTTTACGGCTTTAACCTTAACTTTTAACCCTTTGGGTTCTAAACGCATTTTCTTAGCTGTCAAGACGCAAATTGTGGCATAACAGCCTACGTGGCTCATGACGCAAAGTTCAAGGGATGTAGCTCCAAGTCCTGTTCCCAGGTCAGGTGCAAGGTCCACTATGTAACTGTGTGCTTCGTTATCGTCAAGGGCTATTTGGAAGCCTTCAATTAACTTGGCGTTTGCATAGATTTTTGCGGTCAAGTTTTCGCGCTCCAATTTAAGGTTGCAAAAATCAAGTTTTGAATGTTTTCAAGCGTTTATATGGATTGCGTTTTACGAATTTTTGAAAAACCTCAGGGCGTATCAAGTTTGCCATAGATGGAAGGAAGAGCGGTCAATTTTGCTGTTGGCCTCCTAGCAAAATCGGGTAGGAGGGAGGGGGGTACTTTTTAGCTGGTAAAACTGCGCCAAAAAAGATAGGGGTCGGGCCATTTTTTGTTTGTGAACTGCCTTATCAAAATTAGGGTATTGGTAAGTAAGTCATTTGCTATGGAAATTGGCTCAAGAAGGCTTAGAGGTATACTATTTGCTCGGTTGCCCGACTAGTTAAAAGTGGTATGTCTTGGGGTAAGCCCGGCTTCTTTGTATGTTATCGTATATGCGTAAAAATAAAAAATCAATATATGCCTCTGTCAGCTTACTTTATATTTGCCAAGTGCAAAAATTGGCAAGGCGAATATGAAGGTAGGTTTTTATGAGTTTGATTCCTGATGACAAGAAAGAACTACTTAAAAACGATTTTAAGGAGAAACTGGTCGACCCAGTTAAAATTGTCATGTTTACCCAAGAGTTTGAGTGCCATTTCTGCTCTGACACAAGAAAACTAGTACAAGACTTAGCCACTCTCAATGACAAGATAACGACGGAGATTTACGATTTTGTAGCTGATGGCGCTAAAGCCAAAGAATACGGCATCGACAAAATTCCAGCCTTAGCAATAATAGGCAAAAAAGATTATGGCGTGCGAATTTACGGGATACCATACGGGTATGAACTTCAAACTTTAATTGAAGCAATCATTAATGTTTCAAGAGGCAAAACTGACCTTTCAGACAACACTAAGTCAATTCTAAAAGAGGTCAAATCTCCGGTTCACATTCAAGTCTTCGTTACACTAACCTGCCCCCATTGTCCTGTTGCGGCGGCGGTTGCACATAAATTGGCTATCGAAAGCGACTTGGTGAAAGCGGACGTGATAGAAACCAGCGAGTTTCCAGATTTAGCCCTGAAGTACAATGTAATTGGTGTACCGAAGATAGTTATTAATGAGAAAGTAGAATTTGTTGGAGCATTCAATGAGGACCTGTTTGCGGAGCATGTGCTGTTGGGCGCGTTCTAGAAAAGGGAGCAGTTAACGAGTGAATCAAAAAGGCAACAGTGAAACTTTAGCTTAAATGGCAGTTAGAAACTTAACACTAAAGGTTTAGTGTCCTCCGTAACTGCAACTATGTCCTGGCTTCCCAGAGACGCCAGCGTATTTTGCTGGGTCTTTGTCGAAAGTGGTTTTGCAGGAGGAGGCACAGAAATAGAAAGTTTTGCCGTTGTAATCAGATTTAAATTTTGCTTTTTTCTCGTCAACCATCATGCCGCAAACTGGATCTTTAGCCATAATCATTTTCACCTCACGTTAGACATTTTATTGATTTACTTTGCTTGATTTAAACTTAGCCAGCTTCAGAAGTGCCGAGTTACTGACTACGGTTAAACTACTTATCGCCATTGCCCCAGCCGCATACATGGGGTTCAGCAAGCCTGCGGCTGCAATTGGAATCATAACTGCATTGTAACCGAAAGCCCAAAACAGGTTAGTGTCAATTTTGCGCATGGTTTTCTTGCTTAGCTCAACACCTAAGGCTACGTCTCGCAAGTCATCTCTTATGAGCACTATGCCGCCTGTTTCTTTGGCAATGTCAGTTCCGCTTCCAATCGCAATACCAATATCTGCCTGTGCCAGTGCTGGCGCGTCGTTGATTCCGTCACCAACCATAGCTACAACTTTTCCTTCTTTCTGCAACTTTTTGATGGCGTCTACCTTTTGCCATGGCAGAACATTCGCAATAACCTGAGTTATGCCTAACTGTTGGGCTATAGCCTTGGCGGTTCGTTCGTTATCTCCTGTCAGCATTGCAACTTCCAGATTCATGCCCTTGAGCTGCTCTATGGCTTCGGCGGCGCTCTCTTTCGGAGTATCCATTGCCGCAATTAACCCAGCAGCACTGCCATCGACGGCTAGTATCATGACGGTTTTTCCTTGCGCTTCCAGCGCTGTAAGATCAGCTTCTAACTCGCTGATGGAAACGTTTTGTTCCTGCATTAACTTGCGGTTCCCAAGTAGCACCTTTTTGCCGCCGACAATGCATTGGACACCTCTGCCGGGTAAGGCTTCAAAACTGTCGGATTGAAGAATGTCTACTTTAGCGGCTTCGGCTTTGCCAAGTATTGCTTCTGCCAAGGGATGTTCTGAACCTTTCTCAGCGGTACCTGCATATCGTAGCACGCTTTGTTGAGTGTAGGCGTTGTAGGTTTTGATGTCGGTTACGCTTGGTTCTCCCTTTGTCAAGGTGCCGGTTTTGTCGAATACGACGGTTGTGAGTTTTCTTGCTTTTTCAACGTATTCTCCGCTCCGTAGGAGTACGCCGTACTCGGCTCCTTTTCCGACACCTGCGAGGATGGCTGTCGGAGTGGCTATGCCTAAAGCGCATGGGCAAGAGATTAACAGCACAGCCAGCAGGACTAAGAATGCCTTTGCAAAATTGAAGCCGCTTGTTATGTACCAGTAGCCAAATGAGATGGCGGCAACAGTAAATATCATGGGAACAAACCATCTGATGACACGGTCGGCGAACCTTTGCACTGGAGCACTTGAAGCTTGGGCCTCTTCAACAAGGTGAACTATTTGTGATAGAGCGGTTTCGTCGCCGATTCGTGTGGCTTTTATGGTTAAGAGCCCAGTTTTGTTGATTGTGGCGCCGATGACTTCGCTTCCGACAGTTTTCTCGACAGGGATGCTTTCGCCAGTGAGGAGTTTTTCGTCTACTGATGAGTAGCCTGCGGTTACGGTGCCGTCGATTGGGATTTTTTCGCCTGGTTTAACGATGATTGTGTCGCCTACTTGCACTTCCTCTATTGGCATGTCGGTTTCTTTTCCGTCTCTGACGACTCTGGCCATGGTTGGTTGAAGTTCGAGCAGTTTTCGTATTGATGCCGCGGAACGGCGTCGAATTAATTCTTCGATGTATTTGCCCAGCAGAACAAATGCAAGTATGCCAATGGCTACATCAAGATAGTTTACTCCTGTGCTAGCCCTTGGTAAAACGAATAGGCTTAGGGCTCCGTATGTCCAGCCTGCTAGGACACCGACAGTGACTAGTACATCCATGTTTACGTTGCGGTTCTTCAGCGACAGGTATGCACCCTTGTATATGCGGAAGCCTGCTATCCACACGACAGGTGTCGATACCGCGAATACGGCAAGGTTAACGACTTGTAGCCCGCCGCTTACCTCAAAATACATTACTGCCGCCAAGAGACCGAAAAGCGTAACTACCTTTAATCCAAGGGCTGCTACCACGCCGATTAAAGTGACTGCCACTCTGCGCTGCATAGCTTTCAGTTCACGTTCGGGTGCCGTGTAGACGTCGGCGCATTGTTGGCTGCAGAAATAGTAGGTTCGGTCGCCTATTTTGCGGCTTATGGCTGTTTCCGTGTCAACGTCCATGCCACATACTGGGTCTCGTACTTTCGTCATAACTTTCTCTCTTTATGTTGGGATATGGGTATTTGGGTTTTTGTCCATATAAATGTGTCTGAAAAAGATATATCTTTTAATCAATCATAAGCAAAAAAATAATTAACCAAACAAACTCTCCACCACAACAAAAACTCCAACAGCAATAACTACAACAAAGAGAAACATAGCAATCGAGCGGAAACTTTCTGATTGAAACTTACCCCTGTCCTGCAAGAACTGGAACACTAAAATGGCAAAAGCCAGCCAGAAAACCCCGAGCATAACTGCGCCAAGAACATCGCTAAACCAGTGAACGTTCAAGTATATTCGACTGAAACCCACCACAGACGTTACCGCAACAAATCCTGTGCCAATCGAGGCTCGCGCTCTTGTACTTTTCCAGTGCTGCCAAGCAAAAAAAGCAAGGGTACCACAAAATACTATACTTCCAGCTGTATGACCGCTTGGAAAAGAAAACCCAGAATCAACAACTAATCCGTTCAAAGGCCTGGGAGATTGAACCAAACCTTTAACAAACGAAACGATTAATGCATCTCCACCCATTGCGCCCAGCAGCAATAAGCCTTCGGCTCTGTGGTTCTTTATGAAAAGATAAGCCGCAAGCACCAAAGAAAATAGCACTAGAATGGTAGTATCAAAAACAACCGCAATTCCTTCGGCTATAACAGTGAATGAGTGTGATTGAATCGATGGAATCCAAACGTTAACTCCAACGTCAAATGAGTGAAAGCTTGCTCTAAAAAGTGTGACAAGCAAAAAACCTGCAAGAAACACTATGCAAACAAGAATTAGTAGCTGTTCGTTTCGGGATAGTTTTGGGTTGTTCAATATTGGTTGGCCTGTATTTTTAGAGCCAGTGTTATGGATTAAGTCTGCGGTATAACGGAGGCGCTATTAAGCGTGAACTTAGGTTATTGTGCAATGGGTTATTCTAACCGTTTAATTATGTGGTACCCAAACTGTGTCTTTACAGGATCAGAAGTTTGACCTTTCTCAAGCGCGAAAGCAGCTTTCTCAAACTCCTTAACCATCTTGCCCCTTGTAAAAGTGCCAAGGTCTCCGCTGTTCTTAGCGGATGGACATAGAGAAACATTTTTGGCGATGGAGCCGAACTTTTCACCCTTATCAAGCCGAGCTTTAATGTTTTTGGCTTCTGTTTCTTTCTTGACAAGTATGTGCGCGCAGTGAATTTTATCTGCCATAAACAAAGTTAACATCATCTTAAGCATATAACTTTTACTTGCAAAATCGAAGCATTTTCCATCAGAAAATGTCTTATCCCTTCAACAGGCTAACAAAAAATAAGAAAAAATGAAATAAAAGGCAATTTCGCTTTGTCAACATGCCCAAAAACACATAAAAGCGTTAAAATGCTCAGCCGCGGCTTTCCCGCTACTTCGAAGTTCGAAGTATCTGCCAACATAATTGTTATTACAAAAGCAACCAATACTTTGTATATGGCAAACGCTATTCCGCTCAAAAATATAGAACAAGAACAAAAAGTCGACTATGCTACGGTAGAGCAAATTGCAAAAATTATGAGATTTTTAAGAAATATTGAAGATTAAGGAAGCTTCCCAACTGACATGAGAAACGGAGCAACGCTAAACAAATAGGCGCTCATTACACCCGTTAAAGCCTTTATGACCTTAATCTGACCGTTTTTTAGCACGTTGACGCTATTTCGACTGGGTAAAGTAAGATTTGCGCCTAATTACTTCGTGGTGTATATTTAGCTCTTGTTTTTTCTTCTTTAGCGCTTTTTTTCTACATTAAAAAACAGACTTTTCTATGTTGAAAAGCACCGTTCTGCATGCAAAGTGCGCGGTCTTCGCTCTATGCACATCCATGTTGAATCATATTTGAAGCCTATTAGAAGCATCTAGTAGACCGGGTAGGTAGGCTGAGCACACACAAATACCCTAAGACAAAAAACGAGAGCTAAATACATACACTTCGTGAATTCTTTATAAGCTAAGTCATCGTTTGGTATTTTGTATGCAATCGGCATTGCCACTTGTGGCTATTGTTAAAGGTGAGCGAGGTCACGAGCCCGTTTTCAAAGCGCTCGATATGATTGATTATAAGAAAGCCTTAGTGGGTTATGATAAAGTTATCATTAAAGTTAACTTTATTTGTGAGAAAACTTGGGAGTCAGGCGCTACTACTGATCCCATCGTTGTTGAAGCGATTATTTTGAAGTTGAAGGAGTTGCCTGTGAAGGTTTACGTTGTTGAATCAGACGCCACCATGACTAATGCAGACAAAGCTTTTGTGGCTACAGGCATGAAAGATATGTGCCTCCGCAATGACGTTGAATGGTTAAATCTTAGGCATATTAAGGATAAGGTAAAACTGAAAGTTCCAGGCTGCGAGACATTAAATGATATCACAGTGCCTCGCATAGTCACGGAATCAGCTATTATAAGTGCAGCTAAACTCAAAACTCATTCTTCTACAACCGTGACTTTAGGTATGAAGAACATGTTCGGTTTACTTCCTGATAAATTCAAAGCAAAGTACCATGCAAAAGGCATAAGCGATGTTGTAGTTGATATTAACACGGTTATTAAGCCAGCGTTAACGGTTATCGACGGTTTTGTGGGCATGGAGGGTAAAGGTCCAGTGGATGGCACACCGGTTAAAATGAACCTGATTATTGCTGGAACTAACGTTGTTGCAACTGACGCTACTGCTTGCCATGTTATGGGCATTGAGCCAAGGAAAGTAAAGCATATTTGTAAAGCCAGCGAAAAAGGCTTAGGCAGCATGGAAGCACAGGTGTTAGGCGAAAAAATAGTTAATGTACAAAGAATATTCAAATCGGCCAAGGATTGAACAGCAAGAGTTTACCTAATTAAAATTTTATGACTTGATACTGCGTTTTTTGCCGTAGTAACGCAAACAAGATCGAGGTTCACAACAGCAATTGACATGAGAAGAAAATAGTTAGTTAATAAAGAAGGGAATAATCTCTCAGCTATCGATTGAGAGATACACGCGCAATTCAATAAGCTTAAATTTACTCGATTACCTGAATTGCACCTTCAGGACATTGGGCTTCACATGCTCTGCAGACTAAGCACTCGCTTACTTTGGTTGGTGTAGATTTGCCGTCTTTGATTTCATAAACGCCTACAGGGCAAGTGTTTACGCATGTTTCGCATCCGGTGCATTTGGGATCAACAACTATTTTTACCATATTTGTTTACCTCTGCAATTTTATTTGAGAAGCTATGGTGTAAAATAAAAGGGTTTAGGTTTTTTAGTGCGCTTTTTCACGTAGTCTTAGCAGTATTCCGTTTATTGTTGATTCCGTTTTGTCTTTGCGTTTCTGGTAGTCTGCAATGTTTTTCTTGTAAGTTTCTATTGAAATTTCGCCTTTATTTTGTTGGGATTCAAGGTTTTTGATGTTATTCTCAGCCTCGGTTAAGTCTGCTTCAGCAGAATCAAGTTGTTTAATTAAATCTGCGTAAGCACTGCCTGAGCTTCGGAATGCATCTTTTAATCTGCTTGTATTTCTTGTAAGTGTTTCTAAACGGATCTCTATGGCTCTGCGTTGAACTTTGTATTGGCGTCTGGGCATCTTTCCTTTTTGCGCTCTTGTATCCAACGATCTTATTTCTGCATTTAACCGTTTCTTGTCGTCATAAGCCTCAGTAAATTCCCTGAGGTTTTCTGGAGTAATACGTTGACTAGTCATAGGCTCACTACTTTTTACTTGTTCGGGCAGTGTTGCTGTGGTCGGTTTTGGAGTTGATAACTTTTCTCTTCTAGTTTTAATTGGTTCTTTTTCGCTTGGTTTGCGTTTCTTATAGACCACAGCACCTACACATCCAATCACTGCTGCGAGTGAAACCCACAAAGTTGGTCTAAAAGAGACCCAAACTGGATTGTAATTGTACGATAATTGCACAGTGTTGCTTTCTGGAAGGCTGTAATCAACGTAGCTTATGCCGTCTCTCGTTATTGTAAGAGTGTCTTGGAAGGTATCCCTTGTTAAAGAACTGGAGGGATTAAGGGATGATAACTGCGGCGTTATAATCGTTGCTCCTTCAGGCAGGTTAAAAGTGAAGGTTGCATGGTCAACGTAATAATTGAAATCTGGGAAAAGTTTGAAGTTACTTAGGGTGTATTGGGAGCCTTGGATGGTTACGCTTGGTAAATTGTAGCTAGCTGTGATAATGGTGGATTGACCACTTGCTATTGCTGTCATCAAAGTGGCATTGGCCAGCAAAATGCCTGTGCTTGTGGAGCTAATGCTGGTTGTTAATGCTGTCCCAGTTTCATCCTTTACTACAATGTTCGAGGCAGTGTCGGGTAAATCCAAAATAAAAGCCGGCATTGTTAATGTCGAGTTGTTTATGATGTTGTAACTATCTGAAGCGGTTACTTTACCAGTTGGGTCAATTGTTATTTGGCGGTTTAGCTGGCTTATATCGGTTAACTGCATGGTTCCGTTATATATTTGAATAGCTGCCGACGCAGGCGAATAAGTGTATGCTGGCAAGTTTTGGACGGCATAGTTTTCTGAGTTTACTACTCCGTCGCTTTTGGTGATGGTTATGCTTGCGGGCGTGCTTGGAAGAGTTATGGTTACGTTGCAGTTAGCGACATTTTGTGTGAGGCTTGGGTAAGCTGGAAAATCAAGCGTGTAATCGTTGGCGTCTAGTTGGGTAATGAGACTATTGGATAGAACAAATGCTACTGTGAAAACGCTTGGTGATGTGCCGTTGAAATTTACTTCTGCGCCGTAAAATCCGCTTTGGTTACCTAATGGGACTCCTAAGTTTACTGGGTAGACGTTATTTGAGTCGTAAGCTACAGCTTTGAGGATGTCTGTGCTGTACGTAAAGGGCATCCCAATCAAAAAGCCATCAGTTACTTGCCCAGAAACAAGAATTGTATCTTGAATAACTACTTGTCCAGAATACATCACGGTAACTTGATGATCAACCTGGGTGATGCTGTAACCAGTGGTTTGAGCAAAAACCCCTCCGGAAGGTAAAACAATCGGTAGGAAAACTAGTAACAAGGAAACCGCAATCATGAATACTGCATGGGTTCGTTTCACTGAATTCACCAAGTCCAAGTTTCATTAATGTTGTGTTCGCTTATTTATTTACTTTACAGTAAACCACGGTGTATTTAGAGCTTAAGTTAAGAAGCAGAATAAAACGTGCGCTGTTAGAACATAGTGCTATTTACATTGAAGGGGTTTAAGTTAATAGTAGGGAGGGAGGGCTGATGTTATGAACTTGTGAAATACGAATAAGCCTGAGCAGGAAGAACGAGGAGCTAAATATAGCTAGGCATTAATGCGGTTGATTGCTAAATGTTTTCTGAATTTTGTTGATGGTTTTAAGTGTTTTTTCCGCGGTTGATGCGCTGAATAGTAGGTCGTCAATGGTGGCGGTGAAAGTGGCGAGTTTACATTCACATTGAATCTGGGTTACCACTTTCCTTTGTTCCCTCACTGTTTTAACTTGGAGTCCGATTGGCGTTTTGAAGTTGTCTGGAGAAACCGCGTTGGCAACTGCCTCCGCAGTCTTTGCGTCAGCGTACTCAAGCGTTACTGTCGCTTCCAACCTTTTCGCCCCTCAACTGTTTGCCGACCAACTCATCCACGGTTTTAACAAACTCTTCAATCTTGTCCAATGGCACCTGTGCGCCTGCCGCTATGTTGTGTCCTCCGCCTTTGCCGCCGTGCGCTTCGGAAGCTAACCGCATAACGTTGCCTAAGTTTACGCCTTTGCGGATTGCTGCTTCGGTTGTTCTTGCCGAAAATTTAGCTGCTTTTTCTTTTTCAACGTTCGCGAATGCTATGAGCGGTTTTTCTGGGTTCGCGAGTCCTGAGACGATTATTGAGGAGACGGTGCCGATGATTTTTTCGTTGATAAAGTTCTCGCCGTAGATGACGTAGATGTTTTGGAGTTCTCGCATCCGTTCAGGTTTCTCCATTACCCAGCCCAGATACTTGTTTATGTTCTTACGGTAATCTTCCAGTATCCTGCTAGATTCCTCAAGTGCTGCTCCACGGTCTCCCATGCAGATGGCGATGCCGAGGCTTGGCCTGTCCATGCGACCCGTCGAGTTCAATACAACAGCAAATTCTCTTGCATCCCGCAGCGCTGTGTTTGGTTCTTCTTTGGTTAAAACGTAAATGTACCCAATGAGGTTCTCAACTTCCAAATGTAACCCTTTAGACAATAAGTGGTCTGCTAAAGCCGAGCACAGCCGTCTTTTTTCGTCTTCGGTTAGGTCGCGGAGTGCCCGCCATTTTTCGCCTTGTTTGATGGGGATGTCTAGGCTTGCAAGGAAGGCTAAGGCTTTGTCTTCTTCTCCGCTTAAGCCTGGAATAAACGGGTTAGTCGTAGTAGCCAATGTCCTATGGATTGGTCGGGTTTCTCTGCCGAAGAACGTTAAGTCCTTCTCAACTTTTAGCAAGCCTGCAGCCACTGCATCGTTAACTATTATCTCGTTTAGGCAGCATAGGCTTCTCTGTTCATACTTGTCCTGCATGTCGCCTAGAGCGCCAACCAACGCGACAGGCGCCAAATCCACGTTCGATGGGTTTACTGCTTTAGCTACAAAGTAAGCTACGCCTGAACCGCTAACATCCGTTGCCCCGTCGATGCCGAACATGTGAGGGTTCACCTGAACAAAATTCTCATTCGCCAAAGTGCCCGTTATCTGGTGATGGTCAAGAATTAGAACTTTAACGTTTGGAATTTTCTCGTTTAACAGGTCAAGGTAGCCGCTTCCAAAATCCGTCAAAATCACCAGCTGCGGCTTATCAGCAACGATTTCACCGATGATTTTCTCGTCAACCCATTGAGTAACTCTTATCCGAAACTTGGCATCAAGCCGATAAAGCGTTTTTCCAATCACGCCTGCAGCTGCAACCCCGTCAGCATCCAAATGTGAAAAAGCATGGATGAAGCCGTCTTTTTGGACCGTTTCCAGAATTACTTTTGATGCTTCTTCTGCTGCTGCTAGAAAGCGTTCAATGGATGTTTGCTGTGCAGCCATGCTTAGGTCACTCTTTGGCTTAAAGGCTCTGATTAGATTTAAAGCTGGCGCATCAAAAACAAATAGCAAACGGTAAAATTAAAGGAAAGAAGTGTTTAGGTTACGGAAGCGATTTTAGCTTCGTACTTCCAGTTCTTTGCCAAAACGCCTTCACGCTTATAGTATCTTGAAAGCTTGTGGATTCTTGCTTCGATAATTTGCATGCTGCGTTTGTTGTGCAGGTCCTTCTTGTTTTTATCCATGTGAACCGCAAGGCTCTGCGCCTTCTTCATAAGGTTTGACAGGTCTTCTGGCAACGATGGGGCTAATCCTGCGCCTTGGAGAACGTCGCTTATGCTTTTGCCAACTATAGGTTTCACAAGAGGAATCGCGTATTGATCCCTAAGGATAGTGCCTATGCTGCTGAGTGAGTGGCCTTCCTTGGCTAATTTTATTATGAATGATTCTACTTCTTCAGGCTGATACTTGCACCAGCTTGGAGGCCTTCGGCTGACTGGGCGTATTGAATGGGATTTTCCTTTTTCCTGCTTTGGCATCTTTACACCTTAAACTGCACCTAAACCATACCGCACGAATATTTAAAAGTAATCCCCTTGTGCCGTGTATTCGTGAGCGGGGTTGGAATAATCTTGTTCTAAAGTTTTCATTGTTTAATTTGGCGTTGATACTTTGTTGTGTGCTCTACTAGCCTACCTGGTAGGTAGAGTTATATACGGTTTGACGGTACATTTTGACGGTACAGGGAGTGGTTATGCCTAAAAGTAGAAAGGGTTTCAGGCTTAATCCTCAACTTTACAATGCTTTTAAGGAGTTAGCCGCAAAAAACGGTTACACTGTGACCGGTGCTTTTGAGAAGTTCATGGCGGGCGCTGTCGAGTTTGGGCTTGTTTTTCCGTCAGCCGTTAAAGCTGAACATGTGGACGCTGAAGCTCGTGTATTGCTGGTTTGGCTGAAGAAAGACAAGTACTGGGTTAATCTCGGCGGCAAAGGTGAAACGAGCACAAGGGGTCGTCTTCTAGAGCTTTTGCCGGAGATTGAAGATGCCAAATTAAGAGAAGAGATTGAAGAAACCTTGAAGGAAAAGTCTTAGCCTCTTTAGCTTAAGAATTGAAAAAAGCGAAGAATGTTTAGCCAAGTTTTCATGGATGATAAATCTTAAATCTGCATAGCGTAGAATAGCCTAAAGGGAAAAAGGTGAATGATATTGGATTGGAGCCGACTTGAAATAGTATATTTCTTATTGGTTCTTGTCGTATGTGTTGCCATATTTTTCGGTCTGTACGCGAATATAGGAGTTACTGACGCTTCAATCTTAACTTTAATCGTTGCCTTCATTGCGGTTCTCTTCGGCTACATTTTGTTCGTCAAAAGTGGAAACAGATAAAGAAAAACAAGAAAAAAGTTGGATTGCAACAAAATGGTATGCAACGAAAACAGAAGTCGATGCAAAAGATTTTGAAGAATCAAGAAGATGCCTATTAAATTCATATCATTCTTACGTTCAAACTCATGCAGGCCACATTGTCGGTTTAATATTAGGGTTGGCAGCGGTGTTTTCCACTCTGGAGGACTCTGGAGGCTTTACCTAAAAGTAGTCAAGTCGTTTTTTACAGCTTGATAACTGGAATCGTAATTATGTCTATACTCATGGTAGGCAATGTCGTAAGGATATATTATTGGACAATTTATGCAAGTAATGCCATAATTATCCCAATTGATGAGGCACTTAATTATTTCAACAAATTCAATGACAAAGAAAAACGTTATTCCTGCAGAGCTCCTAACACAGCTATAATTGCATATGCCATAGGAGAAAAAATCCGAAATGATTTTGAAAATAACGCTTCGCCTTGGTATAATAAACTTGCTTTGTGTCTCATCCGAAAAGTCTGGAAACAATTAGTCTAAATGTTAAGACATTGGCTATTGATACTTAAGAATCTCAAAATTGGCATTATAAAGAACCCCTACCCTTTTTGTTTTTTGACCTAAGAAAGTTTTACCGAGTACATTCTAAGGTTAGGATGTACTCAGTAAGATCTAATTATCAATTGAAAGGATCTAAGTATCATTTTATCGATTGAAAAACGGTTCATTTAAATCTTAATATTATGTGAGAACTCTTGTATGTCGTTAATACCCGAAATCTCTAATCCGTATCTTGGAGCGTTTGCTGGCGGATTATTATATGGATTAGCTGTTTGCACCGCAGCGTGTGTACCTTACATCGCAAGTTACATTGCAGGCATCGGTGCTGGTTTCCGCAAAGGCATTGTTGTAACGTTAATTTTTAATTCTGGACGGATAGCAGCTTACGCCTTAATTGGATGTTTAGTCGGTTTATTTAGCGGTTTGTTCAGGTTGGCTGTGTCTAATACCGCAATTTCGCCGTTTCAAATTTATTCTTCAATTACCTTCAGCATTGTGACTATGATTATTGGCGCTAGCATTCTTCTAAAGTTAAGGTCACCATGCGAGTGCAATCTACCAAATAGCAAAACCTCGGTTGCGCAGGGAAAGACAGGCAGGTTTGGGTTTGATTTTAGCGCTTTTTCGCTTGGTTTAAGCAGAGGATTAATCCTATGTCCACCGTTGGTGGCGCTCTTAATTTATTCGTTGCCTTTCTCAACTCCAATTGGCAGTGTGGGTTTAGCTGTCTTGTTTGGTTTAGGAACCGCCTTGTCTCCGATGCTACTGCTGGGAGGAGCTACTGGTTGGCTTCTTAACAAGGCACCCTTATTGCGGAAATGGATTTCAATAGGAGGGGCAGGAATACTAATAGTGCTTGGAATTGCCGAATTGATAAATGCAATAATTCACTTATAATAACGAAAAGAACGGATTTGAAAATCGACGGCGAAATTAGAAAACTGATCGGAACATCAAAACGTAAGTGAGGAAAAATGAAAAGCGAAAAAAACGAAAAAAAGTTCATGCCTGAAATTCCCAGAAAAGAAATCGATGAGCTTAGAAACTCCGTTAAAACCGCGTCTCAAAAGATAATGGCTGAAAATATCGAGCGCATAAAGAAAACTGAAATTAAGCCGCTTGAAAACGTTACTGTACATATAGAGCCTTCAGGTATGGCGGTTCCTGCCGCCGAGGTAAATGAGACGCAGCTTAGAAAAGTCATTTACGAAGTTGCCAATGGCATCGGTGGTAACCTGCGCATAAAACGAATAGATACTTACGCTGCTGAGGGTAAACGTTACATTAACATCGACTGCTGCTTCACCAAGCAAATTCATATAAAAGAAGCTCACAGGATTGCCTCACAGGTTGAGAAAGAAACAAAAGAGCGCTTTGCAAACGCGGTTGTCACAGTTCACATTGAACCAGAATGTCCATAAAAGAATGCTCATAAAATTCTAAAAATCGCTTAACCATGTGATTGCAATATCAAAACAACAGCAAAAAGCAAATCAGGATAGAACAGATTTTTCAGAAACAAAAACACTTTAATGGTGGTTAGCATTATCTGCTGACTTGAATAAATGTGTAGAGGGCTGTGTGAATGCTATCTACTTCAGCCAAAGTTAAATTGAAAGCGATACTGATTATTGACCTTATCATTATCGGTTCAGCTGCAGGAGCCTACCTTTATCTTCAAAATCAAGGCGTGATAGCAACGGCGCCTAAGCCCGCTAAGTTTATCCTAACAAACCTTACCATCAATCCACCTGAAGCAAACGTGACCGATGCCGTAGAAATTTCAGTTAACGTAACAAACGTCGGCGCTTTAGAAGGCAACCAAACCCTAAATCTTGAAATCAACAATGCAACAAAAGACACAGAAAACGTAACGCTTGAAGGCGGTGCGTCTCAACTTGTCCAGTTCACCGACATCGAAACTACACCGGACAATTATACTGTCAAAGTCGGCGATTTGACAGGAATGTTCGTAATTAACCCTGCTCCTCCAGGATCAAGCAAAATAATTTTATCCAACCTGCTTTTTAATCCATATGAAGCTTGGCCAAATCAACCGGTTAACGTGACCGCCACTGCAGAAAACCCAACCACACAGTCGAGTAGCCTTTATGTTATGGTAACAGTTGATGGTGCCTTGGTACAAGGCAGACTTATTCAATTGAACGCAAGTACAACCGAAACTGTGGAATTCACGGTTAATGCAACAACAATAGGAATGCACGCCCTCAAACTGAACACTTTAGGCGGGGAATTCTCAATCGTACAGACTGGTTACCACACACTCATAATTACCAGGTCTGGCGGTGGCTCCACGGCATTACCCTTTACCCTAAACGGAGTCACCTATTATATGCCTTTCAGTGAACTTATGCCAGATGGACAATATTCCGTATCCGTACCAAATCCTTTCAGCGTTGAAACTGGCGTACTAGCATTTTCATCTTGGAGCGATGGCGTAACCAGTGCATCGAGAACTTTCACGTTAAACAATTTCCTAGTTCTCGTTGCAACCTATACCGTAATCAGTGGATATGCATCTTGTCCGTCGCTGTACACATGGAATGGAACAGGCTACTCTTATGTTACTGACGTTTCAAACGCTGGCTGGTTAGGATACATGGGCTACATGACTAGTAACGGCAACATCGTGTATATCGGAGGAAACCCGTGGGACAACGTAAAGCTTGACAAAAATCTGCTAGCAGTAAAAAACATTGATGGCAACAATTACTATGGCATGACTCTTTTCCAACAAGCAGATGAAATCTTCTACTTAGATGTAGCGTACCTGCTAGTTGTTGACCACCCAGTAGGTACCGACGTTTACTCAAGTGTAACTAATTATCTAAACCAAGGCTTAAACGATCAAATCTACACAGTTAACCAAAATAGCGTAACATCACCAGTCAGTGCAACTTATGTTTGGGGACCAAGTGGCACTAACGCGAAAGGGGAAAATGTATTACCTCAAATTTCAAAGCTTGACGGTGTCTTCACGCCTGGCAACAATGGGGTTCTTAGTCCGTCATGGGACAATATCTACTTAAACCAGTTAACGCTAGACTTAGGTAACTTATCCTCTGCAAAACAAATCAAACTTGTAATCAACGGAATAGTTGATTGGGGATCACCTGGCGCTTATGACAATTGGGTAAACAGCTTTAAAGCGGCAGCTGCCCAAGGACTTGTACCAAATGGCACGCAAATTACTCCGCCCTCATACATGGAAGTTAAATATCCAAACGGTACGTGGATTCCTGTTCCACAGGACAGGCAGATGCCAATCCCTTCAGATTCTAACCCTAGAACTTTCGTGGTGGACTTAACAGGATTATTTCCCGCAGGCTTAAGCGATTACCAGATTAGAATTGTCAATTGGTGGAATGTAACCTACGACTACATTGGAGTTGACCTTACTACTCAACAGAACATAACAGTTCAAAAAATCAGCCCCATCGCAACTCTAAGCCAAGTGTGGGATACCAACTCGACGTCTTCCGGAAACTTCACAAGATATGGTGATGTAACAGCGCTACTTCAAAATGCAGACAACATGTATGTAATCGGACGACAAGGCGACCAAGTTACTCTGGACTTTCCAGTCAGCAATCTCACGGCACCTGCCAAGGGCATGGTGAGAGACTACTTTTTCTTCGTAGCTTGCTGGTTTAAAGATCCGCCTGGAGGCTGGGGCTATGGATTCAGCTTTACCGTTAACCCGTTGCCTTTCATGGGCATGAGCGGGTTCCCGTACACGACAGCTGAAAGCTACCCCTATAATGCAGCGCACTTGGCATATCTGAAACAGTACAATACACGGGTAATACCTCCTCCTTCATGACCCAAGTTTTCTTGCCAAAACGCAAAAGAAACGATGAGGCTGCAAAGACATGGAAGATTTAAAAGGTTCTTTTCATATTTTGAGTATTAAAAATTCGTTGAGACCTCCGCATGTCGTTTATATCTGAAGCCTCTGAAACGCATTGTGTAAGTGCTTCTCATAGCAACGTCAGGTGCGGAATCCTAATAGTGCTTGGATTAGCACATTGAAATCAAATTCAAATGTAATAATTAAATGGCGAGAAAGAAATGATTTGGGAAATCATAGGTGACGTACTGAGAATTGCAGTGCTTGCAGGACTTGGGGTAGCAGGGATACTTGCCATTTTGATATGGAAAAAGAACTTATCGGTAAGAATAACTTACATTAGGCTAGTCATTCAGGCGGTCGCTTTTGCAGCCATATTTTATGTGTTCACTTATTCTATTCCGCTTCTCTATGTGTTGATTGTTGTTTTTACAATGACTATTGTTTTAGGTCGGCTATATTGTGGGTGGCTTTGCCCATTCGGCTTAGTCATGGATCTATTGATTCCACTAAGAAAAGCGTTCAGCATTCGCTACCGAAATATTCCTGAAAAACTTAACAAGAGCCTGCATCAATCAAGATACGTATTACTGTTGTTTTTCTTGTTTTTGCCTGCTATCTTATGGCGGATTCAACCGCCTCCAAATTTTAACTTTGCCGTTGTTATGGTGCAACTACTGGCTGGTCCCTTCCGAATATACAGTGTTCTGCTTGATCCCATGATTCCACTAGTTGTTCCATGGAAGGGCCCATTAGTTGTTAATCAGATTAACCTTAGTTACCCCTATGCTCAAGACATCATCAATTATGCTAGCCAAAATATCGGTCAAATAATCGCCATTACTTTTGTCGGTTTGACGCTGGCAGGTTCATTCTTTATAAGACGAGTTTGGTGTCGCTTCTGCCCAACCGGCGCCTCATTAGCGGTTGTGAATAGGTTTAAGGGTTTCAAGTGGGCGCCTCTGCTTCATATTGAAAAAGATGAGGAAAAATGTACAAAGTGCGGCGTTTGCAAGAGGGTTTGTCAATCGCAAGTTACCGATGTGTATGAGCAGAAGGGAGGAAAAATAAATACTTCAATGTGCATGTTATGCTTGCGATGCGCTGAAATGTGCCCCTACGAAGATGCCTTGAAAGTGAAGCTTGGGAATAAAACAGTATTCAAATCGAGAAACTGGTTAGAACAATCAACAAGTGAGTGAAGAAAAGAATGAAAAGCGAAAAAATTGAAAAAAAGTATATGCCTGAAATTCCCACAAAAGAAATAGAAGAACTTAGAAACTCTATCAAAACGGTGTCTCAGAAGGTAATGGCTGAGAATATTGAGCACATGAAAAAAACTGACCCTAACAGACCTGAAGCCATGAAGTATTTTGATGAAATCGCAAACTTGTTTGGCAAACGTCCAACCGAGATTCTGGCTGAGAAGGAGACGGGTAAGAAAGTTATTGGTTACATGTGCTTGTTTGCTCCGATAGAGTTAATTTTAGCAGCTGACGCCATTCCAGTCAGGGTAAATTCAGGTTGGTATGATGCTTCTAAAGTTGGCGACAGAGTTGTGCCGGTGGAGGTTTGTCCTGTTATTCGTTCAACTATAGGCGCGAAAATGATTGAGCTTTCGCCTTTTCTTGAGTTGAGCGATGCTTTGATTAGTGTTTTAACATGTGACGGAATGACTAAACTGAGCGAAATTTTAAGTGATTACAAGACTGTTTGGGAAATGAATATTCCAAGGGTTAAAGATTCTGCTAATTCACTTCGTTTTTGGAAGGATGAAATAAAACTTATGAAAGCGCAAATTGAGGAATTTACGGGCAACAAAATTACTAGGAAAAGCTTGAAGGTGGCTATTGAGCAGACGCAGAAGGCAACGAAAACTTTTCGCCGCCTACAGGATTTGCGTAAAGGTCAACCAGTAATTATGGGTAGAGACGCTATGCTGGTTAATCAAGCGTACTTGTGGGATGATAAAGTGCGTTGGACGGAGAAAACGGAAGCATTGTGTGATGAGCTGGAAAAGAGAGTGCAGAGGAAAGATTGGGTTTGTTCTCCTGATACTCCGCGGGTACTAGTAACGGGTACACCAATGTTTTGGCCTGATAACTGGAAGCTGCCAACTTTGGTTGAGGAAGCTAATCCTAGAGGCGTTATCGTTGCAGATGAGCTTTGTTCAGGCGAAAAAATCCTCATCGACCCAGTTGGCGTAGATGAATGGAATATGGATGATATGCTTAGCGCTATTGGAGAACGGTACCTAATGGCTTCCACTTGCCCCTGCTTCACGTCTAGCGACGGAAATGAAGATAGGATTAACTGGTTGATAAATAAGGTTAAGGAATGGAATGTTCAAGGCGTTATTTACTATGTGGTGCGCGGCTGCATGCTCTACGCAATGGAGTACACCAGAATTAAGAAAGCTCTTGACAAAATAAATATCCCCGTGTATTATCTTGACACTGAGTATACTAGGGAAGACGTTGGGCAAATGAAGACGCGTGTTGAAGCGTTCCTTGAAATGTTAACGGCAAGAGTGAATTTCTAAAGGTGACTTCATGATTACCGTCGGAATGGATTTAGGCACCCAGAGAGTAAAAGCGGTAATCCTAAAGGACAATGCTGTTTTATCAAGAGGAAAAGCATTCTCAGGGTTCGATCCAACCAAAGCCGCCGAACAAGCAATAGAGGAAGCGCTAAAACAAGCAAACCTGAAAATATCTGATGTAGCTTATTTTGTCGCTACTGGTTCAGCTATGGAAATGGCGCCTTACGCCAACAGCACCGTAAGCATGATGGGCGCTGATGCTAAAGCAGGAGTCTACCTTTTTCCGAAAGCTAGAACGATAATTGATGTTGGCGCCGAAGAAGCAAGAGCCGTCAAATGCGACGAGAAAGGCGTTATGGTTGATTTTATCGTTAACGAACGATGCGCTGCCGGTGCGGGAGCATTTATTGAGGCTATGGCAAGAGCGTTAGAGGTTAAATTGGAGGAGATGGGTCCGCTGTCTCTTAAGGCTGAAAGGGCAAGTCCTATAAACGCTACGTGCGTGATTTTCGGTGAATCCGATGTTGTTTCGCTTATCCATCGGCAGGAGTCTGAGCCTGAAATTGCAAGGGCAGTTTTTGACGCTATTGCTGACCGGATTTCATCGATGGTTAACAGGTTAGGTGTAAACCCTGATGTAGTTCTCATGGGCGGCGTAGCTAAAGACGTTGGTTTTGTTGCATCACTAAATCGAAAGTTAAGTGTTAACGTATTGATACCTGACTATCCCGATTTTGCAGGCGCCTTAGGCGCAGCTCTAATAGCTACAAGCCGAGGCAAGGACGACCAAAAATGAAAGAATTAAGCACAATTAAAGACGACGTTGAGTTCTGGCGTTGGCGCGAGTACTATCGTGTAATGCCGGGCAAGAAATGGACAAACAAGGACATAATCACCGCAGGAGTCGACGTTGGATCAGTCAGTTCAAAAGCAGCTATAATGATTAATGGTGAAGCTTATTCTTGGGGGATAACAAGAACCGGCTCTAACAGTCCTGAGAGCGCCAAGAAAGCTTTAGATTGGGCTCTTGAGGGAACTGGGCTTCAAGTAAGTGACTTCAAATACATTGTTGGCACGGGTTATGGAAGAGTTAACGTTCCCATGGCAAACAAAGCCATAACGGAAATTGCTTGTCACGCTAAAGGCGCAAATTACATTTGGGGACCAAGCGTCCGAACCGTGCTGGATGTTGGAGGACAAGATATAAAGGCTATCCGCAGTGACGAAACGGGAAGAGTGGTTTCTTTTTTGATGAATGATAAATGTGCGGCTGGAACCGGCAGAGGCATGGAAGTTTTCGCTGATTTACTAAAGATTCCCATTGAAGAGATAGGTGAAATCTCATTAAAAGTGGATGAGGAGCCGCCGCCAGTAAGCTGCACATGTGTGGCTTTTGCAAAAACTGAAGCCATTGGGCTCTTGCGTAAGGGCTGGTCTAAAGAAAAGGTTTTGGCTGCTTACACGCGAGCTATGGCAGTTCGCATGGCCAACTTAATTAACAGAATAGGCTTGGAAAAAGAACTGGTAATTACAGGCGGGCAATCGAAAAACATCGGAATCGTCACCAGAATAGAAGATGTTCTTGACGTCAAATGTTTGCCAATGCCTAATTGGCGAGAAAACGGTTTAGACCCAATGGTGGCGGGTGCATTGGGCGCAGCGCTTTTTGCTAAAGCATTATATGAGAAGTCTCAAAAAACTTAGACGAGGAGGCTAAAAGCTTATTATTACGCATTATGGGTACAGCGATGGGTCAGGCGAGTACTACATAACTATCGACACATACAAATGCAATGGCTGTGGCAAATGCGTTAAGCATTGTCCCCAATCAACGCTTCAGCTAGAGACCATTCTCATAGACCTTGAGGATAAGACTGTTGCATCAGTTAGGGAGGAGCATCGGAAAAAAATAAAGTACACTTGCTCTTCTTGCAAGCCTGAAAGCAATAATGCGCCCTGCATATTAGCTTGCGAGTCTAAAGCGATAAAGTGCACATGGAATACGCACTAAATTTTTTTAAATAGCGCCTCAGCAGCAACATGCAGTATGTCCTTTGGCCAATCTAGTTTTATTGTTGTTCTAACCAGTTTCTTGATTTCATCATTGTTTTTCCTGCAAACTTTAATTCCAATGCGTCTTCATAGGGGCATGTTTCAACGCATCGCGCGCAAAGTATGCATCTGGATTCGGTTACGTTTCCTCCTTTCTTCTCGTATACTTGTGTTGTTTGAGTTGGGCAAACGCGTTTGCAGACTCCGCACTTGGTGCATTTTTGTTCGTTCTTCTGCAAGCGTGTCATGGCGATTTGTTTGAAAGGTGTGTAAGTGCTGAATAATGCGGTTAACGCGCCTAGTGGGCAGATTCTGCACCAGAATCGCCTATAGGCTAAAGCTAAAATTGTGACTGCAATTAAGACAGTTAAGTTTAGCGATGTAACATAACTGCCTAATATCCAAAATGGTCCATAGGTTATTTTAGAAACGTACGACCACTTCATTGAGCCCAAAGCGCACTCTATTAACACGCAAAGAGGCCTCATTGGGCAAACCAAACAAAAAGGCTCGTTGAGGAAGCCCACATTGCCCGCTTCAGTTCCCTCAGGCCCTCCCGTTCTAGTGCCCGGAATCAGTTGAGCGCCAAAAATGGCGTATGACGCAAAGATAACGCTAAGAATCAAAAAAACCGCAATAATGATATACCGTGATTGCGCAAGCGCCGTATTTGTTTTTTCGGAAAAATGCAAATGCCGCAACCTTGACGCTTTGCGAATTCGTGTTAACACATCCATGTAAAGGCCGAAAGGACATAGCCAACCGCAGAAAAACCTTCCCAAAACTATAGACGCGATAGCTACCAAGCCTATAACTATACCTATCTTTTCCAAACCGGAGGTAGAGTAGAAAACCTCGTAACCTCTTGGATAGTTCCAAAACGGGAAAATGTAAGCTTGAAGTTGCCAAAGTGGACAGGTAACTGTTCGCCCATTAGGGTAGTAACATGCTAAAACAGGAACAGAGAAACCATCTGGAAACTGGTTCCCCAAAAGATTACCCCCAACTAACAGGCTGCGCGGCGAAGGCCCCAAGGGCTGAAATAGTGGTATATCGAAAGGACCTAATATAAGCCCCATAAAAACAGCAAAGACGGCGGATATTTGAACGAAAAGTCTCAATGAGCTGACTTTACTGGTTTTATCTTTAGCCAGCCTAAAGATAAGGTAGATTCCAACCACTATTATTAAGGCGTATACAGGTAATATAATGTTACTGGGATTTTCATACGACATCTTTGCGTTCTTCCTATTATTTGCTTAATGTCTGAGCCTTTGCTAATTAGCCTAAGTACTTTTCATCAACTCACCTGAATGCTCTCTGGTTCTCACTTTAATTACGACAGCGATAGCAACTGTTACAGCAACTGCAATTGCTGCTATAATGGCTACCGAATGCTGTTGATAGAAGGGCAGGTTTGAATTGTTTTCAAAAGAATCCGAAAAAACATAGTGCAAGATAGTTACATTCTCATTCTCAGATGCACCGGTTACAATCAACGTTCCATCAGGCAAAAGGTTCCACCCATCGCCTTCATCTGTGAGAGCACGATTGCCAAAAATAACATTCCATTCAGCACTTGTGCTCAATCCTCCTTCTTGAGAGCCAAGACCAAGGTTTAAAATCTGCTTACCCTGCCCTTCAACAACATAGCTTAACAGTAGGATGTTAAAAGCTGTTGTGTTAAATAATGATTGGTAAGAGAAAATCGTAACGTTACAGTTTTGGGCTGAAAATTCAAGATTCTCAATCGGCAGCGATCCATTAAGGCGCAAGTTCATAAAAGTCCAACTGCCATTTTCAAATATTGCCTCGGAATAGGCGCCATTTACGGCAAAACTGATAGTGCCATTATATGCTGGAATGCTAAATTTATCTGCAGGACTAAAGAATACGTCTGTTTGCGCTTGCAAATTAGGGCAAGTACAAGAAAAAATAAACACAATAACGAGAATAACAATTACGGCAATTCCAGCTGAGACTTTACTGCGACTAATTGTTACCAAGCCTCAATACTTGCTCCACTCCATTTAATTATTACGGTCTGGCTATAAAGCTTTTCAAGCTGTCATGTCAACTTTCCAACGTTACACTCAAGAGGTCTGCTGGGTATGCTTTTACGCCTCTGTGAAAGCGTGAATGGTTAAACCAGTCTCTGTAATCGCCTATTTGCCCGTTGAGCCATTGAGGAATCTTACGCAGATGATTAATGAACTCTCGGTTAAGGTTCTGAATGCACCGTTCAACCTTGCCCTTGTCCTGCGGGTAAGAAGGATGAGCAAAATGCGCTTCAATGCCACGCTGACTGCACCAGTCTTTCCATTGCTCCTTAAACTGCGATCCATGATCAGATAAAATAGCCTTCGGAAGCCTCTTCTGCTGCTCCAACACCGCTACTGTTTCAGCCGTCGTGAGCTCATGATCAAACTGCTCCGCCGCTATAATGAAGCGGCTGTAATCATCGATGCAGACCAGAAACCAGTACTTCTTGCCCTGAACTGAAAATGGACCCTTAAAGTCTATCTGCCACAGCTCATCAGGCGCCTGTGCCCTAAAGAACTTCCATCGCTTAAACTCACGCTGATACCCGTTTTGATTGTTCCTTGACAGTACGTTGTTTATAGTTTCTCTGGAGAGCACTACTCCTTGAACGCACTGTACAGAATCCAGCATGAAGGGTGGCAAGTTGCAGAGGCCTTGTTGTATGCGTGCGGTTCCCCATTTGAAGGTAGTTCTCAGTTTTAAAATGGACAGCTCAACTTCAGCTGTGACTTTGCACTCTTTAGGCTGTCTGGGCTTGTCTTTGAAGGTTTCCAATCCACGATGCTTGCCTCTTCTTAGCCACCTCTACACGGTTTGCCTGGTAGTGTTAAACATTTGTGCGATGCTGGTGACTGTTAAATCCGTCTTGGCAAGCTTTCTGAAGGCTCCCCTAATGTCAGGAGATAACCTCACACCATCACCAGACAACCAATTATGTATCTACTAAGGATAAAAAGATGTAACGTTAGAAACTTGACTTAACACAAGCGCGCTGCCTTGTCCCGATATTATGTGTTGAAATATGTTGGTAAAAGACGAAGGCCATTTATGGCTGAACAACTTACTCTTAATCGGTGAAGGTTTAAACTAAATTTCGGAAAACCCGTAAGTTTGCGGGCTAAACGCAGGAAATAAGCTGAATCGTTTTGGTTGGTTATCGTTTTTAATGGTAGGAATCTCAAGTTTCTGATTTGGGATTTCCGTTGTCCTGTTTCTGTATTCTGCGTTCTGGAAGTTGTGAGTAGATTCCATCGGCTGTCCTGTAAGCTGCCAGCCTTCCAATGGTCTCCCAAACGTCGCCATTAAGGTGACGTATTTGCACCGTAATTACCTCTGCCTTTGGATCAGACTTGCCCGCCCAAACAGTTAAAGTCAAGAAGTCCCCGTTGACGAGTCTGTCTCTGAAGCTCACTCTAGGTTGGGGTCGATCGGACATAGAGCCGACACTTACCTCCTTTTCATCTTGCTTTTATCTTGGGTTTTAGCAAAGTCTTCCATTGCACCTTCATTCATCGCCATGGCGAACATGTTGTTTATGCAAGGCGATATGAGGGAAAAGATTCGATGGCGATCCTCAACGGATAATTCTGGAAATTGGCGTTCTACTTCATCCCACATTATCTTGTACGTAAAGACTATTTCTCTAGCTAACTCTTTCAACTCTTTCAAATCTTCATCTTCACCCATATTTCAGACACCAATATCTGAGTTACAGAGGTTTGTGTTTTTAATTTTTTGCTAGAACTCAGTGGACGAAGCATTGTTCCTAAACGCAACAGGCATGCGCGCTTAAGGTTCTAATAGTACCTGAGCAATTAGCAGAAAAATGCCGAAGGTCACATATGGCTGAAGAGACTGCCTTCTTTCGGTGAACTAAAATGGAAAACGCAAACTCCGTTGCTACAGAAACGGACTACTCAGGGATAGTCCATGTTTACGGTTTAGTTTACTTAAAAGTAATCCCCTTAATAAGGAAAAAACCGAAAATTCTTCAAAGGGCGGGCTCTAAAATTTTCAGTATTGCCAAGAGAAATATTTTGCTTATGGGATTCAAATGATAGAAACCTTTGAATTACGCATCATATGAGTATCTTTTTAAGGTAAGAAAGTAAAAAATATTATGCGATTTCGATAGGTAAACTCAACCAATCATGAGCACCAATGCGTCTTCTTTAGGTACGAAAGCCAAAACCGGCTGTTTGTTTGGATATTTCTTTTTGGCTTTCTCCCAGACTTCCTTTGGGTCGCTTCCACTTGCTACTACTTTGTCATCAACTATCGCAATGTGTTTTCCACTGTATTTTTTGTTTATTTTTTCAGCATCAGTAACGTAGAAAGTCAACTCTTTCATAAAGCTAGTATTAGCCTTAAGGTCTATAAATCACTTTTTTGAGAATAAGCTTTGTTTGTACCATTCAGCAAATTTCCGTATAGCCATCGCCCTATGCGAGTAACCATTCTTCTCTTCAATAGTCATTTCCGCAAACGACTTACTGCTTCCAACGGGCTGAAAAATCGGGTCAAAGCCGAAAGCTGATTTTCCCTGCGGTTTGCGTTCGGTTGTGGTTATTTCGCCATTGGATTCACCGTCAAAACACTTTGGTTCGCAAAGGGTTTCGTCGCAGTAGGCTATAACTGAATGGAATCTCGCATGCCTATTCGCCATGTTCTCCATCAACCGTAGTATGCCGCTGTTGTGAATTGTCTTGTACACGTAAGCAGCATAAGGACCCGGAAAACCGCTCAGGGCATCAATAAATAAACCTGCATCTTCCACGAAAATTGGCAAGCGGCTTCGCTTAAACGCGTTTACGGCGCTTGTTTGGGCGATTTCTTTCAGGCTGTCGCTTTGGATCTCTTCTCCCTTCACGCGCAGCATTGCGACCGCAAAGCCGTAACTGCTTAGGATGCTACGTGCCTCACTGAACTTGTTAATGTTGCCTGTGGCAAAAAAGACAACCTTGCCGTTGAGGTTGCAGCTTTGGTTATTGTTTTCTTTCTTCGACATAGCGGCCACGCCTCTCTATCTCTTTGATTTTCTCATAAACCTTTTCCGCTGCTTCCGAGCCCAGAACCGACGAGTAACCGCACAACACATTTCTGAAGCATTCTTCCCAGAACTGGTAATGCGTACTCTGCAGCGCCCGCTTCATCAAATGCAAATCTACGCCCTCTGCCTCTAACTCGCTATTTTTTTCGCCTAAACCGAAGTCAACAAAAAAGATTTTGTCCTCAGGGCTCAGAATCATGTTTGATGTTGTTAGGTCGCCGTGGATTAAGCCTTGCCTGTGTAGTTTTCCGATTAATTCGCCGATTCTAACGCATAATTCCTGCCGTTTGTCCTGTTGAACCTTGTTCAGTAGTTGCTTAATCTGTTGTCCTTCCACAAACTCCATCGTAATCGAAGCTTCAGGAATGTTAACCATGTAAATCAGCGGAGTCGGCACGCCAGCAGCTTTCGCTTCATGCATCAACTGCGGCTCATGCACTGTGCGGTAACTTCGAATCTGCTCATCCAACGCCTCGGGACGGTACCTTTTTGGGATTCGCACCTTGACGACCACCCTTCGCCCATGCCAATCGGCAAGATAGAGGCTAGCTTCAGCGCCCTTCTTAAACAGCGTTTGCTCGGCTACTGTATCCATGGCACATCCACCTTATCCACCCGCCACCGAAGCTTCACATAACTTTCATCCAAAGGCGTAACCAACCCGTGCCTGTAAGCTAAAACGCCAGTCCAAGCAATCATGGCGCCGTTGTCAGTTGCAAACTCAAGCGGAACCACACTGAACCGTGCATCATGCTCCTCCGCGATAACAGCAAGCATGGATTGCAACCGTTTATTGGCTGCTACCCCGCCTGTCAGCAAAACTTCCTTCTTCTCCGTATGCGCTAACGCTCGTTCGGTAACTTCAGTAACCATCGAAAAAGCGTTCTCCTGCAGACTATAACACAAATCCTCCAAGCAGCAATCGCCCCTGTGCAGAAGAGCTGTTGCCGCAGTCAACAAGCCGCTAAGAGATAAGTCCATGCCCTTCACAACATACGGCAAAGAAACCAGCCTTTTCCCATTAGCTGCCAACCGCTCCACGGCAGCCCCAAGCGGCAAACCCTTCCGATGCTTAAGACCAGCTTCCCGAGCAAAAACATCCAAACAGTTCCCAAGCGCAATATCTAAGGTTTCACCGAAAACTCTGTAGCGCCCAGCCTCAAAAGCCGTCACCATAGTGTTGCCGCCTGAAGCGTAAAGGGTCACTGGGTCAACAACGCCAGTCTTCAGTTTCCCAATCTCAATATGCGCCACAGAATGGTTAACACCAACAAGCGGAACCTCAAGGTACGAAGCTAAAGCTCTGGCAACAGTAGCACCTGTGCGCAAGCATGGTCCTAAACCTGGACCCTGAGAAAACGCGATAACCGACAAGTCACTTGACTTCACGCCCGCCGCCGTTAAGGCGTCACTTAGCACTTTATCAGCCACTTCGGAGTGGTGCCTTGCTGCTTCTCTAGGGTGGATTCCGCCTTCCGCCGGTATGTAACTGTCTGATTTGTTGGCGAGTATTTCTCCGTTGAAGGCGGCTATTCCAACGCCGAAATCGTCTGCTGAGGATTCTATGCCTAAACAGTAATTTTCATCTTTTCGCTGCTTGCTCTGCATGTTTTTCATGGATTCCACGTTTTTTAAGGGATACATATTTGTATCTACTTCTGCAACTGTAGATAATTCTCTTTTGGTTTTGGTTAGTCATTTTAGTGCATCCCAGCAAAAGCGACTAAGGTATCGAGCTTGTCACGGATTTGCTTTAATAGCTCTATCATTTCTTGCGCTTGTTCTCTGGTTACTGTTTCTTCGTTCATGTTTAGTCACCTTGTCACTAATGTAGTGACGATAACTAGATGTAAACGTTACTGTATTAGTGACATATGCACGAACATATCCTAAGCGACAAAGAGAGGGAACTATTAACAGAATTTCTCAAAAGCGGTGAAAGAAACAGCGGAGCTTTCCGTATGCTCAACCTTAGAATCAGAAAGCACTATCAAGCACTTAATGAAGAATTTGAACTGATAACAAAAGCCAAACAGAAACTATCCGAGAGCTAACTTCAAGAGAAAACCCTCACGTTAATTAACGGCTTTTCCGTAAAACCCAAAACTGGCTCTAAGTATTGCGAGGAGTTAAAATTAAGGTTTTGAATATTTCAAGCCCTCGTCTTATCTTCTGTTTCTCTTCCTGATTGAGATTCAATAGTTTTACTGAAGACAAATCTTCAAGAACCTTTGAATGTGAGTATTCTTCTATCTTAAATCCAGCTTTCCCAAAAAATTGTTCCACATCGTTCTTGTCAGCAAAAGCGTTGCTCTCAAAATCGCTCCCCGTGCTACTAGAAATAGCTGATAATCGTTTCCGTATTAGTTTTTCGTCTAATTGAGAGATTTCTTGCCAGTATCCCTTAGTGTGGACTTCTGTTGCAATCCATAGTCCACCATATTTTTCGAGAACCTCATGAATATTGCCAGCCAAGACTCCCGTTTCTCTACGATTGAGATACGGAATTAATCCTTCAGTAATAATCGCTAAAGGTCTATCAAATTTGAAAGCCATAGCCGCTTTTGATAAACTTTCCATATCAAGACAATTTGCGACTTGGAAATGAAGATTTGAACGGTGACTATTTGACTTAGTGAGTATTGTCTCTGCAATCGTCTCTTCCACCTCTAGCATCTCTGGTAAATCAGTTACAACATAAACGACATCTGGATTTCTAGTCATTTCCAACCCACGAGGAGAAAGCCCAGCGGCAATTTCTAGAACCTGAGTCATGTCGTGTTCTGCTAGAATTCGGTCAGTAACCTTGTATCGTGCTTCCGAAAAAGGAAAGAATCGAACCATTGATTCTTCGCTTTCCCCAGCTAATTCTTGGAAGGTTTTCTTTGCTCCACTCTCCAACGCTATTTCTTTGGCGTAAGGAATATCTGTAAAAGTTCGTAGGTAAGCCACTAGTTTAGCGGTCGGACTTATTTTTCCATAAGATTTTCGCATTCCCAAGACACCTATCAATAGCCAAACAAGGCAGTATAGTTCGGTTCAGATATAACTTTTCCGCAAAACCGTCTTAATGAAGCTGAATTTTCTATTCGCTCTTTGCAAATATTTTTGAAAAAAATTCTAGCTAGAATCCACTACCCCCCATTACTTCAGTTATGGGCGGACTTGCGACAATTCAAATCGCTCTAGGGTGCAAATGGCACGGGAGTCCCGTGGGATTTGGTAAGACTCTACCGTATGTACATACCCTAAGTTTTTCGGCAATTTTGAAGGATTGGATTATGAACTATTTTGCCAGAGTTTTCCGCACGATTCCAGCAGTTAATCAAACCGTTTAAAGAATCGGTTCTAATGGCGTCGGCTCAACAAGACCTGAGCCGCTATCGGCAAAAAACGTCTTTTTCCTAGACACTTCTTGTCGCTCAAAAGGAAATCGGAATGTGTGGTCGGAAAATCAGTAGTAGTATCTTTTTTTCTTGAGTTTAGCAACCCAATTGCGACCCGACTCGAATTTGAGAATCCATTTCTCATTTTTTTCCGTAAAGTCACTCGTAGACAGTCACCCCCTCAAAACTTAAAGATTTTATGAATTCTGGGTCAATTGATGTATTATCTACAGCTACAGCTACGGAAACATATTTTTATCTGGATTCAACGCTTATATTCTAATTGCATCATTTGGAATTGATATCAGATGCCTAAACGTAATGACCTTGAACAGAAAGCACTTCATTATGTGGTAAACACTGGCTATCAAGGCGTGCTTCAATCTGATTTATGGCGTGAACTAGGCGCAAGCAGTCGAGAAGGCTCACGTGTCTCCATAAAACTAGAAGAAAAAGGCTTAATCCGCAGAGAAAAAGAACTGCAAGAAGGCAGATGGACATATCGGCTTTACCCAAAAAGGCTTCCAGCATCGATAGAAACCATCGTTGACTGCCCATGCTTACTCTGCCCAGACAATGAAAGGTGTGACCCCACAACTGCGCTCTCGCCTAAAAGCTGCCCAAAACTTACCGATTGGATACTTGCCTTAGGAAAAGAAGCCGCCACCACTCCTGCGGGTCCAAGCGCGCCAAGCACACAAGAGGATGATTCACTTGCCGAAAGCTTGGATCCAAGATAGAAAACGAGAATACTACTACAAAAAAGCCAAAGAAGAAAACTACCGCTCCAGAGCCACATACAAGCTAGTTCAAGCCAACGCGAAATATGGTTTCATACAAAGAGACGACGTAGTAGTCGATTTAGGCGCTGCGCCAGGCGGCTGGATTCAAGCCGCAAGAAAAATGACTGGAAAAAACGGCTTCGTTCTAGGCGTCGATTTAAAACCAATCGAACCCTTCACTCAAGAATACATCAGAACAATAATTGCAGACTTTACTGAGCCAGGCATAGTCGAGGAAATACGCTCTTTTCTGCCTCGCGAAGCGGACGCGGTAATCTCTGATGCTGCACCAAACATTACTGGAGTTTGGGAAGTTGACCATGCAAGACAAATCGACTTAGCAACCAAAGCATTAGAAATAGCCCAATGCCTACTTAAGCCCAAAGGAAACTTTTTTGTAAAACTCTTCGAAGGCGAAATGTTCAACGACTTTATCCTGAAGGTAAAAGATCTCTTTGATACTGTCAAGATAGTGAAGCCTCAGGCGAGCCGGGCTAAAAGCTCTGAAATGTACCTTTTGGCCTTAGGCTTAAAATCGAAGGGTAACTGTGAACAGGAAACCTAATTTCTTCTGCTCAACTACTATTATTGTTAGGTGTAAGGCTTGAGAGTTATATCGGCGGATTCTGCGGCGGCAATATTAGACCAGCAGTTTAAGCCACTGTGCCTTGTTGCTTCTGTTTCAGTGCTGGTTGATCCACCGTACAGGGAACCGTCTTTCCGGTTGGCTGAACCAATTTTTAGAGAAGTTGAAAGCGGCTTTGAAGTGATAGTGCATGAAGCTGAGCTTTGCAGAAGTTTGCTTGATAAAATGAAGGCTGATGTTGTGCATTTGGATTTGTCGCTTGGTGGTGTCTCCATTGAGGAGTTATCGCCAGTTGAGCTTTCAAACTTGCGCGCATCAAGAACCGGAAGACAAAACATTTTGAAGATTTTGCCTAGGCTACGGAAAATTGCTGGCGAAATCAAACGGATCCATGATGTGGACATGTTGGCTATTGGTAAAGAAAGTGTTCCCGTCCGTATTGCGGAGTTAACGGCTGGTGCAGAAGCAATTTTGTATGCTTGCAAAAAAGTGGTGGATCAAAAAGAGCCTGTTTTGCTGGGTTTACCTTTAATGTGTCAACCAATAGTGCAAGAAGACCGCGTGTACCTTTACTCGCTTATAGCGGCTGAGCATGACGTACGTGGCTACGCTGTTGATGTTGAAAGAGTTTTAACAAAGGTTAAAATGATAGAAACGCTAAACCCTTGTGCGCGAGGATTCCGCGCCTTAAAAATTAAGCTCACAAACTAAAAGAAGGTATACAATGAAACTTGATTTGTCCTTTTGGACGAATGCTTCATCAAAACGCAAGAGAATCTATTCAATCATAATAATTTTCATACTTGCATTCATAATTACGGTTATCGGAAGCTATATACCCCTCAGCCATCAAGACGCACAGACATTAAGTAACGGTGTAAACGCGACTCTTAATGCACACAAGTCCTTTGGCAGCCGAACAGAATTCATTTTCTTCAACAATTTTTTCGAAGTTTGCTTGCCAATGTTCGTTCCCATAATTGGGCTTATATGGGGATTTTTAGTAATGGGTAATACTGGTCTTGCCCTTGGGGCTATATCTTCCGTACAAGGCTATCCTGTATGGATAGAACTGCTAAGCTTAGTGTTAACACCCGTGTTCTGGCTAGAATTCGCTGCTTATTCAACTGCAATGGCAGAAGGCATTTGGCTGACCCGCAGACTAATGCAACGGCGATGGCTTGAACTAAAAAACACTGCAATGCTAATAGGAATCTGTGCTGCCATACTGATCGTAAGTGCAATAATAGAAGTGTGGCTAATAGCCGTATTAGGCTAAAACCAAAATTGGCAGATAACCCTTTTCTTTTTAATCTTTCATTATTTCTAAACTTATATCTAAGGCTTTAACGCTATGAGTAAGCTCTCCCATACTTATAATGTCAACTTGCGCCGCCGCGTACTCCAAAAGGTTCTCGCCTGTAATTTTACCGCTTACTTCCAACAGCACATTGGCAAAACCAGCTTTCTTTAACATTTCACCTGCATCCTTAGCCTGTTTAGGCGAAAAATTGTCCAGCATAATAATGTCTGCTCCTGCCTTAGCCGCCTGCATTGCATCCTCAGCTTTTGTAACTTCCACCTCAATTTTTTTGCTAAAAGAAGCGTTCGCTTTTGCTTTTTTAACTGCACCCTCAACGCTTCCAACTATTACTAAATGATTGTCTTTAATCAAAACCATATCATCCAAATGAAGCCTATGTGGATCTCCGCTTCCTATGGTTACTGCTTTTTTATCAAAATAAAGCAATCCCGGCGCCGATTTACGTGTCGCAGCGATTTTCGCTTTAGCACCTGCTTTTTCAAGTTTATTTGTTAACGTTCGTGTGGCAGTTGCGATACCGCTCATTCGAGAAAGAAGATTTAGCATTGTTCTTTCAGCGCAGAGAATGGTTTGGGCATCTCCTGAGATTTCCATTAATACTTGTTTATTTTTTATTTTTTCTCCGTCAGCAACTTTAGCTTTAACTTTTAATCCTAAATACTCAGCGAGAATGATTGCTTCTTCAATTCCTGCAGCTATGCCTTCTTCTTTAGCTATAACTATTGCCTTAACAGTTAAATTTGGCGGAATAATTGCTTGCGCTGTTACATCGCCTTGCCCAATGTCTTCCGCAAGTATTTGCCTGAGCTTTTCTTCCAGAATTTTTCGTGGAACAAACATATCTTGTACTGTTGCGTTTAACCCTTAAATTGCTTGCTTTTTTCAAGCAGAATACGGGATAGTTAAAATAAATCGTCGACCTATCTTGTGTTCATATGCGATTGCTGTTAAGCTGTTCAGAGCTTGGCTTAGGCCATGTTTCCCGTATCATACCCTTAGGAAAGAAACTGGAGAAAAATGGTCATGAATTGTTCTTTTTCTCAGGCGGCAAAGCTTACCAGATGCTCCAGAAAGAATTTAGAAATGTTTACAAATGCACGCCAGTATCTTGGTATGAGAACGCCTATGGCATAATCACTTCTGCCTCGCTAATCAACGTTTTATTTCCTCTTCCACTGTTTAACATCGAAAAAAACAAGTTTGAAATAAAAAATTCCAGTACAATGGAAACTATACATCGTTACTATGACCTTAGAGAAAATATTCGTGATATTGCGCCTGACGTTCTTATCGCCGATGGTGACATAAACGCGCTTAGGCTTGCGCAGAAATGGGGGTTTCCCTCAGTTTACATCGCTAACATGATAAGGCCAAGCTACGGCTTCTCTGCTTTCCTTAATCCAGGCGAACGACTGATTGAACGATATGTAAAGCGGTGCTCAAAAATAATAATCCCAGATAATCCTCCACCGTACACTATATCTGAGTATAGTATTGGAAACTTGGATAATATAGGATTAAACGGGAAAGCTGAATTCATAGGAAGCTTCGTTGACACAACACACGCTAAAGGCTCACAAGAACACATTTTTGCACCCATAAGCGGACCACCAGGCACAAGAGCAAAAATAATGAAAACCCTCCTTCCAGTCCTTGAAAAACTCAAAACTAAATGCGTCATCAGCTTAGGAACGCCGGGAAAGAAAGTTACCGCCAAAATTGGAAATTGCGAACTTCACACTTGGCTATCTCCACACGAACGGCAGGAATGTATGAAAAACGCTAAATTCGTAATCTTTAGCGGTGGACACGCAACATGCTTTGAAACCATCAAATATTCAAAACCAAGCATCTGCATTCCAACACAACCTGAACAGTTGGGCAACGCTGCCAAACTTCAAGACTTAGGCTGCTCAATAACTATTAAAAACAAAGGCCAATTACAAAAGGCGGTTGCGAAAATGGAAAAGGAGCAAGAATCCTTCGACAGAAACATGCTGGCGCTCAACGAGTTCTCTAACAAGTTTAAAGGGTTAGACAGGGCAGTTACAATCATAGAAACCCTACTAGATTAACGCCGATTGCTATTTGCCAAGGTTTACACGTTTAACTTCGCCCAGTGGCGCTTCTTCCTCAAAAATGATAGCTTTAAACTTGTATATTTTAGCATCTTTCGTTAGCCAACTGTCCGGGGAAAGCCCTGCTTTGACGCAGCATTGGCAAAGAAATTCTTCTTCACACCATCCCCATTCAATAGGCACTTGTGGCAAAAGCAAACCCCGATAGAAGCCCCTTTCAACAATTAAGCCGTCTTCGCCAACCTTAATTTTACTCAAGTACTCCTTCGGATTCTTAACTTCCACAGGCTCTGGAGGCGTTAGCACGCTTACTTCAAAAACAACTTTGCTCAATTCCTTTAAGGTTAATGGATAAAACCGTGGGTCTTGTGTTGCAGCATTAATGGCAGAATCAATCACTGCTTCAACCAGCGGACTTGTCGGGTAAGGGTAACCTATACAGCCGCGAAGCTCCTTCTCCCCGTTCCTTAGACTATTTATAGTTACGAATACGCCGCATTGCTCAAAGAGCTTCTTGGGAGTCTCTTTTGGAGGTTGAATGGTTTTGCCTTTCTCCAATTTTTCGTTTACTGCGCTTCGAGCAAGTTGGATTAAGAATTTTCCTTCTTCTAAGCTTAGTTCAAACGACATAACGCTTCCCTTTCCTCAGTAACATGCACATAGGCCGCTGAATCCCTCTTCCAGTGAAAGATAAATTTGAAGAAAAATTGGTTTAAAACTTTACAGATTCTTCAGTTACGCCTTCCTTAGTTATAATAAGGAAGTCAATGCCATCGCCGCTCATTGAATCTCTGCTTATTGCTGACTTTATAGAACGCATCACGAGTTCTTTCGCTTCTTTTGCGTTCATGGTCTCTTTGTAGCCTTCTTCCAAAACACCTATAGCAATTTCTGTGCCCGAACCCACCACTGCGTATTTATCAGGTATAAGCGAGCCTAAAACATCAAGCACGAAAAGCGATGGACCTTCTTCATCTAAACCGCCGACAATAGTTTGAGTAATTAATGGCGCGTATCGACGGTTGAATAGGACATTTGCCATAAGTTTTGCTGCTGAGCGCACGCTGATTTTTCTGCCAGTGTCCATGCTGAAAAGATTAGCTTGCGCTTCCATTTCTTTAGCGAGAATTTGCATATCCCCAACAAGCCCTGCACAGGCAACGCCGATTCGGTCGGTTACTTTGAACACTTTTTTCCCGCCTTTACTCATAATGAAATAACCGTATGTTACTCTTTTTTCAGCAGCTAAGAGTACTCCGTCTGAGAAGACAACGCCAACTGTAGTGGCGCCTGGAATCCAGCCGTAGCCGCCTTGCTGAGCTTGTTGTGATGGATCTTGCATCTGTGGCATTTGTGGGATTTGTGGTATTTGCGGTAATTGTGGTCCGTATCCTTCCATAAATTTCGCCTTTTCCCGATGATATACACAAAACAATCTATTAAGCTTACTTATAACCATTCTATGACAGGCAAGGCGACTAAATATGACCGAGTCTAACCTCTGGAAGGTGCATAAATGCGGAAAACTAATCGGTTACATAACCGTGTTTGCAAAAGGCTTCCTGAATTTCCAGCAAGCATTAGGAATGTTAAGATAGTGATTGTTTGCATGGAATGCAAAGGCAAAATAAGCTTTTTACCGCAGAAACTTTTAACATACCCCTGCTTTCTAACTATGCTAATTAGGGAGTAGACCCTCTTGGACTCTGTCTCTATGTAAGTTGTGAAAGGAAGGCAAATGATAGAAATTTATACTCAAAACATTGGCGGCGTTTGGTTCGGAGTAGCCTATGCTCAAGAACAGATTGTAGCATCATCCTTTGATGTAAGCCAACAATTAACATTAAGCAACATTTTAGGAAATATACCGTTCAATGTGCCCTTTCAGGTTTTCCATGAGCCCTCAGCTTTCGCCAAAAACATTCTCGCTTATATAAAGAGCATTTATGATGGACAAAATGTTAACGCAGGCTTCTCGTTAGCTTTGACTCGTTTGCCAATTTACACGCAAAAAGTGCTTAAAACAGCTGTCGAGATTCCTCTCGGTTATGTGGCTTCTTACGGCTCAGTTGCCAAAGCGGTAGGTGGTGGACCAAGGGCTGTGGGAAACGTTATGGCGGCTAATCCTTTTGCACCAATCGTTCCCTGCCACAGAGTTGTTAAATCTGATTTTACGCTTGGCGGTTATGGTGGAGGCTTGAAAGTTAAACTCGAGCTCTTAGGCAGGGAGAAAAGAGGATTCTCAACTTCAAAAGAATTAGAAGTCAATGGGCGTCAGCTTCAGATATTCCCTGTTGAATACGTTCTAAGAAATTTGGCTTAACCAGACTTTTTTTGTAGACGGAAAAAATCCAAGCGAAGCATGCGGAATAACCATAGAAGGACAAAACAAATGGAAAACTCTGACAGAAAATGCAAGCAAAAAATCTTGAATCTAAGAAGCTATTTTTTTAGGTATTCTCTTTCTGAAAAATACAGTTGATAGTAGTATTATTACTGCAAACAGTGGCAGAATTATCCATGTTGGAAATTCTGGAACGGTAGGCGTTGGTGTTGAGGTAGAAGTTGGGCTTGGTGAAGCTGATGTGGAGGTAAAATTATTGGGTATCGTCACAGTTTGCACCGCACTGAAAGCACTTACATTACCTTGCACTAAGTAAGAATAATTGGGTATAAACGCACCATTGCTGCTTACTGCCTGCAATCGAAAATCTACTTTACCGCCTAAGGGAACGATTATTAACCCACTATCAGCATTAGGATATGGAGCATTAACATATTGCAGTGTTATTGAGTTAGAACTAGGGTTACCCGAGAGCGTTAAAACTGTTTGAGACCCAGAGGACGCAAATATAGTTATGTTGGAATCAACTTCCACGAGAGGAGTCCACTGTGAAGTGTAGTGACCTTTGTACTCCAACACATAATAATATGACATGTAAGATGAAGTGATTGGCGGATTTTGAACAGTAAAGAATGGTGGATTTTGAATAGTAAAGGTAATGTTGAAGTAAGTGACGGTATAGCCCTGCGTGGTAACTTTTGCGCCAGTGTACGGGTTAGTCGAATAAGTTGTAGGCACCGTATAAGAGCCGGTGATAGTGCTTACATTAAAAACCGGAGTGGGCGGTGTCTGAGCAAATGCTGGTTTAGCCATCATTAAACTTGATACGGCTAAGAGAACAATAAGAACTAATGAGAAACTCTTGCTGATACTACCCATACTTAGTCTTAGAGACGGTTTGACGATAAAAGGGTTCTTGTAAAAATTTCTTGGCACAAGATTTCTTGACTTAGTTAGAAACACGCATTTTCTTACAATAAAAGACTTATTAGCATGTATTCTACAAATAATCAACCGAAATTTCACATGAACCCTATTTCAACCGAAGACTTCACAGAACCCTTTAACGCAAATCATAAAAGCATGCGAACTTAACCTCAAAGGCGAGGAAGCACCGTTGGTTAATCGAGGTCTTTACGTTGGTAGATTTCAGCCTTTCCATTTAGGTCACCTTGGCGCTATCAAGGCAGTTTTAAAAGAAGTTGATGAACTCGTCATAGTTATTGGTAGCGCTCAGTACAGCCATAACTCCAATAACCCGTTTACAGCGGGCGAAAGATTAGTTATGATTCGCCGTACTTTGCAAGAGGCTAAAGTGGATTATTCTAAGCTTTGGATTGTTCCAGTTCCAGATGTCCACTTGCATATGTTATGGGTTAGCGCGTTGGAAGGTTACACTCCAAAGTTTAATGTTTGTTATTCTAATGAGCCGTTGACACGAAGGCTTTTCATGGAAGCAGGTTATCAAGTCAAAAACATTCCATTCTTTGATAGGAAACAATACGTGTCAACTATCATTAGAGAAAAAATGCTCCAAGATGACAGCTGGACGGATCTTGTTCCTAAAAGCGTCGCTGAATTCATTAATGAGATAGATGGGGTTAACAGGCTTAGAGATTTAGCTAGAACAGACAGGGTTTCTTAAACGACCATTTTTTCGTTTGAAGCCTGATGATAAAAGTGCCAAGCAAGAAGATAAACAGTGATTAAAACTATCAATTCAGCTAATACACCAAAATTCACCGCAGCTTCCAAAGCAAAAAAGTTGTTTGTAGCATGAAGCAGTACAGACGTCAGGTAGTAGGGTAGAGGTTTTTTCTTAGCGATACCGTAAGCAGTTATAGCCGCGCTTGAAGCATGAAAAATAACGCCTGGGATTCTAACAATCCAAGGTACATCATAAATGAAAACATACAAAAAGAATTCGGAAATACCGAAACCTAACCCAATCAGAATACCTAAAGTTACAAGTGACCTTTCGGTTTCCCCATGCCTATAGAATAATGGGAAAACTTTCGCTAACTCCTCTACGAAAGGAGCTACTAAAATAACCGCTAAAGCTCCGGGAAAAAGCGGGTAAAAGTTCGAAAAAAACAAAGCAAACGGAATACTCACTAGGATTCCAGATAAGAAAAAGAAGATTAATTCTCTAAGACTCGGTTTATGAATTGGTATGACGCATTGCTGTTGAGGCTTATCTTCCATGGAAAATGAGCTTCCTAAAAATAGTGAACTAACGCTTCCTTATCAGCGTTTTTGCTGTCCCTCAGAAACCCGCAGTTATGGGACTTTTTGGTTTCATTATTTCCCTGAGAACCACTGTTGCATAGGAACCTCTGAGCAGCATGAAGCTTAACTCAGCTTGGCAGTCTTTGCCCCCTGCATTTGCTAAAACATTTTGCAGCTTAAAATCTCTGATTGGAGTAACTGCCGTTCGCAAGCCGCCTTTGCCGCCAATTCTTGATAACGCGTTAATTCGCAGGTTCCCAAAATTGATTTCTTCTTCCTCAAGAACCTTTTTTTCTATTTGCCCCATGACCCCTTGAGAGAGCTTCTGCCTTAATCCAACAATAGGTAAAGCAACCCGCAGTTTTCCAACCTTAATCTGCTCATTAACACTATCAAGGGTTTCCGCGGTTACATTTTTTGCCATGCTAGTCAAGGGCAATCCAGAACGCTCAACAGCAACCACGAAATCGCCAACCTCAGCCTTGTTCAAAGAGTAACCATGCTTAATCCGCTCGCTGAGGAAACGATTAAAAATGTAAGACTGATGCGCTTGAACAAAAAGTTCTTGAAGCTTAACAGGCAACCTTTGAAAAGCGCCAATGAAATCATCTGGTTTATCGGCTAAGTGATTCAGCATTAACCTTTCAAAACGGAGTTGCTTAGGAAAATTTTCCAGTGCTTGTTTGAAATTTTTTGTTGATTGGAGTTCTTGGCGTGCTTGTCTTGAGGCTGGATGCTCGTGAACGCTTGGTTTAGCCAAAAAAAGCATTGCTGCCTCCTCAAAACTGCCTCTAACCAGAGCTTTTCCAACCAAATGTGTTATGGGACGGGTAGTTCCGAAGCGCTGATGCCCAAAAAAGTTTGGAATGCCACCTAAAGCTTCAAGCTCCTCAAGGGTTTGAGAAATTCTTGTTTCAACGGTTGTTTCCCTGAATTTTATGGCTTTGATTTTTATTGTGAAGATGTTGCCAAGCAGGTAAAATAATGAAAGAGCCTCACGAAGATAGCCTACAGGGTAGATTTGGATATCTTTAACATTAACTTTTGAAGCATCCTCTATCAAGCCATCCTCAATCGTCAAGTGCTGAGCTGTCACGGCTTTTGCGTCTTTAATGCCCGCAATCTGGACGCGCCTCTGGTCAACGCCAAGTTGTTTAGCAACGTTTTTGACGGCTATGAACGTGTCCCAGTTGCGCTTCACCAAAACGCACAGCAAATACCTTTGCTTTTGAAGAGTAGAACCTAAAATCCTGCCTGCAACAGCCCCGTTCACAGATGCTTTTGAGCCGTCAACAAGAACTTCTTCCACCACAAAGTCGTCAACATCTTCACGGATGACGCCCCCGATACCCAAGCTTCTGCTAGCGTAAACTTCGATGCCTAGCTGTTTATCGAGCGCCGACACAGGCAAAACCACTCGCCTAGAATAACTTAAGCTTACCAGTTAACCTATCAACCATTCCCGCTGGGGCAGGACCAATCCCTAAACATGTCACCGTGCCCTCAGGAATCTGCGTTAAACCCCTATCAACAATCAATGCATGCGGCAAACCCAACTGGCCTGCAGCCTCTTCCAATTCATGAAGCTCCTTTTCACTTGGAACCTTAACAGCGATTTTCCGTTGCCCCTCGTAAAGCCAAGCTTCCCACCACTTCTTATGATGCGTATAAGCATCTTGAGCAGCTGAAACCGCCGCGTGCCCAGCTTGCGCTGCAATTTTGCCTTTACCCATCTTCAAATCCGTGCGAAACACGAGAACCTGCTTGTATTCAAATTCGCCCATTCTCTTTTATCCCGCCTCTATGTTTAGCATCCAAGATTTTAAGTGTTTGCAGACAAGTAAAGCATAACAAAGTAAGCCATAGCTGCCAGCATTGAAGGTTTCCCTAAAACTTTAAGCATGAGCTTTCCTTGAAAGTCGATTTCATCCACATCGCTTAATGCTTTATCCACGCCCAACTTTCTGCAGATCCGCAAGACCTCATCCACTTTATCGTCTGACAGAGAATCAAGAAACCGTCTAAGTCTAAGCATAACACTAAAATCAAAACTCAACAAGTCAGAACAGCGCTTCTGATAAATCCGCAAAAAACCAGAGGAAACATCACCTTGCTTTATGGCTTCGCTAGCAGTTTCCGCCGCGATTTTGGCGCATGTTAACCCGAAAATTACTCCGCCGCCAGTGGTCGGTTTAACTTGTGAAGCGCAGTCGCCTACAGCAAGAAACCCGTTCGCATAAGCCCTGTTGATTGGACCGCCCAAAGATATGGCGTGATAGTTGATTTGTGTTATTTTGGCTTTGCCAAGCTGTTTAGCCGCAACTGGATGCTTAGACATTAGCTGATGCAGGAATTCACGGGGGTTTCCCTTGTTTGTTGCCAACCCAACCTTTGCAGTTCCATCAAGCCTTGGAATAAGCCATCCGTAAAAGCCAGGCGCGTAATTCTTGCCTAAGTAAACTTCAACCGCATCACGCTCAACGTCTTGTACGTTTTCTACTTCAGCTTCAACCGCATAGACGAGCCTTTTTGGCTTAAGCGCCGTTAAACCTGCTTGCCTCAAAAGCCTAGAAGAGACGCCTTCCGCATCCAAGGTAATTTTAGAATAAGCTTTCTCTTCTTTTACACCGTTTCTTTGGATATTTACACCTTCGACATAGCCATCCGATATAATCAAGGATTGGACACGGGCGTTTAAGACGAAACGTGCACCAGCCGTTTCTGCTTGCCCCGCCAAGTACTGGTCAAAACGTGACCTGTTCACAGCAGCAGTTACTGGACGGGAAAGGTGAAGTGAAAACTTGGTGCCAGCGGGCGAATAAAAGTTGGCGATGCTAAAAGTGTTTTCAACAATCCCCTCTGGAAGCGGATACAAACCCATGGTGCTTAAGCTTCGAATGCTCAGGTGCCCCGCGCAATGGGAAGGTAACCCAATTTCAGGGTGCTCTTCAAAAACGGTGACTTTAACGCCTAGTTTAGCCAAGTTTAATGCGGCATATGAACCAGCAGGTCCGCCTCCGATAATTATGGCATCTGGAGTATTGCCTGTTGGTTGCACTGTGTGCTTCATCATCATTATGTTAATGGACTAGTTCAATTCGGCGTTTTCCACGCGCCATTGAAGAAGTGCGGATTTTACCGCTTACCTCCAGCTTTAGTAGCAAATCATTGAAGTCTTTGTAGCCTAAATCGTCAAACTCTCCTTTCAACTGTCCAAAGAGCTCATCATCGGTCAAGTCGCCCTTTTTAGTGAGAACTTCCAACATAAAGAAGTAAGCTGGGCGGGTTTTCCAAGTTTTTATCTGAGGCATACGTTTTCCTTCTAAGCAACTGGTGTTGCTGGTTTTTGTACTTGTCGGATTTGCTGCATGAAGCTCTTGTACCATTTCTCCATGTCAGGAGTTACTGATGGACCCATTTCTTTCAACGCATCCTGGAAATCTTTCATGGTGACTTCGCCGGCTTTCACGTCTATTCTCAAAGCGTGCATTGCGGCTTCTCTGCATAAGGATTCTATGTCAGCGCCGCCATAGTACTTAGTCATTATTGTCAACTGGTTTAAATCAACATCTTTGCTGATTGGCATCCCTTTCGTGTAGATTTTGAGTATTTGCAAGCGACCCTTATCATCTGGTTCAGGCACATAAATTAATCTGTCAAATCTTCCAGGGCGCAGAACGGCGGGATCCACCATGTCAGGACGGTTGGTGGCAGCTATAATAACAATGTCTTGTAATGTTACTATGCCATCCATTTCTGTTAGAAGTTGACTTATGACTCGTTCTGAAACACCGCTGTCAGACATCCCCATACCACGTCTAGGCGTAATCGAGTCGATTTCATCTAAGAATACCACTGAAGGCGCTGCCATACGGGCTTTGCGGAATATTTCACGTATAGCTTTTTCTGATTCTCCAACCCATTTAGAGAAGACTTCAGGCCCTTTAATTGATATGAAGTTGGCTTCGCTTTCTGTCGCGACCGCTCTGGCTAACAGTGTTTTGCCGCAGCCTGGAGGACCATAAAGAAGTATGCCTTTTGGCGGTCTAATTCCAAGCTTAGTGAACACTTCTGGGGTCTTCAATGGCCACTCCACGGCTTCTATGAGGTGCTGTTTTACGTTTTCAAGTCCGCCTACGTCGTCCCAATGGACAGTGGGAACTTCAATGTACACCTCTCGCATGGCTGTTGGTGTAATTTCTTTGTACGCGTTGTCAAAATCACTCATTTGCACTTCCATCTTTTCAAGCACGGCTGGTGGAATGCGTTCTTCTTCAAGGTTAATCTGCGGTAGGTATCTGCGTAACGCTTTCATGGCTGTTTCTCTGCCCAGTGCGGATAAGTCGGCTCCTGTATAACCGTGTGTCATGTCGGCGAGGCGGTCAAGGTTGACTCCTTCGCCTTTTTCTCCTTCTTTGTAGGGGACTAGGGGCATTCCTCTTGTGTGTATTTGGAGGACTTCGTATCTTCCCTTTCTGTCAGGTACGCCGATTTCTATTTCTCGGTCGAATCGTCCGGGTCTGCGCAGTGCAGGGTCAAGTGCGCCTGGACGGTTGGTTGCACCGATGACTATGACGTTTCCTCTTCCGCTTAAACCATCCATTAACGCGAGGAGTTGTGCAACTACGCGCCTTTCAACTTCGCCTGTAACCTCCTCCCGTTTAGGCGCTATGGCGTCAAGCTCATCGACGAATATTATGCTCGGAGCGTTCTGCTGGGCTTGCTGGAAAATCTCTCGCAAACGAGCTTCAGATTCTCCGTAGAATTTGCTCATGATTTCTGGACCGTTAATGGAGTAGAAGTTAGCTTCTGACTCGTTAGCGACCGCTCGGGCTAATAGTGTTTTGCCGCAGCCTGGTGGGCCATGAAGCAGTACACCTTTTGGCGGTTCTATTCCTAAGCGTTGGAAGAGTTCTGGGTGACGGAGTGGCAGTTCGACCATTTCGCGAACACGTTGAATTTCTTCATGTAAGCCGCCGATGTCTTCATACGTAGTTCTAGGTAAGCCTTTGCCTTCAGGTGCTGGCTCGTTTAGAATGGTTAAGCGCGTTTCGGCTGTTACTTTTATTATGCCGTGGGGTCGGTTTTTTGAGACTGTAAATGGAATGGCGTGTCCCAGCATCATTACCAGGGTTGTATCGCCCTCCACGAGGGTACGTTCCATGAGGCGGTTTTTAACAAAGTTAGTGAAGTCTTCGTCAACATTTAGCCGCATATCAACTGGAGCAAGCGTTATACTCAAGGCTGTTTTGACTTTTGCTGGTTTCACGACAACGTATTCGTTTATGGCTACGCCAGAGTTTTTGCGTGTGAAACCGTCGATGCGGATGATATCACGGTTTTGGTCTTCACTGTAGGCTGGCCAAGCAATGGCTGACGTTGTGCGTTTGTTTATAATTTCTATTACGTCTCCAGCGCTTATGCCTAGTTTTTGCATAGTTCGCTGGTCTATGCGGGCGATTCCTCTGCCCACATCTCTTTGCCTTGCGTCTCCGACACGTAATTGAACTTCGCTCAAACAGAATCCTCCAAATAATCTGATGCTAAAGATACATGTTTGAAAGAACCTTTATGACTATATAAACTTTAAAGCGTAACGGTTGAGACTTTCAGGTGCTCAATAGTGAAGATTGATGGGCTTTTGTCAAAACAGCCGTAAGCGTTTTATCTGCTGGTTCTACGCACCATGAAAGCTTGCGCTTGGCTGACCCCTGGAATTTTAGCGAGTTTTTCTTCGAACTCGTCAACTATGCCTGTTTTGTCCTCTGGGAACTTAACTTGAACAAGCAGCGCTTTAAGTCCAAAAGCTATGGGTTCTTCTCCGTAACCTTCGATTGCTGAGAATTCAGGCGCGATGCTTTGGATTTTATTTTTGAGGTCATCAAAGTTTTCCACTATGTCTTCTGGAAAAACCTTGTATGTTACTAAAACGCTTCCCATGTTAAATCGCCTTTTATGGTCCTGTGAATCCGCATTTTGGGCACTTGTATAAGCGGCCGAATTTGCGGCATTTTCCATCACGTTTAATCTGGATTTCTCCGCAGTTGGGGCAGAGGAATTTTGTGGCGTCGCTGCCTGGCGGAATTGGTTTGCCGCAGCTTGTACAGGTAACCAAGGACAGTGTTGTTGCTCTTTCTGTCATAATCTACATCTCTTGCGCTTCTAATTGTAAGTCTTCCTTATATCTGCTATGCTTAAAATGAGGAGTCTTTAGGCCCTTTAGTGTTGCGTCTTTTTAGGTGAGGTGAAAATGAAAACGTTAGCGTCCAGATAGAGCACGTTTGTATCTCTCTTCAAGTTCTTCCTCGTATGCTGCGTGAGGGTCTATTTTGGAAACTGATTTGCCACTCTTAGCTATTCTTTCAAACACAGCTACAGCGTCAAAATACCTTTTTAGAATTATCTTGTCACCCTCCAGTTTGAATAAGACCTTGGAGCCAGATTCTATTTTCAGGGCTTTTCGCATTGCCCTTGGAATAACGACTTGCCCTTTTGAATCGACTTTTCTTTCCTCTTGAATCATTTTCTTATCACGACTTATAGAGAGAATTTTCACCTTAAGAGGCATTCGCAAGTTTATTAAGAAGGTTTCTTGCCTATTTTTATTGTGATAAGTTTTGGGCGTAGATTTCAAGGACCTTGTTCCGAAAACTCCAGTTAAGCTGGAAGATTTAGGTGGCAAAGTCATTGCCATCGATGCTTATAACGCGATTTACCAGTTTCTCTCCATTATTCGCCAGCCCGATGGTACGCCGCTAAAAGACAGCACTGGAAAAGTCACCAGCCACCTGAGCGGCTTATTCTATCGTACAAGTAACCTTGTAGAAATGGGGATAAAGCCCATCTACGTTTTCGATGGTATTCCGCCGACTTTGAAGGCGGCTGAGATTGAGCGGCGCAGGCAAGTCAAGGTGGAAGCAGCCGTGCACTATGAGAAAGCAGCGGCAACAGGTGACATAGCCAAGATGCGGATGTTCGCTCAAGCCACAGCAAGCATGAAAGATTACATGCAAGATGACAGCCGAAAACTTTTGGAGCTTATGGGGTTGCCGTGGATTCAGGCGCCAAGCGAAGGTGAAGCCCAAGCCGCGCAGATGACCAAACGCGGAGACGCAGATTACTGTGCAAGCCAAGACTATGACAGCTTGCTTTTTGGGGCACCCAAACTGCTAAGAAACGTAACCATTTCTGGCCGACGGAAGCTCCCCAGCAAAAACATCTACATTGATGTTGTTCCTGAGGTGATTGAGCTTTCCAAAACGCTAGACCAGTGCGGCTTAACCTATGAACAATTAATCGATGTTGGCATACTGATTGGCACAGACTTCAACCCAAATGGCATAAAAGGGCTTGGACCAAAAACCGCTTTGAAATTAATCAAACAGTATGGAACATTAGAGAACGCGCTGCCTTACGTAAAAAACGCTAGTTTCCCAGTTGAGCCAAATTGTATACGAGAAGTATTTTTGCATCCGCAGGTGACAGATAACTATAAGCTAGAATGGAGAGAACCAAACGTTGAAGGAGTCATTGACTTCTTATGCAGGCAAAGGGATTTCTCAGAAGACAGAGTCAGAAAATCCTTAGACAAAATGCTTGAAGGCTCCAAGAAGCAGAAGGGAAAAATGACGCTGGAAAAATGGTTCGGTTAAAGGTTAGTTTTGGCCATATTCGATTGAGACGCAAAAGAACTTGAAAGATAAGTCTTAAATCTGTAAAGCATAGGAATACAATTGAGCCAAAAAATTGACAAAAGAATCAGAAGTTGAAAAAACAGCAAGATTTGTTAGGCATCTTATTATAGGAATAATTCTTGTAGTTATTATTGTAGTTGGTTCAATCATTGGAATCGGTGCGTATTGGGCTTGGCATCAAGAACAAATTGTAAAAAATATAGTGACTTCTTTAACGCCAACAGCAACACCCAATTATATATCAATACCAACACCAACACCTGAAATTACGCCAACTACGTATACAATTTTTTTAAGTCCGTATTATGGGGTTTTAAATGGTGGAACAGTATTTCGAGTTGGTTTGAATTGTGGTACTAATTCACCTGTAGATATTACAATTTCAAGTGCCAATATTTTATACAATGGGGGTGTTAGGTAATAACTACGGAAATTTTGCTCCTCAACTTTTTGATGTCAATATGGATAGTATTTCGCAGATGACAATTAGTGCGGTGGTCATTGGGGGGGCTGGACCTAATGTTATTGAAATTAATTTACCACAAGGAGTTGGGAGTCCTTGGGTTTCAGGTGCAACAGTTGAAATTACAATCCAAACTAACACAGCACAAGGTTCAATGACAGTAACCCTACCTTCCTGAGTTTTTTGACTTTTTGATAAGTCTTAAATCTATAAAGCGTAGAAATAGGCTAATTCTTAGTCAAGAAACTTTGACCTATGAATCAATAGCTTAGTCAAGGAATGTTGACGGATAATATTTTAAGCATCCTCTGTTCAGTAAGAATTTAGGTATTGGTAACATGAAAAAGACCGTTACTTTAGCTATTGTTATTCTGCTTGTCGTTACTATCTCAATTGCCTCAGTCATTGTTATAGAATACGCTACAGGTAACAATTGGTACGATTATACAGCTAATGTTAAATCTCAGCAACTGGAAAGTGAAACACTAAACTTCATCAAAAATATACTCCAACTTGATTATACCAAATATTACGGAAAGGCTGGTGACCTTCCAAACCCTGAGAATCCTGCTACTTTTCAATACTTGATTAATTATAAGAACAGCACAGAACTAACGAATTACGAAAAATATCAACAAATGCTTGTCATAAGTTACATAGACATAAACCACACCAGCATTTCCTTTATGATTTCAACGCTGAACGGTTTGATTTCATATCGTGATGATACTGAAAACGTAATCAACCAAACAATGGATATTCTTGAAAGATACCAAACCGCTTATAACGCTCCCTACATTCAAAACTTTCGCAATTCCCTCAATAGCTATTCAGCCGTAGCTAACACTTCTCAGCAAATAGGCGATTTACGTCTGGATATGCATTCTGCATACGGAATTGAAAACATAACATGGAGCAGAGCAGTTGACAACATACCGAATAGTTTTGATACATTGACCTTGATTTTCAATAATGACACGTTTAACTCCTTTGAAGACAAAATGAATAGTTTTGTAATTATCTCTTCTTCAGTGAAAATCAGCCAAGAGCAAGCACTACAAATAGCAAACCAAGAAGTGCAATCTATTCAGAGTGTTGGATGGGATGGTGGAACAATCGGCATTTCAGGGACAACTATAAATGAAAATTCGGTAACTTACACTTTAAGCTTCCAACCAATCGGAAACATAACTTACGGAGAAACGGGTACTTTAGTTCCATGCTGGCAACTGAACGGAAATGTAACCTATCCCTTAGAAGGAAACACACTGTTAAATCCATATTTCAGCGCAGTGATACGAGCAGATACAGGTCAAATCCAAAAATTGCAGTTAGGCAGTTACTCAGTACCAACCTGAGAATTTAGCTTTTAGAAAACATGACTCTGAAAAAAAAATACCGTCATGAAACGACTGAATAAAGGTAACATATTAGTTGTTCGTGGGTTACTACGACCATTCAGAGATTAGAAACTTTGCTATATTGATAGAGTACATTAAAATGGTTAGGGCTATTACCGAGTACATTCAAGGGTTAGAAATACCTACCAACGAAATTTTACTAAATGTTTTAAGCAGTTAGAAACTTAGTAAAATAGGGGAAATTCCCTTTATCTTTTAACCTAACATTTCTAACCTATTGACATTTCTATAAGAATAAACCATTAAAAGGTTGCAACGATACTAGGCTAGTTTTGGGGAAAGTAGAAACTTAGCGTATTTATCGAATATGTACCGAAAAGAACAGATATAGAAAAATCTTAAATCTGAATAGCTTAGAAATAGACCAACATGAATAAAATAAGGCGAGAAAGAGTAAGAGAAGTATGGCTAGTTGTTTGGGGAATATTTATCGCTTTTTTTATTCAGGTCGTTTATGATGAGTTTGGTCATGACGTAAAATTTCTATACGGAATATCAATATCTTGCATTGGCTTAGTGGCTCTTGCTATTTCTGCAAAGTATCTTTTCTCAGAGAAAAAGGAAAAATAACTTAAGGCTAAAGACTATTTCTGTTTCTCTTAGGTCTCTAACTTTCAAGGTCTAAAAGTGCTAAGTTTCTCACTTTAAGAAGTGCGGGGGAAAGCCTAGCATGGTTAATAATTCTAACTATACCCAATTTAGTATTAAGAATTACAGTATTCTTACTTTACAGTAACACACTTCGCCAAGTTCCTTGGCATATCAGGGTCGTATCCTTTCTCAAGAGCAACATAATACGCTAAAAGCTGCAGGGGCACTACAAAAGGAATCGGCGACAGAACACCAGGAATGCCCTTCGGGACCTCAATGTAATCATCCGCCAACGCCTTAATCTCTTCATCTCCTTCCTCGATAATAGCAATTATGTGGGCGTCTCTGGCTTTCATTTCCATGATGTTACCGATCAGCGTCTTGTGGCAGTCATCCTTGGGGCAAATGAAAACTGCTGGGAAGCCGTTTTCAACTAGACTAATTGGGCCATGCTTGCTTTCGCCTGCTGGGAACGCTATCGATGGAATATAAGCGATTTCCATTAGTTTAAGTCTGCCTTCATAAGCAGTGGCGGTGCTGATTCCTCTGCCTAAGAAAAAGAACACTTTAGAATCCTTGTATTTCTTGGCGATTTGCTTAACTTTTTCCTCTTGCGTCTTAACTATTGTATCAGCAATTTCAGGTAATTTAACCAAATTCTCTTCAAGTCTGTCCATTTCATCCTGAGAAACTTTGCCTCTTTTCTTTGCCAATCTAAGCGCAAGTTGCGCCAACACGGAAAGCTGAGACGTAAAAGTCTTCGTAGCTGCAACTCCAATCTCTGGACCAGCTTGCGTGTCAATATAAACTCGGGAAATACGTGTCAAAGTAGAGCCGATAACATTAGTTAAGCTTAGAATCGTGGCTGCACGTTGCTGGGCGCAGGTAACGGCTGCTATGGTGTCAGCTGTTTCGCCTGACTGACTAACCGCTAAAATGGTGCTGTCAATGTTTACTGATTTGCCATGTTGTTCTATAAATTCTGAAGCGTAAACAGGGTAAGTGGGCAAGAACGCAAGCTTAGAGAACATGTATGAAGCCGCCAAACATGCATGGTAGCTTGTTCCACAAGCAACAAGAAAAACATCGTTCGCACGATCCAGAAAAGTTGTAAGCAAATCCAGATAATGCTCCTGCAGTCTTAGCGTGTTGCGAAGAGTTTCAGGCTGCTCATGAATCTCTTTGATCATAAAGTGTGGATAGCCTTGTTTAATAGCCATTTCAGCTGTCCACTCAATAGTTTCTGGTTCCCGACTGACAGGGCTGAGATCCTGAATTTTCTTAATCTCATAACCTTGCGTTGACAGAATAACCAGTTCACCATCATTCACCATGACTGCCTTGTTGGTGACTGGCAGAAACGCTGGAATATCAGAAGCGCAGAAAACACCGTTGTCATTGATGCCTAAAACCAAGGGGCTCTCATTTCTGGCGCAGATAATCTTGTCAGGCTCTTTTGTGGAGATTATGGCAAGGGCATAGGAGCCTTCAAGGCGTTTGAGGCTTTCTTGAACTGCCTCGGCAAAGGAGAGTTTAGGGTTCTGTTTGAGGGTTTGCTCAATAAGGTGTGGGATTACTTCTGTGTCTGTTTTGGAAACAAACGTGTGATCAAGATTTTGCAGTTCTGTTCTAAGCTCCATGAAATTCTCGATGATTCCGTTATGAACAACCATTATTTCGCCCGTGCAATCGGCATGAGGGTGAGCGTTCACTTTTAAGGGTGCACCATGCGTTGCCCAGCGTGTGTGACCAATACCTATGCTGCCTGGTAAATCGTCAAGATTTAGGATTTTGTGAACCTCATCAATTTTCCCTTGGTCCTTTTTTAGGAAAATTTTTCCATTAGATATTGTTGCTATGCCTACTGAGTCGTAGCCGCGATATTCAAGCCGTTTAAGTGATGAGTGAATTAGGGGAGCGGCGTTTTCTTCCTTTAAAACACAACCGAATATTCCACACATTTCAGAAGCCTTCGCTTTTCACAATGGTATAAGCTTATGGAGTCTGCGATTCGCTAATAAGGATTTTTAAGATTTCAGTCTCACTACTCAAAAAAAATTTTTAGTGTGTCTTACCCTTTATTCATGCAAGTGAAAGCTTCAAGCCGACTTGAGCCTAAATTTTTTGAACCATTATAAATAAATTTTTTATAGTACCTCCATGTTATCTACCTTCGATTGCACATGGATAAAAAACTGCTTCTCCAAGACAACGGCAACACCCAAGAAGTAAAAGAAATCAGCATAATGAACGATTCACAAAAACTAAAAATGATACTCGGCGGCTTAAGCTGGAAAATCCTAACAATGTTATCAAAAAAGGAAATGTACCCCTTAGAAATCGCGCGGCAGCTCGGTATGCATGAGCAAAAAGTCTACTATCACATAAGAAAACTAGCCCAAGCAGGAGCCATAGCCGTTGAGCGTGAGGAAAAAAAGAAAGGCGCGACAGCAAAATATTACAAAACAGTGTCACCAGCTTTCGGCATCGAGTTTCCGGACGGCTATAAAGCAATCCAAAACTTTTGCCTCTTAAGCATCGACAAGCAGCTTCAAGATTTCTTCAAAGAATTCATTAGCAACGGCGTTTTTGACGGAAAAATAGTTGTAGGCAGCCCGCAGCCGCATGGTCCGTTTAAAACCAGCGCCAGAGACGGACACTACGCAGCGCACTTGGCGCTTTTCATTGGGCAATTTGCAAAAATGCCAACAGAATTCGCCGTGAAACTCGATGTTGACGTGAAAGTGGAGAAAGAGGAAAAAAACAATTTAATCCTTGTTGGGGGTCCAGGCACAAACCTTCTTACACAGGAAATAAACGAGTATTTACCCATCAAATTCATAATGCAATCTTCAGAGCAAGGGTTCTTGCTGGGCGGTTTATCATCAAAAAAGACTTTGCAGGTTTACACTTCGGATGTTTCAGGATTAATTGCTAAAATCGTGAATCCATGGGATAAAACCAAACGCATCGTGGTTTTAGCAGGAAACAAAGCCGTAGGAACAAAAGCATGCGTTTTAGCCTTAACCAACTTTTGGAAGAAAACACTAGAGAAATACAAGGGCGAGGACACCTTCGCAGTTGTGATTCACGGGTTTGATCTAGACGGGGACGGCAAAGTGGATTCCATTGAGGTTAACGAGTAATTGAGCGCTAAAGAAACAAGAGAAAACATCGTGGCATTCGGGCATGAAAACATTCAAGCCATTCACCCTTCAACTTTAATGTTTACAAGGGAAAAGCGCTTGTCAAAAACTGGCGATTGCGTAGTCGGAGTAGTTGCGGATAAAGCAGTAGCGGACTTAAACCAAGAATTCAAAGAGAAATTGAAAAGACCAAACGCTAAACTAACTATCATTATCGAGGCTGGAGGCTTAACTGAGCAAATTAACGCCTTCGGCTCTCCAAAATTGATTTTAACTCACCCAACTGACATAGTGATTAGAAAAAGCGATTACATCTCAGACCGAACTCTGGCAATTCACGCTGACAAATCAGCAAATGATTTACCAAGAGAACTTAGAGAGATATTAAAAAATCCTAAACAGAAAGTTAACATTACCCTTGTCATTCGTGGTTAAGCAACTTTAGCATCTAAAACAATCTGTGACTCGTAGGGTGCAGTTTCACGAATGCTCTTCGCGTAAAGAAACGCTTCCACTTTTCTGCCCGTTGACTCTACAGCTTGGCAAAAGCTGAGCTTGAGGTTCTCTATTGAATCAGGTGAACGAACGAAAGCATAAAAATGGATTATTCCACCCTGAGGCTTGATTGCTTGGCAAGCGGCATCAACAAACTCGATTGCTGTTTCAGGCAAATTCATTATAACCCGGTCAGCTGAACCCTTAAGCTTGTTTGCGGTAATTTGCCTTGCATCTCCGAGGATGGGGAAAACTCGGTTTTCAACCCTGTTTACCCTTGCATTTACTTTAAGCAACTCAACGGCGTCAGGATTAATATCAACAGCGTAAACCCTAACGTTTGGATTTTTTTTGGCAATTAGCACTGAGAAGGGTCCAACTCCAGCAAATAAATCCACCACAGTTTCACCAGTTTGCACGAGTGATGTCACACGATGGTGTTCATGTGAAAGCCGAGGCGAAAAATATGCTTTAGCTACATCAACATGGTACTGGCATCCAAATTCCCTGTGAACAGTTTGCGTTTTGTGTTCTCCGGCGATAAAAGTGAACTCGCGCAACCGGTAAGTTCCGCCTATTGCGCCTGCTTTAGCAAGCACAGTTATGATGTTTCTGTGCGTTTTTAGGATTGCCTCGCCGATAAGATTTTCGTACGCTTTCAATTCCAGCGGAATTTCGATGATGCCTATGTCTCCTATTACGTCTAACGCTTGAGGCAAACTCGCCAGCAAATGTGGCGGAAAATCTTTTTCGAGAACATGCAGGAGGGAATCCGCGGGAGGTCTCTTTTCAGCGAAAATGCTAGTTGATAATTGCGTTTCGGACACTTCGCTTTTTAGCGTTATCAACTCATTCTCATCTGGTTGCCTAAGTAAGGGGATGCAGAGGTTGCCTTCATCCCGCTGAATTTCCAATGACTTATCGATAAGTTCAAGTTTATTGGCTAATGCTATTGCTCTCTCGCCTTGTTTTTTTGGAACTTTTATGCAAATGGTTGATTTGGGCATGCAATCAGCTGCTTTTTTCTATCCTGTAGAGGTTGTTTACTTTTTGAGTGGTGAATTGGACGTTTAACATTTTTTCCATCAGCCAAATGTTAGCTTCAATATGCTCTGAAATTGTTCTAACCAAAAAGGCTGATTTGCCCTGTGCCAGCGCCATGTAGGGAATGAGCATATCTGCCAAGTAAACATCAACCGTTGGCTCAACAGTTAACTCGGTTAAAAGCTTTTCAGCGGCTTCTTTTCCAACGGCTTCACTCATTTTACGGAGTTCACCTATTGCGTCAGCGCCTATTATTACGCCTGTGTCGGTTTCAGCCCACAGAACAATTGAACTACCTTTTTGAAAAGGGTTAGACTGGTCGTTTACAACCTCGATAGACGCATTATAGCCTTTTTGTGAGAGGCAGTCTTCTGCTGCTTTTGCTTGCCGCTCTGCCACTTGCCTATCAGCCAAAAAAGTGCAGACTGAAACACCCTTAATGCCTTTGACCTTGCCAAAATTGTGAAGCTGAACCGGTTTTAGCGTGCGGTTAGGCTTGACGGTCATTGTTGCTTCACCCATTCCTTTCGGGTAATAACCGTATTTTTGCACGGTTATGTTAGAGTCAGTTCCCATCTGTTTCAGCGCTGGCAAAAGAACATAACACATGTAGTTGATTGTAGGCGCATGGGTTGTGTCTGTTCCGCCTTTGGCTACATGCAAGTGCACAGGATTATCGGCGAACAAACAAACAGGTAAAGTTGCAAGTAGCAGCATCGGGATGCTTCCAGCGGTTTCGATTTCTGCTTCAATGTTACCGCCTTTTATTTGCTGGGGCATGAACCAAAGTTCCCTTGAGCCTAAAGCTGCGCCTTGTACTTTGGCGTTGCAGAGTTTGGCCGCTGTCAGCACTGCTTCCAAATGCTGAGGTTTTAAGCCTGGTTGCGGGCGGCTCTGTCTAATGTTGCATATATGTAGTGGCTGTTTTATGATGGCTGCCAAGGCTACGGAAAGGCGAAGTATTGTGCCGCTTCCGCTTTTTTGGCTTCCGTCGATTTCAATCATGCCCTATTTTCTCCCAGACTTAAGTTATTGTGTTATTGCAAATAATTAATAAGCATCTTGGATTATTTAGAAGTTTAAGGGAGCGTTTGTATGAGCACTGACAAAGAAAAGCTCAATGAGCTAGTCGGAAAGGTTGATAAAATTCTTAAATCTTTAAGCGACATTTCAGAAGAAATGCGTTCCGTTTCATCATCAATGAAATCTCTCGCGGGGGGTCAAATTACCCAGCCGACAGCTACTCAAGCGCCTACACCGCCTGAGGCTGGTGCAAAACAGAGGTCGCTTGATGAAATTCGCATGTCATTTCCTGAGGAGCTTGAGGCCCGATTAAGCTTTGAGGAGAAGGGCGATTACATGATAATTAAACCGAAGCAGTTTTTGGGTTCAGAAAACTTTGCAAAAATTGCTTCCGCAGTGAGAGGCATGGGCGGAGAATATATCAGCGCCGGAAAAGATTCACATTTTCGGGTGCCAAAGAAAAAAGCGTAACTTGCCTATCGCGTCTCAAAGTCGCTAAATTCTCCACGATAAGGTTCCCACGCAACATCAACGTTTGTTACTCTTGCATAAGAAGGGCCATGATGGCAATATTCCACAAGTGCCCTAACAGCTTCTTCTTCACCTTCAAAAACTGCTTCAACTCTGCCATCAGGCAAATTTCTCACCCAACCTGCAATTCCAAAGCTCTCGGCTTGCCGCTTAGTTTTTTGCCTAAAGAAAACGCCTTGAACCATGCCGCTTACAAACACGTGTGCTCTGGTTTTCATGGGTTAAATCTTGTTTTGGCGGTTTAAGAGGGTTTCACTTTCAGTCACCCCTCCCCTGCTTGAAAGAGTCGTTTCATGGCTTGTTTTAAAAGAGGTTTTTCGCATACTGCGTGTTGGTGAGTGCGTCATGTTCAAAGGGAACAGTGGGAAACTGATGGTTTACGCGTCAACTGGTGCTCCAGGCAGGAAACGGTTGGCGTCGGTTAGAACTGCCACACAGGAAACGGCTAAACGATTAAATTTAAACTTTGAGATGGTAAAATTCGATGGGGTAGGTTCTCCGATTTACGTTTACTATGAAGAAAGCGATGGCGATGAGCCTATTCCGCTATACTGTGATGAAGGCAAAATGTCTGATTTAGAGGGAATATGTTCAGCGTTGAGGAGTATGATGTTTGTTTTGTCTTTTCATCCTAAGCATGCTGCGCTGAGGCAGATGAGAAAGGAAATCCTTAAACTTTCCTGAAACGGATTGCTTGGTTTTCCAATATCACTTCGTAAATCTGGTTTACATCAAAGCTAATGCCTAAATTGTCGTATTCCTGCTCGGTTAAAAATAGGATTATTTTTGGTGTGGCAAGTTGGGTTTTTTGCGGCAGGAAGGGCATTTGCTGTTGGAGTGCTTGCATGATGTCTTGTGCCATTTTGGCTTCATCTGATTGTGGTCTTAGCACGTAGGGGTTGACTTCTTGCTCTTCAAGCAGCTCGATTCGTTTTCCAAGGTTGCCGTCTAAATCACGGGTGGACTCAATTTTGTTTACTCTCACGCGGAACATTCGGGATTCACTTCTAATTTAGCAAATATTCAGTCACAGATTTAATTCTTTACACTAATTGCATGACTGTTTCATTATCAAGGTAATTTCCTGCTCCGAAGCCCCGCAAAGACCCGAGAACCTTGGACACTTCCTCTTTAGATTTGGGATTATCGATTTCCCTAAGATTGTTGAACCTTATGAAAGTCATCATTTCTCTGCCGCCAGCGAAGCTTTTGTATTCTTCAAACGATTTAAAACAGCTTTCACTGCCAAACTTTTCCCATAATTCCTCGTAATTGCCAGTTAAGCGTTCAAGAAAATCTGCTGTACCCAAAACCTGCTTTTTTATAGTAACATAAAATAGTAAAAGCTGAGCATGTTTGGGTGCAACTTGATTTTTACGGATAAAAACATGTATTCCAATATTAGCATTGTTACGTTGGCACAATCGGCTCCAATATTCCTCACCAATCGTTAAGATGAAAGCACAGCGTTCACTTGCCATGGGCTTCTCTCCTTGAAAGAGTATTAGAGGCGGTTGCCGAAATAACAGTTTCGCATGTTCGCTACTCTGTTGCTTGAGGAGAATCACTGTGTGCTTGTTTCTTGATTTCTCTGATTCTCTTGTCGATCTGTTTTAGTTTTTCCTGCATCATTTTGACTGTTTCATACGTATGCTTTCGCTCGTGTTCGAGGTGTTCGAGATTTGCTTCGCTGTCTGGTGTCTCTTCAAGAAAGGGAGTGAAAAAGGAAGGCATGTTCGGCACAGCCGTGGCAGTCTCGATGTTGAGGACGTCTCTGGCGAATTCTCGGAAAAGGTTGCCGATGTTATTGGAGATTTCAGCTTGTTTTACGATGGCTCGTCTAAGGATGAGTTCTCCTGATCGGGTGATTTTGTAAACTTTTAGCTTGCGGTTTTTCTGGATTTGCCATTCGCCATTGATATACCCTGATTTTTCTAGGTCGCGCAGGATTGGGTAGACGCCGCCTGCGGTGGGTTTCCAGAAGCCCTTGGTTCGGTTGTTGATTTCTTTCATGATTTCGTAGCCGTGGGAGGGTTTCTTGTTTAGAAGTATGAGGACTCCCATGCGTATAATGCCTTTTTGCGCTTCTTTTAGCCAGTTTGCTGTTGTCTTCTCTTCAGTTTCAGTTGTCATGAGTGTTTCAAATCTATATTGTATTTGGGTAATACTTATATCTTACCGCAATATATTGCAATGAATAATATTGCAAAATGAGGTTATTAAAATGACTAATGATTCGATAATCGAAGTTAAGAACCTTACGAAAATGTTCAACGACTTCGTAGCGGTTGACAACATCTCGTTCGACGTCAAAAAGGGCGAGATTTTCGGTCTGCTCGGTCCCAACGGAGCTGGCAAGAGCACAACCCTACGAGTGCTATCCACGTTGGCCGCGCCGACCAAGGGAACCGCGACGATTGGTGGCTACGACATAGTGAAAGATGGTACAGAAGTCAGGAAACTGATAGGTATAGTTTCCGAAAAAATGATAATGTACAATCGTTTGACGGCTAGGGAAAACCTGGTATTTTTCGGAAGTCTCTTCAACCTTCCCAAAGATGCCTTAAACAAAAGAATAGACGAGTTGCTTGAGCTGGTTCAACTTACCAAATGGAAGAACGCTCAAGTGGGCACGTTTTCGACAGGCATGAGGCAGAGGATGAACGTGATACGGGCGCTGCTGAACATGCCACAAGTGCTCTTTCTCGATGAGCCGACTCTGGGTTTGGACCCTCAGTCTTCCGTTGAGATTCGCGAATTCATCAAAAAACTCAACAGGGAAAACGGCACCTCCATAATCATAACGACCCATATGATGGTGGATGCAGATCTGCTGTGCGATCGAATCGGCATAATGGATCACGCCAAAATAGTGGCGCTGGATACTTCGACGAACTTGAAAAAAACGATTTCAGGAGCGGATACAACAATATTGAAACTTGAGATCGGAAATCTATCACCTAAAATTATTCAGGTAGTTCAAGATTGCAAATGCGTGGACAATGTTTCTCAGGAAAACTCGTTGCATTTAAGAGTCATTAGCCACGGTCAAGAAGCCTTCGACAATGTAATTGACGCGATAAGAACTGCGGACGGAAAAATAAATTCCATGGAAAACCTGCAACCCACACTTGAGGACGTGTTCCTGCACATAACGGGTCACCAAGTAAGAGACAGCGCGGACCAGAAAATACCTATGGAAGAGCATAGGCATCACAGGGCTGCGCCGAATAGGATAAGGTGAGATAAAATGGGCGCAAAATCCTTACTTTCACACTCCGTGCGCATCGCTTGGAAAGATCTAACAGAACTATTCAGGAACCGTTTGGGGGTAGTTCTGCTTATTCTTATGCCCTTGTTCATGATGGCTATGATTGGTTTTATCTATCCATCAGGCAACACCACGATAAGCAACATGCCTGTCGGGGTGGTGAATCAAGATTCAGGCTTTAACAACATCACACTTCCAAGCCAAGCCTTCCTCACGGGGTTACAGCAAATCAACACTCAAACGCACATGTTGAAGCTTTCCAACGCTACAAGTATGGCTGACATCAAGAACGAGATTCAAAATAGCAAGATTGACGGCGGCATAATCATTCCCATCAATTTCTCCGACTGCATCATGAACGGAGAACAGGGAACACTGATTATCATTACTGACCAATCCAACCCGACAATATCAGCTGAGTTGCAGGGGGCTTTGACCGGGGTATTTGGGGAGATGAACACGCTGCTTGCGCAGGAAAAAGTTCAACGTCTATCTTCAGCTGTAACTGCGAATGACTCTTTGGCTATCGTTCAGCCTTACGTTGTTAAGTCGGAAGGTGTTGTTTCTGGAAATCCAAGTTACTTTAACTTCATTGCCCCTGGAATAATGATGTTGACGGTTATGATGAGCGTCATGACTGGGCTGCCTGTGGCGATATCTCAGGAGAAGGAAGTTGGCACTATGGACGGCATGATGGTTGCGCCAATCAACCGGTTATCCATCATTCTGGGAAAATCTTTGGGTCAGACCGCTCGTGGCTTACTCCAAGGCTTCATAATATTGGTATTGGCTGTAGGACTGTTCGGTATAGCAATCCACGGAAGCCTTCTGCTCGTGTTCGCTTTGCTCCTGCTAGGCGTATTCTCATTCGTCGGCTTAGGCATCGTGATGACGTCTTTCGCTAAGGATCAGGAGACGGCGCAGATGATGATGATGACGTTAATGTTTCCAATGATGTTCCTCAGCGGTGTGATGTTCCCGATACAGTCGATGCCTTGGTACATGCAAGACATAGCCAAATTCCTTCCGTTGACGTATGCTGCTGATGCTCTGCGAAAAGTCATGGTGCTAGGTGCAGGAGTAGGCGACATCTCTATGGACCTGATAATCCTGATAGCGTTCGGTGTAATCATGATTGCAATTGCGGTTCCGTTATTTAGAAGGATGATGACAAGGTAGGAGAAGCTGGTAAGAAAACTTGAGTACCCTCTGCTCTAAATGCCCTTTCTTTCAACTTGCCCCACTAATAAAGCGCAAGAACGCGCGCAAGAGATGCCGCATCGAGCCTCAAAGGCAACTGCGAATCTACGAATGCAAAGACTTCCCTAAAAAGGGGCTCTTCAGGAGACTGAAGTGAACATTTTTCTTCTTTTTCTTTGATATTAGTCCTTAAATTGAAGATTGAAGGCTAAAACCGTTTTTACTTGCTTTATTGACGGCTGTTTTCAGCAACTATCCCCGTTACGGTTTTATATGTTGCACGCGTAGAACTGGAAAGAAGAGAAAGAGCTATGTCTGATACTGGAGTAACCGTAAAGAAAAATGTTGACTTCTCCGAATGGTACGTAGAAGTTGTTTTGAAAGCTGGACTTGCAGATTACGCCCCTGTAAAAGGCTGCATGATAATCCGTGAAGACGCTTACGCTATATGGGAGAAAATCCAAGAAATCCTAAACAAAAAAATCAAAGCCACAGGACACCGAAACGTGTATTTTCCCATGTTTATCCCTGAAAGCTTACTTACAAAAGAAGCAGAACACTTCGCCGGTTTCACGCCTGAAGTGGCATGGATCACTATGGGCGGAGACACCCCGCTGGAAGAGAAGTTGGCTGTCCGACCGACCAGCGAAACCATAATGTACGCTACCTTTAGCAAGTGGATTCGCAGCTGGCGAGACTTACCCCTCAAGATTAATCAATGGTGCAACATTGTGCGATGGGAAACAAAAGCCACCAAACTGTTTCTGCGCACAAGAGAGTTTCTTTGGCAAGAAGGTCACACAGCTCACGCCACATGTGAGGAAGCAGAGGCAGAAGTCATGTACGCGCTAAACGAGTACAAGGACATAATGGAAAATTACCTTGCAATTCCAGTGCTTGTGGGCACAAAAAGTGATAGCGAAAAATTTGCTGGAGCCCTCTATACTACGGCGTTAGAGGCGATTATGCCTGATGGTAAAGCGTTGCAGATGGGAACAAGCCACAACCTTGGCCAGAACTTCGGCAAAGTCTTCGATGTCAAATTTATTGGTGAAGACAAAATGGACCATTATGTTTGGCAAACCAGCTGGGGCATCACCACTCGGCTTATCGGCGCTATGGTTATGGTTCACGGCGACGACAAAGGCTTAATTATTCCTCCCAAAGTGGCGCCTATACAAATTGTCATTGTTCCTATTCCTTACAAGGGCGCAGAACCAGCCGCAATAGCCGCTAAAGCAAAAGAAATCGCTGAAACTCTCAAGGCTAAAGGCGTAAGCGTTGTTTTAGATGACCGAGAAGAGTACACGCCAGGATGGAAGTTTAACCAGTGGGAACTCAAAGGAGTCCCCATCAGAATAGAAATCGGTCCACGAGACCTCAAGCAAGAGCAAGTGGTAATGGTAAGACGAGATACCGGCCAAAAAACGGCAGTTAAAGAAAAAGACATTCCAGCTACTGTTGAGAAGCTTCTGCAGGAAATTCAGGATAACCTGTTTGCAAAAGCCAAAGCCCTACTTGAAGAAAAAACCAGCACTGTGCAGAGCTATGAAGAATTCAAAAAAGTCATCTGTGACAAAGGCGGCTTTGTCAAGGCAGCATGGTGCGGCAGCGCGGACTGTGAAGCAAAGATTAAGGATGAAACAGGCGCAACCATCAGAGTTCGACCCTTCCAGAAAGAAGAACCGACGACGAACTGCGTTTACTGCGGGCAAAAAGTTAAAGAAATGGTGTATTTTGCAAGAGCATACTAATCGAAAGCTGGCTACTCCTCCAATTTAACGTATGCCTCGAGCTGTTCAGCTGCATCATGTAAACCTAGCCGTGCCAAGGTAGACTTCTTAGGTATTCCCTGCTCATCCCAGCCTCTTTTCTCATAGTAAGTGCTCAGCATACCGTTGTATTTTTCGTAATCAAGCATAGAACCTTTTAATGCGCCTTCTGCTAAGGGTTCTTTAAACCACCTCATGGGCGGAAAATCCAAGCTGCGCGTCCATTTTTCCCTGTACTCTCGCACCCAAAATGCCCGAATTAAATTGAGTATTCTATCGCTGATTTGGTTTAACTGCTCTAAAGAAAACTCCTTTCCAGTTGCTGCCCGCAAGTATTTTTGGTACCATTCAAGCTCAAAGCCAAGCGAGTTGTAAGGGAAACGACACACGGTTAATGCTTCGAATACTCCGCCACGGATAAGCTGGGTTTCAATGAGATAATCAATTTTTCCTTCGTCATAATTTCCTCTGCCCGCTTTAATCTCCCACGTTATAACCCAAGCGTCTTTATGGTGGGCGCCAATGGAGCTGGTACCATAGGCTAAAGCCATACCGGGCGCAGCATGGCAATCATAAGCGGAAACCTCCAAGCCCTTAACATGCATTGCCCACTCGCTCGACCCATTACCAATGACTTTGGAAGCGGCTCGGACTCCTTCAGCTAAGACCGCGCCCAAACCTCGCCTGTAAGCAATATCCTTAATCAACGCTTTAATCTCTTCAAACTGCCCCCACCGAATCTTCTCTGCTATCAATCCTTTCTCGGAGGCTTCCATGGCAAAGCCAAGCACGTTCCCAAGAGAGATAGCATCAAACCCAAGCTCGTCTGCCATGCGATTCAAAGTAGCTACTTGCGCAAGATTCCCCAAACCAATGTTAGAACCCAACATAATCACGTTCTCATAATCCAACTCTGAATCTTTTCCTTCGCTGTTTTTAACAACATTGCCGCATGTCATATTGCACTGTGGGCACCCACGGTTCGAGACTTTGATTTTTTCCATGGAAAATCCGCCAATTTCTTCCGCTTTATCGAAAACTCCTTGCCTGTAATTGAAGGTTGGAAGAGCACTGTTCTCTTGTGACCATTCTACTGTTGACATGGTTCCTTGCCTTTTCCAAAAAGCGTAGAGCGGTTTAGCTAGGACTTCTCGGTAACCATCGGCAGTCAGCTTCTTCATTTCGTCTGGGTCTGCAAGCGGGATTTGCGCTGTGCCTTCAATTACTATGGCTTTCAAATTTTTGGAGCCCATGACAGCGCCCATTCCAGGTCGCCCGCCCGCACGTCCCTCTTGCGAAACAACAGTTGCAAACTTGACTTGGTTCTCTCCAGCTGGACCAATAGAGACGATGCCCACGGTGCGCGAATATTTCTTTACCAGCTGCTCATGGGTTTCAAAGGAATTCAAGCCCCAAAAATCCTTAGCATCCACAAACTCGCAGTCTTTATCTTTGATATGGAGAATGACTGGCGTTTGCGCTTTGCCCTCGATGATTAGTGCATCGTAACCAGCCCTGCGCATATTCACAGCCGCTAATGTTCCCATGTTTCCGTCACCATAACCGCCAGTTAAAGGGCTTTTCGAGGCAACAACAAGTTTGCCGCTGTTTGGTAAACCAATGGCTGTCAACGGTCCAGTGGCAAAAATCAGTTTGTTTTCAGGTGATAATGGGTCAGTTCCCTGTTTAAGGGTGTCCCAGAGGATTTTGGCTGCGAAGCCTCTGCCGCCCAAAAAATTTAACGCTAAAGCTTCATCATATTTTTCTGGAACAGCCTTACGTTTGGTTAAATCTATATTTAGGAAAGTACCAGTCCAGCCAAACATCTTTGTTCACCAAAACCGTCTGTATTCAAAGAAGAATCGGGAATAAAAATATGCTGAGAAGCAACAGTTTTACTCTTCCATTCGTAAATACAAGTCTATTCATGCTGCTTAATTTTAGTATACTGTTAAGTTATTTGTCATGAAATTTAGAACTAAGATGGTGACTTTCTGAGGTTATTTATCTGTCAGTTAAAATGGCAAACTTAAATTAAGTGTATCATCTATTGAGAATTGCTCCTACGTTTTTTAAGCGTCGGACACTAAACATTGATGACTCGAGGAATTGAAATTTGGGAAAAGTTAAGACTGACCAGGTTAAACGAACAGGAAAAACACTTATGGAACGTTTTCCAACTAAATTTACCACCAAATTTGATGAAAACAAGTGTTCAGTTGACTCTTTAACGCAGGGAACAACCACGCGAGTTAGAAATCAGATTGCTGGATACATAACCCGTACCTTATCATTAGCTCAAGCCAACTCTTCAACCGAACCTGATGTTGACGAAGAAGAATCGGAATAAACAATCGTCTGTTTGGACATTCATGTAAACTTTCTGCTGGATATTTGGTTGGTTCTTTTAACCAAAAGTTTTATCCCAACTTCAAGACGTAATTAATTGTGACCGATGATGGCTAACCCTTCAAGTCTTGACAATCCCGACCTTGCCTATTTTCTTGGTTTACTCATAGGTGGCGGAGAATTTGACTCAAACTCTATAACAATTGATTTTCCATATAAACGCTGGGCACATGAAGACTACCGCATATCACCAGAATGGTTTAACGATTCAGTGTCTAAAATAGCTCCACTTGTGCAGACTCTAATCAACGCTAGAGCTACGCCTCGATACATCACTAATCACACACCGCACTTCTACATCAAAATAGAACCAATTCCACAACTTCTAAGTCAAACATTGCAAATCTACGGCATCAGACCTATAGGAAAACTAAGAGAACATGCTTCCCTTGAGGTTCTCGCCCCAGCTATGGATGCTGAATGCAGAAAAAGATTCATCCAAGGACTAGCAGACGTCATAGGCAGTTGCAGAGCAAGTCACCGACACAGAACCTTAGAATCCACAATTATTTCCTTTGAGGTATTGGGCAAAAACTGGAAAATGCCTATGCAACTCTGTCACCTATTATACTCGCTGAAAGTTCCAGTTGACCAAATAGAATACAATCACCCTAACATGCACTCAGGAAGCAACCCAACGGGTTATTGGAAGAAGGGTCACAAAATACGGGTTAAAGCTGGCGATTTTAGACAAATAGGCTATGGCTTAGACTGTAAACGCATCGGTCTTGAGAAACTGCTCGAAAAAGAACAACATGCACGCGGAGAAATCAGCACAGGAGAATTATGTCCAAGACCTAACCGAGGATACAAACTTGGAAGACCAAAAGTTCACCATAGAGACGAAAATTCACTTGAACTACCACCTCAAGTTAGAGGACACTTCATCCACTTCACAGATATATGCAATGCGCAAGGTTGCCCCTACGCACCGAGAGCATGGTTAGATGCACAACACAAAAGACTCGGCTATTAGAACTGAAAGCAGTTACTATGATGAAATTTGTGCAGTCTTACAGGAAAATATGTCTCGCGTCTTAACGCCACTTGGAGAGTATAATGTACATTTTCAGAAATGTGGCACAAAAGACATGCTTTGGGGGCTTCAACAGATTCACAAGTCTATAACTCAAACAGAGTACATACCTAATCAACGCGACCAATTCACCCAAGATTTGTTCGTTGACATTGTAGGTTCAGTATGTCCAGAAGGTGAAATAAAAAGAAGCACACGAATTATCTGTGAAATAAAAATAAAAACGTTAACTCTTAACGATTATGCTCAACTACTCGGTTACTGCGTAACTGCCAATGTAGAACATGGTTTACTAATTTCTGTCGATCAGGGTGTATCGTCCCGCTTTGACAGCAACTTAAGGCGCAATGAAAATTTAAAATCTGTTGAAAGACCTAACGTCACCCACAAATTTGGAATACTCAAATTTAGAACAAGAGGAAAAGAAATAGAGTTTAATGAAATTGGCTATTATCAGTCATGGTATGTTCTCGCAAGAGCATTAGTTCGTTCCATAAACAAAATTGTCTAAGTTGATGGTTTTCTGTACTGTACCTTTTGTCAGAGTGACGATGGTTTCTCTTAGCTCAAAACTTCGCCGTTGACCTGAACGCCTAATTCGAGCAAGCTGTATATCCTCAACGTTAAATCCGACTGCTTTGCCGACTTTCGCCAAAAGCAAGTCTGTTGGAAGATAGGTTCCAGCAATCAGCGAATCACCAATGACAACCACAAAGCGACCATCATCATCTAAGCCTCTGTAAACCTTATCAAACGTTTGGTATAAATCGTTAAAGTACTTCTTGATGACTAAGTGCATGTCGTTTCTTCTGAATGTCCCCTTATTTTGTACTCTTAGCCGTACATTTTCTATAATCTTGCTGAGCCATTCATCTTCAAAAAGAGTTGCTTCTTTTGCAAATTCTCGTATGGCGGTTCTTGATATGTTGTCGCAAGCAACCATCTGGTCACGTAATTTTCTCAGATCTTCATAGCTAGATGCTTTGCCAAGCCAAGCCAGTTCAAGCTTGTAGTTAGTGACATAATCTAGTCCATTCGCGTAAGGTGGACTTGTAATCACTAATTTTAGACTATTTGGTTCATAGGTATGTGTACGAGAGTCACCTGTCACGATTTCAACGTTTGCCCATTCACTTCTTTGCGTTTGTAAAGCTTGTAGGTCATTTATCATCTGCGCAACTTTTTCTTGGAAGTACTGGAAAGGTGCATCTGGGGTTAGTATCTTCTTTTTTGCATAACCGAGACAAGGTGAACGTTTCAAGTTGCTTGAAGCCACTAATATACTTGCAAAAGCCAACAAGAATAATGATTGCACATTAGAATCTTCAACTGTTAGTATTGACTCTTTCAGAACGGAAAGAGCATGAAGTATGTTATCGCTGAAGTGCGCGGTGGTTTCTTTTAGGAAGGGCATTGGTACGTTGCCCTTGAGACTTTTCCATAGTTTGCTTATTCGTTCTGCTTCTTGCTTTACGGTCGTAACGTTGATTTGGTCGGGTTCCCATCGGGTTTTAACTTTAGCCATGAATGTTAGAAGCGAACTTAATTCTACTCCGACTGAGTTGAGTTGCTTCATTTTTGCACACACGAGTACCGTTCCGCTTCCTGAATAGCAGTCTGCGACCATGCTTCCTTTTGGGAGTTTGTATTTTGATAGTACTGCGTCAACGAAGGTGGATGAGAAACCTTGCACATAAGGCGACCATCTATGGACAGATTTATCCTCATTATGAGTAAATGTTATTCCATGATTGAATCGGGCAAAAGAAACGTTTGGATAGTCTTGTTTGAATAGTTGAGTGTAATATTCAGGTATTGTAAACTCAATTACTTTGGCTATATCTTTGTAGTCTCGCAGAATCCATAATCCGCGTCCGATGCAGTTCACTTGTTCTTTTTCTGAGAGTGTATCGAGATGTTTGGCAATTATTTCTTCGTTCTCTCTGAGGGTTCCTGCGAGTTGCTTTTTTGTAACGCCAATTGTAGATGCGTTTTTCAGCGTTTTTATGATTTCTTCTTCTAAAGCCACTCTAACCCCCCTCAGCTATTATATTAGTTTCTCTCTTATAACGTCGTCGGTGATTCGGTTTTCCACCAGATCCATGTTCCTTTTCCAGCACCAACCGTTTCCCCCCCAAAGGTATCGCTCTGAGACACCCTATTGCATCGTGGATTTATAAAAACTATCCAAAAATTAAAACTCATAGTTAACAAAACCAGAACCCTAAATCATCAGCTCTCAAAAAATCAAAAAGGTCATGACAAATAACTTAACAGTATCTAATTTTAGGAAGATTTATTTTTTTGGTTAGCAAGTGTTTGGGTTACAGGTAACAAAACTTGAGCATCAAAGTAACCAGCAGAGCATCAAACATTGAGTATGCGATACGAGATGTCATAGCGTACACTACACAGCTAGTGGAAGATGGCAAGAAAATCTACTACCTAAACATCGGTGACCCAGCGGCATTTGATTTTAAAACACCGCAAAATGTTAAAGATGCCTTATGTAAGGCAGTACAAAAGGATGATAATTACTATTCGCCTTCAGAAGGAAGACTGGACCTCAGAGAAGCAATCGTTAGAAAAGAGAAAAAAGTCAACAACGTTGACATTACAGCAGATAAAGTGCTGATAACTGAGGGTATTTCTGAAGGAATACAGATGATTCTTGGCGCCCTAGTTGAAAAAGGCGATGAAATTCTCTTTCCAGGCCCTACTTACCCGCCATACATTTCTTATACGAGGTTTTTTGATGGCACACCTGTTGCGTATGAAACTATAGAAGACGAAGGTTGGCATCCGAACATCGATGACTTAAGAAGCAAAATAACCAAGAAAACACGTGCCATTGTAATCATTAACCCTAACAATCCGACAGGTTCAGTTTACGATGGAAAAACGATTAAAGAGATTCTTGACATTGCAGGAGAACATGACCTGCCGGTGCTGTCTGATGAAATTTACGACCAATTAACTTACGAGAAAGAATTCGTCAGTGCAGCGTACCTTTCTAAGGATGTGCCAATTGTTGGGTTAAACGGCTTCTCCAAAGTTTACCAAATGACTGGCTTACGTTTAGGCTACATGTACTTTAAAGGCGAAGGCAAACAACTCGACGAACTCAAGGAAGGTGTTGAGAAGGAATGCCGCATACGCATTTGCGCCAATACGCCCGTGCAAATAGCAGCAACAGAAGCGCTCAATGGGCCCCAGGAAATGGTGAAAGATATCGTTGACCGCCTCAAGCAGCGCCGCGACTTCTCCTGGAAACGACTAAACGAAATCGAAGGCATAAGCACCACCAAACCTGAAGGCGCATTTTACATCTTCCCCAAAATCCACGACATCGGCTCAAGATGGAAAACCGACATGGACTTCGTAGTCCAACTGCTCAAAGAAACCGGCGTGCTCATCGTTAACGGCTCAGGCTTCGACCCTGTTTACGGCAAAGGTCACGCGAGAATAGTTTTCCTGCCGCCGATTGAAGAGTTGGATGAAGCGTTCAACGCGTTGGAGCAGTTTATGAAGAAAAGCAAAAGAAAGAAACCGTAAGAGCATACAAAGCTTGTTTGCAAAGCTGCTTCTACCTACCCATCCCTCATTTTTGAAATAGAAATCCACCAACAAAAATGACCTACCCTCTACCCTGCCTACTTTTTAAGCGTTGTTTAACTAGTTAAAAAGTAGTCCCTCCTCCCTCTACTGAGTTGACCTAACCCATAGAGGTATACTTTTTCACTTTTGTCAAAGCCGTTTTAATGCAAATGCCATAAGGTAAATTTCAATAAGTGGGTAACTGTTTACTTCATAAGGAGAAGTAAGCTTGAAGGGAACATTAGCAATTACATTTATTGCCATTTTGTGTTTATCTATGTTCTCAGCATATGCGCCAAAGGTGAATGCTCAACAGTCTTCCGCAGACTGGCCAATGTTCCGCGCGAACCCGTCTCACAGCGGCGCAGGAACAGGCAATCCAGTGCTTGCTCCCACGCTACTCTGGAAATCCATCATCGCTAATTCGGCTACCGGTGGCCTGGTTGATTCGTCTCCTGCAGTTGTCAACGGCGTAGTCTACATAGGCTCCGCTGTGGGTGCAGTGCCTGTTGAACAATCAACATCCGCTAGCATAACAGCGGGCGCCGTTTATGCTTTGAACGCTACCAACGGCGCCAAACTATGGAATTATACTACAGGTGGCCTTGGGTTTGAGTCGTCTCCTGCTGTTGTCGGCGGCATAGTTTACATAGGCTCCGACGACGGTAACGTTTATGCTTTGAACGCTACAAACGGCGCAAAACTCTGGAATTATCCTACCAGCGGCGGGGTTTTTTCGTCTCCTGCTGTTGTCAACGGTGTAGTCTATATAGGCTCGGGTGATGCTAAAGTTTATGCTTTGAATGCTGCTAACGGCGCTTATATCTGGAGTTACACCACTGGTGGCAATGTCGAGTCGTCTCCTGCTGTTGTCAACGGCGTAGTCTACGTAGGCTCATATGACAATAACGTTTACGCTTTGAACGCTACAAAAGGCGACAAACTCTGGAACTACACAACCGGCAGCCCGGTTACTTCGTCTCCTGCTGTTGTCAACGGCGTAGTCTACATAGGCTCCAATGACCATAATGTTTATGCTTTGAACGTTACAAACGGCGCCAAAATCTGGAACTACCCCACCATCGACTCGGTTACTTCATCTCCTGCTGTTCTCAACGGCGTAGTCTACGTAGGCTCATATGACAATAACGTTTACGCTTTGAACGCTACCAACGGCATCCAACTCTGGAATTACACTGCCGGCAGCATTGTTTCTTCGTCTCCTGCTATTGTCGGCGGTGTAGTTTACGTAGGCTCGTTGAATGGTAACGTTTATGCTTTGAACGCTACAAGCGGCGCAAAACTCTGGAATTACAACAATGGCTTTGATGAGTCGTCTCCTGCTGTTGTCAACGGCGTAGTCTACGTCGGCGGCGGTAACAACGTTATTGCTTTAAGAACTTCTCATGCGTCTCCTTCAACTAAGTCGTTTAACACTCTATCCATTGTAATCGGGGGGATAGTTGCGGTCGTAATTGTTGCCACAGTGGTTTTCTTAATGTTTCGAAAGAGATTGAAAACTAAAATGACAAACCCACCGCCTACACCACAGAACTCTGGCTCAGTTTCCATTGTTTAAATATTCCAAAGATAGTTTTTGCAAATAAGACCAAGATATTAGCAGCAGAACCTGTTGCTCTTTTTTGAATGGTTGCTGTCAGGTCTCGAATTGGAACAGTTTGAAAAAACATAATTTGTTTCGGTTTGAGTCTATGGGAAATAAACCTATAACTGTGATTACTCCAAGTACCAATGTTAGGGAGACAACATTACGAATCAAAATGAAACGAGTAAAAATGAAAGAAATCATAAGTTGAAGCAAGAAAGAAAATTAGATTTTTGTGCCCTGTGTTGGGTCTTCGATTACTTTTTGGAATTCAGCCATCAACTTCTTTGTTATGTGTCCGGGTTTGCCTGTGCCGATTTGGCGCTTGTTAACTTCGCGTATGGGCACCATTTCCATGGCTGTTCCGGTGAAGAAAGCTTCGTCAGCGGTGAACACCATGAACGGCGTTAGATTGGTCACTGTTAGTTTTATGCCGAGTTTAGCGGCAAGTTTCTCTGTGACTTCAGCGGTGATGCCTGCAAGGGCGCCTGTTGAAGTGGGCGGAGTTAATAATTCGCCGTTTTTCACGATAAAAATGTTTTCGCCTACGCCTTCAGCTACGTAACCGTTGCTTTCAAGGCAGATGGCTTCGTCAACGCCGTTTGCGTTTGCTTCAATTTTTGCAAGGACGCTGTTGAGGTAGTTGAGTGATTTTATTTCATGTGAGGTTGCATCCACGGGGTTTCGTCTCACCCAAGAGAACATTGTGGTGATTCCGTTCTCTTTCGCTCCGTCTGCATGCAGCATAATTTTGTCAGTTATGATTATTACTGAGGGTTTGGGGCATTTACGTGGGTCTAATCCAAGGTCGCCTACTCCTCGGGTAACTACCAAGCGAATGTATGAGTTCTTCAACTTGTTTCTCCGCAGGGTTTCAACGACGGCTTGGGTCATTTCCTCCTTGGTTAAGGGAATTTTCAACGTTATCACATGTGCTGAACGGTACAGGCGGTCAATGTGCTCTTTAAGTTTAAAGACAATGCAGTTGTACTCGCGAATTCCCTCAAAAACGCCGTCACCATACAAGAGTCCATGGTCAAAGACGGATATTTTAGCCTCTGATTTAGGATAATATGCACCGTCAACGTAAACTACCAATTCACTCATACTGTTCTCACTTCGTCACTAACTGTTTCATATTATTCGATTATTTGATATAGTTTACGCCAATGATACCTATAATTCGTTTATCAACCGTGGAATTGCGGTCTCTTGGAAAGGTAAAGCGGCAACGGCAAAGGTTTGAAGGGTTTGCCAGCGATTTTCTCAGATACTTTTGTTATTAATTGTTCAGTGGTCATTTTTTGCTGTTGACCCTTAAGCTCCCGGTCTCGGACAGAGAGGGTTTCTGATTCAACTTCTTTTTCGCCGACAACGATGATGTATGGTACCCATTCCTGCTCGGCTTCGCGGATTTTCTTCTGTAGTGTCGATGCACTATCGTCGATGTCTACGCGTATGCAGTGGGAAGCGATTTGCCCTGCAAGCTCATCCACTTTATCCATAAACTTGTCAGATATTGGAATAAGCCGCACCTGAGTTGGCGAAAGCCAAAGCGGAAGCATCGGCGCCCTACCAGCCATCTGCTCACGGTAAGCTTTCTCAAGTAACGCGTAGATGTCTCGTTCGATGGCGCCGCTTGGGGAACAGTGCAGAATCAGCGGGTACTGTTTTTCGCCTTTCTCGTCAACGTAGGTTATTTCATAGCGTTTAGCGTTTTCCACGTCGATTTGGTCTGTGCTGAGTGCTGCGGCTTTGTCTTGGTTGTCAACGAAGTTGATGTCCCATTTGAGGATGAAATAGAAGAACCGCTCGTTCCACACTTCAGCCAGCATGGGTTTGTCGAAATTTTTCGCTAATTCAGCAATGAACTCCTTATGTTCATCGTAGAAGCCCTTGGTGAAGCGCATGGCTACTTCGTAATCGTCTTTTGTTAAGCCTATGTTGCTTAACACTTCCATACTCATGTTAAACCGCGTCAAGAACTCTTTCTTCGCCTGCTCAAGGTCAGTGCAGAAAGCGTGGCAATCAGGCATCGTGAAAGCTCGCAGACGTTTTAAGCCGACGACTTCACCGCTTTTTTCACGCCTAAAACTGTAACGTGTTAACTCGTATAGTTTCATTGGCATCTGCTTGTAGCTAAACTGGGCATCATGAGCCATAAGGAACTGACCAAAGCACGCGGCAAACCGCAAGAAAAGCTCCTTGTCCTCGGACTTCAATACGTATTGGCGTGCAGGGAAACGGTTTAAGTAACTTTTGAGGCTTGGGTGGTTAAAGTCATACATGATTGGGGTTTCAACTTCCATGGCGCCGTACTGACTCATGCGAAGATTGACATACTGTTCAAGCAATGATTTTATCATGCGCCCCTTTGGGTACCAGCGGATGTTGCCTGGATCACTGCCTGCTTCATAATCTGCGATTTCCAGCCTCTTCATCAACGTAACATGAGGCGGCATCTGAGTGACTGCCCTAGCCTTCTTAATTTCATACTGAGAGAACTTTTGCAGGTTAACATGCCCCTTAAACTTGAATTCTTCAACCGGCACCAATGAGCCATCGGGCAGGATAATGTGCCAGAAAGACTCCATCTTGTCCTCGGCTTTTAGTGCTGCAGAAACAGGTTCTTCTTCTTTTTTCGCTCCACCTTCAGCCTTAGCTTCTATCGCAGGTGCATAAGAGCGTGCCTGCTCAGCAAGCGGGTAACCTTTAATTGAGATGGTGAATTGCTTGTTCCAGCCAAATGGAGCGCGGTAGGTTTCGATTCCTTTGTCTTTAGCGTAGGCTTCCATGGCTTTTATAATTTTGAGGGCTTCGCTTGGGTTACTGAGGTTGCTGCTCAAATGTGCAAAGGGGTAAATTAGGATGCGGTTCGTTTTCTGTTTACCTAGAAAAGCTCGGATGTCGTCGATGGCTTTCTGCGCTATCTGAGTGTTGTCATCTTGCTCTATGGCGATGAATAATACTACGACTTCTTCTATGCGATTTTCTTTTTGCTCCGCTTCCTCAGCAATAGCGATTTCTTTTTGGACTGGTTTGAAAACTATAAAGTTAGAGTGTAACTGGAGTATTCGCATGGCACTTCACTCTTCTTAGTGACCGTAACGCCACTTATCAAGCGTTTTATCTTTTTTCGTCTTTTTCTTATATTCTTTATAATGCTCTTTGCAAATGTAAGCACGCTTTTCCCTGCTGCTAACATTTAAAACAGCCTTGACTTTGTCAACTGATATTGAACGGGCAGCTTCTCTACCGCAGCCTGACACATTGCATTTAACTCCCTTTTCTATGCGTCCCACAGTCAAAGCCTCATGCATATTAGTTTACTACGTAAATATACGCTATTGCTTAAGTTCCTTTTCATACAAAGAATTGGCTCTCAGATAAATTTCTTCTTTCGTGCCGAAATAAGTCGGGCCAATTCCTTCGACGACTACCGAAGCCGCAGCTGAACCGACACAAGCACACCATACTGATTCTTTTTGGCGTAGGTACTCGGTTAAGAAGCCGCCTACGAAAACGTCTCCTGCGCCCGTCGGGTCAACTACAACTTGTGAAGGGCATGCTGCAATATTGTATTGTGCTCCCTCGACTGAGAGCACTGAGCCTTTGGTGCCCATGGTGACGATGACGGTTTCAACTCCGAAATCGTGAATTGCTCTTATTGCAGGTTTAAGTTCAGACTGGCCAGTTAACGCGTAGATCTCGTTTTGGGATGACTTGTAAATGTTGATTAAACCAAGTATTCGTTTGTCAACCGAAGCGTTTTCTGTTACGTTTCCTGCTTCGTCGAAGCTTCGAAGTAAACCCTGAGGGTCAAGCGACAGTATATCTGCGCAATGCTTCAGATGCTCAACTACTTCGAATGATACTTCGTTGGCAATGGGCGCAATATGAACTGCCTTAGCATGCAAATCAGCTGGTAAGTCAGCTAAGTTTATTGGTGCTCCTTTACTTTTCAATTTCAGGGTTCTATCAGACAAATCTGCATTGTAACCCAGCTCAAAACATGTGGTCGGCTCATTTGTAAGTTTAATTACGCCTGAAACGTCGATGCCTTCTTGCCTTAGCCACCACAGGTAGGCTTCTGGAAAATTCCCGCCTACTTTGGAGATTACAGAAGCTGTTGCTTCCAAACGTTTAGCGGCAAATGACGTGTAGGTTACAGCGCCGCCTAAAACAACAAATGGGGCAGTTCTGCTGGGTAATAGAATTGTGTCGATTGAGAAGTGACCAATAACTGCTACATCTACGTTTTGAATCACTGCCCAACTCCCTTCATGACTAATAGGACATCCAAGAGATATAAATAAGGATTAAGAATTAAGATTGAAGCAGCAGTATAGCTTTCGCCAAATCACCCTGGCATTCCTCAAGGGCTTCTTTTGCTTTCTCTAAGCTTTTGCCAGTTTGGTCTGCCACCAGTCTCATGTCTTCTTCAGAGAACGTTGGCTGCGTAGCCTTAGCGGTTTGGCGTTGGGATGGGGCTTGCTCTGAAACTTGACCGCCGATAACCTGGTACATTTTTTGCCCTTGCACTTCTAGAATTGCCACTTCCGGCTCATCGATAACTATGTCTTTGCCGCTTGTTCTAATTATGACTTGTTGAACGTCGGGTACAGAATCCATGTTCATGCCCATACGTTGCATCAAACGTTTTTGCTCTCGAGGGTTCATGCGTTTATGCGTAGACTTCACTTCCACCAAGTATTCTGCTGTAGAACTTCATAAACTTAACTTTCCTTGCAGCCATGCCGCACCTTAACTGCTACGCCTGTTTTAAAAGCAGTCATCTCCACGCTTGAAAGCAAAGCCCGCCCAACCGCCAAAACATTCCCTGCCTCATCCTTGACGATGACCTCATCTTTGGCGCGAATCTCATCATCAACCTTGACTACGTGAACAGCAAAAACGTCCCCGCCATCAGCAATGAACTTTGAAACGTCGTTTTGCACTGTAACAAAACATTTGGCAAAAGGTAAATTTTCAGCCGTAAACTTGGCTGCTTTAATGCTTAAAGAAAACAAGCTGTCGGTTGGGCGGAGGGTAGCTAATCTTTCGCCGTTTAGGTTAATGAAGCGTATTCTGCCTGTTCTGGGAGAAAACTGTATTTCAATATTTTCAGGAAAAAGCTTTTCGCCCACGCCTTTTCCAAACTGGTAGTCAGCAATAGCCCTCACTTTGCCAAGTTCGTTATCCACGTTTTCACCATCGATTAGCTTTTTGTTTTCGACAAGTATAAACATAACAAGATAATAAAGACAGTGAAAGGTGAAAGTTTACATTGAGATGTGAAGTCTGCGGACACAAAATTCATGATGAACCAATAACGGCAGTAATTGAAGGAGCCAAACTAACCGTCTGCGTTGAATGTTCAAAGCATGGTAAAATAATACATGAAGAAGAGGTAGCCCTTCCCCCAAAAAACCTCAAAAAACCGCAGGCTCCTGTTACAATGGTTCAAAGGAAACCAATTGTTGCTAAAGTGGAAATCACTCAAGAACCTGCCGAAGACTATTCAAATAAAATAAGAGCGGCGCGGGAAAAATTAGCGCTTACCCATGAGGAACTGGGCAAAAAAATAAACGAGAAAGCTTCAGTTTTAAGAAACCTTGAAGCTGGCAAAATGGCGCCAAACAACCAGCTTGCCGCAAAGCTTGAACACATGTTAAAAATCAAGTTGCTTGTTCCCATCTCAGAAGAAAAAGTCCCTCAAATTCCTCAGTCCGCCAATCAAGAATTGACTTTGGGAGACCTTATTAAGTTAGATAAGCAAGGCGGGGAGGCGGCCACAGAACGAAAGCCGTCATAGTTCAGCGTAGGCTGAACCGTGAAGAGTCAAGTTTAGATGAACTTAAAAGATTAGCAGAATCAGCCGGATACACTGTTGTAGCCACACTAGAACAAACCAGACCGCCTGATGCACGGTATCAAATAGGCGCTGGAAAAGTAGAAGAACTCGCCCAGATGGTGCAGGAAACTGGTGCTGGAAAAGTAATTTTTGACAACCAACTAAAAACTCGCCAAACATACAATCTAGCAAAAGCAACCCACGTAGAAGTCATCGATCGCTTCCAACTCATACTTGAAATCTTCAATAGAAGAGCCACCACAACAGAAGCCCAACTTCAGATTCAACTGGCAACTGTGCGAAACGAACTCAGGCACGCCAAGGAAAAAGTAAGATTAGCCAAAGGAAGCGAGCAGCCTGGCTTTATGGGTCTTGGAGCCTACGAAGCAGACGTTTACAGAGACGCCATAAAAAGGCAAGTCCAAACAATCCTAAAAAAG
>Ga0208037_1000034_pt1 | contig 116039 bp, 94 predicted proteins | sample June2015DPH_13_1_3_FD_184710 | JGI IMG/M metagenome (GOLD analysis project Ga0208037, IMG submission 184710) | Peatland microbial communities from SPRUCE experiment site at the Marcell Experimental Forest, Minnesota, USA - June2015DPH_13_100... | ecosystem: Environmental > Terrestrial > Soil >...
TACTTCTGGCAAGCTTCTTCGGTAGAGAACATCGACTGGAACTCGCGTAAGGTTTTCGCAAACGCTGGGCGCGGCATGCCCATATACTACTAATTGGGGCTTGCTGAAACAACCGGATAAGCATGAGCTTTCTAAGGCGAAAGCGTTTCCACTACCCCACGTTCTTGCGCATAACCGCTTGTGGCTCCTAGAGTACTTATCCTCCCTGGCCAGGATGAGGGATAGTGCATGCGTCACAAGACCTTAGAGGGCCGCCTCCGACGTGCCTCAGTGCGCAACCCGCTGGTGTGCCACGTGCCCTTGCATTCGCATGAGGCCTCTGTCGTCAAAAGACAAACTTTGCCGCGAGTTGCACAAGTCGCGGCGGCATGCTGTTGACCACTTGTCCGAACGTCGAATCGCTTATGTTGCCATCCACCGACGCGGCACCGAAGAACTGCGCATGATTGAATGTATTGAACGTTTCCATTCGGAATTGCAGCGATTTCGACTCCGTGAGCCGCAGATTCTTTTGCAGCGCCACGTCAAAGTTCAGCATTCCGGGGCCGGAGAAGAATCGCCGCGCCGCCGTGCCGAATTGCCCTAGAGCCGGAAGCGAGAAAAGTGACGTGTTGAAGGCAGTGAGTCCGTTGCGCGGGTTGTTGTTGATGTGCAAATTGCCCGAGGCGCGGTCGGGTGTATCCAGGCCATTGTTGTTGATCCCGTTCGGAATGCTTCCGAGGAGCGAAGTGTCATTATTGTTGTAAAAGGTTATGGGCAGCCCTGTCGCCGCGCGTGTCACGCCCGAAAGCGACCAACCGTCGGTCCAGCGATTTTCGCGGCCGAATACGTGGCTGGGTAAGCTGTAGTTGTAGGAGACCACGAAATTGTGACGCAGGTCGAACGCCGAGAGCGCTTTGCTTAACCCCGGATCGATGGGATTGATTTCCTCGGATAGGCTCGAAGAATCATCGAGCGATTTGCTGTAGGTGTAACCCGCCAGAATTTCCAATGACTTGCTGTGGTGGCGAAGATTAACTTCCATCGAATTATAATTCGAACTACCCATGGTCTTCTGATAAGTAACCGCGTCAAACTGCGAGCTGAACGGCCCGCGAACTTGTACCACTTCGCCGTCGGCTTTTGTGAACAGTCCTCCTTCGCTGAACGGGCCGCACGTTGGGCTGCCGGGCGCGACCTGGGAAAGTTCGCTGACGCTCAGGCACAGCGCCGCGTTTCCAGGGTTCGCCGGAGTAATGACAAGAAGGTGGTGTGCCTGCGAAACCACGTAGCTCATGGTCAGCAGAGTATCCTTGCCGAGCTGGCGTTCCACGGCGAGCGTATACGTCTCCGCATACGGTGGAACGTTCTGCCGATCGAACGCCGGAACCCCTGTGATCGGAAGATACTTGGACCAATTCACGCTAGTATTTGGCTGGCTCGGCGAAGCGCCGTACGCCGGAATCGGTGAAGGAAACGGCTGAACAAATGCGTCCCCGCTAGCGGCGGAAACGAACGGTGTGGAGAACAGCACAGGCGCGAGACTCGTGTAATCGTAGCCGTACGGCGGATTGGCGCTCATAATGCCGGCGGACAAACCTTCAAACGCGGTGTAGAAGATGCCGTATCCGGCCACAAGCCGCGTCTCGTGGCCCGCGCCGAACAGCTTGTGCAGGAATCCATTCTGAAACTGGGGCGAGTACGCTACACCGAGCCGCGGCGCAAAATTGGAATATTTTGTCGGAGCCAGCGTTGACGGAACCCCAGGATCGCCCGGATAGACCAGGCCCTCGGGAGCGCCGGGAAACGTCAGCGACTGCTCGCCAAGTTCGAGTCCCGGAAACTGATTGTATTTCTCCCGCCACGCCGGCAACACATCCCACCGCAACCCGTAGTTCCACGTGAGATTCGGCGTAATGCGCCAGGCGTCTTGTGCGAATAGTCCCGCATACTTATTCCGCGGGTAAAAACTCTTGGAGTCCGCTTGCGAGTAGCTGCTCGCAACCCCCAGCAGAAAATCTGCGAAGTCCAGCCCCGTCTCCGTGCCGCGAAACGCAAACGACCCGTTCGAAGCCGTATCCGGATTCGTGTTGATCTGGTCGAGGTGGAACGAGGCCCCGAATTTCCACGTGTGCCGCCCAATCACTCTCGTGAAATTGTCGGACCACTGATACGTATTGCTCGCCTGCGTCAGGCCGGTAACGTCCACGCCAAACGTCAGATTGTTCAGCGAAGTGTTCTCGATGCCCTCAATCGAAGCGTTGAGCGGCACGATCCCCACCGTGCCCTCCCCGGTAAGAAATCCCTGCGACGCCAGCGACGGCCCCACGCCGCCCACCGGCGCGCCAATATTCTCGGCGTTGCGCATATAGCTGAAGTGGAACTCATTGATCGCATTCGCGCTGAATATCTTAGTGAAGCCCAGGCTCAGGAGTTGCGCTCTTCCTTCGGAAATGGCGTTAAACCCCGGCACGTTCGCCCCGCCCTGCCCCGTCGGGTACGGATTGTCCAGCCGGTAGTCATCCGCAAAGTAATACGCAGAAAATATTCCCCAGCGCGTCGTGGCGTCCATCCGCATCGCGCCTTTGTCGTCTCGCAGCGCCTCGTTTTCCGACGATGACGAGAAAATCGTCGCGCCTTGATTCGCTTGCGGGATGTATTGCAGCAGCGCCAACGCCGGTGCCGACCACGCGCTCTGCGGTATCTGCGCATTGGGAAAAACACACTGCGCAGCGCTCGTGCAGCCCGAAAAGTAGTACCGCTCGCCGGAACTCACCGCGTAGCCCAGCTTCTGCGCAAGCTGCCCCGCAAGATACGGGCCGCTCACGCTTCCCGAGAGGGAACTTGCCCGGTCGGAGAAATCGCCCGTGCGCTCCAGTTCCGCGGGAACAGAGATCCGCCCGGTTTCGATCCCCTCGGCCATGCGCGTTCCCTGATAGTCGGCAAAGAAATGGATGGCTTGTTTGCGCACCGGACCACCCAACGTGCCGCCGAATTGGTTGCGATCGAAGGCCGCGCGGTCCGTTGAAAAATAACTCTTCGCGTCCAGATTGGTGTTGCGCAGAAATTCGAACGCGCTGCCATGCAACACATCTGTGCCGGACTTTGTCGTCAGCAGTACCTGCCCACCGCTGTAGTTGCCGTACTGCGCCTCGAAATTTCCGGTCAGCACGCGAAGCTCCTGAATCGAATCCAGGTTCGGCACAATCGCCGTACCCATGTTCACGTCTTCCTCGACGTCGCTGTCATTCACCGCAAACCCGTTCGAAGTTTCCCTTTGGCCGCTCACGGAAACATTTCCCGCAGCCAGGTCCCCCGAAGGTGGCGTGCTCGTCACGCCGGACATCACCACTGCATTGGGCTGGGCGCTGCTCGTGGGCACGATCCCGGGTTGCAGGCTCATCAGGTCCGCAAAATTGCGCCCGTTCAGCGGAACCGAAGAAATTTTCTTTTCTGCCAGTTCCTGGCCTAACTCTGTGCAGGAAGAATCGAGCATAAAGCCCTCCTCCACGACGGTGATACTCTCCGCGCGCGATTCCAAAGAGAGCTTTGCGTCCACGCGCGTGGGATTCGCGGCCCCCAGGACCAGTCCCACCTGGTGGAACGGTTGGAAGGAGGGGGCCGAAATTTCCAGATCGTACCGGCCCGAAGGGGCTATGAAAAAGTAGTAGCCCTTGAGATTCGTCTTGGCTGTTTGCTGCTTGCCGGTATCAAGCCCGCGAAGCACAACCGTGGCAGCCGCAATCGCAGACCCGCTCGGATCGGTCACCGTCCCAGAGAGGGAAGGAGTGTCAGCCCCCGCGGTGACCCCGGTAAGGAGGCCTAGCAAAAAGAGCACTGCGAGAAATCGCAGGAACGGTGTTCGTGTTGGTGTAGGTACGGGCACTTTGCTATCTGCAAATAATTTGCAATTATACTTGCAAACCATTTTCAACTGCAAGTCAGGGGGGCGTCTGTGACGCAGGTCACGGAGGTGTGATCCATGAGTGGCAGTTGCGCAGTGGTCGGTACCTTCCACCACAGGCTGTTAGTACTACTGTGTCATAAAAGACGTGAGCAGCAGAATGGGCAGCAGCTGAGTTGTTTGAGCAGAAATCTTGCAAGCTGGATTCGGAGTGTGGCGATCGAGTGTGGATTATGCCGTTCGGCGCGAATGCGACGAGCCGCGGGGTTGGAAGTCGGGCGGAATCTTCTGGGTGCGTAGGTCCAGGTGGCCGGCTCGAGCAGAGGGGGAAAAACGACTTCTCTCCGCTACCAGGAAGCCGTATGCGGCGATACACAGCGTGGCGTGATGATGAAATCCTCGCCAACCGCGACCTTCATAGTGTCCTAATCCCAGTTCTTGCTTCAGCTCTTCGTAATCCCGTTCAATGATCCAACGATGCTTGGCCAATTTCACCAACACCGCGAGTTTGCTATCGGCCGGCAGGGTGGCGAGCCAATACTTTGTCGGTTCGCTCTCCTCGGTGGGCCATTCGATCAGCAACCATTCTTCCGCAGGGAGTTCGCTTCGCCAATAATCCCGATGAGCAACGCGAACACACAGCGCCGTAAAGCGGGAACGGAGTTTCTGTTTGGTCCCCTCACGCCAGAAAACATGTTTCCAAGCGCTTGGTGGCAAGGACTCCGCCAGTTGTTTCAGGGAAATCGGTTGATGTTGTTTGTCCCGGCGCAGCAATTTCGGCCGGCGTCCCATCCCCTTCCAACGCTTTGCGGGCAGCGGAGCTTTTCCAGCCCTCCAGACGGTTGTGGATTTCTGAACACCGACGACATACTCTAAACCCAGTTCGGTGAGTCCTTCTCGAAACCGACTATCGTTGCCATAGGCGGCATCCGCCAACACCGGCGCTGTTATGACTTCTTCCTGCACTGCTTTCCGAACCTGCTGAAGCGCGATTGCCGGCTTGGTGGCAAAGGTGATCTCTCGCGGAATGCCCGTCTCCTTGCGTCGCTTACGATCCTTTGCCCAAATCTCTGGCAAGTACAGACGCCACGCGATCGGGAGACTGGCTTGTTCGGTCGCCAACGACAAACTCACGGCCACCCGGCAATTTTCTTGCTTGCCCACCTGTCCGCAGTACTGTCGCACGACCCCAACGGAGTGAGTTCCTTTCTTGACGAAACCCGTGTCGTCCACGATCCAGGCCACCACCGCTCCGTTTCGCTTCATCACCGGCAGGACGGAGTGCAGCACCTTCTCGAGCAGGGCCTCATCACTCCACGGCGCGTTCGCTACGAAATGATGGAGAGATTGATGCACGCGTCGCACGTCCTCGGGAGCCAATCGCGCGGCCATAGGCTCGACACTCTTGCGTTCGCCGGGGAGTAGTAGACCCGTGCAGTAGGATTCCAGAGGTACGGCTCGATCGGCGTGCCCTGCGGCTCGCGCCAGGCTATCCAGATAGGCCGCAAAGCGTTGTTGCATGCCTGGCGCCGAAGAAGAAGCGCTCATGCCCACAAGACTACCAGGCTAGGAAGCAACCCCGCCGCTGAAAAAATAAAGCCCGTGCTATTTTATGACACAGTAGTATTAGAGGGGATCCGCTGGGGTGCAGCCTTTACGGCGTGGGTGAGAGATCCCTTTTCCACATACTGCGCAACACGCCGAGCGTGATGGGCAGCGCGCCGGCGAAGAGGAAGACCACATCCCCCACCATGCGCAGCCATTCCAGCTTGTGGTAGGTGCCGCCCATCAGGAATGTCAGGCGGCGCGCGTGCCAATACCCGTTGGCGATGGAATCCCAGAGCTGGATTACTCCTCCGGGGAACAGATCCAGGATGATCATGAGCGCGAGGCCCACGTTAGCACCCCAGAAGCCCACCCGGACGAACTTCTCCGTCTCCTTCCATGTGGTGTCGGATTGCATGGCCCTCAAGCAGAAGACCAGGACTGCTAAGGCCAACATCCCAAAGACACCAAACATTGCGGCGTGTGCGTGATTGGCGGTGAGCGACGTGCCCACCTCGAAGTAGGACACGATCGGCAGGTTGATCAGGAAACCGAAGATCCCTGCGCCGACGAAGTTCCAGACACCCACGGCCATGAGGAAGTAGATGGACCACTTCTGGCTCCAGGCCAGATCGTGGCCGCACACCGAACACTGCGCCTTTCTCAGCTTGATGAAATCCCAGGCGTCCAGAGTCAGAAGCGTTAGAGGCACAACCTCCATAGCGGAGAAGCACGACGCCAGCCCCATATTGAGCGTTCCCTGGCCTGTGAAGTACCAATGGTGGCCTGTGCCGATGATCCCGGCGCTGAGATACAGGATGGCATCCAGGTAGATCAGGCGCGTGGCGGTCTTGGTGCTGACCACGCCCATCTGGTGGAACATGATGGCCACCAGCACCGTCGCGAAGAGTTCGAAGAATCCCTCCACCCAAAGATGGATGATCCAGAAGCGCCAGTTGTCAATGACGGCGAAGTTGGTGTGGGGGCCATAGAAAAGGGCGGGCAGGTAGAAGAAAGGGATGGCAACGGCCGCGTACAGAAAGAGTGAGGACAGTTCGCGCTTGTCAGGAATCTTGAAGGCGGGCTTGAGCGCCCGAAACATCAGAAACAGCCAGAAGAGGAGGGCAACTGCCAGCAGGAACTGCCAGAGCCGCCCGAGGTCCAGGTACTCGGAACCCTGGTGACCGAACCAGAACCAGAGGTGCCCCAGCTTGTCGTTGATGCCGAGGGACTCGCCCACCAGGCTGCCGACGACGACCACCACCAGCGCCCCCAGGAGTGCGTAGACGCCGGTCCTCTGGTGTCTGGGCTCTTCGCCACCGACCCACGACGCCAGGAAAAGGCCGCCGCCCACCCATGCCGTCGCGATCCAGAAAATGGCGAGCTGGAGGTGCCAGGTGCGCGCCAGGGTGTAGGGCAGCCAGCGGGCGATGTCAAGCCCGTAAAAGGCTCCTGTCTCCACCCGATAGTGGGCGAGCACGCCTCCCAGGAACGATTGCACCAGGAACAGGAGGGCCACGACGCCGAAAAACCATCCCGTAGCCCACTGACTGGGCGTGAGCTTCAAAGCAGGGGGAGCAAAGTGCATAACATGGGAGCCAGCGCCCTCGCCCTTCCAGCCCAAGTAGTCGAACTTGCCGACGACGAAGAGAATTAAACCCAGCCCTGACAGCAGGGTGATGAGACTCAAAGCGCTCCAAACATAGGCCTCGGTGGAAGGACGGTTTCCCGCGATGGGCTCGTAGGGCCAGTTGTTGGTGTAGGAGTAATCCTTCCCAGGGCGATTCGCCGTTGTGGCCCAGGCCGCCCAAGCGAAGTAGGCGGTCAGAGCTTTCAGCTCCCCGGGGTTCTGAATATAGTTGGGTGGTAGCCCGGGAGCGGCGTCCTTCCTGGTGAAGTAGTCGCTCCATTCGCGAACCTGTATGCGGTAGGCAGCCACCTCGCCTGACGAGAGCCGGAGAGTTCGCGAGGCTGGTTCGTACCGGTTTTCCTTGAGCACCGTTATCGTCCGCGCAGAGACGACGCTCTGCTCGTCCGGCGAGAGCTGCGCAAAGAGTTTGCCGTACTTCTCGGTCGCGATCGTGTCCCGGGTTACCTCGCTGAGCCTATGCAGGTACTCCGCACTATAATCAGGACCTAGGTAAGCCCCATGGCCCCACAGGGTCCCGTGCTCCATGAGACCGTACTTGAGGAACACCTCCTGGCCCATTTGGATGTCGGCTCCGGTAAACACCACAGTTCCGGTGCCATCCGCGGCCTGCTCGGGGATCGGCGGAGCGTTCTTGTAGGTCAGGACCGTGACAAAGGATAGAACCGAGAAGCCAGCGATCATTACGAGGATGGCCGAGTGTCTCCACCACGGAGAGAGCCTCGTAGAGTCGGCAGACGTGTCAACCATGATATGCCCCTTTCAATCTCCTACCAGGATTTCCTGGTTTCCAGTCCTTATGGCAGAAGACCGCATTGGTGCGATCACGCAGGAATCCATCGAGGCCATTGTGTTGCTTAATTCGGATGAGACCAAACTTCATTTTCAGACCTCATGCTCTGCAATAGCATAGGCTTGCGCTTCTGCCCCCGGGGAGTGCAGTGGTTCCCAATCCAGGTCATCATGTCTGACCTCGGCGCTTGACTCGGTTTCTCCCAGTATTCGAGATGCATTGCACGCGCACTTCACGTCTCAAAGATGCCGAAATCGACCTTCGAGCGCTGCATGACGCGGGGGAACGAATGAGGCACGGGCATTAGTTCGAGCCAATCTTTACCGGCAGGCCGACAACCAAGGGCTGTTTGCAGGCGTGGCTCGGCACTAGCACGAAAGTTCCGAGAATGTTTGCGGCATAGATGGTCAACCCCCCGAGCTCGCACAATGCCGAGACCGGCAAGACCGACCACGCCCAATTCGCGTAACCCTGGTACGCGATGACCTCGCAAGACACGCGCAACGTGCAACCCAAAGTGACGAGTGCCAATGCTCCAAACATGAGCTTCGTGCTCCAGAGCAGCCGCATACCAGCAAATGCCGGTAGAATTCGCTGCCCCACGCTCAAGATCATCACGGATATAAATCCGACGGTTAGTGCGTGCCGCGATGCGCCCCAGATTCCCCCGGAGTTGTCCCACCGGACTGCCGCCAGGCCCAACGCTGCTGCCACAAGAAGCCATCCGTACGCCATGCGAACAAAGAAGGGAAAGCTCGAATGAACACCACGAGTTTTCGCTTCCTTCACTGAAGCCTCAAACATCCTGAGGGCCACTATCGCCAAGGAGGCCCCCAACAAAAAGAGACCGGATGCCAGTAAGATCGCGCCCACAACCGCAAGGATGACGCCCAGGAGATTGACAACGACTGCAAACACTAGCACCTTCTGACGCAATGGTTTCAAGCCAAGGAAGACGGACATCCATTTTGCGCTGAAGCCCCATACAAAGGGCACCAGGAATCCCCAGGCCATCAGTGCGAGATAGCGTTGGTCCCACGCATGCGGCAGCGCGGGAGTTGTAGCTCGAAAGGCCAGGTAAAAACAGCCCACCACATTGGACAGCAAAACGAGTAGCAACCCGATGCTTGCGCTGAGCACGACCCACACCCACGGCTCCATTTTTTCCTTGCCCGTATCTTCGGGCCGATGTTGAGACACGGAACGGAAGAAAATGAGGAAAGCCGCAAGTTCCAATAGCGCGGAAACTGGCAGCAGGATTCGCCACTCCCACAAGTACACATTGGCGCTCCAGCGTAACGCCACGCCCACAGTCCACATCACCCAACAGAGCCAGGCCGTCCAGAAACCCGAATTCTTTGCACCGCGCAGCTTTGGAATCGAATAGAACCCAATGCCTAAAATGAAACTTCCCACCCAGCCGAAGACTTGCGCGTGACCGTGTGCTTGCAACCAGGCAGGCGAGATTGATGCCACACTTTCTTTGCCGCTGATTTGCAGCAGATTCCACACGCCCAGAAAAGTGCCGGGGAAAACCATGAACAGCAGACCCGTCGTGACAAATGCCATGAGAAGCCGGGAGAGCGCCTCTTCGCGCTTTCTTACAATTTCCATGGTCTGCGCGGGCGTCGGCCCATGGGGACGAGGCGCAGGATTGACGATGGCGACAAAAGAGGTAAACATACGATTGATCGGGGTCAGACGACCGCGCCCTCCAGCTCCACCGCTCGTGGAAAGAGAATGTTGTTCTCCAAGTGAACGTGCTGATGGAGGTCGATCTCGAATTGCTGTAGTTCCTGGAGCAGCGCCTTGTAACTCGTGCATGCATCCGCTGGGGTCGCGTATTCCGCGCTGGCCTTGCGAATCTGTCTTACCCACTCACCCGCCGCATCGTGCTCTTTCATCATGGCGTGAATCGGATTCTTGACGGTCTGAAAGAACGGAGGCTCTAGAATGCCCTTCCCGTCTGCCGCACGCTCGAGAGCTTCGATATAAGGGAACAAAATCTGTTCTTCCTTCTGCATGTGCATGATCATTTCCCTGCCGACGGCATGAAAGCTGGTTTCGATTTCAGCGAGTTCGGGGTGATGCTCCCCGTGCTTTGCTTTCACTTTTTCGAGCAGCGGGTTAATGCGGAGAATCGCTTCACGAACATACTTATGATGGTGACTTTTGATGTGCGCAGTGAGGTCGCTCAGCGGTGACGCCGTCCAATTCGCATCGGAAGGATTCACATCCTGGCTATTCTCGCGCAATTGCTTGAGAATCTCCTGCGCATCAACACCCGCATGGACGCAGGCTTCCTGGAGAGATTTTCCTCCCCCGCAGCAGTAGTCAACGCGGGCATCTTCAAGAACGTGCCTCGCGGATGGGTCCGCGAGCGCAATATCCTTCACTTTGGTTTCGCTGATGAAATTCATAGCTGCCTCCACAACAACGCCAGTTTGGGTTGTGCGTCACAGGGAGGCAGTGACTAAAGTCACTCGCGTCGGCAAGAATGTGAAGAAATTCAGGTTATTCGTTCCCGGACTGTTCGTGCTTGAGGCCTTCGAGGTCCTTCACAATGATCTTGCGGCCATCCACCTGAAGAAATCCTTCGGCCTGGAGGCGTCCGAGATTCCGCGAAACGAGCTCCCGCACGGTGCCCAACTCCGAGGCTAACTCCTGATGGCTCTTCGTGAGTTCGATGGAAATTCCCTTCATTGAAGACGCCCCATTCGCCTGTGCCAGCCGGAGGATGAGAGCAATTAAGCGTTGACGCACGGTCGTGAAAGATAATTCCTCGATGATTCCAACCAAGCGTCGTAGTCTGGCGCCCACGACTGCAATAACCTTAAGGGCCACCTCCGGATGTTCGAGACAGAAATTCTGGAAATCTTTGCGCGAAATGAAAAGCAATTCCGCGTCTTCCAAGGCTGAGGCGGAGGCCGGGTAGTTGCCTCCGTCAAACACCGGCAGCTCCGCAAATGAGCTTCCGGATCCTTCTACAGCCAGGAGCTGCTCGCGCCCACTGGGCGACAGCTTGAAAATGCGGATTTTGCCCGATGCCACAAGAAACAGACCGGTGCATGCGTCACCCTCGCTAAACAACAGTTCGCCGCGCCCAAAATGCCTGTTGCTAACTCGCTTGGCCAACGCCTCCATCTCCCTCTCCGAAAGACTTGCGAACAACGGGCTCTTTCGCAATATTGGTTCTACGATGATGTTCACAGTTTCGCTCCGTCAGTAGCACTCGATAGCCAACCCGCTCTTCTAACCCCGACTCTCTCCCAACTTCCCGCGCATGACACTTTCATGACATGCTTTAATTCGTGAGCCAAATGCCGAACACAGATTCTCGCAACCAATTGATTGTAATGAATGAACGAATCCCTAGCTCTGGAATCCGAGAGTACTACTACATTTTTATGACAGCGGTTGCTGATATTGGATAGGTTGCCAAAAAGGATCCTTGGTTCAGCAACTTGCGGACCGCCGATTTCATTTCGCATGCAGACGCATTCGGGCCATAGCCGAATGCTCTACCCAGTCGCGTAACTACTTCATGGCAAAAGGATTTGGCTCCCCCGGGGAGCATTCGAACCTCCTACATTTCGGTTAACAGTCGATAGCGGAAAAAATCCGAACTCCGTATATGGTGTCGCTTACCAGAAATCGGGAGCCACTATTCCTTCTACAGTTGCACTCGAAGACGACGGTTTCCAAGACCGTTGCGGCCCGGAAGTGCCCTGAGAAACCGAACCGATTAGGGCGCGGTCACGAACCGTGTGTGTCGAGAAAAAATCGGAGGAATGACCGAAAGGCCGAAGGCTGCGGTTTTTAAAACCGCACTCCCGATGGCGTTCTCAGGTGATCTGGGGTGATCTAAGGTGTTGTGAAGTGTTGTGAGGTCACCTGCTTTGCAGAGGTTTGCTAATTCATCCTGCCCTGTTTGTACTCACTACGTTTCATTTGTTTTGAATAACTTAGGACGCTGTCAATCGCATCGGATGCGCTCATTTGCAGGCTATAGTGCACCGAGAGTGCACCGAAACAAGCGCTTTGCTCCCGAGGTGTCCACTTCTTGCGAAGCGGTGAGAACCTCCGAAACCCTTCGGTTATCCGCGTAAGGCATTTCCAAGACCGCGTCGATTCCGATGTCTTGACCTGTGATTTCACGCCAAATGAGCCCTGCACTCGTTGCCAGCTGGTGAGCATAAGCCACTGCGGCGCGTTCGTGCCTGGCGGTCTTCTCCTCCCCACTCATCTCGCTCCCTCGCGTGGACCGTTATCGGCTCCTTCCGCTACTCACTCACCACTACCCGTTGGCCTCAATCCCGCTGCGCCGCTAGGAACAGAATGGCCGGTTCATTCAGTTCCCGCCGCGGGTATTTGAGAAGGTTCCAGTAACTAGTGCCGCCTTGCCGCAATTCGTACTCCACGAACTTTCGAATCATGGCAACAACCTCTTCCCGCACCCGCTTTTCATCGGTTTTTCCCGTCGATGTCTGCATATCGAGCCTGTGCCGAAATAAGGCCATGGTCCCCCACGTGATCTCCACAATCGTAGTCTGCATGCGGCTCCCGGATTTCAGGGCGACATAAAATTGCTCGGCTGCACGAGGCGCTCCATCCGTTCCGTAGGCCGGTCCTTGGCTCGTCACATCGATCACTTGCCATAGTGCACGGACCAGACTGTCGACTCTCGTCCCACGCGCACCAACGACTTCGCTTAGTTCGGCAACGATGGCTTCGACGCGTTCGAGTTCCGCTCCATCCGACAGAACCACTTCGAGAAAGACGGAATCCTCCATGTCGAGGCATTGCGACTTATCTCGGCGCAACAGGCCCTCAAGATTTGCTTCCCGGAGCTTCTCGAGCAGCATGTCTTGAACGTGGGTGGCCTCATTGACCAGCATTGCGCCTCCTTTTACGGCACCGATACTTCCAAAAGATCGGACTCTTTGACTTCGCCAACAATTCCGAGAATCCTCGGATACTCGGGAACATCGTTCATTCGCACCACATACGCGTGCTGGCGGTGGAGTTCATTGCCGAGAGTGGCATCCGCATAGGCCACAAATTTCTCGATGAAATCCTTTGCTTGCACGGAATAAAGCTCGAACTTGATCTTTTGTTCCCCGCGTCGAATGGGCAGCGTTTGATACACGCGAATGGTGATCTCCTGCCCGGCCGCGGGAAAGAGCTTCGCCGCTTTGCCGGGATTATTCTTCGCACGGCCGATTTTGCCAGATCGGAAGCCACGGTCGACTTCGGTCGGCAGCGCCGCCGCGGCTTTGGCGTCCCGATCAACCACTTTCGTGATCGGCGTCGATTTTCCCGCAATGAACTTCACCTCTACCCGGACATGAAATCCCAGCTTGCGTCGAACTCGGAGCAACTCCTTCCAAAGGTCAACGTTCTCCAAGGGGCGACCGTGAACGTTCCGCCAGCTATTCGTGCTCCATCCGATCGCTCGGTTGTAATTGTCAGAGACATACTTCGAATCGGTGACGATCTGGACGTGCTGGACGCGCAAGTTTTCACCTTGCTCCCAAACCCATTCATGGGCAAACACGCAGGCGCGGAGTTCCATGCGATTATTGTTGGTCTCGAAGTAGCCAGCATACTCGATGAGCTCGTCGGGAAGATTCCACTCGAACGGATACTCGATGCGCGCGGCGAATCCTCCCGCTCCCCCGGGGTTCTTCCGGCAGGAGCCGTCGATGTAAATCTTCAGCGCGCGCAAATCGAAAGACACATTCCCTCGCTCTAAAGCGAAAAGGGACGGCTCTCCGAGCCGCCCCTTTCGACTTAGGTATTCGAATTATAACAGGCAAGTGCCTCGCCTGACGCGAAGCCACCTCCGCCCCTGGCGACGCCGTCGGGAGCTAGAACGGGCAGGCCACTGCCTTATAATTGTGTATGCCGGAAACTCCTCAAGGACGATCCATTCCATACAAACTCATCGGTTTCGCTTCACACGAAGACGCCAAAGTGGCGGGGGACCGCGTCGCCCATGCAATCGACGAAATGTGCATGGAACTCGGCCTCAGTCTGAGAGCCTTAGAGGGAGTCACGATCGCCCACGATTACGACGCCGCACTTGCTCAACTCGACCGGGGCTACCAGGCCAGCGCTCCGCTGACCCGTACCAAAGACGACATCGCGGAAGGATGCGCGATGGCACCTCTGGTCCTGCGCAACGGCGAAGTCCTGTCTCACTTGGTTTTGAGCGCCTTCCTTGTGCCCTTGATCAACACCCCGCAATCGGGTGTGAATGGCAAATACATCATTGCGCATGAACTGGCGCACGTTCACGAGCACTATTTTCGAAACCGTGTTCTGCCAAACACGCTTCTCAAGGTCAGAATCCCGAAACGAGACGAGGCCTTCCTCTACGACTTAGCGGACACCTGCTGGGGTGAATACATGGCGTGCTTCTTCAGTGCGCCGGTTCATCCCGAGCAGGCGAAGCTATTCGAAATGCCGCTTCTTGCCTTGCTCCCAAAGGCGAGGGGCGAGATCATCGCTGCAAAGAAAGATTGGCTGGTTGACCATGACATTGAAAAGATCTGGCAACGGGCCGGAACCACCGTGTATTCCTTGCTGAAATGCTTTTCCTATCTTCTCGGGCATGCCGCCGGCTTGGGCAAATCGGCAAGCGAGACCGCTCCAGAAACGTGGGCGCTATTGAATAACAACGTCTGGCTTTTCACCTGGGTCGAAAAACTCAATGAAGAGCTCTTCCGAATGTTCGAGACATTTGAGGAGTGGAAAAGCCTGGGAGTCTTTGAGCCTTTGAAGCTGCTTGCGCGCGGACTTTTGGCCGACTGCGGAATCAGAATCTCTGATTTACAAGGTTCGCTGTATATCTCAGTTGGGCCGGGAAAACTTCCTGTGCCCCCTGCCTAACCTGGGATGTCAAGTCTGCGCCAACTCGGCAGGCATCGTGAGGAGGACACATGCTCGGCATACCTAAACAGTTCTTAGACTGCTCGGTGTATCTCTACAAGACGCAAGCCCATGCAGACAAGGGCGAGCAGTCTGGAGGAAGTGGATTCCTCGTCGGTATGCCACTAACGGAGAATCCCGAAGAGATTCAGTTCTACGTCGTAACCAACGAACACGTGATCCGCGAGATGGACAGTCCGACTATCCGGCTCAATCGGATTGAGGGCAAAGCAGAGAGCCATTCAACGAATCTTCGGCGCTGGATCTCTCACGCCCCATCGGACCTAGCGATATATCCCCTCGAGGTGATTGAGGAAGATTTCAGACTCGCATGGGTTCCCTTTAGCAGACTGCTCGATGAGTCTAAGGTGAGAGCTCTCGAGATCCTTCCTGGCGGTGAAGTTTTCATGATCGGAAGGTTTGTCGGCCACGACGGCCGCCAGAGAAACACCCCCAGCGTTCGCTTGGATAACGTTCGGGTAGCTAAAATCCGCCCAGAGCGTCGTCTTTCACTTCCCACAACCCCGTCCGGGCAGCCGGCCCCTCACCCAGGATCCAGTGGAGAGCGTTTTCGGAAGTCGACAAGACTCCGTGCAGGTGGAACCTCTAAGCCTCGCTCTTCGTATTCATTTGCATGAGTTGACGAACCTTAGGCCCACTTGGATTGATCGTCTTCGCCACCTTATCCGGCTCACTCGGAGGTACTTAGATGCCCACACTAGTTAATACTGCGAGACCGACAGGGTATTTTCTCACGGTGCTCATAGTAATGCTCGCCGTGAGTCTTTCCCATCTTGTCCCTCCCGAGAATGTGGATGCCCAAGCGCTACCTGTCCGCCCGTTAGCGCGGGTTAAGGAAGAAATGTTCGTCCGGATCGGAGGCATCGACCAATGGATCACGATCAAAGGGAATGACCGCAACAATCCGGTCGTGCTCTTCCTGCACGGTGGACCAGGGGACGCCGAGAGTCCATTCGCCGATGCCATGTACGCTGGATGGGAGAAAGACTTCACCCTTGTCCAATGGGACCAGCGTGGCGCTGGCAGAACTTACGGCAAGAGTGGCCCCTCGATCGAGCCGACCATGACTGTCGAGCGTATGGCGGATGATGGCATCGAGGTTGCCCAGTTTCTCACCAAACATCTCAACAAGAAGAAGATCATTATCGTGGGCGGTTCCTGGGGTTCGATCCTGGGCATTTATGTGGCTCATGCTCGACCAGACCTGTTCTACGCATATGTCGGTTTAGCCCAAATTGTGGATGAGCGCAAAAATGAGATAGCCAGCTATACGCGTGTCCTTGAACTGGCGCGTGCCTCTGGCGACCAGGAGGCGATCACCGCACTGACGGCCATCGGTCCGCCGCCCTGGGATTCGCTTTACAAAAGTTGGCCCGTCTTCCGAAAGTGGAAGAAAGCCTATCAAGCCAAGATCGTGACCGCACCACCAGCTCCCGAGACGCTCAGCCCTGAATACTCCTCTCCTGAGGAGCAAGCCCAATATGCGGCGGCAGATGATTTTTCCTTTGAGCATTTCTGGGGATTGAAAATGTCTGGACCGCTGCAGCATGTCGATCTTCCAGCGCTCGGGACGAACTTTGCGATTCCGATCTTCATTATTCAAGGTCAAGAAGATTTGACAGCCGTCCCTGAATTGGCCAAGGCCTATTTCGACAGTATCGAAGCGCCTCGCAAGCAGTTCTATTTGGTGCCTGGCACTGGCCATGGTCCGTCGCTCGCCGAACTAGACATGACCCTGAGAGTGCTACTTGAGCAAGTCCGGCCCCTGGCTCTTGCTCCTGAGGCTGGCGGAAAGTAAACCGAGACTCAATTGTGTCCTCGGCAAAGCTCAGAATTAGTGCATCCTGGATGTTTTTCCCAGATCACAGCGCGCTCAGAAGAGATTCTGGGCCGAAGTCCGGCTAGAGGAGATCTCCATTCATCTCCTCCAACGCCGTTTCTGGCCAACTTCCGGGTTGCCAACCGTTGGCGATGTGACTGGCCGATTCTGAGGCTGTTAGTGCTCTGGCGGTTTTTCAACGGCATCCTATCGAGGTGATGTCAACTCCAAGGCTTTCATTGACTTGCCTGTTTTGCAGACATAAAATTCGCGCCAGTGATCGGGCAAACCATCTCGCACTACCGCATCGTCGAAAAATTCGGCGGGGGCGGCATGGGTGTTGTTTATGGTCACGACTCGCCTCCTCAGCAGGATGGACCATTTCCATGAAGAAACTCGGCTTGCTCCTCTTTCTACTTCTATTGGTGCTCACGACCGCTCATGCCAAGACGGAATTCGGCAAACTCCAAGGCGCTGAATTCCGCATTGACGTCCCGGACAATTGGAATCACGGCCTGGTCGTTTACTATCACGGCTACCGCACCGAGAACCATGGCCGAGTTTTCGATCAGACCAAACCGCTCGATCCCACGCTCGCGGTCTTCACCAAAGCCGGGTATGCGGTGATCCAGTCCGGATACTCGCAAGGAGGCATGGCCCTGGAGCAAGCCATCCCGGAAACAGAGGGACTGCGGAAGTATTTTATCGAGCATTACGGGAGCCCTTCAGAGACTTATGTGGCCGGCCATTCGATGGGGGGCGAGCTCACCATGATGACAATCGAGCAGTCGCCTGGTCCCTACGCTGGCGCGCTCGACCTCTGTGGAGCGGTTACGGATACGTTGTCGCGGATCGGCCGCCGATTCGATCTGCGAGTTCTTTTCGATTACTACTTTCCCGGAGTCCTTCCGGATCCAGCCAAGATTCCTGTCAGCTTCGAAACGTCGGAAGAACTGGAGAAGAAGGTATCCGCTTCATTGGAAGCCAATCCGCCGGCGGCATCGGTTCTTCGCAATTTTGTGGGACTCCACAACGACAAGGACCTCACGAGCCTGCTGTTGTTCGCGACGTGGGTGTTGAAGGATCTGGAACAGCGGGCGGGCGGTAATCCCTTCGATAACCGCAACACCATCTATACGGGAACGACCGACGACAATGCCGTGAACGAACGCGTAAAACGCTATGCGGCAGATCCCGGCGCGTTGAGTTATATCCAGCGGTACTACACCCCCACAGGACACCTGACCCGGCCCATGTTGGCGATTCATACGACGTACGATCCTCTGGTGTCTCCCGCAGTTCCCAGCACGTACGCTCAACTGGCTCGGACCGCAGGTGCCGGAGACTTGTTCGTGGTGCAGTATGTTGAGCACGACGGCCACTGCAACATCACTCCCGAAGAGGTTGAGCGGGGATTTGCCGAACTGCTCCAGTGGAAAGAGAAAGGAACCGTCCCTGTCCCGGGACGCTTGCAGTAAGCCCTCGTCTCAGCTGTACAACTCCTCCAGCAACTCATGCGCCCGACGCAGAGGCACTTGGTATTCAATCCCCACATTTTGAACGTTTGGCGTAGTCCTCAGGTTGTTGGCGAAATTAGGCGACAGCGCTCAAGTCCGGGATTGGGGGTTCACGGGCTATCCGGAAGATGTTCTTCCTGTTGAGGCGCGTACTTTTGGCTGCGATACTGCCGAGCGGTCCACACGTCCCGTTCGAGGAAGCAAGGTCTTGTCGAACGCCGTTTCCGGCCAACTTCCGGTTGGCCGACAACTCGCCCGGAGCCTCATTTTTACGCTTCCCATAACCCCGTTTGCGCAGGTATCGTATACCGATTCGCGCTCCTTTCGGAAGGAGGATGGGATGTATTTTCAAAGACGCCAACTGCTTCGAACTCTGTCATTTGCTTTCGGGTCAAGCTTCATCTTGAGCGGAAAGCAACTCGGCTTAGCGGCGCAGACAGCCGTCTCGCCAAAGCTCTCTCCTTCCCCTGCGGGGGCCGCTGTTCGCGATGGGATCGCTGGAGGAATGGAAATGGAAAAAGTGACGGGAATCGGAGGATTCTTCTTCCGAGCCAAAGATCCGAAAGCGTTGGGGAGTTGGTACCAGCAGCACCTGGGAATCTCGCTCATACCATCGAGCGAAGGGGATCCCGTTTGGGAGCAAGAGGCAGGCCCCACCGCTTTCGCGCCTTTTCCTGAGACGAGCAAATATTTCGGGGATGCCCAAAAGGTCTGGATGCTGAACTTTCGAGTCCGGGATCTCGACAAAATGGCGGCACAGCTACGGGCCGCAGGAATCGAGATCAAGATTTACCCGCCCGATCCCACCGGCCGGTTTGCCCGCGTGCATGACCCTGAGGGAAATCCGATCGAATTGTGGCAACCTGCAAAGCCAGCCGCTCCACGCTAGTTTGCTAAACAGTCCAGGACTGTTTCTGGATTTCTCCTGGGTTACGAGCAACCCGGAAGTTATCAGCTCTCCGGTCGGGTTAGTACCGACAAACGCGCTTCTATTGACTGGTGTGGCTACTTCCGTGCGGCGCGCCGGACGACCGCAGATCTATTAGGTCAACGGTTCCCTAGACCGTTGAAGCTACTAAACCTTCTGCGCCGACGCTCGACGCCCAAACCCCTATCTTATTAAGGTAGCGTTCAGACGAGATATGCAACCGTTTTACAAGACCATCGCAAATGCCTTGAACTTTCACGAACGCGCGAGTTTCGGGCGCCTCGTCAGGCCGCGACGGTTCAAACACCGTTGTACGTGGCATTCTTCGGATTTTTGTAACTACACAAGAGTCCCGCAACTATGCTCCTTGTGAGAGCGGATCAGCGCGCATAACGCCGCGATGTCATGTTCTTGCTCGCGGCTGCAATCTCAACAAGCCGCTAGGTTATTTTTCTGACTGTCCACCGTGGCTGCCAATAATCATTAGGATGCGGCCTTGGGCCACAGATGGGAGCTGCCATGAAAGCATATTTCCGTTACCAAAAGGGCTATCTATACGAGGAGCATGGCGCGTGGTATGTCCGATATCGCCAACGAGTCCCACAAGAGGACGGCTCCAGCAAGCTTAAACACATCTCCAAGCATCTAGGGCGCTCCAAAGATTTCTCTAGCATTTTTGCGGTTGAACGGTGTCGGGCATCATTCATGCAAACCGTCAATCAAGATCGGCTCAGCACGAATTCGAGAATAACGTTAACCGCCTTCGTCGAGGGGCTCTACCTACCTTGGACCAAAGAGGAGCGTCGAGCCAGCACAAGCACAGGGCATCGTCAAATCTGGATCAATCACCTCCGCGATCGCGTCGGAGAACTTCGCTTGCGTGAATTCCGCACCGTGGACGCGAGTCGAATGTTGCGAGCGGTCGCCAAAGAGAAGGATCTAACGAAGACAACTCTGCAACACATCAAGTCAGTGCTTAGCACCATCTTCACCTGCGCCAAAAATGAGGGAGCCTTCGATGGGGCAAACCCCGTCGATGGCGTTTTGATTCCCTGGAATGCGAGAGAACCGGGCGAGACGCACGCCTACGATCTCGGCCAAGTGCTCCAAATTCTCGACCTCCTCCCGCTTCTCGCAAAAAGTCTTATCGCGACTGCGGCCTTCGCGGGGCTACGCCGAGGGGAGCTCCGCGGACTCGAGTGGACCGATTACACGGGCACCGAATTAAGGATCAACCGTTCGATGTGGAGATCGGTGGTCAGCCTTCCGAAGACACGCGCCAGCCGCGATTCCGTGCCTATAATTCCTGCCTTGGCGGAAATCCTCGACGCATACCGAAGATCCGCGGGTAACCCAGAATTAGGTTTCGTTTTTCGCTCCAATGATGGGCTTCCTATCAGCCTCGACAAAGTCGTGCGGCGGATGATTCGGCCGGCTCTTGAGGCCATCGATCTACCGTGGCACGGGTGGCACGCGTTCCGTCGAGGCCTCGCCTCGAACCTATACGCCATGGGAGCTTCCGACAAGGTGGTACAACGCATATTGCGCCACTCGAGACCGCACGTTACCAAGGAACGCTATATTAAGGTGTTTGATCGCACTGTGCTCGAAGCGGCGGAGAAGATGCAGAAACGGATCGAACAACTAAGACAAGCAAAAGAACCCTGCCGGCAGCTAGAATTGAGCTTTGGCGACGGAGTTGAACGACCACGAACTGCGCTAGACGAACAGCCAGCGTTCAGCCGTCTCGCGGATTCCTCGCTCTCAGGCCAGCAGTTGGCCAGCACCTTATCTTGAATACCACGGAAAGCTATTTGAAATTATGCTGGCGCACTTGGAGCAAGTCTCGACGCTGGATCGAGTTAGGGGGAATCTGGCGGAGAGGGGGGGATTCGAACCCCCGGTACAGGTTTTAGCCCGTACAACGGTTTAGCAAAAAATTTCCCCGTTTCACAGCCTGGTGTTCGGAACAAAAGACTTATGTTCGGGTGAATTGCCGTATTTTGGTGCAAAACACCCCTGTTTGGAGCCTGTTGTGCAACTATTGTGCAACTCCCTAGATGGAACTGCTCAGCAATACATCCTCCCCCGAATTCCGATTGTGAACATAGTGCTCGACCCAAGCCTCCCCATTGCTGCCTGATCGGATCACCAAGCCTATGTTCAGCCACGAAGATTAGATCCGTTTGATTCACGAGTATCGCACCGCCCTACTCAACCGCATGTTCGATGAGATCTGCCGCAAGTCGCCTCCTTCGTGCACTGAACAGGTCCCGGACGACATACTCGCTACTGCCAAAATAATCCAGAACGCCCTCTCTAATGCTGACGAAATCCACAACCCGTCACGCGGTCTATTCGTTCTTGCGCTGCAACAGGTCGTTGATTCGTTCATTGCTGGTCTGCTTACCGACGAGGCTTTTGAATGGCTGGCAGACGAACAACGGCGAATGGATAAGATTCTGGGTGAGGGCGTCGATCCAATCGGTGGTGTGCAGTGACACGAGCTGCGGCAAAGTCGTCCAGTCGTACGGTATCGTAGACACCGCTTGACCCAAAGTTGGCATGGTTGGAGGAGCAGAGAATTCAGCGGAGCAAGTTCTGGAACTGCTAGATCAACTCCCCACCATCCGACGCGTAGTCGAGCGCAGCGTACTATTATTTAGATCGTACGACTTTCTGGATTGTCAGGTTCAGTCCGCGGCCGCCGGAACACCCCTGCGATTCTGACTGCACTGTCCAATAGAGGCAAGTGGGGTCTCATTGAGATCGAAAAGAAGTAGTACACCTCTCTACTGCCACCCATCTAGTCATAACACGAACCCAGTGTGCTGTCCCGGAAGCTCCTTGCAATTTTCTTTAGGAGGCTGGGGCTTTAGCCCCACTGTAAGTTCCTCCTGCTCAACCGGGCTAATCAGGAACTACTGGGCGGTTGGGGAAGGAGGAGAGGTCAGAGCCTGGATGCGGCGGAACTCCTGCATATCGTGAGCAGCTTGTTGGGGCTTCCCTAATTTCCGGTGAACTCCAGCCAGAGCGAGATAGGCCTGCGCGGCAAGAGGAGTTTCCTTTTCCAACTCAATAACGCGGGCGAAGGCGTGCTCGGCAGCATTCGGATCGCTGGACGTGAGTGCTTTGCCGAGCGAGTAAAGCGTTTCCGGCATATCCGGGCGCAAAATGTCGGAGCGTCGCAGTTCCTCGGCGGCCTCTTTCATTTTGCCTTGTTGCAACAACGCTTCCCCAAGGCGATAAGCGGCTTCAGCATTCCCCGGCTGCTCTTTGGCCTCTAAATGAAATTGCTCTTCCGCTGTTGGCCAATCGGAGTTAGCGGCATAAACCTGGCCAAGCTCGAGGCGCAGGCCGGGCAAGTCAGGCCGCAGAGCCAGGGCTTGCTGGTACTCTTTCGCGGCTTCGGGGTACATCTTCATCGCGAAATAGGTTTGACCTTTGGCCTGATGTCCGCGCGGAGAATCGGGAGAGGTGGAGAACAATTTGTCCAGAGATTGTGAGGCAAGTGAACTTCCGGCACGGCTGAGATAGAAAAGAAGGTCGGGATCGTCCGGCCTTTTGGAAAGGGCGGTTTGCAGATTGGCCACTGCCTCGGCAGGTTGACCCGTTTGGAGTTGTGCGATGCCGAGTGCGCCATATTCATGAACCATATCCAGGTGAGGAATCGCTTCGGCGGCATAGCCAGTCGCGAGGAGCGCAATTCCGAGCAGTTGATGAACGGGAAGAGCAGTCGGATTGAGTTCGGCGGCATGCTTCAAAGGGGGAATTGCTGAGGCATAGTCTCCCTTCTTCATGTAGGCATCACCCAATCGGAAAAAGACGATGTCGGAGGAAGGGGCCAAGTCCGCGGCCTTGCGAAATGCATCGATAGCGCCGTCAAGATCGTGAAGATTTTCCGCCTGGATGCCAGACTGCAACAGAGTGATGGCTTCCGGTGGCAGGGCAGGCGCTGTCGATTGAGGCTGAAGCAACAAACACACCCAGAGTAAACATTGAGTCATGGCTGCACCGATTCCTCGATGAGGATGAACTGATCCGCTTTCACAGCCTTCAAAACCTGGTGAATGCCGGATGGCCACTTGATGTCGATGTCCGCAGTTTGGGCGGAACCCAAGCCAAAGTGAAGGCGCTTGTCGTTGGAAGAGAGGTAGCTTCCCGCAGCCGTGGCGAAGCGGACCTGGCCGTTCACTTGAACGCGAGCGCCGAAGCCGTCGCGATTGCTGCGCTTTCCACGCAGGGTGATGGTCAGCCAGTGCAATTTGCCGCCGCGATTCAGAAACAACCGAGGACGGTCGCCAAGCGAGGTAGTGACCACGTCCATCCAGCCATCGTTGTTTATATCGCCGAAGGCGGCCCCGCGCCCCGCGACGGGGACATCGGAACCAGAGTTGGCTCGGACAAAATGGCCTTTGTGATTCAGCGCAAGCAATGGGGTATCCCGATATCGCAGAGAAGTATCATACGTCTCCACATTATCGAAGACATGAGCCTGCATAATGAAAACATCCTTCCAGCCGTCATTATCGAAATCCTCGAACCCTACACCCCAACCGCCGGATTTTCCGGAGAGGGCGGCGATACCGCTCTCCATGTCCTGAGGGCTGAAGGCACCATTGCCGTCGTTATGGAAAACGACGTAGGGCTGGTGGGGAAGTTGTGTGACGATCAGGTCGGGAAGGCCGTCGTTGTCATAGTCCTGAAAGGCAACGCCCATGCCCGAAAGCATTTTGCCGTCGTCGGTAAGGGCCGCGCCGGAATCCAAGGCTATTTCGGTAAAAGTGCCGTTACCGTTGTTGTGAAAGAGGAATTGGTTGGTGACATCGTTGGTGACAAAGATATCGGTGTAGCCATCGCCGTCGTAGTCGGCGAAAGCGACTCCCAAACCGTGGCCCTTATGAGCGGCGATGCCGGAGGGAACACTGACGTCTTCAAACGTGCCGTCGCCGCGGTTGTGGTACAGGATGTTGGAGACGGGAGGAAACTCGCCCGGAGGGCAGTAGGTAGGCCTTTCGGAGCCACAGGTTTTGTTTTTCTCGACGCTCCAGTCAAGGTAGCGGGTGACAAATAGATCCAGCTTGCCATCGTTGTCGTAGTCGAAGAAGCCGGCAGAGACGGACCAGCCGCCGGCAGCGACACCAGCCTTTTCGGTGACGTCGGTAAATGTTCCATCACCATTGTTGTGATAGAGGATGTTTTTCCCGTAGTTGGTGACGTAAATGTCGGGATAACCGTCGTTGTCGTAATCGCCGACGGCCACGCCCATACCGTAGTTGGTGTCGCCAGCGTTTGCCAGGCCGGCCTGCTCCGTGACATCCGTGAACGTGCCGTCTTTATTCTGGCGATAGAGACGATTCCAGTAGGCGGGGTCGTGGCGATCAAAACTGTAAGGACTAAGCATGGGGTCACGCACAAGACCACCGTTCACGACAAAGACGTCCATCAAGCCGTCATTGTTGTAATCGAGGAGGGCGACACCGCCGGGCATGGTCTCGATGAGATATTTCCGAGACGTGGGAGAGTTGCGCAGGACGAAATCGACGCCGGTCATGAAGCTCACGCGGAACACAGCGTCAGAATTGGTCTTTGTCTCTTGCGCGAGCACGGCAAACGTGCAGAGCAGGGAAAGCAAACCCGCCTTGGCCTTAAGCGCTCCCGGCAAAGCAAAATCCTTTCCTTGCGCGACGGGCGAGGGACGGCGCAACGTTTATACGTACAACGAGAATCGCAATCTAACTTCGCATTTTCTCAGTTTGAGTTACGAATTTCCAGGTCGCTGCCATGAATCTCGTCGGGGAGGTCGAGGGTCAGAGTGTGTTTGGAGCTGTCCAGCGAAACGGCGAGGCCACCCGGTTTTCCTTTCAAACTGACCGTGGCAGCGGCCGAGTCCCACCCGTAAACCACCACATGGATCAGGCTCCACCAAGGTTGGAAAGGACCCTGGTGTTCTCCGATATGAAGAGAAAGGCCCTGTGGTGTGACGGCGCAGGAGAAATTGACGCGCAGGAAGTCGCCGCGGGAATAAGCGAGAGTTTTGCCATCATCGAGATAAAGAGAACCGTGACAGTCTTTGCCGGGGTAGACGCGCAGAGTTAATGGACCTTGGGGTGTCTCTTCGGTGCTTTGCGTCAGTGGCTGCATCGGCAGGATGGAACCTTCCCGGACGAAGACGGGAAGAGTATCGAGTTTAGGCTGAATGAGGAGGCTGTTTGAGCTGGTCCTCTTGTCCGTGGCCGGGGGCTGGATTTTACCGCCCGTCCAGTATTCGTACCAGAGGCCCGGCGGCAACTTGAGTTCGTAGCTGTCCGGCTGCTCGGGAAACGGAGGAGGCGCTAGGAGTAAATCAGGGCCAAAAAGAAATTCATTGCCAGCATCGAGATCGAGTGGGTGGGAATCCGCAGTGGCATTGGGGAATTCGAGGAAGAGCGGGCGAACAACGGGTACACCGGTCCGGGAAAGCTCTTCGACGGCGCTGTAAATGTAGGGCAACAGCCGATAGCGTTCTTCGATATAACGTCTACGAATGGATTCTTGTTCTGGACCATGAACCCAGACTTCCTTGTCGCCAGAGCCTTTGTTGGTATGGTTGCGGTCGATGGGCTGGAAGGTGGCGAGTTCGGTCCACTCGGTGAGCAGTTCGGGCCGGGGAGTGCCGATAAAACCGCCGACATCAGCGCCACAAAGTCCAAAGCCGCTCAGGCTGAGATTCAAGAGCATGGGAGTGGTCAAGCGGAGATGATTCCAAGAGCTGGTATTGTCGCCGGTCCAGGTGACGGCATAACGCTGGCCGCCCGCGTAAGTGGCTCGCGTTAGCACGAAAGGCCGGAGATCGGGATTCAGCTTAAGTAAACCCTCGTAGGTGGCGCGGGAGTTCTCCATGCCGTAGACATTATGAATTTCCAGATGAGTGGCGGTCCGTGGCCGGAATCCAGGTTCATCAATGCGGTGTTGGACGTCATCCGGCATGGTGAGATTCGGAGTGAGAAAAACGGAGGGCTCGTTCATGTCATTCCAGAAGCCAGCGACGCCGTCGGAAAGAAAATCCTTATAAAGCGAACCCCACCAGATGCGTGTTTTTTGCTGCGTGAAATCGGGAAATACCGAGGGGCCGGGCCAAACTGTTCCAACGTACGTCGAGCCGTCTAGGTTTTTTAGAAAGTGGTCTCCGGCTACTCCGGAGTCATAGGGGGCGTAACCAGCATCGGGTACGCGGGCGATATGAAGATCGGTGATAACGACGACATGGAACTTTTCGTGTTTCAGATCGGAGAGAAATTGCGCAAAATTTGGGAATCGATCCGTGTTCACCGTGAACGGACGATTGTTCTTTTGGAAATCGATATCGAGATAGAGCACGTCGGCAGGAATCTTATCGGATCGTAAACGCGAGGCGATTTCCCGCACCCGGGATTCCGGCTCATAACTGAAACGGGACTGCTGAAAGCCCAGCGACCACAGTGGAGGAAGCGGTGGCAAACCGGTGAGCCAGGCGTAGGTGCGAACGACTTGCTTGGGGTCGGGGCCGTAGAAGACGTAGTAATCGATGGGGCCGCTTTCCGCCCCAAAGGAATAGAGGTTGCGTTCGCCACGGCCAAAATCAAAGCTGGTGGACCAGGTGTTGTCCAGAAAAAAGCCCATGGAGCGGCCGGCGCGCATGGTGATAAAGAAGGGAATGCTTTTGTAAAGAGGATCGGTGGATTCCTGAAATCGGAAAGCATCTGTGTTCCAGAGACGGAATGATTGGCCGCGGCGATCGAGTGGACCGATCTTGTCACCCAAGCCGAAATAGTGCTCGTCGGGCGGCATCTTTTTGTAAATGCGAAATGCGGTGCCATGAGATTCCAGGGGCCAGCCGGCGGCGTCCTCTTGCAAGATGTTTCCCGCCAAATCCGAGACGGAAAGACGCAGGGACATCGGATCGATGCGAACGCGGAGAAGGCTGGTGCGAAAACCAAATGTGCCGCCGGTGCTTTCCGGTATAACGTTGCTGGCCTGCTGGCGGATAGCTTGGGGAACGGCCCAAGAGGCATCTTCCGGCAACTCTCCGTTCACGGACTGGCGCACGCGGAGCACGTCATCGCGCAGGGCAACGACTTGCAGGACCATCTTGCCGCTACGGACTTCCATTCCGTTGGGTAAGGCCTTAACGGGGGCTGCATTTTCTAGCGCGGACGAGCTGCTCGCACTGCTGGGTCTTTCCGCGCCGCAGGAGCGCCCGATGGGGCTCACCTGCGGGGCCAAGCTGAGCGCGAGCAGAAGGAGCGCACTACGACAAAACTCCGCATGGACTGATTTCCGAGTGTTCATTTTCGTGTCCTGGTGCACCGCCGCAGCACGACTGATCCGGCACTCCGGCTACCTCGCTCAGACCACCAGCACACACTTCTCTGCTGGGCAACCCATCTGAGAGACTGAGTGTTCACGCGTTCCAAACTCTGAGGCCGGTGAGGCAGGCTATCTCTGCTCTCCGTTGGAATTCATGTGCGGGAGAGAGTGGGCGCGAATGCCTGGCAGGCTGCCGTCCTTCTTCGGCTTGATCCTTATGGCCTGCCAAACATTCGCTCCCCGGGGTTGGGGGAACCTCTAGCCTGCACCAGGCTAGAAGTAGAATTTGCCAGCGAATTGTACAGTTCGCGCCTGATAGGCTGAGGTTATCGTTCCGAATCTGGGACCGTCGCCCAGATTGGTGTCCGGTTGGAAGAAGTCCGGATGGTTGAGAGCGTTGAACATCTCGAAGCGGAATTGGACGCGCATGGACTCTCGAATATTCCACCATTTTTGTACGCCCATGTCCCAATCGAAGTACTTGGGCCCATGGATATTCGAGAAGAACCGTGGAGCGTCTCCGAATGTGAAGGCGGCCGGCTGCGAGAAAGCCGCAGGATTAAGCCAGTCGTTGATCGATTGGTTTGCCGGTATCGGGTTCACTCCCGCCACCACATTGGGGCGCTGGTTGAAACCAAAACCAACGTTGTTCACCGCTGGTTGAATGGATATGGGCAGTCCTGACTCTGCCGTGAGGATGCCGGACCACGCCCAGCCACCCAGAACCGCGTCCACGCCCTTGTTCCAGTTCGCCCCATAGCGCTTCCCTTTGCCGACAGGCAACTCGTAAACGTAGGAGGCCACGAATCTGTGCGGAATGTTACTCACGTCGACCGAATAGTCAGCAGCCAAGTTGTACGCATTGAGGTTATTAGTGCCGCTGCCCGGGAAGGCCCAACCGGAATTTCCTTGCACGTCATCCATGAACTTCGAATAAGTGTAGGAAAGGTTGAGGTCCAGGCCAGAGTGCCAGCGGTGTTTAAAGGTGACCTCGAGTGCGTTGTAGGACGTGGTTCCGACAGCGGGCTCGCCCTCGTACACGCTACAGTATTCGGGGAACGGCAGCAGAGTCTGCTCCAAGCTAATCGTCGGGTTGTTGAGACCACAGCTACTCGACGTTATCTTGCCATAGAAGGGGTTGGGTACGGCATTGTAGAGCGCATTGCCCAGCGCCAAATTTCCCGCCGACATCTCGTTCCATTGCTCACCAGTGGCAAGCACGTCTGTGCCGTGATTCCCGACATAGCGGATGTCCAGGAGATCGTTGGGGGTGAAACTGTACTCGATGCCAGCCATCCACTGCTGCACATAAGGAGTGTTTCTGTTGTAGTTAGCCGCGCTCACCCCAAAGCCAACGTCTTGCAGTCCTCCCGCGGCATTGCCCGTGGGAAGCCGTTCGCCAGTGGGGAATGCAGTGCCACAGGGCGCAAACACGCCAATCTGAGCTTCACAATTCACATTCGCGTTTCCGCTCAGAGTGGAAGCGGGATTTAAGCCGTTGTTGAGACTTGTGATCCAAGTTGTCGGTTGGGAAAATCCGTCGTTGGGGCCTTGGCCGTAGTAGTTCGGCACGTAAAAGATCCCGTAGCCGCCACGGACCACCAGCTTGTTGGCTGCTTGAATAGCCACGGAGATGCGCGGAGCGATATTGTTGTACAGAGTCTTGTAGAGGCCGGAGTTGTTTGGCGAGTTGAAAATTACTTCGCCCGGGTAAGAGGCACCAACTGCGGCGCTGATGGGGTTCTCGGCAGTGAAGCTAAAATAATTCTGGGCGTTGTGCCGTTCGGTTGGCGCGGTTTGGATTTCATAGCGCAAGCCCAGGTTGAAGGTGACGCGGCGTGTCGCTTTGTAACTATCCTGCAGATACCAACCGAGGAAGTGCTTATCGGTCGCCTGGAAAGCCTGGAACATGGTCTGCGAACCGGTTCCCACTCCGAGCAGGTAGGAAGCGAACCCGTTTCCGGTATTCGCAGTTGGGTTATTCGGATCTGGCCCAGCCGTGGAAGCGGTGTCGAAATTGAGGGTGGTCTCGCCGTAGTGCCCGCCATCAATGCGAAGCCAAACATCCGTAAAACCAAAGGCGAATTCGTGCTTACCCCTGGTTTTCGTGAAATCAACGGAAGTGGTCCACAATGTTTGCGGGGTGATGTAATCGTTGTTCCCGCCAACGGCACCCAGGCCTTGGTAACCTTGCTCGGTAATCTGAGGAAATGCCGGGGCAATGCCGTCGATGAAGGAAGGAAGCCCAAGCTGCGAGGCTTTGTATCCGAACCCTTGTCCAATGCCTCCCTCGACGTGGCGATTCACTCCGAAGTTGAAGTTCATGGTAAAGGTCGGATCGAAAATATGGTTGAGGCCGAGGTTAGAGCTGTAGCGGTTGTTCGGATTCAGCAGCCCCGGGCCTGCCGGATCGGAAGATCCGAAGAAGTCGGGGGTGTTTGTTTTCGTCTGGTATTTCTGCGACCAGCGTCCGTAGATCCGGTTATTGTCGTCCAAGTTGTAGTCCACGCGGATCGAATATTCATTGGAATGCTCCGGGGCCGCGGCGGTGCCCACAAAATTATTCGCCAGGTTCGAATTCGTGGGGCTCGGCCAATAGCTACCCGAGGCAATAGCGGAAGTGATGGTGTCCATCATTGCTGTCGGAAGCGTATTGCCAGGGATGGGATCGCGAATGTATTCGGCGGTGGCGCCAGTGGGGCAATTGCTGACCGTCAGCCCCGTGACCGGGTCGGTCCCCCCGCACGCGACTTGGCGGGTGCTGAACGGATTGTAGATCTCCCCACTGTAAATAGGCCGTCCCTCATAATCCGTGCCGACTTGAGCGCCCAAGAGAGCCCCAAAGTTTCCGGTCCTTTCCGTGGCCGTGGGCAACGTGTATACAGTGGTGTCTGGTGATGCCTGCCTCAGACCTTCATAGTAGGCAAAGAAGAAGAGTTTGTTCTTGATGATTGGACCGCCAATCGTGCCGCCAAATTGATTGCGATGAAACGCTGGTTGAGGTCCATTGTTGAAGAAGTATCGGGCATCCACATTACTGTTGGCGTAAAAATCGTAGGCATCGCCGTGGAACTCGTTGGAACCCGACTTGGTCACCATGTTGACTACGTTGCCGCTGCTCCACCCGTACTGCGCAGTGAAGGCATTGGTCTGAATCTTGAGTTCTTGCACGTCGTCCACCGAAGGAACGTAAATCACACCACCCCAATCAGCGCGCGTATCCCAAGTTCCGTCCAGCAGGTATTCCGCGGTGTCAAAGAACGTGCCGCCGAAATTCAGGAACGAAATGTCCTGATCCGCGGTTTGAGCTAAGCCGGGAGATCCCACAACCTGCTCTTCAGCGGCGTTGTTGACCGAGGAATTGATCAACGCCAGGCTGATTACGCTGCGGAAGTTCAAGGGCAGGTCTGCGGTCACCTTGGAAGAGACGTCCTCGGAAATATTGGCGTTGTCCACGTTGACCAGCGGGGCTTGTGAAGTGACTTCGACTCGTTCGGTCACCCCTCCGACGGACAAGGTAACCTGCTGTCCGGCGGTCTGACCAGCAGCTAAGGTGATTCCCTCCTGCTTGTAGTGCTTGAACCCCGGGGCCTCCACTTCCAGTATGTAGACAGCGGGAGGCAGGAACGTAAAAGTGTACAGACCAGTGTCTTCGGTCGAAAACGTCCGCGAAAACCCAATTTCGGGACTCGTAAGAGTTACCTTTGCGCCGTTGACAGCCCCGCCTGCCTGATCAATAACACTGCCGTTCAGCGTGGCTGTGAATGCAGCAGATGATTGACCATAGAGCTGGGTGCTACCCAAGGCGACAAGAACGAATAGAAATAATAAAAAGCGAAATCTCCAGAAACGTAATTTCCCCAACATAGAGACATACCTCATAGAAACACACCTCCTCAGGTTCGGCTGAAGACGGAAACCCACCCCGTAGGCTCGGATAGCCCCGAAAACCCGCCGCGCTTTTGAGTTGTCTCTGATCGCGGCGGAGCCAGCAGGCTGAATCCGAGCAGACAATGACGCCTATAGCAAGTCGCTTCGAAGCATGCAAGGATTTGCCCGAAAAAGAAGCAGGATAAAAGAGATAAGAGGCCGAAGAGCCGGTTATCTCGATGAACTGCAAAGAGTTATGGGGGAGAGGGGCCCCAGAAAAGAGCTATCTGGAGTAGCCTTTTATCTTGCGCCCGCGCCTGCCGCACGGTATTATGCCCGTAAACCAAGTTCTTCGTCGACAAAGTCAGTGATACCCGTGCTCTGTTTCGCGGCGCAGCGACACTCATTACTCGGGTAAAGGGTGGGGTAACCTTGCTACCAGAGCAAGCAACGGAAAGTTGGACACCTTGTAGCGAGCTCGAAAAAGGTGCCGTTCAAGAGCAACTGGAAAAGCTGCTAGCTACCTATCTATTCAATTCGAGCCGGAGATACCCGAGCTTTCTGAGGTATGTCCTCGCAAGAGTGCTCGCGGGCCAGACCGCCCAGCTCAAAGAGCGAATTCTAGGCATCGAGATTTTCGGGCGGCCACCGGACTATGACACGAACACGGACCCCATCGTTCGAGTCACGGCAGCGGAAATTCGCAAGCGCATCGAACATTATTATCAAGATCCCGTGCATAGCCAGGAGATACGGATCTATTTGCCGTCCGGCTCCTACGCCCCGCAGTTTTCCTGGCCTGGTCATCCTGGAGGCGCGGTCTCCCCGCCGCCGGAATTGCACGGACCCGTGACGGAAGCGGCTGTGGTCCATGCGCCGTCGGCTGCAGTTGTTCCCGATGTGGTCCCGGCGCAACGAAGTGTCTGGCAGGGGTGGAGAGGCGCATTTTCGCTTGCTGTGCTCGCCGTGATTATGGCGTCGACGGCTATTTGGTACTTCACCCGGCCGCCGGTCCTGAAACAGTTTTGGGAACCGTTCGTGAAATCGCCCGAACCGGTGCTATTCTGCATGGCCGACCAGATCCAATATTCCACGATTCGTTTGAGGGACGCCGCTGACCCGCAGCGCGAAACGACTCTGTCCGACTCCATGATCGCCATCATCATCGACGACGTCAGCCCGCTGGTGAATGTTGCGGGCGTGCTACGAGCCTACGGGAAAACCTATCGCGTGCTTGGTGAGTCGACCACTACTCTGACCGATCTCCGCCGAGCTCCTTCGGTCCTAATCGGTGCGTTTGACAATAGCTGGACGCTGCGCTTGACCTCTCCTTTGCGTTTCCATTTTGCGAACGACCCACAGATGACACGATTGTGGATCGAGGATCGCACCAAGCCCGGTAAACGGGAGTGGGTGCTGGACCGGTCTCAGCAAGAAACGGGTGTCTACAAAGACTACGCGATCGTGACGCGCTTTTTGGATCCCAACAGCGAGCAGTATGTGGTTGTGGCTGCCGGCATTGGACGAGGGGGGACAGTGGCCGCCGGAGAATTTTTGGTGGACGAACATCACATGGAAGAAATGCTGACACAAGTTCCCCGGGATTGGAAACGAAAGAACCTCGAGATTGTTCTCGAAACCCAGGTGATTCAAGGCCGCTCGGGCCCGCCGCGCATCAGTGCGGTTTACATCTGGTAGTCCATCCCACCTACTCCGGGGAAATAAAAGGCCCTGTATGCATTGTTGCCCTAGGGTTGCCACGTGCGACATTTTGTAGGTTCTCAAAGAAACTGTGACCGATAAGACTTCTGGTTTCTTGGTCAGCATCTGCGCGAAGCTTTTCTAACGTCAATAATGGAAATTCCGAGTATCTGGGATATACAACGGTCAAAGCTTGTGTTCAATTCCGTTTGGTCGACGGGATTGTTTATACCAGCAGGAGTGAGAGAGAATCCACACTGATGCTTGCTCCAGTGGCAGGCCTTTTGTACTACATTCTCCGCCCAATACCGTGGCGACCAGGAAGGCCAGCGAAACGGGCCACACGTGCTGTCGCGTTGTGACGATGCATTCGGGCAGTGTGGGGATGGTCCGTCCAATTGTGATACCGTTTAGAGCGTGATTCGAGAAGCTCATAGCGCTACCACTGAGACCCGTGCTCGCCGCAAACCAATGACGGATACCCGAATCACCGCGAAATTGATCGAAAAGATCAAGCGCTTGGTCTCCACCGGCGTAATTGTCCCGGGAGCAAAATTCCCGCCGGAACGTGAACTCGCCAGGGAGTTCAACGGAAATCGCTCGACTTTGCGCCTTTATGCGGCAATCCAGCGGCATGACGCAGAAGAGGCCCGGCGCCGCATGCTGGACCACATTATTGAAACCACATCTCTGCTGAACAGGAAAGCTGCTTCGGCAGCTCCGTAGTCCATTAGGCTGTCGCATTCTCTTTGGTTCAGCCAATTGTGAGGCGGTGCCATGAGCTATGGTTTAGCAATCAAGGAATCCGGAGCGTTGGATTTCGTACCGCTCGGTGGGCTCGTTCATCGGCTAGATCCAGTCATCATCCCCTTTCGTAAAGCACGGGAATGCGAGATCCACGTCAGCGGCGGCGAATTCAACGTTGCCGCCAACCTAGCTGACTGCTTCGGTCTGCAAACTGGAATCGTTAGCGCCATGGTCAAATATCCCATTGGGGATCTCGTGGCTGAGCGTGTGCGAGCCATGGGCGTCAAACCCTTCTACAAGATGTTCCAGCACAACGGCGTGACCGGGCCCAATAGTGCGACCGTCTACAGCGATCGTGCCTATGGGGTGTCGAGGAATTAGACAAAATTGCCAGCAATCAAGAAGGAGTTATCTATGAGTAAGAAACCTGCAGTAGCCATCGAGAAAATGGTTTTTCGAAAGACCAATGCGAAGAGCGGGCGCCATCTTGCCGTGACGCCGAAAAACAGCACGATGCGCCATCTGTCCTACGGACGTATCATCTTAGACTCTTCCCAATCGCGAGTTGTCTTTTCCAATGGATGTCGGGAAACGGGCCTGATTTGCTTGGCCGGGATGGGTGTGGTGAAGGTTGCGGGAAGTGAATTTGAATTGGGACAATTCGACGCTATCTACATTCCCCGCGATTCAGCAATTGAAGTGTTCACGAAGAGTTCCGTGGATTTTGCAGAATTTTCCGCCGACGTAAAGGGCAAGTACCCTTTGAAGGTCATCCGGTACGCTGACGTGGCCAGGGACCCCGGCATGAAATTTGTTGCCGGGGGGCCGGGTTACAAACGCGAGTTGAACATGCTGATTGCCAAGAATGTCGAAGCGGGCCGTCTAATTGCGGGATTCACCTCTTCCGACCAGGGAAACTGGACCAGCTGGCCGCCGCATGAGCACGGCAAGATGTTAGAAGAGATGTACGTCTACTTTAATATGCCGGAACCGGCCTATGGCATTCAACTCGTGTACAACGACACGCAATATCCGGAATTGGTGGTAGCTGTGCGGGATGGAGATGCCGTGTTGATGCCCAGCGGCTATCACCCGAATGTTTCCGTGCCGGGGCATCGAATCGCTTTTCTATGGGCCATGGCCGCCCACAAGGAATTGGAGGACCGGCAGTTTGGTGTCGTGAACGTTCAGCCGGGATTTCAGCAAGGCCCTTCCGGTCTTGAGGCTGGCCGCAGGTAAAGCGCCTGGTCGAGCCAAGAGGAAGTGATGGCGCACCAAAACTCGATCGCCGAGAGCGAGTCTTGCGGAGAAGCGCAGGTTGCGGTTGCGCTCATCAACTTGGCCGCCGCTGCGCACCTAGTTTCTTCCGCGAATCTATTCACGTTACCCTCGGACATGTTCCCCGGCCGTGCGGTCGGATCGGTCGTGGGGATTAGAGGAGCGGCGGGCGGGCTGGGTGGCTTCGTCTTCGCAAACACGGTGGGCCACATGCTAAGGCCGCAACTCACGCCTGCACGAGTCAGATGAGAGCGAAAGTATGAGCCTGGAAGCGTTTCGACTGAATGGTAAGAATGCACTGGTTACCGGATCGCGTCGAGGGCTTGGCTTAGCCATTGCCGTGGCCTTAGCAGACGCTGGCGCCAATGTGGGGTGCCACGGGTGCGACCCGAATCCCGGACCGGGCTGCAACGAAATTCGGGCCGCTGGTCGTAAGACCTTTTACTTCTCCGGAGATTTGGCAAATCCGAGGGCGTGCACCGGCCTGTTCGAAAAAGCGATCGCCGAGTTTGGTTCCATCGACATCTTGGTGAACAATGCCGGCACGATCCGGAGAGCCCCCGCAGCGGAATATCCCATGGAATTCTGGGACGAATTGATTGCTGTTGATCTGACAGCGGTTTTCCGACTATCGCAACTTGCTGGACGGCACATGCTGCAAAGGAGAGCCGGCGGCAAGATTGTCAATATTGCCTCGCTGCTCTCCTTTCAAGGAGGTATCTTCGTGCCTGCCTACGCGGCCGCAAAGGGCGGGCTTGCGCAGTTAACGAAGGCCCTCGCCAACGAATGGGCCTCCAAAGGAATCAACGTGAACGCAATTGCCCCTGGGTACATGGCTACAGACAATACTACCGCCCTACGAAACGACCCTGTCCGCAACCGCCAGATACTTGAGAGAATCCCCGCGGGAAGATGGGGAGAACCGAAGGATGTGGCGGGTGCTGCGTTGTTCCTGTGTTCGTCCGCGAGCGATTATGTGCACGGACACGTGCTCGCGGTGGACGGGGGCTGGCTGGCTCGCTGAGGAAAGGACATGTTTTCAGCCGTCGCCAAAAAGACGCTCAGCTTCAGGATATGGCCAGTTGGACTGTATCGCCCAGACATCCCAGTAATTCAAGGCTGATTCTGGTCCTTTGCGAGCTCCGACCTTTCAACGATGGTAGTGGCCCACAGAAATCCGGCGACAGCTTCCTTTGCATTGAGGGTCCTTGGGTAGCCGACATAATCGGCATAGTTGGCCTGTACGCACACACCGTCGCAAGCATTGTTGATATCGACTAACCCGTTTTCATGGACTGTGGCATTCGCCGTAATGGCTCGGTAACCGGCAGCAACAGTAGGCTCGTATTCCTGACGATTCAGGAGACCAAGCTCTATCCCGCGTTGAAGGGCATAGGTGAACATGGCGCTCCCAGATGTGTCGATCCAATTATCGGGCCGGTCGCCCTTGTCGACTACCTGGAACCATCCACCGGTCTTCGGATCCTGAACACGTTTCAGGGCGGCCGCAAGACGCGTGTAGATGTCCAGCACCTCATGGCGGCGCGGATGATCGACAGGCAGGTCGGCAAGAGTTTCGACGAGGATGAGAGCGTACCAGCCGAGGCCTTCGCTCCAGACCTCACCAGAGAGGCCTGTCCCGGGATCCGCCCAGAGCATCTTACGCTCTGGAATCACCGTGGCGAGTTTCGGATTTGCGGCCCAGGCATGATAGTATAAGCCGCTGTCTGCTTTCAGGGCATGTTTCGCAAAAATCGTGATTTGACGGGTCGCCTCATCGAAGCAGTATTCCCGATCGCCGATAGTTATGCCGTAGCGGATCAGGAATATCTCCCCCATGAACACGCCGTCTACCCACATCTCTCCCGGCAAGTTCGGGTTGTGCCAAAAGCCACCATCAGCATTTCGGGGGAAGCTGTCGAAAGCCCTGCGAATGGAAGCTGCAGCAGTGCGGTACCGAGGATCGTGAGTGTGTTCGTACAATCCCACAACGATGTTTCCGGCCATAACGTTGTCAAGGCTGTCCAGATTGACGTTCACCAGGTTTCCGCGCTTATCGATGAAGGGGTCGATCTCTCGTTTGATGAAATCGAAATACTTCTGCTCTCCCGTGAAACGCCAGAGCATTTCAAAGCCGTTTAGGGTGTACCCTTTCCAATACGACCAACGGGTAAGGCTATCCTGCGGAGTGCCCGGGTTGCGCTTCATTATGGTGTCGGCCATAGCTATCGACCAGAACTTCGGTCCCGGCCGCGTATCGAATGAGTGGAGGAGAAACGTCGCACTCGCAGTCAGAAAACCAGCCAAGAGCAGTGCCGATGCTTTCATCGGTCAGTAGTCTCCGTCAAAAAAATTCTTTGTACGCCTAGTGCTAACAAAAGCTAGTTGTCTATCCCTGGCAGGGTCGACTCTGTATTTGGTTACTTCCCTTTTCCCCCGCTATGGCTCATTTACCTCCGCAATGTGCGCAAGAGCGGTGTCGATCAGTCGGTTGTACTCATCCAGTGCGCAGCTCGGATGAGCATTGTCGGGATTTTTCCTGACAAATGCGGGCGACGCTTCCGTGGCGTGCATGGCTTTGATTTCCTTGGCCAACCCGGCGAGTTTCGTTGGCAGGCCGCTCACTTCCGTAAATGCAGTTCCTGGATGATAGCTGAGGCGGTCTCCCGTCTGCATTGCATCGATCAAGGAATCGGGCGACCAGTTCGTTGGCCAGGTAGCGTTTAAAATGTCATAAGTCTCGCGGAGTCGCGTGATCTTGCCTGCAAAACCATCAAGCATCGCGCGATTGCGCGCCATCTGGGGATCGATTTGTATCGTGAACGTCACTGCATCGGCTAAGCGGAAGCCATGCGTTCTAATCACAGTCGTTAGGGTGTTGCCTTCGAAATACCAGCCGGGCGCATCCTTGTTTTTCGCGTACGCTACGGACTCCCCGTTGACGCTCACCAAGGAGGGTGGCCAACTCCCCGGGAGGCGCACTTCGTAAGCCCGCTCTCTTCGCATGCCATTGTAGTGCCCCTGTGCACGCGCGACGGTGACGGTGAGGAGAGTGCCGTCCTGATTCAGCGACGCGCGAATGGGTGTCCAGGCGTTTTCGCCATGGAGGTAACCGGGCGTGTCACCCTCATCTTCATAGAGCCGATAATCGGAGACCTGCTCGTCTTTGAGCGGCAAGACGGTGAGAATCAGAAGGTCCGCAGGTTTTGCATTGGCATGGTTCCTGTCCGGCTGCATGGGAATAATACTGCCACTTTTCACGTATATAGGGATCTCGTTGATCGAGAAGCTGCGGTCCAATGCGACGGAACCTTGAAAACTGGCCCCACTGTCCCATTCGATCCAGTTCCCGGGTGGCAGCCATACTGAGATTTTCGCAAGTCGCGACCCCTTGTCCACCGGGTGGGTGACCGGAGCCGCGAGGAGGCTGTCCCCGAACATATATTCGTCCTTCGCATCATAAGCTTGCGGTGCGTCCGGCCAGTCATAGTAGGGAGGCCGAAGAAACGCCAAGCCGGTATCATATGTTTTTCTGGCCTCGGTGTAGATGTATGGCTGCATGGCATAACGACGTGTGAAACTTTGCTGCATCAGGTCAGAATATGGCTCGGGGTATGCCCAGATGCGGCGTTCCGCGTCTGGGTTCTTGGTCGTGTGGGTCCGCAAAATCGGACTGAAAATCCCCCACTGGATCCATCGCAAGTAAAGCTCAGGTTCGATGGCGCCGGGCATATGGCCGCCGATGTCGTGGCTCCAATAGGCATAGCCGACGTTCGCTGCGGTCGCTGTAAAATAGGGTTGGAACGCGAGTGAGTCCCAGACGGAAATGGTATCGCCCGAGAAGCCAATTTGGTATCGATGATTTCCCAGGCCGCCCCAGCGGTGAAACAGCAGCGCACGTTTACCTTCGCGCTCTTGGTCGGTGAAGAAAACATGGTTCAACCACCAGGTTGGATTTAGTCCGGCGATTTTGGTGGTGTCTTCCTGCTGCCAGTCGAGCCAGAAGAAATCGATTCCCTGGCGTTCCAGTGGGTGAAGCATGATCTTCATGTAGTTCGTTGCAAACTTCTTGTCCGTGATGTCAAAGGGAACGTATTGTCTCGTAGCTGGTTCGATGCCCATCGCACGAGCCATTTCTGGGTAGCGATCCTCCCAGGGCTGCACGCCGGACGCCGGATGAATATTCACTGTGGCTTTGAGACCCTGTTCGTGCACGCCTTTGAGAAATTGGTTCGGATCGGGGAATAGTAGTTTGTTCCAGGAGTAGCCTGTCCAGCCAAGCCTATGGCCGGAGGCATCCAGTTTGTTGTTTCCTGCGACCTCGTGGAATGTGGGATGCCAGTCCATGTCGATCACGAGTACATCGAGCGGAGTGTCGTGCTGATGGAATCCTCGAATCAATTGATTGAATTCCTGGTCTGTGTATGACCAGTACCGCGACCACCAGGCTCCAAAGGCAAACCGCGGCGGCAGCGGAATCTTTCCAGCCACGCGCGTGAAGTCGTAAAGAGCGCGTTTATAGTCGTGGCCGTATCCGAAGAAGTACCAATCCTGCCGATCCCCCGAAGGGCGCAGCATAACCCAAGGCCAAGGACTCCGCTCCCCGTGCAGGAACGAAAAATCGGCCGAGTCGAAGAGCTGCCGGGCACTATCGTCCACAACGGTCCAGCCGTCACGCGAGATCAGTCCGGGTTCAAGCTTGACGTCGGAGCCCCGCACACGGTCGAGCGTGCGTGTAGTGCCCAAAAGGTTGCCGGTATCCTCCATCCCCGGCCTCCACACCACTTCTTTCCCATTGAGCCTGAAAGTTATGCTGAGGTTGCCTGCGCTAAACTTGCCGTCCGAGTTTCCGGGTGCGTAGACGAGCATCAGCGCGCTCGTTTTGATTACCGCGCGTGCTCCACCTGGCGCTGTCTCGTGCGTGAATTGCGGGAGGGGCAGCTTCCGGTTCAGAAAGACTAGAGATGCGTGATCTTCGAATTTACCATCAGCCGCCCACTCCATTCGTATGAGCTGCGGAGTCAAAACGGTGAACCGTGCGTGCCCGACAATCGCGACGGCACGGGGATCGGCCACCGGATCATAACGGCCCTGGACGTTCGTGGCGGCGCTGGCGAAATGGGAGACTAGCAAGGCTCCCAGTCCTGTCGCCAACAGGCCTACCCAAAGCGTGCGTCGGAAATCTGTCATAAGTGTCTATTGTCCTCGCGTCTTTCTAGTGCGAACGAAACTCTTGGCTTCGAAACAGCTTTTGAAAGGGCTTTCCGACGCAGACGCAAGCCCGGACGACTATTTCTTTAGTGCGCCCTGATTTTTAGAACGGCTTCACCTGAGCTGGCTGGCGCGACTTGGGCTCGGAAGATCTTGGTCTCTGAATCGTAGGTCACATTCTTCAGCTCGCCTTTGAGCGCCTTTATTTTCGGCTGATCTGCGGAATAGCCCGATATTGTGCGCACGTGTTCATCTTGGGCGAATTTGAATGTTGCGGTAAGTGTCCCGCGATCACTAAGAGCGGCGATACGCTGCTTCCCCAAGGGGACAATTTTTTCCGTGTCACCCAGCAATGCCAATCCTTGGCGATTCACGGGAACGAGAATCAGATAAGCGAATCCGTCGCGAAAGGGCGCAGAGAGGGTTCCTCCTGCGGACACAACGGTACCCGTGTGAGCCCTCCAATCGTACGCATAGACCGGACCGGAGAAGCCAAGCTCGGCGAGCGCCACGGAAAATTCGGTATCCGTGGCGCGGCGCGGATAGGAGAAGACGTAACGCGCAGCCGAGTCCGCGAACTTTGTTTCGGCCACCGCAACCATGGGCATTTGCTGGTTAGACGCGTCGCTCGCGTAGATCGCATTAAGCGGGAGCAGCGAAGAATCCGGCTTGATAAGAAGGCCATCGAGGCGAACCACGGCCATTAGATTTTGCGCGTTGATGGAGCCTAGGGCGTCGCCGACGCCCACCGGCCCGGCGGAAAGTGTGGAGATGATCAGATTCGGCAATTCCGCACTGAAGAAGACGTCTGTCCATGGCCAAAGGCCCATGGACCTGGCCAGACGGGAGTCATAAAGGAACTCGTCCCATTTGTCCGGAGTGAGCTGGTCGCTGCTGGTGCGAATGGTGTCCAGGTTGGGATACAGCGTGCTCGCCATGTAATGCGCAGGGAGCGGCATGCAATATTGAATATCCATTCCGGAGGATTGCATGGACGAAGACATGTTGCCGAGGAAGGCTTCCGGATCTTCGAGGTTGAGTTCCGGCAAGGCGTTATGATCCAACCAGTCTTGTTCGTAAGTCACCACACCTGAGTCGTGAAGATAAGCGGCAGTGGCTTTCCAGAACGCGGGATCGGTGATGACATTGTTGGATAGCTTGAATTCCTTGCGATACGGGCTCGCCGAGGAAATCCATCGGGCGTGACTAACGATTGGGAGACCAAGCGACTTTTGGAAAGCCGCTAGGCCATCCGGGAAGAGCGTTTTATCGGCCCTATAAACGTATTCGCCAAAAGGTACGGTGTTGCCTTTGGCGTCCCAACGGCCATCCTCACCCTTTGGATACCACCAGCTATCGAGTTGCATGTAGCCGAGCGGAATGCCCAGTTTTTTGAATTCGTCTCGGATGGCCAGCAGCGTTCCGGCGTAACCAAATTGCGGTTCGAACTTGTAATAGTAATAGGCGCCATTGTCGGTCCAATAGCCAAGCTTCGAGAGAATTATGCTCTGCTGATTTGTGGGAGGTTGCTTGCCAGATAAAGCGAGCAGCGCATTACCCCAACTCGCGAACGTCTCATTCATGCCCTTTCCGAAGACGATAAGAGTGGAATGACTGAAGCCCGCGGGAAGGGTCTGGATTGTCTCCACGATCCGGCTGTTGACGCTATGATCCGGCAGCTCGTTCATCCGCGACACGAGAAAATGATCGGCAGGGGAAATCACGAGCACGTTCCCTTGCTTATCGAATATCGCAGAAGGCCCCTCAGGACCGACGGAGCCGAACTCATACTTGCCAAAAGGCCTGTGCTGGTAGGAAAAGCGAAATAAACCATCGGGCAGGCGTAGAAACGATGGAAACGGTGCGTCATTAGGCCCCGGAGAATTCCAGGTGTCGCGAAAAAGAACGGCGGGCAAGCGCTTGTACACCAGAATCTCGGCAGTTCTCGCGCTGTTGCGGTACGTAGCGCTCAACGCAGCGAAGTCACCAAGTTTGTCGGCGCCGCTGGAACTGCGGACCGAAGAAACCGGTTCGGGGAGTTTGCCTTCGATGATCCAGCCAGCGGCCAAAAATTTCAGATCGTACGAACCGTCAGGATTCATTGCGGCTTCGATTACGCTGTTTCTCGCCGCTGGATGCGCGCTCGACTTTTGCGCGGCAGCATTCGCGTTGAACAAAACGAAGATAGAACACGCTAGAACCACTGAAGTGCACAAACGGCGGAGTGTAGCAGTCATGGAAGCTCCCTTTCTGCGTGCAGCGTGGAACAAGAGCATGAAAAATCCCAAACAAGAACGGGCTCGGGAAAAATCACGCGGTCGAGATTTCAATGCTGACGTTCGATGGGAAGAATATACGCTCCGGTGGCTTTCTATTCAACGGCCAGGCAATCTAAAGTCTCATTTCGAAAGCGCAGGCCCTCACCTGGCGGTTCGCATTATGAGAGAAAGGGCTTCCAGCGTTCCAGAATCACTCGTAGCTCATTGACGTCCTCAGGGTGAAGTGTTGGAAGCGGGGGACGCACTGGACCCGCAGCGAAGCCAAGCATGCTCATCATTTCCTTCATGACGGCAACTTCATATCCCTTTCGGCGAGCGCGAAGCCCGTACAGAGGGATCACGTACGTGTTCATCAGGCGCATGAGGGTTGCAGAATCGCCCGCGGAAGCGACCTCATGAAGTTTCAGAGAAAGCTTCGGCGCAACCGTTGCAATGCTCGACGTGTACGTGCGAATGCCAATGCTGTAGTAACCCGGCACACAGTCGTCGCCCGCGCCACCGATCCAATACAGTCGATCGCCAACGCGGTTCATAATCTGCTGGCATCGCCGCAAATCACCCTGGCCATCTTTCCAACAAACGAGCATGGGGACACGTGCAGCCAGTTGTTCAACCCATACCGGCCCCGGGTTGACCCAATCGCGGCTGTACACAAGCAGCCCCAGCGAAGTGGCGTCACCCATCTCGGCATAATAATTGGCGAGTCCTTCCTCGTCGGCATTCGGATAATAGGGAGGCAAAGCCAGGATGCCATCTGCACCAGCCCGCGCCGATTCCTGAGCTAACTCGATACCTATAGGGCCATTGAATCCTGTCCCGGCGATGACCGGAATGCGGCCGTGTACTTCTTCTACCGTTGCCCTTACGACTTCCAAATGCTCGGCCGGCGTCAACGAATACATTTCACCTGTGCCTCCCGCGGCGACAATCGCGGCAATCGGCGTTTCCAGGAGGCGTTGAAGATTTTTTCTAAGACCGGAAACATCCAAAGACAAGTCCGGCTTTAACGGTGTGATCGGGAACGCAATCACACCGCGAAGTTTGCTTCGCAGTTCTTCGGGCTTCATTTGTTCACTCGCGCGGGCGGAAGTGAAGCCATGAAACGCTGGAGTTGGGAGAATGGAAGAGGCTGCCACGACGCCGGCACCGTCGATAAACTTTCGGCGTGAAAAATGTGAGGACATTGTCGCATCTCCTTGTCATACTGTGATTGTCAAATACCCCGAAATTCCAGATAGCGCAAGCGTACCTTGGGAATGCAAGTTCCTGGACGAAGTCGCCTCGCGTATTTTACGCTGTACGCTGTGACAGATAGCAGCTGCGTGATTCTCATGCTTAGGAAACTCCTTGGAGGCAAGCGTTGCTGGTGCGATTAAGCTGTCTCACACTAGTTCTTGTTTTTCTTTGCACCTCATCATCGCTGGCGCAATCGCTTGATCTGGCGGGAATCGCTCATGTAGCCTTTCGCGTGCGCGACACCCAGCAGTCCAGGGACTTCTATCGCTCGCTCGGTTTCGAGCAGGCTTTCGAATTCTCTGAGCCTGGTAAGCCTTCGGTTTTCTATATCAAGATCAATGATCGCCAGTTTATCGAGCTTTATCCTCGCTCCGGGAATGATCAGCAAACTGGCCTTCTTCACGTTTGCTATGAAGTAGCTGACATAGACAAGCTGTGGGATGAGTACTCGAAACTCGGGTTAAACCCGACGTCCAGCCACAAGGCCCGAGCCGGCAATTTGTTATTTACCTTGCGTGATCCTGGAGGACAATTGCTCGAATATACGCAGTACCTTCCGGAATCGCTGCACTCCGAGGCTTTCGGGAAGCATCTGGGTATGCATCGCATCTCGCAACATCTGAAACGGGTCGCCGCTCCGGTGGAGAATTTGAGGGCTGCGGAACTGTTCTATACTTCCAGGCTTGGATTTCAACGAGTCGACGCGAGCGATACGACTCGCTTACTCCTCCCTGGAAATTCCGGCGATGAAGTGCAACTGGAAGCAGCAACTCCGTCAGCAAAGCCGCGCCTCGGTTTTGCGGTTGCCCACCTCGCCCAAGCGGCGGATTATTTGCGTGCCTCGGGAATTCCAAGCCAAGCAAATGAGGACTCCATCGCTATCACCGATCCCGACGGTGTGGTGATTTTATTCATTCCGGAAAAAGGCGATTTTCGGAGCGAAACTGGGGTGGCCATTGATAAGCCGCGCTGAGGAGCACGGAAGGATTGGAAGAAGAAGGCATAAAGAGCCGGGGGTATCGCGAACACCATGTGCAGAATGACCGTGAATAGCCGGATATTGGCCGCGCTTCTTGCGTACATGACGGCCGTGAGTCCTGTCTGTGCGGGACAGCAGAAGGAATTCAGTAACTGGCCGGCGGGAAGCTCGCCGAAAGAGATTGGCAAGCGCGTGGCAGAGCGTTTCGTGGCAAGTCCGCACGCAAATTTTGGAAAAAACACCGCGCCTGCGTATATCACCTACCCGGAATCTGTGAGCTGGTACGGGGCTTTGACCTTTGCTCAGTTGAGTGGCGACAAGGATCTTACTTCTCGCTTAATCCGCCGTTTCGATCCCCTGCTTGCGGAAGAATCCGCACTCGTGCCCTTACCGGATCATGTCGACAAAACCGTGTTTGCTGCTGTGCCGCTGGAGATTTACATCGAAACCCAACAGCAAAAATATCTCGACTTGGGCCGGCAACTTGCCGACAAACAATGGGAGGAGCCAACGCCCGAAGGATTGACATCGCAGAGCCGCTTCTGGATTGATGACATGTATATGATCACCGTGGCGCAGGTGCAGGCTTATCGCGCCACGGGAGAATTTAAATACATCGACCGCGCCGCCCTGGAAATGGCTACATATCTCGACAAACTCCAGCAGCCCAATGGACTTTTTTACCATGCTCCTGATGCTCCCTTTTTCTGGGGTCGCGGCAATGGGTGGGTCGCTGCGGGCATGACGGAGCTGTTGCGGTCGCTGCCCGCGAATCATCCTTTGCGTCCGCGGATCATAGAAAGCTACCGGGAAATGATGGCGTCCCTGCTGCGATTCCAAGGGAAGGACGGCATGTGGCGCCAGTTACTCGATCATCCGGAGGCTTGGCCGGAGTCTTCATGCACGGCCATGTTTACATTCGCAATGATCACCGGAGTAAAAGCTGGCTGGCTTAACCACAGATTTTATGGCAAGGCGGCGCGGAAAGGATGGCTGGCTCTGGTGGGCTATTTGGATCCGAACGGTGATCTGAAAAACGTGTGCGAGGGTACGAACAAGAAAAACGACCTCGCTTACTACCTGAACCGCGCGCGTAACACCGGCGACCTTCACGGTCAAGCTCCGCTGCTTTGGTGTGCTTCGGCGCTGTTAAGATGACGCGAAACAGCGTCCCTCTCGCGCGTTCTCCCGCTATCAGCGGCAGTATTAGGGGAGACCGGACTGGCGTTGCTTCGTCCGGATTCGTTGCTCGGACTACGACTCTGTCTCTCGACCTTCGGTAGGACGGTAGGCACGGGCGCTTCCTACGGTCCGCGAAATATACTCCAGCAAGGCGGGATCGTAGCTCATGTCTTTTGAGGGCAGCTGGGCAGCGCCGTTCACCAGCGACCCGCTCTCTACTGCGGCGACGGTCCAGCTGGGCAAGAATCCAGCACACTTCTTCAGCCACGTGATGTTGTTGCCCGGTCTGCCGGGAAAGCGGGAGCACTCCGCCCGGACAAAGTCCCACTCCACCACGTCCTGTAGGAACGGATTGCGGGAGAGAAAGAGGCTTGACGGCTTGCCCCCCGGAAACAAGTCCGAAAACTCGTAGGGATCGAGGGTGTCTGGCGTCTTGGCGGCCAAGATTGCTTCGTTGATGCAAAGTTTCAATCGCTTCTTAATCTCCGGGTGAATGATGATGGTATTGCATTGGTTGCCATCCATCCAGCCGGGATCACGATGCGCAAACGACACCTTGCCATCCGCGGTCATACCAAAGAAGTTCTTGATGGCACCCGTGTGCCCCGCATCATGCTTTTTCATCAGGTGGCAATCGAGGAGGAAGTCCGCATCCATCACCAACTTGGGGATGACATAGGGGCCGCCGTAAGGCATATCCAGCGTCATAGAGGACCCAGCCTGTTCTTCTCCTGCACATAGGACGCCCGGGGAGCACGCTAGCAGGTCGTTTTTCATTTCGTCCGGGAATGGCCGGGAGCAGTCCAGGAAAGTTATGTTGCTGTTCCGTACACCTATGCTGTTCAGGCTTTTGGTTAGCGCGGCCATCATCGCGGGCGAGGTGTTCAACGCCGCCGCTTTCCAATCTCTTCTGGTGTTATTTAAATTGATTTTAACCACGATCTTGGACGCCGTGGAAACCCCGGGGAGGATTCGCGCCCAGGCGTCCTGTGGCGTGGCGGTGCCGGAAAGTTCCATGATGCCGTTTTCGAGCATGTGCTGGATCCTGGCGCTGTCGAACTTTCGCCAATAGTATGGTGTGCCGAAAGTATACGCGGCAGCTACGGCGGGATCGTGTACTCGGACTACCACTTTGTGCCTGTAGCCATCGGCTTCCCATGAACTCACGGGACCGAACAGGCGTGAAGGCGGCAGGGCATTAACCAGAAGCCCGGTGGCCACAGCGCGTGTCGAGGTCTCCAGAAAATCCCTGCGAGTCAATAATCTATTGCGGTTCATGGCATCTTCTCCTGAAACGGATGAAAGACCACCCGTGGCTTTTGCCTCCGCAGGGGCGCGGCACGCGCCCTCGTAGACTGCGAGTGGGAGCCCGCGCGCATACTTGTCGGCACCTCACAAACGATTCCCCAGCTCTGTCAGGACGGCAGTGAGATGCGTCACGCACACCGGTGATACAAGTCACCGTAAGAGTCCCGCACCGCCCGCCGCTCGCATTTCGCTTGCACCAGCTCCTCTGGCGCCCGGTCGAGCCATTCAATATCGTCGCTCGATAATGTTCCGTACTGCTTTCCGTCCCACGCGGCTACGCCGGCCGAGCGCGCGAAGCCCACAGAGTAATCCGGCTTGTAGCTCAGCGGAGGATAACTCGTGATTTTCGCTTCCAAGGTTACTAACAAACTCATGAGCTCCCCCGGAAGGCCGGCAAGCCAGGTCTGCGGCGACCTGGCGAGCCTCATCTTCGCCCTCTTGGGTGACCAGCTTTCAGCACTTGATCGGCAGCTGAGCCCGGCTTTTCTACGGCTTGTGGACCGTAACCTCGTTCTACTCGACCGACACAAAATCGAAGTACGCTAGATTGTTCCCTTTCCTGTAGTGCAACGTCAGCACCTGCGGCCCCGCCTGCGGCAAATCGATTTCTCCGCATTCGGCCTTATTCCACATGTGCACTGTCATCCACTCCGGATGTTCTTGAACCGGAAATCCTTTCCACGTGTCCACCGGCAGCTTGCAGTCCGCAGCGGGCTTATCGTTCAGTGAAAATTGAATCGTTTGCCCAAGGTTCGAATACATGGCCACAATTTTGTATCTTCCTGCCTTCTTCACTTCCACCGTGTACTTCGTCCACTCTCCGTCTTCCGTCCACCCTATGTACAGTTGCTGCCATTCCGGCGTGACCATGTTCGGATGGTTCAGGTCCGCCTGCTTTTTCACGTAAGAAATGTCCACACCCTCGCCTTCTCGAAAGTGACATATTTCCGCAGGCACCCCCTCCTCGCAGTGTCCCGGCTTGTAATTCAGTTCTCCGCTTCCGTGATTCACGGTGTCTGTATCGTGATAGGCGACTCCTTCGCCGCCCAGGTCATACAACGTTGCTTGCAGGCGCCCCGGGATTGTCTGCGGACCGCCAATGTGATTCGCATCGTGAAAAGCGGTCCCTTTATACCCCTCTGGAATGTTTCCGGACACACTCAGACCAACAACCACCACCAACACCAGCGTTTGCACACAAAGGTTCTTCGTCATAATAGTCGACCCCGCTGTGTCAACAAGATGGGTATTCCCTCGTGCTCGCCATTGTACCTTATCACTTGGCGCAACGAGGCCGTGCTGCCAGCCGAAGGGACATCCGCACAGTTTTACACTCGGTTCGGGCAGACTGTTCCGGAAGTGCACAGATCACCTGCGCCTGCGTCGATCCAAACTCACGGGCATCCGCTCCGTGGCATGAAAGTGCTAATCACCCGCCGCGTGCAGCACATCAAATTAGCTGTTCGTGTGAGGGACACCCATAGTTTCAACCGCTCCCGACTGCGGAGTTCTGTGTGCGCTCCATATCTCCGTGGCAATCCGCGCCGCGCGTGCGCCTCACAATCGACGTCACAGACAGTCTCCCTGACTGGCAGCGGAATTTGCTTGAATGGACGAAACAGGCAGCTCAACAGAATACGAGCGCTGCCAAGGCGTCCTAACCCACATTTCCATTTTGAGTCGTAATTCTGAATCCTCCGATCGTCGCAATCGTCAATGTTTATAAGGGTGCGAACGCGATGAAGATGTTCAGGAGGTGAATACCTAATGGGTGAGATACAGAACCGGCCCTTTCAGCTTTCCTTCAATGCGTCTCTCAAGGTCGGCTTCCAAGGTTCTCGCGTCACTTCCGACGGCGGCCTGATTCTGGTGCGTGAACTCGACGAGCGGCTCGGGTTCGGCGAACTGATCGCGCAGCATCTGACGGACTTCCGTGGAAAGAATGCGCAACTTGGATTCGCCGACCTGCTGCGGCAATCAGTCTATAGTCGCCTGGCTGGCTACGAAGATCTCAACGACGCCAAGAGGCTCTCCCAGGACCCAGCCTTTCGGCTGATCGGTTTGGAAAAGATTTGGGATCGAGGCGCCGCTCTCACTTCGCGGTTGCAGAGTTTCGAGACCGAGATCCTGGCTGAGGACGCGAACTTCGCCGGGCTGGCGGGCCTCAGCCGAGCATTGATCGCGAAGGCGGAGGCGCTGGATTCAGGGTACCGCACAGTCCTGGACATGGATTCGACGGAGATTCCGGTGTACGGAGAGCAAGAGCAGAGCGCCTACAATGGGCATTTCGAATCGACCTGTTACCACCCTCTGTTGCTGTTCAACCGGGACGGAGATTGTCTGGCGGCCAAGCTCCGTCCCGGCAATGTTCACAGCGCCGAGGGCTGGGAAGAACTTCTGCTGCCCGAGATCGAGGGACAACAGAAACTGGGCAAGGAAGTGGTGTTTCGCGCCGACGCCGCCTTTGCCAAGCCGGAGATTTATGAAGCGCTGGAAGAGCGGGGCGTGAAGTATGCCATCCGCATCCCGGCCAACGAGAACCTGGATCGGGATGTGGGGGAACTGCTGCCGAGCCGGGCGGGGGTGCGGTTCTATAACAAGCGGGGCACGGCTGAGCAGTGGATCAAAGAGGGGAAGCAAGCGGTGAAGATGACGCGGTTGAGCTGCCATCGGTTCCGTTCCAACAAAGTTCGGTTGTGGCTCAGCATTCTCGCCTACAACCTGGGCAACCTGTGGCGGCAGCTGGTGCTGCCGAAGGGAATCGGAACGTGGTCGTTGACCAGCTTGCAGCAACGGTTGGTGAAGACCGCCGGGCGGCTGGTAAAGCATGCCCGTTACTACTGGCTATTGCTGGCGGAGAGCCATCTCACGCGGCGCTTGTTCGGAAGCATGCTGCGGCGGATGGAGGGTTTGCCCCTGCCAGCCGGGTAGGCGCGGCAGCAAGGCGAAACCAATCTGGACGACGGAGGGGAGTTGACAGGGGAGGTGTCCGTGAAATGGATTCGAAATCAGGCAAGTCACGGCTTTTTAGCCTGGGCAGAGGACCTGCGGGGACGACAGGGTCTTTGCCGTTGGAACGAATGCGAAAAAGGTGGCGAGCCGGGCACTCGGGCGTATATTCTCTGGTGGCCGGGCAAGCAAAATCGAAATTCCGGCTGAGTGGAGTTCAGCACCGATAGCCGGTGTAAGAAACGACACAGAAAGTGAGGTCAAATGCGTAGAAACAGTCTGTTCCTCCTCCTCGTCGTCCTTCTCACTTCTGTCTGGACTGCACATGCGCAAGAGGCGTTGGTCGCCATGGATCTTGGTCCCGCCTCAAGTCGAGTGCCTATAACTGAGTCCGATTGGCAGGCGGGAGTCACCTTCGATCGATTCTTTCGGGCGAATGGCCAGAACATTCCTGTAACGCCCACCTCCGTCTCTGTTGTGTGGGATTCCGCGGCTCTCTACGTGCGCTTTGTTTGCGCAGATCCGGAGCCGATCTATCGGAACGGTGTGCGGCTGCGCCGAACCGATCGTGTCGAAGTGGGCTACTTGGCTCCTGGTGCGCAACAGCAGGATCTTTGGCAATTTGATGCCGATCAGAGTGGGCAGGCATTGGTACGGCACGCCGGACGTCCGGAACAGCACGACGCGAAAACTGAGATTGGCGCGGCTGGCTGGAGCGCGGAAATAACCATTCCCTGGAAGGAAATCGGAGGGCTGCCATCAAAACCTTTCCTGCTGCAGTTGTCGCGCACTCGCGGACTCACCGGTGAAGTGCTAAGCCCGTCAGCCGCGGATTTTCACGATGGTCCGGCAGATACCGTTCGTGCCCCTGCGGCAACAGATCAATTCATCGAGGTCAGCCTCGGAGGCGCAAAGGGGATCAAGACCGCCGGTTCTGGACTGATAACGCTTCCATCGGGCACTCGACGCTGGGAACGCAGAGCCCTGTTGCATCACGCCAGCATCGAGGAACGCAAGCAGCTTGCGCGTCTCCAGCAGGAACTCGGCTCCCAGCCTACGACAGGCCCCAACTTGGCCGAGCGTGTCCATCTTGCGGAAATTTGGTATGACCTGCTGGACCAGGAAGGCGTCAGCTTCCATTGGGATAGTGGCGTTTGGCTGCTGCAGCCCGGAGAACTCGATCCCTGGACAGCCCGGCACAAGTTTAATGATGCGCTCAGGCAAGGCGATGAGCAGGCGGCATGCCAAATCATCGATTCGCTCCTGAAGCATTTCAGCCGTTTATCCCAAGCATGGTTCGCCGATGGGACGCCGGGCGATGTGCGAGAGGATGCGTGGACTCCGATCAGCGTGATCGAGTCTGCCGCTATGGCGAACGACGAAGTTGTCCTGCAAGCACGCGCCGGCCAGAAACCTTTCGACCTGTTCGTTTCGTTTCCCTCGACCGGTGGTGTCCGGCTTCATGGACCGTCCGTAGGCCATTTTGCACCCGCCCAGCTGTCGACCATCCAACTCACCAAGGCCGCGAACGCAGTTCATGCGGCTACGAACAATCTCACCGTGGACGTAGCTTTTGGAGCGTTCTGGCATATTGATCTCCGCGCCTCGGGGAACTCGCAACCTGTTTGGGCGCTGCGTCAGGGGGACCTGTCAATTCGTCAGGACGACAGTGGCAAGATTGCGGGCGTGGACCTGAGAGGTGACCTGAAGCCCGCTGACAAAATCGTTGGCCTCGGCGAACGGTTTGATTCTCTCGATCAGCGCGGCAAGACTTTGACCCTGTGGCAGCTTGATGCATGGGACTCCACCACGTTGGGCGGTCTCAGCAACCAGGCATATAAGCCGGTCTCGTACTGGCAGAACACATCCGGATATGGAGTGTTTTGGAATACCAGCTATGAAATCCGCGCCGATTTCGGTAATGACCAGGAGAATCGTTATCGCGTGACGGCAAACGGCCCCACGTTTGATCTCTATATCTGGCAAGGTGAGCCCAAAGAGCTCCTGCAAAGGTACACGGCTCTGACCGGAAGGCCGTTATTGCCGCCGGCATGGGCGTTTGAGCCGTGGGCGGGAGGAGGCGGCGAACGATGGGCGGAGGAACGGTGGGAGAGCCCCACGCAGAACATCTTGAATGTCATTGACCATTTCCGCCGGCTCGACATTCCTCACTCCGCTATTTACGCCGAAGGTCCGGCAAGCTTTGATCCTCTCTTGCATCGCAAGCTCGCGCCAATGGATATTCACGTCCTGACATGGGGCCGAAGTCAGCCCGTCGACTGGACCATGGACAGAATCAAAGCAGCTCTTCCGGATGTTTCCGAAGATAAGCTCCCGCTGATGAGGCTGGCGACCGGAAAGATATATCTATTACAGCCGCCTCATGTGTTAGCCCCGCAGTATCCTTATATTGATTTCACGGCACCACGCAGCATCGATCTGTTGCGTGCGTTTTGGAAGGAGCGCCTGGATCTAGGAGTCGCCGGGACGATGGCCGATTTCGGGGACCTGGTTCCGCGCGATGCGCTGTTCTACGACGGTTCAACCGGAGAAGAGATGCACAATTGGTACGTCCGTTCATACAACCATGCGGTGCATCAAGTATTTCAGGAGCGCCGGGGAGATGATTTCATCCTGTTCGCGCGCGGTGGTGCGCCAGGAAGCCAGGTGGATGCCGGACAGATGGCCGGAGATCACGCCACGGATTTTCGGGGTTTCGACGAATCGATCATCGGTGGCCTGAGTGTCAGCACATCGGGATTTTCCAATTGGGGTTCGGATGTTGGTGGCTATTGGGGCAAGGCCGACGAAGAAGTGTATCTGCGCTGGGTTGAGTTCGGCACATTTTCTCCTCTGATGCGTTTCCACGGAACGGAACCAAGAGAGCCGTGGTACTACAGCGAAGCCGCGGTTGGCGTCTACAAGAAGCTGATGTGGGTGCGGGAGAATATCGTCCCCTACGTCTATGGCTCGGCCCAAGACACGCATGCCACCGGTGTTCCGCTGATGCGCTCGATCCCAACGGTTGCCTGGGACGAATACATGTTCGGGGATGACATGCTCGTAGCTCCGGTTCACTCCCAGGGAGAGCATCGTACGATCATTCTTCCCCAGGGGCATTGGACCGATCTTTGGACGGGAGCGCCCGTCGCCGACGGTAAACATGAATGTAACGTTCCCGTCGACGACATTTCGGTTTTCTTGCGCGCTGGCGCGCTGGTTCCGGTGGAATTAGCGCCCAACCTTGCGCTCGGTGAATCGATGTCTGAGGGCAAGGTGTCCGCCTTGATGGTGACTCCGCCGGATACGGAACCGACCACGCATAACTGGAAACTTCCGGCTCATTCGGAGGTCACACAGCTTCATTTGGCCGCCGAGGCCGACGGCTTTACCGTTACGGCCGAGAACTGGCGCGAGCTCCAATATGTGCTCGTATCGGGACTGCGAACCGCCACCAAGAGCGTTACCGTTGACGGCCAGAGCGTGCCGGAGTTTGACGCGGAACAGAAGATTTCGCTTCCACCGGGATGGCAAATGGTAGGGAGCGACCGGTTGCTCGTTCGCCTGCCAGTCGGTCTGAAACACGTGATCCGCTTTTCTGAGAAGTGACGGCGAAAGAATCTATAAGGGTTTGCTCTTCCAGGCAAAGAAGAATCACGTACGACCAGAAGACGAAGTCCTCAGACAGGTCCGTAAAATGGAGAAGCTCGCCCCGGGTAGCGCAGCAGTGTTTGAATACCGGCGAGACGGCTATCGTGCACTGCTCGGGAATGTTCTTCTCCGAGTTCGATCGCAGAGCCAGAGTTTAGTCGAAAGATTTTTTTTCGATGGGCTCGTTCTCAGGCGAAGAGTTCCTTTCCTGCAAAATCGGCCTTTGCCGAATGTACTATGACGCCGTGCGTAAACTTCTAGTGGTCCCGATGGGCGATAATGACGCGCTTTGCCCTAGAGCTGCGCCACAGGGTTCTTGTTGAGGTAGAAGAGCTGGGCTAGCGCCTCATGACGGTAGAAACTCTTGATGATTCGGACGCCTGACACAGGAATGCCACAATGCCTTTCACCACGCTGACCGATGAAGAAGAAAAAGAAATGTGGCGGCTGTCGCGTCTCTACTGGAAGGAAGCCCTGCGATGCGAGCGAGCGAAGGCGCATCGCCCAGGATGCGTCATTCTCGGCTCCGCGCTCGAAACCCTTCTGATCCTCATGATTAATTGTTTCTCGGACGAGGCGGAGCTGACCGGAAGGCTTACGCTGAAAAAGGGGGTGCCAAAGCCCCCATTGGATTGGCAGCTCGTGGAATTGTTGAGAGTAGCGAGAGCCGCAAAGTGGCTGCCTGCGGCCTTGAACCCGGACGACGACTGGGATAGCAGAAAGGCACGCATCGGTGACTGTGCCGAGCTGGTTCGTATGGTTAGAAATCTCGCGCACCCGGCGCGCTATTTGAAGGATCATTACCGCAAGAGGGTCACAAAGAAATATCTCCAGAGGCAGTTCGAACTCGTGCTCCTCTGCCGGGACTGGCTTTCCACTCGCAATAACAAAGCCCTCTTGGAACATATGAAGGCAGAAGGTACTCGCTCACGCTATAGCGAGAAGTACCGCCCCGTTTTCGGTGCGGATGTCATTTTGACAAAGGACAGGCACTCTTTCCGCGCTTTCCATCTGCCTTGTTTTTACACTCAAATTATGCTTAGGATACGGGCTGCGGAGGCTCTTCTCCCCGACGAGACTTCTTTCGCTTGAAAGGAGCCCCACCCTACTGCGGAGGATTTTGACCATGACTCCTAATCCTAATATCTCTCGCCGCCGGTTTATGCAGGCTGCCGGTGCGGCTTCAGCGGGCCTGGCTCTGGGCCCCTACTGGGGGTTCGGCAAGGCCACCGTCATTAAGCCCCTGCGGCGCGACATGGGCCGGATGCATTTTGAGGCGACCACGCTCGGCCTGGGTGGACAAGCGTCGCTGCAATGGACGCCAGCGGACGTCGATCCGGTCAAGATCATTTTGAAAGCGTTCGATTTGGGCATCAACTATTTTGATACCTCTAACGCGTACGGCCCAAGCCAGATGAATTTCGGTAAAGCCTTTCGGAACCTCCATTTGACGCCCGGTCAGACGGGATATGACGAACGGCGTCGTCGCGAGATCTTCCTGACCAGCAAGACCATGCTGCGTTGGGGAAAGGGTGGATATGCGAAAGAGAACTTGCGAAGCTTCAGCGACGGCGAGCAAAGTTTTCACGCCATCGATGACCTGAAACGCACCCTGACGCAAGTCTTCGGCGATGGAAGGGGGGCCTATCCTTCCGGTGCATATCTGGATATGGTTCTTATCCATAATCTGAGCTCCATGGCGGAAGTCGAGGCGGTCTGGGAAGGTTTCGACAAGCCGGACCCTCGCGCCGAAAACATCGGGACGCTGGCGGCCCTGCTGGATTATCGCGACGGCACTAATCGCACAGGTCTCAACCCCAAAGAGGAGAAGCTGATTCGCCACTTGGGATTTTCCGGCCATCATTCACCGCCGGTGATGATCGAAATGATTCAACGGGACGAGGGCAACGTTTTCGATGGCATGCTAGTGTCCATCAACGCCAACGACCGGCAGAGCTTCAACATGCAGTACAACATCAATCCGATCGCGGTGGCAAAAGGTATGGGGGTGATCGGCATGAAGGTGTTTGCGGATGGCGCCATGTACAGGAAGGAACCCGACCTAGAACCGCACACGGCCCAACACATCGTCCGAACCGTAGGCAGCGACTCGCTACCGAGCCGGCGGTTAGTGGAATACGCGTTGTCGACACCGGGCATTGGCACGGTCATCATCGGTACGGGGCAAATCTCCGAGGATCCCGAGAGTTGCCAACTGCAACAGAATCTCTCAGCGGCGCAAATCGCGCCCAAGGGGCTTAGCGCTACCGACCGGGTTGCCATCGAAAAATTGGCTAGCGTGCCGAAGGATGGCAAGACGAACTATTTCCAACTTCCTAAGCAGGAAATGACGCCTCCCCGGGATGCCTTGGCCAAGCAGGAAATGCGTGCGGGGAAACGCGTAGTCAGCCTGAACTGGCAAATGGCCTATGCCGGCGACGAACCGATTTCACACTATGAGATCTGGCGGGATCACCAGATGGTGGACCAGGTAGCCTACCAGCCACAGACCAGCAAGAAGCCGTTTGAGTTTGCCGATGCCGTCAGCGACAAGACTGCTCACACTTATCAAATTGCTACTGTCGACGCGGCGGGTCACAAGGCCTTGACTGAAGAAATCCACGTGGTGTCAGTTGCCTAGCAGGCGGGTGGCGGAGAAATAGCGTGTCGCTTGAGGCTGGGCTGTTCCGCGATCCAGACGGCAAAGAGCAAATCCCATTCCCACCATATCTCCGGAAAGATGAGCTGTGCGCCGCGCTCGTGAAAGGCTTTCCACCGCCTGTGCAGGTGTGCGGGAAGAGTGCAGTAGTCGGCGAGCGGATTCTGGCGTCGAAGACACAAGGCCACAGCTCGCGAGAGATCGCCTCAATCCTCGGGCTCCGCAGCATAGCCTCGTTTCACTGTCCGTTTTCGCCACTGGAGTGAACCCTTGAACTGACACACAAAAATGGGGCACAGTTTCCGGGAAAGGAACCACAGTGAAGAGAAAGCGATACTCCCGGAGATTTCAGCGAATGGCTGTCGCACGCATGGAGACTTGTGAAGACGTCGGTGAGTTAGCGCGAGAACTCGGGGTGCGACCGAGGTGCCTCTACAAGTGGCGCAGGAAGCTGGAGATGGTTGAACCAGGACAAGAAGCGTCGCGGCCCAGCACGCACGCATCTGCTCACCGCAAGGAAATCCATCGCTTGAAGCAGCTTTTGGCAGAGAAGACCCTGGAGGTGGATTTTTTCAAAGGTGCCTTGCAAAAAATCGAGGCTCGACGCCAGCGCAACAGCGGCTCTGGCGAAATGGCATCTACGACCAGATCCGAGAAGTGATGTCATTGCAAGGCAGCCTGAGTATCGAGCGTATGTGTCAGATGGTGCCGGTCAGCCGCCGGGGCTTTTACCGGTCGCTGAAGGAACAGCAACCCGTTGAGGAAGAGATGGAAGTGCGATCTGCGATCCAACAAATTGCCTTGGAGCATCGCCGCCGTTACGGCTATCGACGAATTACGGCGGAGCTGCACCGCCAGGGCATGCAAGTGAACCACAAGAGGGTGGCGCGGATCATGCGAGAAGATAACCTGCTGGGGATGCAGCCGGAGCGGTTCGTGGTCACAACCAATTCGAATCACAAGCTGGAGATATATCTCAACTTAGCCAGTCGTATGAAATTGACGAGCATCAATCAGCTCTGGGTGGCCGACATAACGTACATCCGGCTGAAAGCCGAGTTTGTCTATTTAGCGGTGATCCTCGATGGGTTCTCTCGCAAAGTGGTGGGCTGGGCACTGGATCGAACTTTGGCAATTCGACTGACGATCGGGGCGCTGGAGCAAGCCATCGAGAGACGACACCCGGAACCTGGCCTGGTGCATCACTCGGATCGAGGATTACAATACGCCTCGGAAGAATACGTGAAAGTCCTTGAGAACAACCGCGTGATTCCGAGCATGAGCCGGCCAGCAAATCCGTATGACAACGCGAGCTGTGAAAGCTTCATGAAGACACTGAAGCGGGAAGAAATCTACGCCAACAACTACGACGACCTGGAACATTTGCGAGCAAATATCGAAGAGTTCATCGAGCAGTATTACAATCGGCTGCGCTTGCACTCGGCGCTGGGCTATCGACCTCCCGAAGAGTTCGAGCAACAGATCGAGGCGTCAGGTTCGGCCGAATCTCGAAGCGCAACGATGGTGTTCTTTGAGAACAAGGAGAACAACAAAAAGATTTCTAAAGGGCTGCTGGGGAAGGAGACTCAAATGCCGTCCCCTTCCCCAGACCCCTTCTCCTGCTAGGAGATGCAAGAACACTTTTACGAAAGCGGAAGCTGTGTCCAAAAAAACTGTGCCAGCTTAGGGGTTCACCCCACCACCACTCGTCCCACTAGCGGCCAGTGAGACTTTCCGTCGTTTGTCCTCCCAAAGACTCTTCTTCTTTGCCTTCAGGCCCTTAGTGGACACCGAGAACTGGCAATGTCGAACTGTCGGAGCTTTACAAGTACATAAAACTCTTTGGCGCCTGGCTCTACCGATACTTCCCCAGGCACCAACTGAACAAAAGGATTTTGCTTTTCCTGGCAAAGAACCACGACCTACAAGGTTTTGGCCTGCACCGTTCTTCTTACTCACCAATGGGGGATCTCGGGTATCCGACCGAGACAATTGCAGAAGCTTGGTATGTCCATCCATCGGAACACTGGTCGGGCGAGCAATGGCGGGTGACCCGCGAGCTCAATCACATTCCTTCCTACAAGCCGGAAAATGGCTTCCTAATCCGAAACGACGGTTCCCTAGACCGTTGTAGCCGATCGGGGTAGTACACGTGCTTTGGAAGCAGACGCTCTAGCGATTGATGACCACCTGGTTTGAACCTAGGCATTCCGATTTCATTTCGCAACTACAAGCCTTCGGTCCATAGCCGAACGCTCTACCCAAAGTTCCAATTGATTGTGGTGTGTGTGGTCTCAGTCGTTCTGGAGTGTCCTCACCTCCGTCCACACCTTCCTCTGCGATCAAAAAGCTCTAGTCTGTATCTATATGAAAAACCCCCCTTTTACCGTCTGATTGTCCGCTTTTACGGTCAGCACTCACTTTTTCACCACTGATTATTCCCACTACGGTAAACATCGGAAACTTGTCCGAATCTATGAAGACAAGAAGGCGCGATCAGGTGAGAAGATGGAAAAGAGAAGGAAACGGCTCTTGCCCTTGCTGGTCAGTTGTGCCGAATTTTCGGTGTCCGTCTGCGCACCCACCGGCGTGAAATCTCAAACCACAAAAGGGCCACATGCTTGCAAAGCACCGGAGCCCTTTCTAATAGCTCCTTCCTCTCTCGTGGTTTCCAATGTTTTCAATAATTTGGGGAATCTGCTTTTCGCTCAACGCCAACCCCAATGCAATGAAAACGATTGATTTTTGCACAGTTCGTGCACAGTAAACGGCGCAACTCGCGATGACTTGAGTGACCGATGTTCCTACCTTCATAGCAGTTTAGACAATCGTTGTTGCTTCTGATGTTTCGTGATATCACACTTCATGTACGAGGCACTGCACGAAGTAATCACAACAACGAACTAACGGGCTCCGAATCCGAATTCGCGTTGCGCGAAGGTTCGGTAATCACTTTGCAGGAGGCTCCAAGAATGGGAAGTACGAGCTCTGGCAAATTCAATGACTATCCGCCCTCGGGTGAGAAGAAAGGCGGATCAGGCGGTCCTAAAGGAGGAGCAGGAGGCGACCGGTGCGCACAGGATCTGTCAAACCTGCAATTGGAGGAAGTTGGCAGATCAATGTATTTCCAGGCCCATTCGTCCGTGCCGGGCCCGGGTACTGCGATTATTCTCCGGGGCACGCTGATAGGTCCTAGATTGTCCATCGATACTCAGAACGGAGAGAGCATAGGGTTTCTACCCACAGCGTATAACTACCTCGTAGTTTGTATGAAAAAAGGATTCACTTATTCAGGCGAGGTAACAATTTCATCTCAAAAGCCAATTCCCTCCGTTCGTATCAACCTCCGACACGCGGCACCATGACAGCCTGTAGACCATGTTTGATCGGGCAGGTATTTGTGGACTTTATCGAATGTCCTGGCTCAGAACCAATGATGCGACTCGGCGGAATTATGCATGCTGCTCGCGCGCTTTGGGCGATGGGTGTGACTTTTGGTTTCGCGTATACCGCACCCGATTACCTCAGACAAGACGCGGAAGATTCCGCCGTGCGGTACGGCGCATCACATGTCCGACAGATCGGGACTATATCGAGGTGCCCGAACGTAGTGATCGTTGGGGAGGGCAAAGAGACCGGGTCTCAGCGATATGAATATCTACTTCGAGCGCAATCTAAATGTGAATTTCATCCGCAAGCCCTCAAACAGATTATCCGCGCAAACGATTTCACGGACTTCCTCATCTTTCCCGGAGGATTCCACTTGCCTCCGGTCCTTGACGAACTCAATCCAACGAGAGCGGACGTGTTTGCAGACATCAACTTCATTTCATCAGAACTTCAAGATCTCTCAGCGCTTCGTCGCAAGTTTGCCTCGCTGATTCTGTCCACATCATCGGAACTCTTCCTAAAGGTGTTTGGCGGGGACCCTGGGCGTGCGAGCAGAGAACTTGGTTCATACGCGGACTCGATTCTTCTGAAAGAAAACAGGGGAGGATCCCGACTATTTCGTTCGGGCACAAGCGAGTCGCTTGGCACACCTGCTCAAGTTCGTCCTGTTCTTCACTCTGTAGGAGTCGGTGATTGCTTTAATTCCGTCTTTGTTGCGCAGCGTCGATCTCAAGGTGACAAAATTGCACTGGCTTACGCCTCATTTGCCGCAGCCGAGTATGCCTCTTACTTCGACGACCCGACCCTTAAACAGTCGGTCGCGGCAGTTCTGGATGTCAGCCCAGAAGACATTCAGCATTTGGGCGGGGTCGAGTTGCCATGGGAAGCCCGCCGGAACATAAGCGTGTATCTTGCGGCACCAGATTTCGATCACGTGGATACGACGCCGCTGGATGCACTGGCCGAGGCTCTCACGTACCACAATTTCTCCTCAAGGCGACCAGTACGAGAGCATGGACAAGCGCGAACGGACTCCTCGAAAGCCGAGAAACTTCAGCTAGCCGAAGCTGACCTAGACCTTCTTGGGATCTGTGATGTTTTAGTCGCTGTCTTGCTATATGACGATCCAGGAACATTCATCGAGATTGGCGTCGCGCTTGACAAGATGATGCCCGTGATTGTTTTCGATCCATTTGGTAGAGCGAAGAACTTAATGTTGACTGAACTACCGGTTCTTGTTTCATCTGACCTCGATAAAGTGGTAACGGAAGTCTTCGTCCAAGCCGCAAAGATCATTAATGAGAAACCATAAGGAAGCGCTGCTCCTGTGTTCCGTCGGCCTCGATTCGACAACGCTAGCCTTCTGGCTCGTCCGCGAGGGCATCCCCTTTGTTCCCCTTTTCATAGACTACGGGCAACATTGCGCTGCTACCGAACTAGCGACTGCCGAGGCCGTATTGCCGCTCTCGGTCCGCTCTGATCTCAGGACAATCAATGTCTCAGACGTGTACAAGGGGTCCTCCAGCAGGCTAATCTCTGAGGCCGATCTTTGGAGTGAGGCGGTCGAGGACAATGACCTCTATTTTCCATACAGGAATATTCTGTTTTTGAGCATTGCGTCAGCATGCGCGCAGGCGCAGGGGATCAACGCCGTCTACTCGGCGTTCATAAACAGCAACCACGCTAAGGAAATCGACTGCTCGGCCGAGTTCTTTCACCGGCTAGGCACGCTGCTCGCGCAGTATGGATCTGTCGAAATTCGGATGCCTTTCAGGGATTTTTCAAAGCGGCGTGTAGCTGAACTTGCGGTTGAATTAGGTGTTCCAATCGGAACCACCTATTCGTGCCAGGCATCTTCCTGTATTCCTTGTGGCGCCTGTCCGAACTGCGTAGAACGGCTAGCCGCTCTGCGCTCTCTTGGAGGAAATGATGTCTAGCCTTGATTGTGCCGCGATCAACAGCAAACAAGCCGCGGCGCAGACTATAGCCAATTTTCTTGCGAGCGTTGTTGCAACCGAGACTGGGCTGGAACGAACGGGTTACTCGCACATGGGGGCAACGCTTACCGATACCGTGTTACAGGCAGGTTTGAATTACCGTTCGGTTGTTCTGCCACGTGTCCGGCATGTTTTGGACGTGTATCCCCAAGCAGACACGACGACTAATTTCTGGCAGGTGCTGTGTGATTTCGGCCCCGGCACCGTGCTCCGATGGTCGCATCCGGAGAAGATCCAACGTTTGAGTCGGATTGTCGACTTGTTCCTCACTAAGAACCTAGAAACTGAATCTGACGTGGCTTCCTGGCTCTCCTCGGCTTCTGCCGCTGCTGAATTGCTTTCGATCAAAGGAGTAGGTCCCAAGACGCTTGATTATTTGAAGATACTGGTAGGGATTCCAAGTGTCGCTGTTGATAGACATATTAGAACGCTGTTTCGAATAGTCGGTCTCGAATACAAGGACTACGATGATTTCAAGTCTGTGATTTATCAGGCCGCCGAAATTCTGAACACTCAACCCCAGATCCTCGACGGAATCATATGGCAATATGTCAGCGCCCGCTCCCGAGAGACCCTCCATACTTGCGCGACGAATCACGTGAGAGCGGAAGCGAAATAAGATTCGTCCCAGCGACCCTTCGGTTAACAGCCGTGCGACCAACTTCATCAGAACTTGCCGGAGTTGGCACTAATCGAAGGAAATCAGCAAGTTCCGACTAAACCTGACGAATCACTTTCTCCTTCTTTGTTCACCGTTTGTTCGACTTTTGCCACCATTCATCGCGACTCGTATTGCGTTTTTATGACGGCGGTATCCGCAGAGACTTGATCAACTCATCTCAGTTGCCGCTGATCTGCCCCTCGACTTCCCGCCTGAACTCGTTTGGTTGTCTGATTCTGTCGAATGTCTCGAACGTTCCTCCAGTTCCTCTCACAACTACACTGCCATATCCCAGGATGCGTCCCACAAACGTTTCATTCACTCCAATGCTCTCCACCTTCGGCAGGAGAACTTCAACGCTCCTCCGCGAGAACAAGCCGGTCTTGATGAGAACGCGTTTGTTTGAGACAGCCACTTCTGTCGCGGCTCGCCGAATGATTCCGCCGCCGATTAGCACGGTGGCAGCGAACAGTGCAAATGCCCCCTCCACGATTGCGCCCTGATAGGAAGCTCCGTTTCGCGTTGCGAGCCATCCTCCTGCGAAAAATGAAAACCCAAAGCCACCTAAGACAATTCCCATAAGCAAGGGCCAGAACATCACAATCCAGTGGCATCCAGTTCTGTATACAAGAGTCTCGCCTGGTACTAGGTTCTTCTCAATATAACCCACGAGTGTCCTCCAAATTTGAGTCACCTTGTCGCTTTTCAAAGTCGCCGCTTTGACTCTCTCTGCTTAGCTTCGACGATTTCGGGTTCGCTCAGATACCTATCGAGCTTCTCAAAAGCCCAATCCAGTTCTCCCCGCAAATCACACTCTTTGGCCAGCGCATCGTACGGCCTCTTCCAATCTGCAGGCGGCTTCGCGACCACTTTCGGCGCAGCGTGAGTCCCTCAGCGATCAAACGTGACACATACTGCTTCAGAAACTTTGGACTTGACCAACGTGCCGGATTGAATCAAGAGAACCATGTCCACAAGATCTCTCACGCGGCTATTCACCGCACCTTGTCGCGGCAGAGTGTAGGCGTGAAGTTTTTCGGCAAACTGTTGCTCGCGAGGAATCATGTACAACGACGGGCTCCCTATACCCGCAAACCCCAACCAATCGCGTCCTTCGATGACTTCGAGCGGCTCCATCACAGCATCGCCTATTCCTACGTCTAGGTGAAATCCCACGAATACGCGTCCATCAAGGCGAGCTTCGACCGGAAACCTTGCGCCACCATACGGGGCAGCATCTAGGTCAGCAATCGGCTCACCGATCGTGTAAACGAAGAAGTCGTCACTACTGAATGCAGCGGCCTCTTGTAGCTTCTCCAGCACAGCCAGATTCTTCTTGTCGTCTTTCTTCTCGCCAGGACTCAAGACGCTGCGCATTGTCAGGTCAATATCCTTCGTCGTGCGCGCGGCCTTGATTCGTAACTCCATCGCGTAGCCACCCTTCAGTACCCAAGGTAGCGCGAGAGGCTCTCCCACCTGAAAGAGTCGCGCCAAGAGCCGGTCAAAGGCGACTTGACGCCGCAGCCGCTGCAAGTCAACGCTTTCTTTCCCGGCGATATCCTGAAGCCTGTTCTCCAATGCCCTCCGAAAGGCTGCGGCTGTCGCGTATCTCTTGGGCTCCATCATGCGGCTACTTTCTGAAAAAACGTTCGCAGGTCCTTACTACCAGCGAGGTGTCTCCTAGCCTCTGCAATTTCACTTCTGCGAATGAGTCCTCGCCGTAGTCCTTTACGGAGTGCCTGCCGAAGGGTCGCAGGCGGCACCTCTCCGCCTTCGAGCAGATCAAGAATCGTTCGCATAGGTTTTGTTACCCGAACTCCATTAGCAGCCCCGATGTCGCCCTGAGGAAGATCAGCGAGATGCAGGACGAGCACGCGGGGGATTTCACTATTTCGCCGGAAGCCTTTTGGTACCGTCATGTGCAGCTTTGCTGGCATTGCGTCCGAAAGATCGTGAAGGCTCAGAGCAGTTTGATGGCTGTAGACTCCCTGCGCGATCTCTTCGCGATTCCTAGACCAGAGCGACCAAAGCATCAGGTCGGGCCGCTCGCCTCGCGGAAAGCTGGCCAGCCTATAGATTCCCCGATGCTCACGAATCCAGTTCCCCACCTGAACGTGGTACGGGTGAGTATTCTCCGCGAACCCCGCAGCTTTGGCCTGCTTCGTCGTGAAGAAGCCTTGTTGGCCTTCCGCGACTTCGTAGAGCCGCTTCGCGGCTTCTTTGCGCTCTTTCGTCACAACACAATACTACAACTTATTTGAGGTATTGTGAAGCAGGTCCTATTTACCCACCACCCGTCCATCATTGTGATTGGGTGCGCTTTCAGCGGAAAGATGCTTCCGATCTCCAATGTCTCCAAAGCGTTCCAGTTCCGCGAGGTTGAGACGGATCGTGTCGGCATTCGCTCGATTTGTCGGGTACACCTGCCAAGAACCCTTTATCTGACCGTCTTCCATCATTCTCTTGTGAATCACAATTGCGGAGACCCGCGAGGTTTGTCCAAAGAAGCCGCGTTCGTTGCTTTTCGTGGTCATTTCTCTCACTGGTTCGCCCGGCCCGCTGACCGGCGGAAATTGAACCTCCAAATCACCATAGAGGGCGGACATAATCGTAAACTCGGAAAGCATAAACTGCTCTGACACCTCCAGAATAACGATACCCCGTGAATCTTTCGGTAATTGGCTGATCTTGTCGACTAATATGCTTTTCAACCGTTCATGCGTTTTGACGGGTTCGGGCGGCAATTTCAGTTTTCTGGAGAGAGTTGCAGGTGTGCCAGTCCGTTGCTTTCCGAGGAAGCTAAATCGAGCGATGATATCAGCTTTATCCACTATGTCTTGATACTGCTTCTCTCTTCGAGAGAGCATCCCACCACGAAAGTCACCAAGGTCACCGCCAGGATTTAGAAGTTTTCCGTTCGGATGGGCGTAGTAAAGCGTCGCGTTCTTCGGCTTGTCTTCCTTCAACACTTCCAAAGCATCGATGACAACAGCGATTGCTGCTTTCAGCTGGGACGAATTGGCAGTGTATGTATTCCCTATGGTAAGCGCCACCGAGTAACTTGAGGGAACAGCGTTGAGCCTTGCGAATATTTCTTTGCTTATTAAATTTATGCGATCCTCTTCCCAAGAGAATCCGACATCTCTAATCTCAACGAAATAGGGAGTTCCTTCCCAGTCGGCCCGGAGGTCCGCTCCTTTCTTAGGCGCGGTGGGCTCCAGGGTCACGCCGAATCCCTGTTGGGCCAAGAAAACTGCCGATTCCATTTCGGCGAGGGTTGAGACGTACTCTGCTTTGAGTTTCCGTCTTAGATCTTTCGGAACAAACTTTATACGCTTATCTGTGAGGATGAACTTCACCAGTTCTTCGACATACGGGACCCAGGGATTGTTTGGAGCGCTCTTCTGCCATCGCCCGAGCGAATGCGTAGGGTTTTTCCCGACGATCTCGGCATGAACCCAGGCATGTCCCAACAACTTACGAAGGTACGGCAAATCAGGTAGACCCATCGTTTTATCTGTCATCAATGTCTGCTTCTGTGCCCTTATCTATGCCGTAACTGCACATCCACGCCCGTCACATTGAAGCGAAACCGAAGCATCGCCAAACTTACTCCATATTGCGAACATGCATCCTCATCCGACATCCGTCCACGCCTTATGAACATCAAGGCTTCTCGTGGCAGCAACAAACAACCTGCCAGCCAATTCGCTTCCTCTTCTTGCTCTTCATTGTGCGTTCGAAGTGCCGTCCCACTTTTTGGGCTCATGAACATCATCGAAGGCTCGTGGCCCAGGATTATGTGCGCGAGTTCGTGTGCCAAGCTACTATTTAGGCGAGTTTGTGCGTGAGACGGATTAGTCACGATCAGGTGGCCGCGTCCGTCAGTCACCGTGATTGCAGACCAGCAATCACGATGATCGTTTTCGAGGCGCCTGCGAACGTCAGCAGGAAGATCGGACAGATCACGAGAGGCTACAACGGACACGCCAAGCAGCTCCGCCAGTGGCGATGGATCTAGCGGAGAACTCGGCGAAAGCTTGAGTTTCTGACGCACCCGGAGAGAGGTCCGCTCTGCCCACGTCCTAAAGCCACGACGAAACATCGACTCGACGCTTCTGCGCGCGGCGCGCCAGTTCACGATGTGCGACCACGATCAATTGCGCCAAATCTGAAGCGGCACCCTCGGGCAAGGTTTGATCGGCCCGGAGATGAACCGCAGCGACCAATGCCTCAGTTGAGGTTGGATTGTTATCAGTGGGGATGTCGAGAATCTCGGCTGGATTAACCTTCAACCAGGAACACATTTTCTGGAAGGTTGCTATATCTGGCAGCCGCCCCCCCTCTACGCGAGTGAGCGTAGCTGGGCTGATACCGATCTCCTGAGCTACTTGTCGAATTCCACGCCCACCTCTTCGATCCCTAAGCATAGCCCCCAGGCGAAGAAGGGTCATTTCCACCTCCTGCTCCAGATGTGAGTGTCAGTTTTACATATGCACAAGCCTATGCTAAACTGATTGTTATGGGTGAGCATAAAACCTCACCCGTGATAAATCAAGTACGTAGTTGCCGTAAACTGCCCTAGGCGACGGGTATGGTCCCCTACGGACCGAGCTCCTCACGAGGGCTAATCTGTGACTTAGCTGTACCAGCGACACCTGAGTCCCGCTGCAAGAGCCGAAAGGTCCTTCAACAGTTCCGAACCCGGGCCGCCACCAGCATTCACAGGGACAAATATTCCAAGAGAGGGGGCCTTCATGGCTCGGAAAATCTTTTTTAGCTTCCATTACGAACGCGATTCGTGGCGCGCTGGCCAAGTCCGAAACTCCAATGTCGTGTCGAGCGAAGATCGCTATGGCTTCGTTGACGCCGCCGACTGGGAATCTATCAAAAAGAAAGGCGATGCCGCAATCGAACGCTGGATCGATGACCAGCTCAAGAACACCAGCGTCAGCGTCGTTCTCATTGGAGCGGAAACTGCAGATCGTGAGTGGGTTCAGCACGAAATTTTAAGGAGCTGGAATCGTGGCAATGGAATCGTAGGCGTTCGGATCCACAACATCAAAGACCAAGAAAAGAAAACCGACACCGTAGGGCGGAACCCCTTCGACGACTTCAAACTGCCAGACGGGACACGCTTATCTTCCGTATGTAAGACATATGACTGGGTGAATGACGACGGCAGAAAAAATCTCGGGAAATGGGCCGACGATGCGGAGAATATACGAGCCAAGTACGGAAGCGATGAGAAGATTGCCGGACCTGCCGAAAACAATCAGCAGGCGAGCAAGACACACTCGGTCTCCACTCCCTCTGCATCAGCCGGATTTGCCCCGAGATCGCCCTGGTGCCCTAGCTATGTTGAAAGAAAGCGATGAACAATGGCTGCACGACACACATCCGGCTCTCATCCCAGCCGGCAACTCGATAACAGGAGCCATTGAATTCAGAGCGAGCTATGGCCAGCAGAGCAACCGTTTTTCGATTCTTGCCGACCACGCCGCTGACCCAATCGATGCGGTAACTCTGTCGGACGCTTTTCAAATCCGAATCGAAGAACGAAGCGACAAGTCCGATTCGCGCTTACCGGCGCTCTACGTCCAAGGAATAGACCCCACCCCTGAGCGGCATTTCAACCAGCGCGACAAGAGCGCCTGCCTTTGCAGTCCCTTCGATGAGAACGATTTCCTTGAACCCGAATTCCAATTCCGCCCTTTCTTCGAGCAGCTTGTTATCCCGTTTTTATACGGACAGGTCTTTTGTTCCTCCAAAGGGCATTGGCCATGGGCAGAATACGCGCACGGCGCGACTGGTATTCTTGAAGCCTATTCGAAAGTCCGTGATCAGAATCGAGCACAACAATGTCTGCAAAAATTAGCACAAGACATGAGTTGGCCGAAGATACAGTCCGCGCTGAGACAGAAGCCTTACGTCAAGGGGCATACTCCGTGTTTTTGCCTGAGGATGGATCAGATCAGACGATGTCATCCGGTGGCGTTAGAAGGTGCGTTGCGTCTGCAGAGGGACCTCAGAGCACTTGGAATTCCCATTCCGTGACCTTGGAGATGAGAATGTTTCGCTCAACTAGGGACGACACGCTGATAAAGACAGTCGAAGCCCGCTACGGCGTCGATCTTCACGCGCGTGGGGATACGAAATTGGGGAATCTGCTGGAAAAGCGGGGGTTCGAGTCTCTCACCCAGTTGCTCCAAGCATACCGGGGCAACCTGACCTACCATGCCTCGAAGCGACGCATATATCTGAGTTTCCTCGTCGAAGACCTCGCGCAAGTAAGGGGATTCCGCCTAATGTCCCGTGCGCCGAATCTCGAGATCGACTTCTATGATGGCAGTCTTCGGGAAGTAATAAATAGCACTCGGGGTTCCTACATCAAGCAACAGATTCGATCAATCATTCAGAGAACCTCCATCGTTGTTTGCCTGATTGGAAACGGCACGGCGTGGCGCGAATGGGTGGACTGGGAATTAAACACAGCTCTCGAACTCGGGAAAGGAATTTGCGGCATTCGCTTACGAGACTCACGCGGAAAGACGCCCCAACTGCTAAATGACATAGATGCGCCGATAGCCCGCTGGGGCGATGTACAAAACCTGATCGCCGTTATCGAGTGCGCGGCCGCACGCCGCTGCTAACAAGCGGTTCACCAAAATATGCGTGATACACAACAAGCAGAGGCAAAACAACTAGATTGCTCGCCACAAGTGATGGTGGCTTTGAGAAGTTGCCGTTATGATCTGAAGCGCTGCGCACGGCTATCATGCAGTAGCTCCGCTGTAGTAAAAGCATAAAGTGAGGGGTTTATGCGACCCGATCCGATTGATTCCTTCATCGAGATGTATGTAGAGGCATTGCACGATCAAAACGCAGCGATTTTTGCCGGGGCGGGCCTTTCCATTCCTGCCGGTCTTGTTAATTGGAAGGAACTGCTCAGGGATGTTGCGATCGATATAGGACTCGATGTCGATAAGGAAGACGATTTGATCACGGTCGCGCAGTTTCACGTCAACGAGCGAGGGGGGCGGCACCGAATTAACCAGGCTTTGATTCAGGAATTCGCGACGCGATCTAAATCGACGGACAACCACGAACTACTGGCGTCTCTTCCGATCAAAACATATTGGACCACCAACTACGATTCTCTAATCGAGGATTCCCTTAAAGCACATGGAAAGAATCCCGATGTCAAGACGACCGTGGAGAATCTCGCAACGATCGTGCCGCGACGCGACGCCGTGGTTTACAAAATGCATGGCGACGCCTCTCAACCCGACAAGGCTGTCGTTACTAAGGACGATTACGAATCTTACGAATCTCGACGGCACCTTTTCTCGACGGCGCTGCAGGGCGATCTCGTATCGAAAACATTCCTCTTCATGGGTTTCAGTTTCAACGATCCCAATTTGAATTACATTCTCAGCAGAATCCGCCTCCTTCTAGGCGAGAATCGCAGAGAGCATTATTGCCTCCTGAGGAGAGTTCAGCGTGTGGATTTCAAGAAGAATGCCGAATATCAGTACGCCCTCGCAAAACAGGAACTCCAGGTCAAAGACCTCAAGCGTTACGGCATCATGGGTCTGCTCGTCGATGATTATGCGCACTACACAGATGTCTTGCGACGTATCTTTTACAGGTACAAACTCGCTCGTGTTTTCATTTCGGGGAGCGCTGTGGAGTATGAGCCTTGGTCCGAACAGAAAGCGCAGCAGCTAGTCCAGACGCTGTCCCGCGCCCTTATCCATGAAGGTTTCGGCATCGTTTCCGGCTTTGGTTTGGGCATAGGCCCTTACGTTCTCAACGGCATACTTGAAGAGCTCGACGACGAAGGTACGCGGTTGCTGGACGACAGAGTCGTATTGCGTCCTTTTCCAATCGCAATATCCGACGCAGCCGAGCGCAAGCGCCGATGGACGGCGTACCGCGAAGATATGCTTACACAGGCTGGCATAGCTTTGTTCGTATTCGGGAACAAGAAAAATGCCGCAGGACGCATCTCTACATCGGACGGCATGGAGGAAGAATTTCGCTTGGCGGTCGGGAAGCGACTCTTTGTCGTTCCGGTAGGATGCACCGGAAGTATGGCGGCCACTCTCCACAAGAAAGTGCTGGACCATTTCGCCGACTACTATCCGCTGTCCGGCTATCGACGCTTGTTCGAAGCGCTAGGACATCCGGGAACTCCAAGTCAGGTGACCTCGCGAGTCCTGAAGCTTGTCAAGAAATTGTGGAACGATCGGGCATTGTCTAGAGACAAGTGACCCATATCCTACTACGAAGGAGACTTCGTTCCATGGCCCGCCAACTCTTCTATTGCCGTACTGGGTTGTTTGTTGACGGCATCCTATGCCGAAGCTTCTCGTGCACATGTTCGACCCGTAGGCAAGTAGTGGGGCTTCACGGTGTTTTAAGTACTTGGAATTATTCCTTCATCAGTAAATTCCAGATTTTGTTTGATATCCCACCTAGATTCTAGGTACACCCCCGCCCAGCGCGGCCTCTGCTAGCACACAGTCGCGCCAGGTGAGTAGCAACCTGTCACACCCGTTGCCATCCGCTCCAGCCGCAAATACTAGACCGCTTCGCTCTCTGTCCTTTCGGTGAGTCCGTTGCGATTTGGTTCCCCCGCCTGGTTGAGGGAACCAACTCTCAACTCACCCAAAGGACAAAGAAAATGAATTCAGAAAACATCAAGAAAGCTACAAATCAAGCCATCGAGCAACTCATTACGGCGCTCAACGAGGGCCGAAGCGAAACGCTGAGGCAATACCTTGCGGCGATTGGCCGATTCCACCGCTACAGTCTCCGAAACGTGATGCTCATTGCATCGCAAAAGCCGACCGCAACGCACGTGGCAGGCTTTCACACTTGGCACAAGCTTGGACGATTCGTGAAGAAGGGCGAGAAAGGAATCCTTATCCTTGCTCCCATCGTCCGGCGAAAGACTGAAAGCACGGAGCAAAACGAGACGGATGAATCATCAACGGCTGTCGGATTTCGCGCGGCCTACGTCTTCGACATCAGTCAGACAGACGGTCAAGAACTCCCTGCAATCGGCAGCGTCAATGGTGATCCTCGCGATTATCGTGAGCGCCTTGCGAAGTTTGTCGCCGAGCAAGGCATCGCTCTTGAATATTCGGAAGATATCGCTCCGGCGCGGGGCACTTCCGCAGGAGGCAAAATCACGTTACTGCCTGGACAGTCCCCGGCTGAAGAGTTCGCAACGCTGGCGCACGAACTCGCGCACGAAATCATGCATCGCACAGAGCGTCGGAGCAGCACGTCAAAGCGCACTCGCGAGACGGAAGCAGAGGCCGTCGCGTTCGTGGTCTGCCACGCCATCGGCCTAGAAACGGGGTCAGCGTCTCAGGACTACATCCAGCTTTACGAAGGTGACGCGAAGCTATTGACGGCCAGCCTGGAACACATCCAGAACACGGCCGCCCAGATTCTCAATGCAATCGGCGCAGAGGGAACCTCCGCGCCGCCCGCCTAGCGCGGGTCGTGTCATTTGGGCAGCCGGATGCTGAGACTTGGGTGTAGAATATTTTTATGTTGTTTCTGATGGGTGACATTATCGAGCGACCAGGGCCATTCGGAAAGAGGCACCGAGGAGTCTTTGTTGGTTATGACGAGTACGGGCGCCCCTGGGTCATTCACAACGACATGGGCGGAATTGTGTGCTGGGTGTTGTTTGAAACTTTTGCCGCTGGCCTCCCCGTGGCCCTAGCGAGTCGCAAAGCGCGCAATTCTTACGAACAGCACACAATCGTCTCCCGAGCACAATCTCTTTTGGGCTGGAAGTACGATCTCTTGAATTTCAACTGTGACCACCTCGTGACCTACGCGCAGGACGGCATTGCGACCAGCCCACAACTCCAAGGCTTCGCTCTGGCATTCGCCCTCGCGCTATTTCTGGGGCTGGCAGTCGCTTCAAGACGGGCCTGATGGGCCCGATCCAGCCTCACCACCCTCGTGGCGTGCTTCAATTGGCACAGACTCCTGAAAATAAATGGCTTGACGGAATTGGTAAAATGGAGGTAATTTTATAACTGAAAGGATGTTATGAAATTACGATGAAACTCCCAAAGGTCCCAAGTCCCGAGGAGTCGTTGGAGAAGCTGGCTCCGATATTCCCAGAGCTATACGCCGGATTCGAGAGCGGAATATTCAAGGCGCGTGACTACTTTGAGGTTGAGCACATCGCCGCCGATCTCTCGGTTGCGTCGATGCTCATTCGGCTGCATGTTAAGGATCGACTCCTGAAGGCTGGACTGAAGGAAGTTACGCTCGAAAATCACTCTCTGTGTGGCCTCGATTTTCTCTACAAAGACACGCACGTCAGAATTTGGAAATCAGACGACCACACTCTCCCGGACCCAGGTCGTTCGCAGGCAAGACAATCTTTTTACCAATATAACCTCGAATTCTCGGATCGCGAGCCCTACAACAAATTCATAGTTCTTTGGAATCTGAACCACACAGGGGGTGTGACGCTTTGGCTCGTCTGCCCAAAAGACTTCGACGCAGAGACTCGTGCGAGTGAAGTTCACTGGTTCGTTCCGGTGCCCGACCCGACCAAGGCTATCAAAGCAGAACCGGCACCCAGGACTCATCAGGATCTTCCGATCGCTCGAAAAGATTCGGCGAAGAAAGCATCGAACAAGGACTAATGTTTTCCGGCGACAGACTAAGACAAGCGCGTGAGCTGCTTAGTCTTACACAAACAGACCTTGCAAGACTCGTGGGAAGATCTCAGGCTGCGATAGCTAACATCGAGGCGGGACTTCTTGAGCCGTCTGCAGAAGTTGCTGAGTCCATCGCCAATCGAACGCGTTTTCCGCTCACATTCTTCACTGATCAAACAAGATTCCATTTTCCTGGCGAAACTCTCATGTTTCGCGCCAGGGCCTCAGCAACTCGGCGCGAGACCGTTGCTGCTTGCAGACATGCCGAGGTTTCTCTCGAATTGACCGAACTGTTGGAAGCATCTGTCACGCAAATCCCGATAAGATTGCAGAAGTCGAGCCAGACACCCGAAATTGCTGCACAGCATGTCCGACACCTCTTTGGAATCGGTGCTGACCAGCCGATTCCCAACTTAATTGATTTGGTGGAGCGGATCGGTGTGACAGCCTTAGCTCTACCGATTGATTTGGCCAAGATTGACGCCTTTTCAACGTGGCTGACTGCCACCAACAAGAGGCCAATCATCGCTGCATGTCGCAACAAGCCGGGGGACAGACTTCGATTCAACGTAGCGCACGAGCTTGGCCACCTGGTTTTGCATGGAGAGCTTAAACGACTAGGACCTGGGGAACACCAGCAAGCAGACCGCTTCGCTGCGGAATTGCTTATGCCTGGAGCAGCGATGCGCGGAGAAATAGAAACGCCCGTCACTCTGTCGCGAATCGCGCCGTTGAAACTTCGCTGGGGAGTGTCCATCCAAGCTCTAGTCCGTAGAGCACACGATCTGGGCATCATCGCAAATCGCCAATACAGGTACCTGTTTGAACAGCTCTCTGCTAGAGGTTGGCGTACAAACGAGCCAAGTAACCTCGCAGTTGCCCAGGAACGACCGAGAGCCCTTCGAAAAATGGCAGAAGTCGTCTACGGTGATCCAATCGACTACGGGCGATTCAGCTCGGATGCTCGCCTTTCCGTTTCCTATCTCAAAGACCTCATGGACGGCTATGCGGAGGCTCCGACCTCAGCGACGGAGGCCATGTCTTCAGGGAAGGTGATCCAGCTTCGCAGCACTTGACGGACTTTTCGTAGCTCGTCTGAAGGTTTCGGCGTTTGCTGAACTTGGTCGTTACTGTTATAAAAACGGGGCGGACTTCAAGAGATGACAGAACTCATTTGGGACGGGAAGTACAAGGATGGGAAGAAGCAAGGGCCGGTGCGAATTGCCCTGCCGTTTCAGACAATTGAGACTGTCAACGAAAGCGCGCAAGACAGACGCCGAAATCTTGAGCTTTTTGCCAGCGGGCGCGATACGGAATGGCGCAACCGACTCATCTGGGGAGATAGAAAATACGTCTTGCCGTCTCTACTGCCTGAGTTCGCGGGCAAGGTAAAGCTGATTTACATCGACCCTCCGTTCAATACTGACTCCGATTTTTCCTTCACGGCTACCATTCCCAATCATGCTGGCGATGAGGAGAACCGAGGTGCCGCGTTCCTCAAAGAACCGTCAATTTTGGAGCAAAAGGCCTACCGAGACACTTGGGGGCGTGGCCTCGATTCGTATTTGCAGTGGTTCTACGAAACGGTCGTGCTGCTACGAGAACTTCTTTCCGATAATGGATCAATCTACGTCCACCTCGATTGGCATATCGGGCACTATGCAAAGGCAGTACTTGATGAAGTGTTCGGCCAGGAGGCGTGCCAGAACGAAATCATTTGGAAACGCACGTCAGCACGTAGCGACAGCCACACTTACAATCATATCCACGACGTAATCTATTTCTATGCCCAAGGAGCCATCGACTTCAACGATGTATACGTCGAGCACGACGAAGCCTACGTCGAAAGCAAATACGTACACACGGATGCGCAAGGCCGACGCTACCGTCTGGACAATATTACTAGTCCGAATCCAAGACCGAACATGACTTACGTGTGGCGGGGGCACCAGCCACCCGCATTAGGATGGCGTTATTCAAAGGAGACAATGCAGCGGCTGCACAGCGAAGGGCGAATCTGGTATCCAGACTCTAAAGACAAACGGCCCCAGCTCATCCGATACCTCGACGAATCTTCGGGCCAGCCTGCAACGACAATTTGGACCGATGTCTCCCCGGTCAACTCGCAGGCCGCAGAACGCGTTAATTACGACACTCAGAAACCCGAAGCACTTCTTGATCGAATCATCAAGGCTTCATCGAACGAGTCGGACCTCGTGCTGGACTGCTTTGTTGGAAGTGGGACGACCGCCGTTGTTGCCGAAAAGTTGAGTCGGCGCTGGATCGCTTGTGACCTTGGCCGGTTTGCCGTCCACACAGCTCGAAAGAGACTATTGGCGATTCCTGGCGTTAAACCATTTGTTATCCAAAATCTCGGCAAGTATGAGCGACAGGCCTGGCAAGCGGCTGAGTTTCCGTCGAACGGAAAAGATCATCTGGAGGAACAAAGAGAACGAGAAACTGCCTATCGACGGTTCATTCTCGACCTTTACCGCGCCACCCCTATCAGCGGGCATGCTTGGTTACACGGCACAAAAGCCGGACGCATGGTCCATGTAGCCGCAGTAGATGCTCCTGTGACTCAGGCCGACGTAAAGGCGATTGCGCGCGACACCTGGAAGGCCGTTGCGTCTGGCAAGGATTCCCCAACCAAACTAGGCGCGGATATTCTTGGTTGGGAATTTGCCCTGGAGGTCAACGAACTCGCGAAGCAAGTTGCAGCGGAGTCAAGGGTGGACGTGTCGTTCAAAAAAATTCCGCGTGAAGTTTTGGACAAGAAAGCTGTCGAACAGGGAGACGTACGGTTTTTTGAACTAGGCGCTCTGTCCGTTAGCACCAAGCAAAAAGCGCGTGAACTGACTCTTCAACTCACGGACTTTGTTATCCCTACGGATGATATTCCTGAAGAAGCGCGGAAAGCCATCAAACACTGGAGTCAGCTTATTGACTATTGGGCTGTCGATTGGGACTACAAAAACGATACATTTCACAATCAATGGCAGGCCTACCGCGCACGCAAAGAGCCTAAGTTAGAGATTGAGACAAAGTACACGTATTCGGCACCAGGAAAGTATGCGGTCGTCATCAAAGTGATCGACATTCTAGGAAACGATACGACCAAGACGCTTGAAATCATCGTGAAGTGAGATAGCCCAGCTATGCCTCGCAAAAAGAGAGAAGCCGCGCCACCTTCGCAAACTGAGCTGCTGGACATAACCGCCAAGCTACGCACAGGTCCTTGTGTACCCGCTCTTCGCGAAGCGGTGAAGGCGTGGAAGGCAGGGGGATACAAAGGCATAAGTGACACGAGTCGCATTTTGCTCAATCATTGGTTCTATACCGACCATCGACTTCCAACAGGCTTGCCGTTCAAGTATCACGCTTCTCAGCAGGAAGCGATTGAAACGCTCCTTTTCGTTTGGGAATTCGAAAAAATCCGCACCCGTAAAGGTCTTCTGGAGCGTTATGCGCAAGACCTCCGAGACCTTCGACTCCCCCCGTTTGATGACTTTGCCCGGTACTGCGTCAAGATGGCCACCGGCAGCGGCAAGACCAAGGTAATGGCTCTCACCGTGGCGTGGCAATTCTTCAACGCCGCCCGCGAGCAAGACGACATTGCCGAAGAGTATGCGAAGACCTTTCTAGTTCTCGCTCCTAACGTAATCGTCTTCGAACGCCTCAAGATGGACTTCGCAAGCGGGCGAATTTTTCGTTCCGACCCTGTGATCCCGAAAGAGCTTGAAATCTTTTGGGACTTCGACTGCGTCATGCGCGGCGATGCCGAAAGAGCCCACGCGGAAGGGACTCTGTTTCTCACAAACATTCAGCAGTTCTACGAAAGGCCGGACCGAACGAACGAAGACGAGCCGGACGAGATGACCGCTATTTTAGGAAGAAAGCCTCCCACGAAGAAACTGGAATTGACGGATTTTGGAGACCGTATTGCTCTTCGCGCCGGAAAGCTGCTCGTTGTAAATGATGAGGCGCACCATACTCATGATGAAGAGAGCGAATGGAACACTGTCGTTCGCCGATTGCACGAGAAGACCCCAATTGCATCCCAGTTGGATTTTTCCGCGACGCCCCGCTTTCAGAAGGGTGCAATTTTCCCTTGGACGATCTCGGATTACCCGCTCAAACAGGCAATCGTCGATGGAATTGTAAAGAGGCCTGTAAAAGGACTAGCGAAGATTGAAGAGGCAAAATCTGAACATGCCAGTGTGCGGTATCGGGCGTACCTTGCGGCAGGCGTCGAAAGATGGCGCGAATATCGTGAACAGCTCAAACCGCTCAAGAAAAAACCCATCCTGTTTCTCATGTTAAATGGTACGGACGAGGCAGATGACGTTGCAGAATGGCTAAGGACAAAGTACCCTACCGAATTCGGCGGCAATTGCACTCAGGTGATTCACACCAAGAACAACGGGGAAATCAAAGAAACCGACCTTGAAGAGGCCCGGAAAGCGGTTCGCGAGGTTGATTCGGACGACAGCCCCATCAATGCCATCGTCAGCGTGCTTATGTTACGCGAAGGCTGGGATGTCAAGAACGTGACCGTGGTTGTTGGTTTGCGTCCATATACAGCCAAGGCCAACATTTTGCCGGAACAGGCGATTGGACGCGGTTTGCGGCTCATGTTTCGGGACGATCCAGGCGGATACACAGAACGCGTGGACATCATCGGGAACAAGAAATTCTTGGACTTCGTTGACGACCTCGAAAAGCTTGAAGAACTGAAACTCGAAACATTCGAGCTTGGCAAAGACAAGCTGCGTATCATCACGATTCTACCTCTTGAAGGTCGAAAGGAATTCGACATCGGACTTCCGGTACTCACGCCATCTCTCGTGCGAAAAAAGAGCTTGGCCGAAGAGATCGCGGCACTCGAAGTCATGGCCTTTCAATCTATCGTCCTTCCCATGAGTGAAGATGACCCGCGCTCGAAAACCTTTACCTACGAAGGCTACGACATCATCACCTTGAAGAAGGAGTTCGAGCGCGAGTACACCATACCGGAGCCACAGACGGCACAAGAAGTGATCGGTTATTATGCTCGACGCATCGCGGAAGCTGTTAAACTGCCTGCACAATTCGCAGCTTTGGCTCCAAAGGTAAGAGAGTTCTTTGAACAACGGGCCTTCGGCCATCCTGCCGACCTTAACGAGCCAGCCGTCGTTAAGGCAATGAGCACTGCGGTTGCTCATTACGTCTGCGTAGACGTTTTCAAGAAGGCGCTTCAAGCCTTGACCATAGAAGAACAGACGCCACAGCTTCTCGAACCCGCGCGTCTGCTTTCTACCTGCCAGCCTTTCCCGTGGTCACGGCCCGTTTGGGAAGGGCAGAAATGCATCTTCAACCTCGTACCTTGTGACAACGATTTCGAACGTGAGTTCGCGAAGTTCTTGGACAGTGCGAAAGACGTCACAGCATTCGCGAAATTACCCCGCGCATTTGGTTTCGCCATTGAATACACGGATACGGCAATGAACCTCCGAAACTACGAGCCAGACTTTGTCGCAATCGAGAGGTCAGGTGTTCACTGGCTTCTGGAGTCCAAAGGGCAAGAAAACGTCGATGTTTTGAGGAAGGACGTTGCCGCTGTGCGCTGGTGCGAAAATGCCAGCAGGCTGACTACCACAATGTGGAAATATGCGAAGGTCCCTCAGAAAGAATTTGAAACGTTGCAGCCAAGCCGGCTGGCCGATCTCGCTGCTCTAGTACCCTCTCTCTTCGATGAAGTTGAAGGCTGACAGTTACCAAAAGGTAAGCACCAGATCTATGTAAAGCAAGCACCTCCGGTGCGACCCAAACGGCTTTCATATTTCAACTTAGAGGTGGCCAGTTATGATGTGGTCGTCCAGATTTCCTTGCCTGATCAACAGCACCATGGGCCCCGACATTGCACAATACCCCAACTTCCTTAGAGTATTGTGCACCCATGCTGAGTCAAGGCGCAGAAGCTCTTTGCACAAAAATGACTTAATCGTTTGCCTTTCCGCTCGCTAGAACCCTCCCTTTCCTGCTCCCCCCTGACGTAGAAATTTTGATTCGACGGACTTTGATCGGTCACTTCACTCCAAAGCCAAATGCCCTTCCTGGCTAAACCCTGCGCCTGATCCGCCCGCTTCTCCTGTCAAGGGTCTTCGCTGCGCTCCGATGAACGCCCAACCCCGGCGCCCTTGACAGTGCGGACGGACAGGCGCCCACCGCCGCCATGAAGGCCATTTGTTTCTTATGCCCGGCTTTGGCCGCGCCTCTGCGAAGCAAAGGCCAAATCTGCAAAAGGAGAATTCGCATCATGCAAGAAACTACCAAACAACCGCTGTTTGACCTGGGCCAGCTTGTCGCCACACCCGGAGCATTGGCGGCTCTCGAAAAAGCCGGACAGAACCCCATGGAGTTCCTCTCCCGCCATGTGACGGGCGATTGGGGGGAACTGCCCGAGGAAGACAAGGCCGAAAACCAACTCAGCTTGGAAAAGGGCTTCCGCCTTCTCAGCAGCTACCGGACCGCGGCGGGCGACAAAGTATGGGTGATTACCGAATCCGATCGAACGGTCTCGACCCTGCTTCTTCCTGAAGAGTACTAAGCAGAACCGAAACTGAGAGAAAAGGAGAATACGCCATGACGACTGTACTCGAAACGAACGCAATTCAGCCAGCTCCACCCGCTGTGTCCGCAATGCAGGACATACCGCTCCCCCAGATTCAGGAATCGAAGACGAATCCTCGCCGCCAGTTCGATGAAACCAAACTCGTCGAATTGGCCGACAACATCCGGCAGCACGGCGTCCTGCAGCCCGTTCTCGTGCGTCCCTTGCCGGGCGGGGACCCAAGCTTCTATGAACTCGTCGCCGGGGCAAGGCGTTACCGCGCTTCGAAACTCGCCGGGCGGGAAACCATCCCCGCCACCGTTCGCAATCTCACCGACACAGAGTGCCTCGAACTGCAACTCATTGAGAACTTGCAACGTGCCGACGTGCACGAACTCGACGAGGCAAGGGGATATGCCGCCCTCATGCAACTCCAACCGGAAACCTACACGGTCGAAACGCTGGCCGAGAAAATCGGACGGTCGGAGAAATACGTATATGCGCGGCTACGTTTGACGCACCTTGTGGACGAAGTCCAACAGGCCTTCTACACGGGTAAGTTGACCGTTGCACACGCGTTTGAAATCGCTCGGTTGACACCGACCGACCAGCAACGCGCCCTCGGCGAGTGCTTCCCGCAGCACCGGACAACAACGGCTCTTCTGAAAGACAAGAAGGCCGAAGCCGTCACCGTGCGAGAACTCCGCGGTTGGATTGAGCGCGAGGTCCACCTGGACCTCACGAACGCTCCCTTTGACACACAGAACGAAAACTTGCTGTCAGCGGCAGGAAGCTGCGTCCGTTGCCCGAAGCGCACAGGCACCAATCCGCTTCTCTTTCCTGAGGCAGTAGGACAGAAGAAGTCCATTTGCACGGACCGCCAATGCTATCGCGCCAAGGTCGAAGCCCTTGTGCAGCTTCGCGTGAAGCCGCTGGAAGAGTCCGGCGAAAAACCACTGCGCGTGTCGCAAGCCCCGGCGTGGCAAGCCAAGAACGCAAAGTCGGATGTCCTCCATGAAGGACAGTACCGCCGAGCACAAAAGAAAGGGGAGTGTCCACAGACCAACCCCGCCGTGGTGATCGACGGCCCGGATGCTGGCAAACTGCTCCACGTGTGCCGCGACGAAAAATGCCCGGTGCACGCCAAGACGACCAGGTATCAACCGACCCCGCAGCAGCGTGCCGAGCGAGCAAAGGAAGCCCTGGCGGAGCGTATCGAAAAGCAAATGCGCTTCCGTATTCTGAATGCGATTCGCAAGAAACTTCCACCGACCCTGTCACGTCCCGACCTCGAAATGGCAGTGCTCGATTATTTCGAGCGCCTTGGCCACGACAACCACCGCCGCCTGTGCCGGGTGTACGGGTGGGAAGAGAAAAAGGTCAAGGCCGCGTGGGGCGGCAGCACCGTGGACTACAGAACCATCGCGGGAAACGCCGTAGGCGAAATGAGCACGCAGGAGGTCCAGCACTTCCTCATCGTGTGCGCACTCGTATCCGACCTGTCCTGCCCCGGTTACAACCCTCGGCAGGCACTTGGGAAGGACTCAAACCTCGCTCGCACCGCCGCACGCTGCAAGATCGACACTGCAAAAGTGTCCGCGACGGTCCGAGCGGAACTCTCGAAACCAGTCAAGAAAGCGTCTCTCAAGACGGATAAAACGACACGAACAAAGTCGAAGTAAGAGACAAACCAGCAATTCACGCGGGGTCGCGCCGCTCGCGCGGCCCCGCGTTTTTTCGTTGGACGGGCGTCCGGGCTGTCAGCGCAATTTTACGCTGCGGCGTGCGCGCGGCGATTGCGCCCAGTAGTCAGCTTCTGGGCCATAGCAAGGAGAAGTTTCCGGTCCGCGTCGCCGGCTTTGCTCAGGCATTTCCTCAGCTTTTGGAGATACACCGCCTGTTTGCCCGAACTCCCCCAAACGATATCGTCCGCCGTTTTCCGTTTCAGAAGGTTCGGCAGTTTGGGCGGTTCTTCCCCTTCATAGAAAAGCTGGTAGAGCGGCACTTCCAGAGCCCGCGCCAACTTCTCCAAGGTCTCCATTGCCGGAACGGTGTGGCCATTCTCGACGCGCGATATGTAGCAGCGCAGCAGCCCACTCCTCTTTTCGATGTCTCCCTGGGAGAGCTTCTTTCCTTCCCGCAACTCACGCAAACGGTCTCCAATAATCATCCTCGCCTCTTTTCGTTTTTAGGATTGCGAACTCCGGGGACGCGTGAACAGAATATATCTGCAAGCCCCATTCTCCAAGGCATGCCAAGGCACACTTGGTGACGGCGGAAATTCTCGCTGCGGCTTCAGCCACCCGCCTCTCCCGCCTCGCATTGAGCACGGTTGCACCGATTACTGCTGAAGCGCATCTGGGCTATCTGCTAGGAGAATTGCGTGGCTCAGTGGATGACGTGGCAGCTATTCGTCCAGACTTGGTGGGATTGGCTCTATCTTCTTGACGTACTAGCGAAGCTCCTACTCGCTTTCAGGCAAAACCGATTCATTCTTCACCAGATTGCAGTGTTGCTTCGTCCGGCATACTCTAAAGACACTGGCGCAGAATATGTTCTCGGCCTTAAAGTGTACCCGACGACTCAACCGCCAATGACCAATGCCTGAAAAACTGCCAAAGGGATGGGTGAAGACGACGCTTGGCGAAATCGCGGAGCCGTCGCGAGAACGCACGTCCCCGATGGAAAACCCTACGATGCGATACGTCGGCTTGGAGCACATCGAGCCGCACTCCATGAGACTCCTCGGGCATAACTATGCTCGCGAGGCGCGCAGTTCCTCAGTTCGCTTTTCGAAAGGTGACATTCTCTACGGGAAAATGCGTCCCTATCTGAACAAGGTCTGGGTCGCAGAGTTCGACGGAATTTGCTCGGCAGAATTCCTCGTTTTCGAGAAGCACGACGGACTGAACAGTCAGTTCCTTGCCCTACGCCTGAATGCGGAGGATTTCGTCACATTCGCAAACGGACTGGTCAGCGGTGAACGGCCACGTGTTGATTTCGAGAAACTATCACATTTCCCGATTCTCTTGCCCCCTCTAGCTGAGCAAGAAAGAATTGTGGGCAAGCTGACTGCCTCCTTGTTGGGAGTGGGGCGAGCGGAAACCGCAGCGCGTCGAGCCCGGGAACGCCTTAAGATTTATCGTGCCGCCTCACTGCGCGCCGCCGTCACTGGCGAATTGACTCTCGATTGGCGTGCGGCCCAGCGGAAGCGCAAGAGCGATGCAATCGAAAACGGTGAGGCCTTGTTGCAGCGTCTCCTCGTTGTCCGACGTGACGGCTGGGAAAAAGCCGAACTCAAACGCCGCCGCGAAAAAGGCAAAATTTCGACAAAAGACAAGTGGAAATCCCGCTACCCGGAACCGGCTCGACCAAACACAACTGAATTACCAGAACTGCCTGAGACGTGGAGTTGGGCTTCCTTGGAAATGGTTGCGGAAATCGGTTCGGGAATTTCCGTCAGTAAGAATCGTCTGGTGAAAAACCCAGTTGAGTTGCCGTATCTCCGAGTCGCAAATGTTCTGCGGGGATATTTTGATCTTAGCGAAATTAAGACAATCCGTGTGGAAAAGGACAGAGTCGCCGACTATCTTCTCCGTGCTCGCGACATCCTCTTCACTGAGGGGGGCGACAGGGACAAGCTTGGACGAGGATGGGTATGGGAAGGTCAAATCCGAAGGTGCGTTCATCAGAATCATGTCTTTCGAGCCCGTCCCTATGATCCGTCGCTCTTGAATCCTAAGCTGGTCTCTCATTGGGGAAACACAATTGGACAAAACTTTTTCATCAAGCATGGGACACAGACAACAAATCTAGCCTCAATCAATCGAGGGGTGTTGGGTAGGCTGCCTATACCAATTGCACCTCTGGACGAGCAAACTGAAATTCTTCGTCAAGTTGAACGCCGGTTGGCTGCAGCGGACCGCCTGGATTCTAAGCTGTCGCGCCAACTTGAGCGTGCCCGCACCACTCGCGATTCGCTCTTGCGCCAAGCCTTCACCGGTCACCTCGTTCCCCAGGATCAGAAAGATGAACCCGCTCCACTGCTGCTGGCCCGCATCGGCGCCGACAAAGCGCGAAAAGAAGCAGAACGAACAGAGGCTCGCCGAGGGGCATACCGCGCGAAAGGAAGCAAGAGTGTCACCATGCAACAACCTTCACCATCACCGGAAGCTTTAAGAGCTGCCTGGCAAAGGATCGGCAAGGAAACCGATGCTCGCCGTCTCTTTGATGAGGCGGGACTTTCACCTGAACAGGTGGTCCAATTTTATGAGGCGCTGCGAGCCGACCCAGAACTGCGGACGGCATTTGAACAGTCAGCGCAACAACGTCGTCAAAAACAGAAGCTGGTCAGGCTTGCCAAGGAGGAGCATGAAGAACTCGGAGGCCGATTTCGTCTCGTTGACCTTTGGCTGGAGGATTTTAAGAACCTAAAAGACTATACCGTTCGCTTCAATCCCACTCAAGGGCTGGATGTTGTCCTCGGATGGAATGGCACAGGCAAGTCCAATCTATTTGAGGCGCTTGTCATTATCTTCCGCGACCTGCACGAGTGGTGGGAGAAAAACCGTTGGCCTGAGAAGCCGATGAATGGATATCGTCTCAACTACGAAATGGACGAGCACATCGTGGAGATCACTTGGCGACCGGGGCAAATGAAACGCCCGGAATTGAAGAGAGGGCCGATTCCCCACAAAGCAAAGAGTGAAACCGAATTGCAGCCCATCAAGCGAGAAGAGTTGCCGTTGCCACGCTTTGTCTTCGGTTACTACTCGGGTCCAACCAACCGCTTGGCAGAACATTTTCTGCCTATGAAGCAAGACCATTACGACCGCTTGCGCCTAGCCAAGGCAGACGATGCGAAAACCTTGGCCAAGCTGCTGGAACAGCGCCGATTCTTTTGCGCCGAAACCCATCACGCCAAATATGTGCTGCTTGGGTTCTCATACAAGGAAGACCCGAAAATCAGTGAATTCCTGGAGAATCGACTGAGGATCGTAGGCTTCGAGTCGGCTCTGTTCATCATTCGCAGGCCGCCTTGGGCGAAGTCTGGGAGCCGGGCGGAAGATTTCTGGAGCGCCACAGGAATCATGCGCCGAGTCATGGAGCGGCTGCGCCGCTACGCCATTGCCCCAATGGTGCTGCAACAGAAGGTTAACTACGGCTACCGATCGACTACAGAAGACCATTATTATTTCTTCTTACCGGACCTGGAGAGCCTGCATTCGTTTGCAGCAGAGTACCAGGACGCCAGAACATTCTTTCTGGCCTTGGAGAGCACCGATTTTTCAGAACTGATTCACGATGTCAAGATTCAGGTCCGCGTTAAATCCTCCAACACGGAACAAGTTTCCATCACATTCCACCAGTTGAGCGAAGGTGAACAGCAGTTGCTGATGGTTTTGGGCCTGATGCGCTTCACGAAGTCGCACCAATCTCTCGTGCTGCTCGACGAGCCTGACACGCACTTAAACCCGCACTGGAGTGTTGCCTATGTCAAAGACCTAGCGCGTGTGATGAGCGACAACGCAATTGAATCAACGGAACAGCAGACTAGTCAAATTTTAATGGCGACCCACGACCCGCTTGTCATTGCGAGTCTCCTAAAGGAGCAGATTCATCTGCTGAAGCGTGACACAAGGACCGGCGCTTGCAAGTGGGAGCCAGCGACCGTCAATCCGCGCGGGCTAGGCTTCACAGGCATCCTGACCAGCGAGATGTTCGGGTTTCGGAGTGACCTCGACCCGGAGACGCTTGGGGACCTAGACAACAGGGTCCGCCTTATTGCTAAAGAGGAATCACTGACCCCGCAGCAGAAAAAAGAACTGGAAGAAATCGACAAAAGGTTGGCTGAAGCCGGTTTCTCAAAGGCGTTCAGCGATCCCTACTATGCTGCGTTCGTCCGTGCATGGGGGCGAAGACACAGCCAGTTAATGGCGGGGCAGCAATTCTTGACTCCGGAGAAACGGCAGGAGATTGACCGAATCGCCAGCGAAGTTCTGAAGGAAGCAGTGGCAGAGGTGGAAAAAGAGGTCGAGAACTGATGCGCTTTGTTGACATCGACCTTTTGGAGATACCTAACGGCTGGCAGGGTCACGCGGACCAAGCGCTTAACGCCTTGCGTGACGAGATTACACAGGCCGAGGCCGCGGCACGAGCTGCAGGAGGAGACCTCGTCGCGGCGAGAAGAGCAGCAATCACGGCGGGTTTAGATAGGCCCGCGCGAACAAGACTCTGGCAAGACATGGCCCCTCGGCTCGGCGTCTTAAGAAAAGGAAAGTGCTGGTATTCCGAAAGCTTGAACCCGACCTCGGATAAGAACGTGGATCATTTTCGCCCCAAGAATCGAGTGGAAGAAGACCCCACCCATGAAGGCTACTGGTGGCTCGCGTTTGCGCCACGGAATTTTCGCTACGCAAGCCAATGGTGCAACCAGCGGCGCGTGGACCGCGTGCATGCTACCAGCGGCGGCAAATCGGACCATTTCCCGCTGCATACGCACGGTATTAGGGCGCGCCAGGAAGGCGACGATCTCGAACTGGAGGAGCCCCAACTGCTTGACCCGATTGACCCCGACGACTGGAAGCTCCTGACATTTCTTCCAGATGGGTATCCGACTCCCACCAAGCCAGCGGGTACAGCAGAGCACCAGCGAGCCGCAACATCAATCGACGTTTACCACCTTCACTGCAAACCACTGGTGAATGGCCGCGCGGCCGTGGCCGGCACGATTCAGCGCATTGTTCAAGACCTGGAAAGGCTTCGTCCCCAGATCGACGAGCCAAAAATGCGCGCCCTTTACAAGAGTCGAGAAGTTGAACTCCTTCGGGCGATCCACCCCGATACCGAATACTCGGCGGCTGCATTGGCATACGCCCGAGCAGAAATCTACAAATCAGAACTCGGCCATCAAATCACACGCGATTGGTTGCAAGAGATACTGAATTGACACAAATGACCAAGAATCACAAAACATCGGCTTCAGCTCTCGTCCAAAGGGTCTGGAACTACGCCCACGTTCTCAAGGATGACGGGCTAGCCTTCATGGATTACACGGAGCAGATTACCTATCTTCTTTTTCTGAAAATGGCGTGGGAACAGCGACACGTAGGGGCAAGCGAGATTCCATCGCGCTACACTTGGGGCGCACTGAAGAATATCGCTGAGAAGGCGAAGCTCTTGGAGCGGTATCACCAAGGGCTCCGCAAGTTGAGCGAACGCCCGGGGTTGGTTGGCCTTATCTTCACCAAGCCGCAGAGCAAGATTACCGACCCAGCCAAACTTCATCTCCTCATCCAAATGATCGACAGCGAAGATTGGTCCGCACTCGACGTGGACGTGAAGGGTGATGTCTATGAAGGGTTGCTCGCCAAGAACGCCGATGATGTGCGCGGCGGAGCGGGGCAGTACTTCACTCCGCGCCCTGTCATCCGGGCGATTGTTGAAGTGATGCGCCCCGAACCAATGATGCGCATTTCCGACCCAGCATGTGGCACGGGTGGTTTTTTGTTGGCGGTTTTTGATTACCTTAAAGGCCGGACAATCAATGCCAAGGAGGCTGCTCATCTTTGGACGAGAGCGCTGCACGGAGTTGACCTTGTCCCCAATGTCGCGCGCTTGTGCGCCATGAACCTTTTCCTTCACGGGATCGGCACAGACCACAGCCACCCTGTGATATCGATTTTTGACAGCCTCGAATCTAAGGCTGAGCCGGTAGATATGGTCCTTACGAATCCGCCGTTCGGGAAAAAGAGCAGTTTCACTATCATTGGCGCAGACGGAAAGAGCCACACTGACAAGATTTCCTACAAGCGAGAGGATTTCTGGGCGACGACTAGCAATAAACAGCTCAATTTTGTCCAGCACGTCTATTCAATGCTCAAAGAAACCGGGCGGGCCGCAGTCGTTGTTCCGGACAATGTCCTATTTGAAGGCGGCGCAGGTGAAAAGATTCGCCGCGCGTTGCTCCAGCAGTGCGAGGTCCACACCCTGTTACGTCTTCCAACTGGCATTTGGTATTCGCCCGGCGTGAAGGCAAACGTATTGTTCTTCGACAAGAAGCCCTTGGAGAAGACTCCAGCAACCAAAGACCTCTGGGTATATGACCTGCGCTCAGAGCGGACTTTTTCGCTCAGGCAAAATCCGATTGGTCCGGCCGACCTGACGGATTTCATCCATTGCTACCGCGCTGATGATCGTGCCGGACGCAAGGAAACAGCGCAGTTCCGGCGATTCACATACGCGGAGATTATTGCACGAGACAAAGCGAACCTCGATCTCCAATGGCAACAAGAGACGGCGAATGCCGCTCAAGGCGAGACTCCTCAGGCGCTGATGAAAGAAATTCTAAAAGACCTAGAGGAAGCGATGCGTGAGTTTGCCGCTGCCGAGTCCGAAATTCAGAGATGACGCCACTTGTTGCGTTCTTCTTGTTGCGCATGGCCCACCCTCGTCACACACCAGCGAGTGAGTGGTGCCAAGTCGTGCCTTCTTGAAGAAGAGCATGGCGGCCTCGATTTCACCTGGAGATCTGCTTTTTACCTATAGCAAATGCTATAACAATTGTTGCTCGCCCCCACTTGATGCGTGTATACTGCAAACATGCTTGATGCTGCTCAGCTAGCGGCAGTCCGGAGAAAGTTGGGGCTCTCTCAAGAGCAAATGGCTCGGCTTTTAGGCGTATCGTTCGCCAGCGTCAATCGATGGGAGGGCGGGCATTCGGGTCCCACTGGCCCAACCTGCGATATCTACATCGCACTTGATGCCGCGATCCGAGCCGGCAACTCCCCGGGAACAATCCGCCAGGCAGCTAACAGCGAACGGGGTGCGTTCCTATATGCCTTGTTTCGGATGGCCTACGCGCGCACCAGGGGAAGGTCGCGATGAGCTATCAAGTCGTACCTCTTCGGCCACTGCTTTCCGGCGGTAGCGGAGATTTGTCAATCGGTAAGCGCACCGACACCGGCGAGCTTGTGGTGATCAAATATCTCCGCGAATGCCATCTCCCGGAGGCGCGAAAGGGCTTTGCACGCGAGGTGCGCATTCTGGCGCGTAATCTGCCGGGCCTGATGCGAATTCTATGTGCCAACACTGAAGCAGCCCACCCCTACTACGTCATGCCTTATCTTGATGGAGGGTCGCTGAGCAAATACGCCGGCAAGCTCAACGAGCACCAACTGCTTGCGATTGCCACTGCCGTAGCAGGGTCACTCGTGGCCCTTCATGCGCAGTACATTTCGCATGGCGATGTTAAGCCGGACAACATCATGGTTTCTCACGACGGTCGGATGCACGTGGCAGATCCTCTGGGTAGCGGTATCGGTTGTACGGTGTTGTTTTCAGAGAACCGTGGCGGGACGCCAGGTTATTGGGCGCCAGAGGTACACGCAGGACGGCCCATTTCTCATGCTGGAGATGTGTATTCGTACGGCACAACGCTCTATCACCTCCTTACAGGGCTCAAACCGCAGGATGGGCAGCGCCTCGATCTGAGTGTGCAAAACTATCCGTGCGCACCGAAGATCCGGCAAGTAATCATAGCGTGTTGCCATACCGATCCCCACGAACGCGCCAGCATGCAGGAAGTGCTTCGCATGCTCGGTGGTGAGCAATGGGCCGACATACAGACAATGCGAAGACAACATCAGAAACAAATGACTACGGTGTGTGTCATCGGCGTCCTCGTGTTGCTGGTTGCAGCTTTGGCTGGGTAAGGGCTCGGCGTGCCCTGCTCCTTCCCGCACTCTTCCGAAGCATGTGGATCGTGCGATCATGCAGATATGTCGCAAGGATGAGCTATGAACCTTGATCAAAGCCTCGCCTCACTCCGACAACTGGTTGCGCATTTGCACGCGAAGTCCCAATCGACCGAGCATAGTTCGGCCGACTTTCGACGGGTGATCATGGGTGGGACCTACTTCACGCGGGCACCCTATGGTGGATTGGCCCTGATTGACGACGAACTGAAATCCTACCGGAACTGCCTCCACGACATATCTGAAATCGCCACGAAGAAAGGGCTGATTAGCCGCAGTGCAGTCGAATCCCACGTTCAGCTTGCCATCTTGAAAGCTCTGGACATCAATGGGATTCAGGCGTCCCTAGACTTTGATAAACGTCTGTCCGGTGCTCTGGTTGAACTGAAAAAAAGCCTCTTGGTGACACCACAGCGATGGGAGCTTCATTTGCAAGTGCTGGGACTCTCGGCCAAAGGGCTGCCTTACAAGTTCGGTGCCTGCGAATTCTATTTAGCGGATGAGGCACGAATCAAACACATTCACGAGAAGATCAATGGACCTGGGGGCGGTGCAGTGCAGATGGCGGGGGGAGTCGATACGCAGCCCGATTGGGGCTTGGCGCAACTGAAGAGGGTCATGATAGGAGGAACGTGGTGCACGATCCACGTGGATGCGATCGATAAGGAAGCAGCCCTTGTATTAGCCGAGCGGCACCTTCGGTTGACGATAGACGTGATTAATTTCTACGCGGAGGTGACGGTCGGGCGGGCTAGAATCTTCCTCCCAGGTGATGCCGGACCCAGCCGACGAAGAGGCCTTCGCATCCCGTCAGACGGTTCGGCACCGGATATTACTCAGACTCAAGTAGGGCCACTCGAGGAGTTTTCGGTCGTTGACATCCCTGAGGCGATGGCGCAGCTCTTGGAGCTGGTAAGAGTTTCCTCCTGGCTCGAAAAGTCCAAGCCTTCAGAACTGGAGGACAGAATCCTTTCGGCCCTGCAATGGGCAGGTCGCGCCGGCATCGCGGATCGCCGGGAGGAAGCATTCCTGCTCTATACCATTGCCATGGAAAGCCTGCTCCTGGGCGGGAGAAGCAACACCGAAATCACCGAGAAGTTCGCCCTGCGAGGTGCGCATCTTTTGTCTTCGGATCTGGACGCTCGCAAGAACGTCTACAAGGATCTGAAAGAGCTCTATGGAATCCGCTCCGCAATCGTCCATTCCGGAAGCCTTGAAGTGACGGACGATGAATTGTCCAGAATTGCCGCCGTTGCGCGCGGCGCCCTCGTCAGCGTGTTACATCTGCCGCCGTTTTTGCTAATGACGGCCGAATCTGAGTTTGAAGAATGGTTTAAAGACCAGCTCTTGGGAGCGAGTCAAATCCCGTACGAAAAGCCGCAAAGCTGGACATCTCTCCCGAGTTAGCTTGCATCTCGGCTCAATGCTCTGGTTTCGCGGCGACCCCCATGCTTGTTATCCTTCCTTGTTGCTTCCGATCCTGTGGTACGAATCGAGTCTGCCTATGATTGTAGGACAGACTCCGTCTACAGCCGGTATTGACCAAGAATTTTACGCCAGTCGTCAACCGCATACTCGGCGATCTCGAGCGCCCTGTACTCTTTTTTTCTTTCCTTTATTACATATTCCAGAGAGATCGTGGCTGAGCCTCCTCCACCCGCGCCATCCTCAATTCCTACGGATATTTTCCCGACTACTTTCACGTTACGACGTTGCTTCCAACGCAGGCGATAGTGCTTCGAGCGATTTGCGATACATTGGCATATAGCCAGCGGCTTAGATTGTTCGACGGCCAACAAAATGGCGTCCCGTTTATTTTTTCTAATACTGGTGTCATTCTTCACCCAGTCGCAAAGATGCCAGCAGTTCTGAAAGAAAGCCCACAGAAAATCTTCGTGCTCTTCGCGGTTAGAATTTGGTCGCGAGATTCGCTGCAGAAACCGTTCAACTCTGGCATATTGCTCTTTGTACGGACGCATTGGCGGTAGAATGTCCTAGATCAAAACCCCCACCATCATATCCCTTTTAACATGGCTGCGAATTCTCGGCTCTTCCGAGGAACTGAACTCGCTCAAGAAATTGCTGCTCCCGTCCGATGCCCAGACACTCACTAGGATCGCAGGGCTACTCAACCTTTGCGCACGGCCCGATATTTCACTCACTTCTGCGGCGTACCCCACCCCTTTGGTGGTAATTCCGACATTGGCGACAATCCACCGCCGACAATCCTCATAGCAACTCCGGTGACTCGACCGATTATTTCGGCCTCATCAAGATGGGAGAACCTGCGAATCGGCTGCGGTGAGGTGATGTGGGGCACCAGGATGAGCTGTCCGTCTTTCAATTCGCACCAACCGCAGGCATAACCATCCCGGAGTTCGATGAAATAGATCGGGCGCTCCAATTCTTGCCGCCACACGCCCGTCTTGATCTTTGTCTCTGTAGGGTCGATCTGCAGGAACGACCCGGGCAGGATTACGGGGAAGAGAGAGTAGTCGCGCAAGCCCAGGTACCCGTAGAGCGACCTCCGGAGGTCGAGTTGCCGAATCAACGTTATCGGCACCTCCCCCCATACTTGCACCAATCTCGTTAGAAGTTGCGTCCCCTCGACATGGAATTCCTGGCGTACTCGTACCGGAAAAGGGATTGTGCCCTCATCCGTATCCCCCGAGTCGCCCACAAGGTGCGTTGCAGGCCATTTGAACATCGCCTGGTCCTTGGCTGCGTCCGCGAGGTTGACCCCGAAGATCGCCAGGAGCTCCTCGCAGCGGCGATGGTAAACAACACTGAGCGAGTAAAATTTATGAATCCCAGGAACATATGTGCCATTTTCGATAATCCGCAACCAGGAGTGGGAGATTAGGTAATCCGGATTGCCCTTAACTTGGGCCAGTTGCTGGCTCCGCCGTTCCACTTCGCGTAGCGACAAACGCAGACTTCCTCGGAGCTTTTTGAGACGTTCTCCAGGGCGCGAGCTAGGACTCCGTGACCCCATCTCGGGCGAATAGTAACGAGAACATCGTTAACTGTCCAGCCAAATGATGGCTGAAGTATGCCCGATGCCCTTTTTGCTATTTACTCGGGACCCGGTCTCAAATACGGTCAGCAATCACTTTTTTCACACTTCGTCCCCGATTTTCCCTATGCACGTCTGGTTTTTTGTTGAGAGGCCGGTCCCGTCCCCATGCGACGCCAGACGCACCACGAATTTGAGAAAACGAAACCATCAAAAACACCCGATGAGACCGTGCTCGGAAAAAAGGCGCTCCACCCTGGTCTCAAACCGGCAGAGAAACTTCGTGAGATCCTGCGCAGGAGAAACATGAGTCTATTGCAGGTGTCCAAAGAATCTCGGAGACTGTTCCCCGGACAATCGCTCTATCACATTCCTCACAATCTCTACTTTGATTTGCGCGATGCGCGGTTCACGCCCAATATTTACCAGCTCATTTCACTCAGTTGCGTCTCCGGCTACAATCTCGTTCATTTGCTGTATGTGTTTGGGCTCCATTTGGACGACATTCCGCGTTTACAGCTCCGCCTGTCATTCCCCCGGACAATGCTTCTCGACTCAGACCTCTATGATAGCGACGCGCTTGTTCAATGGTTCGAAGGGGAAGGCGAGCCGCCTCCGCGGATAACGCCGCTCATTCAGATCCTCACCCATAACGTCACGGAGCGAGTCGCCGCACTGCAGCGAATCAACAGGGTGTCCTTCATCTATGCGAAGGTCGGGACCGAGGATGACTTCTGCTTCCCCGACCTGCTTCCAGGCAGCATTGTTCGCGCCGATCCACGTGGTTCCGAAGTAAAGCTAGCGGCGACTCGAGGCAAAGTCTCCCATGATTTCTTCCTCGTGGAACATGCTCGAGGTCTGAATTGCTGCCGCCTGCAACAAGTTGCGCCACGTAGGGTCGCGCTCGTGTCCACAAAACTAACCGCGCCACGAGTGGAGCTTCAGGTCGGAACCGAGCTCAAAATCCTGGGGGCAATAGATATGGAGATTCGGAGCCTCAAAAAAAGGGGCCTTGCCTCGGGTTTCCGAACGCTCCCAACCCCGAAAAGCCGGGAACTCCTTCAACCCGATCCTCCCGGCAGTGACTTCCGTCACTTGCTCCGCAAAGGCAGGCAGCGCGCCGGCTTGTCCTTCCGGCAGGCATCGGCCATGAGTCGCAAGATAGCGCAGGAACTCGGCGATCAACGATATTTCACAGCCATCGGCTCTCTCTCCGATTACGAATCCGCCGAAGCACCACCACGTCACATTCACAAGGTCGTGACCCTTTGCACGCTCTACTTCATCGGGTTTTGGCGCTTCCTGAAAGCATCGGGGCTCGCCATGGACAAACTCGGACAAGAAGCGATTCCAGAAGATTTAACAGAAAGCACACATTGGGCTGCTAGTTCACGCCGTAAAGATCGAGAGCCACAAGGAACGAAAGGAAACTCCTTTCTCAATATTCTCGCGGACCGCTTCGAAGAGATTCCGTTCTTTCTCCGTAACGCACTTCCGGAACTCTGCGGCATGTCGCGCCCCACACTGCGCGATGTGTTCTGGGCTGGAGAAATGGGGCAGGAGTTTCATGCCCCACTGCGAGGTGCAGCATTCTTAGTTGTCAACCAACGCATGAAAACAGCCGTCGTTTCGGAAAACGAACCGGAGTGGAAGCAGCCTGTATATCTCCTTGCCCGGCGCGACGGATCGTATTTTTGTGGGCGCTTCGCTCTGGCTGGCAACACAACCGTACTCCACCCGCTCTCTACAAGCCTCCCAAGTGCGAAACCTCACCAAAGTGGAGGCGACGCAGAGATAGTCGGCCAAGTTGTGACCGTCTTGAGACGGATTGCAGTCAGAAGTTGACCCTATGGCGAACACCGTGGCTTTCTTTCGATAGCCCATTGTTCCCTTGTTTTCATCGCTTTTCGTCCTCCCATGTCGGAAACTCGAACACTTTGGCTTTATTCTGGCCATCGACATGGCAACGCGCTTAGGTTATTCCATCAGGCTGAAACGCAGCCGGGCCGTTCGGAATTCATACGCAACATGCTTCCTTCAGAATTGCTGTGGCTGTACCAGAGAATCCGGCCTCTTCTTGCCTGGCATTTGGCCAGTTTTTTGTGCCTTACGGCGGGGAGCGTGCTCGCCCTGGTCAATCCGCTCGTACTCATGTGGGTAATCGACCGCGTCCTACCAAATCGGAACATTGCTCTCCTGATCTGCACAGTTACGGTGATTTTTTTAAGTTCAGAACTGCGGCCCATCCTGTCGAGCTTTGGCGCGTATTTGACACTTTTGGCCTCACAAAGAACCGTGGTTTCTATTCGAAAGGAAATCCTTGAAAGGTTAGATTCCCTGTCTGCCGAATACCACGAGAACACTCCCGTGGGGGCGAGACTTTATGCACTTCGGGAGCCGATCGAGGAGGTTGCGTATTTCGGATCAGACCTGGCTCCTGCCATCCTGCGCACGGCGCTTGTAACCGCATTCACTCTCTCCGCAATGCTGATCTTGAACCCTCGATTGACTGCGCTGGTTCTTCCCGCAATTCCCGCGTTTGTTTTCGCTCGTCGTCATTTTCGCGGCCTGCTTGCGGAAAGATCCGACAAAGTGCACGCCACGAGAGCGAAACTGAGCGCTTTCCTTGAAGAGCACATGTGCTCGGTCCTGCAGATTCAACAACTACAGCAGGAAAAGAGGCAGGAAAGGCGCGCCTTTCATTTCTTTTCAGACGTGGCCCGATCCCAAGTAAAGCTTGCCGCCGGCGGCATCCAATTCACAAGTTGGACCAATCTTCCGATAGCTGCCGCAGCAGCGTGCATCATAGGTTTCGGTGCCTGGGCAGCTCTCCATGGCGTCATGACCGTCGGCGGCCTCGTCGCATTTTATAGCTATGTTTTCCAACTCTTTGATCCTCTCAGTGGTGCCCTCGAAACGTACGCACGAGCGCAGCGAACCTTTTCCAGCATCCGTCGCCTCCAGGCAATTCTGGCCTTGCGCCCAACTGTGACGGATCAAATCTGTGGCCCCCAGATGCCGCCCTCTATGGTGTGCGATATTCGATTTACAGGCATATTTTTCGGATACGAGCGACAGAAATGCTTTTTGACGATCCCCAGTCTGTCTATCGAGAGCGGAGCGCACGTAGCCATCGTGGGCGAAAATGGTGCAGGCAAAAGCACCTTTGCGAAACTAGCTGCGCGGCTCTACGACCCGGACCGTGGGTCCATAACCATCGGGGAATCGCAAGTCAGGAATATGCCACTGAAACAGTTTCGCTCACTCGTTTGCTACGTACCCGGCATTCCAGTCCTGTTTGACGAAACTCTGGCAGAGAATCTTCGCTTGGGGAATCCATTCGTTGGCGTTCGGCAACTGGAAGCAATCATCGATCTTCTTGAGCTCCGCTCTTTTGTCGCATCGCTCCCACGCAAATTGTCAGAGCCTCTGGGCCCTGCCGGGTGTCAACTGTCCGGTGGCCAGCGGCAAAGACTCGCCCTAGCTCGTGCCCTGTTGCGAAGGCCCCGCATATTGATTCTTGACGAAGCGACTTCCGCGCTGGACCCTCCAGCGGAGCTTTCGATCCTCCACAGGATTCCCGAATTTCTGCCGGGAGTCACAATCATCTTCATCTCGCATCGCCTCGGAAACGTTGCATGGATGGACCGCGTACTTGTTTTCCACCACGGCAGAATCGTCGAAGACGGGCATCACCATGAACTGGAACTCTCTGGGAGCTTCTATGCGAAGTTGCATCGTGCTTCGGAGGCGAGCCACTTTGGCAACCTGCCCTAAAAAAGATTCCTCCACAGACAAAGACAAGCTCTTCACTAAAATTCGCCAAAACATGACCCGAATCTGAACGCGTGCAGCCTGCGAACTCTCGCGTTACGCGGCCCTAACTGCTCTATTCAGAGTGAATTGCGAATTCCATTTCCTGATTCACGAACAAATGAACGCGGTTGTGGATGTCAACCTGCTTTCGTGGCAGTGTCCACTGCATATTCTCATCCGTTCTCGGAATCAGCAGGAAAGGGGAAAACCCGTGCTGAAGATAGCCGAAGGAGTGCGGAGTACTCACGACTGCGACGGGGCAGTCATTCTCGACATCCATCACGGCCAAATGTTCACCCTCAATCTCGTGGGCTCCAAAATCCTCGAAATGCTGGAGCACGGTTGCCCCGAAAGCCAGATGATCCAGGAAATCAGCCGCAAATTCCGCATTCGCCCCGAAATTGTCGAACGCGACGTTCGTGAATTCCTGGAGTGCCTCGAAAAGCACCGGCTTGTCGAGTCTCGCGCACCAAACAGCGGCGCATAAACCCGCACGGGAGGGCGATTTGAACACTCAACGACAAGACGACCGGGACACGTACCGCCTCATCATCACTCGCCGCAGTGGGTCTGAACTCTTGTGTCTGCCCGATGGTCCGTACCATTCATTGCCTTCCGTTGATATCCCACGGTGGCAAAGAGTCGCGGAGCCAATCAGAGACGCAGTGAGAACGCACTTAGACCTCGATGCCTATTCTCTTTTTACCTGCCCTTGCGAGACGCCAACAAGTGAGACACCCCGCACCCTTTTTCAGGCGATGGAATGCGTCCGTCCGGACGGCCCCGTCTCACAAATAGCATTCTGGGTTCCCATCTCCTCGCTGGTGATTGATTCCTTTCGGGATGCGCAGGATTTCCGTAGGATTTGCAACATTCTCAGGGCTCTCTCCCACGGCACTGAAACATGCAATGAAGGTCCATTTGCCAAACCAGGTTGGCTTCGCGAGCTCTGCAGTTGGATTGCACAGCAGCTTGAACCCCTGAAGTTCAGACTCACGGGCAATTTCCGGCAATTCAATGCGAGCTCTTCGTTCAGTTTGATCCGTTTCGAAACGACGGACGCTGCCTTCTGGTTCAAGGCTGTAGGCGCGCCAAACCTTCACGAATACGCAATATCGCAGGCCTTGGCACGATCGTTGCCCAATTATGTTCCGCGCGTCCTTGCAACAAAACCCGAATGGCATGGGTGGCTCATGGCCGATGGGGGTGGCGTAACTCTCAACGATGTCCCAGATCCTTCCGCCTGGCAAACTGCCCTAACCACGCTCGCTAATCTGCAAATCGATTCCACTGGACTAGAAGACGAGTTCTTGGAGGCCGGGTGCCGGGACTTGCGCTTGGCCGCACTGCTCGAAATGGTCGATCCATTTTTCGACGCCATGGCCGACTTAATGAAGCAGCAAACGAAGATGCCGCCGCCGATTCTCTCGCAGAAACAACTTGTGGACCTCGGCGCGACTTTGAAGGACGCTCTCCAGTGCCTGGCGCTGTCGGCCGTCCCCGATACGTTGGGCCACAGCGATTTCAATCCCGGCAATATCATTGTTGGCCCCGAGCGCTGCACTTTCCTTGACTGGGCCGAAGCCTACGTCGGTCATCCATTCCTGACCTTTGAATATTTTCTTGCGCATCTGCGGAAAGACTATCCACAACTTGCGCCCCTCGAGAATGAGTTGAGAGCTTCCTACTCTCGCATTTGGAGTTCGGTCGCATCATCCGAGCAGATTGCGCATGCCTATTCGTTCTCACCCCTCGTCGCGGTTTATGCCTATGCGGTCTCAAACAACGTCTGGCGGGATCCCGAACGCCTGAAGCTCCCCAGCTTCCAAGGCTATCTGCGAAGCCTGACCCGGCTGATGAAACAGGAAGCAGACTCCATTCAGCGGCGGAGGGTCGAATGTCTCAACTGACCGTTTCCCGGCCTTGTTCAACGCCAGACCCGGTGACGGAGATTTTCCACGGTGTCTCCGTCACCGACCCCTATCGCTGGCTCGAAGACCAGGACTCTCCTCGCACGCGCACTTGGATCGAAGAGCAAACCCGCTACGCCCGCTCCTATCTGGACAACATCCCGGGACGAGAACGCATTCGTGAGCGCATTCGAGAATTCCTTGCCGTCGAGACCTATGACTCCCTGCAAATCGCCGGTGGCCGCTACTTCTTCAGGAAGCGCCTCCCGGACCAAGAGCAGCCTTGCATCTACATGCGTGAAGGCGCAGACGGCAAGGATCGCCTTTTGATCGACCCCTCGGAAAGGAGAACCGGCAAATACACGGCGGTAAAGCCCCTTCGTGTTTCCCCTGACGGTCGGTTGCTCTTGTACGAGGTGAAAGAGGGGGGAGAGAGAACGGGGACTTTTGAGCTACTTGAAATCGAAACTCGGAAGCGTCTGCCCGATCTCCTCCCCCGCGGCTACTTGCGCGGATTCTCGTTTGCGCCGGATAGCAAGAGTTTCTACTACGTCCACGAAGCCTTGGACGCAAAGCGGCCCTTCTACCGCGCCACATACCAGCACGTCCTGGGAACGCCCACCAGCGAAGACCGAGAGATTTTCTTCGCCGGCGAGGACGAGAGGATCCGGCTAAGCCTTTCTTCTGACGAGAAGCGCCTCGCCTTCTTCGTCCACCGGTTCCTCGAAAAGACACTCACAGACATCTACCTGCAATCATTCGACGCGCTGACCCCACCAAAACTCATATTCAGCAAGATTGACTATCTGATAGGTCTGCGTTTCTTAGACGACAAAATTCTGGCAATCACCGACCGCAAGGCGCCAAACCGCAGGATCGTCGAAATCCGCCTTCAGGAAAACGGAGAACACAATTGGATCGATGTCGTTCCCGAGAGCGACATGCCTATAAGCCATTGGCTTGTTGCTGGAGACAGCATCTACGTCTCCTGCGTGAAAGAAATGATCCATCGCATCTTCGTCTTCGACCTCTCCGGGAAAAAGCTGGGCGAGATTCCTACTCGAAGTGACGAAACACTTCGCCTCATCGGCGCTTCGCCGGATGCCGATGAGATACTAATTGAAACAGAATCCTTCACTGAACCCATCGGCATCTTCCGTTATTCCGCGAAGACAAACGAGCGTGCGCTGTGGGCGAAGAGAAGCGTCCCATTCGATCCCAACGACTTCGACTATTCCCAAATCTGGTTCATGTCCAAGGATGGCACAAGAATCCCCATGTATCTCGTGGGCCGCCGCGATGTTCTCGAGCGGAGCGGCAATCCGACGATCATGACTTCCTATGGCGGCTACGGGGTTTCGATGACGCCACAGTTCAGCATCTTCGTTGCTTTTCTCCTGGAACGAGGCTGCCTGTTTGCCTTGCCCAACATCCGAGGCGGCTCGGAGTTCGGTGTCGAGTGGCACAAGGCGGCGAAGCGTCGCAACCGCCAAACGGCCTTCAACGACTTCCTATGCGCTGCCGAATGGCTCTTCAAAACGGGGCGAACGGCTCCTGGAAAACTAGGCATCTTTGGGGGCTCTAATTCCGGTCTGCTCGTTGGAGCGGCCCTCACGCAACGGCCGGATTTGTTCGGCGCTGTCGTCTGCATGGTCCCGATGCTTGACATGCTCCGTTATCACCTCTTCGATAACGCCCACATTTGGAAAGAGGAATTTGGCACCGTCGAAGACCCAGATGATTTCGCCGTTCTCGCGAAATATTCTCCTTACCATCAGGTTCAGGATGGCGTGGCCTACCCTGCCACGATGATCGTCTCCGGTGACGCGGACCGGAACTGCAATCCGCTCCATGCACGCAAGATGACCGCCCGGCTGCAAACGGCCAACACCTCCAATCACCCGATCTTTCTCGATTACAGCAAGTTTCGTGGGCATTCTCCCGTGCTTCCCCTAAGCGAGCGAGTTGAAGCACTGACGGATCGCATGGCTTTTCTGTGCAACCAGTTTCAACTGCCAGTGTGACGACGGAGGTTTTGGTTATGTCGTTTCTTGTCCTCAAAGCGTATTGGAACCTGATTCTTTTCGATCTCATCCTGGCCCGCGGCAATTTCGCAGCGCTTTACAACAAGGTGCGCAAATACCCGGTCGGCAATAAACCCGCGGTTCCTGATGCGGTCGAGCGAATCTGTTCCGCCGTTGACATGGCCTGCATCTGGTACTGGAAAGAAGCGCTTTGCCTGCAGCGATCCGCTGCGACTGCATGCCTCCTAAAGCAATATGGCGTGCTCGCGCAAGTGGTCATTGGGGCACAACAGATGCCCTTCAAGGCGCACGCCTGGGTCGAGGTAGATCGCCGCGTGGTCAACGACAAACCGTACACGCCAGAAATGTACGCAGTTCTCGATCGGTGCTGAGTCTCTGTCAGGAAAGGTGATCAACCGTGAGTGTCCAATTTGGAAGATGGAATCTGGATGGCAAGCCGGTCGACCGGGACTATCTCGAAAAGGTCACCCCGCTTCTCGCTCCGTACGGCCCAGACGGTGCCGGCTCCTATTCCAACGGAAACATCAGCATCCTGTACCGGGGCTTTCATACCACGAAGGAATCGCGCCGCGAATCGCAGCCGCACGTTACCTCGTCCGGCCCCATCCTCACCTGGGACGGCCGCCTGGACAATCGCGCCGAACTCATCGGTCAGTTGGGCGATCTTGTGACCGTGCATTCCACCGACGTTGAGATCGTCTCCGCTGCTTATGAATATTGGTGGGAGGACTGCTTCGCCATGTTGATTGGCGACTGGGCCCTCTCGATCTGGAACCCGCACACGCGGTCACTGATTCTCGCGAAAGACCCCATCGGCACGCGCCAGCTCTACTACTCGTTCGACGACAAGCAGGTGTCCTGGAGCACTATCCTTGATCCGCTCATCCTTCTTGCAGGAAAGACCTTTGCGCTCTGCGAAGAATACATCGCCGGGTGGTTCTCGTTCTTCCCTGCCGCTCATCTGACGCCCTACGTCGGGATTCATTCCGCCCCGCCGTCCTCGTCGGTGCTCATACGAGCGGGAAAACACATCGTCAGCAAATATTGGGATTTTGATCCGAGCAAGAGAATCCGTTATCGTGCGGATGGCGAATACGAAGAGCACTTCCGCGCCGTCTTCGGCGAATCCGTCCGCCGCAGGCTCCGCTCCGACAGTCCCATCCTTGCTGAACTTAGTGGCGGCATGGACTCCTCCTCCATCGTCTGCATGGCCGACGCTATCATCGCCCACGGAGCCGCCGAAACCCCGCGCCTAGACACCATCTCCTACTACGACGATTCCGAACCCAACTGGAACGAGCGCCCCTACTTCACCAAAGTGGAAGAAAAACGCGGCCGCACCGGTACCCACATCGACATGGGCTCACAAGAACTTTTCAAGTTTGAGTTCGACAGCGACCATTTCGCCGCCACTCCCGGCTCCGGCGGCGGCCGCCCCTCCGAAGCCGGCCGTCAAATCGCAGCCTGCATCGCCTCCCAAGGAAACCGCGTCGTCCTCTCCGGCATTGGCGGCGACGAATTCACCGGTGGCGTCCCAAGTCCCACCCCCGAACTACAAGATCTTCTAGCCCGAGGTCTTTTCAGGCCCCTCGCGCACCAACTCAAAGTCTGGGCCCTCAACAAGCGCAAGCCGTGGTTCTACCTATTATTTGATGCCGTCCGGGAATTCTTTCCTCCCGCACTCGTTGGAGTCCCGAAATACAAACGCCCCGCGGCCTGGTTCAATCCCGCCTTCGTCAAACGGAACCGCGCGGCTCTGACTGGTTATGAGGACCGGACAAAGATCTTCGGCCCCCTACCGAGCTTTCAAGGACATATAGGCACCGTGGATGTGCTGCGAAGGCAGCTTGCATGCTCTGACTTGTCATCCGATCTGCCTCGGGAGAAACGCTATCCCTACCTCGACCGCACCCTGCTCGAATTCCTATCCGCAATCCCGCGCGAACAACTTGTCCGCCCCGGCCAGCGCCGCTCTCTGATGCGTCGTGCGCTCATCGGCATTGTCCCCGACGAACTCCTGAACCGGAAACGTAAGGCATTTGTTAATCGTGGTCCCAGGGTGGGGATTGCAGCAGAGTGTTCAGGTCTGGAACTCGGCCAACACATGCTCATCAGTTCCCTTGGGATCGCCGATTCAACGCGCTTCGCGGAGGCACTGCAAAAGATTCGGCGAGGGGCAGAGGTTCCCGTGGTCACGCTTATGCGCACTCTTGGTATTGAGTTCTGGCTCCGAAACCTAACTACCAGGCATGTCTTGGGTGGTGCAGCTTGGCAGACACGGCCAGCGACCAAGCAGGCGCTCCGCAATCCTACTGACCAGCTCTGCTTATGAGGCAGGTAAGTAAAGAAACGATTAATTGATAAAAAACGATATCTCAGCTGAGAAATTCAAAAGGGAAAGGAGGTGAAACTCAATGAACTACACCAAACCAGAAATCACTTCGCTTGCGTCTGCAAGCTTGGTGATTCAGGGCTCGCCCTCAGGATCACCAAAGACCGTGTTTCACATTAATGACTACCTGGACATAGATTACGCAACGCCGGCTGCATACGAGGCCGACGAGTAGAACATAAGCCGGGAGGCTCAAGGCGCCGAGCCTCGCGGCTTCTAAACTCCCGGCGTCAACGCAGTATTCGAGATCCGCTTGGACTTTAGGTTCGCAAACATGCTGACCTAGAAAGGAGCCAAAAATCAATGAACTACACCAAACCAGAAATCACTTCGCTTGCATCTGCAAGCTCCGTGATTAAGGGCGAGAGCAAGAAAATGGGCGGCCAGGACAGTGTGCCCATAGACTGGACATCAGTTCCTGCATACGAGGGAGACGAGTAGAACATAAGTCGGGAGGCTCAAGGCGCCGAGCCTCTCGGCTTCTAAATCCACGCATTCAAGACGTTGTCTGACGTTTGGAGTTCAAGATGTACACACCTTTCCCTGGGAGGTAAACGCAGAGCGTGGATCGACACTCATAGAATACGACAAGCTGCAAATCTTCGATTTAACGCATCCTGTGACCACGATTCATGGAGGACAACAGAAAGTTCCTTGCACCTGTAGCGAATCTATCGTTCTTAACCTCATGACCCCGCCAGCATTCGAAGCCTACGAGTAGTGGAGATGGCAGATGCTTCAAATTCTTGATCACCCAGCAACGGACGATGAGAAACGTGCCCTATGCCCGCGGCTTGAAATTCCATGCTAATTCTGGCTTTCCCGAGTATCCTTTTCGTTCGATTGCGCTTTCTCTTGTAGCTGGCGCAGTTGACGCCAGCGCTGGTACTGCCCGCTTTTGGCCGGATCCGCGCTCTCTTCAGATTTGAGCCAAAATCTAAACCAATCGAGATTGCGCTCATAAATTTGGTAGCGATGTTTTGGCTGGTTTAAGTGATGAAGTTCGTCCGGGTAAATGAATAGCTCCATGGGCCTTCCAAGGTCTCGAAGAGACGTATACAACGCAAGGTCCTGCAGGAACTCAGAATCAGGGTCATTGTTCAGCACCGGTGCATCTATTCGGTCTGCGTTTAATTCAGGAGCCCTCTGCCTCCAATTGGCCTTAGATTTTCCCTCAGGCCACCCTCCCTCACCGTCCCTCGAAAAAACGTCGTCCTGAACGTGTCTCCGTGCCATGTAATAATAGTATGGACTATCATCCCCTGCGGCGCCGCTCACAGCCCGGAAGAGTTTGGTGTGTGTGATTGCGTATGACACAATCTCCGTTCCCCGGCTATATCCCGCCAAGCCTACTCTTGTAGTATCGGCGACGCCCATCTTTGCAGCCGCATCGATAGCCATCTCTATGCTCGCGTCCACCGATTCATACCACGATAAATATCGTTGGAAATCGCCCGGTTTGTTGTCAAATTCCCTGATGCCGTAATCGAAGCTCAAAACAGCAAATCCATGTGCCGCATAGACGTGAATGGGATTCTCATCCCCCGAAGCGCCGCGCGGGAACTCACGGGTCCGGTACGTCGTGACGATCAATGGGTACTTCTTTCCGGGCTCATAGTTCAGCGGTTTCACCAATTCTGCCCACCAACTATCTCCATATCTATTGACGCCATCCAGGCGTGTGATTGAGCCGAGTTCTAGATTTGCAAATTCCGGATTCAGATCGACTAGCGTTCGTCCAGTGCCAGTCGCTATGTCTACGAGAGCAACTTGAGAAGGTGCGGCCCTGTTTTCGCCCGCGCACGCCATATACCGAAAGCTCCTGTCGGGCGAGCAATCATAGAGTGCGTCCGAACTACTAAAGACCTGCCTCGGCGTTCCGCCTCCAGCAGGTACCACCATGAGCTTATTAGGATGGCCGTCCCCCAAATTCTGGGTAAAGTAGATTCCACTGCTGTCGATAGCCCACCAATAATCGCCAACGAAGTAGACCCCTGGCGCCACATTGACAGGCGTTCCTCCAACAACGGGCTTGGAAAACAATTCATAAACGACCTTGGTTCCCGGAGAATCGTCGATAATCCGATATGCAACTCTATGACCATCGGGCGAGACCTTAGCGTCGAGCAAGTGATGCCCTACAAAAGTTGAAGCTCCAGTTCTGTCGTTGTATTCTTCCCCGATATCGCTAACCCATCGACCAATGGAGTTCGCCTCTGCCTTTGTCTGCTTCCGTTCCTCGCCTGTAGTGACGTCGTGAATCCACGTCTCGATCTCATGAGGCTTTGCCGCGAGTACCTCACTTACTACGGGCCGGCCATGCCCAGCATCAAGGCCCCCGTCGTAAAGAATTCCATCTTCGGACAACCTCTGATTCTCTGCGGGGTCTCGCGGTTTCTCGAACGTCACAACGATCTTGTCACCATCTAGAGTCCAGCGATAACTCTGGACATTACCGGGAACATTCGTTATTTGTCTTGGATGATCTCCATTGAGGCCCCATCGCCACACTTGCCAACTCGCCGCCTTGTCCATCTTTGCCAGACGCGTAATGTACTTGCTGTCCCGTGACCACTGCGGCGATTCGGACAACCATTGGTTGATTGGATCCCATCGTGGTGCGCCCGCAGTCCCGAGGCAGACGGGAGCGCTGCCGGGCGCGGTCCCAACGACGTACAACCCGCTCTGATAGCCGTTCGTTTCATACACGGCCTGCCCGGCCACAAACGCAACGTATTTGCCGTCAGGCGAAATACTGACTCCTTTTTCATCTCGAATCTCTAGCAGATCCATGCTACTGACGGGGCGTCGTTTGCTCTTCTCAAGAGACGGGATTCGCACGGGCGTTGGGTCAAAACCGACGGCGTCGAAATCTTGGGCACCAGCCGATAAAATCGCACTCGATAGTAGGAAAAAGAGAACGCTGGCGCTGCGGGCGTAGTTCATCCAAATTGCCTCACAAGGATTTGGTTGCCCAAGAACCGTCGATACCGGAAAGGAGGCAGGACCATTCTCGCTTGGCACATCAAAATGCCAACCTCAGCGAGAGTTGCAGTGACCGAGGACCGCCTTCCTGAAAGATGGGATTAAGCCCACCAAGCCCCGTGTTGAGCGTCTCCCGCGACAGCAGTTCAGATGGACCGCCCGACAGGTAGCCGCCGGGGTTCGTAAAGTTGGGGTGATTGAACAGATTGAATGCGTCAGCTCGAAACTGAACCTTAAGGCGCTCCGTGATCGAAAACTTCCGCCCCATGGAAAGATCGACTTGTGTAAGGCCGAAGCCGGGGATTGCATTTCGGCCGAGCGTTCCCTGGCGATTCTCGGCCACAGGAGTGGTTGCGTCGAATGCGGTCGGATTCAATCCCATTCCCCCTGGGCACATTTGCCCCACCTCAAGGGCTCCATTCCCGCCTTGGGAAACGGGTCCAAAAACCTGCGCGCATTGCGCGCCGTATACATAAACAGGCTGGCTGGGCACACGATCGGGACGAATATAGCTGGCACCCAACGACGACGGCGCCGATACCGTGGGATTGATTGGAAATCCAGTTCTCGCGACGATAACCGTGTCGAGCGACCAATCTTTTGTCACCTGGGCTAGCGCCTCGGACTTTCCAGCGGAAGGAAGGACAAACGTCAGGGCACCGGAAAAACTATGTCGCACGTCGAAATCCGAGGATGCATAGTCATTTGCCGCCGAGATCACTGTATTTGAAAGGCCGGCGATAACATCATTGGAAGCGTTATCTAGCGAATGCGAATAGGTGTAGTTCAGGAGTGCTTGAACCCAAGTGGCTAGGGGCCTGCGATACTGGAACTGGAACGCATTGTAGTTGGACCTGGCACCGTTTCCCGTCAGTTCAAAAGCCCCTTGGAAATTGGCGTTTGGTTGATAGAGGGCTTCTTGCCGCAGCAAATCGCGCCCCGCCTGTCCTACATAGGTAGCAGAGATGGCTTGGTGGCCTCCGAACGACTTTTCCAAGGCGACGTTCCATTGGTAGGAACGGGGTAGTTTCAGATTTGGGTCAAACCCGTCGACAAGATTGGAAGGATACGGAGGCATTGCGGAAATTGTTGGCACAAAGGAACTGATATTAGGCACTGGAATAGGTTGGAAAAAGTAAGGTCCCCCGACCACGTCGTTCGGAAAATCGGTAGCAAGATTTGCAGATGCACCGACACCGAGATCATAAAACACACCTGCCCCGGCCCTTAGCACCATGCTGCCCGCTTGATCCAGGCTATAGGCTATCCCGAGACGCGGCGCAAAATTTCCGTATGTCGTGCGCCACAGCGAAGTTCGGGCGGGCGCCAACGTGATGGCCGAAGGATTGTTGACATTTAACCAGGATGCCAGCGTTGTTGAACCCAGACCTTCAGGCGCGGGACTGAGTTCCCACCGGACTCCGTATGTCAGCACAAGTCTTCGCGAGGCTTTCCAATTATCCTGAGCATAAAGCGACGTGGATTGTGAAAGTATCCGCGCAGGAAGCACCGTTTGGGGTTCAAACAAAAGCACCTGCCCCGTCGAGATGAGATTCTGTACACTACTAGCTACGTAAACGAATTGATTTTTGAAAGGGACGTTATTGAGAAAGATGGCTCGATAGTCGCCTCCGAACTTCAATTGATGTGAACCGAGAGTGAAACTGAGATCATCCAGAAAATTTAGTTGTTTGGTTCGATTATTTGCGTCCGTCCCTAGGTAATAGTCTTGGGTTCCATCCAACGGAAGGAAGAACGCCGTGGTTTGCCCGCGGGGAAGCGAGCCGATGAGTACGCTCGGATCCGGTGGATTGCCACCTCCAAAAGAATTGAGAGCGTAAGAGATACCTGCCCGTTGCGTAGAATAATTTCCGCGCAATGCGTTGAATAATCGGCTGCTCAGACTCATGTTCACACCCACAGTGACAGTCTGCGTGTTCGCAATGGTTGTATCCATATCAGAAAGGCTATAAGTACGGCTTGCGAGTTGCGATGGAGCATCGTTGTAGCGCCCGAAAACCGAAAAGCGCCCGTTGAACGTGTGATCGATGCGCAAGCTTCCCGCATCAAGCGTCGCCTTGTTGGCGAATGACCCCGTAAACTGGCCCGTACAGGTGGCTGACGATACAGCCCCATTGGGTTTCGGATAAGCTTCGAGAAACGGGGCGATCGCTGAGGATGGCGTGCAAGACGGCACAGCGGAATTAAGGTACGGGACTTGAATTTCCATCGTCGAAGGAACGTCCAATCGCGCGCCCTCATAGGAAGCGAAGAAGAACGTCTTGTCTTTCCAGATTGGCCCGCCGACCACCCCTCCAAAATCGTTGTGATGTTCGGGCGCCTTTGGAATCTGGGGAATGGCGTTATCATTAAACCAGTTGTTCGCATCCATGGCTGTATTGCGAAAATAGTCGAAGATTGTTCCGTGAAATTCGTTCGTTCCCGAGCGCGTGGTAAGAATCACTTGTCCACCTGGAGATCGCCCAAACTCCGGGGCAAACGATGAAGTCTCAATTCGGAACTCTTGCAGCGCATCCACGGACACCAGACTGCTTGTGCCTCCGAGTGCGCTGAACGCTTGTGCCGTTCCTGTTCCTGACTGTCCCACCGCACCCGTCGAAGAAGTGCCGAAATTGGCCGATACACCGTCGACCGAAAAACTATTTGCATCAGTTCTCTGCCCCGCAATGCTGAATTGTCCGTACTGGAAGCTGCTGGAAATTGGGGCGATCACAACTCCCGGCGTCAATTGCAGCAGCGTATTGAAACTGCGGCCGTTGAGGGGCAAGCTCTCCACGAAATTGCGGTCGATTACCGTGCCTACTGAAGCGTTTTCCGTGTTGATGATCGGCGCGCCACCTTCTACGGTCACTATCTCGGAGGCAGCTCCTATCGGTAACGTAAAGTTGATTGCAAGCGCGTCCTCAACATGAATGACGATGTCCGGTTTGATGATCGTCTTAAATCCGCTGTTTGAAACCTGAATGCGGTATGTTCCGGGAGAAATATTGGGCACCACGTAATAGCCTTCGCTGTTCGCCTTGCCCGGATATTGAACTCCCGTGGCATTATTGATGATCAACACGTCAGCGCCGACAATTACGCCTCCCGAAGGATCGAGGACGATTCCGCTGACCGTCCCATTCGGTGATTGCGCTACGCTCAAACTAACGGCAAGAAGTAGATAAACCAAAAGCCCCACGCCCCGGTTCACTCGCACGAAAACCCTCCTAGCGCGTGATGACACGCTCTTGTTGGGGTTTGCAGGCGAAAAGCGATTTCTGTGCCGCTTACTGCATCTCGATGGAAGGGCTTCTGCAAGGCTGGCCGGAGCGTTCTCGCTCAGGGATGGTTGGGATTGACCTTAAGATAAGCAAAGAGGAAGGGCTTACCGCTTGGCTTGTGGCTGCCGCCGTTCGGTTCCACGGTCACGAAAACCGCCTCGATCTCGTCGAGTTTCTGCGGATCGTCGAACTTCAGGATCCAACGTTTCTTGGAGACATTATCCTCATAAAAAACACCCAGGTTCAAAGCCTGTTCTCTGTCGGTCCCGCGCTGGCCCCAAGCCTGGAACGTGCTTGGGTTCTTCAAACCCGGCTGCCGGTCGAGATCGTAAGCATAGAAAATCAGTGACTTCCCTTTCGTGAAGAAAACGCGCCCATAAGATTTCTGGGTTGCTCCGTTTTTTCCAACGTCACGGACCTCGGCGATGTAGAGGTCCCGCGCCCCCATCAATTCTCGAATGTCGCGGTCGTGGTTCAGAAGCTCTTGCTGTTCGGCAAGTTTAGCCTGCTGTTGCTCGATGGTTCCTTCCCGGCTTTCGAGCCGGCGCGTCTGAGCCGCGACGGTTTCGTCACGCTCGTGTAATTGCTGTGTTAGCTCTCCAAGCCTTGCCTCAAGCGTTGCTGCACGGGATGACTCCTCAGAACGTGTTTTTTCCTCAGCATCAAGCTTCCTTTGCAAGTCCGCGAGGCGAGCGTTCGCGCTTGCCGCTTCTTCCGCGAGACGGCTCTCCTGTTCGTTTTGTGCCGAAGCGGAATGCTCAACGCGTTTGCTCTCTGCAGCTTTCAGCCGTTCGACCTGCTGCCTCAGATCGTCAATCGCTTTGTCGCGCGAGGCAAGCTGTCCTCGTAGAGTTTCTCGCTCGTGACTGAGATCGCTCAGTTGCTCCTCGAGTGAATTACTTCCCTTCTCCTGAGTTGCTGGCACATTCGTCGCGACTTCTACGCCTCTTCGGATGCCCACGCGGTACGCTGAAATCGCGAGCGCTAGGAACAGCAAAACAGCAGCAGCGTAAGACATCCACATCTGTCGCCAGTCGAACCGGGAGGGAAAATAGCCGCGGTGATGGGACGGCTCCGAACCTTCGATTACATCTTTTTGGGTCTGTCGGGAACCGGCCTGACTGTCCTCTCTGGACAAGCGCTCAAACAGCTCCGCCTCCGCCTTGTCCTGAGACCAGGACTTATCCGGCTCCGGCTCATTCTGAGGGAGTCCGGCAGCGATAGCCGGGACCGCCGCTTTAACCGTTTCCTGGAGCTGCTTTAGAACCTCGCGGCAGGCGGCACACCCCAACAGGTGCTCGTCGAGCTTGCGACGCTCTTCCTTGGTCAATTCACCAGCGGTCGAAGCCGCGCATAGTTCGAGAAACTCTTCATGCGGACTCATACGACACCGCACCTTGGCTTCCTAGTGACGCCTCCATCTTTACCACATTGTTTAACGATAGCGCAATTCACTGGCGAAGATATGCTTTCTCAAGCGGTCGAGACCCCGGTAGAAATGGTGGCGCACGCTCACTACCGTCTGATTCTTCATCTGACTAATCTCGTCAAAGGTATAGCCTTCATAGAAATGCAGGCGGAAGGTCTCCCACTGTTCCTCGGTCAAGCACTCGACCAATTCCCGCCAGCGGGCCCTCCCGAAGAGCCCCTCGCCCGACCGGTCGTATCCGGCTATCGGAGGTGCCGCGATGTCGCTGGCTTCCAGTTCGTCAAATTCGGTCGACCCATAGTGTGGGCGGGTACTCAAGTGAGCTCTGCGGTGGAGCGCTTCATAGTAACTCGTCTGCACGATCCAGCCGCGGGCAGGCCCTCTCGAAGCATCGTACAGGTGGGCCTTCCTAAAGAGGTGCAGGAAGAGTTCCTGTACAAAGTCCTCGGCTTCGGCGGGATCCCGGAGGATTCTCTTTCCAATGCTGTGGACCAGACGGGCATAGCGGCGGAACAGAATGCCCAGCGCCTCTGTATCGTCGGTACACATCTGGGCAATAAGGTTTTCGTCGGAGGGTTCTTCGTTCGGTGCAACCGTGTCCCTGTATAAAGGATCGGTTGCCCCTCGGTCCTTGCGAAGCGGAAGGGCCGGAAAGCGGGCTGCGGGAAAGGAGCTTGACATGTTTACACCCGGACCGCAAAGCGCATGACGAATTCAATGCCCCTATCAGACTCTAGTTTATACACGATTCCTACAAACATTCTCGTGCAACACATAGACCCACAATACAACAAGCGCTTGCTGTTTTGTACTTACTTTTTAGCGGCTATTCTTGGGCTTGGGAGGGCGACCACCCCTGCGGTTCTTTCGCTTAGCTTGCAGCGCTTTGTAGTATCTGCGCCCGCGCTTCGCGGTCACCCTCCCGCCTTTCCGCCCAAGCTCGACGGCGGCGGGATCCTTCTTCTTTGCCAAATTCTCAGTACAAACTTTACCTGCTTATTATGCACGAATTCGCAGTGCGACAGCGGACTGTCGCCTGAGGCGCAAGAGCTTTTCGCATCAGACAACAATCTGCACCACCCGGACGTGCCCTACGGTTCTATGACGTCTCGAATTAATCGATACACGCGGCGCAGTTTTTCTTCATTGCACGCATCTATCGCAGTATCAATTCTCCTTCGCAGAGACCGCGCATCAGAATCTTCTCCCTCTAGTAGCACGAAGTCACCGACCGGCACGTTCAGGGCCTTAGCAAGGGCCATGATCGTGTCCAGAGTGGGACTGCTGCGTCCGTTCTCCAAGGCACTCAAATACTTCGCATCTCCCCGAGTCCGCTCAGCAACTTGCTCCTGAGTAAGTCTTGCTGCTTCTCGAATCGATTTCAGTCTGCGGCCAAATGCTTTCGCGTAATTCACGGCACTCTCCCGCCAAAAACGCTAGCGAGAGCTATTCCAGTTGAACACTAGCAACAACACGAATACATTGATACTTATATTGATATAACTAGAGTTATGGGTTGCGTCACAGCCAAGGTGTCCATGAGCGGGGTATAGGACCATGGAAAGTTCGAGATCTGATGCGGGAAACCCTCTCGTCTTGACTCCGTGGAACGGCGGCGGGTAGCATGGCTACCAAACGGTGAAGAGACCAGAGAGGAACCGCGAACGGTTCGCGACGTATGTTCGTTTCCCATGCCGATGGCTCCCTTCCTTCCGAAGTCGCGCTTGCCAACTGAACCGCCTCCCCGGTGGTTCTGGATCGGTTCGCTGTCTCTTCTGCTCCTCGGGATTGTTTTCTTCACCTTGTCTCTTGTCGTAGGCAACCGGCAATCACGGCTGTTTCTCGCCGTCATTCCGATCATACTGGTCTGCGCTCTTGCGCTGCACGCCTATTATCTGCTTCATGCCGGCAGGGAACGCCATGCTGTCGCCGATGCGTTTTACGTGACAGACAGAGAGTTCGCGTCCATTTTCGAACATGCCCTCGACGGCATCCTGATTCTCGACAACCAGCCGGCCTGCCTCAATGCCAACCCCGCGGCCCTCCGCATCTTGGGTGTGCCCCGCGAGGAGCTTCTCGGAACTTCCTTCTCGCGTTTTTTCACCGACGAACCGGAATTCGCCCGTGCCTGGAATCTGCTGTTAGAGGGGAAGAAGCAGCGCGGGAATGCCGAACTCGTTCGCGGCGACAATAAAATTGTTTCCGTCGACTACGCTATCGCCGCCAATTATGTTCCTGGCCGCCACGTGGCGATCTTGTGTGACACGACCGAACGCCGCATGGCCGAGGCCTCGCTGCGGCAGAGCCAAGAACTCCTCCAAGAGGTGACCGATCATGTCCAAGAAGTGGTTTGGATGCTGAGAGCGGACACGAAGGAAGTCATCTACGTCAGCAATGCCTACGAGACCATCACCGGGCACTCCCTCGCCGAGATCCGCGAGAACCCTTCTTCCTACAAAGACTTGGTCCACCCTGAGGACCGCGCCCGCTTCCTCGCGAAGCTCGAGGAGGCCCGCACCACCGGAAAGTTCGACGAAGAGTTCCGCATCGTACGGCCGGACGGAGCTTCACGCTGGATCTGGAGTAAGGGCACGCAGGCCGGTGACGCCGATGAGGTCCCTCCACGGCTTGTCGGCATCGCGCAGGATATCACTTCACGGAAACATGCCGAGCAAGAGATCGCGAAGCATTTAGCGGAAGCCGAAGCCGCAAGAGCGGAAGCCGAAGCGCTCCGCAAAGCTACGCTGACCTTGACCCAAAACCTGAAGATGGATGCTCTCCTTGACACCCTGTTGCAAACACTCCATAAAATCGTCCCGTACGATTCGGCCAGCGTGCTACTAACGGACACAGATCGTTCATTTCTCGTCGCGAGACAAATGCCGCGAGAGACCACCCGAAAAAATGTGGTAACACTGGAAGTGAGTGATTATCGCTTCTTGCAGAAGGTTCTCTTCACACGCGATAGTGTCCTTGTCGAGAACACTCGCAACGAATCTGAATGGCGGGATAGCCCTGCCTTTGGAGCTGCACGCTCCTGGATTTGCATTCCGCTGGTCGTGTCCGAAAATCTCGTCGGATTGCTTTCCGTCAGCAGCAAAGAATCGGGACAATTCACTCGCGAGCATTTGAGACTCGCCAAGTCCCTAGCACTCTCGGCAGCCGTCGCCATTCAAAATGCGCGCCTCTATGAACGCGCCGAAATCTACGCCTCCGAACTGGAGCTACAAGTGAAGCTCCTGAAAGAAACCCAGGCGGCACTTGAACAAACGCAAAGCCGCTCCCGCGGTACGGGATAGCAGGGTTTGCAGTACCGGCTCGAAACTCCCAGACCAAGTCCACCCTTCCCACAATCCCGTTTGTAGACCGGAGTAAACGCTTGTCGGAAACGGCTGCCTAGCGATGCTCTTAGATGGTCGCGCAGGCTTCCGACGTATCCATATTGATGCCGCCTTCACCGATCGCACCTATGATTGACACAATTTGGTCATCTCGCCTCGGAGTAGCGACGGTCGCGAGTCCTAGTGTCCTCCGCTGCTGACGAGCCCAATTGAACATAGCTTCTACAGCAAAGACAAACGACTGCAGTTCCCCCGTGTTCAAAGGTCTGGTTGTCTGCGAAGTCTTGTCCTTAACCAAGCAACGGCCTTCGTGAGCTGCTTTGTTACGAAAGCCATAGAGCTTCTGAAGCAATTCTGCCCAATTGGATTGCATATTGGGGACGCCGTAACTCGTGGGATCATCCAACCCGAATGCTTTTGAGACTTGCAGCAATTTGGTGTGGAAACGGTCCCGGTGTTTGCGCTTCAAATCTAGATAATCAGTCGTAGCGGCTGCAGTGGGTCTTATCGCAGCAACGTCGTCCAGCAGGTTTGTAAGTTCAATTTCTGCCGAAATACCCAGCTCAATGACGGATCGGACAGGGTCACCGGATACAAAGCTGGAGAGCCCGTCACAGAAAATAGATTCGGCGGGTGGCACAGGGATCTGCGCCTCTACGCAAGAGCGAACTTGATGCCAAGAGTCTAGTTTCAAAGCACGTACCTGAACCGTTTGTCCATATCCGGCATAATTCATTTGTGCAACAGCGGGTGGTTCAACTCGAAAGGCAGACCCTCTGTATGCAGCCGCTATTCCAGCCGTTCCAGTGCCGATCCAATACTGCCTGCTTAGCACTCTGATCCACTGCAATGCCTCGCGAACAATTGGGAAAACGTCAGCATGTTTGATCGGATACCGAGGAGCCGTTCGAAGCACAAGAGTTCGAAAATTTGTTGAGAACAAGTCAGGCGCTTCATTGCCCGCCGAAACTGGCTCCGTTGGCGATACCTGCAGACTGATTGGCTTTAGCAGATGCACGTGGATCTCGTCTCTTTGGATCGATAGCGCAGGCCATTCCGCGTCGTCGAATATGTTGATGGGGTATGGGAGCAAGAACTCAAATAACTGGCCTTCATCCTGCATCGGCCGGATAGGCGATCGCGGAGGGGTTGTGATCCGTGGGAGGCCATTCCAGAATGCCTTGCGATGGGGATCGTCTCCCCTCGCAATCCTCAGAAATTCTTCTCGCGTCAGTTCTGCAGTCATATGGGCCCTACTATAACTCCTATGAGCATAGAACTGAGCCAGATGCAGATCTTGGGGATTGGTCAGGGAGGGAACCTGTTTTTAGCCGGTCCCGCTGGACGCTCTCAAGCGACTCGAACGGAAAGCGCCAATCTCCGACCGCCCCAGAATTCCCGTTCGAGGAAGTGTGACTCAGCACGGGTCTCATCGCCTTCAGTCGCCCCTGTCGCCAGAATATCTGAGACTGAACCGCTATTCCGTCATCTCGTCGTCAGGACCATGACCACTGAACGGCTCCTCTTCCTCTGAATTCTTCGCGCCCTACCACGCACACCTCGGCCTCACTTTTGCCCACTGTCCCGCGCTCCCCAACTGACTCATCAACGGGCCACCTTGTGGAGGGCACTCCGCCAACAAGGCGCGGATCAAACGACGGTCCCCCCTCGACTACCATTTCTCCCTTCAGCGCGACCTCACGACCGATGGTCCCGTACGCCGCAGCACGCAACTCCGGTTTCCCCCGAACGCCAATTGGACGATTCGATCCACCTTCCATTTCCACCACGCATTTTCTCGGGCACAGCTTCGGGATAATTCCTGCGCCCGGCGTCTTCGCGTCTTCTGCTTTCCCGGTTCCTCGCCAAACTCTTCTCAAACTGCAAAGAAGAGTTTGGGTCCCTCCCAGAATGCAGCCGCTCGCCTTGGGAGCAGTATCCGCTCGCTCTTGAGTGCCCCAAAAAAATGGGGCAGAAATGGAGATTTCTTCCTATGTATCTCAATCACGTCCAATTAATTGGCTTCCTCGGGAAAGACCCGGAGAAGCGCCAAGTGCGCGGCAACGGAGACACCTTCACGGTTCTCTCGGTCGCCACGCAACAGTCGTGGAAAGACGTGAACGACGAGTGGCAGTCGAAAACCGAGTGGCACCGCGTCGTCGCGTTCAACCGTCTCGGAACAGCGATCGCCGACACTCTCCACAAGGGCGACCACGTTCTTGTCGATGGAATGCTCGTCAGTTCGAAGTACGAGCGCG
>Ga0208037_1000041_pt1 | contig 102109 bp, 126 predicted proteins | sample June2015DPH_13_1_3_FD_184710 | JGI IMG/M metagenome (GOLD analysis project Ga0208037, IMG submission 184710) | Peatland microbial communities from SPRUCE experiment site at the Marcell Experimental Forest, Minnesota, USA - June2015DPH_13_100... | ecosystem: Environmental > Terrestrial > Soil >...
GGGCCGACGGGCCCGAGGGGGCTGAAGTTCACGACAAGCTGGTCGTTTTGGGACGGCAGGGTGCCCGACAGGTAGGACACGGATATGTCGATGACGCCAGCCCCGAGGTAGACTACGCCCGTGGCCAGGAAGTTCAGGAAGCCGGGGACCAGGTTCGAATTTTCTTCGATCTCCACATACCCGTTGTTCCACTGCAACAGGTAGAAAATCTGGTCGTTCGGGACGACGTCCCACTGGTACATGTAGAGGTGCGTCGCGAAGGCCGGGGAGGAGTTGTTCAGGCGCAATTCCCCTGCATTGTTCAGGCCCGCAGGGCCGGTGCCTGCGTCGAAGTAGTAGCGAAGCCCGCCCTTGTCGCCCTGCGACCCGACGAAGCCCGTTGGCCCAGTGAAGCCTGTGGGCCCGGTGGGTCCGGCGGAGCCTGGGAGTCCATCAGGACCAGTATAGCCGGTATATCCCGTGTAACCCGTCGGCCCCGTGGGACCGATGGGGCCGGTATAGCCGGTAGGGCCGGTATATCCTGTTGGACCGGTCGGGCCGGTATAGCCGGTGTAACCCGTAGGTCCTGTGTAGCCAGTCGGCCCGGTCGGGCCCTGGGCTCCCTCGGCGATTAGTCCCCACCAGGACGAGCCGGACGCGGGAACATTCCCCACGTTACCATTTTTCAGGGAAATCCAGGAGCCGTTGGCGTAGCTCACCGCATGGCCGAGGCTGTAGGCGACGGTGGGATTGTACGTCTTCACCCACGTGACGACGATGCCGTCGAGCGTGACGATGGAGCCGGACGAGGGGTCGATTATGCGGATGGTTCCCATTCTACCCCTTGCTGCGGGGAGGGTTGTCTTTCCGGGCAACTTACCCAGACAAATGCGCCTTGACGCTTACCCTCAACGCCTGAACAACGCGATGATGCTTACCACCAGCGAGGCGACGCCGAAAAGGCCTACGATCACCATCATCAGCACCGTCAGGTTCGTCGATGACCCCTTCTCCTTGGTGAGGTCGGAGGCGCTGGCGGCGGAACGGGACTCCCGCAAGCCCTCGACGTCCTTCTTGATCTGGTCCACCTTCTCCTCCATCGACTTGAACCGGGCGGCGGCCTCCTCGCGGGGAAGGAGGGTCGTCGCTTGGTCCCGGAGGGTTTCCCTGAATTCGTTCACCGAGTCGAAGCGCTTCTCCGTGGCGACCTCCGCCTTGACGACGGCATCCTTCGACGAGGCCAGGGCGAGCCCCGTCTTGGCGTCCATCGCCTCGAACCTTTCCTCGTAGCGCCTGTCGTTGCCCGTGATTTCCTTCTCGACGGCCTCGATCTTCGCCATCATCAGCTCCTGGAGGTCGTCGAGCTGGGACGTGACCTCCCGCAGGCCGGGCTCGTGCGTCCTTCCGTTGTTTCCGTTGGTCATGGGTTCTTTTGCCTTTCGACTTGGGATTGACCGGGTCGTTGCGCCGCCTAAGTAATCTGTCCGAACAAATAGGCAACGGTCTCGGTGCTCCCCCCTCCCGTCTTGACCACCCGTATGTAGTTCCAGACGAGGCAGGAAGGGCTCCACACGGCCTGCGTCCCATCGGCGCTGAACGCCACGTCCGCCTCTTCCTCGACGTCTCCCGACACCGGCGGGGAGTAGCTTGCATGGACGGCCAGGTTTCCCGTGATCGGCACCCCCGAGATGCCCGAGGGTGCGTTGGGGACCAGGATGGGGGTGCTGTATCCCGACACGTAGTCGCTGGGCTGGTTGAGCAGGACGTTGGGGTTGTTCGAGACCTCGATCCAGGTGTCGGAGGCGGCCTCCAGCCCGACGATGTGGACGGACAATGCCGCGAAATTGTTGATGTCCCGCCACTTCCCGGAGAATTCCGCCTTCGAGTCGAAGATCACGTTGTTTGAAGTCTGCATGTTGCCCTCTATCCTATGGAGGGGAAAGCAATGGAATCCCCTGTTCCTTCCAGTATTCGACCATGCTCGTCAGGCCCTTTGCTATCCCCCTCTTCACCTTGCTCTTGAGCAGCTTGGGGGGAACCTTGGAGCACAAGTCCTCCAGGACCACCAGGCCTCGTCACAAGCCTTGTCGATGCATGCTTTGGAGCACAAGTCCTCCAGGACCACCAGGGCCTCGTCACAAGCCTTGTCGATGCATGCCCCATTGTCTGTGCTTGCCGATGCCTTTACATCGGGATCATTTTCTACCATCGAACTCGTTTCCTTCACGTCTCGCCCTACCCTTTCCCGTCGTCCTTTATGGTGTCTATCAGGCGCTCCACCATTCGCTGAAACCCGTTCGTGATGAGGTTCTGCTGCGTGGCGACGACGGCGCTCTTCTCGGCGATGTCCTTCAGGATGTTGAACTGCGTGGTGCTCACCTCTTCCAGACGATTGAGGAGGCTCGCTATCTTCGCTTGATTCGCCGCAATGTCGAGCCCCACCTGGATGTGCCTTTCGATGCTTTGCTTGAGCAACTCCACCTTCTCCGCAGCTTCCTTGGCACTCTTCGACAAATCCTGGATGGCCCGTGCCATGGCAACGTAGTCCTTGCCCGCCTGGATGACGGCGGCCTCGGCGTCCGTCGCCCGCTTCTCGGCCTTGGAGATGAATCCCCTGAGGTACCAGACAACTATGATGACTGCTGGCCATCCTATGGTAGGAAGCCACTTTAGCAGGAACTCGAAGGGTCCCGGCATGTCCGCGAACGCAAGGGGCAGCATCATGTTCAATCCTTCCAAGGAAAGTTGCACTCATATATGGAACTCATAGCCTGAAATTGCCCCTCACCGCCTGCGGCGGCGGAACGGGTCCCTCACCACCACCGTGCCGGGGGTCATCATCAGCCCCCGCTGCAGCCTGTGCAGCCTCTCCAGCGTCTTGATCTCCGTCATGGCGAGGCTGTCGAGCGAGAGGAGGGGGGCGGCGGGCTTGGACATCTGCTCCTGGAGGGCGAGGCTGGCCCCGGCGGGGTCCTGGGCGAGCCCCCCCTCCTCCACGAGCCACTTCTGGGCGACGTACGCCACCTCCTGCACGGCGTCCGTCATGTCGTCCGTGGCCCCCTTCTCGGCCGGGGCCTGCACCCTGATCTGGTACTTCCCGACGAACTCCGCCTCCACAAGGCGGATCTCGTCCATGAACTTGGGGACGTACGGGAACCTGCACCTCCGGTTGTCCATGTAGCCCTTGAGGGCGAACGCCATCTGGGAATTGATGACGGTGGTGAGGTTGAGCAGCTCGATGTTGTATATCTGGTTGATCTCCAGGAGCTGGACGAGCGCCTGGCCGCCGTGCTGGTCGGTCGCCCCGCGGAAGCACGGCATCACCCTGTTGAGCGCCCGCAGCCACATCACGACGTCCTCCAGGGGGAGCGCCCGGTACCCCACGTACTTCACGACCCCCGGAATCTCCTCGACGCCCGGCCCGTCGAACCTCTCCCCCACCATCATGCGGTCGATGTAGTCGTAGACCAGCTCTATCGGGTTCTTGCCGCCCCGGTGCTCCAGGTGCCCGATGGCGACGCCCGTGGCGTTCTTCATCATGCCGAGGTCGACCCCCCAGAAGTAGTTGCGCCCGACGCACGACGGGACGAACCTCGTCAGGTTGAGCCTGGCGGTCTCGGGCCTCGGCACCGGCATCTCCCCCTCGGTGTACTGCACGTCCGTGCACGCCCGTATCTGCGCCTCCGTGACGTAGCTCTCGGAGGAGTCGAGGAACTGCCCCCCGTACTCCGCCTTGAACGTCATGGGGTTCTTCTCGTACTCCCCGTGCAGGACCTTGGGGAGGACGAAGGGGTTCATCTCCGCCGTGCTGACCCTGAGGGTGAAGATGCCGCTGGCGTTCCCCTTGGTCATGGCCAGCTTGTGGAGGTCGTACATCTTGCCGACCTTCGTCCAGGGCGTCGAGATGGAGACGACCATGGAGTCCTGGTATTCCCTGTATTCCTCCGGCTGCAGCGCCCTCATCTGGTCGCCGCTTATCCACTCGCCGTTGGGCAGCTCGGCGTGGTGGAAGTTCAGGGTGCTGGGCGTGGCGGCGGCGTACACCTCGTCCGAGGACGAGCCCTTCTCCGACCGGAAGTGGGCGAACTCGTCGAGCGCCAGGAAGACGGACGACGGGCTGCGGACGCTGTTGGTGGTGCAGGGCAGGGACTCGCAGTTGATCGTGGGGGTCACGTCCCTCTTGCCCCTGTCGGACTCCGTGACGAAGCCCAGCCAGGTCCCGCTGCTGGCCTTCAGGTAGGGGCTGAAGAACGGCGTGCGGTTCACGTCCTCGCGCAGCTTGTCGTACAGCCTTGTCGCCCCCGTGTCGTCCTGGGCCAGGAAGGTGAAGTCGATGGGGGAGCCGGGGACCAGCCCGAAGTAGTCCTGGGGGCTCTTGTGGTTGAGCAGGCAGTAGAGCTTGTAGGACGCGGTCGCCGACACCCACTGGCTCTTGCCGCCGCGCCGGCCGGCGATGATGCACGCCTCGTTGTACCCCCGCTCGGGGATGTCCCTCCAGTCGCCCACGCTGCAGCGGCCCTCCTCGAAGAATATGTGGAGGGCCTCGACCTCCGTGACCGTCCTGATGAGCTTCTCGCGGAACACGTCGTAGAACGGCACCATCCCCATCTTGTAGTCCATGGGGATGCCGAAGACGCACTTGGTCAGGAGGCGCTGCACGGGGAAGAGCTTGACGTTGAGCCCCTGCCGGGACTCGATGAAGTCTATGGCGTTGAGGATCTTGGGGGCGCTCTCGATGATGCCCTCGACCGCCTTCCCGAACACCGACTCCCGCTTGCTGAATCGCTCTCCCCTTGGCATGGTTCTCCTGATAATGAAAGGGATAGCGGAATCCCTGGAAAAACGGGGCCATCGGAGGTATAATGCAGGCAGGAGGGCGCATGGAGATCAGCGACGAAAAGCTGCAAGAGCTCATTGGCCAGTGGCACGAGGAGGGACGGGGGCAGTTCGAGGCATCCTATCCCGGCCTGGACTACGACTCCCCTTCCTACCGGAAGCGGTTCGTCAGGAAGGCGAGGTACGTCTGCCTCGACGACGGGGACTCGGGGGCCTTCGTGGTGGACCAGACGGACGGGAACGTCTACCGGATCAAGTCGAAATACGGGGTCCCGAACCGCAAGAAGCTGGTCGGGAACATCGACGGCATCCGCGGAAGGCAGTTACACCGAAGTAGGTGGTGGTAGATGGAAAGGGCGACGCATGTCGGGTCGTGCCAGTGCTGCGGCAGGGTGCAGAAGCTGCCGGGGGGCCTCCTCTCCAAGCACGGGTACAGCGTGGAGTGGGGCTTCTTCCAGGGCGTCTGCGTCGGGGCCGCGACCCTCCCATACGAGCAGTCCTGCGACCTCATCAAGGGATTCGTGGAGTCCGCCCGGAAGGGCAAGGCGGGCATAGAGGCGGACATCGACGCCCTGCTCCGCCCGGCCACGGAGCCCGTGGGCTGGTACCACGAGTACATACCCCGGCAGACGCGCGTCCGGGGAGGGTATTCCTGGCGCAGGGTAAGGCTCCTGCAGGAGGTCGTCCGCCTGCCCCACGGCGACGCGACGTTCCTGAAGTACGTCGGGCACGATGGCAAGGAAGAGCGGCTGCCGTACTACGGCACCGAGAGGGACCTGCTGGAGGTCGCCACGAGGATGAACGCCGACTACGTCGAAAACAATCTCAGGCCCGCGATGAGGGAGCTGGAGCGCTACATCGTCTGGCAGCAACGGCGCATCGCCGACTGGAAGCCAAGGGAACTCCGGCCGGTCGAGGACCCGAAGGACGCCAGGGACGGGCGGTCGGGCTAGCGACCGCCCGGGTTGGCACGGCGGGTCCTGGCGTAGTCCACGAGCAGGAAGGCGGCGAACGTGAGGACGACGAGGATGGCTGTCATGGGGCCTCCGAAGACATGCATGCAATCCAAGTGCCAAAGTTCTAGGGCCTGTTTTCAGCAAGTTGCAAAAGCACGAGGCTTTTTTAGATCATATCCTAATCATTCGGCGATGAATGCCTAAGCAGGAGGACAACGTGGAGAACTTGGTGAAGAAGGTCGCAGACGGGATCATGGAGGAGATTGCGGAGAAGGCCAAGGCCAGGAAGGAGCGCCTGAGGGCGCTCAAGGCCGATGGCCCCTCCTGCTCCGTGCCGGGGCTGATGCACCCCATCCTCGGGACGACGGGGGACGTGGGATGCCATTCCATAGGGAGCGTGTGTCCGAGCTGCGGCATCTCGCTGAGCTCCCACGGCGATGCCGTCCCCAAGGAACCCTGAAGAATCCCCGGAAATTTCGTGTAGCCCGGTGTATACTATAGGCGGGAGGAAACGCAAAATGGCAAAGGTATACGCACCACCCAAGGAAATCAGGGTCCCGGACTTCGACCCCGAGAACTGGCAGAAGGCCGACAAAGAGTTCATCCAGAAGCTGAGGGACTACTGCCTTGCCAACGGCACGGGAGACCTCAGGGGCGAGGTCGTGTCGTTCCCCGTGGCGGACGGGGCGGCGTCCTACATGGTGTTCACGACCAAGCCCCTGGCCTTCATCCACATGCCGCTCGGCGACGCATGGCAGTTCCAGTACGTCAACCGCCTGACCCTGGCGGACGTGAAGAAACAAGTCAAGCGCCGGAAGGCCCTGGACGAACTGTTCCGCGGGCCGCTCGACAAGGTCAAGGTGGGGGGACGCTACTTCCTGAGCACCCTCGGCGAAACGGAGGGGGCGTGGGTGGACGCGGAGAGCAAGTCGGACGAATACGTGACCGTGGTGGTGGTGGAGCCTGTGGGCGACCGGGCTGCCTACAAGCCCGGAGAAAAACACGAAGTCAACGCAAGCAACCTGTACGAAAAGAGGGAACATGCTTCCAGGGAATACAAGTCCAAGAAGGCCGGGGCCTAAGCTCCATCCGCTGTCGGTAAGGAATGTCCTGGTGAAGGCCGGGCTGCCGCAGACCAAGTACTACGCCTCCGGGCGGGTCCGCGGGTGGGGCCACAGCCACGAGGGCTTCAAGATCGTCGTGGAATACGGGAAGAGAAACATATGGAGGCAGTCGCGCAGCGACCGCCGCTACGGCAGGCCCGGCTACCTCGCCCAGGTCAACGACACCTCGGCGGTCAAGGGAATCTCCGTCGAGTGGGTGTTCGGCGACTGGTTCAGGAGCGACCACGATGCGGAATGGCAGAGGCGGTTCGCCGAAATCGTGGCCGCCCTGGCCGCCGCTGGCTATACGGTGGAGGCAACAGAGGAGCCGCGATACCTGGGATTGAGGCATTTCATCCGCGTCGGCGTCCCCAGCGGGGATGCCCCGAAGAATCCCTAGAAATTTCGTGTATCCTCGTGTATAATGCATACGGGGACGGAATTCATGGAAACCACGTTCAGCACCGGAGCAGTGACGAGCCAGTCCCAGAGGTACACGGTGGGGCAGGTCGGGAGGCGCTCCATCGGGCGTCCCCATTGCGCCCTATGCGGGTGCGCCAGGGAGTTCGTCCGGGGAAGTGGGCTCTGCCAGCACCAGTGCTTCTGGTTCCTGACCGGATGGGTCGGGTACGACGCCACGAACGGCGATGTGGTCTTCACCGACCACAGGGCACTCCCCCTGGCGAAGATGCACGGATGGGACCCCGCCACCCGCACCAAGTCCGCCAAGTCGTGGCCCAGAGTCGTGGCGGCGGCACAGAAACTGGGGTGGAGCGGGGGCACGGACGCCCCGTCGCAGCCCACGTTCGTCGATGCGGAGGCATTGTGAGGGACTATCGAGAAAGACTCAAAAAAGTCATCCCGGCCTGTGAGGACGTTCCTCAAGCCAGGGGCAAGGTAGCGGAATTCCTGGTTGCCATAGACGGCAACGGAAAACTCATGCCTCCCGGAAGCAAGTATGATGTTCTGACGGAGGATGGAAGAAAGAGGGAGGTCAAAGGCGGAACATCCTCGCCGAACAGGCATACCGGAGCCTCGGCAGAATGGGACATACTCACCTTTGTTAGGACTGACATATTCGGACATCCGGAACTCGTGGCCGAAATCCCACGAGAGAAGCTAGTCCTTGCACACGCTCCCGCCATACAGACGCATCGAGACACCGTAAAAAATGGCGTCTCACTGATCAAGGAATTTGCCGACCCCGCTATGCTAAAACGGCTTCAACAGATTTATGCGGAGGCCCTCTGATGGCGGAAAAGAAGAAAAGGCTGAAAAGGACCGCCCGCGGATTCGCCATCTACGGCAGGATCAACGATTTGGACGGGAGGCCGCTGAAGGTGGTGCGATCCAGCGCCATGGGGCCGAGGGCCATGAGGGTGTACGTCGACGGCTGCCTCATGGAAAACGACCAGCCGGTCCCCCTCAAGCCGAACCAGGAAATTCTGGCCGGGGCCCACCTCGACGTGGGACAGGCCAGATGGCTCATGAACGCCCTTCGACGGTTCGTCGAGGGGGAAGAATAGGCCCCGCCGCGGGATTTCGACAGGATGGACGAATGGACGAGGAACGGACCAAACCGAGGCTCATAAACACCTTCGACCAATGCAAGGCGGCCGGGGGCGACCGGATAGCCATCCTCTACAAGGCGGGCGACTACGGCAGGGGCGGCACCTCCGCCTGCGTGCTGGTGGCGCGCATCAAGGACGGCAGGGAGGTCGTGACCGACCCCAAGGCCCACTTCCTGGACTACGGGCGCAAGGCGTTCCCCGTCCACCGCTACCTCCAGGAGGGGCCCTTCCACCTGGCCAAGCGGGAGGCGATCCGGCAGGCCATGGAATGGGCCTGCCAGAAGTACGGCCCCAGGGAGTTCGCGAAGAACCGCATGCGGGACTACGTGGAGAAGGAAGTCAACGAGCGCTTCCCCATCCCCGAGCGCAAGAAGGAGCCATAAGATGAAGAAAAACAAGAAGAAGGAACCCAAGCATCCAGTACAGCCGCTGGTCACCATGCCGAAGGGTACGGTCCGGTTCAAGGCGAACAAGATCGTGCAGTTCCTGTACGACACCAGCAGGAACAAGATGAACGAGCTGGCCCTCATGCCGTTCAGCAACGAGGACAGGGAGCAGTTCGCCCAGCTCATCGGCTACTCGCTCGGCGGGTTCGGCGAGCTTCCCTACGTCAGCGACGAGACGTACCGGAGGGCGGCTCGGCAGCGGGTCCACGAATAATCCCTAAGAATTTCGTGTAGCCCGGTGTATACTATAGGCGGGAGGAAACACAATGAACCTGGAATTGAAGAAGCTGGTCACGCACCGAGGGATGGAGGGGCAGGGCTACAACGCCGAGCTGTACGCCGATGGCAGGCACATGGGGCACGTGCTCGACGAGGGCTGCGGCGGGTCGCCATTCGTCTACTGGAAGAATCCTGCCGACAGGACGGCGGTGGAGGCCTACATCGGGACCCTGCCGGTCGAGGTCTTCGACCCGAAGGCCGACCCCACGGGGGCCGAGCTGTGGCCGGACGGGATGAAGCAGAACCTTGAGACCGTCCTCGGCAAGCTGGTGGATCGGACCCCGTTCCAAAAGAGGATCAACCGCGACCTCAAGAAGTACGTATGCTTCCGGCTCCCCAAGGACGTGGAGCCCGACTACCGCATGATAAGAATTGCCCCGACGCCCGAAGCCATCGCAAGGGTGCGGGCCAAATACCCGCAGGCAGCCATCCTAAACGAGGTGAAATAGCATGGGAACCTACCCAAAGGTAGTCCAGCTCGGCGTGGTGGAAAAGCCCCAGTTCGGCATGAGGCAACTGGTGGACTGGGAGGCCCTGGTCAGGACGGACACCGACATGCCCGACGGGCATTCCGTGTTCGGAATATACCTCAAGAAGTTCCCGGACGGATGGAAGGCGCTGTGGATGTCGGCGGTCGAGGAAGGAAAGCCCGTCCCGTGGCGCGAGGAGGCGTACCCGACGCGGCTGGCGGCGGCGCAAGGGATCGTCGCCGAGGCCCATGAGGCGTTCGTGGCATGGGAGAAAAAGGAACGCAGGGAAGAGGAGAAAAAGAAGGACGAGAAAAGGCGGGCAGCCCAGCGCTGGCAGTCCGCCAAGCAGAGCCTGCTCAACCTCGTACGCCACCACAGGGAGAACGACGTGCCCGACTGCGGCGTGGAGCTGTGCCTGATCCGGGAGATTGCCGAGAAGGCGGGCCTGGAGTTCACCGAGGAAGAAAAGCCGCTATTCATATGACGAACGGAGAAAAAGCCATGAGCGAAATCGACGTCACCTTAGTATTCGGGCAAAGCGCCCCGTATAAGGCGGGGCAGGACCTGAAGGACAAGCACTACAAGCCCCCGAAGGAGTTCGAGCACGCGAAGGACTACGTCGTGGCGAGAATCCCCAAGGGAGGTGCGGACGGTCACGCGGTCGAAATCGTCGAGTGCCGCTACCCCGCGGCTTTCTACAAGATCGTCGCCAAGCCCGGGTGCAACAGCATGGGGAACGCGCAGCGCGGGTTCACCCTGACCACGGGCAGCGACGGCCTCACGGACAGGCTGGTATGGGTGATTGCCCTGCAAATCAGCAGGGGGATGCTGGAAGTGAAGGAATAGCGAGTTCCGGGAGGACCACGATGGCAGCAAAAGATATGCCCACGTCCGGGAAGTGGGAATGGAAAAGGTTCGACGAGGCCCAGGTCGTCGTCATCGCCAAGGCCGGGCCGAAGGACATGCCCCTCGTCGCCGTATGCACGGGGCCGGACAGGGAGGCGAACGCCAAGTTCCTATGCGCCGCCAAGGCCAGGCACGACCTGGAGCAGGCCTCCAGGAACGTACCTGCACTCACGAAGACGCATTTCTCCCTGGAGATGATGGACGACGAAGGAATGTGGTGGGGGATCGACCTGAAGGGATCCCCCCAGGAGCTGAAGCGGCTCAACAGGAAAGAGATTGCCAGATGCAGGAAGCTTTCCCGCCGCATGCGCATAGTGAGGGTGGAGGAATCCACGACGAGGACGGTCGTAGAGGAAATCTGAACGGGAGGACGACATGGTAACGGAAGGGGAATGCCCCCACCAGGGGGTTGACAAGTACGTGACGACGCACGGCATGGCATGCAGGGAATGCTTGACCAAGGAGGACTTCGACGCCTACCCGGGATGGACGGACGAGCTCGGGAAAAAGCATGCGGGGATGAGGGAGCAACTGGAGACCAGCAGGGCCAGGACCGACCAGCTCGCCAGAAACCTGGGGAGAGCCAGCGCCGGATAGGGACGGAAGATGCGGGACTTCCTCGACAAGCTCGTCCAGGAAACGTGGTGGCTCATGGGCATGCCGCTGCGGGTGGCGATGGCGCTCATAATGTCGCTTGCGCTCATCGACAGCGCCGTCACGCTGTGCCTGACCTATGACAAGGAGGCCAAGGCCCTGATGGACGAGATATGGAGCCTCCTGTGGTACGTGTGGAAATGGGCCGTGGTGCTGCCAGAAGGGCTGAGGAATCCCTAGAAATTTGATGTATCCCGATGTATAATGATGATGGAAGGAAAAGGACATGAAACAGACGAGGGTATACGCGGGATTGCGGGCGGTAAGGGAATTCAGGAAGCGAGCCGAGGGCGACAGCTACGAGACGGTCCCCGATGGGAAGGAACTCCTGGTGTTCGACGTCCTGGTCAGCCGGGACGACCTGAACTACATGGCTGCCAGGGCGGCGAGGAACAAGAACGGGAAGTGCAAGGCGGGCCCCGTGACGGTCATAATCACCCATCGCGAGCGCACGTCCTGACGTGCGCCGCAGGCAAAGGAAAGGGACGATGAAGATCAAGGACCTCAAGCCGGAACAAGTGGTATGGATGACGATGCGCCGCAGGATGGGCCACACCATGATGAAGTCCACCGACGTATTCTCGGTGAGGATCATCAAGGTGCACCTCGCGGAGCCCCCGGCGAGCGACTACGTCGTTGCCTCGTGGAACAACAACCGGCCGGAGAGGTTCTACGCCAACAACGTGAAGCACTGGCGCAAGGACAAGCCTGTGATGGTACGGACGACGCTCGGAAGCCAGCGTCGGGCCACCCGCCAGGAGATCAAGGAAATGAAAGAAAAAGAAGCCTTTCGGATTGCTGGGCAGACCACCGGATGGCTCGGAGCAATACATGATGCTGGGGATGAGAAAAAGGAGAGAGCAAATGCGACTCCAGAAGAAGCTAGTGCAGGATAGGATTGAATCAAAGCGCATTAGGCTGGACGGAACGTCGGAGAACCCCATCATCAACTTCAAGAAGACTTACCTCGCCCACACGATTTTCGGGTGGAGCCTGGGTAAGTTTCACCGAGAGTGGTTTGGCCTGACGCTCGCATCTCCTTGCGATGTAGTAGTCTCCCATCAGCTTAACGACATCGACGACCTGTACGAGGTGGTTTTGCCGAAAATCAGGCGTCAGCCAACGCAAAACAGCATGGTCACGGCAAAGCGAAAGAAGGAAGGCGCATGCCTGAACTGTGGAAGCAAGGAGCACAAGGATCCGTGCCCCAGGGAAGAAGACGAATACTAAGTGGAAAAAATCCTTAAATGGAGGAATGCCGATGAAGAGGAAGCCAAAGTACGGACTCAAACAGGTCGTGGCGGAACTGACCTACGCGCCCGGCCCAAGCATGACGTTACCCCCGAAGCGGGTCGACAGCGGGCACTTCTACAAGGTTTGTGGGGTAAGGGAACTGGTATTGCCGGAGAAGCTCACCTACGAATACGACCTCGGGTTCGGCACGTCATGGCTGCCGGAAGGCTGGATGCGCCCCCTCACCAAGCGGGAGTGCCACGGGAAGAAGAAGCGGAAAGCGCGCCGCACCACGAAGTTCGGGAAGCTTTGCTTCTAGGCCTCAATGCCTAGTCCGGCACCTCGACCACGAGCACGTGGTCGGCGACGACCGTGACGTCCTCCCCGAGGTACCTCTTTCCCTTGACCTCTATGGTATGCGGCCCGGCGGGCAGCCTGAACTCCTTCAGGTCCCCGGTCTGCCCGGCCAGCCCCCCGTCGATGTAGACGGGGTCGCCGTATGCCTTGTCCTCTATCCTGACCCAGCCGGTGCCCTCGCCCTGCCCGGGCGCGACGCCCACCTTCTGGTCGGGATGCAGCGTATCGCAGGCGTAGTAGTTCCCGTCCTCCACCACGATGTAGATTGGGTCGTCATATCCCCAGAAGTAAGGCCCGACCTCGTAGGGCCAGAAGGCGAACCCCCAGTAGAGCCCGCCGTACCAGAACCACGGATGTCCCCAGCCATGCCCCCATCCGTGCCCCCATGGGCCGGGACGGACGCCATGCCAGGGGCGGAATGGGTGCGCCGGGCCGAACCGGGCGGCGTAGCGGGCCGGGGAAATGCCGCGGGCCTGGCCGCCGAGCCGGGCATAGTTGCGGGGCGGGGCATAATTACGGGAGGGGGCGTAATTGCGGGACGGGGCGGGGGCGGAACGCCCCCCGGACGAATAGTGGGTGCCCGACGAACGCGGGGCGGAAGCGGGCGCAGACGAGCCTCGCCCAGCGTTGCGCTGGGCGGGCAGGGGAACGGCGGAAACGAGCAGCGCCGTCAGTACAGCTACGAATCTCTTCATGGGTTGCCTCCGTGCAATCTCGGTGGTTTGATGGTGCCCGGCCCCGTGGGGTTGCAAGGGGGCCGGGCGGATCGGCTATGATGTCCTGATGGCGGCCTCGCCCCGGTCGGTCACGAAGCCCATGAGCATTATTAAAACCTTCCATTTTTTCCTCAACATTGGGTATACTACTACCGGAAATCAAAAATGATCAAACAACCGATTGTCTGTGTCCTCTGTGGAGGAACGCCCGCCTATTCCATCCCACATATGTGTCGAAGCAACCCCCCGGCCCCACTGTGCGCTGGGTGCTTCCATTCTGCGGCTCGCTGCGGATGCGGTAAAGAGCCAACGAGCATTGCTTGTTCCCCCGATGGCTATGCTTTCTTCTGCGAAGAACATACCGAACGAGGCCGCCTTCTCTACGAATATGTAGAAAAGCATTACCGTGGCTACGAGTATGCATTCTATGCTTACGGGGGCTGGTGCAAGAACGTCAGGGCCGATGGCACGGTTTGCGGCAGGCCCGCCAAGCTTGCTCGCCCATGTGTGGACCCAGTGCCCGTCCTCTACTGCGATCTGTGCATGATCGCCTTCATAGAATCGGTTTCTCATGATCCTGAAGTAGTAGAATTCATAAATACCGCAAAATCATAAACTTATCCCATCCTTGAAATCCTCAAGAATCCCTCCGAGTGGGTTGTATACACGCCCGATGCTTCGGACTCGACCCCATGCTTCGCTTACTCGTGGGACGCCTACATGACGTTCGTCGAAAACGAAGAACCGAAAGCACGCGAGGAACGGAAGGCCGAAGAGACCGAAGCCCGTGGCGCACCCTATACCAGGGCTTGGGAAACTGAGCTAAGGAAGCTTGACGAAAAGAAACCGGGCGGGCTGCTCAACTTGGCGGGCAAGGTCACCGGAATCTTCTCCAGCCTTGAGGAATTTCAACAAACATGGCCTTCGGCACCAGAGGACTACATCAAGGTCGGAGGCACTTTCATCACCACGCACCTCTGCAACAAATACAAAAGACTGCTTCTTTCCCGGGTCGAGGACGGACTCAAATAGAGCCTCGTTTCCGTACTAGGCCTTGATGGCGGCCTCGCCCTGGGACTGGGGAATCTCCGCCTTTTCCACCCCTTTGGGCTCGGCCTTCTGGTCGCGGTCGGTCACGAAGCCCGCCGATCCGGTGGCTTCCTTGCCGATGATTTCCTTTATTTCATTGCCGTCGTCGCCTGCGGTGCCCTCGTGTCCATCCTCCCCTTCCTTTTTCTGGTACTCGGGCTCCTCTGCGGCCCCGCCTTCCGTCCCGGCCCCCTCCTCTGGGAGGCCCTCGTCCTCTCCGGGCTCCGGCAGCTCGACCCCCAGGTTGCTCGCCAGGTTCTCCACGCCGGCCGCTATCTCGTCCAGCGAGCGGTAGAGCTCGACGATGGCACCCGCTATCTTCTCCGGGTCCTCTTCGGCGAGGCGTCGGAACTCGGCGGCGTACTTCTTCCGAGAGGCGATGCGCTCCCTCAGTGAGGCGGACCTGGGCACCGCAAGGTCCAGGTTCTCCCTCAGATAGGACAGGGAACTCCCCATGACCTGGAGGGACTGGGAAAGCTCCCCGATGGCGTCCGCCACCTTCTTCGGCTCCTTTGCCGCCACCTCCCTCATCCGGCCGTACTCGCGGGCCCTTCTTTCCTTGGCCATCTCGGCGACCTTCTCCCTGAGCGCTTCCCTCGACGATTTCTTTGCCATGTTGTCCTCCGCCGCCTTTGCGGCTCCTACTATGGGTTTGGTATTCGCTGGCCTTGGTTTTCCGCCGCCCGTCTTCAGCGTGTCCTGGCTTATGACCCTGCCCGAGGGATAGGCGACGGCCAGCATGTTGCCAATCGGGTCTGACCGGAGGTTCACCTCCCTGGCATAGAACCCCTCCGGCGTCTCGAATACTCCCACGGTGCGGTTCAGCTTCCTCGCCTGCGTCTTGGCCTCCCAGAGCGCCTCGGTGAAGGCGGGCGAGGTGGTGCTTGTGGCCCGCTTGTTCCTTGCGGATGCCGTCCTGGTCAGGTCGCAATGGCACGGGCTGCATACGCACTGGGACTCCGGGCGGTCGCAGGCGTCGCAGTAGGCGTCCTTGGCCTTCTTGGATGCCCAGGATACGAAGTTGGTGCCGCCCTTCCCGGCCTTGGACATCAATTCTTGCAGGACCTTGTCCTTTCCGAGCTCGGGGCTGTAGCGGACGGTGGAGCTTCCCCCGGGGTTCGGATGGTTGTCGGCCAGATGCCGGTGTGCCTCCCCCTCGGAACCGAATGGCCCGTATGCCCTGGCGTTCTCCCTCCAGTCCCACGCATCCTTGGAGGAGCCATAGTCTTCGAGGACGTAATACCATTGCCCGGGCTGCCACTCCACGAACTCGCAGTTATGGCCCGTGGATGCCTTCTTCTCCGCTCCCGTCATGTGGTATGGCCCCCCTGGTATCTCCGGCTCTATCGTGTGCCTCAGCGGCCTTTTCGGCGTGCTTCCCGGCTCGTCGTCGTCGTCGTCGGGCTGGCTCGTGACCTCGCTGAGCATGCCCCACGGGTCGGCCTTGACGTCGGCCGCTGGATCGCCCTCGGGGTACAGCGACCGCCCTGCCGGGGGCGGGGTCGCCGCCCTCTTTCCGGGCGGGGCCACGATTCCCTTCCTGATCATCTCCAGTTCCTCCTCTGGAGTAATACCCTGATCCTCTACCTCAATGGGCCGCCCACCGGGCTCCTCGTGCGTGATCCCGTGCTCCTTCGCCCATCCCGGGGTCGTCAGCTCCTCCTGCGTGGCGACGGTCAGGCCATATTCGCGCATCGCCTCGATGACTCGGTCGGTGTATTCCGCCTTGACCAGCTCCGAGCCCCCGTTCTCGCGCCTCCATTCGTCCAGGCCGAACATGTCGGCGAGCCACTCCCGGCCCCTCCTGCTTTCCGGGGTGAAGGACGTGAACGACTCGGTGCGGGAGACCATCATGTCCAGGATCGGCATGCTATCTCCCCACCCCGTCGTGGCCCGGGTTGTTGGCGTGGTGGTCCCGCATGCAGAGCATGCAGAAGTTCCCCTTGCACTCGGGGCACGCCTTGAGGTCCTCGCCGCCGCCGCAGCCGCGGCACTTGGGCGGCACCCACCGCCCTTTCTGGGCGGAGGTCTTGGGTTCGGAAGGCGGGACGGGAGGAGCTTCCGCGCCCTCCTCCTTCACCTTTGCCCTCTCCGCCCGGTCCCTCCCGGATTCCTCCAGCTTTTTCTGCCGCTTCTCCTCGCCGATTTTCACCAGGGTGCGGACGAGGAGGGGAAGGACGCTCTCCTGCCCGTGAAAATGCGTCCTGACGTACGTCTCCATTACGATGGGCAGGCCGAACAGAAGCTCCTTCATGGAAGGAAGCTCAATGACCCTGCCAAGCCCGTTGATTATGCCCAGTTCCTTGGCGTTGAGGCCATTGCGGGTGGCCTCGTCCCTGTAGCGCTTCACCAGCGCCTTCTGGGCGTCGTCCAGCACTTGGCCCCGTTCCGTGACCAGCCTCGGCTTGTCGACGGCAAGGCGGTTCTTGCTGCTGTCGTCCCTGTTCTGGAGGTACGTCCATCTCCTTTCGATGTCGTCCAGCTTGGGAACCATCCCGTGCGCCTGGGTCCCCTCGTGCAGGATGCTGAGGAGGCGCATGGTCTGCCTTACGACCGGGAGGCGTTCCCTCTTGAGGAGCCATTCCCTGAACCCGTTGGCGAACCTTCCGATGGTCACGTTCTTGGAGCGTCCGGTGTAGTCCCCCATCTCCACGGCCTCCTCGGCCTGCTCGAAGTCCCGGGTGCCGGTGGCATGCTCGGAAGTCTCGATGGGAGATGGGCCGTCTTCCGGAGTGACGGTCAGGAAATTGCTCTGGGAGAGCTCATCGGAGGGCTTCCCCCTGTCCTCCAGGTACCTGACGACCCGCCTCATCTCGCTGCCCCTGCTGTTGAAGTGGCTCTTGAGGACCTGGGTGACCTGCTTGACGAGCGGGAGCTTGTCGAAGCCGGGATGCTCTGGGGAGGCGGCGAAATTTTCCAGGACGTGCTTGAACTTGGACGGACTGAGGAACTTCCGGCTCCCCAGCACCCTGATGACGATCTCCCGGATGGCGTCGTCTATGATGTCCTCGTTGAACGTCCCCGCCTTCGACCTCAGGGTCGTATAGATGAAGCTCGCCCAGTTCATCTTGTCGTCGACGGGCAGGCCCGCCTCGCGTATGTATGTCTTCACATATTCGTCTATGTTCCTGTCGAACCCGAGGCGGAGCATGGACGCCAGGCGGACGAACTGGGGCGGCACGGGATCGAACCCCGTGGCGTCGACCGGCCCGCCGTCCAAATCCGCGAGCTTGAAGCTCAGCCCGTCCTTCGTGGCGACGCTGGACAGGACGAGGAACACCCGGCCGTCGGTCGATCCGACGATGCGCCCGGGGACGATGAGGCGGGATTCCGCCGTCTTGCGGGAAACCATGTGGGCCCTCGCCAGCTAGTCCTTGACTTTGTCGTTGGGGTCGTGGGAGCCCCCGACGTTCTTGGACTCGCTCAGGACGGCCTCCATGGTCGACAGGTAGTCGCTGTGATCCTCGAACGCCTGGGGATCCTTGGGGCCTTCCTTGTCGGTCGCCAGCTTGACCCCGACCTTGGCCAGCTCCGACCCGTAGAGGGAGTTCATCGCCTCCGCGTCGACCTTTGCTATCTTCTTGGACATTTTGCTCTCCTGTTTCGGCTGCCGGGGCCTCGCGGGCCTGCGCAGCACGGGCAGTCTTGCCCTATAAAGGGATGCCGTAGACTGGTTTCCACCCTATGCCACCGTCACTTGCAGGCTTTGCGTGGCCACGGCGTTCCCCGACGAGTCGTAGGCGGCGCAATTCAGGGTTATCGTGTCGTGGAAGCCGGACGCCACCTCGTAGGTCCCGGACCCCGTGGTGAAAAGGTTGCCCGTATCCAGGGTGTCGATGCCGTTCGTGCCGGATATGCGGACCTTGGCCACGTTGACGCTGGTCCAGAGGACGTACACCGGCTGGAGCGGGCTGGCCATGGAGGGGACGGCGGAGAAGCTCGCCCATGGAGGGAGGTTTACGTCGCCCTCCTCGTCGTAGGACGCCATGACCGCAAAGCCCGGCAGGTCCAGCGGGAAGAGCCCGCTCGCCGTAAGGATGAGCTGCACGAGGCCGGAACTGCTTCCGGCATGGGTGCCGTCCCCGCCATAGACGGCGGCGAAGAGGTGGCTGTCCACCGCCCAGGGGTGCGCCATGTCCATGACGAGCGCGACGACGCCGTCGATCAGGGGGAACGGCCCGAGGTCCCCCATTATGCTGTCGGAAACGTCCACGGTGCCGGCCGGCACGCCGGACGACGACGTGACGGCAAAGGTGAGGGTGACCTCGTCCCCGAAGAACTGGGGGTTGTAGTCGCTGCTTATGGCAAGGAACGTGGGGTACAGGCTGTCCACTTCCTGCACCACGTTTCCCGAGCTTGTGGCGAACGCGCCGTCGCCGTTGTAGGCCGCGCCCATGGTATGGATGCCGATGGACAGGGCGCTCGTGCTGTAGGTTGCGACCCCGCCCACGAGGCTGAGGGTCTGCGGCGCGATGCTGCCGAGGCTGTCGGTCAGCGTCACCGTCCCGGTGGGGGGGCCGCCGCTACCGGCGACCGTCACGGTGAGGGTGACGCTGTGCCCGTCTAGGGACGGGGTTTGGCTGGTGCCGACCGTCGTGGTCGTGGGGGTCTTGGCGAGGTATTCCGCTATCCACGCCTGATAGCCCGTCTGCGTGTTCTCCCCCCCGTGGACCGGGGCGTCCCCGAAGGTCATCGTGAAGGGGGCCTGCCCATCGGTGGCGTGGGCGATCCCGACGCTGCACAGGAAGGAGCCGGGCACGGCCCTGTCGTAGACGTACCGCAGGGGCGAGTACCCGGTCCCGGAGAGGACAATCGTAGCGCCGTCGCCCGTCAGGGCGCAGACGATCCGGACGTCGCTGGTGCCCTGGCTCGCCCCGGAGGCGTCCGTCGAGCCGTAGCTTCCCAGCTCGTACAGCACTTGGGCCGAGGCCGCGACGACGTTCGCTATCTCCAGGATCAGGATGTGGGTGGTCTGGACCTCGGGCTCCTCCCCCGTGTTGCGGATCGAGACCGTGTAGGCGGCCCCGTCCCCCGGCTGCACGGTGCGCCTGCCGAACCAGGCCCCCGTCGGGGTGTCGGTGGTGAAGGATTTGACGTTGCTGAACGGGGGCATCGACGCCTGGAGGCCGGTGAGGGTCGTGTAGCCATAGAGCGGCAACCCGCCGCTTCCGTCGCCCGCATACCTGCCCTCGACGATGAGCAGCAGGTCGTTGCCCGGCGTGGGGGCGGAGGGCAGGTTCAGCGTGGCGGTCAGGGTGAGGATGTTCCATCCGGTCTGAATCCCGCTGCCGCTAAAGGTCTGGATTACCCCGCCGCTCAACCCGCTGCCTGGGGTGTTGCCTACTGTTACGATGGTCTGGCCGCCCGAAAATGCCGCCGATTTCGCGACTTGGTATCCATGGTTCGGGCCGCCGTCGATGGTGAAGGCCTCGCCGCCCTGTGCATAGGCGTTGACGGAGGCGAGATAGTCGACGCAGTCGCCCGTTATGGTGAAGGTCTTGGCCCCCACGTCGACGGCGACGATGGGATAGTTGGGGACGCTGATCGAAAGGCTTCCCGCGGAGTAGGCCGTCACGATGCCGTCCATGTAGATGCTGGAGTCGGCGGCAAGGCTCATCCGCACCCATTGGCCGGGCACGTAGGCGACGGAGCCCGAGGTCGTAAAGGTGAAGTTGCCCGCCCCCATCACGACGCCGGACGAGGAAGTGTCGGGAACTCCGAGCCTGTAGTATGCCTGTTGTACGATGGATGCCAGCATATCCCCCCTACCCTATCGCCACGCCATACTGGAACGGCGGGTCCGGCATGTGGTGGATGACCTGGATTACCCCCCGGAGGTTTATCGGCCTGTCCGTGAACAGGAGGTACCGGTTGTTTATCCTGTCGAAGAACCAGGCGGAGACGGGGACGGGGAGCCCGTCCACGTACACCTCCAGGTCCACGGACGGGTCGAACGCCTCAGGCGGGCTCGTGGGGCGGACGAGCGGGCCCACCCAGTCCCCCAGGAGGAGCTGTATGCGGTTGGGGTACGGCCCGTTGGTCTGCACGGTTATCATCTACTTAGTCCCCGTAGGCCTGGGCGGCGTGCCAGACCCCCTCGAATCCTTCCTCGGTGGTGGCGCTCTCCTTGCGGTCCTCGCCCCGCTCCCCCGACATCAGCGTCAGGGTGGAGTCCCTCACCTTCCCGCCCTCGAACCTCACCGTGAGGGAAATCTTCCCGTCGTGCCGGGAATAGATGGCATAGTCGTCGTGCCTGGCCTCTTCCTGGAACGAGCGGCGCTCCATGAGGTCGGCGACCTCCTGCGGGGTGCCCATGGCGTCCTTCCCCGACGAGGAGGCCCCCACGATGCCTACCAGCGACGCCTCCAAGCTCGTACGCCTATTCTTGAGCCTTTCCCGTGCCCCGACCCCTGCCGGGGCCCGGGAGGACGCCTTTCGGGGGGCGTGGGCCTCCTGGTGCTCCTTGAACTTCCAGGGGAGGTTCGTCCTGAACCCGTCGTAGGGGCAGACGTAGCGGTATCCTGGCTTCTTGCCCTTCTGCAGCTTCCTTTCCTCCCGCCTGACCAGGTCGCGCAGGCTCGGCTGGGCCGGTGCGGCGGGTGCCGGAGGGGGGGCGGGAGGCCTTGCCGTGGCGGGCTCGTCCCTCTTGATGACCTTTGCCTCCTCCGGCCCGGCTGCCGGGGGCGCAGGCGCGGGTGCGGGGGTCGCCGGAGGGGGCGCGGGGGCCGGGGCTGGCGGGACAGGGGGGGCCTCCTCCTCCTGGAGGCGCTTGCCCTCCCTCTCGACCAGCTCGTCGATCATCGCCTTCTGCTTCTCCTCGTCCTTGGTCCTGACGATCTTCTCTATCTGCTTCTTCCTCCAGAGCTCCTCCTGCCTCTCCTTCAGGCGCTTGCCCTTCTCGGTCGGGGGCTTCTGCTCCATGCGCTCCCTCTGCTGGCGCACCTCGCGCTCCCTGACGATGTTGACGATGTTGTGTTGCACGGCCGGCAGGATGCGCTCGAACACCGCCTTGACGTGCTTACAGATGACGAAGTTGTTCCGCAGATCCAGCCTCTGCGTCGGGGCCTGGAGGAGGGGGCGCGGCTGCCCCTGGAGCCCGTCCCGCTGGTGGAGGTTCCACTGCGCCCCCCAGTAGAGGAAGGCGGGGCAACTGCACGAGCACCGGACGTCGAGGCGCTTGGCGTCCTGGGTCTTCTCGACCTGCGAGAGGTCGAACTGCACCTGCACGTCGTGCCCGGCGGGGTCGCTGTAGTTCTCATGACAGACGACCTTGTACTCCAAATAAAGGTCCTTGGGCCGGGACTTCTTGAGGGTGGGATTGCATCCCGCCCGCCGCTTGACCGAGAACGCGTTGGTTTGCCGGATGAGCTCGGGGAGGCTGATCGCCACCTTGGTGTAGGGCGGGCGGAGGACCAGGACCGGTATGGTGACCCATATCCTGGAGCCCATCTTACGAAAGTCCGGCCTTTCTACGACCCTGAATTTCTCCTTCAATTCCTCGACGTTCCCGCTTATGGCAAACGTGCCAAACTTGCTCAGGGTGTCTTCCCATGTCGGATTGTCGGGGGATTCCTCGGTCTCGTTGTAGGCCAGCCAGTCGGGTTCGAGTGTGACCGATCCGGCCCTTAGGTCGGAAAACTTGATTTCGAGCACGATGGGCTCGGGCTTCCGCCCTTCGTGTTCGTCATGCCTTGCGGTTTCGAGCGCAAAATAAAGGGCCTCCTCGGAATTGGAGGTAAGGAACAAGGTGCCTTCGGGGATATGCCGCTCCCAGGAACGTACGGAAGTGCCGTGGTACATGACTGTCGGCGGGCGGGAAAAGGCCATAGACTCCCTCAATTAGGAGTCGGCTAGATGGCTTTGTTCCGGTTCATCGGCTCGTCCGGAGGACTGGGAGGGCGGCCCCTTGGGGGAACGGACGGGATCGTCTATCCTGGCCTGCCTCGGCTCCTCTTCCTTCTTCCGCTTCTTGCCTTCCTTGGGGGGCTCCTTGGCGGGAAGGTCGGCGGGGGGCTTCTCGTCCCTTGCCGCCACGGGAGGCTGGGGGACCACCCCCACGTAGGAAGGGAGATGGAGGGTCCGTTCGGGGACGTCCTTCGCCTTCTCGGGCTGCGGGGCCCTGACCTCCACGATGAACCCGCTCTTCACGAACGCCTCGACGGCCAGGGGATCCTGCTTGAGCACCTTGAGGAGCTGCCCGTTGCGGTAGACGGCGAGGGAGTTCCCGTGCTGGGCGTCGTACGACAGCAGGTCGCCGGGCCGGACGTAGAACTTGGACTTCTCGAAATTGACGGTCGTGTTGACGAAGTAGGATTTCACTCTTGCCCCCCATAGAAGGACGGGATAGTGCCCGACGACTGCTAATACCCGAAATTGCGGTATTTGGGGGCATGAACAGCTTCATGGTCGGGACGTCCGGGGACGCCGTGGGCGGCCTGCTCGACCTGGTCGGGGCCCCCTCCCCCGTCGTGGACGTCACCTACGGCAACGGGACATTCTGGAAGGGCAGCTCCCGCAGGGTGCTGGGAGGGGACATAAACCCCTTGCGGGCCAAGGACTTCGTGGCCGACTTCCTGCGCCTGCCGTTCGCGGACGGAAGCATACCGACGGTGGTCTTCGACCCACCGTTCCACCCGGACGTGGGGACCGCCGAGGATGCCCGTTTCAGCACGATGGGACGGAACGACGCGGAGATGAAGGAGCGCTTCATCGCCGGGACCAAAGAGTGCTGGCGCGTCACGAAGGCATTCCTGCTGGTGAAGTGCCAGGGGTTCGTCCACAACCACAAGCCGCAATGGATGCCCCTGTGGGCCATCTCGGTATGCGGGGAGCCGTTCGAGTGGCTCATAGTGGGACGGGCGCAGAAGCGCATCAGCGGACGATGGGTGTCCAACAACTCCCTGCGGAGGAACCACGCGGACTACCTGCTTTTCAGCAGGAAGGGCAACCTCAGGTAGGACCGGCGAATGTCCGGATAACCGTAACGAAAAGTTACATGTCGGCCTATCAGGCCATTTATCGGGCCAAATGTCCGGATAAGTGGGGAAAAAAGGCCGAAAGGGCCTATGCGGACATGCCTGCCCATGCAGACAAAGAAATGCGAGGGCCCAAGGAGGGCCCTCGCATTGAGGCTTGCCAAGCGGCTAGTTCTAGTTCTCGCCGACGTTCTGGTTGGCGACGAACGCTTCGTACCTGCCGTTGATGGTCAGGCGCTGGACGCCTGACGGGTTGAAGACCAGGAAGCCGAGGTTCTCGAAGATCGAGAAGCCGATCTGGCGCAGGTCGGGACGGTCGGCGGACATGACGGTCAGCGGGATGCGCTCCGGGATGACGCCCAGGAACTCGGCGTCCGCCAGGATGTACACGCAGCCGTAACCGACCTTACGGGACTGGAGGAGCGTGGCCCCCCACAGATAGCCCATCACTCCTGTTTTGAGCAGTTTGCGCTGGGTTTCCCTGTCAATATTCTGCTGGGTCCATTTGAGCAGGTCGACGTAGTCCCTCGGGTTGAAGAAGCAGAACGCGACCGAGAGGTCGTGCCGTTGCACCTGCCCGAAGCCGTCCGCCATCGAGTTGAGGTCGATGGGGGCGTTGATGGCGATGTCGCCGTTGTAGATGGGGTCGAACGTGCCGCTTCCACTCCTCGCTTGGTTGTCCGCGGCCACTGCCGTGTTCGCGGAGGCTGCTACGGCGTCGAACAAGCCGAACACGTAGCCGTCCTCGGCGGCCCCAACCTCGGCCTTCGCCAGGTTAAGGGCACGGGCGACCAAATCGAACCGACGCTCCTTGATCTGGGAGATCGGGATCATCGGGTTGGAAACGATTTCGAAAGTGGGCACCGTGACCCTCTTGGGCTTGGTGACCCTGACGATATCCCCGCCCTCCTCGCCCACGACGAAGGCTTCGACGAAGGACCCACCGGGGGTGGAGCCCACGGTCTGGGCCGCGGTGTCGAATTCCTTGTCGTAGATGGGCAGAGCGCCGTCCGGCAGCGTTTCGACCATGAGCGCCTTGCGTGCGATGCTCATGTAGTCACGCCGCCTGCGGAGAGACGGTCCGAGCGAGGCGGCCAGCTTCTGGCGGCCTCCTGCGGTCTTCAGCAACTGACCGATCATAGCGGTCTGCTGCTGTGTGCGGCTGAGGTTTGCCATGGTGATTCTCCTTGAACTTTCCTTTCAGGTGGTCCCCCCGAAGGAGGATTCCTTTTCCTCTACAGCAGAGAGGCTACGCCGAGCCAGGGCTCGGAGGTTGACGGAATGTGGGTGCAAATGCCCACGGGAAGCTTCCCGGCCTCGATGGCCGTAACTAGGGTGTTGGTGTTGAGCCGGGCGACCAGGGTGTACTTCCCGATGATCGTGTTGGTCGTCCCGCCGCAGAACAGGAAGGCACCGAGCGAGCCGGTCCAGGTTGCGCCCGTGTCGTAGGCTTCGTTGTTGACGTTGCCCTGCCACAGGGCACGGACGACGGGGGCCTTCTTCGACCCTGCGGGGCCGATCGCGCCGGAGAATTCTCCGGGGCCGTTGAGCAGCGTCGCGAACGGGGCTTTGGATTCGCTGTCGCACGGATAGATGACGGACTCCGTGTTGGAAGCCTCACCATAGGCATCGTTGCCCCTGTCTCCAGGTGCTCCGATTGTCATGATTTTGCCCCCCAGGTACCCGGCCGCGGTGAGCGTGGCCTGGTCGGTCCCCGGGTCGCCGGTCAAGGTTACGTCCGGCACGCAGTTGACGCTGTCGTTTTGTCCGTAATATACCAATTTCAAGGACATTGGACATCTCCAATTTCAGGAATGGTTGGATTGTGCCTTGGCCAGTCCTCAGTCCATGGAGGGACGGCGGGACTTTAGCCTCGGCACCCATTCAGTATATGGAGTCCGTAGTCGAAAAACCTTGTGGCCAGGGGATGCGGGGGGCATTTTGCCGAGGAAAGACGCCTGGAACGGCGGCTGGACGGGTCCTCGCGACGCCATAAAAGCGTATCCCCTCCGGGACCCTTGCGGCTCCCGGAAGGGAATTAAGGCACGCTCGCGAAGCGTACGCTATCCTTCGAAATCGTCGGCGAACAGGGCCGCGGCCACGTTGATGCGCGGCGGCTCCTTGTCGGAGGCGATGACCGGCTTGATTCTCTTCAGGGTCGGGGGCGCTGCCGGTGCGGCGGCCTTCTTCTCCCCCTCCTTGGCGGAAGCCTCCTTCGGGGGCTTCAGTTCGTTGGTCGCGTCCTGCGGGGTCCGCTTGGCCCCCTGCTCCTCGGGCTTCCCATCCGGTATCACCTCGGCCCAGAGGTCGTCCTCGTGGTCGCTGGAGGTATTGCGGGTCTCCTTGGGGGCCTCGTTCTGTTCGAAGTGCTTTGCCGCCTCCCCAGTGTAGCTGGGAACGACGCTGATCCCCGCCACTTCGGCGGCGGACTTGACCGTCATCAGGGCGGCCAATGGGTCGTCGTCCGATCCCTGCCTGTTGAACATGTCGCTGATGGTGCCCATGCCGTCGCCGTCCTCCAGCGAGGCCTCCATCTCGGCGGCCGCGGACGGGGCGAAGAAGTCCGTCCCCCCGGGATCGCCTTCGTTGGCCAGGGCGGCGGCCTTCTCTCCCATCTCCTCGTCGTTGAAGATTTCCTCCAGCTTGAGCTCCTGGCCCTCGCCTTCGGGCAGTCCGGCCTCAAGCTCGTCGCCCTCGTTCTCGACGACGCCCTTGGGGACCTCCTCGCCTTCTTTTTCTTCCTTCTCGACGGCTTCCTCAAGCTGGTGGATTTCGTCCGCCAGCTCGTCGGCCTTCTCCCCGAGGTCCTTGATCTTCTCCTCCGTCACCATCTCGGCGGCGGGGGCTTCCGGCCCGGGCCCGGGAAGGCCTGCGTCGCCGGCCGGCGGCGCTTCGACCGGTGGGGCGGCCTCGGTTGGCGGGGCGGTACCTGCTGGCGGGGCGGCATCCTCCCCGTGGAGCCCTGCATCGGGGTCGTCCGCCTTCTTGGCGTTGGCTTCCTTGGAGCACTTCGGGCACGGCTTGCCAGGCTTGCACTCGGCACATGCCGCCGCCTTCTTCCCGGAGGCGGACTTGCCTTCCGACAGGTCCACGGTGTCGCCGGGACGTTCCCCGGCCCCGGGGCGCTCCCCGGCCTTGGAGGCGTCGAGCTCCTTCGGCTCGCTGTGCGTCCCTCCCCCGCATCCGCGACCGTCGTTGTAGGTCGGCGTCTGGGGTCCGGCGTCCTTGCGGTCGTCGGCCGTCTTCTCGGCGGGGGCGGCGTTCTTCGCCTCGCCCCGGACCTCAGCCTTGACGGCGCTCTTTTCCTTCGCGAGGACTTCGGGCTTCTCAAGTAGGTCGTTCATCTCGACCTTGTGGACCTCCTTGAGCGTTTCCGCCACCTTGGTGTAGTGGGCGTTGATCGCCGTCTGGCGCAGGGCCGCCTTGAGCGCGCAGGTCTTGTTCTGGAGCAGCGACGCCGCGAACGTTTGCTGCGTTTCGGGCGGGGCCCCCGGCAGCATCGTCTTGGCGATGGTCCAGGCGCAGGCGACGCGGGTCTTGGCCTCCCGGGTGATCGCCTCCCTGCTGACCTTCATCTCGGCGAGCTTTTCCTTCAGCGAAGACTTCTTTTCATTTGCCATGGCTCTTCCTCTCTGCTTCGTCCCCTTTTCGGGCGGACAATTTCCCTTCTTATCTTGAGTTTGGTAGTTGCTTTCCTTGCTGGCCTGCACCGGCTCCCCCGCTAGGGAGGCGGACGGTGCCCCTGCCGGGGCGGGCGGGGGCGCTTCAGACGGGGGCGCGGCCCCCGCCGATGGTTCGCTTGGCGATGCCCCTTCCGGGGGGGTTTCGGGAGGGACTCCCTCCCCCTCGGCCGGGGGCGCTTCCGGCACGTCTGGCTTGGCTCCCGCAGGCGCGGGCGGCGTTTCGGGGACCAGGTTCCCGCCAGCCTCCACCAGGTCCGTGCCCTTGCCGGTGGCGATGTTCCCTATCTCCTCGTCCAGTCCGTCCAGCTCGGACTTCAGCTCGTCCGACCAGTTCTGGCTCTCCTTGAACCTCTCCCACGCGGTGAGGAGGTCCACCTTCTCTTTCATGGCCCGGATTTCCTGCTCGATCTCCCCCCGCTTCTCGGCGAGGTAGTCGAACGTCTTCTCCCCCTCCCCCTCGGGGAGGGACATGTCCAGGCTCTTGATTTCGTTGTCCAGCTCGCCGAGCTCGGCGAGCTTGCGCCTGTAGGTTGCAATGATCGTATCGGCCTTTGGCTTTGCCATTACCTTAGGTTCCTTCCGTCGTCACTTGAGAGCAACAGCTCCCCCAAATAAGGACTTGAATAGTCGCCACTTTCCGAGGCCGCCTTGGAGAACGCCTCTTTTCCCGAGGCCTCGACCCTGCTCGTGAAGCGGGTGGCGGGGCCCAGCCACTCGTCCGCCACTATGGACCTCTGCATCGCCCCCGGGAACGCCGGGGTCTGCACCCAGCTGGCCTCCACGAACTTCACCCCCCCTCCGGGGAGGGTCCTGTGCCCGCAGAGCTCCGCCACGCGGCGCGGCACCCCGTCGTCGTCCGGCAGGAACGTGCCCTTGTTGAACTGGAGGTGGTGGCAGTAGCTGCTCGCGTCCGTGACGTGCTGCCCGCAGAAGGAGCATATGACGAGGTCGGTGACGCACCCCATCGACAGGTACTTGACCTTCCTGCTCCTTATGTCGTCGGCAAGCTTGTGGTGCGAGAGGTCCGTCGCCACGAGGATGTCGACGAAGAAAACGTCGTCCCGGGGGTCCTGGGTGAGGTGTATCTTGCGGAGGATGCTGTCGATGACGTGCCCCTTCGCATACTTGCTGTTCTGGAAGTGCTCGACGAAGTTGAATGCCCCCACGAAGCTCTTGTGGGACAGCTTGAGGACGGAATTCTCCCATGCATCGTCGTTGTTGTTAACGAGATGCGCCGACGCGGGGCGGATCAGGTAGTCGTTGGGCTCGGACTCGCAGGCCACCGAGCTCATAATGGTGCAATGGCTGAGCAGGTACTTGGTGTGGTCGGCCGCGGTCTTGCAGAAGGGATGCGCCCTGTCGACGGCGCACCCGCGGAAGGCGCGATCCCCCCACATCCTCCCCCAGTCGCAGGAAGTCATCGTAGGCTCGAAAAGCACGGCCTGGGCTATCTTCTTGAACGACATGGTTCCCTAATATAAGCTTGCGTAGCCGCCGTGATCCCTACTTGGCGAAGAATGCCCCGCAAGTCAGGCATTCCACTAGGTTTCCGCCCTCCACCTCCGGGTCGTCGACGGGCTTGGTCTTCTGGCCATGGCAGTTCGGGCACACCTCGTTGACCCCTTCCTCGGTCTGGACGGCGACCTTGCTTTTCTTTCGGTACTCGGGCCTCCAGCGGTAGCTGTCCAGGAGTTCCTCGGCTTGTTCCGGATTGAGCTTGTCCTCGAACTCGACCCCCTGAATCTCGATTTCCACGGTTTGCAGCCCTGGGTTGTTGCGCAAGGCCTCCTTGACCACTTCCCGAACTCTCGGGGAGTCTACTTGGATGTCGAAGGCGACGAAAGGCGGAGTGCAAATGACCCGGACCGCCGATTCGAAGCCTTCTTCAAGGTGGCTTTTGTCCACTGCTACGGGAACGAAGTCGCCTTCCGGGGTAAGCCACCCATTCTGATCGATGATGATGGGCCCGCAGCGCTTGGTCGGCCCCCCTCCCGCCTGCTTGGAGACCATATTGTCCCCGATGAACTTCCTCACGGACTGCGGCAGCCCGTCCAGGTCGCCCTTCTTGTCCATCTCCGCCACGATGGTATGGTAGGCCCACGTGTTCCTGGGCCTTGCCTTGAGCGCCAGCCCCAGCTCGGCGAGCGCCTCCTCCTCGTTCCCCTCATGGGCGAGGGCCACCCCGAGCCTGAAGTGGGCGGGCCCGTGGTAGGGGTTGGAGCGGACGGAGGAGCGCAGCGCCTCCGTCGCATCGTTCTGCCTGCCCTCGTCCCACAGCCTGCATGCCTCGTCGTACTGCTTCTTCGCCCCGATGGGATCCCAGTCGGAGGCCTTCTTGGCCCCCCGTATCCTCATCTCCTGGAGGAACCTCCTGTCCTCGTCGGTGAGGTCCAGGTACGACGCCGGGTCGGCATGGGGATGGAAGGTCCGCATGTGGTCTTTCATATACAGCTTGCTTATTATCGCCCCGCATCCCGGCTCCTGGCACCGGTCGTGGGTGCCCCTCTCCACGAGGTCATTAAGCTCCCCACCCCCGGACGGCCCCGAGGCCTTCCCACAACTCTGGGCATGCCGCCGAATCTCATCGTCCGTCCAATCCGTCTGGTTCTGCCAGCAAACGGGGCAATGCACCTGCGGTCCGGAAGGAGCCGGGAAATCCGTCTTTTCTATCGGCCTCCCGTACAGGGTGCCGAGGTCGGGTATCGGCCCCCTGTCGTCCTCGTCGTCCTCGTCGTCCTCCTCGGCGCTGCCCGCCCCCTTGCTCACCGGGATGGGAATCCTGTCCTCCTCGTCCACGAGCGACGGGTCGAGGTGCTTCCTGAGCTCGGTGCGGGGCGGCAGCAGGTCGGGTGACTCGTGGATTTCCACCTTCGACTCTAGGGCCGACATCTTCTCCTGGAGCTGCCTGACTATCTCGCTGACCATGCTGTCCTGGTCGGCGACGTTCTGCGGAACGCCAGGCGGGGCATTGGGATCGACCGACAGGGACTGGCCTCGTTGGTAGGGCCGCCCCTGCCGCCCTTGCTGCTGCGTTTGCTGCTGTTCCTGCTGCACGGGCCCGGCTGGGTGCTGGGCACTCTGTTGGGCTGGCTGCTGGGCGGGCTGCTGGAACGAAGCGGGGTGGGTGGGCTGGTCGCCGGGCGCGGGCTGCCCCACGCCGTTCGCCGTCCCGCCGATGGGAGTGCCAGCGCCGTAGGACTTCGTGGTGGCCTGCTTGGGCTTTGGGGTGCCCACCATTGCCACCAGTTTAGATCCTTCTTGTAGGGGAACCGACTTGCTGCCTACGGACCACCCAGCATTTTGCGACCGAATGTTCCTTGCCCCCTCGGGCGAAAAGAATATGTAGGCCGTCCCCAAGATGCCGGATGCCATCTTGGCAGCCTCCTCAATGACGTCGTCCGGGATGTCGTTCCACTCGCCGACGAACACCTTTCCTATGGCCTCGGCGGCCTGTCTACTATCCCATTCCGCCTTTTTGAGGAGGGCCGAGACGAACGGGCGCAAGCGCCTGCTCCTGGAGGGATGGCGCAGCTTGCGCAGGGCCTTTGCCTCGATCTGGCGTATCCGCTCCCTGTTAACCGCAAACTCATTCCCTATTTCCTCAGGGGTGGCCCCGCCCCTTCCGTCCAGGTTGAACCGCCTTTCGATGACTTTCTGCTCGCGAGGGGTCAGCGTGCCCAGGACTCCTCTTATCGCCTCCCTGAGCTCCTCCCTGTCGAAGGCGACGCCGATGTCCTCGTCCAGGGGAACGATACCCCAATCCTCCGTTTCCTGGAAAGAAATGGTATCTACCTTTTCTTTCTTCCCCCCGCCCCATTTCGTCAGCCTTTCCCGTTCGGCATCGGTCAGGGAGGGGTCCCCGAAATGCTTCCCCGTCGACTTCTCCCATTCCAGGATCGCCCTGGTTATGGGGTAGTCCTTCATCCGCTTGCCGGGCAGGCGCTCGACCGGAATCCAGCGAGGGTCCATGCCCTTGCTTTTTATGTAGGCAACCAGGTCCGGGTCGGCGCTGGGCGGGGCGTCCCCGCCCCGTTCGGTGCCCTCCTCGCTCTCCTTGAAGAACGTGGCGGTCTCGGGGTCCGGCTCCTTGAGGAGCGGGCTGACGGGCGTCACCCTCTTGGTAAACTCCTCGACGGGCTCATGGGCGAAATCCCTGGCGTCCTCGGCAGCCATGCGGTCGAGGGCCAGCGCCGTCCTGCGGATGCTCCCCTTCCGTATCCTGCCGAAATGGGCAAGGACCTCGGCCGCCCTGTAGGACGGCTCCGAGGGCCGGGAGGCCGCCTTCGCCTTGAATCCCTTGCATTCGCAGCCGCGTCCTTCGCTCTTGCAGCCGAAGTCCCCCTTGTCCCAGTGCTCGTGCCACATGTGCCCGCAGACGCAGACGGAGGAGTCGGCGTGCTTGGCGGATCCGTGCTTGGTGCCCTCCACCTCCGTCCCCTTCTGGCCGAACGGCATGTCGTACTCCGGGTCGGCATGGTGCTGGTGAGCGGCGTACCCCGGGTCGTCTATGAGGTTTTCCTTGGTGACGAGGTCGATGCCCCCCACCCCTTCCCCGATTCCGGGAACTGGGAGCAAAGCGGACTTCTTGAGCAAGAGAGAGCTGGAAGCCATATTCGCCTTTCACATAAAGCATCGGATAGACACGGATTTCTGACGAAAAACCGGTATTGCATCCGATGAGCCCATGAGCACACGGGACCTGACCAAGAAAAGCGCCATGCGGGCCGTCCAGGAAGCCCTGTCGGACGACCTGATGAGCCCGGAATGGCTGGAGAAAAGGAAGCCGGGCGACCACTTCACCTTCGGGCACTGCTATCTTGCCGCCGAAACCCTGTTCCACATATGGGGAAGGCAAAGGGGATACGTCCTGGTGGTCCTGAGCGGCCCGGGATGGACCCACTGGTTCCTGGCCAGGGACGACGGAAGTATAGCCGACCCCACGGCGGGGCAGTGGAAGGACGAGCGCATTCCCTACGAGAAGGGGAGGAGGACGGGGTTCCTCACCAAGCATCCGTCGAAGAGATACAAGATGCTCATGACCTCGACACAATAAGCTAAAAATGGTACAACAGAATAGGCTAAGAATGGAACGACACAACAGGATGCGGGCCATGTGCCCGTCCCGTCCTTGACTAAAGGCCCGTCTCTACGAAATCGAGTACAGCAGGCTGCGCCCGGTGGCGTCGCCAGCGTTCATGCCGCTGTCCAGGAACTCGCCGTAGACCGTGCCGGACACGTCGAAGATGTCCGTCACCGACACGGTGACGTTCTCGTTCACGGCGGCGGTCTCGATGGCGTACCCCGTCGTATAGTTGCTGATCCAGCAACCCTCGTACACTGTGGCCACGGCGAACAGGCCCGGGTTGCCGAGGTTGTTGAGGCCGCCCTCGTTCGGGATGTCGGCCTTGGTAAGGTCGGGGGTCCCCCCGCCCGTCCCGGCCGCGTTGGCGGGATCCTCGGAGGCGAGCTGGCTGAACACGATCTCGGTCTTGATGTCGAAGGGCCACCTGTGGTGGCGGATGGAGCGTACGCCGCCGCTCACGCCCGCCTTGTAGCCCAGCACCTGCATGATGTTGGCCAGGTAGAGGCACGTGCGCTGGATGGTGATGCTCAGCGGCTCGGTGACGCCGGGCACCAGCTCGGCGATCTGATCGCCGTAGCCTAGCCCGCGGATGGCCTCGACCGTGCGCGTCTCGGAAATCTGGAAGGAGGACGTCACGCCCAGCTTCACGAACTTCCCGACGCCCACGACGTCGGTGAAAATCTTGAAGCGGGAGCTGATGACGGCTTCCGTCTGGGGGCTCGCCCCCTGCTGATAGATGTAACCACCCTGCGCCATTGTCTTCCTCCTGAAAGCCGACCTATACGGGCGGCATCCTACTCAAATCCCTGAAAGTCCCTTTCCTTGCAATCGCCGCTACGTTACTCCGCCGCCGCGAGCGACAGGTCGTCGAGCAGCGACCCTTTCTTCTTCTTCCCCTTCTCCTTCTGCTTGACGGCGTCCTCTTCGGCCTGCTCCTGCATCTGCTGCTTGCCCAGGACCTTGGCGGCCTGCCCGAGCAGGTCGTACGCCCGGTAGATGGCCTCGACCGCCTCCCGGACGGGCCGGGAGTCGTTGGCTTCGGTCACTTCCTTGGCGTCGAGGTACATTTCCTTGAGCCGCTCGGCCAGCTTCTCCACCTGCTTGAGCGCCTTGGAGGCGCTGACCTCGTCGGCGGCGACGACGTTCTTGCCCGTCGCCGAGATGTTCCCCCCCTGTGCCTCGGGGCTGGTGAACAGGACGCTCCCGCAATCGGCGCAGCGGGTCAGTCCTTTGGACGTCTTCGTGTGAGCATCCTTGTGGCATTTCGTGCAGTACATCGTGTCCGCCGCGAACTTGGAGGGCAGCTCCGTGGCGGGGCGGTCCAGCTTCGCCGGGCCCTCGTCCTCCAGCCCGTGCGCCTCGGCGATCTCGGGCGTCCTGCCGCCGTCCTCCTTGACCTTCAGGGTGTCCTCGTTGTGGACGAACCAGGAACCGCCCTGGCCGGTGGCGAGCTTGAGGTAATGGTCGGCAAGCTCCTTGCGCATCGCCGCCTGGGCCTCCTTGAAGCTGCTCCCCTTGAACTTGTCCCCCTTGTTCTTCATGTACCATGCAAGCGCGAACGGGTTGTCGATGTCGGGGTCCTTCTTCATCTCCTTCACGGCGTGCTCCGCCCCCGGGGGGGCCACGGCGACCTTCCCGGTCGCCTCCTTCTCTGCCGATGCCATGTTGAGGCCTCCGAATACCTTCCTGTCCACCCCATCATCCCCAAGGGGGTCGTCCCCGCGCTCCTCCGAGAGTATGTCCTCGTCCCGCGAGACTTGGCCCGGCACGCCGTGCTCCTCGGCCATCTCCTCCGCCGTCCGCCTGGCGGCCTCAAGGATTCCCTCGAAGGGCACCGCCGTGGGGTCGTTGGACGGCAGAGAGGCCATGGAATCCTGCGGGTGGTTCCCGGCGTTGTACTCGTCGACTATCTCTCCCCCCGCCATGATGAACACCGTGTAGCCGTTCGGAGAGGCGTCGTATACGACGTGCGTGACCTTCTTGCCCGGGACCGCGCCGATCGCGGCGGCCTTCGGGGCGGGCTCGGGGGCGGCCTCCACGGGGCGTCCCTTGAGCTCCTTGGCGGCCTGCTCGACGAGCGCCAGGGCGGCCTTGTCGTTGAGTTCCACGTCGGCCAGGGCCTTGACTACCTTGCTGAGCGCATCGCTGGACATCTGGTGGACGTCCACCGATCCGTCGGGCCCGGCTGCTGGCACTGGAGGAGGAGGGGGAGGCGGCGTCGCTGCAGGGGCTGCGCCCGGTGCTGCGGGCTGCGCAGTCTTTTTCGTCGCCAAGCGAGGGACTTCCGCCTTCTCCGGGGCCTTGGCTTTGTCTTCCTTGTCCCTGTCGGTGACCCACGGGTCGCTGCCGGAGGACGCCGCCACGGCCTGCGGGGCCTTGGGCGGCATTTCCGTCTGCTTCACGGTGGTGCGGAACTGCCCGGCAAGCTGGCCGATCCAGTTCACGTATTTCTTGGCGGTCTGGGCATACCGGGGGCTTGCGGCGTCGTCCAGGGACCTTTCCGCGTCCGTGCCCAGTGCAAGGATGTCGGAAAGCCATGCGGTGGCGGCATGGAGCTGCTCCAAACGGGCGTCGTTGGTCGACTGGAGGATGGGCTCCAGCTTGTAGGCTTCCTGGACGGCCTGCCTGAGCGTGTCGAGGCTGACCAGCAGCTTTGCCTTCTTGCGACGGGCTATCAGGTTGGATTTCATCCTTCTCTCCTAAATGGTCGCCGGAGACAGGACCGGGACCAACGACTGGTTCCTTAGCGCCGTCATGGCGGCCCTGATCGCCGAGATCATGGCGTTGTACCACACTATCGCCGCCTGGCTCGGGTTCGGCGTTATGCAGTCGAGCGGCCCCTGCGTCGGCGCGGGCTGGTTCGGATTCCCGGGGGGTGGCTGCGGGAGGGCCAGCATGAACCTCACTTGGCTCCCCGACATTTCCGTCGTTATCCCGACGTAGTCCTGGTTGGACGGGAAGGTGAAGGTGAAGGACGGGTTGGACGGGTCGGTGAAGGTCCCGTTCCCCACGAGGGAAATCTGCGGGTCACCCAGCCCGGCGATCTTGGCCTTGTCCGAGGCATCGGCCGGGTCTCCCACGAACAGGGCCTGGAGGCTTATCATGATGACCCCGCTGGCCTGTGTAACTACAGGATTCACTTGCATTCCCTCACCTTTTCGAGGGGGAAAAGGTAGGTGCCTTTTCCCCCTCTTTTCCTTACAGGCTCGTCGTGACCGTGAAGGTCACGCTGATGTAGAGCAACGAGAACATGGGCTTGAACGTCACCGTGACGTCCACCGTGGTCGGGTCGTCCGGGTCCTCGACCACGTTCAGGGCCTTGTACCCGGAGATGATCTGGTTGTTGATGAGCGAGTTCAGCCGGGAGTAGCAGACGACGCTGATGTCCGTGGTCAGCCCGTCCACCAGCTTGCGCCCGATGAACTGCTTGAGGTCGGCCCTGAACAACTGGCAGACGTAGTCCGTGACCGTCGTGCAGGTCGGCTCGGACGTGATGGGGTTGCTCGGGTCCGTGCTCTTGTAGTGCCGGACGAAGAGCGCCCCGTTGTTGTTGGTCAGGCAGACCAGGCCGTCGGCCGCCATCAGGTTCATGGTCGTGTCGTCGTACTGGACGAGCAGCCTGGAGAACCCGACGAGGGATTGTTCGGTCAGCGTCGTGGCCACGTCGTTCGACGGGTTGAGGTTGAGGCCCGCCAGCGCCGCCGCCATGAACTCGCCCGACACGGAGTACTCGATGCCGACCCCGGTCTGGGAGTCGGTGAGCACCACCGCCGCGGCGGGCATCCCGATGGCGATCATGCGGGCGTTCTTGACTGCCCGGGCGTTGGCACGCGCCGTGCTGGCGTCGGTGTAGAGGCTGTACCCCACGAAGCCGATGGCCTCGCCCTTGTTCCTGACGCCCGCCTGCGTGATGAGGAACCTGCTGAGGAACTGATGGACCGACGTGCTCGTGCTCAGGGGCACGACGACGGCCGCCTTCTGCGTGCTTCCCGGCAGCGCCACGGCAAGGCTTTGTATGGCGGAGATGAAGTCCGCGTCCGAGGCCGTGTTGAACCCGGCCTGCTTCGGCACCTGGATGACCCCGAACTGCTGGGCCCCGTTCTGCGTGAGGAGCTGGATTCCCAGGGACACCCGGTTGACCGTGCTGGGCTGCCCGTAGACGGCGTAGGCGTCCTCCGGTGTGTCGTAGAGCTTGATGGTCATGTCGGAGGCGGCCTTGGCGACCGTGAACGACACGTAGTAGAACTCACCCACCAGCGGCTCGTTCCCCGACTTGTTGAAGGTGTCGATTATGGCGGTGTCCCCGACGTTGGCCCCGAAGTTCGTGGCCACCTTGGTCGTGAGGCCCGGGATGGCGACGAGGTTGTTCGGCTCCGCGTTGCCGTAGGGGAAGTATGCCGACCCGGTGTGGCGGACGGCCTCGCTGCTGATGACGAAGGTCAGCGTGTCCCCCGGACGGAAGGCGTACTGCGGGGAGGGAAGCGTGGTGTAGCCGTAGCCGAGCGCCTCCTGCGGGTCGACGATGGTGAACTTGAGCGCCGTGCTGGCGTCGATGTAGGTCTGCCCGAGGTACCCCGTGCCCGCGGAGCCCTTGGGGGCCGCCGAGGACGTGACCAGGTAGCGGTCGGCGTACGGCTCGGTGACGGCGTCCTGCCCGTCCGACAGGTTCAGGGGGGCGGCCGTCTGCACCAGGACGGATCCCGTGTTGCCGGGCGCGAGCGATGCGAGTATGCTGATTCCCGACACGGTCACGGGGAACTGCGCCGCCGCGGCGGCCTGGGTGATGGACCCCCTTATCGTCACCTTGCTCCCGTTGACGAGGGGTGCCCCGCTTCCCGTGGTGTCGAAGGCGACCTGGACGGAATTCCCGGCCGCCCCGGGGGACGATGCCGTGAAGACGATCCCCTGGGCGGTCAGCGTCGCCTGCGTGGCGGGGATGCTGATGTTGGACAGGCCGTCGTCCTGGAAGGCCAGCGTCACGACCTCGTCAATCGACCCGGGCTCGGCCCAGAGGTCGGAGAAGGCGCTCGGCCATACGATGCCGGTGGTGTTGAAGTTGGTGTCGGTGACTATGTTGGTCCCGTTGGTCGCCACGGGCAGGACGCGCCCGATCTCGTCCTTGATGGAATAGGTGCCCTGCCCCGGGATGCCGGGGCTCTTGACCGCCACGGTGTAGCTGTGGTCGTTCAGGGTGTTGCGCCAGTAGGTGGCGTACACGCCCTGCCCCGCCGTCGGCGGGACGTACAGGGAGAACGCCCCCGTGCTCCCCGAGAGGGAGACGACCCTTACCGCCCCTGCGGTGAGGGCCGACACCGGGTCGGCCCCGACGTACACGGCGATCCTGCTGGGGTCGTCGGTCGGGCGGGACAGCCCGCTGCCGTCGACCGGCACGTCCGGAAGGACGAAGGCCAGGTTGCTGCCGTTGACCGAGCCGTGGCACGGGCGGAGGTAGACCTTCTCGTCCACCAGCGCGGTGGTGATCTGCGCCGGGCCGAACGGGGTGTAGCCGGTCGTGGAGGTGCCGACCTCCGTGGTGGTGCTGGCCCCCCAGTTGATCGTCCCGTTGCCGTTGGCGTCGGTGCCGAGGACGAAGTCGGTGTCCTCGATGAAGTCGCTGCGGTCCGGCCCCAGCCCGACTTCCGTGATGCTGGCCACGTTGCTGGCCGGCAGCAGGTCGTAGGTGTTCTGGTAGGTGTTGGTGTAGTAGGTGGCGGCAAGCGTGGAGCCGTACGTCACCGGGTTGAGCAAAGTCACCAGCCCGTGGACGCCGTCGACCGCCCGGACCTTGGCACTTGCCCCATTGACGAGCACGGCGACCTTGGTCGGGTCGGTGGTGACGACGCCCCCGTTGCTGCCGTCCACGATGGGGACGTGCTTGACCTTGAAGACCATGTTGCTGTTCGGGCCCGCGCCGCCCGAGAAGTGCGTCGCCGTCATGGTGCTGAGCGGGAAGGCGGTGGGCGGGGAGGTGGTGACGGGGGCCGGGACGGTCGCCGTCAGGTAGCCCGCATCCAGGGTCGGTATCCCGGCCTGGACGAGGCTGTAGAGGTCCTCGATGTCCCGGACGCTGCCGTCGGTCTTGCGGATGTCAATGGAGATGGAGTCGGTCCCCGCCCCGCTCACGGCCAGGGCGTCGGACACGCCGGTCCCCGGGGGCGAGTTCAGGTAGTCGTCCGTCAGGGCCAGGGTGATCTCGTTGCCCACGGCCCCCGGCAGGGTGGTGCCGAGGATGGTGCTGACGGCATGGGTCGAGTCCCATACCTTGAGGGACGAGAAGGCCGGGACCTGTGCCGACAGGTCCTCGTTGGGGACGAGCGTGTCGGTCCTCTTGAAGTAGTAGGTGATCTCGACGTTCTGGCCGGGCGTGACGAGCTCCTGCGTGGTGAAGGCCCCCGTCTCCCCGTCAAGGGAGATGACGGTGGCGGGTATCCCCTCCACCACGACCTGCACCTTGGACGAGTCGTCCGTCACCGTGCCGGACCCGTCCCCCGTGACCACGGGGAAGTAGGTGGCCTTGAACTGGTTGGTGATGGACTTCACCTGGTCGGAGATGTTCTCGTTCACGACCTGGTCGTCCGCCACGGGCGAGGAGCCGCGATGTAGCTCGACGTTGTCCTGGGCGAAGAACTCCTGCCCTTCCCCGATGATGACGGGGATGCGGGCGCTGCCGAAGAGGGGCTGCCCCCCTCCGCTGATGACGACGCTCGTGTAGACTCCAGGCGGGGCATACGATCCGAATAGTGCCATGACGTTTCTCCTTAAGTTTCGACTATCAAGCCGCCGAACGGGCTCCTGCTAAAACCCTGCTTTCACCAAATAGAAGCGAAAGTCTGTTTTCTTCCGCTATGCCTATGCATTCAAGCCTTCTCCTGCGCAAAATCGGGGATTTCCACGGCACGTACGGACGCTCCCTCGATGGGCTCGTAGTCGGATTTTCCCGTCCCGGTCGCCCGGAGCGCCCTGACCACCTTCTGGTCTCCGTAGAGTTCCCGGCGGACCCTTTCCCGGGCCTTCTGCCTGTCGTGGATACCCTCCCACCTCTTCTCCGCGTCCTTCCCCACCACCACGTCGAAGGATGGGTTCGTCATGTTGGCCGTGCCGACTGCGGGAGCGCCCGACACTTGGTAGGTGCACCTCCCGCCGCATTTCGCCGGGCAGGGCCGGTCCCCGAAGGTCGCGGTCGCCATCGGCATGCGCACCTCCAGGTCTATCCCGCACTTGGAACACTTGAAGTCGTAGCTTTTCATGGTGCCTCTCGTCCCGCCGCCAGGGCGGGAAACGCCTTCCGCCGCAGGGGTTACCCCGCTATAGAATATGGGGCATAGTTAATTTTCGGGACCGGCTTGCCAAAGGACTATCCGTTTCCTTAGGCAGGGGAGAGAGAATGCAGACCGTAACTCAGGGGAAAGCCCTCGGGCCGGGCGACCTCAGCATCCTGGTGAGGGACTCGAACGGGGCGCTGATAGACCCCGCCATCATAGCCTACACCATATTCCAGGTCTCGGACAGGGTGCCGACGTTCGGCCAGCGGGCCTACGACTTCGACCTGGAGCAGCCGACCCACATGGCGGCCGCCACGGACACCAGCCTCGCCCTCGTGACCCAGCCCAAGCTGGTCCCCGCGCGGAGCTCGCAGGGAGCCTACTTCGTGAACCTGACCGTGCCCACGATCTGGAAGGGCGTGTTCCGCCTGGTATGGTACCTCGTGCAATACCACGGGCAGCCGGAGAGCCGGGTGTACGAGGACTTCGTCGTGCAGACCGTGGACCCGGCGAGCGCCTCGTTCGAGGCGGCCTCGGCGATAATCGCCCCCCGCCCCGCCACCACGAACAAGTACGCCCCCGCCATCATGTACGTGAGGGAGCTGCTGAGCGACACCAACCCGGACAGGAACTACCATTTCAGGCCGCCCACGCCGGGCAAGGTCGTGGCGGGCTACACCAGCCGGGTGGGGTACATATGGCTCGACCCCACCATACTGAGGATGCTGGACATAGCGATAGCCAAGCTGAACACCTGGAACCCCAAGAACCTGACCAGCTACACCCTGGATTCCGTGCCCGCCGACTGGGGGAAGTGCGCGGCGGTGGGGGCGGCGGCGTCGTGCCTGAGCGCCGAGGGGGCGAGGTGGGCGGCGGACGAGTTCAGCTACAGCCTGAACGGCGTCAGCCTGGACATCAACAAGTCGTCATTGTATTTGTCGCTGGGCGAGAGCTACAAGGCGGAGTTCGCGGAGTGGGCACCGCTCATCACGGCCAACAGGCCGTTCAGCGCGGGCTTGAGACAGCAAAGGTGGCTTTTGGGCTAAGTGCTTTATTTTCAACAACTTTCAATGTCCCTACCCGGTTGAAGCACCTCTCGCACCGTTCGGTCGGCATCCCCTGCGGTCTCGGGGGAGGGGCGTTCGGCTGGCGTCCGGCAAGCATCTCGACGCAGTTCCGGCAGAGCATCTGGCCTACTTTCTGTTCCCAAAATCCTTCTTGTCGTTCCACCCGTACCTCATCATGCTCTCGCTCATGTGCCAGCAGCCGAACTGAGAGCACCATTCCTCCAGCTCGGACTTTATCTCCTCGTCGCTCCAGTCCTTGGGGACCGAGACGAACTCGCTGCGATCCGTGCCCCGGCTGCTGCGTATCCAGAACTCCAGCTTCCTCTTCCCGCCAGTCGGCGGGCAATAGTGCATCGGCATGTCTTCCTCCCTACCAGTCCTTCTCCCTGTAGACGTCGCGGTCGTCGAGGGGACGCCAGAAGACCGTCCCGGGCTTGGCCATCGCCGCTTCGATGTCGTCGGCGTTTGACGTCTCGCTGGAATAGTCCTTCAGGCAATGGGCGCTGATGCCGGTGATGCGGGAGAACTCGGCCCTGGACTTGACCGCCGCCATGATCATGACTTGCTTCCCATTGCGGAAGTCGTCGGTGCATAGCACCTTCCTCCCGATGCAGTAGGGGCAGGGGACGGGCCTCGTCAGGGGGCCGTAGGGGATGCCCGTGGCACCCTCGTACCTTCCCTTTCCATCGCATTCCGTGCAGGGCTTCTTCATGCCCGTCCCTCGTTCTTGTCTAGTCTAGGAGCTCCGACAGCTTCTCGTACGTCCAGTAGACTTCCGAGTAGCCGTTCGAATGCCCGTCGTCCCACGCGATCTCGAACAGCCGGTCCTTCTTCGGGTGTAATTTCAGCCCGAACTTCTTCTCCAGGTCCGTCTTGAACAGCATCCTGAGGCGGTAGTCCTCGGCCCGGTAGGCGTCCCGGGAAACGTTCTTGTATTCAAGCTTGTTTTCGTACTTCTTGAGGTCCATCATCGGGCGTCACCTTTCCTTTCCACCTATAGAATACACGATGCTACACGAAATTTTCGGGGAATTCATTGTACTGTTGAAGGTGATGATGACAGATTTAGGGTAGCTTTGTTCCGGAAGCACTCAGTCATCTTAAACCACTCTTCATGTGTAAAAGCATTCCCCTTACCATCGTTGCATTTCCAACAACATACCACCAAGTTAAAGGCTTCATACCCCACATTGTTGTCCATCCGGTCAAGATTATAACGAGGAGAACTGCCGATGTTCAGGTTGTACATCTTCCACTCTACAGACGAATGGCAATAATGGCAATGATCCTGCTTGGTGAACTCCAAAAATTCCTCATAGGTAAGTGTAAAGCTCCGTCTTCGTTTTCTCCTCTGATTCGCTTGCAAATTGCTGCTTTTGAACCAGTTATACATCGCCTCAAATGGGCGTAAACGTTGCTCTACTTTTTCCCTTTTGCGCCCACAGGCCTCACACATGGCGGGAGGGTCATTGAGAACCTTGGTCAGCTTAATATCTTTTACGAGACCACAGCACAGATACTGGCAACTGACCTGGGTTTGCCCCTTTTTATTTGGCGACGCCAGCGACAGTACTTTTACGCCGTCATAAGTCTTTCCTATGGCCTCAGCCGCCTCCAACGCCGACTTTGCCAAAATTTGTGCCTTGTGGGCCACCGTTCCACGAACATCTCCACACAAAGGGCAACCTTGACCATGACTTCGATGATTGTGATATAACTGAAAATAGTCTGGATGCTCGTTCTTTTTGAGAGGGCAATGAAACCAGTAACTGACAGCATTACCCTTCCATACCTGCCCTTTAACCATATCAGGACAACGGCGTTCGGCTTCCTCGATTGTAAGTCTTTTCACATTTCCCCTCTTTATGTTCCCGCATACTGGACAACCCTTACCCTGTTGATGAACATAATAAGCTTGCTGGTAATCGGGGTGCCTGCTATCAGGGACAAGGCAGCGAAACCAATATTTGGCTGCTGCATTCTTCCATACTTGTCCCTTGATAATTTCTGGGTAACGACACTCAACTTCTTTGATGGTCAACCTTATTGGCATATGCCCCTTTAACTCTAAAGCCTTCCCACCTATAGTATACACCGGGATACACAAAACCTTCAAGGATTCTTCTACCGTTTCCCTAAGCAGGAGAGCAAGGATGGTGACGGAGCTGCTCGTCCTCAATTCGAGCTACGTCGGGAGCCGAGACCTCTGGTGGGTCGACGACCCCGAGGCCACGCAGGGCTACCACGTCTATCGGGCCCACGACTACCCGGCGAACTGGCGGAAGCTCAACCCCGGCGCATGGAAGGGGCATTTCTGGAGGGACCAGGCGGCCCTGGAGGAAGTCCAATACCAGGTCCAGGACTCGGACTGGGTGGACAGGGGGAAACTGGGCAAGTGGGGGTTCAGGCTTCCGGACGCCCCCTATTCCGACGTCGTGGCGGCGAGGCCCGTCCTGGCCACCAGCCCCGACGACGTGTCCGTGACGGTCACCGACATATCCAACGTGTCCACGACCTTGAGGCCGGTGGCCGTCGTCCCCCTGGACCAGACCGTCTGGCTGCCGGCCGACAACTCCCTGCCCGCTGGCGGGGCGGTGAGCGACCAGGCCGAAGTCCATACGGACGACGTCAACAAGGTCAACTATTCTGCCATCCAGAGCTTCGTCGTCGCCTACAAGCGGCTGGCCAACTACGTCGACATCTACGCCGCGATGGACAGGACCTTCTACACCATCGTAAGCGTCGGGGACCACGGGGAACTGCACCCCCCGGGGGCCAAGGGGACCAAGGTCGTCAACACCATGGAGGTGGACGCCGTCACCTGGGAGTACGCCGAGATGGTCAACCGCAACCAGTGGATCTTCGAGCAGGTGGGGGAGCCCGCCTACCTCCTGTTCCGCAGGACCAGGGGGGAGCCGTGCGGGTGCGTCCGGCCGCAGGCCGGGCTGGGGGCCCCGAGGCACGGGTGCAAGTCCTGCTTCGAGACGGGCATAGCCGGGGGCTACTACGGCCCCTACGACGTGCTGTACGTGCCCCCCGACACCGCCCTGGTCAGGGAGCTGGACGAGGGGGGCGGCATCAAGGCCACCAGGGAGAGCCGCAGCTACCTCACCAACACCCCCATCGTCCAGGACGGCGACCTGATCGTGCGGCGCAACGGGGAGCGCCTCGTGATACACGGCGCGACGTACAAGAAGCCGAGGGGCATCCTGCTCCAGCAGGACTTCGGGACGGAGCTGCTCAAGCCGGGCGACACCCGCTACCTCATCCCGCTGAACACCGGCCTGCCCACCCTCTACAACCCCGTGATCCGGGACAACCCGTTCCAGGGCGTCGGGCCGAACGACCTCAGGGGCGACGGGGAGCCGGTCTTCGACGCGAGGGAGCAGCCGGACAAGCCCTGGGAGAACGACGTCAAGGTGCCCATCGGCAGGACGATGGCATTCGGAAGGATAGAGGCGTAAAATGGAGTATGTCTGCCCGATATGCAAGGGGGGGATGAAGACGAGGGAGTACGACGGCTTCCGCCAGGGCGGGATGGACTCAATCGAATGCCCGGCCCCGGGGTGCGGGTACTTCGACTACTTCGACCCGGGCGACCCCGTGGTGCTCGACTACTACCGGCCGGGAAGCCCCAGGTTCCACAGGTTCGAGGCCCGCGCATGAGGTACCTCTACCATTGCACCCCCGCCGACCGGATGCCCAGCATCCGGAAGACCGGCCTCCAGCCTTCGGAGGACTCGCACTGGGGAGGGGAGTTCGAGGCATCGTCGCTCGGGAGGGTGTTCCTTGCCGACACACCGGAGCATGCCTACTATTTCGGGGAGATCATCTTTCGGGAAAACCTGCGGGACCTCGGGATGGCATTCCCGCCGGTCGTCCTCAGGACAAGGGCCCCCCGGGATGCCGTCAGGAGCACCGAGGACGAGCACGAATTTTCCGTGGAAAGGGAAATCCCCCCGCAGGAGGTCGACGTCCTGTGGCACGGCTGGAAGCCCATAGGGAGCGCGACGCCCGGCTGGGAGGACATGGGATACAGGCTGAACGATGACGAGGGCGTCTACGAGGACTGGGAGGGCACCCCCTTCGACAGCATGGAGGAGGTGCTTGCGGACGCCAAGGGCACCTTCCTGTCCCCCGCCTCGGGATTCCAGCAGAAGGGCGGCCTCATGCCGAAGAACTCCGCGAACGGACAAGGCAAGGCAAAAGTCATCGTGGCGGTAACGCATTCCAGGGTCCTCCTGGCCATGCCGTGCATCCTGTCCGACGGCGACCCCAGGACCATCCCGCAGGTCGGGGGGGCCAAGGTGGGGGAGATCCTGGAGGTCCAGAAGAACGGGGGGAAGTGGGTCATGAGGACGTTCCAGGAGGCCTCCGACCTGGGGGAGGAGGACGGCTACGGGACGAGGCCCACCGTGTTCTTCGTGCGGCACGGGCACACGCCCTTCAACTCCACGACCGGGGACTCCCTGGACGGAAAGATCAGGGGGTACCTCGACATACCCCTGGACGACGAGGGAAGGAAGCAGGCCGCGGAGGTGGCGGAGAAGTTCGAGGGCATGTCCGTCTCGGAGCTATGGTCGTCGGACCTGGGAAGGGCGACGGAGACCGCCAAGGAGATATCGGAGGTCACGGGAAGGCCGGTGCGCCCCACGAAGGCCCTGCGTCCCTGCGACTGGGGGGACATGAACGGCAAGGTGGTCAGGGACTGCATCAAGAAGATGGAGGAGCTGCAGGAAAGCCTGGACGTCCCCGCCCCGGGGGGCGAGGCGTTCGGGGGGTTCTACCGGAGGGCCAAGCAGGGGGTCGAGATGCTCCTGGCCAGGGCGGAGGGCGGGACGGAAACCGACTACCCAAGCCTTAAGGGAGGGATCAGCATGGACGCAAAAGAGCTTAGCGAGGATTTGGCAAAGACGGCCGGGATACTGTGCGAGATGGAGCCGAACGCCGACCAGGGGCTCCAGGCCATCGTGGGGGACCCGGACGACGTGCGGACGTCGACCTTCGCCCAGTTCAATCCCAACCCCGGCACGATGCAGCTCCCCAACCCCCTGTCCCCCGTGGAGGGCGACGACATCTTCTTTACCTACATGATCCCCGGCGCGAAGTTCCAGGCGCACGACGGAACCCAATGGAACATCATGACCTACGGTGCCCCGGACCAGATCGAGATCGAGAACGTATGGTATCCCCGGGAGCACGCAATCGTAGCCATAGGGGACATCCGGCGCAGCATCGACCAATGGATCGAACCCGTGCAGCAGTACGTCCCGGCCCCGCCTCCGGGAGTGGACTACTCCTCCCTGCCCGTCAAGGTGATGGACAAGGACGACAACCTGGGGGACATCGACCAGAGGACGGATACGGGAACGTCCACCCAGACCGGCGGGTGGTAGGAAAGGAAGGATCACCATGCTGCTATTGCTCATCATCCTCATCCTGTTGTTCGGCGGGGGCTTCGGCTACTACGGATGGGGCCCGGGCCCCAACGGGCCGAGGTACGGCTACGGCTACGGCGGGGGCTTCGGGCTGATACTGCTCATCATCCTGCTGTGGCTTTTGCTCGGCAACACGTCGAGCTGCAACGGACGGCGCATCACCATAGGCTCCAACGCGGGCAGCGCCACGACGGCGCTCGTCTAGGCGGCCTGCCTGGGGACTCGAAGGAGGCTCGACATGACGGCCATATTGCTCAGCGTATTCATAGCCCTGGTGGGGCTCTTGATATACGGCTTTACCAGGAACGCCAAGCTGGGATGGGTCGGCCAGACGATGTTTTGGTGCGGCCTCCTGGTCAGCCTGCTGAAGTTCCAGGACACCATGATCCACTTCGGGGGCCGGTAGAAAAACCTGGCCGAATCCAGTATTATCCCACGACAGAAAGGCACGGAGGTGCACAATGGTGGTAACAGTTGGAGTGGGAGCAGTCTGCCTGGTCGTGGGGTTCGCCTGCGGCCGGATCAAGAACGCCAAGAAGCTGGCGGCCGTCAAGGCGTACGCAACAGAGGCGGAAGCAAACTTCGAGACGGACGGCAAGAAAATCGTCGCCGCCATCAAGGCGAAGCTGTAGGAAGGCCAACGAGCCCCCGGCACGGTTCCCGCCTATGCATTCCTAAGTAGGAGGAAGCCGTGCTGGATCTTACGGGTGCATCACTAATTTCCTACCTTCGCAGGATCATCGAGGATGCGATAAGCCGCAGTCCGCGCTTCAGGCGCACCCTCGGGAAGGTCACCACCCAGTACAGCAACATCCTCCAGTTCCAGGACGCCCAGGTCACCATCAAGGACGTGGCCTCGGCGGGAAACCGCCTCTCGCCCGACTACTTCCTGTGTAAGACGTACGGCAGGGCCATCCTGGCCAAGGTCCAGGACCACGAGGGGCAGTTCGTGGAATGGCTCCAGGAGATAGACCCGACGAGGGCCACTCCGCCGCCCGGGGTCTACTACCTGAACGTGGACTCGGTGGACGAGCAGACCAACGACGTGAGGCTGGGCGTCCAGACCTACCAGTGGACGGAGGGCAAGGTGGTGAACGCCCAGGGGTCCGTGGCGTACCTGGCCCCCTGGGTGGACGGGACCGCTCTCGAAGCAAGCATCCCCGGCTCCCCGCCCGTGATCCTGACGACGGCGGTGGGGACGGGCGACGACCCGCCGGACGTGGACGTCCTGCTCTTCTCCCGTTTCCTTTACCTCCTGACCCCCACCCCGGCGGGCCTGGAGCTATGCACGCTGGGCTCCCCGCCCGTCGCCCTCGTCCCCATGCAGGACTACTGGTACCAGCAAAAGGCAAACGTAATCATCGTCCAGAGCACCGTGGGAGGAAAGGAGGTGGCGAACCTCCCAGGCGACTTCCTGTCCTTCGTCCTGGTGGACCAGACGGGATACGAGCTCCGGCCCGGGATAGACTACACGTGGTACGCCACGAACGGATGGATAGAGCTTTCGCAATGGACCCCGCCGGGCCAGACCGTCATAGCCCGCCTGACGGTCAAGGCCGACCCCTCGACGGTGCCGGGGACCAATCCCGAGAACGTACTGGCCATGAACCTGGGGCCGGGGAAAACGCCCGCCCAGGTGTTCATCCACACGCAGTCCGCGACCTACACCAGCGTCTCGCCGGAGCCGGACGGGACCGTCGTCCTCCCCGTCCTCCTGACGCCGGGGCAGTCGTGCCGCTGGGAGGCCAGGACGGACGGGGGGGAGCGCCGGGCCACGGCGAAGAAGTTCAACCTGAACGACAACGTCGTCATGCCGGGTCTCAGGGTGGCGATAGGGGACAACGTGACCGTGGGGGACCAGGTGGCGGTGATCGTGTCGCCCCAGGTCTGCGAAACCTACGAGGTGTACGGGTCCAAGGATAACCTGGACTTCACCATCGACGTGAGGTCCAACGACCTCCAGACGTCGTCCGACCTGAGCGAGATGCTCAAGCAGCAGCTCCTGGTGATGCGCCGGACCAACATGGAGGCGGACGGGGTGACGATCTTCGAGGCAAGGCGGACCTACCACGGCACCCAGCGCGACGCCTCGGGCACCGCCCCGCAGTTCGTCTACACGATAGGGATAACGGCCATGGCGGACTGGAAGGTGTTCGTCCCCCTCGTCACCCGTTTGATGCACCTGGAGATAACGGAGTCCGCCTACGCCTACGCCCCGACCGGGAGGCTGAGCCTCCAGCCCAGGACCAGGGCCTTCGGCGTTACAAAATTTATCCAATCATATTCATAGAAAAACAACTTCCTCTTGCTTAAACAGGAGGGAGTTATGTTCATCTACCTCATCGTCAACCGCGAGACCGGGAAGTACTACATCGGTCAGCACAAAGGCAACAACCTAAAGAAGTACCTCCAGCAGAAGTTCCACCATGCCCAAAGAGGGATATCCGAGAACTCCCGCTTGTTCCGTTCAATGAGGGCACATCCCGATCCCTCCATCTGGTCCATCCACGCCCTCCGTTCCGACATCCAGACAAGGGAGGAGCTCGACCAGATCGAGCGAGATTTCATCAAATTCCTCAAAGCACAGGACCCCGGATACGGCTACAACATCTGCCGGGGAGGAGAGGGGTTCACGGGGCCGCATACGGAGGAGACCAAGAAAAAATTATCGGCTTCCATCAGAGAAGGCATGTCAACAACCGCATACCGCCAAAAAAGGTCCCGTCTTTCAAGAGAGATGTGGCAACGACCGGGGTATAGGGAAGACCACATTACGAAAATGAAAGAGACACTCGCCAGTCCTGATAAGCGTGCCGAAAAAGCTAGGATCAGCAAAGAACTATGGCTCAATAATCAGGAGAGAAGGGCTAAGCAATCGCAATTTGATAGAATAGCGTGGTCCGATCCCGAGAAGCGTGCCAAAAGAATTGATGCCATAAAGAAAGGCCACGCCAACCCTACCACCCGTGCCAAATGCAGTGAGGCCTCTCGACAAAGATGGCTAGACCCAGCATGTCGTGTCAGAATGACACAAAGCAGAAAATCCCGACGAATTGACTTGGCTGGGCGGAGTTTTGGGCTATGGAAGGTGCTGCATTTTGCGGGAACGATGGGTAAAGAGTCAATGTGGTGGGCGGAATGCCAAGGCGGGTGTCGAATTCAAAAAGCCGTCGCTGGCAGTTCGTTGAGGGGTGGCACTTCAAGAAGCTGCGGGTATGCTTGGCTTCATCCTTAGCCCCTATTCCAGGAACTCCAGGAGCACCTTCTCGGCCTCCTCGACGGTGGGATAGCCGAACAGGGGGGTGGCGGACCTCAGCGCCGCCCATTCCTTGCCCGACTCCTTGCCCACTTGGAGCTCGATGCTCTTCCTGACCTGGTCCCCGACGAGGAACTCGGCAAGCCTCTTGATGAATATCCTCTTTCTCTCCACTTTGCTGGACATGTCCGTTCCTTTCCGCTTCAGGAAGGAATGCTAGATTCCACTTCCGGCCTCTGCCTTTGCTTCTTCCTTTGCCTCGTCCTTGGCATTGGCGAGGCAGTTTTCGCAGGGGTCTATGTTGAGCCTCCGGTTGAAGCTGTTGTAGTGCCTGGTTTCCTCGAACTCCCCGTCCAGTATGGCGTCGCACTTGGCGCACCGGAGGTCGATGTCCAGCTCCACCTCTGCGTGCTCGGTCTTGATCGTCATGGTCCCCCCTCTTCACAATATTTCCTTGCGACCTCCCTGCCGAACGCCTCGTCCAACCTCCTGAGGTAGGCGAGGGTCTTTATCTTCGCCATCCACCCGTCGCCCTTGGCCACGACCCCCTCGACGACCGGGTAGGCCCCGTTGCGGACGTCGTTGATGAACTGCCTCCCCATGTTCCCCTGGTAGACAACCTCGGCGGCAAAGGGCAGGCCGCCGAAGGTCTCGACGAATTGCCGGGGGGCCATGATGCCCCGCTTGTAGAGGCATACGTCGATGAGCCTGAGCTCCTTCGGCTCGTCCAGCTTGTGGATGCCCGCGAACGACGAGGGGCCGAAGAACTCGGTGAATGCCGTGACGCGCTGGACGCCCCACTCCGCCTCCCGGCACCTGCGGACCACCTCGTCCCCCATGCCGCCGAGGAACAGGGGGATGGCCTGCCCATAGAGGGGGTCGGAGGCATCGAACAGCTCGGTCCGGGTGCCGAACTTGTGCCATCCCCGCTTGGAGGACCACTCCCACCGGAGGTTGGAGCCGTCGTACTTGACGAAGGCTATGCACGGCACTCCCAGCGGGGCGCGGGCGCTGCCCGGTATCTCGGGGTACTGCTTCACGAGAGCACCACGATGCACGCCACTACCACCAGGACGATCATGAATATGCTGAGGAAAACCCCGCTCATGGTCCTTGCGTCGCCGGAAGCAAACTTGTAGGCGGGATGGTCGGCGTACGTCTTCTTCCTGGAGTACCATGGCCCCTCCACGGTGGCGAGCACCCGGTACCCTATGAACAACCGCTTGTAGAGATGGAACCACACGCCCAGCCCTATTATCAGGAACGGAATGCCGAGGCCGATGCGGAGTGCGTCCCCCCCGATTATCTTCCAGGCGATCATCACCATGACGAAGGTCCCCACCCTGGTCGCCCCGAACTTGTTTGTCGTGTCCACCACGGCGTCGAGGCCTTCCTTCGTGGCGATGCCGATCTCCTTGCCGATGCCTATCCATTGGTTGAACTCGGCCGGTGCCTGGTGCGCAAGCCCCTCCGCCGAGACGTACCGCTTCGGGACCGTCACCAGGGTGTCCAGGTCGTTGGCTCCCTGCGGGAACGCCATGGCGGCGGCCAGCAGGACGAGAATCGGGAACAGAAACAGCGTTTTCATTGGTTTTCTCCTCTCCGTTTTTTCCATGTGCTACTCCTCTTCCGTATACCTGTCGAAGCTGGCGGCCAGCTTGCGCACCTCTTCGAGCGTGTAGGACTTCAATATCCTCCCGTCCTCGAACACCGTGTGCAGGAGGTTCCCGGCCTCGTTGTTCTTCCATCCGTGCTGGGCCACGCGAAAGTCCTCTTTGCCATGCATGAGGAGGTCGAACCGGCCCCCGATGGACGCCTTGCCCGGGTCCGCCGTGGTGGTTTTGTACACGTCGAACCATTCGCCGCCGCGCCTTACCGCCGAGCACTTGATTGCGAAGCGCATCGTGTCGCGGTTCTGCTGCTGGAGGAGCGCGCCGCCCATGCCATAGCCCCAGTTGTCCATGGACCACCCGGCCCGGGTGAGGTGCGAGTTGATGCGGAGGATGTTCTGGTAGTTGACGCCGTCCCCCTGGATGACCCTGACCTTCGGGTTCAGCACCCTCCATCCCTTCTGGTTGGTGTCGAACCCGAACTTCTCCGCCAGGGCGTTGAAGATGTCCTCAATCACCACGCAGGGGTCGCCGGAATCCGGGCGCAGGACGACGGTGCCGTTCCTTTGCAGGACTTTGTCCCGCAGCTTGCCCCCGAAGATTTCCGACACCGCATGGTGGGCGTCGTAGCTGTCGACGACGCATGCCGCCAGGGGCGTGGGGCTCCTGCCCAGCATGTTGGCATATGCCTCGGCCTCGTGCGCCTCCCCCCAGGACGTGACGGTCGAGTGCTCCATCGCGGGGATGGAGAATCCCGCCATGGGGGCAGCGTAGTACCCCCGCAGGAGGGCGAGCGCCGCCATGGTGTCGGTACCAAGGAAGTTGACCAAGTGCGCCGCCCCGCCGATGGCTGCGGTCTCCTCCGAAGACACCCCCCGGTAGCCGAAGTCATGCAGCTTAAAGGGCAGGAGGGCGGGGTCGCCGGTGCGGACGAGGTCCTTGCCGATGGCCTGCTTGATCTCGAAGGAAAGAGTCCCGACCGTGATCGGATACCACACCTTGAGCAATAGGGTCTCCGCCCAGTTGGTGAGCCATGGGAACTCGGGATTCGTGTTCTCGACGGTCATGAGGACGTTCTTGACCGGCACCACCATGCCCTCCGGCACCGCCCTTACGCGGAGCGGCAGGCTGCCGTCGTGCTTCTCCAGGAGGCGCATCCAGCCTTCCCGGTTGAACACCCGGTAGTCCCCGAAGTGCTCCTTGGCCAGCTCGCTTGCCTCGTTGACGTCGCTCCTGTTGAAGACCTCCCCCTCGAAGTATGCCTTGAGGATGTACTGGAGCCCGAAGAACAGGGTGTGCTTCCAGAAGCCGCCCCGGGACATCAGGTATGAATAGACGTGCTCGACGTCCGGGGGGTACTGGAACCAGTGCGACAGCTTGTAGCTGTCGGTCCTGAGCAACGGATTGATCCAAAGCCTTTTCGGCATGCCTTCCTCCTCGTCTTTATGCCCCCGTCCGCGGGGTCAAATCCTGTCCCGCGAGTCGTCCCAGGGGTCGCCGGACGCCACCAGGTCTTGGATGTCCTTCTCGATGGCGTCCAGGCGCTTCTGTTCTTCCGGCACAAGCCCGCCCTTCTCGGCTTGTCTTTCCAGGACTCTCTTTGACGCCTGGAGCGACTCCAGGCGGTTGTGCGCTGCCCTTGCCAATATGCCCATTTCAGTCTCCTTCTTCCGTTCCGATGAATTGCCCGCCTAGGGCCCTGCGGGCCGAGGCATGGAGCATCTCGAACAGGGGCTTGTGCTCCTCCTCGATGTCCGCCTCCGTCACCGCAGCAAGGTCGAACCACCGGCATTCGGCGAGGTCGTCGGCGGCCCTGCCGCCCAGGGTCGTGGACCATGCGACGAAGAACAGGGTCTTCATGCCCTCGGACTTCTCCGCCTTCCAGCGCCAGCTCTCTATCCGCGAGGAGCCGACGTACCCGATGCCCGACACGTCCAGTCCCGTCTCCTCGAAGGCCTCGTCCTTGACGTCCTGCTCGAAGGTGGGGGTGAGGGGCTTGGCATGTCCCCCGACGAACCTCCATCCGACGTCCTCGGCCTTCTTCCCGAGCAGGATGGATACCCCGCCGTCCCCCCTGGCATGCAGGATGGCGACGTCGACCGTGGTGATGCAGCGGGGGTATAGCTGGTTCATGGCATAGATGACGCCCGCCCGGAACTTGGGGTCCTCCATGACCTCGTTGGTCAGCTTCTCCCGGATGTCCGTGGCCGAAAGGGACGTCGGGACCTCGACGTCCAGCTCCTTGACCCCGTGCCTGCCGTGGTAGAACGGGGCGAAGCTTTCCCTGGAACCGTACAGCACGATCTCGGCTGGCACGCCGCCCACGGCATCGTCGATGCGGGCGTCCAGCTCGGTGCTCCATTCCTCGTCCGTCTTCTTGTCCTGGAGGGGGAGGACGGTGAAGTCCGGGAACTTGGCCTGCACCATCTTCCTGCGGGTCTCGAAGTCCAGCGGATCGTGCCGGGTGGGCCCGACCTTGGTGCATCCCAGGAACACGATGACGCGGCTGTGCCGCCCGCGGACCACGCGGAACAGCTCCATGTGCCCGTCGTGCAGCTCGTGGACCTGGAAGCGGCCGACCACCACGCCGAAAGACGGCTTATTCATGCGGCCTCCGTCGCTTTTGCGTTCTGGGGGCCTCGGGCAAATCGGCCCAGTGCGAGACCTCTTCCTCATAGAAGGTCGAGCCCTGCAGGGATACGAATACGGGAAGATTGTAAGCGTTCAAGAAATACCTGCCAGCGCAAACGGTATGTCGCTTGTTGTTGCTAGGAACGTTGAAAAGCACTGGGGCGTAGCCGCTGCCGACCTGGATTTCAGGCTTGCCTTCCTTGAGCGTCCTCCAATGTATTTGAACGGTAGTCATTCCACCCTCCGTCCGTTGCCGATGATTTCGTATTCGATCAGTTCCTTGGTGCCGTGCTGCGGAAGGACGGCGAACTCCCTTACGGCCTTGTCCCTTTCCATGACGAAGCCGTAATCGGCGACGCCCCAGTAGCCCTCCCCGCCGTCCCCGTGGCCCGGCATCCAGTCCACCCAGGGTGGCCCTTTGAACATGAACACGTCCACTTCGTTCCTTACTGCTCCGGTCCCGACCCACAGCTTCATGATTTGCTCCCTTCCTGGGGCGGTATGCGCCCGTAGGAAAATTCTATCCCGGCATATTCCTCGGGGTTCGCCAGCACCACCCTGAGGCCGCGATCCAGGCCGCGCTGGTCGATGGGATACATGCCGTGGATGCCGTTGTGGACCTGGACATACGAACCCACGTACGAGTTTCCCGGCCATCGTTCGAGGATTTCCCGCTCAAGGAGGTGGAACAGCCACTCCCCGCAGTACGCATGGTGGACCCTGACGACCTTGCCGAAGGACGGCCTGAGGTCCTCGACCTTCTTTATCTCCAAGCCAACGTCCATCGCCTGCATTATACACCCTTCCGTGTATGAATTCGTGCAATTCCGGCAGTGGGGACGCTTCCGTGCATTCAGTCCTTGAAGCCCACGGGCGACGCATCTTCGTTGTTCTTGGGCTTTACCCTCATGGCCTTGAGCCTCTCCAGCGTCTCGCCGAACGACCGGTCGAGGCATTGCGTCGCCGCGACGACCTCCCGCAGGTGCGCCACGCTGAGGCCCTCCGTCTCCTTTGCCCACGTCCGGATCGTTTCCTCGGGCACCCTCCCCTTGAGGATGTGCTCGAAATACTTGACCCTTGCCCGTTCGTCCGGCATGCGGACCTTGATGACCTCGTCGAACCGGCTGGGCCGGTTGACGATCCTCGGGCCCAGGAGGCCGGGATAGTTGGTGGTGGCGAGGTACACGACGTTGTTCACTTGGTCCTCCCCGTCCAGGAGGGCAAGGAGGCTGTGCTCCCCATAGGCGGAGATGAGCTCCTCGATGTCCTCTATGACGATGATGAGCGGGCGGGAGGGCTCGATTTTGCGGAGGATGCTGAGGGCCTTGCTGCACATCTTCGGGTTGTCGCACAGGACGACTATCCCGCCTCGGGACACGAGCTTCCGCATCAGGATGCTCACGGCGACGGTCTTCCCGGATCCCGCGGGGCCCCAGAGGAGGATGCCCCGCTTGAACAGGATGCCCCTTTCTTCGAAGCGGTGCTTCGACTCCCAGAACTTCTCGATGGACCCCACCACCCTGGCGGTGACGGTCTCCCCGAGGTCGATGATGGCGTCCGTGAGGGGGTTGGACTTGACGAAGAGGAGCATCCCGTCCGGGGTCCTGTCCAGCTTGTACACGTCCGGGGGCAGGGAGCCCTCGGTGTGCGAGGCGGCCGAGAATGCCCCGTTGGAAAGGACCTGCCACTGGCAGTAGCTGTACGGCCATTCGTTTTTGGGCCTCCCTTCCGGGGCGTCGCCGGTGGCCGGACCGTCGTTCTGCGCGATGGTCCGGTTGGGACGGTCTGGCTTCTCGTCCAGCAGCTCCTGAAGTTCCTGCATGTCGTCTGCCATTGTGTGTCCTCCGGACTACTTGTTGAACAGGTTGAGCTCCGGTGCCCGCTTGGTGTCGAAGTCCTGCTCCGTCTTGGTGCTGGTCACGATGTCGTACTTCGACAGGTCGATGTGCGGGTAGTGGGCGACCAGGTTGTAGAAGCGCCCGTGCATGGTGCCGGTCAGGAGGTTCTGGTACTCCTGCTTCCTGGACACCAGCTCGGTCTGCGCCTGGGCGAACTGGTTGTGGAATATCTCCACGGCCTGCTGGATGTCCCTGTACACCGAGGCGTCGATGGTCGGGTTCTGCTCCTTGATGAACTGGAGCAGCGCCTGGGAGCCGTTGGGGCCGTAGCGCCCCTTCATGACCCCGTCGTAGACGTCCTTCATCTGCCCTATGTACTCCTTGGGCACCTGGGCCTTCTCCATGACCGTCTTCCAGCCGTTGTCGTACACGTTCTTGTTGTTGGTCCAGGCGGCCACGATGCCGTTCTCGGACCGGTTGGCCTCGTTTCCAAAGTTGACGTATCCGAACGCCAGGGAGGTCGCAAGCAAGACGGCAATCCCGACAATGATCCCGACGATTGTAAGCACGGTGATGGCTGTTTTCGACATAGTTTTCTCCCTCAATAGTAGCGATGGTAGCTACGGTAGTGGCCGCAGCCGCCGCAGTAGTCCCCGCGCAGGTTGGCGGACGCGAAGGCCGTCGCCAGCACGGTGACGCACTCCAGGAACAGTATGATGCCCAGGGCCCGGCCCCCCGGCTGGTGGCTGGCCGCGAGGTACTTGAGGTCCCTCATGTGGCGGCGCTCGAACCTGCCCTGGACCTCCTTGCGCACGGCCCCCATGATGTCGTCCCTCCGGTCGAGGGTGCCTATGGCCTGTATGTCGTCCCGCAGCACCACCTTGAGGTCCTCGGCGGTGGACCACGACACGATGCGCACCCATGAAATCTTGGGATAGCGGGTGGTGCCGATCAGGACTATGAGGTCGTTCTTCTTGCCCCCGACCCATTCCTTTTCGAGGGCGTACTGGTAGCGGGGATCGTCCGTGAACGCCAGGACGACGATGACGTTGACCTGCTTGGCGGCCCCCAGGTCGGCATTCAGCCTGTCCAGAAGCCATTGCCAATCCTTCTCGCCCCGCACGGGCACCGCCCCGCCCAGGAGGAACCGGTTGCACCGGTAGTAGTCGTAGACCTCGCCCGGGTACGGGGGCACGAGGCCCGAGAAGCCCTCGGGGGCGTCGTGGTGGAGCAGGATGCTGTCCGTGGCGGCCAGGAGGTAGTTGGTGAACTCACGAGTCTCGGCGGTTGGTTCGCCGACGTAGGCGGCGTCCCATCGGGGGGGCTCCAGGAGCCCCTGGCGGTCGGCGGTGGGTATACCGACGACCTTGCCAGTGGAGAAGTGCAGGTTCCAGTCCACGTCGTAGAAATGCTCGTAGCAGGTCTGGCAGTGCGAATGCCCGTCTTTGTCGGTGTGGCAATTGCAGTCATAGGAATGGCGGCATGAAACCACATCGCGAGTCTTGGCGACAATGCACCCGTTCCATATCTCGGTATCGGACGTCGCACTCCAGAACTCAACGGCCAGGCCGCCGAGCGAGAGGAGCACGCAGGCCCCCACGGCAACCAGGAACGCCGCGATGCCGAACCTCTTGTCGACCGCCCGCGCCATCAGGCACAGGATGATCGGGACGATCAGGAGCAGGGCAAGGTACATGCATCCTCCCTTTTCTTCTTTTTGGGGATGGGCCCCTTGTCCTTCGCCCAGTCCTTGAGGTCCTGGAGGGTGAACCACCCGAAGTTGTTCTTCTGCTGCTCCATCGGGTTGAGCCAGAACGAGAGCTCGCCGTCGCTGCGTATCTGCGGGGAGAGGGAGAAATACCTCTTGCCCTTCTTTGCCAGGAGCTTCTCGATGCCGCTCTCCCTCAGCTTCTTCTGGGCTTGGTTGCGATCCAGGTCGTTCTTTTCCCATTCCTTCCCTATGTTCGCGGGGATGCGGCTGGCTATGCCCAGGAGGAGGCTGGACCCCATGAAGTCCGTATGCAGGCAGACGATGGCGTCCATTTCCTTGAAGTGTTTGAACACCTCCTGGAGGGCGTCCGCCTCGGAGGCGACGTTGGAGGTGACCATGAAGGACTCCTCGTCCCATGCGGCCACGAGGCCGTGCCGGGCCTCGTCCAGCCGGAGGACCTGCCAGTAGTGGGCGGCGACGTTGTCCTTTTCGTACTCGACGTCGAACGGGGTGGCCATGAGGATGCCCTTCCTGCTGCCCTTGCCCACCCACGAAAGCCCCTTCGGGACCACGGACGCCTTCCTGCGGGCGACGCCCATCTCGTCGCCAGCGGGGATCCCGAAGGCCGAGAGCAGGCGTCGGATTCCGTGCTCGTGCTCGGAGCAGAAGTCGTACCCGAGGAAGACGCCCCAGACGCGATCGGGGCCCGTCTCGCTTTCCTCGTAGGCGATGCATGCCTTGGAAGTGGATTTTCTCATGGCTTTCCTCCTAGCTTGGCCTTGCGCCCGTCGTCAGTCCTTCCTTGCCGTGCCGTTCTTCTTGGGCACGGTGAGCCGCTCCGCGTCGAACCACCTCGGGCGGTGGGACGCGCCTCGCCGGGGGCGCTTGGCGGGACGGGGCGGAGGCGGCTCCTCCTTGAACGCCCACTCGGGGTTGGCCTCCAGGAAGTCAAAGTAAAAACTCTTCATCTCGTCGAGCCCGGCCTTGGTGTTGGAGGGGGATGCCGCTGGGCCCATGCGGTCAACCGCCGCCTTGTACAGCTCCTTGAGCCTCCGCCTGCCCACGGGTGGGATGACCCGGAAGTACTCCCACAGCAGGGCTTCTGTCCTTTGTTGGTTCAGTTCGGTCATGATGACTCCTGGAATCTTGGATTGGGGGACTCGGGGTCCCCCTGCAGCATTCGAAGCATCGCTTCCTGGCGGCGGCCCCGCTCAGGGCCCGTGCCAGGTCGCCGATCAATTCCGATTTGCCCTTGTTCCCGATGCGGCCCCGGACGACGTGCCCGCATTCCAGGGCGATCCTGGGGACCCGGACGTCGGGGTTCACGGGCGAGGGAATCGTGTACTCCCTGACCACCTTCCGCATTTTGTAGGGGATTCGCATCCTTCCTCAATGGTAGTATACCTCGGGAAGAAGGAAATGCAAGGGGATTCTGCCTCCCGTCCTTCACTCACTCGCCCAGATGGGTGGACTTTCTGAGTTCCTTTTTGGCCAAATCCCACGCTCGCCGATAATCGGAAAGCACGGCGGAATCCACCTTGTAGCCCTTCGAAAGGTTGTTTGCCTTGATCAGTTCCACCACGTCGGCCAGGTCCTGCTGCCTCCCGGCGGAAAGCTTTGCGGACAGGAGGTCGGCAAGTGTCAGGAACACGGGCACGGCAGATACCTTGATGGGCATGGGAAGGGCGACTAAGCCTCCCTTGGACACGGTGCTCCCCCCCTTCAGCAGGTCTATGGGGACCTTCGTTTCCCTGTCCGTCACGGTCATTCCGCTTCCTTGGTTCTTCCTGAACAGGCCGCTCTGCCGGAGCCGCCACATCGCATGCCCGGGGTCCGGGACGATGACGTCCACGTCGATGGTCAGCCGCGGGTACCCATGCTCCTGCACGGCGAACCCGCCGCAGACGTAGTGCGGGATGCCCCACTCGGCCAGGACGGACACCGCCTTCTTGAGGGTCGTTTCGAGCGACGTGGTGGCGGTCGCTCTGCGCAAGAATGTAGCCCTGAAATTGAGTGGCACGGATGCCTCCATCCACATTATACAGCGAAGGCGGGTCAATCCTCGATCTTTTTCCAGGCGCGGGGCCGTCCCTTGAGCAAGACACGAAGCCCCCTGGCGTGCTTACACGGGGTGCGCCTCCCCGACAGCGCCAGGACGGCCCTGAACATCGAGTCGAGGCAACTGCACACGATGGTGCAGGACCCGTTCCCCCACCCTGCCTTCCTGTCCTTGATCGCCTGGAGGTAGTAGCCCTCGGCCTCGTAGGTCAGGGAGGGCGTCGCGAACATGCGGACGGACGACTCGTCCGGGAAGTCAATCAGGATGCGGGCGGGGATTCCGATCTCCCTGTACTGGCCGGGCCTCAGGCCCGGGTAGTTCCTGGAGAACGAGGACATGGTGTGCCTCCTACTCTAAAACTGCTTCGAAAAAGTCCCCGATTGCGTCTCATTGGGGTCTATCCCGACCATGACGGCATGGGACGGGTCGATCAGATAGATTGCAAAGTTTCCAGCTCCCTGACCAAAACCCACCACCCCCCTGCCGTTTGCTTGAATGGGCTGGACAACCGTTCCGGCTGAAATTATGCCGTTGGTGCCATCATAGAATGGGCAAGACGTACCAACTGAGGAAACCACCCAAGATTCGAATGCAAAAAAGATGCTTCCACTCTCTTCGGTACGCATGATTCCTACACTAGAAAAAACCCCCGTGGGGTTGGTACCAGACACCAAAAATGCATACGTCCCATTAAGGGACGAATTAGAAAATGGTATTCCTTGCTGGAGGAAAGAGCGTCCTATGACAACGCCGCCAGCCGTATCTATCACATATGCCTCATCCGAGGATGCCATATAAAAGTCGATGGTATCGTTCCAGGAACTGCCCTGAACTGTTACTTTGCCAATCCCGTTAGAATCAATGCTATAGGAACCTGACAAGCTTTCCGCCGCAAATACCGATCCACCTCCACTTATATCTGCTATCCCACTTATACCTCCGCTCCCGTCAAACACGACCCTTCCGACTTCCTGTATGGCTCCGTAATCCTCCAATCCGGAGAGCACGAACACATAGCTTCCCGCCAAGGAAGATGTCGAAAACGTTCCTTGCTGTTTCTCCGCCCATCCAGTTAGCTGGTCCCCAACAGAATCATTTGAAACAATCGCCAGCTTGTTGGCCGAAATCGGATAAAAGGCGAAAGAGGACGTTCCCAAAGAGCTGTTTGTGGTTATCGTTCCCTGCCCATTGTTATAGGTCGCTGTCCCCAAAAAGGAGGCCTTGGACAGGCTTGCCAATCCGGTTCCTTCGACGAAATCCTCGGAGCCCGACACAGTACCATGTTGATCGACAGAAAGTATCCCTACCGCGGCAGCCACAGTCCATGGTTGTACATGTCCGTTGAAACTGAATACCCAGCTTCCGGAGAACGAGGCAAGGTCAAGGTTTGCTATCTCGTCTTGTTTGACGAATTTCCCAATGCCCTTGACGCCCCAGCCAAGCGTAACGAGGCGTCCGGACCCAGCCTCATCTAACGAGAAATATAGGTCAATGCCCCCATCAGTGGAGATATGTCCGTCTCCTCCGGAGTCCACTTGATAGGTTCCCGTAAAGTTGTTCCCGTTTCCCCACCCCCAAGCCACTCCTATGCCAGTAACATTGCCGTTACCATCAGATGTCATTTTTCCCACGAAGGAATATTCAGTCGCATTATCATCATGAAATTCCAGCACGTAGACTCCAGCAAGACTTGCGTTAGATGGGGTGGAAACCACGGTCACTATCGTGCTGCCAACCTTAGTTGCATCTTCCGTTGATGTAGCAGTGATGGTCACCGTATTGGCTGTGACGGGTGCGGTGAACAACCCCGAAGAATTGATCGTCCCCGCGCTTGCGGACCATGTGACGGTCGAGCTGTAGGTCCCCGTTCCCGTGACCGTCGCCGTGCATTGCGAGGTCTGCCCGGTTTCGACTGAGGCGGGAGTGCAGGAGACGGAGACAGAGGTGACAACCGGCAAGATGGTCAACACAAAGCTCTGGACCGCATTGGGCAATACGCCGTTTGATGCAGTGAAAGTGATAGGGAACGAGCCGCTTTCCATAGGCGTTCCACCCAGGATGCCAGCAGCAAATGTTACACCGGTAGGAAGCGCCCCCAATTCCGTGATGGTCGGGACGGGCGTTCCAGTAGCAGTCACGATAAACGAGCCCACCGTGCCAACAGTGAATGTCGTACTGCTAGCACTGGTGATTGCCGGAGCCACTTGAGACGGAGGTGGTGGGGCGAAATTGCTTGAGCCTCCCCCACCGCATCCGAGATAAAAAGCCACAAACATTGCCAACAAAACTGACACCAAGATAGGATGTTTCATGCTACTCTCCTTTATATGGAATGTCTCGCTTTTCTCAACGAGATTCCCATAATGATTATACATTGTGAAAAACCCGATTGCAGAAGATTCTTCAGGCAACGCCGATCTCCGCCAAAAACCTGCTTGGGGCCACGGTCCTAGTGCCGGGCCCGTACTGCTCCACCTCGTGAATGCAGATCGCCAGGGCGTCCTTCGCCCTCGTGCAAGCCACATAAAACAAACGCCTTTCTTCCTCAATTTCTGATAATAAACTCATACTAAATCTATGGGGTAATGACCCCTCTGTTACGTTAGTAACATACACCCTCCGCCATTCCAGGCCCTTGGCCGAATGGATGGTGCTGATCACCACCTCCCCCCCGTCGTCCTCCCCCTCCCTTTCCTCCTCCGTCGCCCTGTCCATGGTCAATTGGAACACGAGGTCCTCGGCCGAGAGGCCGTCCTCACACAGCGTTGCCACGAGGGCCAGGAACCGGTCGACGTTCTCCGCCTTGGCCTTGGCCTTGCCCGCCTCCCGGAAGTACTTCCTGGAGATGTGGTCCTTGTAGCCAAACAGCCTCACGATGGCCTCCAGGGCGGCGGCGGGGTCGGCCAGCTCCGCCATGGCCTGCCTCATCCCGTCGTGGAACGAAAGCAGCCTGTCCTCCTCCCCGCACGCCTCCACGAGGTCGCCCCCGTAGAGGGCCCCGGCAGCCTTGCGAAGCCTCTCCAGGGAGACGTCCCCCACCCCCCTCTTCGGGGCCCCCACGGCCCTCGCGAACGCCGTGAAGTCCCTGGGGTTGACCGCCAGCCGGAAGTACGCCAGAACGTCCTTGGCCTCCTCGGTCTGGAGCAGCCCCTTGCCCCCCCTCACGACGTAGGGGATGCGGAGCCTCACGAGCTCCCCCTCTATGTCCCTCACCTGGATGGCGCTGCGCACCAGGATGGCGTTCTCCCGGTATGGTACAGCTTGACTGTCGCGGCGTATCTCCTGGGCGATGGTGAAGGCAATGTCCTTGGGGGTGGCGGCCCTGATCAGGCGGGTGCTGCCGGACAGGACCTCCGTCCCGACGTCGTCGAGCCCCCGGAACAGCGCCATCCTCAGGGGGATGGTCTCGGTCATCGTGGCGTTGATCTTGTTGCCCAGGCGGATGATGCTGGGCAGGCTGCGGTGGTTCCGGGAGATGCGGTAGAGGTCCGGCACCAGCCCCCGCCAGCCCTCGCTGAACTCCCTAAGTAGTTTAGGCTCAGCGCCCTGGAATCCATAAATCGACTGGCTAATATCTCCCACACAATAGAGGTTGGGGTTATCGTCCGCCAGCAGCAGGTTGATGAGCCTCCACTGCACGGGGGAGGTGTCCTGGGACTCGTCCTGGAGGACGTGGTGGAACCTGCGCTGGAGGGCGGCCCGCCAGGAGGCGTCGCCCTCCCCCCGCCGCACGACCAGTATGACCATGTCGTCGAAGTCGACAAGGTTGGCGGCCTTCTTCATTTCCTCGAACTGCCCCCACAGGCCGACCTCCCAGTCGTCCATGGCGTGGTACCCCCCGTGGCGCTCCTGCGCCTCGTCGTCGACCTCCTTCGTGTAGTCCGCGGCGAAGCCGACCCCCCTCGCCCGGTGGTAGCCTATCTTCTCCAGCACCCTCCATGCGTTCATGTCCACGCCCCGGACGGGCGGGGTCCTTTCGATGAGCTTCTTCATCGCCTGCCCCTGGTCGTAGTCATCCATGGGCGTCACCCTGCCGTCGAACCCGAAGCCCTCGGGGTCCTTGCGGATGGCGTTCAGGGCGAGGCTGTGGATGGTGCTGATGTGGGGACGGGACTCCGGGCTGGCGTCGTCCGCCAGGCCGAGGCGCGACGCCAGCGTGCCCGCGGCCTTGTTCGTGAAGGTCACGACCCCGATCCTCAGGGGCGGGACGCCCTGCTGGATGAGCCAGCGCACCCTTTCCGTGAGGGTGGTCGTCTTCCCGCTGCCCGCCCCGGCGATGAGGCAGGCGGGCCTCCCGATGGGATGGCCCACGGCCGTGAGCTGCTCCTCGTTGAGCGTCATAGGCCCGCTTTTTCCATGATTCGATCCTTGAGGCTTGCACTTGCCGCCACGGACTCCGCAAACTTCCTGATGAGCTGGGCTACGGCCTCGTTGGGGTCCTTCCCGTCCTCCCACCACACCGATACCCGGACGTCCTGCCTGTTGTATTCCTCGCCAAAGAAGTCGGCGCTGAACCGGGGCTGCCCGTCGTTGGTTGTAGTGGGGTAGACCTTGATGCCCAGGGCACGGGAGACGATCTCGTAGTGCCAGTCCATGCGCTTCCAGACATGGATTTCCCAATCGTTGCCGACCCTCATGCCTTGGACGAGCAGGCTGCCCCGGCTTACGGCATCCTCCTCCGACTCGGGGTTGTTCACCACGGCTTTTAGCTGCTCCTCGTTGAGCTCCATCCGGCTCCTATCCTTCCTCGATCTTCTTCTCGGCGACCGGGACGAACCCCGGGACCGTCTCGATGCCCACCCAGTGCCTGCCCAGCCTCTTGGCGGCCAGGCAGGTCGTCCCGCTGCCGCAGAAGGGATCCAGCACCGTCTCCCCGGGCAGCGTGAAGAGCCTGATGAACCATTCCGGAAGCCCCACGGGAAAGACGGCGCTGTGGGACTGGTTGGTGAACTCGGGGGAGAGGTAGACGACGTTCGTCGGCAGGACCATGTCCTTGCCGATCCATCGCGCCCTATTCCTCCCAAACCCGCTTCCCGTCTTCGTTTCCTTCCGTACGTCCTCCCTGCCGTCCGCCCGGGCGCTGGACTCCGCCCTCCGCACCGTGCTCTCGGCGGCCGGGACCATCACCGCCTCCTGGTGCATGGAGAACGACCTCTGTTTGGTGAAGTGGTAGCAGTGCTCCCACGCGTCCCGGAACCGGTTGGGCCACTTCCCGGGCATCGCCGTCGCCTTGTGCCAGATGTACTCCTCGACCCACAGCCATCCCTGCCTCCTGAGCGCCATGACCAGCTCCATGACGTAGGTCTGGCGCTCCCCGTCCTTGCAGCCTTCCTTGATGTTCAGGACGAAGGAGCCGGAGGGCCTCAGCACCCGGAGGAACTGCGCCGACCGCGGCAGGAACCATCCGACGTACTTGTCCGCCTCGATCCCCCCGTAGGTATGGGAGCGCTTGTCGGCATAGGGAGGGGAGGTGACGACGAGGTCGACGCAGGCGTCGGGGAAGCACGCGAGGACGTCGAGGCAGTCCCCCTCGATGACCCGGTCCGGGACGAAGGCAGGCTCCACGCTATGCCTCCCCGAGGCATTCCACTTCCCACCGCCAGCACTTGGCATCCCTGCCGAGCACGGCGGCCCTGCGCTCCGCCTCGTAGTGGTTGGACGCAGGAAACCTGAAGACCTTCCAGGCCTTCGCGGCGCTGTTCTTGAACAGGGACACCTTGTAGCGGTACTTCATTATTCGGTAGCTGTAGGGCATAAGGTCCCTTTCTTCCTGAATACCAGGAAATAGGAGTGGTTCTTCCTGGCGTGGAGCTGCCTCTTCATCCTGCTGACGCCGGGCCTGCCCTTCCTCACCACCACGAACAGGTCGTCGGCCTCGAAGCCCATCCCGGCTAGCCGGTTTATGATCTCGACGTGGGCGAGCCGCTGCCGGCCGGCGCACACCTCGTCCTGGCACTTCACTATGTAGACGCCCCCCGGGCGGAGCACCCGCCTCGCCTCCTCCGCCGCCTCGAAGTAGAGCTCCAGCACCGCGTCGTGGTACTTCTTCGTACTACGCTCTTTTGCGTTACGCAAAGATGCGTAACGCTCGTTGTTCTTGTAGTTCGGCTCGTATTCCTGGTGGCCCTTGTGGGCCGTCCCCCCCGAAAGGTGCATGTACGGCGGGTCGAAGACGATGCACTCGGCGCTCCCGGCGACGTAGGGAAGGCTGCGGCAGTCCACGCCCGTGGAGATGTCGGACGCCCATACCTCGTAGAGGTCCCGGGGCACCTTCCTCCAGAACACCCCCTTGCCGTAGGTGACGTCGCAGACGACCGAGCCGGGACGCACGTGCAGTTCGAGGATGCGGGGGAACACGTCGGCGTTGCCGCCCACGGAGGCGCTGAGCACGAGGTCGTTGGTGGGCCTTCCGGAAGGGCGCTTCCTCATGGCCTGAAGTACCCCTCGACCAGCGTCTGCCGGTTGAACGTGTTGTACACCCATTCCCGCATCCCTTCCTGCAGCTTCTTGTGCCATTCCCCGAGGTTCCCAGTCGCCTCCCCCTTTTCCCTGGACAGGGCGACGTATTCCGGAAGGCTTCCGCACAGGCGAGCCAGGAAGAGGAACAGCCAGCAGGGAGTCATGACCAGGGCCAGCTTGTCGGCCAGGGCGAGCCTCGAAACCGGATGCCCGTCCCTCTTGGCAAAGAAGCGGGAATGGTAGAGGCAGAAGTCGTGCCAGAAAAGCGGCTCGTCGCCGGGGCACGAGAACTCCGGACGCTTCACGAGGTCGAACAGCCAATGGGCTATCTGCGCCCCGAGTTCCGGATGGGTGCTCCCTTCCTCCCCGTCCATGTTCGGCTTGCCCCAATATCCGAGGTCGTGGACGAAGAAGCAGACCCACAGCCTCGGGTCGCGGGGGAACCCGAACAGCCTCCACCAGGCGCGGGCGACGAACAGGGGGTGGATCAGGAACTGGTGGTCCCCGAAAAGGATGCTTTTCGTCCCGACGTTCATTCCGAGAATCCCTCGTAGCGGTGCCCGACCAGGCGGCACCGGTCCTCCAGCTTGTCCGAAGGGCACTGGTACACGTCCGACACGTTGGCCGTGAAGCTGGTGCCGGGGCGCAAGCGCCTGAAAAGCTCGGGATCGTTGACGATCATCCTCGACCCATCGTCGAACTGGATGACGATCTGATACACGTCCGTGGTGTATGCGGCATCGGGGGTGTACTTGAGGCTTACCACGGACGCCGGGGCCTGCCTCCGGGCCTCCTTCGTAAAGACCATCAATCCCAGCCATCGGGCGACGAGGGGAAAGAGGAGCGCAGCCAGGACCATCGTCGCAAGGAACACGGGGACTATCAGGTGCTTTGCCTTCATGTCGTCTTCCTTTCGGACGGGCTGGGCCCGTCCAATGGCAAATACCACGCCTTCGGGGAATGGCATCACTTGCGGATTGGCACTGGGACGGGGCTATTTGTCGTGGCTTTGCTTTTCGACCCGGGCATGCGCCCTGCGGAGGATGTCCACGGCGGCCGCCACCAGGTCCGCGGCGGCCTCGTCCACGGTGGCCACATCCGTGGCTTGATTCGACAAGTCCCTGATGGCGTCGTCCAGGCCCCTTTCGCAGCGCTCCTCCGTGCTCGGCTTCTTCCGGCAAGCCTTCATCTTCGCCATGTGGGCGCTCTTTTCGACGTACGCAACGGCGTCCCCGAACGTCGTCAGCGCCTCCTCCTCCCCGTCCGCTATGTCGATGTCGAACTCCTCCTCGACCGCCAGCACGAGTGCCACGAGGTCGAACGAATCCGCGCCCATGTCGTCGACGAAGCGGGCCGCGGGGGTGACGTCGCCCTCGTCGGGCCTGAGCTGCTCGACGACGATCTTCCTGAGCCTGTCCTCTATCGTGGGGAGCTTGTTCATGCCGTTCTCCTTATCTGGTTGTCCCATGTTCCTTCAGGTCGGCCCTGGCGGCGGCTATGGCGTCCTTCGTCACGGGGGTCGGGCATATTGCCCGCAGTCCCTCGGGCCCCCGGCCTATCGCCTTCCGGAAGCCCGGGGCATGCAGCTCGACGAACTCGATCACGTCCTCCCGGTCGCCCTCGTAGAACCCGAAGTCCCAGCCGGGGCCCGTGGCGTGCCATATCCTCATTGCCCTTCCTCCTTTTCCAACGCTTCCCGACACGATCTTCTGATCGCACAATACCCCTAGATTGGCTCCCCAAAGGCCCATAAATCCTGGTCTTCTACCTCTAGCTCGTCCAACCCGTGGTACCACAGCACTGTATTGGGCTCCAGCCGCAATTTTTTGAATTCGTCCCATTCCCAAAGCCGGGCGAACATCCGATTGCCCTTGAACATCGCATGTACGTCCACCATCCTTGACTCGCCCGACCAGAAATCCACCATCAGCCAAAACGGCTTGATGGGGGTGGCTTGCCTTATCGCATAGGGCCCATGCCTTTTGATTGCCCGCGGGGCGATGGCAACCCCGGCTTTTTTGTTCCTTAACTCCTGAGGGGCCGGGATTTTGACCATAGGCTTTCCGTATTGAGAGAGCAGCCAGTTGTCGTACATCAGACTTCGCACCGTCTTCTCTCCGCCTACTGGCATTTCGAACCAGTCCTTTATCTGCCCGATGCGCACGCTAGACAGAACTCCTCTCCCCCCTTTCCGTGGGCTTCAAATCCCATATGTTTATGGAGTAGGTCGTTCCTTTACCGGATCCCTCCCCGATTCTCACATGGAAGTGCGGGGGGTTGTGCTCCTTAGGAGGGTACTGAATCCTGAAACTCATCCCATTCCATCTGGAGACTTCTGGAAAGGCGCGTTTGCGAAGAAGGAAATTCTTGAGGATCATCCCGTCTCCTGGTTTTTGCCCGACTCTTCTGCCTTCAATGCCTCCTGGTACAGCCTCCTGGCATTGGCCACGTGCTCCTCGGTCTGCGGCACGCCGCACTCGTTGATGGCCAGGAAGAGCCACAGGATGTCGGACCTCTTGACCCGGGCCGAGTCGAGCATGCAAGTCTGGACGTGCATCTCCGCGAAGGCCAGCTTGTCCTCGCGGGACAACTGGGCCCACAGCTTCCCCTCGTACCGGAACCTCCCCTCCATGAAGTCCAGGACGGCCCGGATGCGCTGCTTCCCGTCCACGACCTCCAGCCTGTTCTCGGGGTAGGGATGCTCCACGAAGACGAACTTCCCGATGTCGGTCCGGTTGAGTATGGAGCGGATCAGGCGCTGCTTGTCCTTCAGGGTCCAGGCGTAGTCCCTCTGGTACTCGGGGTTCTCGATGAGCCCCCTGCGATAGCAGGTGAAGGCGAGGCTGCGGAGGTCCGTGGAGGAGTACTGGGCGTGGATGCGGGGGCGGGAGAACCTGGTCCTTTCCTCCGCCGCGAGGGGGGCGAGGTCCACCCACCAGACGATGCGGGGCTTCCGTCCGGCGTCGTAGAGCTTCCCGTAGATTTTCCCCTTGTCGTGGTAGCTGATGTGGTAGCGCACGCCGCCGTCGAGGACCTCCTCCACCCTGGCGTCGGCGAGCGCCCCGTACACGACCTTTTCGCCCACGGAATAGACGTACGTGGGGTCGCGGGGGACGTGGTCGTCGGCATGGCGGGTCTGCCACTGCCCGTGCTCCTCCCTCAGGAGGCCCTCGTAGGTCTCGGGTTCTTCCGGCGCTTTCGATTTCCTGGCCATGCCCTTCCTTCCTCCCGTCTACGTCTTGATTATGACGGCCCGCTCGGCCCTGTCGCATTCCCACGGATCGCAATATTCGGTCCAGTTGCTCCCCGTGTCCACGGCGGACCTAGCCTTCCTGTGCTCCATGTGCTTCAGGACCGCGAACGGGGGGCCGAAGCCATGGTGCATGTCCTCCTCGGCGAGCACCAGGAGGTCGCCTTCCTTCTCCTCCAGCTCGGAGAGCGTCCGGATGAGGTCGCTGAGGCGCACCTCGATCTGTTCGACCGTGTCCCCCGCCTGGTTCTCGGACGTGCCGACAACGTGGTAGTGCGGCGGCTTGCGGAATTCCATATACTTCCTCCCGGTTAACGTCGTCCGTCGAGATCGACGGCTATATAGACACGTAATACTACGCCCGTGCCTCGAAGTTCGGGGACGACAGGAAGCAGCGGGCGACGAACTCGTGGGTCACCCTGAACTTGCCGTCCTTCCCGAACTGGACGAACTGGTTCTCCTCGTCCTGCAGCCATTCGAGGGTGCCGGGCTGGGCATGCCGCAGGCCGTTGAAGGTGTAATCCTCATGCCCCTCGGGCTTGTTGGCCAGGTAGAACCTGTTGAGCTGTTTGAACGTGAACGGGAACCACCCGACACGCTCCTGGCAGAAAGCGACGATGTAGTTGGCCGAGACCTCCGTCTCGCTGTTCCCGAACGCATCCCAGAAATGGGTCGATGCGTCGATGTCCGAGGGCCGGATCGGGTACGCTGCGTCCTTTTCGTCCAAGACGTGCTTCATGGGCTTCCTTCCTTTCTGACAAGCTGCCCGATGATGTCGAAATGCGAGTCGGGATAGCTCCTCAGGTCGTTGATCGCCTTCCAGCAGTAGGCACGCTGCCTGCCGGACCATCCCAGCCAGCTTACCTGCACCCATGCCGCCACCGTCCAGCGGTCCCGGAGGGCGACGTAGTACAGGCCGGGCTTCCGCACGGTCTCCCTGGACAGGCCGTGGTCCTTCGCAAAGCCGTCGTCGAGCCTTTTCAATGCATCCTTGAGCCTTCCCATAATGTCTCCGTTCGCCAAGCCCGGAGTCTCGCCCCCTTCGATCCTGCGGGGTCCTTGCCTCCCTTGCTCCGAGTCTCGTGGCCCGCCTTAGATGCCTTCAACAGTAGTATACATCGGCGGGAGGGCAAATCACAGGGATTTTTTGTGCCAGCGTGGTAGGGGCCTACCACAAGTGTGGTGGGCGGGCCTACGGGATGTCGAGGTCGGACGGGGAGCCCCCGATGCCGCTGGCGTCCATGTCGAGGGGGCTGGGGGTGCCGTCGAGGAAAGACGTCAGCGCCGCAAAAAACCGCGCCAGCTTGACGTCCCCCTCACGGGCAAATATCTCTTTTGGCGTGCGGATCGTATTGGGCAGGTCGCCCTTTCCCGCAAGCTTCCACCCCTTGAGCGAGGGATCGTACGGAGTCAGGTCTATCCACCATCCCTGCCAATGGTCGGATTTTAGTGTTCTTATGCCTAGTGCGGGCAAGGCCTTGTCCCAAAGCGCTTCGGGGGGATTGTGAATACGAATGTGATGTTCAAGCCCTCGATCCTCCTCCCAACCTTTGGTGGGCCATTTCTTTGGGTCGAAGATGATGCGCTCTTTCACCTTTTGAACCCTTCCTTGACAAGGGCTAGGGCTACACGGCTGGAAATGGGAAGGCTGAAACAGCCCTTCGGCTTTTCGACGTAACCAAGTTTCACGAGCTCTTTGTCGGTCAGTTCTCGACCCCTGGCCTTGGCGGCTGCTTCGGCGGCGTCAACCGCCGCAATCATCTTTTTCGCCGCCACCACCTGCTTGGCAATCTTCGTTGTTGGCTTCGTCTCGGGAAACGCCGGAAGCTCGACGAACCCAAGCTCCTCAAGCATCTCCTCGTCGGTGGGATGACGACCCTCGGCGGCGGCTTTTGCTTTGAAAGCGGCGAAAAGAGCGTCGTGGTCGGCATAGACCCCCTTCGCTTCCATCGCCCGCTTCGCGGTCTTTGCGATCCGTTTTGCCATGGTGTCTTTTTCCCTCCACCTACATTATACACCGTAAAGCTAGGGTTTTTCAGGGATTTTAAGGCTTGGTTCCGGGAGGAGGAATCGAACCTCCATAGCGAGTTTCAAGGGCTCGCGGCCTACCATTAGCCGACCCCGGAATGACCACGATGATGGACGCAATGCCTGATAGCGTCCACCATCATGAACGTTAAGCCTGGAGCTGGCGGAGGGAGTCGAACCCCCGTGGGGCCGTGGCCCTTCCGCTTACAAGGCGGATGCGGTCGACCGCTGCGCCACGCCAGCAAAGCTGGAGCTGCCTGGGAGAATCGGACTCCCGTGACTAGCTTACCAAGCTAACGCACTGCCACTGTGCTAAGGCAGCAAAAACTTATGTTCACACAGCATCAAAAACTTATGTCCACACAGCATCAAAAACTTGCGTTCGCACAGCATAATAGGCTTGCGTTCGCACGAAACTGGAGCTGGCGAGAGGGTTTGGGCCTCCGACCTCTGCATTACGGGTGCAGCGCTCTACCAACTGAGCTACGCCAGCAAATCCTGGTGGTTCCGTAGGGACTTAAACCCCAATCTCTCGCTAATCGGGCGAGGGTCCTGGTTATTGGACGACGGAACCACGATCTTGGTTGGCGTGGTGGGAGTCGAACCCAACCGCCTCAGTCTTATCAGGACTGCGCTCCACCGACGAGCTGCACGCCAAAAATCCTTCCCCATTCCTCCTTGACCTTCTTCTCGAACTCGTCCCACCATGCGTCCTCGCCCCCCGGTGCCATGGAGGCCGGGGCGACCTCTATGCGGAAGTCGTGCGCCCGGTAGTAGTCCCTCTCCCTCGGCACCCTGCCGCAGTCTCGGACGATGTGGGCCACCGCCGCCCTGGCCGCCTCCCGCCCGAACAGCTCGTCGGCCTCGTCCACCCCCCGGGAATGGTGCCGGAAGCGCCGGTGGTCCGCCCCGTGCTTCCCGAACTCCTGGTCCATCCACTGGTGGACCGCCTCGTGCCCGTCCCCCAGGAGCCTCTCGCAGTCCCTGCAGTGCCGTTCCAGGTCGGCCATCAGAACGCCCTCACGGGATCGCATCCCTCCCACTTCTCGCCGGGGGGAATCTCCCGCATTTCGAGCACGGAGGACACCTCGTACGTCCTCCCGCAGTACCCGCACTGGACGGCGTAGACGAACTCCCCGTCGATGTGGAACTGCTGCCCGCACACGCAATAGTAGTCGGCGCAGGAGCCCGTCCCCTTCCACTGGATGAATGCGCTCGGCCTCGGCAGGTCCCTCGTCGCCCAGTCGCTCATGGTCCCCCCACAGACACGAAAGCCGCCGATTACCTCCGGCGGCCTTTGAACCTCGTTCCGGGATCGTCTATCCCGGGCGGGCTCCGCCGCCAGCCCTAGTTTGGGTCGTTGTCGTCCGAATTCGGAGAACGTGCGGCATGTGCATCCCTCGATCCTTGAAGGCGGGGACGGCCCGGACACATTAAGGACCGTCCCTACCTATTTGACGCGTCGGGCATCCTCCCCGGGCCAACGCCGCCCGCGTATCTGTTGCGGCCAGCGAAGTGGGCTCGGGTGGGGAAAGGGCTGGGCCCCTCCCCCATGTATAATACCTCGGAAAGTCGAAAAACTCGAAGGAATCTTCCGGACCTCACTCGCACCGGGGGGACTTGCGGAGCACCAGCCAGTAGCAGTGCCGCCTGCGGCTGTGGTGGGCCTTCTTCCACCTCGGGTCCACGATGGGCCCCCTGCGCACCTTGACGATGAGGTCGCACGGCGTGAACCCCGCCTTCCGCCCCTCCATGGCCAGGTCCATGTGCGCCCACTGGTAGCGATGGTTGTGGACGTAGTCCGACACCTTGCACAGCAGCACACCCTCGGGCCTCAGGACCCGGGACGCCTCGCGGAGGAACCCCGGGTAGGTGAAGGAAAACGAATAGCTAGTCTCCTTGCCCGACTTGGCCCCGAGCCCGAACCTGAAGCGGAAGTCCTTGCGGCTCTTGCCGGAACTGTGGTCGGGGGTATGGGGAGGGTCGTACACCACCACGTCGAACGAGCCGTCCGCAAACGGCATCATGGAGTTGTCCCCCACGACCGTGGGGCGGAAGGACGGGTCCACGTCCATTCCCGTCACCTTCCGGGGGCTCCCCTTCCAGAACCTGCCCCGGTTGACGGTGGCGTCCAGGATGCCCTCGGGCGGTCGCCGGGGATAGAACAGGAGCATGAGCTCCAGGAGCTCGGCGTCGCTGCCCTCCCATACGGAGGAAAGAGGATGGTAGGAATCCATGCGGTCAGTTCAGCCATTCCTTCTTTTCTCTTTTTTCGATGCCGATCACCTTCCCGTCCCACGTTATCGCCACGCCTTCGTCCCATTGTTTCCGCCTGCGCTCGGCGTAGCTGGGGAATGTGCCCGGCTCCCCCGCCTTCGGCGGCACGACCCTCGGCAGGGGGTCCCTGTAGCTCAGGTTGCGGTCGAAGAAGTCCTCGGCGAGCTCCGAGAACCCCACGTCGTCGATTTCCTCACTGATGTCCGGGAAGGAGGCGTGCGCCAGCTCCCTGGCCCATTCCAGGAACAGGCCGAGCTCGGCCTCGCGGTGGACGCCCCTGTTCTCCTGCCGCAGCCTCTCGTCGGCCTCCCTGTACCTCGTCGCCCTCGGCTCGGTGAGGCCGGAGTAGTCTATCGGGGCCTCGGGATTCTCCAGGAGCACGTCGTCCTCCGACAGGGTGTGGATGACGACCTTGTCCCCGCTCTCCACGTACCGGACGCCCGTGACGTTGTAGCCGTCGATGGACTTGTCCCGCACCAGGAGCCGCAGGCAGCCGTCGTGGTAGGCGGGCTCCCTGGAGACGAAGAAGATGTCGTCGTTCCCGACGCACACCTCCGTCTCGCCGGACGGGTCCGATTGCCTGATCAGCCTTATGACTTCCTTGGATTTCATGTGTGCATCCCCACCAGGAACGCCCCGCCGTCCGCAAGTTCGATGCGGGCTACGGAGCAGAATTTGAAGGGCCCGTCGCCCTCCGCCATGGACATCCAGGAGTCCGCCAGGTCGGGGGGCACCAGGGCCACCCAGTCGCCCTCTCTTCCCCCGACCACATCCCTCACCGCCCCGGGGGCGTCCCGGAGCCTCCATAGCAGGACGGGGGGCACGTACCCCCCGTGCGCCGAGCCGTAGAGATGCGACCAGCTAGGCCTTCCTTCCTCGTCGTCCATGAAGGGGAATACCAGGAATTTCAGGAAACTTCATTCTTTCCAGCAGGGGTTGAGCTGGGGCGTCTCGGTGGCGATGTCCTCGATTTCCTTGGGGGTCACCTCGTTCCTCGGGTCGTCGATGAAGGTCAGGAGGCCCTTGGGGGTGCCCGTGCCGCTGTTCTCGTCCGCCGCCCATCGCGTGTACTTGCTGCGGATGATCGCCTCTATCTGGCGGTCGTCGTACCCTCGCCTGCGCAGGGCGAGGATGCAGCCCTCCCACCCGCCATATGCGTCGGTGGAGTACGCGTCGCTCAGTTCCTCGGCGAATTCCTTGACCGGCTTCTGCATGGCTTGTCCCTCCACGGTCATTATACCTCGCTTTGCCGAGGATTCGGGGGGATGTTCGGACTAGCCTCCCGCCTTCTGTACTCCCTGCATTCAGGGTGGTCGGAGCATTCCCCGTACTCGACGCCGCCGCCCTCGCTCACCCTCTTGCGGTGCTTGCCCTGGTCGCATCCGCACTCGCACCTGTACCTCTCGTCGACCTCGGCTATCGCCTTCCTGGCCATGTCGTCCTGGGGCACGACGTCCACCCCCTGGCACACGAACCTGCCGATGGGGGTGGCGAACACGTCGCCCTCCTTCAGGCTGTCGTTGACCTGAAACTCGGCGTACAACGCCCTGTACAGCTCCTCGGCCAGGTCCAGGTTCTTGGCCTCAAGGGGAACGTCGAGCCATGCGTCGGGCGTCTTGACGGTCGGGGGGCCTCCTTCTTCCTCGTTGACTTCCTCCCCCTGGAGGCCGATGACGTACCAGAAGCCGTCCTCCTTCTTCCTGACCGGGTATTCCCTGGGGGCCGAGGCGGCGGCCTTTGCATGCAGCGGAGGGGCGGGCGGCCTGGGCGGCTCGGGAGGCTTCGGCGGCTCCGAGGGATTGCCCCTGGCCCCATAGTCCGGCCTGCGCCGGAGGCCGGGCGCTGCCTTCTTCAGGAAGGCGGACTCGAACGTGCTGGCTTTGGACATGGCATTCCCCCACTAAAGAAACGAAAATACGGAATGTTCGGGCGATGCGAGGTATAATGTAGGCGGAGGACGCCATGGGACGGATGAACAGGGAAACCGAGAGGCTGCTGCCGGTGCTCCACGCCCTGCTGGCCGGATGGGATCCCCGGGAGGGAAACCGGCGGGCACGGAGGCACTTCTACTACGACGGGCCCGCTGGGGTATGCACGTTCGAGGTGCACTGGCATTGCGGGGAGCCCAGCTACACGGTGGGGAACCAGGGGACCACCAGCGAAACGAGGACCATCGAATGGCTGGAGGAGGCCGTCACGGGAAGGCCATGGACGAAAGAATGAGCAAGGACGCACGGCTGGAGCCCCCCGTGAGGTGCCTCAGGTACGGGTGGGTCGGCAAGCGCTACCCGGTGCCGACCTACACGGGCCCGGGCTGCCCCATGTGCGGGGGCCAATTGGAGCATGCAGAAGAAACGGGCGGACCTCAGGACGGAAAGGAACAGGGCAGGCCCTCGGCGTAGTTCCGGTAATAGTCCTGCTGCGGCCTCCATTCCCAGAACCCCAGCATCCCCCTGGCGGGGATGGGCTCGATGAACTCCGGGTCCAGGAGCTGGTAGCAGAACCTCCCGTCCCGGTAGTCCCCGAACGCCAGCTCCTGTTTGGACAACTGGTCGCGGACCTCCTCCACCGGGCGGCAGGAAGCGAACGTCACGAACCCTATGACGTGCCCGAGGGCGAACTGGTCTGGCTCTATGTCGTGCCTGGCCAGGGCCTCGATAAAGGGGCTGGTTTCGCACAGGGCGAGCGCCTTCCTGGGGAATCCCTTGGACGCGTGGATGGCGACCCGCGCCCCCACTATCCTCCTGTTCGGGCGGGATCGGGTCTCCCACTTCTTTTCCTCCCACACCACCAGCGACGCCCACGGCTCGGTAAGGGTGAATGCCTTCATTGGGTCCCCCTCTGGCTCGAATTCAGGGCTATCAGGAGGTTGGAGAACGACTTGTGCGGGGTGGGGGGCACCATCTTCCAGTTGACCAGGTGGAACGGCTTGCGGAGGGCGAACGCCATGCCGAGGTCGAACAGGCTCCCCTGGCTCGCCGGGTTCCACCAGACGTCCACCCGGTCGGCCCGCTCCATCCCCTCCCTGTTGCTTGAGCATATGTCCAGGCCGCAGGGGTCGGACTGGTCCGTGTCCCTCGCCGGCCAATAGACCTCGTGGCCCTCCTCCTCCATCAGGGAAACGTATTCGGCTACGAACTTCGTTTCCTCCTTCGTAGCCTCGCGGACGGGGCAAATCAAGAACACCTTCATGTTTCTTTCCTCCATTTGACCAGGTTCCTGAGGGCCAGGACGGCGAACACGGCGCAGATGAAGGCCAGCGACCAGAGGCGGTGCTGGAAGGAATAGAGCACCCACACCGACTCCCCGACCAGGGAAAATGCGAAGGCCCACCATTTCCTGGCCCCCATGTACCACAGGCCGAGGCAGATCAGGGCGTTCCCCGCCCAGTCGAACGGCACCGTCATCCCTTTCCTCCTTGCGCCCCCTCAGAAATTGAAGAACAGGACCTCCGCCTTGGGCTTCGCCGTAGTGTCGTGCGCCCCGGTCCTCGCCCTGCCGACCGTGTCCTTCCTCTCGGATCGCCATCCCGGATAATGGACGGCCGCCTCGGGGTACTCCGACACCACCACCCTGGCCTTGGCCTCGCGGAGGGCCTCTACGAGCCTCCCGTAGTCCACGGAGAACCTGTACTCGCCCTCGTGCCCGGAATACGGCGGATCGACGTAGACGAGGGCGTCCTCCTGCATGTAGACCCTCTTGAGGGCGTCGACCCCGTCCTCGTTGAGGATTTCGACGCTGCGAAGCCTGGCTGCGGCCGGCAAGACCCGGAGGAACCAGTCCGCCCATACCTCGGGCTTGGGCTTGTGCGGCACCCCCGACTTCTCCAGCGCCCACGTGCTGGTATTGCCGTTCCCGCAGTAGAACTGCGTTCCCTGGGCCATGAGCAGCCTGGCGTCCTCCAGGGCGTCATCGCCGCATGCGGCGTCGCGCCAGTTGTCCTTGGAATAGGGCGTCGCCCACAGGAGGGCGGCAAGCTGCTCGGGGTTCTCCCTCGCCTGCCTGAACATGCCGACGATGCGCCCGTCGAGGTCGTTGGCGATCTCGATGAACGACCTGGGCTTGGCGAACAGGACGGCGCACGAGCCGCAGAACGGCTCCATGTAGACCCTGTGGGGAGGAAAATGCGAGACTATCCACCTGGCGATGGAGGACTTCCCGCCGTACTGCTTGTACAGGATTTTCGGGGTGCCGCCCATGCAGCATCAATACCGATGGAATGCCGCTTTTTTCAATTTCCCTTGATGGAGTAGTCGGCGGGCCCCCCGACGACGCTCGGGAACTTGCGGAACAGGGGGATGGTGTTGTTGAAGTTGCCCTGGAACTTCACCCACCATCCCCTGAGGGAATCGTACCCGTTACCTATAAGGACGAGCGGGGCCTCGACCGTGGGGAATGGGGTGGGCTGGGCCGGGACGAGGTATATCCCGGAGCTGGCGAGGGACGGGTTCGGGGGGACGGACTCGAACTCCGCCCACATGACGGGATGCATCAGGAACCTCGAAAGGAACTTCCTGTACAGGGCTATGCTGTCGAGGGATCCCACGTCGACCGTCCCCGCCCCCCACGGGGAGCCCGTCATCTGGAATAGCTGGTCGCCGTAGAAGGTGGTGGTCTGCACGTCGGCCTGGATGACGTTGACGGCGAGGATAATCCTGTAGCCGGTGTCGATGGCACCATTCCCCAGTTCCTGCCTCTCGCCGAGACGGACCGCCAGTATCCTTCCCATGCCTACTTCCTCCCGTCCTTCCCACCGACCCGGGGCAGGATGTCGTCGGGGGACCTGCGCATCACCCCCAGCGTCCACCACAGGTAGAGCCTTCCCGCAAGGGTCAGCAGCCGGTCGCCCAGCACGGCGTGCCTCCAGAAGGAAACGTGGAACCCCAGGCCGGACGTCGAGCGCCCCCCGGACGCCCTCCGGAGCCGCCAGCACCTCTCCGCCATCCCCAGCGCGAGGTCCCCGACCATGGAGGGGGGTGTGTCGGGGTCCAGCGAGGCGGCGACGAGCGCCCTGCTCTCCTCGACCAGGCCCATCCGATCCCTTGCCTCGTTGTACGGGGCGGCCTTCGACATGACAAGTCCTTTAGAATCAGAAGGAAAAAATCCACGAAAAGATGATGTTTATTCCTGGTGGAAGTAACAAAGGAGGTAATGTCTTATAGTTCAAAAGGATGACCGTCTGCTGCGCCGCCGCCACGCTGGGGTAGGAGGACGGCACGCCGTCGAAGTACGGCGCGGTCTGCATGGGCGTAGAAGGGAGCCCTCCCCCGATCAGCCCCATCTCCCGGATGGCCTGGACGATGCCGTCGACGGTCGGGTTGACCGTGGTCTGGAAGTCCACGCTCGTGGATATGGTGTTGACCGGGTTGAAGTTCCCGCTGTTGTCCTGCGTCACGAAGTTTATCCTGGAGAGCCGGATGCGGGCGATTTCCTGGACCATCGCCACCTGCGAGGCGGTCTCTATGGGCTGCGTCTCGGGTGCCCACGTCGGGCTCCCGGCCCCGAGGGCCAGCCCCCATGCGCCCCATGCTGGCTCGACGGCCGGCACGCTGATGGGCTGCGTCTGCGGAGGGGACAGCGAGATGGGGCTCGCCGTCGCCATGAAGATGGAGAACAACCACCTGCTGACGTCGGTTATGATGTTGTCGGCGCGGTACAGGACCTCCCCGGTGTCCTCCCTGGAGACCGTGATCCTCCCCCTCCTGATGATGGCATCGTGCTTCTCCGTCATTTTGTTCCCCCCTTGCCTTCCCCGGGCATGCCCCTTCCCTTCCGGCACAGCCGCCGTATCATCTTGCCGGAATCCTCGAACAGGGCGAGCATGCCGGGATGGAACTGCTTGGGATCGGACTCCATGAGCGCCTCGGCGTCGTCCAGCCCCACCCACCTTATCTTGTCCGTCTCCCATGCGCTGTCCTCTACGGGGCGGAAGGCAAACTCCCTCTGCACTTCCCCGACGAAGTTGAAATACTGGAACTTGCCGTCCTTGTAGACGAAGGCGGGATGGAGCAGGATGCCTCCCCCGTACCCCGTCTCCTCCTTCAGCTCGTGCCTGGCGCTGTCGGCGGGCGACATCCCCTGCTTCACCGCCCCGCCTATCGTGCCCCAGCAGTTCCCCTTCAGGACGTCGGCGCTGCGCCATGCGAGGCAGACGCGCCCGGTGGCAGGGCATACGGGAAGGATGCCGGACGCCGCGTCGCCCTCTCCCGCCCAGTGGCCCTCCTCGTCGATGTAGTCGGCCTTCTTCTCAATCGCCAAGTCGGACAGCCGTCCGACAATCTTGCCCTTCTGGATCATGACGTAGATTTTGTCGGCAGGCACGGGATGCTGGGACAGCCAGTCGCCGGGCTCGTAGGCGATCACGTTCCCGTATGGATGCCGCTGGACCGGGCCCAGGTCCTTCAGGCTTACGGCAAGCCATACGTCCCCCCAGACGCTTATCGGCCTGGAGGAGAACGAGCCCTGTATGAACCCCTCGGCCTTGATGGAGGGCAGGTATTCCAGCCTGGTATGGTGGTAGACGAGGTCCTTGGGGAGCGCCAGGGCGAGTTTGGCTACCTTGCCCCTGGCCGCGGCATCCTCGTGTTCCCTATGGCTTTTCTCTATCTTCGCCTTGACGTTCTCCGGGGTGGTGTCCTCGAAGCGGAGCACGAACGAGGACCCGCATGATGGGTCGGGGTCGGTAAACCAGACGTGCCCCCCCGAGATGCCATCGAACCTGCCTCCCCCGTCCTTGACCTTCTGGGCAAGGGCCTCCTCGGAGTCCCCGCCTCCTGGAGGAAGGCTGGTTACGCCCGCAGCCTTGCCCTTCGCGCCCTCCAGCAGGAGGACCTCCTTCTTCACCTGCTGCCTCCTGGCCTCCTGGTCCTTCCATCCCTTGACCTCGGGCTCCCTGAAAAGCTCCCTGGCCAGCAATGCGGCCTTGCGGCGGACGGAATGGGGGACTTCCGAGCCGTGGTCGAGGAGGAAGGTGGCGACCGCGACATAGTCCTGCTTCCGCTCGGGCGTGTCGAGGGCCATGCCCTCTATCTCGGCGAGGAGCGCCGGGACGTTCTCCTTCGGTATGGGCTCATCGAAGCCCAGCGCCGTCCCCGGCTGCCTGTACCTGTCCAGGATGTCGTGGGCGGAGTCCCCATCGTAGGAGCGCACCCCCCACTGCCCCGCCTTCTTGCCGTACTGCATCCTGAGCAGTTCGTTGTGGAACCCGGGCCCGAGCGACAGCGTCCCCTTGGGGTTCCCCTCCTTGTCGTACACGACGAGGTAGAGGGGGAAGGGCTGCGTCTTTATGCTCTGGAACCTGTAGCGTCTGATGGCCTTGAGGACGTCGTTCTTGGACGGCTTCTCCGGGCGGTCCTTGACGAACTCCAGGGCCCTGTACTTCGGGGCCTTCCTGACCTTCTTGCCCGCCGTGACCACGTGCTTCTGCGTCTCGTTGACGAACCCCATGGGAAGCTCGAAGCTCCCCCTGGCGGTCCTCACCGTGGGGTCCTTATCCTCCTCCTCCGCCTTCCCCCTCTCCGTGATTTCCCTGTAGCATTCGAGGGCCAGGGCGTACATCTTGGCGATGACGTCCTTCCCGTACCCCGTGGAGAGCATGAAGGCCGACATCTCGTCCAGCATCACGGCCAGGGCCTCGCTCGCCACCTGCCGGAACACGCCCGGGTCGCTGGGAGGAGCCGGGAACTTTACGGAAAATATGGAGAAATTGGGTATGCCGAGGTCCAGGACTATGGAGGCGGACGGCTGCGCCGAGCGCGTCGTCGTTATTTCGAGCGTCCCGTTGGCCGGCGAAAGGTAGGACTTCTTCTTCATCTAACTAGGAACGGGTAGTCCCTTGCCTCCTATGCTTGGTGAAGCTCGCCGTCCTTCAGGAACCCGTGCCAGCCATTGGCCAGGACGCTGCCCGCCCCCACGGGGCATGTCGGCCCGGCATTCTTGTCCACGGTGACGTTGGGGGGCTCCCCCCGCCTGGGCCAGCAGCGGTGCGTCCAGTCGTCCTTCATTGTGCAATTGGAACAATGCCCGTCGATGCTCCAGTCGGAGCCGTTGGGGAGGACGACGCAAAGCGGGGGCTCGGTCTCGTTCTTCCATATGGCGTTTTTGACGTACCAGTAGCAATGCCACATGGCTCCCGGGCCGAACTCATGCACGTGTTCGTGGCGCTCGCCTGTGTCGTTGCGCACAAAGCCCAGGATTTCCCGGTTGTCCCATACGGGATAATCGGAGTCGTCGATGCGCTTGTCCCCGAATATGGGCTCCACGAGGAAGCATTTGATCCCCATGCTTGTATTCATCTATTTAGGGGACTTAAAGCCCTCAAACAAAACCCGCAACCATTGCTGAGGATACCTCTAGCAACATGCCAACGTGTATGCCTGCCTCTGTCTAAAGAGGCCTTTCGTTTATCGTCGCATACCATCCCCTTGAGTGCATTGGAAATAGCGTCTCTTTGAGATTTTGGCATGGGTCTTCCTTGCTGTCGCAACCTCATCCGCTCAGCCTGCCTAAGCCTTTCTACATCGGTCCATACATGTCGCATGGGCATAACGGGCTTAATCCCTTGCTCCCTTTCCCGTCTTCGCCGAACGGACTGAGCTTCCGACATATGAATATGAAACGTGGGAGATTTTTGGGCCTTTCGCAAGGCGTTCAATCTTATTTGCTCACTCCTTTTGTCTTTTATCCGATGCAAAAAGCAGGTTGATGAGCAATATACCCTCTTCTTTTTTCCAAAGGATACGAAAAAGGTCCCCCCACAGACAGGACAGAGTTTTTCTATCTGTGGTTTTTTATTAAGTTGCTTAGCCTTACGGATTTTGAGTGAGTGAACTCTACGATCTTGTGGACTATAGGATGACCACATCTCTTTACTTGCTGCAGATATTTTAGAACAAGTGGCCTTCGTGTGCGGCCCCGTGAACCCCTCCCCTCCCCGTTGGATGTTGTAGCCGTACTCCGGGTCCTGCGAGCGCAGGAACCTGATGAAGTCCCGTTCAATTTGGTCAAGCTCGATCCTGTCCTGGATGTCGGATCGTAGGGCGTGGATGGACCAGACCTTGGGGTCTGGGTGCTTGCGCATGGAATGGAACAGGCGGGAGTTTTCGGAGATTCCTCTCCGGGCGTGGTGGAGCTTCTGCTGGAGGTACTTCTTTAGGTTGCTCCCTTTGTGCTGACCAACGTAATATTTGCTGGTCTCATGGTTTACGATCAGGTAGACGAACACGACAACCCCCCCCTATAATACCAATGGGAAGTTGTTTTTTCAATCAAAGTTTAATACCTGCAATGAGTCTTTACGAATCTCCCAGGCGTTCGACTCCCTCGGGGCCACGAGGCCCATCGGGCTGGCGACGTTCCAATTGGCAACCTCGCCGGTGGGGCTCCCCGTCTTGTCCACGACCTGGATCCATTTCTGCGGACTGGTGAGGTAGCTCGTGCCGAGGTTCTCCCACAGGATGCCGTTGTCGTCCGTGATGTCCCCCTTGGTGGTGCTGAACGTCACGGAAGCGCCGGATATGCCCCCCGTGGTCGCAACCTGCAAGTTGCCATTCGGGTCCAGGATGAACTGGCCCGCATAGAACGGCGAGCCGCCCGCCCACGGGGCGATGCCGAGGATGTAAGCCCCGGAAGGCAGCGGATGGTATGCCTGCCATGCCGCGGGGCTGGGGAGCTGCTTCCAGTAGGAGGGGCTGCTTGCCGGGGACTGCCCGACGTTCTTCTTCAGGGCCCGGTACATGAGGTAGCTCGCCATCGGCGGGCTGATCGTGGAGAGGCTCGCCAGGATGCCCCTGGCGTACGTCGCGGCCGGGTCCCACGGGGCGGGAAGGGCCTGGAGCGCCGTCCACTGGGCATAGGTCAGGAAGGGCGTCATGCGGCGTCCGAACGATGCGAGCGTCGTCTTCGGGTGCTTCACGTCGAATATGGGGGCTATCCACAGCATCGGGTCGAGCGGCGCTGCCTCTATCTGCTGGACGATGATCCGCAGCGTGTCGATGATGGACATGGGGAGGTTCTCGGTCTCCCCGAACACCGTGGTGAACTCCAGGCCGACGTGGGCGGGCTTGGCGAGGTCGATGGCCCCGTAAAGGCTCCGCACTATCTCCTGGAGCTGCCCGAGGCTCTGCACCTCCGTCAGGGGATTGCTCCCGAAGGCGTTGACGCTCACCTGGATGGCGTTCCGGTCCGACTGGTCGTAGACGCCCTGCCCTATCTGCGTGTAGAGCTCCACCACCTTGATGGCCTTCCCCGTGTAGGCGTAGATCACGTCTTCGATTGCCTTGGAGGTGGCCCCGAGCCGGTAGGCGGCAAGGAGGTCGACGAGCATGTCCCTGTACCCCACCGGGTTGGTCAGGGAGGGGACCACGGGGCTCCCCGTGAAGTCGCCCTTGTCGAACTGCGCGGGCGGGGGGAAGTTGCGCCCCACGGACAGCGGCCCCGCCCAGCGGCGGCGGGCGTCGGGGGGCGTCAGGTACTGCGGCTCCCCCGTGACAATATCATATTGGTAGTCGTAGTCCAGGCGGGCGAGCTCCTGGGCGATGGCGCGCATGAGGCCCCCCCACATGGGCTGGTCGTTGCGCGGGGAGTAGTAGTTGCAGACCGCCTGGAGGAGCCCGAACAGGCGGGCGTCCTCGAAGACCAGGAGCGATTCCCTGGGCAGGAGGTAGAGCAGGTCCGGATTGATCTGGCTAGCCACCCTTTTTCCTCGTTGCCAGCAGGCCTATGATGAAAAGGAAAGTGCTGAGCGCCGAAACGCTGGCGAACGCCGTCCACATGTCCTTGGTCATGTTATCCGATGATCCTCATCCGGGGCTTCCACCGCTCGTCGTCGGATTCCCCCATGGGATGCATGTACATGTCCTCGTAGTCGTGGGGGTCCCACGAAGGATCGAGGATAGGAACCTTGCGTATGTCATCCCCCTTGACCTCGATGGCGACGGGGTCCTTCAGCTCCCCGTCCCAGCCGCCCCTGGCAGCATATTCCTCGGCGGAATAGGGAGTGCCGTAAAGGTATACCCCGTAGCCCGCATCCCCCCATCCTCCCGCAAAGCCGTTCTTCAGGATGTCCGCCGCGGCATCCCTTTCCGTGACGTGGTAGAATGTCCTCGGCGAAGCGAGGAACTGCGCCCTGAATCCCATGCCTAGCTCCCCGACGCCACGTAGCCGATGGTGACGCGGCCCGGCACGACGTACTCCGTGCTGGAAAGGACGACGTCGCTCGCCGTCGTCTCCCCCTCCACGACGTAGGTCACGAAGTAACTCTTGAGCGAGGGCGTCGGCGTGTCGGCCGGAATCGTGAGGATGACCTTCTGGGCGTAGGATGCGGCGAGCGGCGCGGAGGCGCTGACCTGGTCGTTGGCCCCTATGATGTAGAACGAGCCGTTCTCCGAGGACACGGAGGGCGTCGCCGCATTGTCGAGGAAGTCCCGCACCGACGTGGCGCGGGCGTATTCCTGCCCCTGGTAGAGCAGCCCGACGAAGGCGTCTGCAGGCCCCCCCGAGGGGACGGTGCTGTCCGGAAGAATTTGGCCGGAGGAGATGAAGCTGTTGCTCGGGACCGCCAGCCCGGTGAATGCTGGGTCCTGGGAAAGCGGGGTCCAGGCCGTCCCCGTGGGTATCACGACCGCGACGTCGTAGCTCCCGTCGCTCTTGGCGCACTTCGTGAGGGGCAGGACGACGGACTTCACGCCCGGGACCGCCTGCACCTGGGCGACGATCTCGGACTGGTAGAGCGTCGTCTCGGCGTTGTCCAGCACCGTGTCGATGGCGGTGCGGACGGCCGGGTCTATCGTGCTGGCTGAGATTCCCTGCTCCAGCACCACGGTCAGCGTGACGTCCACGGGGTTGGCGACCATCGCCTTGACCAGCACGTCAGCATCGGCATGCTTCGTGCTGGCGATCCGATTCGCCAGGATGGGGACGAACGCGGGGTATTCCGTGGCGACGGTGAAGGCCTCGTTGTAGAAGTACGACACGAGGACCTGCCCGCCATCGGGGATGCGGCTCGTCCCGCTGACGGACGTGTTCCTCTGGATCGTGGCGAGGCCCGAGATCGGGTCCACGGCAAGGATGAAGTCCACGCCCTCGACCATCGTCTCGTACGTCGGGGGATCCTGCCCGTTCTGGAACAGGACCTTGACGTAGCGGCTTGCGTAGGGCACCCTGGCGGCGATGAGGTCGACGTCCAGGACGAGGACGGTGCCATCGACCGTGTCCCCCAGGGGATTGACGTAGCTGGTGCCGTAGGTCGGCGGCTGCCATGCGTTCTGGATGAACCCTTGGTTGGCCAGGGCGCTGGGGATGCTCCCGTTGAGCGTCAGGGCCTCGCCGGAGGCGAAGCTCAGGCTCTCGCTGACGACGAACTTGTTGTACGCCACGACCACCTTCTGCTGGTCCTGGATGGCGCTTCCCGTGGCCGTCCCCGTCACCGCCGTGGCGGGAAGGTCGCTGCCGGGATAGGTGGCGGTGAAGGCCGTGCCGGTCGAGGCGACGACGACGACGGTCTCCCCGTTGAGGAACGCCGCCGCGTTGGCGGCCGGAATCCCGCCCAGAAGGATGGGTGCCCCCGTCCCGAAGTCGTTGGCGCATGCCACGGTCAGGACGTTGCCGGAGATGCTTACTTGCGTGATGGCGACCGACTTGACCTGCGGGAGCAGGGCATACGTGCGGTAGGGCCCGGCGGGCACGATGACGTAGTCGCCGCCCGGGCCGAAGCTGTACAGTATCGAGGAGTCCGTGGAACGGACGGACAGGACGTTGCCGGGGACGCCGTTCGTGTCCACCGGCAGGTCCATCCCCGAGTCGATCAGGACGGGGAGGGGGACGCCTCCCGGCACGCTCGCCTCTATGGTCAGGATGAGGGGGCTGCTTGCCGTGGAGGGGACCTGCGCGGTGTCCCCGGCCCGGTTGGACCCCCCGTCGAGCAGGAAGTCCGAATGGTGCACCAGGGTGACGAGGGCCTCCGGGACCGCCCCCGTATAGCCCGCCTGCCCGACGACGGAATTTACCTTCATCACGGGCTGGTTCTCCGGAACGTCGGACAGGGGGGACTGGATGCGGGCGAGCAGGCTGTAGTTCGCCGAGCCGCCAGCATACGTCACCGCCGCCAGGTTGGTTGCCGGGACGCCGTTGATCAGGAAGGGGACGTAGGCTTGCGTGGGGCCGCTTCCCGTGACCTGGTATGCCATGTCGCCGGGGTCGAGGATGAGGAACCCGTCCGTGTTGTTGAACTGCGCCTTGCCGAGGCCGAGGAAGAACTGGCCCGTGAGGCTGGAGACCAGCAGCTCCACCCCCTGGTAGGGCTGCCACGGCAGCGCCCGGAAGGCGGCGCTCCCTATCTGGAACTTCACGAGCTGGCTGGACTTGGAGACCAGGGTGAGGAACAGGTAGCTGGTGTAGGCCCCGTACGTCCCGGAGTTCTGGTACCGGAACGCCACGATGTCGTCCTCCTCGGACGACGTGTTCCCCTGGACGTAGACGTCAACGCAACCGAAGACGTGCTTCTGGCGGATGGGGTCCCAGTCCCTCTGCATCTCGACGTCCCCTGCCGCCACCACCTCCCCCGCCACCACGCCCGGAGTGGCCAGGGCGGCGGTGAGGTAGCCGTCCCGGGTCCCGGAGTCGACGCCCGTGACCTGCCGCACGGCGATGCGGGATGCGAACTTGGAGTTTATCTCGTCGTCCTGCCCGAACGTGGCGGCGACGGGGTTCGTGATGTTCCAGCCCGCAGGGGCACCGGAGCCTATGGTGCGGATCGTACCGGCCCCCGCGTTCGTGGTGCTTCCGGCAGTCTGGCACGATGCGGGGACCGACACCGCCCACCATCCGTTGACGGGGTCGTAGAAGGATGCCGCGGAGCCCTTGTCCACCACGGCGGAGCCCGTGGTCATGAACGTCAGCGAGGGCGTGTTGCCATCGGGGACCGTGGCGCACAGGATGCCCACGGGAAACGACACCGTGACCGTGGGCTTGACGTAGGTGTAGAACGTGAGGGTCACGACGGAGGATGTGGCCCCTCCGCGAACGAGCCCCACGCTTTCCCCGAGGATGTCGAACTGCTTGTCGATGAGCGTCTGCGTGTCGTTGGCGCTGAGCCCGAAGGCCCGGGAAATCTGCTGCTTGACGGAGGAGGTATTGAACGGGTCGCTGGTCCCGTTGCCGCTTGCGTTGTCCACCTGGCTCATGGCGGACACCGACTGGCTCACCCTGGCGAACCATTCCCTGACGCTCATGTTGGACAGCTCTATGGCCACGGGGTCGATGAGCAGGTCGCGGGGCTCCGAGCGGGGGGTCAAGTCGAGGTCCGGGTAGAGCTGCGTCATGTAGGCAATGAGCCGGCCGGCGATGTCCTCCTTGCGCTGGAGGGCGAGGAAGTCGGTGGGGCTGACCAGGGACAGGTCGGCAAACCCACACGTCACGGGCCCGTTCTGCTGGGATTCGAACACCACGCTGGTCAACGGATCCTGAACGACCGTCGAGAGCATGGCATAGAACTTGGCTGCCCCGTTGACCGCCGAGGGCAGTATGTCCACGTAGTTGTAGGTGAACTCCTGCGTCTGGTTGACCGTGGTGATAACCTGCGTGCCGGTCTTCGGGTCGTAGCTCGTGGAGGTGGAGCTGTCGATGACCTGCGTGCTGGTACGGCTGACCGCGCTGGTGGGGACCACGTCCCCGTACTGGACGTACGGCGGGCTGACCCCGGCAGGGTCGGTGGAGAGCATGACCTTGGTCCCCATGGTCCCCGGGAAGGTCGGCATCAGCCATTCCACCCGGCAGGCCACCTGGGACTTGTAGGAGCTTATGCCGCTCGGGGGGCCGATTACGGCGCTGGAGCCGCTGACGAACGGTATGACGGTGAAGCCGACCGTGGGGCTCACCTCGTAGAGGCCCATGTTCTTCCACGTGGTGCCGCCGTCCTGCGTGATGGTGGCGGGGAGGTCCTGGGCGATCCCCGCAGGGGTGAAGACGACGGGCTGGGAGGCCCCGGTGGGCCCGGTGGCCGCCGTGACGGCCTGCACGTACCCGTTGGCGTCCACGAACCGGAAGCCCACGGCATACAGGGTCCTACCCGCCCACGTCATTATCTGCATGGGATCGTAGTTCCTGGCCAGGAACTGGAGGACCGCCTGCTCGCCCTGCGTGTCTATGGCTATGGTGCCGACGAAATGCGTCTTTCCGGACACGGGGGGCAGGGGTGCGCCGTTTATGGTGACGGTCCCGTAGATCGAGACCTCAAGCCGGACGTAGGAGGAGTCGGCCAGGACGTCGTATGGAAGGACGGTCGAGTCCACCGACATGGAGGTGGCTCCAGCCTGGAGGACCGGCGTGACGAGCGTCAAGGCGCTTCCCGAGATTGGTGGCTGCATCAGTTCCCTACCCTGTCTCTAGTAGACGATACCGTGAAATTGACCGGCAGCGGGGAGGACTGCACCCCGTAGCTGGTGATCGAGCACTCCACGCTCACCGACGTCGGGTCGGGCATGGAGGAGGATATCCCCGTCACGTCCTTGAGCATCTCCTGGAGGCTCAGGTCCTGGACGGTCCTCTGGGCGGCCTGCACGCTCTTAATGTCCTGGAGGGCGTCCAGGATTTGCGAGGACACGTCCGCCTCCGTTATGGCGTTGCCAAACTTCTTCCCCACGTAGTCCTTGATCTTGCAGGTGAACTGGGGATAGAAGGAGCACCTGGAGGTCAGCACGAACTTCAGCACCTTCTGGATCAGCTTGTCGGTGTTCACGACCCTCAGGAGCCCCCCGATCCCCGACATCTTGAGGTCGTTGAGCTGCCCCTGGGCGCTGCACCTCAGGCAGTACGGCTGGCGGGTGATGTACCCCGCCTCGATCAGGGGGACGAACCAGCGCACCGGCTTCCTGAACATGACCTTGTAGAACTGGTCGTTGGTCTGCAGCCGGTTCTCGTCCGCCAGGATGTCGTACCCGTAGGTCGGGTCGTCGGGCTGGACGAGGGTCCCGCTGATGCGCAGGGTGAGGGTGCTCTGCCCGTTTATGGGTGCCCTCATGTTGAGGGAGGTGTTCGCGGCCAGGTGGAGCGTCCTGAAGTCCTTCGCGTCGACGATGTACCTCTCCTCCGAGATGACATGGGGGCAGGGGGCCGTCCGCGTGTTGAAGTCGTAGCTCATGGGTCGATCTGCCCCCTGTCCACTACCCCGAGGGGCGTCCCGACCGGGCTGTGGTTCACCTGCTCAAGCTCGAAGATCGTGGGCGGGTCGGCAGGATGCACCCTGGCATACGGCTGGCCCTTGTATAGGACGGTGTCGTCGACCAGCACGGTCTGGTACTCGGGCTTGGAGAAGTAGCCATCGACCTTGGAGAGGATGGCCTGCAGGCCCTCGGGGCTGCCCTGGTCGGCATCCGCGGGGGGATTGACGAAGTCGTTGGCGTACTGGGCCCAGTCCTCGTGCTTCTCGACGAGGCAGCGGACCTGGTTCATGTAGTAGACCGCGTCCTCGTGCCTCTGGAGCATCTCCTTCATCTGCCTTTTCACCTTCCCCACCAGGACCATGGGAAGCTGGTCGTCCCCGGAGGCGTAGTTGAAGTGCCCCTGCTCCCCGGGCTGCCACGTCTCCTTGCGGAAGGTCGGGGCCAGCTTCTCCCCGTACGTTCCCTGCTCGCTGGGATACACCGAGGAATAGTACTCCTCCAGGATGCCCGCCGTCTTGCGGAGCTGCTGGGCACGGATGCGGTGGAAGGTCGAGACCTCCCCCACGTCCCCCTGGCGCAGGCCCGCCCACTTCTTCATCGCCTGCCACTGGGTCATCGAGAAATTCCCGAGCCAGTTGAAGGGCGGCCCGGCGTAGCCGTATTTCCAAGGATATCCCGCCATTTTAACCCTAGCTTGCCTAAACCAGCCGATTTGACCCGCAGGTCAGGTCCTAGCCGCGATTAGCGGTTATCGTGGCGACCGCCCCGCTGATGTACGAGATGGCCTGGGCGAAAAGCATGCTGGTGCCGCCCATGTACGTGACGACGCCCCCCACCGTCATGCTCAGGACGGAGACGACGGTCCCCGTGCCGGACGGGAACTGGGCCTCTATCGTCCATCCCGTCAGCCATCCGCCGCCGTCGTAGTTCGGGGTGACTCCCACGACCGTGACCCCGTTGCTCATGGTGGCGGAGGCCGATATGCTGTTCCCGGTCCCGCTGGCCGTCCCCTGCTGCTGCGGCGAGAAGGGCTTGCTGAGGGCGACGACGATGTTGCTGTAGTTGGGGACTTTGTAGGTCACCGACATCGTCACATAGTACACGCCCAAAGAAGTGCTCCCGAGCGACACGACCGTGATCCACAAGCCGAAAATTGATGCGTTTAAGTTGGTCGGCGTCAGGTTGGTGAACCCAAACGTCTCGGTCGGCGATCCAAAGGTGATGGTTCCTGCACTGGAGGGCCAGGATAGATTGCCGACCGTCTGAACTTGATTTCCGACGAAAACCACCACAGTGCTGAGTGTCGGAGAAATACCCCCAATCAACTGTCTCTTGATCGTTATCGACAGACCCGTGATCGTGGCGTTCAACGGTATGTTGAACCCGAAGTCCTGGGCTACGAGTTCCGGGGCTCCTTGATTGTTGAGCTGGACGCTTGCATATGCATCGGTGTTCGCCTCGATGGCGGACGCATTGGTCCATCCAGTTCCACTCCTCGGGAAGTTAGGACCTGCAGTTACCGTGGAGATGTTGCTCGTCGGTATGGTCAGAGGGTTCGGCGTGACGGACGCCACCGTGGGCTTGACCATGTAGAGGACCGGGAGCGCCTGGCTTTTCCCCCCTCCTCCCGAGGTCACGGCGAACGTGTCGAAGCTCTTGTTCGCCGAGTTGAACCAGGCAATGTCCTCGTCCGACAGGGCGAGGTTGGTGAGGGCCACGTGCGAATCGAAGCCCGCCCCGCCGTAGGACAGGGAGAAGTTCGTGCCGTCGAACCCGAAGCCCACCTTCCCCTGGTAGCTGCTGTTGTCCCCCGTCAGGGAGAAGTCCGCCGTCGCCGCGGAGGGCTTGTCGACGTTCTGCCCGTTGTACTGCTGGAACGTGAAGGTCGGGTTGTTCGGATCGTTGTATACCGGCAAACTTGCGCTTGTCCCTTCGAGCAGGGGGACGCCGTAGGCCGGGATGGATCCGTTGCCCGGGGCGGGCCGGAGCGCCCCGTTGGCATAGACTATCCAGGTGAACGACCCGGAGGCGTTGATCCCGCCCACGTCCGTGACGCCCACGTTCAGCGTGTTGCTCCCGATGAAGCCCGACGCAAAGGGTCCGCTAAGCCTGATGTATGCCGTGCCTCCGGATACTGATTCGACGACCGACGTATAGCCGGATGGGACCGTCACGAGGAGCTGGCTCGGGGAGGTGGCGATCACGCCCGTGGCAACGATGTAGAACGAGCGGTTCGTACGGGGGCTAATGGTATCGGCATTGCCCGTGGCGACGTATCCAAGGATTCCCAGGCTGAGCGAGTCGACGTAGTCCACCCCGGCATGCAGGGTAAGACCGACATTGACGGGGAGCACAAACGCCTTCTGCACGACGGTGCTCGCGCCGTCCGTGACCTGCACCGTGATGTTCACGTTCCCGGCCACATTGGTCGTCCCGCTGATCGTGCCGCCCGAGCTCAGGGACAGGCCAGTCGGCAGGGACCCGCCCACTAGGGCCCATGCGTAGGGAGGCGTACCGCCCGTGGCCGCCAGGATCGTGGAGTACGCCACCCCTGCCGTCGCGCTGGGGAGCGGGGAGGCGGTGGATATGGCAAGCGTACTGGACGATGCCGTGATCGTGAAGTCGTCGCTCGCCGTATCGGCCGGGCTCATGGCATCGGATACCTGCACGGTGAAGGTCCAAGTATTGTTCACGCCGGGCGTGCCCGTGAGGACGCCGCCGCTGCTCAGGCTGAACGGGAAGCCGCCCGGGGAGGCCGTGATGGCCCACGTGTAGGAGGGGGTGCCCCCGCTCGGGGAGCCGCCGCCTGAGGCGGCGAACTGGAACGGGCTTCCTCCCGGCTGGTAGGCCGTGCCCACGACCGCCGTGGGAAGGGGGGACAGGGTGGTTATCGCCAGGTTGGACGACGCGATGAGGCTGAGCGTGGCGGTCGCCATGTGGCCCGCGATGTCCACGGCCTGGACCTTGACGAGGTATCCGGCGAACGCCGCCCCCGTGTAGAGCCCGACGATGCGTGCGGTCGCCCCGCTGTCCGACGAGCTGGGGGTCAGCGTGAGGCCGGACGGAAGCGGGTTGGGGGAATCCGCGGTGACCGTCCACGACACCGGCGTCGTGAACGTGCCGTCGACCGCCGGGGTCCCCAGGTAGAACGACCCACGGTTGATCGTCCCCACGCCGCTCGGGTCAATGGTCATCCCCGCGACTGCGCCGACCGTGACGGGCAGGCTCGTGGTGGGCGTGGGCACGTAGGTCGAGTCGGTGACCTGGAACGTCACGTACTCCGTGCCGTACCCGCTGTCGGCGGTAGTGCCCGAGATGACCCCGGAATCGTTCATAGTGATGCTGGTGGGCAGCGAGCCAACGGTCACGGACCAGTGGTATGGAGGAATCCCGCCCGCCGCCTGCATCGTGAACGAGTAGGGGCTGGCGAGGGTTATGGGGGCGACGGCGGTCGTGGTGATGACCAGGGCGTTGTTCACGCTGAGGGTGACGACCCTCGTTACCACGGTCCCGTTGCTGTCGGTGAGCGTGAAGGTGACGTTATAGTTGTGCCCGTTGAGCGTGGCGTCGGTGACGGTCCCCGAGAGCACCCCGGTGGACGCATCGAGGGTTATGTAGGGCACCAATGCCGCCGCGCTGGACGCCATGTCGCTCGACCACGTGTAGGCGGGGACGCCCCCGTATCCCTGCAGGGCCTGGGAATATGCCTGGTTGATGACGATGGCGGGAAGGGTGGAGGTCAGTATCACCAGCGGGGTGGCATACGTCACGGCGAGCCTCTGGTAGACGTACGCCGAATGCCCGTCCACGTTGGCCGCCTTGATCCACAGGTCGAAGTACCCCGCCTCCGCGGGGGTCCCGCTCAGGACGACGCTCGTGCCGGTGACGGAGAGCGACAGCCCGGCGGGGAGGACGCCGCGATAGACCGACGCCGAGGCCAGGTTGGACGAGGACGTGGTGGTGATGGTCCCGGTGTAGACCTTCTGTATGCTGCCGGAAGGGAGGCCGGAACTGAGCGTGAAGGCGCTCGCCAGCGTGTCCCAATAGACCGTGACGGTCCCCTGGACCACGCCGTTGGAGTCCACGTATTCCAGGATGCTGGCATTGCCCCCGCCGAGGAGCGACCCGTACGTGCCCACCAGCGTCCCGTAGACCAGGCCCGTGTCCTGGTCGAGGGAAATCCCGGGGGGAAGCGCCGAGCCGGACTGCACCCTGACGACGATGCCGGGCGTGATGGAAATCTCGGGCGAATTGAAATAGGGCCTCCGCGGGTTAAGCGCGACGAAGTCGCCCACGATGTAGGGGCGGGTGTACGTCGACACCAGGGCGCTCTGCGTCAGCAGGGTGAATTCCTGCGAGATGGTCGTCACGATGGCAGCGCCGTTCGTCAGCGGGAACGGGAAGCGGACTTCCGAGTTGCAGAAGGCGCTCGGCGGCCCGATTACCTCCACGGCGGGGGCCGCGAGCGGCGGGGAGACCGGGGGCGACGTGGAGGGCGGGGAGGACGGATAGACGGTGGCCGTCAGGCCGCTGGGCCGGGAGAAGGAGGCCGATGGGATGACCAGCGACCTTCCGAAGTTGAGCTGGAATCCCCCGAGCTGTCCCTCTATCGGATAGCCCAGGGACTCGGTGTCGCCGGTCCCCCAGTCGTGGTCGAAGGCTGGCTGGGACACCACGATGTTGCTGACCTCCCGGCCTACCGTGTAGTAGACGGTCTTGGACGCCGTGGCAGAAGCGCTGTCCTGGATCGTCACGACGAAGTAGTGCGTCCCGGCCTTCGTGTTGGGGACGTTGATCTCGACCTCGAACTGCCCGCCTTCCAAAGCCTCGGCATTGGCGGGAGGATAGGGAGGGGAGAGGGAGAACATCCCGTCGTCCGAGAAGCCCGTGACGGTGTAGGGCGACTTGCCCCCGAATATCGGGATCTCCATCCGGAAGGACTGCCCCGCGTAGATGAGGGGCTGGTCGGGGAGCCCGACCTGGAGGGCGGCGGGGGACAGCACGATTGAGTAGGTCTTGGATGCCAGCGCCCCCACGGCGTCCTGGACCTGGAGCGTGACGGAGAAGGGCCCGCCGAAGTCCTGGAGGCTGTACGTGCAGGGCACGCCGGAGATCAAGCCGGTGCTCTGGTTAAGGGTGATGCCAACCGGGAATTTCCCTCCCTGGACGGACCAAGTGAAGGGGAAGAGGCCCCCCGTGTTCGTCATCTGGACGCTGTAGGGAGCCAGCACCACGGCACCGGGGAGGGAGGCCGTGACGATGGCCAAGTCCGTTGGTATGGCGAAGACGAGCGTGGTCTCTGCGATGAAGGCCGGGACGCTGCCATCCATGACGGAAAAATCCACCGTGAAGTTCCCGAGCCGGGTGGGGGTGCCGGATATCGTCCCGTCGATGCTCATCTGGAGGCCGGGGGGGAGCCCGTTGGAAAACCAGCTATAGGGGGCGATGCCTCCCGAGGCCGCCATCTTGAAGTCCAGCATGGGCTTGCCGATGTAGGAGTTCCCGGGCAGGGCGGTCGTCTGAATCTTGACCGGGGAGGAGGAGCTTGCGGCGGCCGTGACCTCCGCGAGCGGCTCCACGAGCTCGGTGGCCTGCGGGCGTCCGGAAAGCGGGAACACATCCAGGGCCATGGTCCCCAGGAGGCTGCTGGCATTGGAGAAGCGGCTCGTGGCGACCAGCAGCTTGAGCTCGTTCGTGATGGTGTCGCGGACGAGGCTGCGAACGATGACCTCGTACGGGGCGGGGACGGCGACCGCGCCGGTGCCCGTTATCTCGAACCCCTGCTCGCCGCCGACGCCCAGGGTGCCGGTGATGGCGGTGCTGGCCGAGGCGCTCCACTGCTGGTTCACGACGAACACGGAGAAGGCGAAGGAGCGGGTCAGCTTCACCGGGGGGCTGGCGGCGCTGTAGTCGCACTGCGTCTGCACGACGATGTTCTGCTGGCCCGGCGTGTTGAAAATCTTGGCCACGACGCGGTTGGTGATGGGCAGCCATCCCGACGAGGTGCCGTCCTGGTAGAGCACCTGCCATCCGCTGATGGGGTTGCCGCTGACGTTCGTCGTCGGGTAGGCACTGGCCAGCGTGATGGTCAGGGTCTGCCCGAGGAACAGCGTCGGGTTGTCGTACGACACGTTGCCGTTGAGGTCGGGCGGGAACGTATGGGCGCTGTCCCATATGTTGCCGATGTAGAGCGGCGGGCTGGCGACGGGCAGGGCCGCCATGTCGATGGAGTAGTCCCCCACGTGGAGGGTGTCCTCCCACGACGGGCTGCTGACCGTCCCGCCGAAGTCGAGGCCGTTGGTGAACGTCGTCGTGGGGGCGTTTGTCGGGGGGGTGGCGACGGATACGTTCCATCCCTCGTAGGCGGAATATCCCCCGCCGACCTCGGGCGGCACCCAGTTAACCGCAAGCAAGTAGGCTTGGTCGATGTCGGCGATGGTCGGGGCAAGCGGAAGCGTAATCAGGCTCATGGTTTTACCTTATATCTGCGTGACGACCGAGGACGACGGGTCCGCGATGATGCCTCCTAGGAACGGATCGATAGTCACCGAACGAGAAAGCACCGAGTTCGCCGTCAGAATCGCTTGCCCCGCGGACTGGAAGCTTCCCGATGCCACGATGTTCGAATTGAGCTGGGCATAGGCGACGATGGTGGAGGCGGAAACGTTCGTCTCCTGGCCAGGCACCGGCGCATGCAGGGAAAGGTTGATGGAGGAGGAACGTTCCCCCGTGAAGAACGCCCCCGGCGTGGCCCCGGGTGCGACGATCAGCTCCGTGCCCGAGACGGTGAGCTCCGACTGCGACAGGACGAACCCGTTGCCGAAGTTCGGGAGCGAGATCGAGCCCCCCGTGAGGATCACGCCGCATCCCTGCTCGAAGCCGCCCGCCTGTGCGTTGTTCTGGAAGACACAGTCCACGAACTCGACGTCGGAGTCTATCCCGTACACGACGGGGTTCGTGAATCCCTGGAATTGGATGTTGTTGAACATCACCCGGCTGTTGTCGACGAAGAATGCCGACGTGGGGCCGTCGCCGAATCCCGCCCATCCCGTGGCGTCCACGACGATGGGGCTAGTCGCGTCCGCAGTGCTGGTAACGACCACGCGGCCTTCCTCCTGGATGGAGAATGCGAAGTTTGCCAGGGCGTACCACTTCGCGAAGCGGACCGTCCCGTCCCCCAGGGCGATGACCTGCATGGTCGGGGCCAGGGCCTTGATGGGATAGGGGACGCCCGTGGTGATGAGCTGGATAGAGCACGGGTGCCGCAGCACGGGCGGCAGGGCGTTGGCCGCCGACGTGATCGTGAGCTTGGGGCTCTGCGGGGTCAGGCCGTCGTTGGAATCGTTGCCACTGGCGTTGTTGACGTACAGGACGATGGGGGCGGTCGTGGCCTGGAGGTCCTGGCCCAGCACGGTCCGGGGGGTCGGCGGGGCGATGGCGAAGCCCACGTGCGGGATCGCCTGGGCGAACCCCCGTCCTCCCGTGTTCCCCTGCAGGAGCTGGATCCGCTTCCGGATGTTCTTGTTCATGGGCAGGATGAAGTCGTTGACGTGCAGGGGGGCCTCGAACGTCGTTTCGACGTTGTTCTGCCGCATGGCCACATAGTTGGAATCGAACAGCGTGGCGAGCGGGGAGTTCGTGAGGGTGGAGTCGGGCCAGCTTACCTGGGACGGGAAGGCGAGGGCAATCGGGAACTGCCGGTTGTACGGGAAGACGTCCGACAGCCCTACCTGCGGTGCCGCGCCGCTGCCGTTCGTGGTGATGAGGGCGTTGTCCACGGTATGAAGGACCTCGTAGTCGCGCCCCTGGATTCCCTCCCCCTGGTACGGGACGTACCGCTCCTCCACGGTCAGGACGGAACTGGGGTCGAAGGCCGGGAGGATGGAGCCCACGAAAAAGAACTTGGAGTTGGGGAGGACGAGGTTGACCCCCGGGACCGTGACGATGGCGTAGCCGTTGTTGAAGTCCACCGTGGAAATCTGGACGGCGTTGAGGTTCCCGGTCTGGTCCAGGACCCATGCCATCTTGGTGACGTCGTCGCCGGATATGCCCTTTATGGTGCAGCCGTTCGCGGCAAGGACCACGGTGCTGTAGGTGGCGTTTGGGTTGCTGTTGTCGTAGGAGACGGACTCCACGAGCACCCGGGCGTCCATCCGCAGCGCGGACGTGCTGGGGTAATTGCCGAACAATGCCGTTTCCTCGACCTCGATGAGCCCCCTGACGGGGGGGTTGAAGGCCGCCTGCGCGGTGTCCTGCGCCATGAACTCCATGACGACGGTGGAGGAGGCGAGGACCGCCCCCTGGATGGTTATGATGCAGTTTCCCCCGCTGATCGTGCGGGAAATGATGGAATAGGCGGAGCCGGTCAGGAAATCCGTAGCGCCGACGATGTAGAGCCCGTTGACGCTCCCGTTGACGTTGGCGTTGGGGACGACGAACGTCGTGGAGACCACCCCGGCGACGGTCTGTCCGATGCCGCTGGAGCCAAGCACCTCGACGAACACCCTCGTGCCGAACTGGACGTTGGAGTACCTGGGGTTGTATGCAAGGACCTTGTAGGCCTGGACGGCGAGCTGCTGCGCCGAGATGGCATATTCCGAGATGCCGTAGACGGGAAGCGTCTTGCCGGACGTGGCGTCGTACAGGACGCCCCCGTCCATGGCGAGCGGGGTCCTGACGAGGCTTGCCGTCCCGCCGGACGGGTAGCCCACCCCGAGGGTCACGTAGATGTTGTTCGCCCCCGGGTCGAAGGAGGTCCCGCGGAGGTCGTTCGGGAACGACACCACGACGGACTTGGAGCCGAGGCCCTGGATGAGGATTTGGCCGGACAGCAGGTTGATGGGGGCCTTGACGCCCGCCTTCGTGTTGAAGCCCTGCACGAAGGCCGAGGCTATGACGGCGGTGGAGGCTATGGGGAGCGAGACGACGAAGGCGTCGTTCTGCGTCCATGCCGCCCCCTTGGTGCCTATGGACTTGTCGTCGATGGTGATTTGCTTCGTCACGAAGAACGTGCGCTGATCGGAGCTGAAGCCGTTGGAGAACCCGTCGAAGCTGCCTACGGTGTCGGAGTTCGCGACCACCAGGGGGGCCATGGAGACGTAATATTCCAGGGTGGAGCCCAGGGCGAACGGGCTCATGCCGGGGGACGCGCCGCGGCCTATGGCGGAGCGGAGGTTCCCGGAGAGGGCGTCCACGAACCCGTCGTCGGTAAGCTCCCCGTAGTCCCACCCGTCGAGGCTCACGGTCTGCCTGACGTCGACCACGTCGTCCTGGAACACTTGGTCGGCAAGCCTTGAGTCGAACCGCCCGGATGCCTCGTATTGTATGAGCCCGGAACTGGGGACCAGCGGGTTGGCGCATCCGAACAGGTTGGCCGCCAGGCTGAATGGGCCGTAGTTGCGCTGGAACGCGACGGCAAGGGGCATGGCATAGCTGTATCCGTCGAGGGTGCCGAGGGCGTTGGTCGGGTTGCCGTCCCCGGCCCGCCATATCCCCGTGTCCCCCGTCGTGGTGCCGAGGTTCTGGAACTGGTAGGCGACGTCCCCGGAAAGCGGGGATGCCTGCCCGGCCTGGGCATAGACGGTCTCGCCCGCCCTCGTCCCGGGGTCGAGCCCGTAGCGGTATTGCGTGAAGTCGTAGGTCAGCGCCACCCGCTGGACGTTGATGCGCCATTGGATTTGGGCACGCTGCGTCGTATAGAGCCCGTTGTTGAAAATATCAACGGAGTCGTCCGGGAGGGACTCCAGGAGGGACGGGTCCGGGGTGATGCCCCCATAGGGGTAGAAGTACCGGAGGCCGGTCGTGGGGTCGACGTAGTATCCCAGCCCGGAGGTCGGGTCGAGGGACTGGTACCACATCTCCAGGAAGGCCACGTATATGCGGGCGGGCTCGTCCGCGACGCCGGGCGTCCAGAAGGCCGGGGAGGGGAGGACGACGTTGTTGAGGGCTTGGTCGGCGCTCAGCGACCCCCCTATGGTGAGGACCTCGCCGTTGAACAGGACGTCGAACCTCGGGACGGCAAAGGTGTTGGCCACGGTCGTGTCGAACCGCATGGGCTGCCAGGTGAGGCATCCGGAGGTGGCGGGGCCGTCCTTGAGGAGGAGCTGCCGCTTGTAGTCCTGGAGGTCCTGGATGAGGTTGACGTCTGCGTCGGAAATCTCGTGGTCGTGCAGCGAGACCACGGTCAGGAGGCTTTTCCCTGTCGGATCCAGCGTCCTGGAGACTACGGAAGGATATGTGACCATTCTTCACCCTCAGCCCACACCTTGACTTCTCGTCTGTTTAGATAGGGGAAAGTCAAAGGATTGCGAATGGGGAGCGTGCCCTACAACTACATCGGCCAGCCCGTGGTCTCCACGGCCCTCATCCAGCAGATGGACGACGACTCGTTCTATTTTCCTACCCAGAACGGGCATACGGGGTTCGCCTTCGACGGGCAGCACTACACCAACGGGGTACAGGATCTCTCTCCCCCCACCTCGGCCTCCTGGTACACGGAGGGCCCGGGTGCCTACCGGGGGGCGTCCGCACGGTTCCCCTCCTACGGGCTGGCATTGCTCGGGAGGGCGTCCTTGACCATCCTGGACGAAAGCACCCCGGACCTGGCCCTGTGGATGACGTTCCTGCTGGAGGACGGGCTGATGCTGGCGAACAACTTCGCCCTGGACAACCCCGACTTCTCCTCGCCCCCGGCCCTGGACCTCATGGGGTTCCTGCCGAAGGGCCTGGCATACGCCAACGGGGTGATCTCGGTGGTCTACTCCCCAGACCCGGGCTCGGAGGCCGTGACGAGCGGCATGGCGGTAAACGTTGATTTTGCAAGGGATACGGCATACCTTGACGTTGCCGTTTAGGAGGATGAAGCAATGAGCGAGCTAGGGCTGATGCAGGCCGTGAAGAAAGTGGCGGGACCGTACATTGCCACCCTTCCGGCGTCGAGCGCCGTGCCGCCCGCATTCTGGGGGGCGCTGACCGCGAACGAGTCGGGCCTCTATTGCGTTCGCGGGCTGGACCCGATGAACTTTCCGCCGAGGTTCGAGCCGTCCGTGTACAAGCACCTGCTGGATGTGAGCACGGGAAGTGCCAAGGCATACGGCAACATCGGCCTCGACGCAATCCAGGGCGGCGTCGAGGAGGGCATGCACCCGAGGACGGGCGAGTTTCACTCCACGTTCCTGACGGAGGAGTTTGCAAACGCCCAGGCAAGGGGGCTGGCCGCCATGCAGGACGCGGCCCTGCGGAACCTTGCGTCGAGCTGGGGGTTCACGCAGGTCATGGGGTACAACCTGCTGATCTGGAACGACAGCCCGGACGACCTCATCGACCCCGGGGCCCATTTCGGCTATGCGGGCTACCTGATGGCGGGATTTTGCCGACAATACGGGCTCAACCCGAAGGCCCAGTTCAGGGAGATGTTCTGCTGCTGGAATACGGGCCGACCGGACGGCAAGTGCTTCGACCCGGCATACCCGGACAACGGCGTCGCACGGATGGGGCTTTGGGGGCAGGCCTGACCTTCCCTCCTATTGGTCCGGCGGGCCTTCGTCCGGCTCTGGATGGACGGGCTGGCCCGGAGGCCTGAGTCCTTCCTCGACGGCCTTTCCCGTTGTTGTGCCCGCATCCCCTGCCAAGGACAGGTTGATCCTGGCCGCGCTTCCCTCGTCCACCTTTTGCGCCCCGTTAACGGCCTTGTCCAGGAAATAGATGGCCTGGCCCTCCTCCGGGTCGATGCCGCCGTTGGCATACGCCTTCACCACGTGGGCCAGGTACTCGTACAGGCCGTCCTGCAGGATCAGGATTCTCATTTGCTGCCTCCCACCTTTCTATCTCATCCCTCGCCTCCCGCCTCCATTGCCTCACCCTGCGCAGGGAATCGCGCCGGGAAAAGCCCGGGACGGGAATCCATGCCGACAGCGGAAGCTTCCGGAATACGGGCCTAACCCTCTCGTCCATCATTGGCTTCCCTTAGGGCCGTACCGTCGTTCGGACACAGGATGTCCTTCCTGCGAGCGCCCTGGTATACGTATTTGCATTTCGGGCAGACGAACTTCGGCTCGGGCGGGGGCGGGGAAATGACCAGGGCTACCGCGAGGCGGGCGATCCCGGACCACCCGCATTCGTAGGGCTTCTGGAGGAGGAGCGATGCCTCGGTCGCACAGATCAGGAGGCCGTTCAGGGAACGGCATTCCGTGCCTCCCTGGACCAGGGCCCCGTAGTCCGCCCCGGTCATGTACAGGAACGTCTTGCCGTCCTCCGCTGCGGCCAAGAGGTCGTAGAACGAGTCGAAGGGCCTTTCCGTGCCGGTTTCCTCCGTCGCTGGGCGATTCCTGAACTCACAGTCGATCATGGAGGCCCATTTGTCCTTGATCTCCTCCTGGATGTCCTCGTCGACCTGATCCCATTCGCCCCCGAGGCCCCTCCTGTCGGAAAGGTCCCAGATTATCGCCGTAACTGCCTTCCTGGACGCCTCGCTATGTTCGACCATCGCCTCACTCCCTGAACGACGAGTTCCTCGCCGAGATGTTCACGGCTGTTTGACCCTGCGCACGGACTCACGCCAAGTGAAGCCGGGGACGGGAGACCATGCCGACATAGGCAAAGGACGCCAGCCGGACTTAACCATGCTCAGTTCGGCTATTATTGCGTCACTTCTTGAGGGTGGTTTTCTTGTAGCTTACCACCACGGGTGCCGTAGGACTGGTATAGATTCCAAATATCGTATGACCTTTGC